>Ga0228699_1000014_pt1 | contig 192626 bp, 120 predicted proteins | sample McNCre217_Aug_MG_FD_178016 | JGI IMG/M metagenome (GOLD analysis project Ga0228699, IMG submission 178016) | Freshwater microbial communities from McNutts Creek, Athens, Georgia, United States - 2-17_Aug_MG | ecosystem: Environmental > Aquatic > Freshwater > Creek | place: USA: Georgia... | reverse complement strand
TTGTGGACTGCGGCCCCGTGGTCGTGCACATCATGCAGCCCACCATCCGTGGCTACTACAACCTCGAAGAAATCTGGGGCGAGAAGCCCGTGCGTTTGAAGTTTGGTGCGCCTAAGCCTGTCAAGGCAGTTGAGCCCAAGGAAGAAGCACCTGCTAAGAAGTCTGCTGGCAAAAAGCCTGCGGCGAAGAAAACAGCAGAGCGCACCAGCGCAGCCAAGCCAGCGAGCCGCAGCACATCAACACGCGGTCCGGCCAAAGCGCCTGCCAAAACAACCGCGAAAACCGCAGCAAAAACGGCAACTAAGAGCGCACCAGCCAAAACGACAGCCGCTAAAAAGCCAGCAGCACCCGCCAAGTTGCCCATCGTTAAGGTGGCACTCAAGGGCGCAAAGTCTGCTTCCAAGTCGGCTGCACGCACGGCCACAACCACGGCAGGCAAATCAGCGGGTAAGCCTGCCGCCAAGCGTCCAGCCGCTAAAAAGACCACTGCCCGCAAAGCATGAAGCTGTGGGTCGTCGCAGTCGGCCAACGTGTGCCCGACTGGGCTCAAACCGCTTGGGACGATTACGCCAAGCGGTTTCCGTCTGAGCTGAAGGTCGAGCTCAAGGCCGTCAAGACCGAGCCGCGCAGTTCGAAAACGCTAGACACCATTTACGCTGCCGAGCGCGAGCGCATCGAAGCCGCCATTCCGCGCGGCTGCCGCATCGTGGCTTTGGACGAACGCGGCACCAACCTCACCACCGTGGCCTTGGCCGCCAAGCTCAAGCATTGGCAGCTCGAAGCCGACGATGTGGCCTTGGTCATTGGCGGGCCCGATGGCTTGTGCCCTGAGTTCAAAAAACAAGCACACGAGCGCATCCGCATTTCAGACCTGACCCTTCCGCACGCCATGGTGCGCGTGTTGTTGGTGGAGCAGCTCTACCGCGCGTGGTCGATCAACGCCAACCATCCGTATCACCGCGAGTGAAGCATGCCTGATTCCAAATTCGTTTACCTCGCTTCCCAAAGCCCACGCCGCCGTCAGTTGTTGGAACAACTCGGCATGCGCTACGAACTGCTGTTGGCTGACGACAGCGAAGATGCCGAAGCGCTAGAAGTGGTGCTGCCGGGAGAAGCGCCGCGTGCCTACGTGCAACGCGTGACCTTGCTCAAGCTCGAAGCCGCCTTGGTCCGCATGCAGCGCCGAGGTTTGCCTTTGGCACCCGTGCTGTGCAGCGACACCACCGTGGCCTTGGGTAAAACCATTCTGGGCAAGCCAGACGATGCCCAACATGCAGCACACATCCTCGGCACATTGAGCGGCCAAACCCACCGCGTGTTGACATCGGTCGCGATGGGCACGGTGTCTAAAACAGGCAAATCGCTAAAAACTGAGCAAGCCTTGAGCGTGTCCAACGTGCGCTTTGCGCCGTTGACGCGCACGCAAATCCAAAGCTATGTGGCCAGTGGCGAGCCCATGGGCAAGGCCGGCGCGTATGCGGTGCAGGGCAGGGCCGCGGCGTACATCGAACACATCAGCGGCAGCTACTCTGGCATCATGGGGCTGCCGATGTTTGAAACCGCGCAGCTGTTGCGCGCGTTTGGATTCAAGGTTTAAGTTGGGTTCATCCATGCAACAAGACATCCTCATCAACTGGTCGCCGCAAGAAACCCGTGTGGCCATCGTCGAAACGGGCGCTGTGCAAGAGTTGCACGTCGAGCGCACGTTGGAGCGCGGCTTGGTGGGCAATGTGTACTTGGGCAAAGTGGCGCGCGTGCTGCCCGGCATGCAATCGGCCTTCATCGACATTGGCTTGGAGCGCGCCGCGTTTTTGCATGTGGCCGATTTGATGAGCAGCGTGGCCGCACGTCATGCCGACGACAAGGGCGAGCCAGCACCTGTCGTACCCATTGAAAAACAGGTCTTTGAAGGGCAGTCGATCTTGGTGCAAGTCATCAAAGACCCGATTGGCACCAAAGGCGCGCGCCTGTCGTCGCAAATCAGCATCGCGGGCCGTTTGCTGGTGTTTTTGCCGCAAGACCAACACATTGGTGTGTCGCAAAAAATTCCGTTTGAGCAACGCGAGGCCCTGCGCCAACGCCTGCAAACCCTGGCTGAAGCCGCCGCACCCGACGGCAAAACGGGTGGTTTCATCTTGCGCACCAACGGAGAAGACGCGAGCGATGCCGAGCTGGGTGATGACATTGCCTATCTGCGCAAAACCTGGGCGCGCATCAAAGAAGCCTCGACCCGCTTACCGCCGAAATCGCTGTTGCACCAAGATCTGAGCTTGTTGCAGCGTGTGTTGCGCGACTTGGTGAGCGAAACCACGCAAACCATTCGCATTGATTCGGCCGAGCAGTTCAAGAAGCTTCAAACCTTCGGCCAAGAGTTTATGCCCAGCGCGGTGGACAAGCTGCAGCTGTACAAGGGCGAACGCCCGATTTTTGACCTCTTCAACATCGACGACGAAGTGGGCAAGGCCCTGGGTCGTCGTGTGGATTTGAAATCAGGCGGCTACCTCATCGTCGACCAAACCGAAGCCCTGACCACGATTGACGTGAACACCGGCGGCTACGTGGGGGCTCGCAACTTTGACGAAACCATTTTCAAAACCAACCTAGAAGCCGCCGGCGCGATTGCCCGCCAACTGCGGCTGCGTAATTTGGGTGGCATCGTGATTGCCGACTTCATCGACATGACCCGCGAAGACCACCGCGAAGCCGTGTTGGCCGAGTTCCGCAAGCAACTCGCCCGCGACCGCGTGAAGACCATGGTGAGCGGCTATTCGGCCTTGGGCTTGGTGGAGATGACGCGCAAGCGCACCCGTGAATCGCTGGCCCACATGCTGTGCGAGGCATGCCCTGTATGCGAAGGCAAGGGCAGTGTGAAAACCACACGCACCGTGGCCTATGACATCTTGCGCGAGATCCTGCGCGAGGCTCGTCAGTTCCACCCCAAAGAGTTCCGCGTCATTGCCTCGCCGGGGGTGATTGATGTGTTGTTAGATGAGGAAAGTCAGCACTTGGCGGGCTTGAGCGACTTCATTGGCAAGCCGATTTCCTTGCAGCCAGAGGCGTCGATGTCGCAGGTGCAGTACGACATTGTGTTGCTATAGAGCTGGCCGTGGCGTGGGCGTGCGGTTAAGCCACCAACTTGAAATGCTTGCGACTGAAGTCCAACCCAAACGCCTTCTCCAGCTTCATCAACCAACGATGACGCTTCTCACGCTTGGTCAGCTGGTAGTTCGGGTCAATCGTGAAGCTCTTTTCGGCTGAGCTTTCCAGCCACGGCTTCACCAACTCAGGGTGCGTGCCGGTGAACGGCTGCAACACCTGCGCGTCAAACTGGCTGTAGCGGATGGTTGGCGCACCGTGTGACCAAAACTTGCTCACTTGGTCTAGCTTCTTTTGCATGGCCTCATTGCTGCGCACCCAGCCGTAGTGGTAGATGTGGGCGTTGGCCAAGGCCGCTTGCGGGTTGCGGCCTTTTTTGTGATCCGCCGTGATGAGCCAATACTGACCATCAGGTGCATACGAACGGATGGTGTTGCGAATCAGGCGGCACTCGCGGCGGTACCACGCGGGGCTGTTGGCCACGAAATCGGGGGTGCCGTAGAAGTGGAAGTAGTCAAACACAAACGCTTCGACGGCTGGATTGCTGTGGTGCTTGTCAACGCTGGCTCGGATATTGGCCAATTCGGCTTCGTGTACCACCTCGTCGCCTTCCAAATAAAACGCCCAGTCACCCGTGCAGGCAAATTGGGCAATCATTTTTTGCTGGGCATACACAAAGCCGCGGTCAGCCATGCGCTCGTTCCAGATGGTTTCGATCACGCGAATTTTGGGCGAGCCGATGGCATGGATGCGGGCCAAGGTGTCGTCATTGCTTTTGCCTACGACCACCACAAACTCATCCACCAAGGGCAGGAGCGAGCGAATGGATGCTTCAAACGGAAAGCCTAGCTCTACGCCGTTGCGAATGAAGGTGAAACCGCTGATGGATGCTTGACTCATAGATGGCTCAGATGCTGGTTGCGTCAGAAAAATGGTTGTCCGTGCTTTGGGCTGCCACTTGGTACAACGCCGCATAAGCGCCGCCTTGAGCCATGAGTTGGCTGTGCGTCCCCGTTTCCACAATGCTACCGGCTTGCATGACCACAATCAGATCCGCATGCTCAATGGTGGACAAGCGGTGGGCAATGACCAGCGAGGTGCGGCCTTGCATGAGTACGTGCAGTGCATCTTTCACGGCTTGCTCAGAAGCCGCGTCCAAAGCCGAGGTCGCTTCGTCCAAGATCAGAATAGGCGCGTCTTTGTAAATGGCGCGGGCGATCGCCAGTCGCTGGCGCTGACCCCCTGAGAGTTGGGTGGCGTTGTGTCCCACGATGGTGTTTTCTTGGTGAGGCAGGCCGCGCACAAAGTCGCCCAAGTTGGCCGCCTCTAGGGCTTTCCACACGCGGGCGGTGTCCACGGTTTCGCCCAAAGCGATGTTTTGGGCCACGGTGTCGTTGAACATCACCACGTCTTGGCTCACATACGCCACTTGGCCACGCAGGCTGGCGAGGGACCAGTTTTTGAGCGGTACGCCGTCTAAGCGCACCTCACCTGAGCTGGGGTCTAAAAAGCGCGGCAACAAGTTGGCGAGCGTGGTTTTGCCAGAGCCCGATGCCCCCACCAAGGCCACGGTCTGGCCAGGTTGAATTTTCAGACTCACGCCTTGCAGGGCGGGGCTGGTGGCGGAGGCGTATTGCAGGGTGATGTTGTCAAACGCCACTTCACCTCGCACTTTGTCGGCGGTATGTGTACCTTGGTGTTCATCAGGGGCCATGTCCATCAAATTCAAGCCTCGTTCTAGGGCTGTCACACCGCGCGTGAGCGTGCCGGTGACTTCCGACAAGTGCTTGATGGGTGAAATCAACATCAACATGCCTGTGATGAATGCCGCAAAGCTTCCCACCGTGACGTTGTTTTGGCTGCCCGTGCTTTGACTCAGGGCAATGGTGATGACGCCAGACAAGGCCAACGCAGCAATCACCTGAATCAGTGGGGTCATCACCGAGTCGGCCACCACGGCTTTGAGGGCGAGTTGACGCAGTTTTTGGTTGGCTTTGGCAAATTTCTCGATTTGGCTTTGCTGTGCGTTGTGCAAGCGGACCATGCGGTAGGCCAACACGTTCTCTTCCACCACGTAGGCCACGGTTTCAGTGGCATCCTGACTTGCCTTGACCACGTTGTGCAGGCGACGCGACAGGTTTTTGACCACCCAAGCAATGGGCGGAAAGATCGCAAAAACGATGATGGTGAGCTTCCAGTTGAGAAACAACAAGTAACCCAACAAGGCCAGCAAGGTGATCAGGTCTTTGGCAAAAGCCAGCATGGTGGTGACCAGCAGTGATGCCCCGTTGTTCACCTCGTACACCATGGTGTTGGTTAACCCACTGGCATGGTGCGTCACGAACAGTTGGGGGTCCACACGGAGCAACTTTTCAAACAAGCGTTGGCGCAGTTGCTCCATCGAGTAATTGGTGACGCGGGCTAGGGAGTAAGCCGCAATGAACCCTGCAAACCCGCGCAGCCCAAACAAAAGAAGCAAGACCACGGGCACCTTCCACAGTTCTAGGGTGCCGCGGTCAAATCCGCTGTCCAACAAGGGTTTCATCAAGGCAGGAATCGCGGGTTCTGTACCGGCCGCGATGAAGATGCCCGCAATGCCCAAAGCCAGCGCACTTGGGTGTCCAGAGAACCACGGCGCTACACGTTTGAGCCTCTGAAATAGAGAGTCAGTCGCAGGGGATGAGGTGGGGCTAGACATAAATGAAGTGAAAAGGCGCAAAAGGCAATACCGAGCATTATCGCCACTCGTTCACCACTAAAATCTAAGGATTCATTTGGTTCTCCATTTCACTATGACCCGTCAAATCTTTCGCCTCGCATTCGGACTGCTGACTGCTGGTTTGTTGGCCTTGCCCACGTGGGCTCAGTTCCGTGTGGAAGTGTCTGGTGTTGGCTTGACCCAAGTGCCCATTGCCTTTGCCCCGTTGCGTGGTGAGGAAACATCGCCCCAGAAAATCTCCACCATCGTGCAGTCCGACCTTGAGCGCAGCGGCCAGTTCCGCGGCGTCACTGCCGGTGTGGTGGTCGATGAGACCCAACGCCCAGACATCAGCGCCATGCGCCAAAAGGGCGCTGATGCCTTGCTCACGGGCAGCATCAGCCGTATGAACGATGGTCGTTATGACGTGCGCATTCGCTTGTGGGATGTGGTGCGTGGCCAAGACTTGGGCGCCATGAGCTATGTCGTCGTGACAGGTGACTTGCGCTTGGCCTCACACAAAATTTCTGACTTTGTGTACGAAAAACTCACAGGTGACAAGGGCGTGTTCTCGACCCGCATCGCCTACGTCACCAAATCGGGCGCACGCTATAACCTGTGGGTGGCTGACTCTGACGGTGAAAACGCGCAGTCTGCCTTGGCGAGCCCCGAACCCATCATCTCGCCGAGCTGGTCGCCTTCTGGCGGTCAACTGGCTTATGTATCGTTTGAATCACGCAAGCCTGTGGTCTATATCCACGATGTGTCGACAGGCAAGCGCCGCGTGATTGCCAATTTCCGTGGCTCTAACAGCGCGCCGAGCTGGTCGCCCGATGGTCGCACCTTGGCGGTCACCCTCAGTCGTGATGGCGGCTCTCAGCTGTTCGCGATTGACGCGCAAGGGGGCGAACCTCGTCGCCTCACCCAATCGGCCGCCATTGACACCGAACCCGTTTTCGCCCCCGATGGCTCTGCCATTTACTTTGTCAGTGACCGTGGCGGCGCCCCCCAGATTTACCGCATGCCAGCCTCTGGCGGCCCAGCCAACCGCGTGACGTTCAATGGCACGTACAACATTTCGCCTTCCATCAGCCCAGATGGCCGTTGGTTGACCTATATCTCCCGCATTGGCGGTGCTTTCAAGCTTCACGTCATGGACATTGCCAGCGGCAACGTGGCAGCCATCACCGACACCAACCGTGATGAGCGCCCCAGCTTTGCCCCCAACAGCCGCCTGATCGTTTATGCCACGGTGCAAGATGGCCGCGAAGCCCTGATGACCACGACCTTGGATGGCCGTATCAAGGCTCGCTTGTCAGGCCAGGGGGGCGACTTGCGTGAGCCCAACTGGGGCCCCTTCAACAAAACCTTGCCTTAATTCCTTTCTTTTTTGAGTCTCCTTTTATGAAAAAACTTCTTTTGCTCGTTTCTGTGGCCGCTGCTTTGGCCGGTTGTGCGTCTGGCGTCAAGTTGGACGATGTGCAAGTTGATGACCGTTCCGGCGGTGTCGCTGGCCAAAGCGGTGTCAACGGTTTGAATTCACGCAACTTGGGCGCGATGCAAGGCATCAAACAAGGCCCCGTGGGTGTGGAACACATCATTTACTTTGACCTCGACAGCTACACCGTCAAGGGCGAATACCAAAGCGTGTTGGAAGCACATTCACGCTACTTGCGTGCCGACCGCAACCGCCGCGTGAACTTGGAAGGCCACACCGACGAGCGCGGTGGCAGCGAATACAACTTGGCGTTGGGTCAAAAGCGTGCTGATGCGGTGCGCCGCGCCCTGAGCGCCTTGGGCGTGCCCGAAGGTCAAATGGAATCGGTGAGCTTTGGCAAAGAAAAGCCTGTGGCTCAAGGCTCTGACGAATCTGCCTACTCACAAAACCGCCGTGCTGCGTTGAACTACCAATGACATTGAACACTTCTTTTTCACTCCGCGCTGTGGCTTTGGCTGCAGGTGTGTTGTTGAGCGCCAGTGCACACGCGGCGTTGTTTGAAGATACCGATGCCCGCCGCGCCATTCTTGAGTTGCGCGAACGCGTGGAGCGCCAAGGCGAGGAGATTCAAAACTTCCAACGCAGCCTGCTGGAGCAACAAAACCAGTTTGAGGCCCTGCGAGAAGAAACGGCACGCTTGCGTGGTGAAAAAGAAGAACTCACCCAAGAACTGCGCCGCCAGCAAGAGTTGTCGCAAGGCGTGGACGACCGTCTGAAAAAGTTTGAACCGGCAAAGGTCAAAGTCGATGGCGTTGAGTTTGTGGCAGATCCTGCCGAAACCAAAGCCTACGAAGACGCGTTGGCCATTTTCCGAAAAGGTGATTTCGTGGCCGCTGGCACGGCCTTCAACGATTTCATCAAGCGCAACCCCAAGAGTGGTTATGTGGTGCCGTCGTTGTTTTGGCTGGGCAACGCCCAATACGCCAGCCGCGACTACAACAACGCGATCAAAAACTTCAACACGCTGCTGAGCAAGGCCCCTAGCCACATCCGCGCGGCAGACGCCATGTTGTCCGTGGCGAACTGCCAGTTGGACTTGAAAGACATCAAAGCGGCTCGCAAAACCCTGGGTGAGGTGGTGAAAACCTATCCCCACACCGAAGCCGCCTCGGCGGCCAGCGAGCGCTTGGCCAAGCTCAAATGAACGACCTAGCCACGCTCACCAAAGAGGTCCTTGGGGCCTTTTTTGTGGGTGGATTCCTTTTAGGTTTCATCAGCCAGCGCACGCACTTTTGCACCATGGGCGCTATTTCGGATGTGGTTCACCTGGGCGACTGGACGCGAGCGCGCCAATGGGCGTGCGCCATTGCGGTGGCCATGTTGGGCTTTGCTGCTTTGTCCGACTTGGGGTTGATCGACCCTAGCAAAACCCTCTACGCCAGCACCCGCCTGATGTGGCTGTCTACCTTGGTGGGCGGTGCCATGTTTGGCTACGGCATGGTCATCGCCTCGGGTTGTGGCAACAAAGCCTTGGTGCGCATCGGGGGCGGCAACCTCAAATCGTTGGTGGTGTTCATTGTTTTGGGCATCAGCGCGTTTGCCACCATGAAAGGCATCACGGCTGTCTTGCGCTCGCAAACCGTGGACACTGTGTTTTTCGATATGCCCTCGGGCGCCAGCTTGCAAGCCTTTGGCGTTCCCGGTATTGGCTACTTGGTGGCAGCTGCCATTTTGATTTGGGTGTTGATGGACAAAGAGTTTTGGTCCGTCAACAGCGTGGTGGCGGGTGTCGGCATCGGCAGCATTGTGGTGGCCATGTGGTGGGTCAGCGGCCATTTGGGCTTTGTCCCAGAACATCCAGAAACGCTCGATGCTGTTTATCTGGCCACCAGCTCGGGCCGCATGGAGGCGCTCAACTTTGTGGCCCCCATTGCCAACACCCTCGATTGGTTGATGTTCTACAGTGACGCGTCCAAAGTGCTCACCACCGGCGTTTTGGCCGTTGTGGGTGTGGTTTGTGGTTCCGCTGCATCGGCGTTGCAAAGCCAAAGCTTTCGTTGGGAAAGCTTCGCCGACGCCCGCGATTTGGGGCAGCACCTCATGGGCAGCGTGCTGATGGGCGTAGGCGGCGTGACAGCCATGGGCTGTACGGTGGGGCAGGGCTTGAGCGGGCTTTCCACACTCAGTCTCAATGCCGTTTTGGCGGTGGCTGCCATCGTGATGGGCGCCGTGGTGGCCTTGCGCCAACAAGCCGCACGCTTGGAACGTAGCAGCGCCTGTGTCTGAAGCGACTTCCGACCTCGAACGCCGCTTCGGTGGCTTAGCCCGTTTGTATGGCGTGCATGGCGCTGCCAACATTCGCTCGGCCCATGTCGTGGTGGTCGGTATCGGTGGGGTGGGCTCGTGGACGGTCGAGGCCTTGGCCCGCAGCGGGGTGGGGCGCTTGACCCTGATTGACCTCGACAACATCGCCGAATCCAACATCAACCGTCAAATTCACGCGCTCGACCACACCGTGGGCATGGCCAAAGTTGAAGCCATGCGCGAGCGCATCGCCCATATCAACCCCAGTTGTGTGGTGACGTGCATTGAAGACTTTGTTGAGCCCGGCAATTGGCCTGACCTTTTGAACGGCGCATCCGTGGATGCCGTGATTGACGCTTGCGACCAAATCAAGGCCAAAACAGCCATGGCCGCTTGGGCCTTGAAGCACAAAGCCGTGTTCATCACGGTCGGTGCGGCGGGCGGCAAGCGCCATGCACACCAAGTGGATGTGGACGATTTGGCCAATACCAGCCATGACCCACTGTTGGCCAAGCTACGCTACAACCTACGCCGTGAACATGGCGCGGCAAGGGATGGTAAAAAAATGAAGGTCGTTTGCGTGTTCAGCCGTGAAGCAGTGGCGCAGCCTGATGCAAGCTGCAACATTGCAAGCGGTGATGGCTCATTGAACTGCAGCGGTTATGGCTCGGTGGTCAGCGTCACTGCCACGTTTGGCCAGTGTGCGGCAGGCTGGGTGCTTGATCAAATTTCTTCGCGCGCATTGCCAAAAGACTAAAAAATGCGTTATACTCTTAGTCTTCGCAGGGTACAAGGCAAACGCTAAATATCCTACGTGATGGGACCATAGCTCAGTTGGTAGAGCAGCGGACTTTTAATCCGTTTGTCGTGGGTTCGACCCCCGCTGGTCCCACCAAAAATCTTAAAAAGGACTTAGAGAAATCTAAGTCCTTTTTTCATTTCTGGCTCCAAATCATAAATTCATCAAATCAAATAGAAATACGATTAATCTTATGTAAACTTTCAAAACAGACGCAAAACCACCCAGGAGGAGAAGTGGTTTTGTGTTTGAGAGAGATTAAGCCGTCGCGTGGCCAGACAAATAGTTGGCGTAGTTGTTTGTCAACTGATCGTAGGCATTGGCAGCGTCACTGAACAGGTTTTGCTTTTGCAAGAGCCAGCCATAATTGAACCATGCCACGTGCTTACGTTCGTCATGGCTGTTCTTGAGCCATTGGCGGTAGAGGTCAATCGCTTCTTCGTAGCGACCTGATGCTTCCAGCATATCGGCAGCTTGGGTCAGTTCATTCAGCGTGAATGTGGTGAGCTTAGCGCCCGAGAGGTGTTGATTTGTAGACATGGAGAGCTCCTTGAAATGAATTTACAGTGATCAAAGCACAATCTATGCCAGAAATAATTGACACATCAACTCACAGATATGAAAAGTAGAACCATCTTTTTTGCCTTGGGTCTTGGCTTGAGTTGGGCGGCTTATGCAGCCGACCTGAGCAGCTTCGATGAGGAGCGCAGCAAGTACCACGCTTATAAAGACCCAACACGAGCCTCTTATCTATATAACCGTTGTGCGGCACTACAGCTGAATGTCTCTGCCTTGCTCGCACGGAAGGGGCAGGCCAAGGGGGCCAAAGATTTCGAGGCCTTGGCTCAGCACTACATGGTCTTGTCTGAGGCCAATGAACGTGAAATTGATAAGAAACGTGGTTTAAAAAGCAAAGACACCATGAAAACAGTCCATCGCTCGGTCAGCAATGTGGCGGAAATCTATACCAAGCGGATGAACAGCAACTTTGCCAAACGTGGCGAGTACATCATCGGCGATGCCCAACTTGAGTCAGAGCTTGCTGAATGCAATTTGCCAGAAGACTTTAAGAAAAAAATATTGGACAAGTAATGTGGTGGGCTTCACGGTATGCTTCAAGCCCTCTACAGCTGAAACCTCAAAGGTCCATCATGCGCAGTCGTTCATCACTCGTTTTGGTCATTTCGTCTCTCTTGGCTGCGGGGGCGCTGGCTCAGCAGCCGCCAAACGTGCCAACGTATGACGCCGGGGCCTTGATGCGTCAGACCGAGCAAGCGATGCGGCAGAATCAAATGATGCAAAGTTTACAAAAACGCGAACCTTTGCCTCCTGCTGCCGCCATCCAAGAGTCGACCGTCGTTCAAGTGGCGAGCTTTAAATTCAGTGGCAACAAGCGCCTGACCACCGAACAGCTAGAAAGTGCAACGGCCTCATTTCTCAATCGCCCGTTGAACGCCCATGAGCTGCAGCACCTGACCGATGCCGTGTCTGAGGCATACCGCCAAGCGGGCTGGCTGGTACGGGCCTACATCCCGCGTCAAGACTTGTCCGGACCTGAACTCACGGTTCAAGTGATAGAGACGATTAAATAAAACACACGCGCATCCACGAACAGGATCGTCAAAAAAGCGGCAAGGCACGAAACTTGCTCTAACTCAACCCTTATGGTTGATTTAGTTCTCGTTTTGTGAAAATTACCCGGTCGCGAATCATTGCTGCGATGTCGTTCCTGTGCCTTTTGGGCGGGTCGTTAACTATTGACGACCCCGTTTTGCCCAAAAACACAGGTGCCGTCCTGCGTGCGATCGAGGAAACCACCGATCTTCCCGTCACCGAATGGGCCCAAGCCATCACCGGTACGCCGATTGCCAAACCTGCCAAATCCGCCAAGCCAGGCGACGTTTTGCAGGCAGCGATGGACAAAGTCATCGAATCGCAAGAGGTCGAACAAGCGGCCAAAGAGCTCATTACGCTCAAAAATATCAAATTCCAAGGCGTCACGATCCTGGGCGATATGGAGTTGCGTGGCTTGATGGAGCCGTTCCTCAACACCCCCATGAGCTACGAGCAAATGCTCGAAATCGGCATGGTGGTGGAGTCGTATTACCGTCAAAACAACTATTTGGCGCGTGCCATCTTGCCGCCTCAAGACCTGACCGAAGGCATTTTGGTCGTCGATGTGATCGAGTCCGTTTTCTCCAAAGTCGAGATCGAGCAAGAGCTTGAAGACCTGCCCAGCACCCAAGCACACGTGGCTGCGCTGATTGAAAACCAACAAAAAACAGGCGAACCGCTCAACACCAAGTCGCTCGACCGTGCCTTGGCATTGGCCAACGATCTGCCTGGCATGAGCGCGCAAGCCTCCCTGCGTCAGGGGCGTGAAGCCGGCGAAACCGAGCTCTTGCTCAAGCTCTACCAAGGCCGAACCCGTCAAACCGAACTCACATTCGACAACGCGGGCTCTCGCTCAACAGGTGCCCAGCGCTTGATGGCTTCGATGACTTGGTTCAACCCCAACGACTTGGGCGACTTGCTCAACCTCGTGGCGGTCCACACCCAAGGCAGCGACTACGCCCGTTTGGCTTACAGCATCCCGGTCGGGGTCGATGGCTGGCGCATGGGCGCCAACGTGTCCCTCATGAAATATGAGGTCATCAAGGGTGACGTCGGTGTGGTCGGTGCCTTTGGTAAAGCTGTGACCCAAGGCTTGGAATGGCTGTACCCACTCATTCGCAGCGACAACAGCAGCGCCACGGTGGCACTCACGGCTGACCTAAAAGAATTCAAAAACACATCGGCTCAGAACATTTTGATGTCGGATTACCAGTCCAAAACCCTGGCCGCCCAAATTTCTGGCTTCTACCGCGACCTCAATCCAGGGGGCGGCGTGGGCACCTATTCATTGCAACTCAGCCATGGCGAACTCATATTAGATGGTTCGGCGGACATGCAGAAAAACATGGACCGAACGGGCCCTCAAACCGACGGCCCCTTCAACAAGCTCAAGGTCAGCGGCTCATGGCAAGAACCTATCACCGCGCAAACCTCTGCGTATGTGTCTTACACCGGGCAACTGGCTGACAAAAACCTAGACTCGTCCGAAAAAATGCAGCTTGGCGGCATGAACGGCGTGCGCGCCTATCCCACGGGTGAAGGCTCCGGCTCCGATGCCCATTTGGTTCAGCTAGAACTGCGGCACACCACCGACTCAGGGCTTGCCTTGACGGGCTTCTATGACTGGGGCATGGTCTGGCAATACCATGACACCCAGTTCCCGGGCGCTCCCAAGCACAACGACCTGATCTATAAAGGCTTCGGTGCCAGCGTGGGCTACACCACCAGTAACGGCCTTACCCTCAAAGCCACTTGGGCTCGCAAAGACGGCGACAACCCCAACCCCACGCAAACGGGCAAAGACCAAGATGGCACACGCGACCGCAACCGTTACTGGTTGCAAGTCACCTTGCCGTTCTAGTGCTTGAGTTTGGCGTTTGAAAAACTCACAGCATTCCCCCTCAAGAAGCCCGCTGCGATTCCGATTCGGAATCGTTATGCCGCACCTGGTAGAAACCCGCCCCCTGAATTCAGACGTTCGCGCACGTCTGGGTGCTCGGCCGCGCGTATCCATTAGTGTCTTGGCCAATCTTCTAGGGGCGATTGGGCTTTGCTCGGTCCCTGTGTTGGCCCAAACCACAGGGACACCCTTGGTGTCTGCCACCCAGCTACCCACCGGCGGCCAAGTGGCGGCGGGCCAAGCGTCCATCAGCCAATCGGGCAGCACGCTCAACGTCAACCAAACCAGCCAGCGAGCCATCGTGGACTGGTCGACTTTCAACATTGGCAAAGACGCCACGGTCAACTTTCTGCAACCCAATGCCCAATCCGCCACGCTCAACCGCGTGATGGACACGCAGCCCAGCCAGATTCTGGGGCGCATCACCGCGCCGGGCTCGGTGGTGCTGGTCAACCCCGAAGGCGTGTACTTTGGCAAATCGTCCAGTGTGGACGTGGGCGGGCTTGTCGCCACCACGCACACCGCCGCCGCCCAAGAGTTCATGGATGGGCAAATCAAACTCACGCGCAACGGCGCCACCGGCAAGGTTGAAAACGAGGGCGAAATCCGCGCCGCGCTGGGCGGCTACGTCGCCATGCTCGCGCCTGAGGTGCGCAACAACGGCGTCATTGTGGCCAACCTTGGCACCGTCGCTATGGCCGCAGGTGAAACCTTTGAACTTAAATTCGATGGCAACGGGGCCTTGAGCCGCGTGGTTGTCACTGCCGCCGCCATCAACACCTTGGTGGAAAACAAAAGCGCCGTCAAAGCGCCGGGCGGCCTCATCATCCTGTCGGCCCAAGCCGCTAGCCGCTTGCAAACAGCCGTCATCAACAACAGCGGGACCCTCGAAGCCACGGGCTTGGTGCAGCGCGCAGGCCGCATCTTGCTCGAAGCCAGCAGCAGCATCTTTAATAGCGGGGCTATCAAAGCCGACGCCACCGCCGGAGCCAACGGTGGGCCTGCGGGCAGCATCACCCTCAACGCGCCAGACGTGCAAAGCTCCGGCACGCTATCAGCCACTAACTTAGCGGCAAATTCTTTCCTCGCTGGCGGCAACGCGGCGGCAGAGTTTGGCCGCATCCAAATCAACGCCGACACCTTCACCCAAACCGACACCGGTTTGCTCGACGTGTCGGCCATCGCCGCGCAAGCGGGCAACATCGACATCGTGGCCGCGCAGGCCATCGCCGTCAGCGGCCGCATCTTTGCTAACGGCGTCGTCACCGACCCCGCGCACATCGTGGCCAACGCCTTGGGCGGCGGCATTCACCTACAAGCCTCACGCCGTGTGGACCTCACCACCGCCGTGCTCGACGCCTCGGGCGAAGGCGGGGCGGGGCGCATTCACATCCAAGCCGACGGCGTACCCGCGCCGGTGGACCCCACCAACCAAACCCCAAGCCAACCCCTACAAGGCGCCGTGCTCTTGAGCAGCCACACCGTCTTGCGCGCCAACAGCAACCGCGCCCAAGCCGGCCGCGTGGAAGTGGAGGGCGACGACATCACCCTCGACACCGGCACCCTCATTGAAGCCAAAGGTGCCACCCAAGGCGGCACCGTGCTCGTGGGCGGCGACTGGCAAGGCAGCGGTACCCTGCGCCAAGCCACCACCGTAGCCATGAGCGCCGACAGCACCATTGACGCCAGCGCCAAGGATGTGGGTGATGGCGGTAAAGTGGTACTTTGGAGTGATATTCACAACGCCAGTTCGTTGACCACGGTCAAAGGCATGATCAACGCCAAAGGTGGCGCAAACGGCGGTGATGGTGGGCAGGTCGAAACCTCGGGCCATCAGTTGCAGCTGGGTGACAACGTGCTCGTTTCAACCAAAGCCCAAATGGGGCTGGATGGCGAATGGCTGCTGGACCCCTTTAATCTGTACGTCAAAGACGCCAGTTGGTCTGGCTCTAACTACAGCGTTTCTGGAACCACCTACACAGCGCTAACGCCTGATTCAAACGCCCCCATCTTGGCCTCAGATGCGTTTACGACGGACACCCGTGGTTCTAGCTACGCCAACGGTACATCGGTCGTCAGAACTGACACCATCATCAGTGCGCTGTCATCAGGCAACCTAAAAATCGTGGCAACGGGTTGGATTTCCATGAGTGGGTGGACTACCCGTTCTTACAACCAAGCCTTAGCCTACATCAACACAACCAGTGCCAACAAACTCACCATCCAGGCTGGCGATTACATCTCTATGGGTGGTGCTCAGGTCAATATGCCTAACGGCACACTTGAGTTGCTGGCCGGAACAAGCATCACACAAGACGTGAACGCACCCTTGTATGTGAATACGTTGATGCTAGGCTCGTCCAGCATTGGTACCCTGACGCCCAGTGTTACCTTGACGGCGGCTTCTAACTACGTCACCAACCTGCAAGCCAGCAACATTAGCTCACTGAGTTTGACCAATGCACAGTCCTTAACTATTAATTCAAATGGCGTAACTGTATCTGGCGATTTAACTTTTAACGTCACATCATTGACGGGCGCTGGCACCATCAGTTTGGCTTCTGGCAAAACCGTGACCATCAATCAAAGTGGCAATAGCAGCTATACCGGCGCTATCACAGGCACGGGGGCGGCTTTGGTGAAGGCGGGTTCGGGCACCTTGACGCTCACAGGTACCAACACCTATTCGGGCAACACCACTATCAGTGGCGGCACGTTCCAAATTGGAGGGGCTGGGTCTTTGGGTTCGGGCAGCTATGCTGGCACGATTTCTAATGCAGGTAACTTTTTGTATTCATCTTCTGTCGACCAGACCTTGTCTGGTGCGATTACAGGCGTAGGCGGATTACAAAAAGACACCAGCACAACGTCCACGCTCACGCTCTCGGCCATCAACGGCTACACAGGCGCGACCAACGTCAACGCAGGCACCTTAAAAATCACAGGTGCTATCTACTGTGACACCACTTGCGGCTCGGGTGCTGAGTTTGCGACGACCAGCTCGTCCATCACCACTGTCAACACAGGCGCCACCTTGGACATCAACAACTGGGCCTGGGGCGGTTCTTTTGGTGAACGTTATTTCGATGCCACCGCCCTGGTGATCAACGGCGGCACCTTGCGCTACTCAGGCACGAGCAACTCCAGCGCGAGCCGTGGTTTCACCGTGGGCAGCTCGGGCGCCACACTTGAATCGGCCACAGCTGGGGTGACTTGGACGTTGTGGGACTCAGCCACTGCGTCTTACAAGGTGGTGGCCAACGGCAATTTGACGTTCACGGGCGTGGGCAACTTTGACTTCGGCCAGGTCATCAGTGGCGCTCGTACGGTGACCAAAAACGGCTCTGGCACCCTCACGATGAGCGGTGTCAATACGTACACAGGTGCCACCACCATCAACGGCGGCACGATGACATTCACCGATGCGGGCAAGATTTACTACTCTGCAAGCGGCAGTGGCATCCTTACCACGTTGAGTATCAATTCCGGCGCTGTGCTTGATGTCAAGAGTTGGGACTGGTTGGGTAGCCTTGGGCACTTAACGTACGACACAAGCAATATCGTCATCAACGGTGGCACAGTGCGCCAATCTGGCAGCTCAGCCAATGCTGGGGTCGGTACCAACATGAGCTCTCGGCAATACACCATTGGGGCAAGTGGTGCCACGTTTGATAGCGGCACAGCGGGTGTCACCTGGACCATTGACCGTGACAATCGTGGTGGTGGCTACCAACTCGCCACCGCAGGCAACGTTACCCTGACGGGGGTGGGCAACATGGTGTTCAACACTTGGTTGTCTGGCGCATACAGCCTGACCAAAACCGGTACAGGCACGGCCACAGTCGGTGGTACCAATACCTATACCAACGGCACCAACATCAACGCAGGTGTCCTCAATCTCAACAGCAGCGGTGCCTTGGGCTCGTCGGGCACTATCAGTTTTGGTGGTGGCACACTTCAATACAGCGCCAACAACACGACAGATTACTCCGCACGCATCAGCACAGCGGCCAGCCAAGCCTATAACGTTGATACGAATGGCCAAAGCGTGACTTGGGTCAGCAACCTCACCAGCTCGGGCGGCACTTTGACCAAGCTGGGTACCGGCACCTTGACGCTCACAGGCACCAACACCTTCACGGGCGACACCACCATCAGCGCAGGCACTTTGCAGTTGGGCAATGGCGGGAGCACAGGTACTTTGGCTTCGACCAACATCATTGACAACGGCACCTTGGCGTTTTACAGAAGCGTCGATACAACGGCGGCCTACAACATCAGTGGTACAGGTGGTTTGCAAACTACAGGTGCTTCCAACACGTTGTTTAGCAACTTTCTGACAACCAGCGCCCAAACCATTGCCACCAATACCACCGTGGCCGAAGTGTTGTATCGACTATCCGGTGCGCGAGAGAATGGTCAGACGATTAGCGGCGGTGGCACCTATACGGCGGGCGTCTACATCAAGACATTCAACCCTCTTACCAATACAGCCAACTTGCAAGTGCAAGCGTATGACGGCACCTTTACCAAGTTGGTGTACGTCAAACTGATTCAAAACGGCAGTGATGTGCAAGCTCTGGCTGATACATCTAACAACACCGGAACGGGTGCAGGCTACAAAACCGGTAATTACCTAGGCACAGACATGACAACGGGAGCCAGCAGTATGGGCTTGGCAACCAGCGCTGGAGCAGGTGGTTACGGGGTAGATATTTTTTATACAAGTAGCAAAGTCACCCTCACTGGCGCCAACACATTCACTGGCGGTATAGCCCTCAACAACACCACGACCACGGTGTCTTCAGGCGTTCAATACAGCCAAACTGCTTTAGGAACTTTACAAGTCTCTAGCTTGGGTAGCGGTGCTGTGACCAACAATGGCTTGTTTATCTTCAACCCCAGCACAGCGCAAAACTGGGCTGGCGCTATGTCGGGTAGCGGCTATTTCATTAAGAACGGAAGCAGCACACTCACCCTTACGGGAGATGCCGCATTTGCAGGGACCGCTGTGGTGAACGACGGCGTTCTACAGTTGGGCAATGGCGGGACTACAGGTTCGTTGGCCTCTAACGCTAATTACTATCTACCTTTCTCGACAGCCAGCGTCGCCAGTAACCACAGTAACAATTTACTGATGTCAGGCTTGGTCACAGGTATTGGCTCCTTCACCCAAGCGGGCGCAGGTACCACGGCCTTGACCAATACCAATACCTACACCGGTGGCACCACCATCAACGCAGGTACCTTAGGCATTTACAGCAACACTGCAGCTGGCTCGGGTGCGCTTACGGCGGCAGATGGCACAGGTCTTTTGTTTGGTCGTGGTGTAACCAGCTTTACCAATAACCTCACGCTCAACGGCAACGTTACGTTTGCCGTTGATACCAACATCGATTACCTCATTGTTGGCGGCGGTGGCGGCGGTGGCGGCGGTACCGCTTCCCAGCACGGCGGCGGCGGCGGCGGCGGCGGCGGTGTGCTGACTGGGTTTTCCTCAGCCCTGAGCGGTTCACTTGCTGTGACTGTCGGAGCCGCTGGCAGCGGTGGTGCAGCCAGCTCGACCTCAGGTACTTCAGGTGGTAGTTCTAGTTTTAACAGCTTGACGGCCTACGGTGGTGGTGGTGGTGCGAGTTACTTTGGCGTTGCAGCAACTGCTAATGGCGCATCGGGTGGCGGTGGCGCTGTCAGTGCAACTGCTGCCAACATCATCGGCGCAACTGGTGGTGCGCAAGGCTACGGTGGCGGCAGTGTGGCAGGAACAGGCACGGCTTACCATGCCGGTGCGGGTGGTGGTGGTGCGGGCGGCGCAGGCGCGAGTGCTAGTGGCACCACAACCGGCGGTACGGGCGGCGCGGGTGTTGCCAACAGCTTGACGGGCAGTACTGTTTACTACGGCGCGGGCGGCGGCGGCGGCGGCGATACACCGGGGGCTGGTGGTTCATCTGGCGCGGGTGGTGCTGGCGCTATTTACAACGGTTGGAGCTCTGCGGGTTCAACGTATGGTTCTGGCGGCGGAGGCGGTGATGGTTGCGGTGGCAGCTGTGCCACCCCTGGTAGCGCTGGCGCTGCAGGTGTGGTGTATGTGCGATACCTCGGCAGCAGCGCCGGCACAGGCGGCACCATCACCTCAGGCACAGGCACCGCAACAGGTTATACGTTGCAAACGTTCACAAGCTCTGGCACGTTGGCGCTCAATGCCATCAACGTAGTGCTAGGTGGCACCATCAGCGGTTCGGGCGGCATGGTGGTCAACGCCGCAGGCGGCAAGTTCAGCCTTACGGGTACCAACACCTACGGCAACACCACCATCAGTGCTGGCGCCTTGCAAGTGGGCAACGCGGGTACCACGGGCACTTTGGGCTTGGGTAATGTGGTGGACAACGCTGCACTCTTGTTCAATCGCACCAACACTTACTTACTAACCAATCTCATTTCAGGCGCAGGCACGGTGAGTCAAATTGGCTCGGGCAACACGTCACTATTTCTGGCCAACACCTACACCGGCGGCACCACCATCAGTGCCGGTACTTTAGGTATTTATGGCTCATCAGTCATTGGCACGGGAACACTCACGGGCGCGGGTGGCACCTTGATGCTGGGACGTGCCATCACCAGCTTTAGCAACAACATCAACCTCACCGGCAACATGACGGCCGCGTTTGACACCAACGTGGACTACCTCATCGTCGCGGGCGGCGGTGGCGGTGGCGGCTCCATCGGCGGTGGTGGTGGTGCGGGTGAGTTCATCACAGGCAGCACTTCACTCACAGGCGCTAGCTATAGCCTCACGGTGGGGGCAGGCGGTGCAGGCGGTACATCTGGCAGTGGCGTCACGGGGGGCGTTAGCTCGTTGGTTGGTACGGGTGTGAGTATTTCAGCCGCAGGTGGCGGTGGTGGTGGCTATCTCAGTACTGCTGGCGTTAACGGCGGCTCGGGCGGTGGTGCAGGCGCAGTTGCCGCAACGGCTGGCGGCGCATCGGTCAAAACAGGTAGTGGCTTGGGTAGTGCGGGCGGTGCAGGTGTGAGCGGCACTGGGGTTACCGCTGTGGCAGCGGGTGGTGGTGGTGCGGGCGGCGCAGGTAGCTCTGGCAACACAAGCACTCAGTCGGGCGGTAACGGCGGTGCTGGTGCGTCCAGCAGCATCACAGGTTCCAGCGTCATGTACGCGGGTGGTGGTGGTGGTGGTTTGAACGGCGTTTACGGTTGGTCATCTGGCACAGCAGGCTTGGGACAAGCCGGTGGTGGCAATGGCGGCACAAAGCAAAGCAGTGCCAGTTCTCCAACACCCAATGGCATTGACGCATTGGCCAACACAGGCTCTGGTGGCGGCGGTGCAAGTAACGGCTCTCAAGGCGGTGCGGGCGGCTCGGGCCTTGTCATCGTCCGCTATTTGGGTGGGGCAGCTAGCTCCGGCGGCACAGTGGCTGCTGGCACAGGTTCGGCTACTAACTACACGCTGCAAACCTTCACCACGACGGGGGGCAACACCCTCACGCTCAGCCCAATGGCGGCGACGTTCAGCGGCAACATCACGGGAACGGGGGCGTTAACGGCCAGCCCATCGGCAAACGGCAAGTTCACCTTCACGGGCGCCAACACTTATAACGGTGGCACCACCATTAGTAGCGGTACCTTGCAAGTGGGCAACGCCGGTGTCGCGGGCACCTTGGGCGCGTTGTCGGCCAACGTCATCAACAACGCCAACTTGGTGTTTAACCGCACCGATGCACTCAGCTATTCGGGCGTTTTCAGCGGCACGGGCGCACTCACGGTGCAGTCCACAGGCAACCTCACGCTCACAGGTGTGGCCAGCTACACGGGCTTGACCACGGTCAACAGCAGTGGCAACAGCATCACCTACACCAACAACACGCCGCCGACTACCAGCGGGTTTGCAGGTGCGGGTACGGTCACCATTCAGCCAGCTACCGGGTCTACCTTTACCAACGCCTACACAACTAATTACACCTATGCAAGCACCCTCACAGGGTTGACTTTGGGGGTCAATGCCACCACGCATACCCAAGCCATCACCTTGGGCAGCGCCATCAGCATTGCTGGGCCTATCACCGTGTACGGTGGTGATATCACGCTTGCAAACAACCTCACCAGCTCGTCAGCTGGGGCTGCCATCAAGCTTTTGGCCATGGGCTCCATCACAAGCAACACGGCATCCAATACCGTCACCACGAATGGCGGTGCTGTGCTGTTTGCCAGTGATACTGATGGCAACAACTCAGGAAAAATTTCCTCCGGCAATGGTTTGACGATTGACACCCGCACGGGTTTGAGCGGTGCCAAGAGCACGACAGGCACGGGCGGTGGTGCCATCACCCTTGCCGGCGGTGACCAAGCCGGTACCGGTTATGCAGCTGGCCTGTCGGCCGCAGATGCGACGGGTATCAGGGTAGACAACGGCTTGTGGCTTTACTCAGGCGGTGGTGACATTGCCATGCGTGGCAAGAGTTGGGCAGGCGCTGTGGGTTCAGGTGGGGCAGCTTGGGGTATTGGCTTTTGGAATGGCGCCACCAGTTTGGTCGCCGACAGTGGCGTGGGCAAAATTTACCTTGAAGGTATTAGCCGTTCCTCTGGCACCAGCTCTTACAAGATGGGGCTGTCGACCTACTACGCGGTGGACTTGAAGTCTGCGTACGCAGGTGCAGATGCTATCAAGTTGGTGGGCTCTAACACCACATCAGGGGCGGGCTGGAACCACGGTATAGATTTAGGCACAGGCAACGAAGCCAGCTCAGCGGCGACCTATCAAAAAATTGTGGCCAGTGGTGTGGGCGGCGGTATTTCGATCATCGGCACTGGCAACGAGTTTGCCGTGTTGATTCGCAACGGTAGCCAAATCTTGGCCAACGGCGGGCCGATCAACATCAAAGCCGGTGGGCTTGGCTTAACGGCCACAACATCCACCTTTTATTTCCGCAACGGCTCCACCCAATGGTGGGGTTCTGCTGCGGGGAGTGCTGTGACCTCAACCAACAGCAATTTACTCCTTGAGTTTGACAACTACAGCGGCTCCGGCTACCCGAATATCGCCACCAACGGCACGGTCACATGGCAGTCCACAGGTAACGCCTTTGGTGGTTCCATTGACTCCAGTTGGTTCGCATGGAACACCAACGGCCAAACCATGTCCGGGTTGACCATAGGCAAGACCACCAACTCAGCCTACATAACTCTAAACAATGACCTCACCGCCAACGGCCCCATTTCTATTTTTGGGAATGATATTTGGGCAAATTACAACCTAACCAGTACAGCGTTGGGGGCTGGAATTTTGCTCAAAACAATTGGTGCAAGTCCTGTCCAGACAAATGGTTTTATCGCATTGGCCTCTGGCAAAAACATCACGACAAACGGCGGCAACGTGGTGCTCTGGAGCAACTCAGCCAATATCACCAGTGGCACGGCCAACAACGAAATCGTGTTGGCGGGAAGTAACACCATCAGCACCTCGGGCGGCAAAATTGTGTTGGCCGGTGGTTTGGACGATGGCAGCAATGGCGGCGTTGCCAACGATGGCCTTCCAGATGGCTCTGCCTACCGCGGCGGCTACACCGGAAGTGCGATTGATGTGCGAAACAGCGTGAGCCTGCTTTCAGGTGGTGGCAACGTCATCATTCGTGGCGAGGCCAATCCAAGCGGGACAATCGGCACGTATAACGGGACGCGCGGGAATGGCGTTTACTTCGGAACTGGATTCAAACTCGACTCTGGCATAGGCACGATCAATATCAAAGCCATCGGTGATAGCGACCATGCACTCAGTCTTGAGTATGGGCAATTTGCTATTACATCGGCCAGCACCGCGGCTACTGCCATCACCCTCTACGGCGAATCCAAGACAAACTACGCTGGGTTATTGATCAACTACCAAGCTAGTTCTGGCAACTCGTTGATTCAGTCAACAGGCGCAACGGGGGGCGGCATTTCCCTCACGGGTATCACCGCTGGGGCAGGATCTAACGGGATTTGGTTGGGTACGTTTGATGTCTCTAGTACGCTGCAAGTGCTGAGTAACAAGGGCGATATTTCGCTCATCACCAACCAAAACTTGTACATCGCCAATCAGGGCCTTTTCCTCGGCAACCGAAAAGACGCCACAGCCGTTCAGGGCTTCACGCCAAGCGTGACGGCATCTTCTAGCAACATCACCCTCCAAGCTAATTCCGCCTCTTATGGCCAATCGTCGTATTGGACAACGGTGGGCACCACAGGCACGCTGACCATCAAGCCCTACGGCAACGATTTTTCAAGCGCTTATGAATTCAAGAGTTTCACATTGGGTTCAGGCGTTTCTGGCTTGACCATCGGTAATGCCGCCACAAGCGCTAATGGCGCCACGGATGCAGATGTAACCCTCAACAGCGCTGTCAGCATTGCCGGGCCTATCAATGTGTATGGCGGCAACATCACCGTCAACTACAGCCTTGCCAGTACCGCTGCAAACGCTGGCATATTGCTCAAGGCTTCAGGCAACATCACTTCTGTCAGCGACGTGAACTACACCACCAACGCGGGTGACATCACGTTCTGGAGCGACAGCGATGGCTCGGGTGCTGGCTACATCTATGTGTATGACCGCAACATCATTGACAGCCGCACCAACGCCAACCGCACCAGCGGCCTCATCAGTACAGCCAGCGGCGGCGGCACTATCACCTTGGGTGGTGGTAGTGCCAGCACCACGCTTACATCGGGCACTGTGGTGCCTACGGGCTATGCGGTAGAAAACTCCAGCTCAATTTTTGGTGGCGTATCGTTGGGCTATCAAAACGCAGGCCACGACACAGCTAATAAGTTTTATTCGGGCGGGGGCAATATCACTGTGCGTGGCAAGTCCACCTCTCTCAAGTCCGGTGAAAGCGATGGCATCGCCTCGCTTGAAGGATTGACGATAGATGCTGGCACCACGGGCAACATCACTCTAGATGGTGTGGGCAGTGCCAGTGGCGCCTCGTATTCTGGTGGCATCTTCTTGGGGTTCTGGGGCTCTGCTGGGAATGCCACGAGTTTGTTGAAAACAGCGAACGGCAACATCACGTTCACAGGTTCTGGCACGGCGGCGACCAACAACCGAGGCATTATTTTGTGCTGTAACGCCACCAAGGCGGTGACGATCGAAGCCACTGGCACGGGCAACGTGACTTTGACTGGAACCGGCGCAACGCAGGATTACTACATTTCAGGCGTTAATAATATTTTGGCGGCCAGTGGTGCCATCAACATCATCGGTACGGGCGCGGGGCCGTTACAAGAAGATACGGCCGTGACCACCATCGGCTTCAAAGCTGGTACCGATGTGACCAGTTCGACGGGCAACATCGCCATCACAAACGACAGTCTGGTGCTTGCGGCAGGCAAGGGCTTGCAGCTCAACACCACCGGCACGGTGACGGTTCAGCCGTACACCAACAACTTCAGCTCGGCGCTGTCATGGCCCATTGCAGACTTGAGCTTGGCGAGCACAGTGTCTGGCTTGACCCTCGGCAAAGACATTGGCAGCACAGCGCACACCGACACGGTGACGATGGGCGGTGCCACCAGCATTGCAGGCCCCATCAATGTGTATGCCGGCACCATCAACGTGAATGCCAACCTCAACACCAGCGGTGGCGGAGCTAACGGCGACATCTTGCTCAAAGCCAGCGGCGGCATTACCCATGCCAGCGGCGTGACGGTGACCACCAACGGTGGTGACGTGACCTATTGGGCCGACAGCGATGGTGCCAACGGCGGCTATGTGTGGTTCAAGGGCGGCAGCATCGACACCACCACGGCGGGCAACATTGTGCTGTCGGGCGGCAACGTGGCCGACATCGCCACGCTCACCAGCTCGGGAAATGCCATGGGCATGACCACCACGATGGGCAACGGCGTCACGTTAGACAACGTGTCGTTGTATTCACGCGGCGGCAATATCACGGTTCGCGGCAAGAGTGCTGCGAACAACACGCCTTACGCATCGTCTGATGGCGCCGCCACCACCAACGCCAACGGCATTCGTGCCCACGGCAGTGTGACGGTAGACACCGGTGCAGGTAAGTTGAACATGTGGGGCTACGGACAATCGTCGACTGGCTCTAGCAACGGCATTGAGCTGAGCATGTTGAGCACGTCTAGCTCGATTTACAAATCGGCTTCGACTGCGGCAGATGCCATCACTTTCAACGGTATCGCCAGCAATGCAGCAGCCAGCGATGCTTGGGGCGTTTACCTTTGGGCCTATTCCAGCATTCAAGCCAGCAACGGCGGGGGTATCAGCATCACGGGCAGCGGCGCTAAAAACTCAGGCGTGGTCGTGCCCGCAGGCGCGTCGGTGTTGTCCACAGGTGGCCCCATCACGCTGACGGGTTCAGGCTATGGCTCAAGTTTCAACGCGGTCGACATTGCGGGCTATGTGGGTTTGAAAGCCAGCCTGAACACAGGCGCTTCTACCTCTGACATCACCTTGGTGGGCGACAAGTTTGCGTTCACGGGCAATGTGGCGTCTTCAGGCAAGTTGACGATCATGCCTTACACCACAGGCGCCACGATTGGCTTGGGCACAGGCAGCACGGGCACTTTGGCGTTGACGTCAAGTTGGTTCACAGGTTCTTCCGTGTTCAAAGACGGTTTCAGCTCTATCGTGTTGGGCGCGTCTGACGCAGGCAACATCAGCGTGGCTGGGGCCAACAGCTTTGTGGATAACGTGAGCTTGCTGACGGGCGGAAACATCACGCTCAACTCAGGTGCCACCATCACCGACAGCCAAAACAATGGCTATATCGCGTTGGCAGCCACAGGCAATTTCATCAACAGCGCCGGTGCTTCTGCGCTGAGCGCCACTGGCACCAATGGCCGTTGGTTGGTTTACAGCAACGCACCAGCCACAGACACATTTGGCAGTCTCAACAGCGCCAACGGTGCGGTGTGGAATGCCACTTACGCCACCATGGCGCCATCGAGCGTGGCGGTCACTGGCAACCGTTATCTGTTCACGGGCACACCGTCGGTCACCGTCACCGCCAGTGCCACCAAGGTATATGGCAGCACGTTGACGGCCAGCGATGTGTTGGGCTTAAACAGCAGCGCTGGCGGTTCGCCTGTTTACACCTTGCCCACGTTGGCGGACGTGTTCAGTGTCAACCCCGTGGTGACCTCGGTTGGTTTGGCTGCCACGGCCACGGTCAGCGGTGGGCCTTATGCCATCACGGTTGCGCCCGGCACACCGAGCGGCAGCTACACCATCACTTACGCCACACCCGGCACCATCACCGTCACACCCAAGGTGTTGACCGTGAGCGGCACCACCGTGGCTAACAAAACGTATGACGGCACTATCAGCGCCGTGCTGACCGGCGGCAGCTTGGTGGGCGTGGCCAACAACGACGCTGTGACCTTGGTGCAAGCCGGCACGTTTGCCAGTGCCAATGCAGCCAACGGCATTGCCGTGACTGCCACAGATTCGATCACCGGCTCAGCGGTGGGCAACTACACGCTCACGCAGCCCACGGGTTTGACGGCCAACATCACCAAGCGGGTGTTGAGCATCGCGGCCAACAACGACCAGCGCTTTGTGGGCTTGGCTGACACGGCTGGCTATTACGGCTTGACCTATGTGGGCTTTGCCAGCGGCGAGGGCCCGGGCAACCTCACCACCTTGCCCACCATCGCGCGCAGCAACAGCAGCGTGGGCTTGGCGGGTAGCTACACCGGCGTGTTGGTGCCATCGGGTGCCGCCGCCGCCAACTACAGCTTTAGCTACACCAACGGCAACTACACCATCGTGGGCGCCAATGAGCTGTTGGTGCGCTTGGGCACCGTGAACAATGTGTACGCCACCACACCCACCTACGGTGTGACCGAGGCGAAATACATGTTGTCCAACAACACGGTGGTCGACTTGCTCAACACCGGCGCAGGCAGCGCCAGTGTGAGCGGGGCAGGGCAAGTGACCATCACCGACACCAGCGGCGCTTCCGCCACGTTCAACGCCGTGGCGGTGAATGGCAGCTACAGCACATCGGGCTGGCTCAACGTGGGTACGTACCAGTGGGGCTCTAGCAATGTGGTCACCTCCAACGGGGTGAACTTCAACAACAGCATCCACGTGGTGGGCTCACAAACCGTGACCACCAAGTTCTTCGCGCCCACGCCCACCATCAGCAAGGTGTACGACGGCACCACCACCATTGCAGGCTTGTCGGGCACACCGATTGGCGTGGTCACGGGCGACGTGGTGACCATCAGCGGCTCGGGTGCCTATGCTGACAAAAACGCAGGTACCAACAAAACCTACACCCTCAGCAACATGGCGTTGAGCGGCACAGATGCCGCCAACTACGGCCTCACCACCGGCAGCAGCTTGACGGCCAGCAACGGCACGGTGACCGCCAAAGCCATCACCGTGACCGGCATTTCTGCCAACGACAAGGTGTACGACGGCACCAACACCGCCAGCTTGAACGTGGCCAATGCCGTGTTCAACGGCATGGTGGCGGGCGACGCGTTGACGGTAGCTGCCACCGGCACCTACGGCAGCGCCAACGTGGCTTACAGCGGCTCGGCCTTGGCCGCGCAAGTGGTGGCGTTCACCAGCACCTATGGTGGGGCGGATGTCAACAACTACACCTATGCGGGCAGTCCCACCACAACGACCGCCAAGATCACCCCCAAATCTCTCACCCTCAGCGGCGTCGCCGCCAACGACAAAACCTATGACGGTGGCGTGGTGGCCACCATCGGAAACTTTGGCACGCTCACTGGCGTGCTCGCAGGCGATGCCAGCAATGTGAGCTTGGTCACCACCGGCGCATCGGCCAGCTTTGCCGACAAAAACGTGGCCTACAGTGGCACCACGGTGGTGAACAAAACCGTCACCTTGTTGGCATCGAGCTTGGGCCTCTCAGGCACCAAGGCTGGCAACTACGCCCTCGTGGGCGATCTGACTGCCAACGCCAAGATCACCCCCAAAGCCGTTTCCGTGTCAGGCATTACCGCCAATGACAAGGTTTACGACGCGACCACCAGCGCCACCGTCAGCACGACGAACGCTGTATTCACTGGCCAAGTGGTGGGCGACGATTTGCATGTATCCACCACCGGCGTGTTTGCTGCCAAAGACGCAGGCCTTGCCCGCACCGTCAACCTGACCAGCACCTACAACGGCACGGACTTGGGCAACTACACGGTCACCGACCAAGCCACCGCCACAGCCACCATCACGCCCAAAGCGTTGACGGTGTCGGGCTTTGTGGCCAACAGCCGTGTGTACGACGGCGGCGTGACGGCCACGGTCGACGCGACCAATGTGTACTTGGCAGGCCTCATCAGCGGCGACGTGCTGACCGCCACGGCCACTGGTACCTTTGCCGACAAAAATGTGGGCACTGCCAAAACCGTCACGCTCACCAGCAGCTACGGCGGCGCGGACCGAGCCAACTACACCATCACCAACCAAGCCACCAGCACGGCTAACATCACGCCCAAGGCCTTGACCATCGGTGGCATCACCGCATCAGACAAGACCTATGACAACACCACAGCCGCCACCGTGTCGGTGAGCGCTGTGACGAAAACAGGTTTGGTGGGGAGCGACGTGGTCAACGTGGCGGCCACCGGCGTGTTCAGCGACGAAAACGCCGCCGCAGGCAAAACCGTCACGCTCACCAGCAGCTACAGCGGTGCGGACGTGGGCAACTACACGATCACTCACCAAGCCAGCACCACGGCCAGCATCACCCCCTTGGATGTGGCGCTGCCCGCCAGCGCTGGCTTGACCAAGGTGTATGACGCCACCACGGCTGTTGCGCCTGCCTTGTCGGGCAATGCCACCGGCTACGGCAGCTTGGCCGTGACAAGTGCCAATAACAGCCAGCTTTACACCGATGCACTCGCTGCCGACAAATTGATCAACGGTGGTTTGACCTTCGCCGGTCGCCCCGTGTTCAGCAGCGCCGATGCAGGCACCGTGTCGGTGGACCAAGGCAGCGTGCAGCTCACCGGCGCACGCGCGGCCAATTACCGCTTGGTGTGGGCCGCATCGAGCGCCACCATCACGCCTGCGCCGTTGACCGTGACCGCCGTCAACGATTCACGTTTCTACTCGTTGGCCGATGACACCAGCTACGCCGGTGTGCGCTACAACGGTTTTGTGGGCGGCCAAAGCGCGAGCGTGCTGACCGGCACCGCAGCGGTGACGCGTGACCGTAGTGTTCAGTTGGCCGCTGACCCCAACAGCGTAGACACCCAAGACATTGCTGGCACCTACAACAACGTGTTGGTGCCTTCGGGCGTGTCGTCGAACAACTACAACATCACCTTCGCCAAGGGCAGCTACACCATCGTGCCCGTGGGCCAGCTCTTGGTGAAAGTGGCCAACACCAGCGCCACCTACGGCAGCGCGCCCACGTATACGCTGACCTATGCGGGCTATATGTCAGACACCGGTAGTCAAACTTATGCCGTGACCGATTTGTTGGCATCGGGCTATGCCACCGTCAGTGGGGCACAAGTGACGGTGACCGATGGTTCGGTGACAAAAGGTAGCTTCACACTGGGAGCCGACACCCCCTCGCTGAGTGGCTCGGGCACTTTGAAAGTCGGCTCGTACAACGTTGGCGCGACGGCCATCACCACCAGCAGTGCCAACTTCAACAACACCATCAACGTGGTGGGCGCGTATGAAGTGACGCCCAAGCAAGTCACGGCCACCGCCACAGGCGTGACCAAGGTGTATGACGGCAACACAGCCGTGGGCACCTACACCTTGTCGCCTGTGGGCTTGGTGGGTTCGGATGCCGTCACGCTCAGCGGCGTGGGCACTTATGCCAACAAAAACGTCACCGGTGCGGCGGATAAAACCTACACCTTCACCAGCTTGACCCTGGGTGGCAACGATGCGGCCAACTATGTGTTGACCGATGGCAACAGCACGGCCACCACCACCTACACCGCCAACAATGGTGAGATCACCCCACGCACATTGACGGTGGGCTACACCGGTGTCAACAAGGTGTACGACGGCACAAGCACGGCCACGGTGACCACCACCGACAACCGCGTGGCGGGCGATACGCTCAGCGTCATTCGCAGCGCCAACTTTGACAACAAGAACGTGGGCACAGCCAAAACCGTGTCAGTCAGTGGCGTGAGCTTGAGCGGTGCGGATGCCGTCAACTACACCGTGGCTGCCACAGGCACCACCACCGCCGATGTCACCCCACGTGCGTTGACCATCGGCTACACCGGCGTGAACAAGGTGTACGACGCAGGCACCACCGCCAGCGTGACCACCACCGACAACCGTGTGGCGGGCGATGACTTCATCATCAACTGGACCGCCAGCTACGCCGACAAAAACGTGGCGGGCGGCAAAACCGTCAGCGTGACCGGTGTGAGCTTGAGCGACCCAGCGGGTGCCAACACCACCGACGCCGCCAACTACACCGTGACCACTACGGGCAGCACCACCGCCAACATCACGCCACGTGTGTTGACGGTGAGCTACACCGGTGACAACCGCGTGTACGACGGCGGCACCGTGGCCACGGTGACCACCAGCGACAACCGATTGAGCGTGAGCGGCACCCTCGACGACCTGACCATCAGTCGCACCGCGAGCTTTGCTGACAAAAACGTGGGCAACGCCAAAGCGGTGAGCGTGAGCGGCGTGTCCTTGAGCGGTGCCGATGCCAATAACTACAGCGTGGTGGCCACAGGCAGCACTACCGCCAACATCACCCCACGCAACTTGACCGTGGCCTACACCGGCGTGACCAAAGAGTACGACGGCTTGCTGGGCGCGACCGTGACCACCAGCCTCACCTCGGCCAACGGCTATGTGAACGGTGATGTGCTGACCATCAACCGCACCGCCAACTTTGTGGACAAAAACGTGGCGTACACCAGCGGCAGCGTGTCGCCTGTGAACATCAACGTGACGGGTGTGAGCTTGGGTGGCGCCGACGCTACCAACTACAGCGTGTCTGCCACGGGCAGTGCCTCGGCCAACATCACACCCAAGGCGTTGTCTGCTGCATTGACTGGCGCCATCCAAAAAACGTATGACGGCAATACTGACGCCGCATTGACCTCGGCCAACTACAACCTCACAGGCTTTGTGACGGTGGGCGGTGTGACCGAAGGTGCCACCATCACGCAAACTGCCGGCGTTTACAACAGCCGCAACGTGCTCGAAGCCAACAGCGTGACCGCCACCTTGGCCACGGCAGACTTCACCGCCAACAACGGCACCACGCTCACCAACTACACCTTGCCCACCAGCGCCACGGGCGCGGGCAGCATTGGTTTGCGCACCTTGACGGTGGGCTACACTGGCGTGAACCGCACCTATGACGGCACGGCCGTGGCCACCGTGACCACCACCGATAACCGTGTGAGCGGTGACCAATTTGACATTCTTCGCACCGCCAGCTTTGCCGACAAAAACGTGGCCACAGGCAAAACCATCAGCGTGTATGGCGTGGCGTTGACGGGCACTGACGCCACCAACTACTTGGTGTCGGGCACCGGCAGCACATCGGCCGATGTGGCGCGTTTGGATTCCGTCACTTGGGTGGGCGGTGCGTCGGGCGAGTGGTTCAACCCTAACAACTGGGCCGTGACGGGTAATTTGAATCTCAGGGGTGTGGTGCCTGACTTGAACAACGTGCGGACCGTGCTGGTACCCAGCGGTGCGAACGGCGCGGCCATCAGCTTTGATGACAGCGTGGCAGGCCGCAGCGCAGGTGCGTTGTCGGGCATTGTGTTGGTCGACAGCATCACCAACCAAGACTCGGTAGCCTTGAGCAATTTGAATTTCAAGAACGGCTCTTTGGTCGTCACCAACAACGCCGCCCTCGGCGGTTTTGAAAGCGCAGCAGGCACCACCTTGACGGTGGGCGGCACCTTGAGCGTAGACATCGCCAGCGGTACCACCAAGACGATGGCGGGCTTGCTCAACGGCGCAGGCAACGTGAGCAAAGCAGGCGCGGGCACTTGGGTGTTGACCGGAGGCAGCGCCTACACCGGCACCACCACCATCAGTGCCGGCACCTTGCAAGTGGGCAATGCCGGTACCACAGGCAATTTGGGCAGCGGCAACATCATCAACAACGCCACCTTGGTGTTCAAGCGCAGCAACGCAGTGGGCATTGCCAACGTGATTTCTGGCACCGGCGAACTCAAACAAGAGGGCGCAGGCGCGTTGACCTTGAGCGGTGCCAACACCTACACCGGCGCCACCTATGTGAACGCAGGCAGCTTGGCCATCAGCAGCGACAGCAACTTAGGCGCAGCCCCAGCCAGCGCCCAAGCCGCGCAACTGGTGGTGAACAACGCCTCGGTCTATTTCTACCCCGCATTCACCACCGCCACCAGCGCCAATCGTGGCCTGACCTTGGTAGGCAGCAGCACCCTCAACACCGCAGCCGGTAGTAGCGTGACGTGGGCTGGCCCCGTCACCGGTACGGCCTTGACCAAGCTCGGCGATGGCACCTTGGTGCTGACGGGTGACAACAGCTACTCCGGCGGCACCACCATTTCAGCAGGTCGCTTAGTGGCTGGCGGTGCGGCCAACGCTTTGGGCACAGGCAGTGTGACGGTCAGTGGTACACGCTTGAGCTTTGATACCACAGCACCTGTGACCTATGCCAATGCCATCAGCCTCACAGGTGCAGGCTTGATCGACAACGTGGGCAACCAGATGGTGACGTTCACAGGTGGCGTCAACACCAACCTGTCGACCAACGTGGTGGTTGATGGCGGCGCAACCGGCTTGACCATCGCCAACGTGATGACGCCCACAGGTGCAGGTGCCAGTTACTTCATCAAAGGCAATGTGACCTTTACCGGCAACAGCATGAACAGCTTGGTGGTGCGTGCCGCAGGCGAAGCCACAGCCAAGTTCACCCTGACCAATAACGTGAGCGCATTCACCCTCTGGTTCATTGGCAGTGACACGGCTGCCAACGCCATGAACATTGATGTGGCATCTGGCGTGACCGTCAATGAAGCTGCAGCGCAGGGGGCATCGAGCTTGTATTACAAGAACATCACAGGCGCTGGCACCTTGTTCATGGGCGGCGCCAACAACACCACAGGTTATGTGCTGGGCGATTCAACGATTGCCAACCTCAAGGGCAGTGGTAGCAAAACCATCAGCATTGGTAATGGCGGCGCTGCGGGTCGATTGCTGTCTGGCAATGTGCAAGCCAACGGCGGTTTGTTGCTCAACTCCACCACGGACTACACCTTCACAGGCGTGCACAGCGTGGGCACCTTGACCAAGCAACAGGCAAACACGGTCAAGTTCACAGGCGCTAACACCTCAACAGGCGCCATTACGGTGAGCGCCGGTGTCTTGCAAGTGGGGGATGCAGGGACCACAGGTTCGATCACGGGCAATGCTGCAGTTGCATCAGGTGCCAGCTTGGTGTTTAGCCGCTCAGACGCAGCCTCTTATGTGGGCAACATCAGTGGCGCAGGCACAGTGAGCAAGCTGGGTGCCAATGTGTTGACCCTCACCGGCACACAAACTTACACGGGTGCCACCGCCACGGGTGACACAGGGGGTGGCATCGTGTTCACCAACAACACCTTGCCAGTCACGCCAGGTGCTTTCACAGGCAACGGCACTGTGACGATTCAGCCAGTGGCCTCGGGTAGTTTTGGCAGCACCTTGTCGACCAATGCGTACAGCTTTGGCAGCACGCTCACAGGTTTGACTTTGGGCCGTGATGGCAACACATCGACCATCACCGTCAATTCGCCCTTGACCATTGCTGGCCCCATCAGCCTCTATGGCGGCACCCTCAACTTGAATGCAGACATCACCAGCACAGCCACGAACGCCGCCGTGTTGTTCAAGTCTGCTGGCGACATTGCACAAGCCGTCAATGTGGATGTATTGACCAGCGGCGGCAGCGCCGTGTATTGGGCCAACAGCGATGGTGGCAACAGCGCAGGCATGGTGTTGCTCGACACGGGGGCAACCATCACCACACAAGGCGGCCATGTGTGGTTGGGCGGTAGCGCAGCAGCCAATGGTCAAACCACTTGGCACGGTTTGACGGTGGGTGATGGTTATGCCGCCAGCGGCACGTCGGTGGCATTTGCAGGCAACTCGCCATGGCAAGGCGGCATCATCTTGAAGCGCAGCCAAATTTCTTCAGGCGGTGGTGATGTGTCGCTGTACGGCTATGGCGCTGCGGGCGGCTCTGGCTTTGTGAACTTTGACAACACCACGATCAATTCGGGCACAGGCCAGATTTTGATCAACGCCAAGTCAGCAGGCATCGTGGCTTTCTTGCCTGGTTTGCACCCCAGCACCTTGCCCAATGCGGTGTTTGAATTGCGTTCAGCCAATACGGGGGTCGATGCGATTCGCGTGATCACCGATGCGGTGGCTACCAACGACCCAGGTGCGGTGATTGAAGGCAACTTCCAGATGAATGCCATCGGTGGCGGCGGTGTGACTTTGTCTGGCCGAGCCAAGCCTGGCCAAGCCGGTATTCAAGTGGGTAGCCAATGGGGTGGTGGTGTGTTGAATGCGTTGTCAACCACGGGCGACATCACCTTGGATGCGGGCACCAATAGCATCAGCTTCCAAAATACGGCGAGCGCCATTTACCTGGGCTCTAAAGCAGGTAGTGCCGTGACCTCGGCAAGCGGCAACATTGTGTTGACTGCCGATAGCTTGTCACTTGCCAGTGCATTGACCTATGCCAACACCACCGGAACCTTGACGATTGCACCCACCTCGGCCAGCTTCTCCAGTGCAGTCAACAGCACCGGTTGGGTGTTGGGCACGGGCTTGAGCGCGTTGACGGTGGGTAAACCCACCAACGCCGCCAATATCACTTGGGCGTCAAGCAATACCGTTGACGGCCCCATCAGCATTTATGGCGGCAACATCACACTCAACAGCGCTATTGGTACGACCAATACCTTGACCGGTGATGTATTGCTGCGTGGCGCGGATGTCAACAGCGCCTACAACATCAGCTTGGCTTCAGGCCGAACCCTCACGGTGGACAATACCGGTACCAACAGCACCTTGTCGGGCGTGATTTCAGGCGCAGATGCGGTTGTGTCCAAGCTCGGCGCTGGCGTGTTGACGCTGACTGGCAACAACACCTACACAGGCGGCACAAGCATTGACACCGTGAGTACCTTGGTGGCGGGCAATGCGGCGACTTCTGGCGTGTTGGGTACAGGCGCCATCACCAACAACGGTGTGTTGAGCTTCAAGCGTTCAGACGCCATCACCGTGGCCGATGTGATTTCGGGCACCGGTATCGTCAAGCAAGAGGGCGCAGGCACACTGACGCTCAGCGGCACCAATGCGTATGAAGGCGGCACGCAGGTGAATGCGGGCACCTTGGCCATCAGCACCGACCGCAACGTGGGCGCTGTGCCTGCGACGGTGGACCCTGACAACATCACACTCAATGGCGGCACGCTGCGCTTCTTGACAGGCTTTACCACCTTGCACGCCAACCGTGGCATCACCTTGGGCGCAGGCAACGGCACGCTGAGCACCGATGCCTCGGTGACGGCCAACTACAACGGCGTGATCGCAGGCACGGCAGGGTTGACCAAGTCGGGCTCGGGCACTTTGACGCTGACGAATGTTCAAACCTACACGGGCACCACCACCATCTCAGGCGGCACCTTGAACGTGGGTGATGGCTCGGATGCGTTGGCCGCTTTGGGCGCCAACACCTTGAGCATTGGCACAGGCGCGACGCTCAACTTCAACCACAACGCAGCGGTCACAGTGGCTAACGCGATTTCTGGCTTGGGTCAGCTCAACAAGATGGGCAGCAACACCCTCACGCTCAGTGGCGTGAACAGCTACACCGGCGCCACCGGCACGGGCAGTGCAGGGGGCGTGGTGTTTGCCAACAACACAGCGCCAAGCACCAGCGGCTTCACAGGCTCGGGCACGGTGACGATTGAGCCTTCGACCACCAGCTTTGGTAGCTTGGTGACTGGCAACTACACCTACGACAGCAACCTCACAGGCTTGACCTTGGGCAAGGCGGGTAACTTGACGAATGTGACCTTGAACAGCTTGGTCAACATCGCAGGCCCCATCACCGTGTACGCGCCGCAAATCACGGTGAACCAAGCGTTGAGCAGCAGTGCGGGCTTGGTGCTGCATGGGGCGTCGGTGCTCAACGGCGGCAGCATCAGCACTGTGGGCGCACAAACGTATGACGGCGCCGTGACCTTGGGTGCTGCGACGACGTTGAGCAGCACAGGCAGCGGCGCGATCACCTTTGGTAGCACGCTCAATGGCGGCTATACCTTGGCGGTCAACACTGCAGGTGCCACCACCTTCACAGGCGCTGTGGGTGGCACGGCTGCGCTGACCAGCCTCACCACAGATGCAACTGGCACCGTTGCCATCAACGGTGGCGCGGTCAACACCACCGGCGCACAGATCTACAACGAAGTGGTGACTTTGGGTGCAGCCACAGCGTTGACCAGCACGGGTTCGGGTGCCATTACCTTTGGCAACACGCTCAATGGCGCACAGACCTTGGCGGTGAACACGTCGGGCGCGACGACCTTCACAGGTGCTGTCGGTAACAGCGCCGCACTGACAAGCTTGACCACTGATGCAGGTGGCACCGTGGCCATCAACGGCGGTGTGGTGAATACCACAGGCGCTCAAAGCTACGGCGAAGCGGCCACCTTGGGTACCAACACCACGCTCACCAGCACGGGTTCGGGTGCCATCACCTTCGGCAATACGCTCAACGGCGCTTACACCTTGGCCGTGAACACTGCAGGTACCACCACCTTCACCGGTGCGGTGGGTGGCACGGCTGCGCTGATCAGCCTCACCACCGATGCAGGCGGCACCGTGGCCATCAACGGTGGCGTGGTCAACACCACCGGCATTCAAACCTATGGCGAAGCTGCCACGTTGGGCGCGGCGGCGACGTTGAACAGTTCAGGCGCAGGCGCCATCACATTTGCCAATACGCTCAATGGCGCGTACGCCTTGGCCGTGAACACCACAGGTGCGACCACCTTCACAGGCGCGGTGGGTGGCACAACTGCATTGGCCAGCTTGACCACCGATGCAGGCGGCACGGTGGCCATCAATGGCGGTGTGGTCAACACCACGGGCGCACAGATCTACAACGATGTGGCGACCTTGGGTGCAGCTACCGTGTTGACCAGCACAGGTTCTGGTGCCATCACGTTTGGTAACACCTTGAACGGTGCACAGACCTTGGCTGTGAACACCGCAGGCGCGACAACTTTCACCGGTGCCGTGGGTGACACCACTGCATTGACGAGCCTGACCACTGATGCAGGCGGCACCGTGGCCATCAACGGTGGTGTGGTGAACACCACGGGCGCTCAAAGCTATGGTGACGCCGCCACTTTGGGTGCTAACACCACGCTCACCAGCACGTCGGCTGGCAACATCACATTGGGTGGCACGCTCAATGGCGCGTACAGCTTGGCTGTGAATACCGCAGGCATCACCGCATTCAACGGCGAAGTGGGCGGCACTGCAGCACTCACCAGCATCACCACCGATGCACCGGGCAGCGTGTCGATGAGCGGTGGGCGCATCAAGACCACGGGCGCACAAACCTACAACGACGCCATCAACTTAGGCGCAGCCACTACGTTGCAAGGCGTGAACTTGGCGTTGATGTCGACTGTGGATGGCGCGCAAGCACTGACCCTTAGCGACAGCGGCACCACAATTTTGGGCAGCGTGATCGGCGGCACCACACCCTTGCTGAGCTTGACCACCGATTCACTCACCACCGCAGCGGGTGAAACCCAGCTCAAAGGCAGCAGCATTCATGTGACCACCAATGCGATCTTCAACGACATCGTGAAAGTGTTCACCGATGTGACAGTGCAAGCCGCAGGGCAGTTGAACTTCATGCAGACCGTGGACGCTGACACAGCCAACGTTCGTACGCTCAGCCTCAATGCTGGCAACACAGGTGCCATCAGCGTGCAAGGTGCGTTGGGTGGCCATGTACCGTTCAAAACACTGAACGTGGTGAACAGTGAAATGGCGACTTTCACCGGCCTTGTGACCACAAGTGACAGCGTGGTGCTGAGCGACACACGCAACAGCATTGACTTCAACGGTGGCTTGAGCACTGCCACGCTGAGCGTGGCCTCAAAGCCCTTTGCGCTGACGTTGCGCGGCGCAGTGAGCGTGACCAACGCCACCACCTTTGCCAACACAGGGGCTTTGCAGTTGGGCGGTGTTGAGTCTGACGACATGCACTTTGCAGGTGGTTTGACAGCGACTGCGCCTAGCGCCATCACGCTGGCGGGTGTGCTGCACAGCGACGATGCCGCCATTGCGTTGGGCAGCGCCAACAGCACCATCAGCTTGGCTGAGATGACCGACATCAACAGCGGCGCGGGCAGCTTGCACGTGGCCAGCCCTGTGTTGGCCAGCGGGTACCGCTTGCGTATGCTGAGCACAGGCCCCACCACGTTGGATGGCGACATCAGCAGCAGTGGGGCGATGAGTTTCATCGGACCGCTGACGTTCACACACGCCAACACCCTGAGCGCCGCCTCGTTCGACTTTGGCAGCAGCGTGAGCTTTGGTGGGTCTAGCACCATCACCTCTGGCAGCACCATCTTTGGCGGTGCCGTGACAGCCGCAGGTGACTTGACCGTGAACGGCGCCACCGTGGTCAATGGCGGCAGCGTGAACGCAGGCACCCACACGCAAACCTACAACGGCAGTGTGACTGTGGGTGGCTTGTCTACCAGCACGACCACCTTCACGGGCGTGGGCATGACGTTTGGCAGCACGCTCGATGGCACATCGCGTGTGGTGGTGGCTGACAGCGGTGCCACCACGTACAGCGGCGCGATCGGTGCAACCACAGCCCCCGCACACTTTGAAACCGATGCCGCAGGTAGCAGCACCTTCAGTGGTGGCACGGTGCGCACGAGCAGCCCCAACTCCATTTACATCGCCGACGATGCGGTGGTCACAGTCAACACCACGTTTGACGCCACCAACAACGGTGGACTGGCAGCGGGCGCGAACATCACCTTCGCCAAGACCTTGAACGGTGCTGCCAACAACGCGCAAGCCGTGACGATCAATGCTGGCACCAATGGTGTGGTGTTGGTGAGTGGTGAAGTGGGGGGCACACATCCATTGAGCACCTTGACTTTGACGAATAGCAACGGCGCCACTTTTGCAAAACCTGTGACCGTGAGCACCAGCGTGGTGTTGAGCGATACGGTGGCAGGCCAAACCATTCGCTTTGCCGACAACCTCAGCACGCCTGTGTTGACCACCACGGCCAATGGCTACAACGTGGAGCTGCTCGGCACAACGACGAACGTGAGCGCAGCCAACACAGCCACGACCTTCTTGAACACCGGCAATGTGGTGTTGGGCAATGCAGCTGGCGACACGCTCACCTTTGCCGGTGGCTTGACCGCCACAGCCCCAGCCGCTGTTCAAGCAGCCGGTACGTTGAACACCACCAACACCGCGATGAGCTTGGGCGATAGCAATACCGCGCTCACCTTGGCTGACCACCTCACACTCGACACCACCGGCGGCAACGCAAGTGCAGGGGGCAACCTCACACTGGGCGGTGCTGTGAACGGCACAACCGCCAACACGCAATCGTTGACCCTGAACGCAGGCAGCACAGGTGCGGTGAGCGTGGTGGGTGGCGTGGGCCAAAGCATGGCGCTGAAGACCTTGACCTTGACGAACAGCAACGGCGCCACCTTTGCAGCCCCCGTGACCGTGGGCACGAGCGTGGTGTTGAGCAACACTGTGGCAGGGCAGACGGTGAGCTTTGCCGATGACTTGACCACGCCTGTGTTGACCACCACCGCCAATGGCTACAACGTGGAGCTGCTTGGTACGAACACCAGCGTGAGCGCCGCCAACACCACCACCACGTTCTTGAATACCGGCAACTTGGTGCTCGGCAACGCAGTGGGTGACACCTTGACGTTTGCCGGTGGCTTGACCGCCACAGCACCTGCTGCCATCAGCGCAGCGGGCACCCTGAACACCACCAACAAGGCGATGAGCTTGGGCGACAGCAATACGGCGCTCACTTTGGCTGACCACCTCACACTCGATACCACTGGTGGCAACGCCAGCGCGGGCGGCAACCTCACGCTGGGCGGTGCGGTGAACGGCACAACCGCCAACACGCAATCGTTGACCTTGAACGCAGGCAGCACCGGCGCAGTGAGCGTGGTGGGCAGCGTGGGCCAAAGCGTGGCGCTGAAGACCTTGACCTTGACGAACAGCAACGGCGCAGCCTTTAACAGCGCGGTGACCACGGGCACCAGCGTGGTGTTGAGCAACACCGCCACAGGACAAACCATTCGCTTTGCGGATGACTTGACCACGCCTGTGTTGACCACCACCGCCAACGGCTACAACGTGGAGTTGCTGGGTACGATCACCAGTGTGAGCGCCGCCAACACAGCCACCACGTTCTTGAACACCGGCAACTTGGTGCTGGGCAATGCAGCAGGGGACACGCTCACCTTCGCTGGTGGCTTGACCGCCACAGCCCCAGCCGCCATCAGCGCAGCCGGTGCGCTGGGCACCACCAACGCCGCCATCGTCTTGGGCACAGCCCCCGTCACGCTCACGGGCAACACGACATTCAATGCGGGCAGCGGCAACATCACACTGGGCGGCACGGTGGATGGCGGCTATAGCCTTGCGCTCAACAGCACAGGCGTGACGACCTTGAGCGACAAACTCGGCGACAGCGTTGCTTTGATCAGCGTGACGACCAACGCCGGCGGTACTTTGGTGATGAACGGCAGCGTGGTGACAACCACTGGCGCCCAAACCTATGGCGAAGCTGTGACACTGGGTGCGAACACCACACTCACTGCATCTGGCGTGACCTTTGAGGGGGCGGTATCGGGCAACCATAGCCTCAGCGTGAGCGGCACGACCACGCTCAACGGCGGCAGCGTGACGACCACGGGCGCTCAAACCTACAACGGGGCGATGACGCTGGGTGCTAACACCACACTGAACGCCAGTGCCGCCGACGTGACCTTGAACAGCACGGTGGATGGCGCCTACGACTTCACGGTGAACACCACGGGCACCACCACGATGAATGGCGCAGTGGGGGGCAGCACCGCACTGACAAGCCTCACCACCAATGCAGGGGGCGTGGTGTTGGTCAATACGTCCACCGTTCATACCAGCGGCACACAGACCTACAACGACATGGTGAGCCTGTTGCGCAGCGCTACGCTGACGGGCAGCACGGTGACCTTCAACAACGCAGTCATTGGCACGGCTGATTTGAGCGTGGTCGGTGCGACGGTGCTCAACGCCGGCTCTGTCAACACCACCGGCACACAAAGCTACAGCGCGGGCACGACCTTGATGCGTGACACCGTGTTGACGGCAGGCGCAGTGAGCTTCGTGGGGCCAGTCGAGAGTGCAAGCAGCAGTGCGTATGTTCTGGACATCATCAGCAGCGGTGCCACTACGTTTGGCGGTGCCGTGGGTGGCACACACGCCTTGCGCAGTGTGACAACCAACGCTGGCGGTACCGTGGCCATCAACGGCGGTGGTGTGACGACCACTGGCGCGCAAACTTACGGCGAAACTTTGAGCTTGGGCGCGGCCACCACCTTGAACGCCTCTGCTGTGACGTTCGATGGGGCTGTGTCTGGCCCTTACAGCTTGACCGTCAATGGAGCCACCACCTTGAACGGTGGCAGCGTGAACACCGGCACCGCGGCGCAGCACTACAGCAGCACGGTGAGCTTGGGGGCGAACACTACACTCACGGCGGTCAGCGTGACCTTTGACGGTGCCGTGTCTGGCAACCACAACTTCAGTGTGAACGGCGCGACCACTGTGAACGGTGGCAGCGTCAACACCGGCACCGCCACACAAAGCTACAGCGGTACCATTGACTTGGGTGCCGACACCACACTCACGGCATCTGGCGTGACCTTGGGCGGCGCGGTGTCGGGTGCACATGCGTTCACCGTGAATGGCACGGTGACGCTGGGGGCTGACATCACACTCACGGCCTCGGGTGTGACTTTGAACGGTTCGGTGTCGGGCGCGCATGCCTTCACCGTCAATGGCGCCACAACATTGAACGGCGGCAGCGTTGACACAAGCACTGCTGCGCAGCACTACAGCAGCACGGTGAGTTTGGGCGCAGACACCACGTTGAGCGCCTCAAACATCATCTTCGACGGCGCAGTCTCGGGTAACCACAGTTTGGTCGTGAACGGCACAGCCGCCCTGAATGGCGGCAGCGTGACGACCACTGGCGCACAAACCTACAACGGCGCCGTGACACTGGGGGCCAACACCACGCTCAATGCCGGCGCAGCCGATGTGCTGCTGCACAACACCGTCGATGGCGCGTATGACCTCACAGTGAACACCACCGGCAACACACGCTTCGATGGCGCTGTGGGTGGCACAACACCTCTCAGCAGCCTGGCGACCAATGCCGGCGGCATGGTGTTGGTGAACACCTCGACCGTTCACACCAGCGGTCCACAAACCTACAGCGACATGGTGACTTTGTTGGTCAGTTCTAGTCTGACGGGTAGCACCGTGACGTTCAATGACGCGGTGGTGGGCTCGGGTGACATGGCCGTGGTGGGGGCTGCCGTGTTGAACGCTGGCACCATCCACACCGGCGGTGCCCAAAGCTACAGCGCTGCCACCACCCTGATGCGTGACACGGTGTTGACCGCCAGCAGCGTGAACTTGGAGGGAGCCGTGTCGGGCGCTCACGCGTTCACCGTGAACGGTGCGACCACGGTGAACGGCGGCAGCGTGAACACCGGCACCGCTGCACAGCGCTACAACAGCACTGTGAACTTCGGCGCCGATACGGCGATCACCGCCTCTGGCGTGACCTTTGGCGACACAGTGACCGGCAGCGGAAGCTTGACCGTGAACGGCCCCGTGACAATGAACGGTGGCAGTGTGACCACCGCAGGCACACAAACCTACAACAGCGCGGTCACCTTGGGCGCAGACACCTCGCTCACAGCGACGGTGGGCACGGTGAGTTTTGTGAGCATCACCGACGGTGCCGCATCGTTCAACTTGGATGTGAACAGCGCAAGTGCCTTGGTGCTGAACGATGTGACGATTCATGGTGACTTGCACACCACCACGAAAGACGTTGGGGTGTCGCAAGCCACGGGGACACGTTTAGACATTGGCGGCGCGAGCCGATTCACCGCCGCTGGCAACAGCATCCCCGCGCAAACAACACCTCAAAACGCTGCCATCAGCAATGCTGCCAATCGCTTGGTGGGAACAGTGACGTTTGACGAGATTGCACCAGGGTCGTGGGCCGATGTGTCGCTGAAGACCACCACAGCGTTGACGCTGGCACCGTTGCAAAGTGGCGGCGCTGTGACTTTGGATGCCCAAGGAGCGGTGACGACGCAAGACACCTTGAATGCCTCGGGTAATTTGTCAATCAACAGCCACGGCGGGCCCGTGACGTTGGGTGTCGCCATTGTTTCGGGTGACATGAGCATCAGCAGCGGTGGCGGGGCGGTGTCGCAGTCGACTGCAACCGGTCAGTTGTATGTCAGAGGCAATACATCGGTGGATGCGGGCGCAGGCCAGATTACTTTGCTCAGCCCATCCAACGTGTTTGGTGTCACGCTCGCTTCGCAACCGAATGCACCACCGCCCGTGTCGCCCACGTTGTCTTTGATTGGCACGAACACCCAAGTCGCAACAAGCAGTGATTTGAATTTGGCACAGGTGAACAACTCCGGCACGATGACTTTGAGCGCGCCCAATGGCGCCATCAATTTGGGATTGGCGTTCATCACAGGGGGTGATTTGACGCTGGTCAGTCAAAACGATTTGCAGCTTGGCAGCGCCAGAATCGCTGGCGATCTGACGATGACGAGTACGGCAGGTGCTGTCTCTTTTGGTCAAGCCACGGTGACGGGTGACTTGATGGCCTCCACCAACGGTCAACCCGTGGACTTAGGCGCCGCCGTGGTGGGGCATAACTTGAACGTGCAAACGAATGGTGGCAATGTGGTGCAAACCACCGTGGCCAATGCTGCTTTGCATGTCGCAGGCATCAGCAACATCAATGCAGGCTCTGGCAATGTGACCTTGCCTAACGTGCCCAACCAGTTTGGCGGTGTGGTGAGCCTTCAAGCGAACAGCGTGGACTTGGTGGCCAGCAGCAATTTGGTGTTGGGCGCGAGCACCATCGCAGGCACGATGGACGTGACATCTGTGACGGGCAGCATCACACAAAATGCGCCTGTCACGGTACTGGGGGCCAGCAGCTTCACGGCGCACAACGACGTGGTGCTAGACAAGGCCAACACCTTCACGCAGGCCGTTGCCGTGGATGCGGTGAATGTGTCGCTCGCTGCCGCGTCTGCGCTGAAGCTGGACACCAGCACCGTGACGGGTGATTTCACAGTGGCCACGGCTTTGGGTGATATCACGCAAACCGGCCCCATCGCCGTCACGGGCAAGAGCACGATCACCACCACCGCAGGCAGCGTGGTGCTCACCGATGCCACCAACAGTTTTACAGGTGTGGTGGACGCTCAAACCAGCGCTAATTTGAGCCTGACCAGTACAGGCCCGCTGACGATGGGCAAAGTCACGGCGCAGGGCAATGCCGATTTGAAGAGTACAGGGGTGCTGAACCTTGGAGAAGGTGTCTACGGCGGCAAGCTCAAGGCCAACAGTGGCGGGGCTGAAATTCTGCAAACAGGAGCCATCAAGTTTGTGGGTGATACCGATTTCGATGCAGGCAGCGCCAAGATTGACCTGTTCAACCCCAACAACTTGTGGACCGGCATCCTGACCTTCAAAGGCGGCATCATCATGATCAACCACCCCGTGTTGATGAATGCGGTGTCAGCGGGCACGTTGGTGGTGCGGGTGGAAACGTCTGTGGTGGCCCCGGCTCTCAAAGTAGGTGGGGACGCCACGGTGCCTGCGGTGCAAAACATCGGGCGCGCGGCTATTGGTACATCAGTCTCCGTGGCGGTGGAGCGTGCGCCTAGTGCGTCGCAGTCGGGGGTGATTCAGGTGAACGTGGCGGCAGAGGTCGCTGCACCGGGCAAGACGTTCACGTTTGAACTGGACCCTCACGCTGTGGCAGGGCATGCTGCCAATGCCCCGATGAAGATTGCACAAGTGGATGGCAAGCCCATGCCCAGCTGGCTGAAGTTTGATGCAGCCAGCAAGACCTTCACGGCCAGCGAAGTGCCACCCGGCGCATTCCCACTCCAGCTGAAAGTCTCCGTGGGCAACACCGAATCCGTGATGGTGATTCAAGAAAGACCGCAAAAGTAATCTGATATGACTACTTATTTGCGCTTGCTCTTCAGAATTCTCTCGCCGTTCCGATTCGGTGGCGTGAAGTTGTGCCGTTTGTTTGTTCCCGCTGAAAAAATCATGACCTTTGTGTTTTGCACAACGGTCATGGCTTGCTTGCCGTCTGGTACGGCGTGGGCGCAATCTACGGTGGCGTCTACCCAGTTGCCAACGGGCGGCGTGGTGAGTGCCGGCCAAGCCAGCATCAGCCAATCAGGCAACACAATGAATGTGAACCAAACCAGCCAACGTGCCATCGTGGACTGGAGCAGCTTCAACGTGGGCCAAAACGCCACGGTGAACTTTCAGCAGCCCAACGCGCAGTCGGCCACGCTCAACCGGGTGATGGACACCCAACCCAGCCAAATCTTGGGGCGCATCACGGCACCGGGCTCGGTGGTGTTGGTCAACCCACAAGGTGTGTACTTTGGCAAATCATCGAGTGTGGACGTGGGCGGTTTGGTGGCCACCACGCACACCGCAGCGGCACAAGAGTTCATGGATGGCCAGATCAAGCTGGCCCGTAACGGCGCCACCGGCAAGGTAGAAAACGAAGGCGAATTACGTGCGGCGCTGGGGGGCTACATTGCCTTGCTTGCGCCTGAAGTGCGCAACAGCGGCGTGATTGTGGCCAACCTCGGCACAGTCGCCTTGGCTGCAGGCGAGGCATTTGATTTGCAGTTTGATGGTGGCGGTGCCCTGAGCAATGTGCGTGTGACCGCCGCAGCCATTGACACCTTGGTGGAAAACAAGAATGCCATCAAAGCGCCGGGTGGCCTCATCATCTTGTCGGCCCAAGCGGCCAGCCGTTTGCAAAGTGGTGTGGTCAACAACAGCGGCACCATCGAGGCGGCTGGTTTGGTGCGCCGTGCAGGCCGCATCTTGCTCGAAGCGAGCAGCAGTATTTTCAACAGCGGCACCCTCAAAGCCGACGCCACAGATGGCGTGAATGCTGGCCCCGCAGGCAGTGTGACGCTCAACGCCCCCGATGTGCAAAACAGCGGCACGGTGTCGGCCCGAGGTGGTTTGGGGCAAATCAGCATTCAAGCCACCACGTTTAACCAAGCGGCTTTGGGTTTGCTGGATGTGTCTGCCGTGGCGCTGCAAGCTGGGCGGGTGGACATTGTGGCGGCCCAAGCCATGGCCCTCAGTGGCCGTGTGTTTGCAAACAGCGTGGTGACTGACCCCACGCACATCGTGGCCAACGCCTTGGGCGGCACCATTCGCTTGCAAGCCACACGCCGTGTGGACCTCACCGCCGCCGTGTTGGATGCCTCTGGCGCGGGTGGCGGCGGGCGTATTCACCTGCAGGCCGATGGCGACCCCAACCCTGTGGATACGCCCAACCAACCCGTCAAAGGCGTGGTGCTGCTCAGTACCAACACCGTGCTGCGCGTGAGCAGCACACGCGCACAAGCAGGCCGCGTGGAAGTGGAGGGCGATGACATCAGCCTAGAGAGCGGCACTTTCATTGACGCCACCGGTGCCACACAAGGCGGCACCGTGCTCGTGGGCGGCGACTGGCAAGGCAGCGGCACGATGCGCCAAGCCACCACGGTGAGCATGAGCGCTGACAGCGCCATTGATGCAAGTGCGACTGACAACGGCCATGGTGGCAAGGTGGTGTTGTGGAGTGATGTCACAAACGCGAGTTCTGTGACCACGGTGAATGGCAGTATCTACGCCAAAGCAGGTACCAATGGGGGTGATGGTGGACAGCTCGAAACTTCGGGCCACGTCCTTCATGTGGATGGTGTCGTTGTCGATGCCAGCGCAGCCAACGGTCAAGGTGGTGAGTGGTTGCTTGATCCGTACAACATCACGATTACAACCGGCGGGGACAACAACTTTAGCAACTCCAGTAATACCTACACCTCCAATAACACTTCGTCGAACATCAACGTCGGCACGATCACAGGTGCGCTGAACTCTGGCACAAGTGTGACCGTCCAAACAGGTTCGGGTGGCAGTGATATTGGTGACCTTCAAGTCAACACGACCATTGGTAAAACAGGCGGTGGTGATGCAACCTTGACGCTCAAAGCTCATAACAACGTGGTGGTCAGTGGTGCTATCACCAGCAGCAGCAACAAGCTGCACATCAATCTTTTGGCTGATAGTGACCACGATGGTGCGGGTGTGGTCATCATCAACAGCAACCTCACCACCAACGGCGGCAACATTGCGTTTGGTGATGGCAGCACGATTAACTTTGGTGGAGTAACCACCCAAGTTGGTGGTGATGTGTATGTGCAAGGCTCAAGCCTTGTGAGCTGGACAACAGGTGGCGGCAGCATCACTGTGAACGGCCAAACCTTGATTGGTAACACGCAAGGTCTATCTCTCGATACCAGTGGTGGTGGTGTCACGTTCAATGGCACGATCGACTCATCCAACCAATACAGCTCTGTATATGTTTCTGGTGGCATTGACTGGAATACTGCGTTGTCTCAAGCCAAATTGGGTACGGGCAGTGCAGCGGGCGACACTTACTTGGCGACAGTGACCTCGCGTTTAGAAAATGCGATTGCTAGCCAAGCGGTGAGTTACAACTCGGCGTGGTTGGGGGCGCGACGTGTGACGGGTATCGGGTCAGATGCTTTGTGGCGTTGGGTGGCTGGCCCCGAGGGCTTGACGAATAGCGGCAATGGCTTGGCGTTTTCAAACCAAGCCACAAGCGGTGGTGCATCATCCTACAACGGGTATTTCAATAACTGGTCCAGCAACGAGCCGAACAACTGGACGGGCAGTTCAGTTGGCACCAATTTGGCCCTAGAGGGTGAATCTGTGATGCAGTTCACAGGCAATTTGGGCAAGTGGAACGATTTGCCCAAGTCGGGCTACAACCTGAACTACTACGTCAAAGAAACCAATGCCACACCAAGCGCTTTGACGATCAATGCGGGGGCCGGTGCGGTCAACATCACAGGTGCAGTTGGGTCGTCTAAGGATCTGAGTCAGCTCACTATCACCGCATCTACCTTCTCGGCTGCGGCCATTAAAACGTCCTCTGGTTTTAGTTTGACTAATAGTGGAGCAAGCACGCTGTCGTCGGAGATTTCTGGTGCAGGTGGTTTGACCAAAGATGGCAACGGTACGCTGACACTCAGCGCGGTCAATACCTATACAGGCAGCACCACCATCAACGGTGGTACTTTGGCTTTCACAGACGCGGCCAAAATTTACTCAGCTTCTAGCTACGGCCCTGTGACTGTGAACTCAGGTGCTGTGCTTGATCTCAAAAGCTGGGATTGGGCAGCCAATTTGGGCCAGTTGCTGTACGACCAAAGCAATATCGTCATCAATGGCGGCACTGTTCGTCAGTCGGGCAGCTCAGCCAATGCAGCAGCGGGGAGCAACAACAGTTCACGCCAGTTCACCATTGGGTCAGGCGGCGCCACGTTTGAGAGTGCGACATCCGGTGTGACATGGACGATTGACCGAGATAACCGATCCATCTACCAACTCGCGACCGCAGGTAACGTCACACTGACGGGCGTGGGTAACTTTGTGTTCAACACGGTGCTCTCAGGTGCTTACAGTTTGACGAAAGCCGGTACGGGTACAGCCACGATTGGAGCAGTGAACACCTATACAGGCGGAACCAACATCAACGCAGGTACTTTGCTGCTGAACAACGCCACTGCATTGGGCACAACCGGTACGCTGAGTTTTGGTGGCGGCACGCTGCAATACAGCGCAAGCAACACAAGCGATTACTCAGCGCGCATCAGTACGGCAGCGGGTCAAATCTACAAGGTAGATACCAACGGTCAAAACGTGACGTGGGCTACCTCGCTCACCAGCTCGGGGGCGAGTTTGAGCAAAGCAGGCGCAGGCATCTTGACCTTGTCAGGTGCCAACACGTATTCGAGTGGAACAACCATTTCAGCAGGCACCTTGAAAATGAGCGTGGCTTCAGTTGGCTCGGTAGGTTCCATGACCAGCAGTGCAGTGGGTACCGGCAGTGTCACCATCAGTAGCGGTGCTGCGATTGACCTGAACGGCTACACCTTGCTCAACAGTGCAACGGTGGCGGGTACGGGTATCTCTTCAGGTGGCGTTTTGATGAACTCGTCAGCCAGTGCAGTGGCTGCATCTGGCCCCATCACGCTCACGGGTGCTGCTACGTTGATCAGCACACCCGGTCTCACTTTAGGCACCGTCAATGGCGGTGCGTATGCGCTGACAGTGACTGCAGGCACTGGCGCAGGTACGGGCGATATCACCCTCAACGGCGCACTGACGTTCAGCGGTGAAAACATCAGCACGTTCACAGCGTCGCGCAACATTTACATCAACGCGCCCATCACGGTGAACGGCACTACATCGGCTTCTGGCATTGCACTGAAGTACAACCAATCGGGTGCAGGCGTGGGCGACTACGTGTTTGGCATCAACACCACGGGCTCGGGTGCAACTTTGGCTGCGAGCTTCAGTGGCGCAATTAACTTTGCCAATACGGCTTCGACATTCACAACGCAGAGCTACACCACGACCAAGAATTACACCTTGATCAATGCGTTCACGTCCACCGGAGCCTCGGGCACGACTTTCTATTGCGCAACGGCTGCTAACTGCACGAGCAGCAATAGTTTGAACTTCGCGCTCATCAGCAATATCGATGCGAGTACCTTCACCACCACTGGTTTGGCCGCAGGCAGCAAGTACAGCAATATGCGTGTGCTGGGCACCAGCAGTGCGGCGTATGCGGGCACGTTCACAGGTTTGGGGCACACCGTCACAGGCCTGACCTTGTCGGGCTCTGGCAACGTGGGTTTGTTTTACAGCACCAGCGGCACATCGCAGGTGCGTGACGTGCGTTTGACCAACACCAGCATCACAGGCACTGGCAACTACACCGGCGCGTTGGTGAGCAGTGCGACCAGTGGTTTTGTCATGACCAACGTGGTGATGGATGGCACGAGCTCTGTGAGCAACTCAGCCAGTAGTTATGTGGGTGGCTTGATGGGGTCGGCTGGCACAGGCACGCTGAGCAATATTTATGTGTTGACCACCAACGTGACGGGCGCCACATACACGGGCGGTGTGCTGGGCTACGGCAGCATGACGGCCACCAACGTGCACAAGGTGGGCAACATCACTTCGACAGGTTCTAGTGTGGGCGGGGCCTTTGGCTACATGTCGGGCACGTTAACCAATGTGGATTCAGTGGGTTCAGTCACCGTCACGGGCAGCAATAGCAACGTGGGTGGTTTGATTGGTGATGCCTCTACCAGCACGATCACCACGGCATCGGCCACGGGTGCTGTCACGGCCAGTGCTTCGTCATCGGTCGGTGGCTTGCTGGGCAACTACAGCTACGGCACGTTGACCAGCGTATCAAGCAGCGGTGGCGACATCAGTGGCACATCTTCGGTCGGTGGCTTGATTGGCTATACCGCCTCTTACCTCACCACCACGATCAACGGTGCGAGTGCCACGGGCAATGTGACGGGGACGTCCAGCAACGTAGGTGGTTTGGTTGGGTATATGTATGGCTCAGCGGCTTTGAGCAATGTCTATGCAACGGGCAATGTGCAAGGCACCGCCGGGGTGGGTGGTTTGGTGGGGTCGATGGATATCGGGTACGCCCGCACCATCAGCCAAAACTCGTATGCATCAGGAACGGTCCGAGGTACCGGTACAGGCACGGGCAGTGTGGGTGGCTTGGTGGGGTATGCCTACGGCGATATCAATATCTACAGCTCGTCTTATCGCGGCACATCGGTGTGGAGCGATGGCTCGGATGTGGGCGGTTTGGTGGGTAACTCACCGTCGGGTTACACCGTGAACATTCGTAACTCGTATGTGGATACGCAGGGTGGTTTTGGTGTGAAAGGCACGTACCGTGTGGGCGGTATGGTGGGTAGCAACTACTACACCCTCAGCATCGTCTCGGATGGGTCGAATACGGGTGTTTATGGTGCTGCGCTGGCACCTTATTCAACAGCCAATGTGACGGGCACTACGGCAGTGAGCGCGACCGCTTATGTGGGCGGCTTGGTGGGCTATGCCAGCACGTATGTGTTGGGCACGGTTTCGATTGACAGTGCGCGTGTGACGGCCAGCACAGTGACTGGTGTGGGCAACTACGTAGGCGGGTTGGTTGGGGGATTAGGCTCTGCATACACAACGACCATCAACAACGCTTACGTGAATGGCACGACCATCAGTGGCACGGGCACGAGTGGCTATGTGGCAGGTTTTGTGGGATACAACTACTCGAATTTGAACATCACCAACTCGTATGTGAATAGCCCCGGTATCACGGGCACAGGCAACTATGTGGCGGGCATGGTGGGTGGCACGTCTTCTGCGACCATCAGCAACTCGTATGTCACCAGTCCCATCAGCAGCACAAGCACCACGGCGAACAAGCTGTACTTTGGTGGCTTGATTGGTGATGCGTCGTCTTACGCCACGATTTCCAATTCGTATGCCATTGGCAATATCAACATCACTGGCTCAGGCGCAGGCACATCGTTTGTGGGCGGCTTGGCGGGCCGCATGGGCACCAGTGGTGGCGTGGGGGGCGGGTCCATGCAAAACGCTTACTACAGCGGCACCATCACAACCGATGCCAATGCTGTGAACTACGGCGGTTTGGTGGGTTACTTCAGGCCCGGCACTTGGTTTAGCAACAGTTATTACGACATGGGCAACAGCACCATCAACGGCGTGCCTGTGTTGACCGTGGGGGGCTTGTACACCGCCCAGTACGACGCATGGGCGAAGCAGGGTGGGGCATCGGTGGTGGTCTTGCCTGCGAGCCGTTTGCCACTGTCGATTGCCAGTGCGGGGTTGACGCAAGACGGCTCCGATGCCACGGGTAAAACTTATTTCATTGCGTCAGCGGCTGACCTTGACAAGCTGTTGCCCTACATCCAATCGGCTGCGGGTGGTGTGGTGAATGGCTATACCTTCAAGCTGGCCAACGACATCAGCATGACGGGTGCCACAACGGCTTATTTGCCTTACTTCGGTGCAACTGAGTTCAAGGGCAACACGTACAGCGTGAACAACTTTGCGTACAGCCGTGTCGCCACGGCACACATTGGTTTTTTGGGTGCTGTGTACAAGAGTACGTTGACTGATTTGAAGGTGAGCACCTCGGGGGGTGTGAGCGGTTTGGAGTATGTGGGCGCAGTGGCTGGCTCTGCGTATAACGCGGTCATCTCGGGTGGTTTGAGTACTTTGAGCGCTGATGTGAGTGGCACCAACTTCATCGGCGGATACGCGGGCTATGTGGGTCAGAGCGTGCTGTACAACACCAGTTCGGCGCTGGGCACTTCGGCGACGGTGCGCAACAGCAACAGCAGCAACAACAACGCGGCACCAAGTACAGGTGATGTAGGGGGCTTGGTAGGTTGGGCTGACGGTGTGGCCGCCACCAATTTGACGAGCAATCTGCCTGTGGCTGGCACCAGCAAAGCGGGTGGTTTGATGGGTTATTACAACTCAGGCTATGCACCAAACAACGCCAATGTGACGAATAACCTCGGCACGCAACTCACAGCGTCTGGCACGGTGACGGGGACGAGTTATGTAGGTGGTTTGATTGGTCAGTACAGTTTTTCTCCGAGTTCTAGCATCACCACAGATGTGACAAGCTTGAGTTATTCCAGTGCTACCGGTGTAGTCACAGGCAGCAGCACCTATGTGGGTGGTTTGATTGGTTCTGCGAACGGATCAGTATTTGACAACTTGTGGGCATCGGGGGCCGTGACGCAAAGTGCGAGCAACAACGTGGGCGGGTTGATCGGCGGCTTAGGCACGTTTTACAACCAATGGACTGGTATTTATTACGGTGGCAAGCTCACGAACTCTCGCGCAACGGGTAATGTGATTGGTAGTGGCAGTGGTTCTGCCGGTGGCTTGGTTGGCAACAGTTCGGGCAACAGCATTGCCAACAGTTATGCCACCGGCAATGTCACAGCCATTGGCACTTACGCTGGTGGCTTGGTGGGCTATAGCACCACGCCGATCAATGCCTCCTACGCCACGGGAATCGTGACGAACTCGTCTGGTCAAACCGGTGGTTTGGTGGGCTACTCAGGGGCTGCCATCACCAACTCCTATGCCACAGGTGCGGTCAGCGGTACAGGCTACTACTCCGAGCGAACCGGTGGTTTGGTGGGTAACTCCAGTGGCACGGTGGCCAGCAGCAATGCCACAGGCAATGTGACAGTGACAAGCGCGGGCACGGCAGGGTATTACACCGGTGGCTTAATCGGCTACTCAACGAACACCGTCACAGATTCGTATGCCACAGGTGCTGTGAGTGTGGCGGGGTCAAGCGCGCACAGCATCGGTGGCTTGATTGGTTATGTCACGGGGGGTAACGTGGTGAATTCGTACGCCTCGGGCTCCGTGAGTGGCACGGGCTCGGCGTCGTATTACGTCGGTGGTTTGGTTGGTAACTTGAACAGTGCCACCGTGTCAGACTCCACGTACATCACGGGCACGGTGTTGGGTATTTCAGCCGTGGGCGGTTTGATAGGGGTAACCAACAACACAGCCATCATCAAAGGTTCTTACACGACACGCCCTGTGACGGGCACGTATGACTTTGTGGGTGGTTTGGTGGGTAAATTGGCGGGCACCATTCAAGCCAGTGATTTCGCGGTCGGCTCTATTCCAGCGAACGGCACCAAGTACGCCTATGCGACAGGTGCGGTCACAGGGCGCTATGACGTGGGTGGTTTGGTGGGACGTGCGGACACGTCAGCCAGCATTAACAATGCGTATTCCACAGGGGCCGTCACGGCCGACTACAACTATGGTGGTTTGGTTGGCTTTGTAACACCTGGCGCGACCTTGGCGAACGCGCACTACAACATTGATGCCGTGAGCATCACAGGCTTCACGCCTGCATCTCCTAGCGCACGCGTAGCAGTGACGGGGTTGATTACCACCGGTGGTTTGTTTGGCGCCCAGTACGCCGATTGGTTCACATCTGCGCTGGATGGTTTGGCTGCAAGCAATACGACCAAGTTGGCCAGCTACTTTGGTGGTCCCGATGCGAGTGGCTATTACAGCCTGACGTCTTCAACCGACCTGAAAAACTACTTGGGCTACTCCGATCAAGTCACATTGAAGTTCAAACTGGCCAACGACATCACCATGGATGCAGGTGTGTTTGTGCCTTATGTGTCGGGCTACTTGGATGCCAATGGCAAGACGATCACCAATTTGACATTGAGCCAAAACACCTCAAACTTGGGCTTTATTGGCTACCTCAATGGCCGCACCGTGACGCAAGCGCTCGATCGTTTGACCATGAGCAATGCCTCGGTCCTGGGTAAATTAAATATCGGCACCGAGGTTGGCACGTCATATTTGCGTGCCATCACCAATGCCAGCGCAGCTGGTACGGTGACGGGCAGTGACATCACGTACACCCCAGATCCAGGAGATACGGTTTCTGGCAGTGGCTCTAATGCGGGCTATAGCAACGTTGGTGGCGTGGTGGGCTTGATCAACGCCAGTAGCAGCAGCACTAACGCATTGAACTTAGACACATCTAGTGTGACCGTCACAGGCGGTACGCATGTGGGGGGCATTGTGGGCCGTTTGAACACGGGCACCTTGACCAACTCGACATCTTCTGGTGCCGTAACAGGTGCAACCCAAGTGGGTGGTTTGGCGGGGCGTGTGTATTTAGGTGCAGTGACGGGTTCTAGCTCGACCAGTGCTGTCACGGGTACGCTCAACTACGCCGGTGGGTTGGTGGGGTATTTGGAAAACACATCTTCTATTTTGAACACCAGCTCGCACACCACAGGCTTGGTCAAAGGTGTGTCGTATGTCGGTGGATTGATTGGTCAGTCTGAAGGGGTTGTCGGTGTGGCTGTGGTGTCCAACACGCCGACCTACACCACCTTTGTGACTAGCAATTTAGAGGCTTCTGGCAACTACGTGGGTGGTTTGATTGGTAACGCCAGTGGTGGGTCTGTCACCAACTCCTCAGTGTCGGGCACTGTGACGGGTGTTTCTTCTGCCTATGGTGGTTCGTATTGGGGCGGTGTGATGGGGCAATCCTCCGTTGCCACAAGCTGGAACAAGTACACAGGCACTCTGGTGAAAGGCAACACCTACATAGGCGGTTTGATTGGCTACAACACGGGTACGCTGACCAACTCGTACAGCACCGGCGAAGTGCAGAGCAATGGCTCACAGGTCGGTGGCTTGGTGGGATACACCTATGGCAGCATCTCGGGTTCAACGGCAACCACTGGCAGCACGACCTATGCCACGGGTAATGTGACTGGCGGTGATTCGACAGGTGGATTGGTGGGTTATGTTTACTACAACATCACTGTGTCCAATGCCTATGCCAGCGGTAATGTGACAGGCACAAGCAACGTGGGTGGTTTGGTGGGTTATCTCTATACCTACTCAGGCATCAACAACGCCACAGCGTTTGGCAATGTGACAGGGTCATCCAATTCTGTGGGTGGTTTGCTGGGCGCAGCGTCCAACGTCAACCCCATCACTGCCACCACGGCCAATGGCACGGTGTCTGGTGTGTCGTCTGTCGGCGGTTTGGTGGGTTATCTCTACAACTCATCGACGGTGACCAACTCCACCGCAAACAACTTGGTGACAGGCTCGTATGGCGTGCGTGGTACGGGTAGTCAAGTGGGTGGTTTGATCGGTTACCTCTATAACTCCACTGTGACGGGCTCAACGGCCAACACGGTGGTGTTGGGTTCTGGGGTGGATGTTGGCGGCTTCATTGGACAGATGAACTACGGATCCGTCACGACATCTGGTTCATCCGGCACAGTGACGGGGGCTGGCAACGTCGGCGGTTTTGTGGGCACGATGCTGAGTTCTAGCAGCGTCACCACCTCGTATGGCAACTCGAAGGTAACCAGCACAGGTGCAGATGCCGGCGGCTTTGTAGGCTACTTCAATACAACGGGCAGCATCACCAACTCACGCGCAGCAGGCGCTGTGAGCGGCACGTCCTATGTGGGTGGTTTTGTCGGATTGATGACCTACAGCGGGGGTATTTCGACAAGCTATGCCACGGGCATGGTCAACGCCTCAGGTGACGGTGCTGGCGGCTTTTTGGGCTACTCCAACGACACGACTTACACCCGCACACTTCAAGACTTTTATGCCACAGGGGCTGTCACTGGCACGACGAATGTGGGTGGTTTGGTAGGCTACGCCGCGCGTGGCACGTTCAGCTACGGCTACTCCACGGGCATGGTGAGCTCGACCAGCAGCGCTACCTCTGTGGGGGCCTCGTTTGGTGGCGTGGGCACAGGCACCACGGTGACGGGCACGGCACCTAACCAAGTGACCACGTACTGGGTGATTCGCAACAACCTGTATTACGACAGTACCACCTCGGGCATGAGCACCGATGCCGCCGGTGTGGGAGGGACGGGACCTGCCATAGGCTTGGCAACGTCATCGTTGCTAGGGGCTTTGCCGCACGCCAACTTTGCGACTGCAACGTGGGGCACGGGCACAGATTTGTACCCCTATCTCAAAGCGATTTACGGTAGCTCAGCGCCGCAAGCCATTTGGGGATATGCCTATTTGGCAGATGGCACCACCAAGGCCGTGAAGGCGCAGGTGGGTGTTTATGGCGGCGGCTATTTGCTCAACGGCGGCACGATGACCACCGGGGCCAACGGCTTCTTCTACGAGTTACTGGCTAACACCACTGGCAGCCCTCTGTTTGCTGATTCGAAGTTGGTCATTGGCACCAGCACCAAATTGGCCAACACCTTGAGCTTGGCGGGCAGCAGCACCGTGGTGGGCATGGCGTATAGCGACACGCAGGTATTGACCGGCAGCAATTTGGTGATTGATGGCTCGGGCATTGGCTTGGGCAAGGTGATGCAAGGCTTGACCAAGTTGCGAACCGCTGACGCGAGCATGAGCGCACTCAACGCCAACATGGACAGCACCATGGGTTCGACCGCAGGCACGCTCAATCGTTCAGTGTTTGCCACAACGTTGCCCACCAATTCCTCTTTGGATTTGACATCAACCGTGGCTGCGTTTGACCTCAACACGGCGTTGAATTACGGCAAGACCACGGCAAGCAATGCCGGCTTGATGACCTTCAATGGTTTGGGCAGCAACGGCACCACCTTCACGTTGTCGGGCGGCACCTACACCAGCGCCTTGACCCAAACCTACAACGGCTTGGTGGCGTTGGGTGCCAACGCCATACTGACGGGGACGCAAATCACCACCGCATCGACGGTGGCCGGTTCTGCCAATCGCTACAACTTGACCGTGACTGGCCCCTTGACCACCGGCGGGTCGATGACCAGCTTGGGTACGGTGAGCGTGACAGGTTTGGCCACATTGGGCGGTACGCAAGTGACCTCTGGCGGTACACAAACCTACAGCGGCAATGTGGTGATGCAAGACAGCACCAGCACCTTTGGTTTCAACAGCACGCTAGGCGGAACCGGTGCAACCATTGGCTTTTCAGGCACTTTGACATCACCCACGACCAAAGCTTTGACCATCAACGCTGGCACCACTGGTGATGTAAGCGTAGCCACCGCGCTGGCCAACACGGCTACCTACACCGATGTGAGCGTGACAGGCGCCAACCTAAGCTTGCAAGCCGTGGCAGCCACCACCAGTGTGACGTTGAACCCCACCGTGTCGGGCACCGTGGGTGTGATTTCAGGCGCAAGCGCCACGTTGACCAAGGGCGCCGCTGGCGTGATGAACCTGACAGCTGCCAACACCTACGGCGGCAACACCACGATCAGCGCGGGCACCTTGAAACTCAGTGGCACCGGTAGCTTGGGCGCGGGCACGTATGCGGGCAATATCGCCATCAGTTCAGGTGCGGTGTTGCAAGACAGCTCGAGCACGGCACAAACCTTGAGCGGCATCATCAGTGGTGCCGGTAATGTGCTCAAAGACACATCGAGCAGTGTGCTCACTTTGTCCGGGTTGAATACTTGGAGCGGTAACTTGACAGTCAACACCGGCACGGTGGTGGTGACGCAAAACAATGGTTTGGGCAACAACGCAGGCACCACCACCGTGGCCAGCGGTGCGGTGTTGGATTTGCAAAACGCCGCAATTGGCAATGAAACGCTCAACCTCAATGGCGGCACCTTGCGCGTGTCCACAGGCGTCAGTAGTTTGTCGGGCCCGGTGAATTTGGGCGCGGCCGGTACTTTGGCTGTCACGGGCACCAGCTTGACGTTGTCGGGCTTGGTGGATGACAACGCCTATGGCCTCACTGTCAGTGGTGCTGGTGGCGTGACGCTGAGTAATGCCAATAACACCATCAACACGCTCTTGAGCAGCGGCACCATTGGCTCGCTGAACCTGAAAAACAGTGTGCCCTTGGACATCGGCCTCATCAGTGCCACAGGCAATGTCACGGTGGCCAACACCGCCAACCTCACGCTGATGAGCGGGCAGGGCATCAGCACCACCACAGGCAATATTGTGTTGGCGGGGGCGAAGTTCTTCAACCGTGCGGGTGTGAATGCGCTGACGGTGAGCAACGGCCACAGCTGGCAAGTGTGGAGTGCGAATGCGGTGCCGTTGGAAACAGAAGCCAACGGCGGCGATGAAAACGGTGGCTTGCTCAACAACTACGTGCAATACGGTGCGACTTATGGCAGTAGCGCCGTATTGGGTACAGGCAAGGGCTTGCTGTACACCTATGCACCCACGTTGACAGGTTCTTTGGTCGGAACCTTGAGCAAGCCCTATGACGGCACAGACAGCGTTGTCATTCAACCCAGCAATATCGCGGTCACAGGGTTGCTCAACGGCGATGTGTTGTCCGTGACGCAAACCACCAACAGCCACTACACCTCTGCAGGCAGCGCCGCCACCATCGTGGGTGTGGGCACAGGTAAAACGGTGTCGGTCAATGGCGTGATCGTGACTGCGTTCAATGCGGTGAGCAACAAAACGATTTATGGCTATGCCTTTAGCTCACCCACCCTGACGGGTACAGGCGACATCACCTTGGCTCCCATCACGGTCTCGATGTCTAAAAACTACGATGGCAATGCGACCTTCAGCAGTGCGACCAACCCGTACACGATCACGGGCATCGTGGCTGGCGATGTGGTCACGTTGAGCGGTGGTGCCACGGTGAGTAGCCCCAATGCGGTGACTTACAACAGTTTGGCAACGAACACGTTCAGCATCACCAGCGACAAGTACACGCTCACAGGGGCGAGCTACAACATGACGGTCAATAAGATGCCGTTGGTGGTGTCGGTGCGCGCCACCTACAGCGGCAGCACGGCCTTGGTGCCGACATCGGTGTCCGTGACAGGTCTGGTGAATGGCGAAACCATGGTGCCTACTGCGGTGGTGGCGCAGTCAGCTGATGTGTCAAGCAACGGCAGCAACTTCATGACGGCCATCACAGCCTCAACAGGTACCGCGGACTTCAACAACTACAGCATCACCGTGGCTAACTCGCCTGTGACGATTGACCGCAAGGTGGTGACTTTGAGTGGCTCTTTGACCGCGAGCAAAACCTATGACGGCAACACCACGGCATCGGTGGTGACGACTGGCGTGACACCCAGCGTGGTGTTCGGCAGCGACGATGTGACCGTGAGCGCGATTGCAGGTACGTATGACTCGGTGAATGTGTCCAACAGCCGCGTGGTCACGATCACAGGGGTCACACTCACTGGGACGACGGCCAACAACTATGTGTGGGACACCACCTCGGGACAAACCGCTGCGGGCACGATTGTGCAATTGCCTTCAGCCACCTATGTGGGCGCAGCGGGCGGCAACTGGAGCAACCCAGCCAACTGGGCGGTGACGGGTAACTTGAGCCAGACCGGTGTGTTGCCGAATTTGAGCAACGTGGCCTTGGCCATCATTCCAACGGGCAGCAGTGTGGTGGCTGACACCGCGAGCACGGCCTATACCGGCAAGATGCAAATTGCAGGCACCTTGCGTGCCGCCAACGACAGCTATCTGGGCGCAACACCTGTAAGCGCCACAGCAGACTTGATCACGCTGGACGGTGGTACTTTGAATGCCACAGACTCATTCACGCTGCATGCCAACCGTGGTATTACTTTCACCAGCAACGGCGGTACGTTCCAAGTGGACGCGTCGAAGAGCTTGAACTACGAAGGTGTGTTGCAAGGCACGGGTGGTTTGACCAAATCAGGCAACGGCACATTTGTGATGTCGGGTACCAACAGCTACACCAACACCACCGTGACCGCCGGCACCTTGCAAGTGGGCAATGGTGGCACGTCGGGTTCTCTGGGTACAGGTGCTGTCAACGTGAGCGGCACACTGGCCTTTAATCGCACCGACGATGTCACGGTGAGCAATGACATCGCAGGCACGGGCGGCTTGCAACAAACAGGGCTCAGCACCCTCACGCTCCCAGGCGCACAAACCTACACCGGCAGCACAAACACAGGCGCTGTTGGCAGCCATTTGGTTTACGTCAACAACACAGCCCCCACAACATCCGGCTTCACGGGCAATGGCTCGGTGGTGATTCAACCTGTGGCCAATGCAAGTTTTGGCGCGACATTGAACACCAACAGCTACACCTGGGCCAGCAGTTTGTCTGGCATCACGTTGGGCCATGCAGCCAACACTGCCAACATCACGCTCGGGGCTGACATCAGCGTGGCAGGCCCTGTGCGTTTGTACGGCGGCGCACTCGCGCTCAATGCCAACTTGACCACGACCAATGCCACCACAGGCGATGTGTGGTTGACAGGGAGCAGTGTGAATGGGGCTTACAACTTGGCGTTGGCCAATGGTCGTACGTTGACGGTTAACCCAACTGGCAGCAGCACATTGAGTGGTGTGGTGTCGGGTACGGATGTGGTGTTGGTCAAGCAAGGGGCAGGGGCTTTGGTGCTCTCTGGCGCCAACACGTACACAGGAGGTGTGACCGTCAGTGCAGGCACTGTGAATGCGTCGAACAACACCGCTTTGGGTACAGGGGGCGTGACGTTGACCGATGGCCGCACCTTGGTGGTGGGCACAGGTGTGACCACCTTGGCCAATGCACTGACGATCAACGGCACGGTGACCCTTGATGTGCAAGCGGCTGCAGTGACGTTGTCTGGCGCCATCAGTGGCACAGGCGGTTTGTCGATGGGCGTGGCGGGTAACGGCACGCTCACGCTCAGTGGCAACAACACCTACACCGGTAATACAGCCATCACCAGCGGTAAGGTGATGACTTCTCATGCGTCTGCACTTGGCAGCAGCTCAGCGTTGACCTTGAGCAATGTGAGTGGTGTGGTGCTCCAGCTCAACAGCAGTTTGGACATTGGTTCTTTGGCTGGCGGTGGCGCGACGGGGGGCAACTTGGTGTTGAGCAATGGCACGGTGCTGAGCACCGGTAGTAACAACACCAGCACCAGCTATGCCGGTGTCATATCGGGTGCGGGCGGTTTGAGCAAAGTGGGCAGTGGCACTTGGACGGTCAGCAGCAACGGCACTTACACCGGCAACACCACGGTGGATGCGGGCACATTGGTGTTGTCCAACAACGCACCCACAACGGCCAGCGCGTTGTTTGCAGGCGCTGGTAATTTGCGAATTGAGCCAGTGAGCACATCTTTCACGGGCGCGTTTTTGACCTCGGCTTGGCCTGTGGGTAGCACGCTGGGCAGTTTGACCGTGGGTAAGTTGGGTAACACCAGTGATGTGACAGTGGGCAGTGCATTGACAGTGGCTGGCCCCATCACCGTGTATGGCGGCGCAATTGCTGTGAATGCACCACTCACGGCGACCAACAGCACCCTCAAGTTCACAGGCAACACCATCACCGACGGTGCATCGGGCTATGTCGTGGCCGATAAGTTGGCATTCCTCAGCGGCGCGGTGACTTTGGACAACACCAACAACAGCGTCAACACCTTGGCTGCCAGCGGCGTGAGTAGCTTCACGTATGTGAACGCGGGTGCGTTGACGATTGGCACGGTGAACCCCACAGGCATCACCGCAACAGGTGATGTGCGCATTGAAACCTTGAGCGGTGATTTGACCGTGTCTCAAAACGTGAGCACCACCAGCACCTCCGCCACCGCGGTGTTACTCAATGCGGGTAAGAGCATGGCTGCTGGCACAGCCACAGGCGGCAACATCCTCATTTCGGGTAGCCCAACGATCACCGCGGGTACGGGCGGCACCCTTCAATTGATGACAGGCAGTGTGTCTGACAGCACAGGCGTGACGACTTTGGTGGGTTCGGGCTCAGGCAACTTCCGTTACAACTCAGACGAAACAGCCACCAACTACAGCTGGGCTTTGCGTCCCAATGTGGTCAATGCCATCTACCGTGAGCAACCGACTGCCACGGCGAATATTGACAGCTATACCGTCACCTATGGGTTTGATCACAGCCTGACGCTGAACAACTTGAAGCCCGATGGCACATCTGCCTTGTCAACCTTACGCACGGCGGTGAATGGCGATGAGAGCGTGACAGGCTTGGGCATCCTCATTCAAGGCGCGACCTATTCGACAGGTGGCATGCTCAATTACCGCGCATCAGCGTATGACTTGACCGATGGCTTGAGCAAGCTCGGTTACGCCACCAGCCAAACAGGTGGTAGCTTGTTGACGGTGCAAAAGAAGAGCATCGACCTGGTGGGCTTTGTGGTGAACAACAAGGTGTACGACGGCAATACGACCGCGAGCTTCAGCGGTACGGTGAGCTTTAACGCCTTGCAAACGAACGATGTGGTGAGCTACACCTCAGCCACAGGTACATTTGCAACCCGCAATGTCGGTAATCAGTTGGTCACTGTCACAGGTGTTGTGTTGGCTGGGGCGGATAAAGACAACTACACGGTCAATCTGGCATCGGGCAATGCATCGAAAACCATTTCACAGCTGGCTTCGGCCACATGGATTGGCGGAAATGGCAATTGGTCTGACCCGACGAATTGGGCGGTCACCGGCAATTTGAGCCAAACCGGGGTGTTGCCCGATGGTGCCAACGTGGGCACCGTTGTGTTGCCTGGTACGTTTACAGGCACTTTGACCAGCAGCTACGCACATGGACACGAAGGCAAGATTCAAATCAACGGCGGCACGTTGGCTGTGAGCGCTGATAACTTCTTGGGCGCGACGCCTGTTGCGGTGGATGCAAGCAAGATCACGATCAACGGCGGTACTTTACAAGCCACGGACTCATTCACGATGGATGCCAACCGCGGCATCACTTTGGGCAGCAGCGGTGGCACCTTCAGTGTGGATGCCACGAAGAGCGTGAACTATGCGGGCGTCATCGCGGGCACGGGTGGTTTGACCAAGTCTGGTAACGGGTCACTCATCGTGTCTGGTTCAAACACCTACAGCGCCACCACGGTGAGCGCAGGCACCTTGCAAATCGGCAATGGCGGCACCAGCGGCAGCTTGGGCTCAGGTGCTGTGAGCGTGGCGGGTAACCTAGCTTTCAATCGTTCAGATGACACCACGGTCAGCAACGCCATCTCAGGTGCTGGCACCTTGAGCAAGCTGGGCAGCAACACCCTCACACTCACCGGCGCACAAACCTACACAGGCGCGACCGATGTGGCGGGTGGCTTGGTCTTCCAAAACGATGCGATGCCCACCACCACCGGCTTCACAGGCAGCGGCAACTTGGCCATTGAGCCCAGCAGCGCGAGCTTCACAGCCGCCGTGACCAGCAGCTACAGCTACGCCAACACACTCACCGGCGTGCGTCTGGGTAAAGAGGGCAATACCAAAAACATCACCAGCAGCTCGGCCATCAGCATTGCAGGTCCCGTGGCCTTGTATGGCGGTGCTTTGCTGATCAACAACGATGTGCAATCAAGCGCCTTGGGTGCCAAGGTGTTGTTCAAAGCCTCAGGCAGCATCACCCTCGATGCCTCACGTTCGGTGACCACCAACGGTGGCGACATCACCTTCTGGGCCGACAGCGATGCCTCGGGTGCGGGCGGCATCCTGCTCAAGACAGGTTCAACGTTGGATGCACGCCGCAACACGGACCGCGCAAACAGCGTCACGTCTGACGCCACAACAGGCGGGGTCATCACTTTGGCCGGTGGCTTAGATGATGGTGGCGTGGCCTCAGGCTCAGCCAGTTTGATTGCTGGCTTGGTGGCTGGCGATGGCCGCCCCGATGGTTATGCAGTGAACTATGGTGGCACCAGCATTCAATACGGCATCATGCTCGGCACGGAGGCCGTGAACAGCGCGCAAAACGCCAACATCAAGGTGTACTCGGGCGGCGGTGACATTCGCATGCAGGGCATGGTCACCACGGTGGTGGGTGGCGGCGGCAATGGCCCGACAGGCTTGATTGCTTACCAAGGCATCAATGTGGACGCGGGCTTGGAAGGCAATCTGCGTTTGCTGGGCACGGCCAACGTGAGCACGCAATACCCCGTTGGCATTGACTTGCAGGCGTGGCGTGGCACCACGGGGGTGACCAGCACGCTGCGCACGCAAAACGGTGACCTCCAAATTGTGGGCCGCTCCACAGGCGCCACATCCTCAGGCGTGGGCTTGTCGATGTTGGCTCAAGACGACACCCGACGCGTGGTGATGGCGGCCACAGGGACTGGTTCGGTCACGATCGACGGTAAAGCAGTGGGCACGTCACCCACGGATTTCGCGATGAGCGCGGTCGATGTGTTGGCTGCTAGCGGCGCGATTCATTTGACCGGAGAAAACTCGGGCTTGGTGTTTGGCACATGGCCGTCGTCCGCCATCAACTACGTGGGAGCAAAAGTCGGTGGCTTGGTTGACACCTCATCGTCCAATATTTATTTCGACGGCAACAAGCTCGACTTCTCAGCGCCTGTGGCGGTGAAGACCACAGGCTATGTGACGGCCGAGCCGTTTGGTGGTGCGTTCACCACGGCGGTGTCGTTGCCATCGACCTTTACGGTGGACAGTGCAGCGACCAGCTTCACCCTCGGCAAGACAAGCAACACCACCAATGTGACCGTGGGCACTGCGTTGAGCATCAATGGCCCGATTCGTTTGTACGGTGGCAACCTCACGCTCAATGCCGCACTGACCACAGCCAACGCCAGCACAGGTGATGTGCTGTTGCGCGGTGCGGATGTGAACGGCGCTTATGGCATCAGCTTGGCCGATGGCCGTACGCTGACGGTGGACAACACCGGTACGAGCAGCATCTTGTCAGGTATCGTGTCCGGCACGTCTGCCAATTTGGTGAAGCAGGGTGCAGGTGCGTTGTATCTACGCGGTGTGAATAGCTACACCGGCTTGACCACCGTGAGCGCAGGTTATTTGGAGCTGAACACCGCAGGCACGGTGCTGACCGATGTGGTGAACAACGCGGGCTTTGGTTTCAACTTAACGGCTGACACCACCTTTGCCAAGGCCATCAGCGGCACGGGCTACGTCATCAAGTACGGCAGTAACACGCTCACGCTCACTGCGGCCAACACCTACTCAGGCGTGACTTATCTTTATGGCGGAACCCTCTCAGTGGCCAGCTTGGCCAATGGCGGCGTGGCCAGCAACATCGGCCAGTCCAGCAGCGATGCGGCCAACTTGGTTATCAACGGCGGCACGCTCAAGTACACGGGCGCAGGCGTGAGCATTGACCGCTTGTTCACTTTGGGTGACAACGGCGCAACGGTAGATGCGTCAGGTACTGGCGCCTTGGTGTTCACCAACACAGGTGCTTTGGCCTACAGCGGAACAGCCGGCCGTTTGTTGACCTTGACAGGCACCAACACGAATGACAACACCATGACGCCCGTGTTGGCCAACAACGCAGGCGTGAGCAGCTTCACCAAAGCCGGCACAGGCAAGTGGGTGATGAAGGCAGCCAACACCTATACCGGCATCACCACTGTGTCGGGCGGTATCTTGAATGTGGGTGACGGCTCAGATGCGTTGGCAGCCTTGGGCAGCAACACGGTCAGCATTGCCACGGGCACCACACTCAATTTCAACCACAACGCAGCGGTCACAGTGGCCAACGCAATTTCCGGTTTGGGTCAGCTCAACAAGCTGGACACCTACACACTCACATTGACGGGCGTGAACAGCTACACCGGCGCCACCGGCACAGGCAGTGCGGGGGGGGTGGTGTTTGCCAACAACACAGCGCCTGCAACATCGGGCTTCACAGGCTCAGGTGCGGTGACGATTGAGCCATCCACCACCAGCTTCGGTAGCTTGGTGACCGGTAACTACACCTATGCCAACACCCTCACTGGCTTGACTTTGGGCAAGGCAGGTAACTTGACCAATGTGACCCTCAACAGCTTGGTGGACATGGCTGGCCCCATCACCGTGTACGCACCGCAAATCACGGTCAGCCAAGCGCTGAACAGCGGTGCGGGCTTGGTGCTGCATGGTGCGTCGGTACTCAACGGCGGCAGCATCAGCACTGTGGGCGCACAAACGTATGACGGCGCGGTGACCTTGGGTGCTGCGACGACGTTGAGCAGCTCGGGCAGCGGGGCGATCACGTTTGGTAGCACCTTGAACGGCGCATACACCTTGGCCGTGAACACCTCAGGCGCCACCATCTTCACAGGTGTGGTGGGCGGCACCGCTGCGCTGACCAGCGTCACCACCGATGTCGGCGGTAGCGTGGCCATCAACGGTGGTGCGGTGACCACCACTGGCGCACAAAACTACGGTGAAGTGGCAACCTTGGGGGCGAACACCACGCTCACCAGCTCGGGTTCGGGCGCCATCACTTTTGGCAACACGCTCAATGGCGCACAGACCTTGGTGGTGAACACGTCGGGCGCGACGAACTTCACAGGTGCTGTCGGTAACAGCGCCGCACTGACAAGCTTGACCACCGATGCCGGTGGCACCGTGGCCATCAACGGCGGCGTGGTCAACACCACCGGTGCACAAAGCTATGGTGATGCCTTGAGCTTGGGCGCCAATACCGTGCTGACCAGCACCGGCGCGGGTGACATCACCTTGGGTGCTACCGTGAACGGCGCTTATGCGTTGGCGGTGAACACCACCGGAACGACGACACTGGGTGGCGCGGTGGGGGGCACAGTTGCATTGACTAGCCTCACCACCGATGCCGGCGGCACCGTGGCCATCAACGGCGGCGTGATTAACACCACGGGCGCACAAACCTATGGCGAAGCAGCCACGTTGGGTGCGGCGGCGACGTTGAACAGTTCAGGCGCAGGCGCCATCACCTTTGGCAACACGCTCAATGGCGCGTACGCCTTGTCCGTGAACACCTCAGGCTCCACCACTTTCACCGGCGCGGTGGGTGGCACGGCGGCACTGACTAGCCTCACCACCGATGCAGGCGGCACCGTGACCATCAACGGTGGTGTGGTGAATACCACTGGCGCACAAAGCTACGGTGAGGCGGTCATTTTGGGTGCCGCTACGACGTTGACCAGCACAGGCAGCGGTGCCATCACGTTTGGTAACACCTTGAACGGTGCACAGACCTTGGCTGTGAACACCGCAGGCGCGACAACTTTCACAGGTGCCGTGGGTGACACCACCGCATTGACGAGCTTGACCACCGATGCAGGCGGCACCGTGGCCATCAACGGTGGTGTGGTGAACACCACGGGCGCACAAAGCTATGGCGAAGCCGCCACTTTGGGGGCGAACACCACGCTCACCAGCACGTCGGCTGGCAACATCACCTTCGCTGACACGCTCAATGGTGCGTACAGCTTGGCTGTGAATACCGCAGGCATCACCAGCTTCAACGGTGCCGTGGGAAATACCACCGCCTTGACCAGCTTGTCCACAGACGCGGGCGGCACGGTGACGATCAATGGGTCTGGCATTAAAACCACTGGAAGCCAAACCTATGGTGAAGCCATGCAACTGGGGCATGACGCCGTCTTGCAAGGCGTCAATGTGGCCATGATGTCCACCATCGATGGTGGATATAGCCTGACCATCTATGACAGCGGCATCACCACCTTGAATGATGCGGTTGGCGGCAATACCCCCCTGAGCCACTTGATCACCGATACACCGAACAACCATTCGGGTGAAACACACATCAAAACCAGCCAGATTCACACCACCATCGATGCGGTGTTCAATGATGTGGTGAAGGTGTTCACCGATACCACCATTCAAGCCCGTGGTCAGTTGAGCTTCATGCAAACCGTGGACGCAGACACGGCCAATACACGTGTTCTCAAACTCAATGGGGGGCGCACTGCTGCCATCAATGTCCAAGGCGCATTAGGCGGCGATGTACCGTTTAAGACCTTGGAGGTGATCGACAGCGAAATGAGCACCTTCACAGGTGCTGTCACCACAGGCAACAGCGTTGTTTTGACCAACACCAGCAACACGATTGCCTTCAACGGTGGATTAAGCACGCCTGTTTTGAATGTGGCGGCTGAGTCATTTGGTGTGATTTTGCGGGGTGATGTTCAGGTGACACAGGCCACCACCTTTGCCAACACGGGCCTGTTGCAACTGGGTGGGGTGGAGTCTGACCGCATGCACTTTGCTGGCGGTTTGACAGCCACGGCTCCGAGTGCGATTTCAATGGCTGGTGTTGTGTGGAGTGATGACGCCGCGATTGTTTTGGGCAACAACAACAGCACACTCAGCTTGTTGGAAATGACCGACATCAACAGTGGTACAGGTACTTTGCGTATCGCAAGTTCGGTTTTGGCTGATGTGTATCGACTGCGTTTATTGACGACAGGTCCCACAGTGTGGGAGGGTGATGTGAGCAGCACTGGGGCGATGAGTTTCATTGGCCCTGTGACGTTCACGAATTCAGCCACACTTTCTGCTGCATCGCTTAGCTTTGCCAAGGCTGTGAATTTCAGTGGCACAACAGCGATCACGGCCAACTCCGTCAACTTTGATGGTGCTGTGACGGCTGCAGGTGACTTGACCATTCATGGTGCAACCTATGTGAACGGTGCCAGTGTGAATTCAGGTAGCCACGCACAAACCTACGATGGTGCAGTGAGTTTCAGTGGCGCTGACACCAGCACGACCACATTCACGGGCGCAGGCATCACATTTGGCAGCACGCTCGATGGCACATCGCGCGTGGTGGTGGCTGACAGTGGTGCCACCACGTACAGCGGCGCGATTGGTTCGACCACAGCCCCCGCACACTTTGAAACCGATGCCGCAGGTAGCAGCACCTTCAGCGGCGGCTTGGTGCGCACCAGCAGCCCCAACTCCATCTACATCGCCGACGATGCGGTGGTCACAGCCCACACCACCTTTGACACCACCAACAACGGTGCGTTGGCGGCAGGCGCGAACATCACCTTCGCCAAGACCTTGAACGGTGCTGCCAACAACGCACAAGCCGTGACGATCAATGCAGGTACGAACGGTCTGGTGTTGATTTCGGGTGCTGTGGGTAACACGGTGCCTTTGAGTACTTTGACTTTGACGAACAGCAACGGTGCCACCTTTGCAGCCCCCGTGACCGTGGGCACCAGCGTGGTGTTGAGCAACACAGCAGCAGGGCAAACCATTCGCTTTGCCGATGACTTGACCACGCCTGTGTTGACCACCACGGCCAACGGCTACAACGTGGAGCTGCTGGGTACGAACACGAATGTGAGCGCAGCCAATACAGCCACCACGTTCTTGAACACCGGCAACTTGGTGTTGGGCAACGCAGCGGGTGACACCTTGACGTTTGCCGGTGGCTTTACGGCCACAGCGCCTGCTGCCATCAGCGCAGCAGGCACCCTGAACACCACCAACACCGCGATGAGCTTGGGCGATAGCAATACCGCGCTCACCTTGGCTGACCACCTCACACTCGACACCACCGGTGGCAACGCCAGCGTGGGCGGCAACCTCACACTGGGCGGCGCGGTGAACGGCACAACGGCCAACACGCAATCGTTGACCTTGAACGCAGGCAGCGCCGGCGCGGTGAGCGTGATGGGTGGCGTGGGTCAAAGCGTGGCGCTGAAGACCTTGAGCTTGACGAACAGCAACGGCGCCACCTTTGCAGCCCCCGTGACCGTGGGTACCAGCGTGGTGTTGAGCAACACCGCCGCAGGCCAAACCATTCGCTTTGCCGATGACTTGACCACGCCTGTGTTGACCACCACCGCCAATGGCTACAACGTGGAGCTGCTGGGTACGAACACCAGCGTGAGCGCCGCCAACACCGCCACCACGTTCTTGAACACCGGCAACTTGGTGTTGGGCAACGCTGCAGGCGACACACTCACCTTCGCGGGTGGTTTGACCGCCACAGCACCTGCCGCTGTTCAAGCAGCGGGCACCCTGAACACCACCAATGCCGCCATGAGCTTGGGCGACAGCAACACGGGGCTCACCTTGGCTGACCACCTCACGCTCGACACCGCCGGCGGCAATCTCACACTGGGCGGTGCTGTGAACGGCACAACAGCCAACACGCAATCGTTGACCCTGAACGCAGGCAGCACCGGCGCAGTGAGCGTGGTGGGTGGCGTGGGCCAAAGCGTGGCACTGAAGACCTTGACCTTGACGAACAGCAACGGTGCCACCTTTGCAGCCCCCGTGACCGTGGGTACCAGCGTGGTGTTGAGCAACACCGTGGCAGGGCAGACGGTGAGCTTTGCCAACGACTTGACCACGCCTGTGTTGACCACCACCGCCAACGGCTACAACGTGGAGCTGCTTGGTACGAACACCAGTGTGAGCGCCGCCAACACCGCCACCACGTTCTTGAACACCGGCAACTTGGTGCTCGGCAACGCAGCGGGTGACACCTTGACGTTTGCTGGTGGATTGATCGCCACCGCACCTGCCGCCATCAGCGCAGCAGGCACGCTGGCCACCACCAACACTGCCATGAGCTTGGGCGACAACAACACCGCGCTCACCTTGACTGACCACCTCACACTCAACACCGCAGGTGGTCACTTGACTTTGGGTGGCACCGTGGATGGCTCAAGTGCCAATACCGAATCACTCACATTGGATGCAGGAAGCACAGGCAGCGTCAATGTCCTCAGTACGGTGGGGCAGGGCACCACGCTCAAGACCTTGACGCTGCTCAATAGCAACGGTGCGACCTTCAACAGTGCGGTGAGCACAGGCACCAGCGTGGTCTTGAACGACACCGTGGCCGGTCAGACGATTCGGTTTGCCGATGACTTGACCACACCTGCGCTGACCACCACGGCCAACGGCTACAACGTGGAGTTGCTCGGCACGCACACCCACGTGAGCGCGGCGAACACGGCAACGACTTTCTTGAACACTGGTAATTTGGTGCTGGGCAATGCAGCGGGCGACACGCTCACCTTCGTTGGCGGTTTAACCGCCACAGCCTCAGGGGCGATCAGCGCAGCGGGCACCCTGAATACCACCAACACGGCGATGAGCTTGGGCGACAGCAACACCGCATTGACGTTGACTGGCCACCTCACACTCAACACCGCAAGTGGTCAATTGACTCTGGGTGGCTCAGTCGATGGCAGTTATGCACTGACACTCAACAGCACTGGCGTCACCACATTGCAGGGCGCGCTGGGGTCAGGTCATGCGTTGACAAGCTTGACCACCAATGCGGGCGGCACCTTGTTGATCAACGGTGGCGCCATCACCACCACTGGCAACCAAACCTATGGTGAAGCCATCACCTTGGGCGCTGACACCCTGTTGCGTAGTTCTGGCTCTGGCGCTATCACTTTGGGCAACACACTTGATGGCGCGTATACCTTGATCGTGAACACCTCAGGCGCCACCACTTTCACAGGTGCCGTGGGGGACACAACCCCACTCACGAGCCTGACCACTGATGCAGGTGGCACCCTGGCTATTCACGGTGGCGTGGTCAACACCACTGGCGCACAAACCTATGGTGAAGCCGCCACCTTGGGCGCGAACACTACGCTCACCAGCACGGGCGCAGGCGCCATCACGTTTGGCAACACACTTGATGGCTCGTATACCTTGGCGTTGAACACCTCAGGCGCTACCACCTTCACAGGTGCTGTCGGTAACAGCGCCGCATTGACCAGCCTCACCACCGATGCAGGCGGCAGCGTGGCCATCAACGGTGGCGAGGTCAACACCACCGGCGCTCAAAGCTATGGCGAAGTCGCCACATTGGGCGCAAACACCACGCTCACCAGTTCAGGTTCGGGTGCCATCATGTTTGGTAACACCTTGAATGGCGCTTACACCTTGGCCGTGAATACCTCAGGCACGACCACCTTCGCAGGTGCCGTGGGTGGCACAACCGCCTTGACCAGCCTGAGCACCGACGCAGGCGGCACCGTGGCCATCAACGGTGGCGTGGTCAACACCACCGGCGCACAAAGCTATGGCGAAGCCGCTACCTTGGGCGCGAACACCACGCTCACCAGCACGGGTTCGGGTGCCATCACGTTCGGCCATACGCTCGATGGCGCTTACACCTTGGCGGTGAACACCTCAGGCGCAACCACCTTCACAGGCGCCGTGGGAGGCACAACCGCTTTGACGAGTCTCACCACCGATGCAGGCGGCACCGTCGCCATCAACGGCGGCGTGGTCAACACCACCGGCGCACAGATTTACAACGATGTGGCGACCTTGGGTGCTGCCACAACATTGACCAGCACAGGTGGCGGTGTCATCACGTTCGGCAATACGCTCGACGGCGCACAAACCTTGTTGGTGAACACCTCTGGCACGACAACCTTCACGAGCCCGGTGGGTGATACCACCGCATTGACGAGCCTGACCACTGATGCAGGTGGCACCGTGACCATCAACGGCGGCGTTGTCATCACCACGGGCGCACAAATCTATGGTGAAGCTGCCATCTTGGGCGCGAACACCACGCTTACCAGCACGGGTTCGGGTGCCATCACCTTTGGCAACACGCTCAATGGTGCTTACACTTTGGCGGTGAACACTTCAGGCGCAACCACCTTCACAGGTGCTGTCGGCAACAGCTCTGAATTGACAAGCTTGACCACCGATACAGGTGGCACTGTGGCTATCAACGGCGGCGCGGTCAACACCACCGGCGCACAGATTTACAACGACATGGCGACCTTGGGTGCTGCCACAACATTGACCAGCACAGGTTCTGGTGCCATTACTTTCGGTAACACACTCAATGGCGCACAGACCTTGGCGGTGAACACTTCAGGTGCAACCACCTTCACAGGCTCCGTGGGTGGCGCAATAGCCTTGACCAGTATCACAACAGATGCAGGCGGCACCGTGGCCATCAACGGTGGTGTGATGAACACAACGGGCGCTCAAAGCTATGGTGAAGCCGCCACCTTGGGCGCCAACACCACACTCACCAGCACCGGTTCGGGTGCCATCACGTTTGGTAACACCTTGAACGGCGCGTACGCCTTGGCGGTGAACACCTCAGGTACGACGACCTTCACAGGTGCTGTGGGTGATACCACTCCACTGGCAAGTCTGACCACCGATGCAACTGGCACCGTGGCGATCAACGGTGGCGTGGTCAACACCACCGGCGCACAAAGCTATGGCGAAGCCGCTACCTTGGGCGCGAACACCACGCTCACCAGCACAGGTTCGGGTGCCATCACATTCGGTCATACGCTCGACGGCGCTTACACCCTGGCCGTGAACACTTCAGGCGCAACCACCTTCACAGGCGCCGTGGGTAATACCACCGCATTGACGAGCCTCACCACCGACGCAGGCGGCACTCTGGCTATCAACGGCGGCGTGGTCAATACCACCGGCGAACAGATTTACAACGACGTGGCAACCTTGGGGGCTGCCACCGTGTTGACCAGCACAGGCAGCGGTGCCATCACGTTTGGTAACACCTTGAACGGCGCGTACGCCTTGGCGGTGAACACCTCAGGTACGACGACCTTCACAGGCGCAGTGGGTGATACCACCGCATTGACCAGCCTCACCACCGATGCGGGCGGCACCGTGGCCATCAACGGTGGCGTGGTCAACACCACCGGCGCACAGATTTACAACGACGTGGCAACCTTGGGGGCTGCCACCACGTTGACCAGCACGGGTTCTGGTGCCATCACATTCGGCAATACGCTCGACGGCGCTTACACCTTGGCGGTGAACACGTCGGGCATTACGACCTTCGCAGGTGCGGTGGGTGGCACCACAGCCTTGACCAGCATCACAACAGATGCTGGCGGCAGCGTGAACGTCAACGGTGGCGTGGTCAACACCACGGGCGCACAAATCTATGGTGAAGCCGTCACCTTGGGCGCGAACACCTCACTCAACAGCGCAGGCGCAGGTGACATCACATTTGGCAATACGCTGAACGGTGCTTACACCTTGGCAGTGAACACCTCAGGCGCCACCACTTTCACAGGCGCCGTGGGTAATACCACCGCATTGACGAGCTTGACCACCGATGCAGGCGGCACCGTTGCCATCAACGGCGGTGTGGTCAACACCACGAACGAACAGATTTACAACGACGTGGCAACCTTGGGTGCCACCACCGTGTTGACCAGCACAGGCAGCGGTGCCATCACGTTTGCTAACACCTTGAACGGCGGGTACGCCTTGGCGGTGAACACCTCTGGCACGACGACCTTCACAGGTGCAGTGGGTAATATCACCGCATTGACGAGCTTGACCACTGATGCAACTGGCACCGTGGCCATCAACGGTGGTGTGGTCAACACCACCGGCGCTCAAAGCTATGGTGAAGCCGCCACCTTGGGCGCTAACACCACGCTCACCAGCACGGGTTCTGGTGCCATCACATTCGGCAATACGCTCGATGGCGCACAGGCCTTAGCAGTGAACACATCAGGCGCGACGACCTTCACAGGAGCGGTCGGTAGCAACGCCGCATTGACGAGCATCACCACTGATGCAGGCGGCACCTTGGCCATTCGTGGTGGTGTGGTCAACACCACCGGCGCTCAAAGCTACGGTGAAGCTGCCTCCTTGGGCTCGAACACCACACTCACCAGCTCAGGCGCAGGTGACATCACATTTGGCAATACGCTGAACGGTGCTTACACCTTGGCAGTGAACACCTCAGGCGCCACCACTTTCACAGGTGCTGTGGGTAATACCACCGCATTGACGAGCCTGACCACCGATGCAGGTGGCACCGTAGCCATCAACGGCGGTGTGGTCAACACCACGAACGAACAGATTTACAACGACGTGGCAACCCTGGGTGCCACCACCGTGTTGACCAGCACAGGCAGCGGTGCCATCACGTTTGGCAACACCTTGAACGGCGCTTACGCCTTGGCGGTGAACACCTCAGGCACGACGACCTTCACAGGTGCTGTCGGTAGCAGCGCCGCATTGACGAGCATCACCACCGATGCAGGTGGCAGCGTGGCCATCAACGGCGGCGTGGTGAATTCCACCGGCGCACAGATCTACAACGACGTGGCAACCTTGGGGGCAGCCACCACGTTGACCAGCACGGGTTCTGGTGCCATCACATTCGGTAATACGCTCGATGGCGCTTACACCTTGGCGGTGAACACGTCGGGCATTACGACTTTCGCAGGTGCCGTGGGTGGCACAACAGCCTTGATCAGCATCACAACAGATGCTGGCGGCAGCGTGAACGTCAACGGTGGCGTGGTCAACACCACGGGTGCACAAATCTATGGTGAGGCTGCCACCTTAGGCGCGAACACCTCACTCACCAGCTCAGGCGCAGGTGACATCACATTTGGCAATACGCTGAACGGTGCTTACACCTTGGCAGTGAACACCTCAGGCGCCACCACTTTCACAGGTGCTGTCGGTAACAGCGCCGCATTGACGAGCTTGACCACCGATGCAGGTGGCACTGTGGCCATCAACGGCGGTGTGGTCAACACCACGGGCGTACAAACCTATGGCGAACCAGCCACGTTGGGTGCGAACACCACACTCACTAGCACGGCCACAGGTGCCATCACATTCGCCGACACGCTCAATGGCGCGTATAGCTTGGCCGTGAACACCTCGGGCGCAACGACCTTCACAGGTGCCGTGGGTGACGCCACCCCACTGACAAGTTTGACCACCGATGCGCGGGGTACTGTGGCGATCAATGGCGGGGCCGTGACCACGACCGGAGCACAAACGTATGGCGAAGCCATGACGCTAGGAGCAGATGCCTCCTTCTCTAGTACGGCAGCAGGGGATATCAGCTTTGGAAGCAGTGTTGATACACACAGCAGCGCTTTGATGGCGAAGTCTCTGACGGTTAATACAAGTGGTGTCACACGCTTCCAAGGTGCAGTGGGTGCCCAATCGCCGTTGAGCCGTGTGATCACTGACGCGGGGGGCTCTGTCCTTTTGCATGCTGGCAACGTGACCACCACAGGCAATCAAACCTATGGCGATGCCGTCGTTTTGGAAGGCGACACCCGTTTGAACACAACCCAAGGCACTGTTGAATTTGTCAGCATCACCGACGCAGGCGCTGGATACAACCTGACCCTTCTGAGTGCGACACCTCAAACGCTGGCAGACATCCAAGTGGGTGGCACCTTAAATGTCACCACTCAGGCAGGTGGTGTCACGCAGCAAGTCGGGACCCATTTGGAAACAGGTGGCTTGGCCACATTCACTGCGAATGTGGGAACCCAACAAGTGGCTGATTTGACGAGCGCGGATAACCGTTTGGGCATTGGTTTGCCTGCAACGGACGTGAATTTGAAGTTGACACAAACCAACGGTGGTTCTTGGGGCAATGTGTCTGTGACCACAAATAGCGCTTTGAATTTAGGCGATTTGCAAAGTGCTGGAACTGTGACGCTGGATACGCGAGGCGCATTGACCACGCACAGCATCAGCACCTCGAATGATTTGGTGATCAACAGCCATGGTGCTCTGGTGACGCTAGGCGATGCCACGGTGTCCGGCAACTTAGACCTGCAAACCGAAGGTGGCAATGTGATGCAAACAGGCCCCTTGAATGTGGCTTTGAATGCTTCTGTCAACACCGTATCGCCAGTTCAAGGGGGGCCGACAGGCCGCATCGCCTTGGATTACATGCTCTATGACTACACGCAAACCCCACCTGTGTTGGTGAGTTCAAACACCTTCGGTGGCACTTTGTCGGTGGTGGGTAACGCCACATCGGTCGCAACCCTAGGCGATTTGCAACTCGCCAGCGTGCGGAACACGGGCCCCATGACATTGCGCGCGCCGGCTGGCTCGATTGATTTGGGCAGTGCCTTTATCACCGGCGGTGACTTGACCCTTGTCAGTCGTGATGACATGAATTTGGGTGGTGCAGACATCAGCGGTGATTTGCACATGACCAGCACAGCCGGCAATATTTCCTTTGGTACAGCCATTGTCCAAGGGGATTTAACAGCGGTGACACAAGGTGGTGTGGTTGATCTGGGTGCTGCCAATGTGGGCCGCCATTTGGATGTGCAAACAAATGGGGGGGACATCACGCAAAGCGTCGTCAACAATGCATTCTTGCGTGTGGCGGGCAATAGCAACCTCAATGCAGGATCGGGCAATGTGACGTTGCCCAATTTGCCCAACCAATTTGCGGGACCAGTTCGTATGCAAGCACATGACGTGGTGCTGGCTGCAAGCCATGGATTGAATTTAGGCGACAGCAACATCACAGGGGCATTGACTATCACCGCAGCGACAGGGGATGTGACTCAAGTTGGCGCGCTCCATGTCGCGGGTCCCACCACTTTGACGGCCTCACAAGGTGATGTGAGGCTTGAAGATGATGCGAATACGTTCACGCAAGACGTTGTCTTGCATGCGATCAATGCGAGCATCCATGCCAGCACCGATCTGATTTTGGGTAACAGTTCTGTGACAGGGGACTTGTCGGTGAAATTGGCAACGGGCGATCTCACGCAGACGGGCCCATTGACCATTGCTGGCAAAACTGAGTTCATGGCAACGTCGGGCAATGTGATGTTGGTTGACCCAGCGAACGTGTTTGGTGATGTTGTGAACGCACAAACCAGTGGCGCTTTGAGTCTGACCAGTACAGGTCCGCTGACGATGGGCAATGTCATGGCGCAGGGCAATGCCGATTTGAAGAGTGCAGGGGTGCTGAACCTTGGACAAGGTGTTTACGGCGGCAAGCTCAAAGCGAACAGCGGAGGGGCTGACATTTTGCAATCAGGCCCGATCAAGTTTGTGGGTGATACCGATTTCGATGCAGGCAACGCCAAGATCGATCTGTTCAACCCCAACAACTTGTGGACCGGCATTCTGACCTTCAAAGGCGGCATCATCATGATCAACCACCCCGTGTTGATGAATGCGGTGTCGGCAGGCACATTGGTGACGCGTGTCGAGACGACGATTCCCACACCTGTGAAGGCGGCTTCACCGTCAGTTGACACAGCGGCGAATTCAACCTCAGCTCAAAAGACCGACATTTCTGTGTCTACTGTTCGTTCAGCAAGCAAAGGTGAGTTGGGCTTGATCACCGTTGGGTTGTCACCCGAAGCAGCTGCGCCTGGCAAGAGTTTTGCCATTGACATGTCCGATCACATACCTGCCACAGCTGCGCCGAGCACCGAGATGAAGGTGACACAGATGGATGGCAAGCCTTTGCCTGAATGGCTGAAGTTCGATCCGAGTACAAAAACGTTCACAGCATCGAATGTGCCGCCAGGGGCATTCCCGCTTCAGCTGCGAGTCGGCGTGGGGGCCTCCGATGCTGTGATTCTTATTCAACAGAATCAAGATATTAAATAATGAATTAATAGTTACTAATAATGTTGTTTTTTGAGTTTTAAATTGCTAAAAATATAAATTAGATGTCTAATTTAATCTGGTTAAGACAGAAAAGATAAAGTTTTTTCTGTTTTAGCCGATCCTTTGAGCAAGGTAACTAGGAACAACGCAATGTTTAAATTTTCAACTCTCCTTTTCGTGATTGGCATGGCTGTGAGTTCGCTCGCACACGCTGACATGGGTATTTGGACGGGGCGACAAACTCAAGTCAGTGGCGTGAATGGCCATTACGGCTGGAACTGCGAATACATGTTGTACGGCCGAGCGATTTGGGTAACCACCACAGGCGTTTGTCCAAGCGCCATGGATGTGCGTTAAATCGCCAGATTTTTTATCTCACTGAGCCACCTTTGATTAAAGGTGGCTTTTTTTCTGGAAAATTCAGTGTTGCTATGACTGAATCTTTGTTCATTATTTATTTCCTTGTCCTGGTGGCGACCCTCATCATCAAGACACCCATCATCAAAGGCCCGTGGTTGTTTTTGATGCGCGCGTTTTTTCCGAATTGGAAGTTTTTTCATGCGGTGGGTTATGTGCCGCACCTCTATGCACGCTCGGCGGTTCAGCTGGCCTCGGGTGAGTTGCAATGGTCAGACTGGGCGTTGATTTACCCACGCCGTGTGCGCCACTTGCGCCACCTTGTGCACAACCCCGACACCAACATTGGCCTCGCGCAACAAAACATGGTGGACCACTTTTGGGCCGACCTGCACGACTTGCCAGAAGGTGTGGACCCGCGCGGTTTGGTGAGCTACCAAATGATGCAACGCCTGACCGAGCAAGTGCTGCGCGCGCGTGATGTGAACTTCACACATCGCCAGTTTGAGCTGCGCATGGTGTTGGATGGTCGCACCGAGACGGTCGACACCCAAGTGATGATGACTTCGCCCGTGGAGGCTGCTGCATGTTGAGCGCCTCGTTTTTGCAGACTTTCATTCAGGCTTTCATTGAAGCCCCCACTTTGATGGCGATTCGCGCCACCGAGCTGGTGTTTGCTTGGAGCCTCGCCATTCAAACGCTCGAATACCTGCGCATGGGTCGATACACCGCCGACGATGCATTTTGGTCTTGGCGATTGCAACGAGCCGATATTCCCAACGCACCTGTGCGGGCATTGCTCGATGTGTTGTTCAAGCCGCACATGCACCAGCTGCATTTGGTGTTGCGCTTGTGTGCGGCGGTGCTGTTAGCGGTGCAGGGCGCATCGTTGCCGCTGATTGGTTTTTTGTTTGTCGGCAACTTGCTCATCCTCATCCGTTGGCGTGGTGCCTTCAACGGGGGTAGTGACTTCTTAACGCTTGTGGTGCTCACGGGTTTGCTCATCTCGCAAGTGGTGGGTGCATTTGGCAATGCACAGCTGGGTTGGCAAGCGGGCTTTTGGTACATCGCCATTCAGGCCATCACGTCGTACTTCATGTCGGGTGCGGTGAAGTTGCTGCGCCGCGAGTGGCGCAATGGTTCGGCCATGACCATCTTTTTGAACGGTGCCATTTATGGGCCTTTGTCTGCCACACACCCGCTGCGCAACAAGTGGCTGGCCTTGGTGGGCTCGTGGGGCTTCATCGTGTGGGAGATTTTGTTTCCCTTGAGCTTGCTCGACCCACGACTCGCGGCCGTGTTTTGCGCCGTGGCGGCGCTGTTTCACTTCTTGGTGTTTTGGTTCTTTGGTTTGAACCGATTTTTCTGGGCGTGGATGTGTGCGTTCCCCGCCATCATTTGGTGCAGCGCGCAGTTCAGTGCGCGCGTTTTGAGCCTGTGACACCACATCAAGCGCACCGGCAGCGATGCGCTTGATGTTGTTTAGGCCATCGCCGCTTCAATCGCGTCCATCGCCTCAGTCAGCTCTAACCAACGCACTTCCAGCGCAGCCAGTTCGTCCTCCACCGCTTTGAGGCGTTTGCCGGCTTCGGCAATGTCAGCAGGGGGCAGGGGCGTGGCGAGCTTGTCGTGCAGGGCTGTTTTCTCTGCCTCTAGCGTGGCCATGTTTTTCTCCACGGCATCGAACTCTTTTTTCAACGGGCGTTTTTTCTCGTTGATTTCTTTGCGCAGCTGCGCGTCTTCTTTGCGTTGGTCGCGCGAGACGGCAGGTTTGGCTGCCACCACAGGCGCGGGTGCGCTGGGTGCGGCTGCTTCAACGGGCGCAGCAGATGAAGCGGTTGAGGCCGATGCCGACTCTTGCGCTTTGGCAGTTGCAGCGTTGGCGGCCGCCACGGCCTCGGCGCGCAAACGTTTGCCTTCATCGAGCAAGTAGCGTTGGTAGTCGTCCAAGTCGCCGTCAAACGGCTCGACACCACCGCGTGACACCATCCAAAACTCATCACACACCGCACGCAACAACGCACGGTCGTGGCTCACCAGCATCACGGTGCCTTCAAACTCGTTCAGGGCCATGCTCAGCGCTTCGCGGGTGGCGAGGTCCAAGTGATTGGTGGGTTCGTCCATCAGCAAGAGGTTGGGGCGCTGCCACACCAACATGCACAGCACAAGGCGGGCTTTTTCGCCGCCGCTCATGCTGCCCACGGCTTGCTTGACCATGTCGCCACCAAAGTTGAACTGGCCCAAGAAGCTGCGCAAGTCTTGCTCGCGTGTGGCTTGGCCTGCGAGCTTGCCATCGGCAGTGAGCTTTTTACACAGGTCAATCATGTGTTGCAGTGGGTTGTCTTCGGGGCGCAGCACGTCGAGTTCTTGCTGCGCGAAGTAGCCAATGTTCAGGCCTTTGCCTTCAGTCACTTCACCGCCGAGCGCGCCCAAATCACGCGCAATGGTTTTGACCAAGGTCGATTTACCCTGGCCGTTGGCACCCAAGATGCCAATGCGCTGACCGGCCAGCACCGAGCGGCTGACGTTTTGCACGATGACCGTGGGCGGTGTGCCCGCAGGTGCATCGGCAGGCGGTGGGTAGCCCACGCTCACGCCTTGCATGCTGAGCATAGGGTTGGGCAAGTTGGCGGGTTCTTTGAACTCGAAGCTGAAGTCGGCATCGGCCAACAACGGCGCAATTTTTTCCATGCGGTCCAAGGCCTTGACGCGGCTTTGCGCTTGCTTGGCTTTGCTGGCCTTGGCCTTGAAGCGTGCAATGAACTTTTGCAAATGCGCGATCTTGTCTTGCTGCTTGGCAAACGCGTTTTGTTGCAGCTCCATTTGCTCGGCGCGCATGTCTTCAAACTTGCTGTAGTTGCCGCCGTAGCGCACCAGCTTGCCGTTGTCGATGTGCAGGGTGACGTTGGTCACCGCATCCAAAAATTCGCGGTCATGGCTGATGACGACCATCGTGCCTTCGTATTTCTTGAGCCACGCTTCGAGCCACACCAAGGCGTCCAAGTCCAAGTGATTGGTGGGTTCGTCGAGCAGCAACAAGTCGGACGGGCACATCAAGGCACGCGCCAATTGCAAGCGCATGCGCCAACCACCGGAGAAGCTGTTGACGGGGTGGTCGAGCTCGGTGGTTTTAAAGCCAAGGCCCAAGATCAGCGCTTGGGCGCGTGACTGCGCATCGTGTTCGCCCGCGTCGTACAGCGCCATATAGGCGTTGCCCAACCGCTCGCCATCGTCGGTGGCTTCGGCGGCTTTGACTTCGGCGCGTGCGTCGTTCAGCACGGTGTCGCCTTCAATCACGAACTCGGTGGCGCTTTGTTCGGTCTCGGGCATGTCTTGGGCCACTTGGCCCATGCGCCATTGCGTGGGGATGTAGAACTCGCCCGCGTCTTCGTGCAAATTGCCGTTGAGCAACGCAAACAGCGACGACTTGCCAGCGCCATTGCGACCCACGAGGCCGACTTTTTCGCCGGGGTTCAAGGTGACGGTCGCGCCTTCGAGCAAGACCTTGGCGCTGCGGCGCAAGGTGACGTTTTTAATGGTGATCATGGGAAATAAATAGTGGGTGTGCGAAGTGGCTGCGTACGGCGTAGGTGTGCCAGCGCATCAACGCGGTAGTTGTTGTAAAGCTTCGCGGGTGATCAGCAGCACTTGGTCGTCGCCCGCGCTGGTGGAGAGCCACACCACGTCGAGCGTGGGGAAGGCGGCTTCAAAGTAGGGGCGCTCGTGGCCTATTTCCAGCACCAACACGGCGTGCTCGCTCATGTGCGCAGGTGCGTCGCGCAAGAGGGTGCGAATGAAGTCCATGCCGTCCGTCCCGCCCGCTAACGCTAATTCGGGCTCGGCTTTGAACTCAGCAGGCAACGCGGCCATGCTTTGCGCGTTCACATACGGGGGGTTACACAAGATGAGGTCAAACACGCCGCCGGCGTTTTGCAAACCGTCGGATTCGGTGAGCGTCACGCGGTCTTGCACGCCATGGCGCTCTACGTTGATGTGCGCCACGGCCAGCGCGTCTTTGGACAAGTCCAAGCCTTGCACGGTCACGTCAGGGAAGGCCAACGCCGCCAAGATGCCGAGGCTGCCATTGCCCGTGCACAGGTCGAGCACGCGCGAGGTGTCGGGGTGCAACCACGGGTCGATGCTGCCGTCGGCCAAGGCTTCGGCGATGAGCGAACGGGGCACGATGGCGCGCTCGTCGATGTAGAACGACACGCCTTGCAACCACGCCTCTTGCGTGAGGTAGGCCGCGGGCTTGCGTGTGGCGATGCGCAGGGCGATCAAGGCCTGCACGTCTTGCACTTGCGCATCAGTCAAAGCGACATCGTGCGCGGGCTCAGAAAAATCAGTGTCGAGTGGCAAGCCCAATTTCCACAACACCAGCCATGCGGCTTCGTCGTCGGCGTTGGTCGTGCCTTGGCCGAAGCTCAACTGGCCAGACGTGTGGGCAGCATCAAGCTGCTGCGCGCTCTGTGCAATGAGCGCGCTGAGTGTGGTGGTGGGGGTCATTGTGCGGAGGTGGCCTGTGTGGCCATGCCGTGCAGCTGTTCGAGCACACGGCGGTAAATGTTTTTCAGTGGATCCAAATCAGCCACGGCCACGTATTCGTTGATTTTGTGGATGGTGGCGTTGGGTGGCCCGAGCTCGATGACTTGTGGGCAGACTTGCGCAATGAAGCGGCCATCGCTGGTCCCGCCGGTGGTGGAGAGTTCGGTCTCCACGCCCACTTCGTCACGAATGGCGCGTTGCACGGCCCCGACCAAGTCACCGGGTGTGGTGAGAAAGGGCAGGCCGCCGATAGTCCACTTGAGGTCGAAGTCCAAGCCGTGTTTGTGCAGCACGGCGGTGAGGCGCTGTTGCAATTGCTCGGGCGTGGATTCGGTGCAAAAGCGGAAGTTGAAATCAACCACGCATTTGCCGGGAATCACGTTGCTCGCTCCCGTGCCTGCGTGGATGTTGCTCACTTGCCAGCTGGTGGGCGGGAAGAAGTCGTTGCCTTGGTCCCACTCGATGGCCACCAATTCGGCCAAGGCGGGGCTGAGCAAATGGATGGGGTTTTTGGCGAGCTGCGGGTAGGCGATGTGGCCTTGCACACCTTTGACGGTGAGCTTGCCGCTCATCGTGCCGCGTCGGCCGTTTTTGATCATGTCGCCGGTGCGCTCGACCGAGGTGGGCTCGCCCACGATGCAGTAATCGAGTCGTTCGCCGCGGGCTTTGAGGGCTTCGCACACTTTGACCGTGCCATCCACCGCCGGGCCTTCTTCGTCGCTGGTGAGCAAGAAGGCGATGTTGAGGTTTGCATCTGCTTGAGTGACTGCAAACTCTTCACATGCCACCACCATCGCCGCCAACGACGCTTTCATGTCACTGGCACCGCGGCCAAACAACTTGCCGTCGCGGTGGGTGGGGGTGAAGGGGTCGCTGGCCCATTGCTCGATGGGGCCGGTGGGCACCACATCGGTGTGGCCTGCGAACACCAAGGTTTTCGCACCTGCGTGCTTGCTGCGCAGAACAGCCCACAAGTTGCTCACGCGAAACGTGTCTGGCCCGCTGTCGATGCGCTCACACGCAAAACCGAGGGCGCTGAGCCGCTCGGTGATGATGTCCAAACAGCCCGCGTCCTCGGGGGTGACCGACGGGCGCGAGATGAGTTGCTCGGTGAGCTGGAGGGTGCGAGACATCGACAAAAACCTAGATCAGTCGCGCAACAAGTCGTTGATGCTGGTCTTGGAGCGGGTTTGTGCGTCCACGCGCTTGACCACGATGGCGGCGTACATGCTGTAAGGCGCGCCGTTGGCAGCGACTTTAGGAATGTTGCCGCTCACGACGACCGAGCCAGAGGGCACGCGGCCGTAGCTGATTTCACCCGTGGCGCGGTCGAAGATGGGGGTGGATTGGCCGATGTACACGCCCATGCCGAGCACGGAGTTTTCTTCGACGATGACACCTTCCACCACTTCAGAGCGCGCGCCGATGAAGCAGTTGTCTTCAATGATCGTGGGGTTGGCTTGCAGAGGTTCGAGCACGCCGCCCAAGCCCACGCCGCCAGACAAGTGCACGTTCTTGCCCACTTGTGCGCAAGAGCCCACGGTAGCCCAGGTGTCGACCATGGTGCCGCTGTCCACATAGGCACCGATGTTGACGTAAGAGGGCATCAAAATCGCGCCCGAAGCAATGAAGCTGCCACGACGGGCGACGGCTGGTGGCACCACGCGCACGCCTGCCGCTTTCATTTCTTCTTCGCTCAAGTGGGCGAACTTGGTTTGCACTTTGTCGTAAAAACCCAAATCGCCAGCTTTGATGACAGCGTTGTCGTTCAAACGGAAAGACAACAACACAGCTTTCTTGAGCCATTGGTGAACCGTCCACTGGCCCACGCCTTCACGGGTGGCGACGCGCAAACGGCCTGCGTTCAATTCGGCAATCACGTGTTCCACGGCATCGCGCACTTCGTGTGTGGCGTTGTCGGCGCTGATGTTGGCGCGGTTGTCCCAAGCGTTGTCGATGACGTGTTGGAGTTGGTGTTGAGTCATGGTTGTCTTCTCTGCGTTGAAATTAAGAAAGGAATCAAGATTGGGTGTTTTGGATAAACGCCACGATGCGTTGCGCGGCTTCTAAGCACTCGGCGGTTTCGGCCACCAAGGCCATGCGAATACGGCCTGCGCCGGGGTTGAAGCCCTTGGCTTCGCCAATATCGTGAACTTCGCGGGCTAAGTAGCTGCCCGGCAGCACCGTCACATTGTATTGAGCGAGCAAATCCCTTGCGAAGGCGACGTCATCCCCGCCGGGGACGGCCGCCCACAGGTAAAAACCAGCGTCGGGCAAGCGCACATCCATCACCGCTTCGAGCAGAGGCGTGACAGCCGCAAACTTTTGGCGGTACTGCTCGCGGTTGGCCACCACGTGGGTTTCGTCGTCCCACGCCGCAATGCTGGCGGCTTGCACCATGCCGCTCATGGCCGAGCCGTGGTAGGTGCGGTAGAGCAAAAACTGTTTGAGAATGTTGGCATCGCCCGCCACAAAACCGCTGCGCATGCCCGGCACATTGCTGCGTTTGGACAAACTGGTGAAGGCCACCAAGTTTTTGTAGTCGGTGCGGCCCAGTTTGGTGGCGGCTTCTAAGCCACCCAAAGGCGCTTCGTCGCGGAAGTAAATTTCGCTGTAGCACTCGTCGCTGGCAATCACAAAGCCGTATTGATCGCTCAAAGCAAACAGCTTTTCCCAGTCGCTCATGGGCATCACAGCGCCCGTGGGGTTGCCGGGCGAGCACACAAACAGCAATTGGGTCTTGGCCCACACGTCGGCAGGCACGCTGTCCCAGTTGACGTTGAAGTTGAGCGCGGGGTCGCTGGGCGCGTAATAGGTGTGGGCACCGGCCAAGAGTGCCGCGCCTTCGTAGATTTGGTAGAACGGGTTGGGGCAGACGACCACCGCATCACGCGTGGGGTCAATCACCGTTTGCGCAAAAGCAAACAAAGCCTCGCGTGAGCCGTTGACGGGCAGCACTTGCGTGGCGGCGTCGAGCTTCAAGCCGTAGCGGCGCTGCATCCAGTTCACGCACGATTCGCGCAAAGCAGGCAGGCCAGCGGTGGCAGGGTAGGCGGCCAACTGCGCCGTGGCTTTGGCCAAGGCATCGAGCACCAGCTGCGGTGTGGCATGGCGTGGCTCGCCAATCCCAAGGCTGATGGGCGCATACGCGGGGTTGGGTGTGACGGTGGAGAAAAGTTGCTTCAGCCGCTCAAAAGGATAGGGCTGCAGACTCGAAAGAAGGGGGTTCATGGCTGCTATTATCCCCGCGCTTATCTATCAACCTGAATACCATGTCGACTTCCCCTTTGCTTGACCTCACCCGTGCCAAAGAATTTGCTTTCGAGGCCGATCAACTGCGCGAGTTGGTGGTGACGTTTGAGCAAAGCTTGGCGCAAGAAATGGCCGTGATTCAAGCAGGTTTGGCTGCTGGCGACGCCTTGAAGGTGGAGCATTCGCTGCATGCCCTGAAAGGTTTCATGCCTTTGTTTGCCACCGAGCCGTTGGCGCAAGGCATGACCGATTTGTACAAGACCAGTCGCGAACAGCCGTTGACGGTCACAGGCCCTGTGTTTACTGCATTAGTTCCTAATTTAGAGGCCTTATTGGCCGAAGTGCGCGCTTGGCTCGCCTTATGATTACACCCTCATAAAAAGAGGCTTTTCAGTGCGTCTGAATTCAATCAAGTTATCGGGTTTCAAGTCGTTTGCGGAACCCACCAATTTCATGCTGCCCGGCCAATTGGTCGGCGTGGTAGGCCCCAACGGTTGCGGCAAATCCAACATCATGGATGCGGTGCGCTGGGTGCTGGGCGAAAGCAAAGCCAGCGAGCTGCGTGGCGAGTCCATGCAGGACGTGATTTTCAACGGCACGACCACCCGCAAGGCGGCCAGCCGCTCCAGCGTGGAGCTGGTGTTCAGCAACGAAGACCACCGCGCCGGCGGCCAGTGGAGCCAATTCCCGGAAATCGCGGTCAAGCGCGTGCTCACGCGCGATGGCGGTTCGAGCTACTACATCAACAACCAACCCGTGCGCCGCCGTGACGTGCAAGACGTGTTCTTGGGCACGGGCCTCGGCCCACGCGCTTACGCCATCATTGGCCAGGGCACGATCAGCCGCATCATTGAATCCAAGCCCGAAGAACTGCGTTTGTTCCTCGAAGAAGCTGCGGGTGTTTCGAAGTACAAAGAGCGCCGCCGCGAAACCGAAAACCGCTTGAGCGACACCCGCGAGAACTTGACCCGCGTGGAAGACATCTTGCGCGAGTTGAACGCCAACCTCGAAAAGCTGGAAAAGCAAGCCGAGGTGGCCCATCGCTACCACGCGCTCAACGCCGACGTGACCCTGAAGCAGCACCAGCTGTGGTTCTTGCGCCGTGCCGAGGCTGAAGCCGACCAAGTGGGCATCAAAACCCAAGCGGACAAAGCGGTGAACGACCTTGAGAGCCGCATTGCCGATTTACGCCACATCGAAGCCGACCTTGAAACCGTGCGCCAAGCCCACTACGCGGCGGGCGATCAGGTGAACCAAGCCCAAGGCGCGCTGTACGAAGCCAGTGCTGAAGTGGGCCGCTTAGAGGCCGAAATTCGCTTTGTGGTGGAAGGCCGTCAACGCGCCGAAGCCCGGCTGATTCAAATCAAAGAACAAACCGCGCATTGGGCGGCGCAGAGCGAACAAGCGCACCAAGAGATTGAAAACCTCGCCTCGATGGCGATGGACGGCGAAGAAAAAGCTGTCATGCTCGCCGCGCAAGTGGAAGAGCAGGCCATGCAATTGCCCGAGTTGGAAGAGGCCTTGCGCGTCGCCCAACAACGCAGCAACGAGCAACGCGGCAGCGTGGCCCAAGTGCAGCAGCAAATTCAGGTGTTGGCCGCTGATCAGCGCAACATCGAAGAACAAAGTCGAAACCTGCACGCTCGCCAAGAGCGCCTGAGCGCCGACAAAAACGCCTTGGCCGCACCCGATGAAGTGCGCCTGAACAACCTCAAAGAACAGCTGCAAGAAGCGCAAGCCCATGCTGAGGTGACAGCGGCGCAACTGGAAGAGTTGCAAGCCAACGTGCCCGTGCTCGACGACGCACGCCGCACGGCACAACAGGCGGTGAACGACGAACAAGCCAAGCAAGCCGATTTGTCGGCCCGTTTGGAAGCCCTCAAAGCCTTGCAAGAAAAAGTGCAGACCGACGACAAGCTCAAGCCTTGGCTCGCCAAGCACGGCTTGGATGGTTTGCAAGCGCTGTGGAGCCGCATTCACATCGAAGCGGGTTGGGAAAATGCGCTCGAAGCTGCTTTGCGCGAACGCATGGCGTCGCTCGAAGTGTCACGTTTAGACATCGTGCGCGCCTTCCAAACGGATGTGCCACCAACAAAGCTCGCTTTCTACACAGCACCTAGCGCCGCAGCGCCGGAATCACAAGGCAGCTTGCCTCGCTTGTCTGATTTGTTGCGCTTGAACGATGCCGGCCAAAAAGCCTTGTTGACCGATTGGTTGAGCGGCTGCTTCACCGCAGCCAACCTCGACGAAGCCTTGGCCAAACGCAGCAGTTTGGCTGCGGGCCAAGTGATTTATGTGCCGAGCGGCCACGCCATCAGCGCGCACAGCGTGAGCTTTTACGCGCAAGACAACGAGCAGTCTGGCTTGTTGGCGCGCGCCCAAGAGATTGAAAACCTCGACAAGAGCAGCAAAGCGCAAGCCTTCATCGCCGACGAAACGCGCAACGCGCTGGTGCGTGCCGAGGCAGCGTACAGCGAGTCGTCACAACGCTTGGTGAGCATCCGTGCCGAAGCCACCGCCGCCCAAGCCGCCGCCCACGAGCTGCAAGTCGAAACCTTGCGCCTGAGCCAATTGGCCGAACAAACACGCGCCCGCAGCGAGCAAATCAGTGGCGATTTGTCTGAAGTCGAAGCCCAATTGGCCGACCTGCAAGAGCGCCGCGCCACCGCCGAAGCACGCTTTGAAGAGCTGGACATGCAGCTGGCCGACAGCCAAGAGCGCCACGCGCAGTTGGACGAAGCCGTCATCAATGCCGAGCGCCGCTTGAACGACAGCCGCGAGCAACAACGCAGCTTGGAGCGCCAAGCGCAAGAAGCCCAGTTTTCGCAGCGCAGCTTGGCCACACGTGAGGCCGAACTCAAACGCATCATCGACACCGCCACGCAACAAGCCGCTTCGGTGTCTGCCGAAGAAGCGCGTGTGCAAGAAGACCTCACCCGTTTGACCGATGCTGCGGCACAAGCCGGTTTGCAAAACGCGTTGAACATCAAGATGGAGCGCGAAGCCGCACTGGCTGCCAAGCGCAGCGAGTACGACGACCTCACCACCAAGCTGCGTGCCAGCGACGAACGCCGCTTGCAATTGGAGCGTGAGCTTGAGCCTTTGCGCCAACGCATCACCGACTTCCAACTCAAAGAACAAGCGGCGCGCTTGGGGCTGGAGCAATACACCCAACTCTTGACCGATGCAGAGGCCGACCTCGAAGCCGTGTCCGCCTCCATCCTCGCCAACAACGTGCGTTTGGGCGGCTTGCAAGGCGAGATTGACCGCTTGCACCGTGACATCACCGCCTTGGGCGCTGTGAACTTGGCTGCCTTGGAAGAGCTGGCCAGTGCCAGCGAACGCAAGCTGTTCTTGGATGCGCAAACCACCGACTTGACCGACGCGATGAACACGTTGGAAGACGCGATTCGCAAGATTGACGGCGAAACTCGTGAGCTCTTGGGCGGCACTTTCAAGGTGGTCAACGAACACTTTGGCCGCATGTTCCCCGAGCTCTTCGGCGGCGGCAACGCCAAGCTGGTGATGACCGGCGAAGAAATTTTGGACTCCGGCGTGCAGGTGATGGCTCAGCCACCCGGCAAGAAGAACCAAACCATTCACTTGCTCTCGGGCGGCGAAAAAGCGCTCACCGCCATTGCGCTGGTGTTCGCGATCTTCCAACTCAACCCAGCGCCGTTTTGTTTGCTGGACGAGGTGGACGCGCCGCTGGACGACGCCAACACTGAGCGCTACGCCAAGTTGGTGTCGAGCATGTCCAAAGAAACCCAATTCCTCTTCATCTCGCACAACAAGATTGCGATGGAAATGGCCGAGCAGCTCATTGGTGTGACCATGCAAGAACAAGGCGTGTCGCGCATTGTGGCGGTGGACATGGAGTCTGCTGTGTCCATGGCGGATGCTTGATAACAGAATAAAACATGAGTACTCTTCAAATTGGTTTAGCCATCGCGGGTGGCGTGGTTTTGGCAGGCGTTGTAGCCCACAGCACGTGGACCTCGCGCAAAAACAAGCCGCGCCAAGCCGAACCGCTGCCTCAAGAAAAAAACATCGAACCTGCCGCGTATGCACCTGACTACGGTCAGCCGCAAGAGCCTTCGTTCGATGTGACCCCGAGTTTTGAAGCGCACCACGAGCCCGAGGTGTTGGCGGCAACGCCTAGCAGCATTGCGCCCACGTATGAAACCAGCGGCGGCCTAGACCCCGTGAGCGACATGGCCCGCAGCATGATGGAAGAGGCCACCGCTCACGCCCAACGCGTGCCAGATGAAGCCGAGCTGGCCCGCATCGCCGAAGCCAAAGCGGCTGCGGCCAAGGTGGCAGCGGAGCGTGCAGCGCAACAAGCCGCGGCTGCGCCTGTCATGGCACCCGCCGTGGCCAAGGTCATGGAGACCGCCACCTCGGACTTGCCTCAGCCTGAAAAGCGCCCCAGCTTGGACGCCTTGATTGACGTCATTGCGGCCGTGGAAATTGACACCCCCATTTTTGGCGATGCCGCCTTGGCTGCTTTGCCCGCCACGCGCCGCGTGGGCAGCAAGTTGTTCAGCGTCGAAGGCCTGAATGCCGCGAGTGGCTTGTGGGAACAACCCCGCCACGGCCAACGCTACAGCGCGTTCCAGTCGGGCGTGCAGTTGGCCAACCGCACCGGCCCCTTGAACGAAATTGAGTTCTCTGAATTCGTCACCAAAACACAAGCCTTTGCCGACGCCATCAACGCTGCGCCCGAGTTTCCAGACATGCTGGAAGAAGTGGCCCGCGCCCGCGAACTCGACAGCTTTGCCAGCGCCCATGACGCGCAACTGAGCTTCACCTTGAAGGCCACCAAAGCCGCGTGGAGCCCTGGCTACGTGCAGCAAAACGCGGCACGCTTGGGCTTTATTGCCGGCGTGTTGCCAGGCCGCATGGTGGTGCCTGCACCAACAGCAGGCTTGCCCCCCATCTTGGGCTTGACCTTTGACTCGCAAGCTGCGATGTCCGAAGACCCCACGCAATCAGCCATTTACGAACTCACCTTGTCACTCGATGTGCCGCAGGTGGACCGCAAAGAAGAGCCGTATGCCCGCATGATTCAAACCGCCTACGAACTGGCGCGTGTGATGGACGGCGCGATCTCAGATGACAACGGCCAGCCCTTGTCCGAAACCGCCATCGGCGCCATTGCCCGCGACTTGCTGGCCTTGTACGACACGCTCGATGCGCGTGATTTGTCGGCAGGCTCGCCGCAAGCGCGTCGCTTATTCAGCTAATCAAAAGGTCAGGCAGCATGAGCACCGCTGATTTATTTGGCGGCGATGCCCATCAAAGCGACATCGCCGCGCAAGCCGCCGCCTTGCGTGCGCAACTCCATCACCACGGCCACCAGTACTACGTGCTGGACGCGCCCACCATCCCTGATGCCGAATACGACCGCTTGTTCAAAGCGTTGCAAGCGTTAGAAGCTGCGCACCCCGAACTCCTCACGCCCGATTCACCCACGCAGCGCGTGGGTGGCAAAGCACTCGACAGCTTTGCCAGCGTCAAACACGTGGTGCCCATGCTCAGCATCCGCACCGAGACCGACACCGAAGCCAGCGGCGCCGAAGCCTTTGACACGCGCATCCGCAAAGAACTTGCGTTGACCGATGCCGACCCGTTGGTGGACTACGTGGCCGAGCTGAAGTTTGACGGCCTCGCCATGAGCCTGCGCTACGAACACGGCGTGCTGGTGCAAGCCGCCACACGGGGTGATGGCGAAACGGGTGAAGACGTGACGCAAAACATCCGCACCATTGGTCAAATCCCGCTGCGCTTGCCAGCCAATGCACCCGCTGTTCTCGAAGTGCGCGGCGAGGTCTACATCGCCCGCGCCGACTTTGAAGCCTTGAACGAACGCCAACGTGCACGCATTGCCGCAGGCGAGAAGGGCGAAAAAACCTTTGTCAACCCGCGCAACGCCGCAGCCGGTGCCGTGCGTCAGCTCGACCCCACCATTGCCGCGCAGCGCCCCTTGAGCTTCTTTGCCTATGGCTTGGGCGACATCACGCCTGCCGAAGATGGCGGCCCATCCTTCCACACGCATTTCGATTTGCTCATGGCGCTCAAACAATGGGGCTTCCCCGTGGCCGAGCAAACCGCGTGTGTGCAAGGTGCAGCGGGCTTGGTGGAGTTTCATCAGCGCATGGGCCAAGCGCGTGATGCGCTGCCGTTTGACATTGACGGCGTGGTCTACAAAGTCAACAGCTTGGCCGCGCAGCGTCAGCTTGGCTTCGTCACACGCGAGCCGCGTTGGGCCGTGGCGCACAAATACCCCGCGCAAGAACAGCTCACCACCGTGCAAGCCATTGAGGTGCAAGTGGGCCGCACCGGCAAGCTCACGCCCGTGGCCAAACTCGCGCCCGTGTTTGTGGGCGGCGTGACCGTGACCAACGCCACCTTGCACAACGAAGACGAAGCCCGCCGCAAAGACGTGCGCGTGGGCGACACCGTGGTGGTGCGCCGCGCAGGCGATGTGATTCCAGAAGTGGTGTCTGTCGTTTTAGAGAAGCGCTTACAAGATGCGCAGCTCTTCACCATGCAGCACGAATGCCCCGTCTGCGGCAGCCCCGCTGTGCGCGAAGAAGGCGAGGCCGATTACCGCTGCACGGGTGGGCTGTTTTGCAGCGCCCAGCGCAAGCAAGCCATCCTGCACTTTGCGCACCGCCGCGCGGTTGAGATTGAAGACTTGGGCGACAAACTGGTGGATCAACTGGTTGATGCTGGCGTCATCAAAACCTTGCCTGATCTTTACCGCATGGGTTTTACCGCCTTGGTCAACTTGGAGCGCATGGCTGAAAAATCGGCCAACAATGTATTGGCCAGCATTGAAAAATCCAAGCAGACCACGCTGCCACGCTTTTTGTTTGGTCTTGGCATTCGCCATGTGGGCGAGGCCACGGCCAAGGAACTGGCACGCCACTTTGGCAAGATGGACGCCATCATGGATGCCACGCTGGAGCAACTGCTGCAAGTGGCCGATGTGGGCCCCATCGTGGCACAAAGCCTGCGCACCTTCTTTGACCAACCGCACAACCGCGAAGTGGTGGAGCAACTGCGCGCCTGCGGCGTGACGTGGACTGAGGGTGAACCCACCGCGGGCGCAAGCTTACCGCTGGCCGGACAAACCTTTGTGCTCACCGGCACATTGCCCACCTTGAGCCGTGACCAAGCCAAAGACATGCTCGAAGCTTTGGGCGCTAAAGTGGCAGGCAGTGTGAGCAAGAAAACGCATTGCGTGGTGGCAGGGGCTGAAGCCGGCAGCAAGCTCGACAAAGCGCAAGAGTTGGGCATCAAGGTGTTGGATGAAGCCGGGCTCTTGGCGTTGGTCGCCGAGTCTGGTGGTGCGGCGCCCAGCGCCGCTTGAGGAAAACACCATGGCTGTTCATGACATTTTGAAAATGGGTGATGCCCGCTTGCTGCGCATGGCCCAGCCTGTGACCGCCTTCAACACACCTGAGTTGCACACGCTGCTCCAAGACCTTGACGACACCATGCAAGCCGCCAACGGCGCAGGTCTTGCCGCTCCGCAAATTGGTGTGGATTTGCAAGTGGTGGTGTTTGGCTCGGGTGAGGTCAACCCACGCTACCCCGATGCGCCGGTGGTGCCGTACACCGTGCTCATCAATCCTGTGCTCACGCCGCTGGGCGATGAGGAAGAAGAGGGCTGGGAAGGCTGCTTGTCTGTACCGGGTTTGCGTGGCGTGGTGCCACGTTTCAAGCGTTTGCGTTACCAAGGCTTTGACGAAAAAGGCCATCCGATTGACCGCACGGTAGATGGCTTTCATGCGCGGGTGGTGCAACACGAATGTGACCACCTCATCGGTAAGCTATACCCCATGCGTGTGCGCGACTTCTCGCGCTTTGGCTACACCGATGTGCTGTTTCCGGGGCTGGATGACTCGGACGATTAAGCTTGCAAGGCGGCCAATAGCTCTGTCTCAATCTCCAACTGCGCTTTGTTTTGCTGCAACGCCGCGCCGTCAATCAAGAAGGTGTCTTCCACGCGTTCGCCCAAGGTGCTGATTTTGGCCAGCAGCAGGTTGACCTTGTGGTTGGCCAACACACAGGCCACGCTGTAGAGCAAGCCCACACGGTCGCTGGCACTGATACTGAGCAACCATTTTTGCGCCCGCTCATCGGGCTGCAATGTGACGCGAGGTGCGATGGGGAAGCTCTTGACGCGGCGTGACACACGGCCTTTGCCCACAGCGGGAAGTGGCTTGGCGTCGACGATGGTTTCGGTCAAACCACTCTCCACCATGTTGATGAGGTTGCGGTAGTGCTCTTCAAAATGGCTGCTCACCACTTGGAAGGTATCAAGCGCGTAGCCGTTGGTGGCGGTGTGTACCTTGGCGTCCCAAATGTTGAAACCGGCTTGGTCAAAGTAACCGCAGATGCGGGCAAACAAATCGGGCTGGTCCGGCGAATACACCATGACTTGCAAGCCTTCGCCCACGGGCGACAAACGTGCGCGCACGGTCACGTCCATGGGTTTGTCTTGCGCTTTGGCAATCGACAAGCTGCGCGAGAGCTGGCGGGTGTGCCACGCAATGTCAGCCGCATCGTGGCGCATGAAGTAGCCCACGTCCAAGGTGGCCCACAGGTCTTTGTGCGCTTCAAACGGCAAGGCGTAGAGCGCGAGCATGGTGAGCGCTTCGGTTTTGCGTTGCTCAACGGCGGCATCAGCATCGGGCGCACGGCCACCTAAGGCGCGGGCGGTGTAGCGGTACAGGTCTTCGAGCAACTTGCCTTTCCACGCGTTCCACACCTTGGGGCTGGTGCCGCGAATGTCGGCCACGGTCAGCAGGTACAACGCGGTGAGGTTGCGCTCGTTGCCCACGCGATTGGCAAAGGCTTGAATCACATCGGGGTCGCTCAGGTCTTGCTTTTGGGCGACGTTGCTCATGGTCAGGTGTTCGCCCACCAAGAACTCGATGAGCTTGCCGTCTTCTTTGTCCAAGCCGTGGTCACGTGCAAATTTGCGCACCTCACCACGACCGAGTTGCGAGTGGTCGCTGCCACGGCCTTTGGCAATGTCGTGGAAGAGGGCGGCGGCAAACAAAATCCAAGGCTTGTCCCAACCGGCGGCGAGTTGTGAGCAAAACGGATACTCGTGCGCATGCTCGGCCATGAAGAAGCGGCGCACATTGCGCAGCACCATGAGGATGTGTTGGTCCACGGTGTAGACGTGGAACAGGTCATGCTGCATTTGCCCGACGATGCGACGAAACGGCCACAAGTAGCGGCCTAGCACCGAGGTTTGGTTCATCAAGCGAATGGCGTGCGTCATGCCGCTGGGCGCTTGCAATATGCGCATGAACATCTCGCGGTTGGCTGGGTCTGCGCGGAATTTGCCATCCATCAAGCTGCGGGCGTTGTAGAGCGCACGCAAGGTGCGCGCCGACAAACCGCTGATGCCCACCGTGTTTTCGTACAACCAGAAGGTTTCCAAAATCGCATGCGGGTTGTTTTGGTACACATCATCGCTCGTCACTTCCAACATACCGGCTTTGTCTGCAAAGCGCTCATTGATGGGGTGCAGGCCTTGGGTGTTGCCGTTCAAACGCTCTTCGATGTTGAGCAACAAAATTTGGTTGAGCTGCGTGACCGCTTTGGCCGCCCAGTAGTAGCGCTTCATCAGCGCTTCGCTGGCGGTGCGGGCGTTGAACTGGCCTTGCGCGTCTTCGCCCAGCCCCAAGCTCTGCGCCACGGCGTGTTGCATGTCAAACACCAAGCGGTCTTCACGGCGCTTGGCTGCCAAGTGCAAACGGGTGCGAATGAGCGCCAAGGTGTCTTCGTTGCGTTTGAGTTGCTTGACTTCAAACTCGGTGGCCAAGCCTTTGCGGCCCAAGCTCTCCCAGCTATCGCCCAAGCCTGAGGCCTTGGCGACCCACAACACCACTTGCAAGTCGCGCAAACCACCGGGTGATTCTTTGCAGTTGGGCTCCAGCGAGTAAGGCGTGTTTTCAAACTTGGCGTGGCGTTGGCGCATCTCGGCGGTTTTGGCCACAAAGAACGCTTTGGGGTCTAACGCGATGGCGTAGTGTTTTTGAAAGGTTTTGAAGAGCTTGACGCTGCCCACCAAAAAGCGTGCTTCCAACAGCGAGGTTTGCACGGTGATGTCGGCCGAGGCTTCTTGCACGCACTCAGTCACGGTGCGCACGCTGGAGCCAATCTCTAACCCTGTGTCCCAGCAGCTACCGATGAAGGTTTCGATTTTGGTTTTGAGGGCGTCGTCTTTTTCGGGTGAGGTGCCATCGGGCATGAGCAACAACACGTCCACGTCCGAGTAGGGGTACAACTCACCACGACCATAGCCGCCCACAGCGGCCAAGCAAAAGTTGTGGTCAAAGCCTGCGGCGTCCCACAAGGTGCGCAAGGTGTCGTCGGTCATGCCGCACAGCTTGTGCAGCAAGTTCTTCACGCTACGCGGGGTGGTCGAATTAGACGCGGACAGCAGCAAAGCCGCCTTGTCCTTTCGGTAAAGGTTTGCCAAGGCGTTCATCGCAGGGGCTGCTTAGCAGCAGGTGGTGGTCACAAAGTCGGGCAGGGCGGGGCTGCCTTCGGAGAGAGTCAACACTTCGTAGCCGGTGGGCGTGACGAGGATGGTGTGTTCCCACTGCGCCGAGAGCGAGTGGTCGCGCGTGACGATGGTCCAACCGTCGCCCAGCTCTTTGATGTCTTTCTTACCCGCGTTGATCATGGGCTCGATGGTGAAGGTCATGCCTTCTTGCAGTGTCTCGCCGGTGCCGGGCTTGCCGTAGTGCAGCACTTGCGGCTCTTCGTGGAACACCTGGCCAATGCCGTGCCCGCAAAACTCGCGCACCACAGAAAAACCATGGCTCTCAGCAAAGCGTTGAATCGCAAAGCCAATGTCACCCAAGCGCGCGCCGGGCTTGACTTTGACGATGCCGTGCCACATGGCTTCGTAGGTCAACTTGGACAAACGTTTGGCGGCGATGGACACATCACCCACCAAAAACATGCGGCTGGTGTCGCCGTGCCAACCGTCTTTGATGACGGTGATGTCGATGTTGACGGAGTCGCCTTTTTTCAGCGGCTTGTCATTGGGAATGCCGTGGCACACCTGATGGTTGATCGAGGTGCAGATCGACTTGGGATAAGGGTTGTTGCCCGAGGGGTCATAGTTCAGCGGCGCAGGAATGGCCTTTTGAACTTCGGTGATGTAGTCGTAGCACAGCTTGTCGAGCTGGTTGGTCGTCACGCCCGGCACCACGTGCGGGGTGAGGAAATCGAGAACTTCGGAGGCCAATTTGCCTGCGATGCGCATGCCTTGTGCGCCTTGGGCGTCTTTGATGGAGATGGTCATGGGCGCGATTATCCCATCCGTGGCAAAACACCTCTTGCCCACTGTGAATTGTGTACAAAACGCCTTCGGTGGACACGTAAAATCTAGCCTTTGCCGACCAGCCCCAGTCAGCGGCCCGGCGTGATTCGATTTCCGTCTTTTTCTCAAGGCCCTCCGTGTCTCTGCACATCAGCATTTTCGAAGGCGGCAACGCCCTCAGCGATTTCCGTGTTCAACAGCTCTTGCCCCGTTTGGCGGCGATCTCCCCGCAAATCACTGGCCTGAGTGCCCACTTTGTGCATTTGGCCGCGACCGAGGCTACGTTGGCTACCGCACAGCAGCAAACGCTGGCGGCTTTGCTGACCTACGGCGAACCTGCGCATGCAGCCCCCGCAGGCACCTTGCTGGTGGTCACGCCACGTTTTGGCACGGTGTCGCCTTGGGCATCCAAAGCCACCGACATTGCGCACAACTGCGGTTTGCAGCTCAAGCGCATTGAGCGCATCACCGAGTTCCACCTTCAGCTCAAAGACGGCTTGTTGAGCAAAGCCACGCTCACACCCGAACAACTCGCTGCAGTGGCCGATGTGCTGCACGACCGCATGACCGAGTCTGTCATGCGCACTCGCGACGAGGCGCTGGGCTTGTTCACCGAACTGCACCCCGCACCGATGGAACACGTGGATGTGCTCCAAGGCGGCGAAGCCGCTTTGCAAGACGCCAACAAGCGCTGGGGCTTGGCTTTGGCCGAGGACGAAATTGCGTATTTGGTCAACGCGTTCACCCAACTCAAACGCAACCCCACCGATGTGGAGCTGATGATGTTCGCGCAAGCCAACAGCGAGCACTGCCGCCACAAGATTTTCAATGCCGAGTTCACCATCGATGGCGAGGCGCAGCCGCACAGCCTGTTTGGCATGATTCGCCACACCGAAAAAACCAGCCCGCAATACACGGTGGTTGCTTACTCGGACAACGCTTCCATCATGGAAGGCCACAAGGTCGAGCGCTTCATCGCCACCAACAACGGCAAAGACCTGCCTCAGTACGAGAAAGTCTCCGCCACCAACCATGTGTTGATGAAGGTCGAAACCCACAACCATCCCACCGCGATTTCGCCTTACCCCGGCGCTTCCACCGGCAACGGCGGTGAGATTCGCGACGAGGGCGCCACAGGCCGTGGCTCCAAGCCCAAGGCCGGTATGTCTGGCTTTACGGTGTCTAAGCTGTGGGACAGCGAGCTTGGCCGCCCCTCACACATGGCCAGCCCTTTGCAAATTATGACAGAAGGCCCATTGGGTGGCGCGGCGTTTAACAACGAGTTTGGTCGTCCTAACTTGACTGGCTACTTCCGCGAGTACGAGCAAGAGGTGGCAGGCGTGACACGCGGCTACCACAAGCCCATCATGATTGCGGGCGGCTTGGGCGTGATCGACAGCGAACAAACCAAGAAGATTGAATTCCCAGCAGGTACTTTGCTGATTCAACTCGGCGGCCCCGGCATGCGCATTGGCATGGGCGGCGGCGCAGCGAGCTCGATGGCCAGCGGTACCAACGCGGCTGAACTCGACTTTGATTCGGTGCAACGCGGCAACCCCGAAATTGAGCGCCGTGCGCAAGAGGTGATCAACCATTGCTGGGCGCAGGGCGCGGCCAACCCCATCCTCGCCATTCACGATGTGGGCGCAGGCGGTTTGTCTAACGCCTTCCCCGAGCTGACCAACGACGCCGGCCGTGGCGCACGTTTTGATTTGCGCGCTGTACCGCTCGAAGAATCAGGTTTGGCACCCAAAGAAATTTGGTCCAACGAAAGCCAAGAGCGCTATGTGATGGCCATTGCGCCCGAGTCGCTTGAGCAATTCAAAGCCTTCTGCGAGCGCGAGCGTTGCCCGTTTGCGGTGGTCGGTGTGGCCACTGAAGAGCGCCACCTGACGGTTGCCAATGAGGATGTTTCATTGGCGCATCACACAGGCGCAACGACAGATGCGGCAGTCAACATGCCCATGAACGTGCTCTTGGGCAAACCACCCAAAATGCACCGCGATGTCAAACGCGTGGAACGCAGCGGCGCCCCGATGGACCTCACAGGCGTGAGCTTGCAAGATGCTGTGATTCAAGTGTTGAGCCACCCCACGGTGGCCAGCAAGCGTTTCCTCGTCACCATCGGCGACCGCGCCGTGGGCGGCTTGACGCACCGCGACCAAATGGTCGGCCCTTGGCAAGTGCCAGTGGCTGACGTGGCCGTGACCTTGGCCGATTACCAAGGCTTCGCAGGCGAGGCCATGAGCATGGGCGAGCGCACGCCGCTTGCGTCACTCGACGCACCCGCCTCTGGCCGCATGGCCGTGGCGGAAGCCATCACCAACTTGTTGGCCGCTCCGTTTGAGTTGCCCCGCGTCAAGCTCAGCGCCAACTGGATGGCTGCTTGCGGCGAAGCGGGCGAAGACGCCGCTTTGTACGACACCGTCAAAGCTGTGGGCTTAGAGCTGTGCCCCGCCTTGGGCATTTCCATCCCCGTGGGCAAAGACAGTTTGTCGATGCGCACGCAGTGGGCAGAAAACAGCGAGACGAAAAAAGTCACGTCGCCTGTGAGCCTCATCATCAGCGCGTTTGCGGCAATTCCTGATGTGCGCGGCACGCTCACGCCGCAGCTCAACGGCAGCGAAGACACCACCTTGGTGCTGGTGCAATTGGGTGAGGGCAAACGCCGTATGGCGGGCAGCATCTTGGGCCAAGTGCTCAACCAAGCGGGCGACCAAGTGCCAGACCTCGACGATGCGCAAGACCTGGTCAAGCTCGTCAACGCGGTCAACGCCTTGCGCGCGCAAGGCAAGATCTTGGCGTACCACGACCGCAGCGACGGTGGCTTGATGGCCACTGTGTGCGAAATGGCGTTTGCAGGCCAAGTGGGCGTGGCGCTGAATGTGGACATGCTCATCACCGAAGGCGATGGCATCACCGACAGTCGAGCCGAATACGGCGACTCGAAGAACTGGGCCACCCAAGTGAGCGCTCGTCGCGAAGAGCTGACGCTGCAAGCCTTGTTCAACGAAGAGTTGGGCGTGGTGCTGCAAGTGCGCACCGACGAGCGCAACGAGGTGATGCAAACCTTGCGTGAGCACGGTCTCTCCAAGCACAGCCACTTCGTGGGCAAGACACGCCCCCAATCGTCCACGATGGACAAGGGCAAAGGCGAAATCAGCGTGTGGCGCGACACCAAAGAAGTGTTCACCGCCAAGCTGGCCGACCTGCACCAAGTGTGGGACAGCGTGAGCTGGAAGATTTGCCAACAGCGCGACAACCCCGCGTGCGCCGATGCCGAACACGCCGCAGCCGGCAACCCCACCGACCCCGGCATGCATGTGCATTTGCCAGCCGGTATCACCGACAACGTGGCAGCCCCCTTCATCAACGTGGCCGCCAAACCCAAAGTGGCTGTGCTGCGCGAGCAGGGTGTCAACTCGCATGTGGAAATGGCCTATGCGTTTGCCGAAGCTGGCTTTGACGCGTACGACGTCCACATGACCGACTTGCAGAGTGGTCGCGCCAAACTGCAAGATTTCAAAGGTTTGGTGGCCTGCGGTGGCTTTAGCTACGGCGACACCTTGGGCGCTGGCATTGGTTGGGCGCGCAGCATCACGTTCAACCCTGTGTTGTCTGAGCAAATGCAAGCCTTCTTTGCACGCACCGATACCTTCGGTTTGGGCGTGTGTAACGGCTGCCAAATGTTTGCCGAATTGGCCGACATCATTCCCGGTGCTGAACACTGGCCACGCTTCACCACCAACCAAAGCGAGCGCTTTGAAGCGCGCCTCTCGATGGTGGAAGTGTTGGAGTCACCCTCGCTGTTCTTCGCAGGCATGGCCGGTGCGCGGTTGCCCATCGCCGTGGCGCACGGCGAAGGCTTTGCCAACTTCAGCCAACGCGGCAACGCAGCCCAAGCCATTGGCGCCATGCGCTTTGTGGACAACCATGGTGCAGCCACCGAAGCCTATCCGTTCAACCCTAACGGCAGCGCAGGCGGTTTGACATCAGTCACCACCGCCGATGGCCGCTTCACCGCCATGATGCCGCACCCCGAGCGCGTGTTCCGCAATGTGCAGATGAGCTGGACCGACGTGAACGCCTCAGGCGGAATCGAGGCGTTCAGCCCTTGGATGCGTATGTGGCGCAATGCGCGTAAGTGGGTTGGGTAAATAAGCCACAGCACCAACGAAAAACGCAGCTCAGGGCTGCGTTTTTTATTTCATCCAATAGCTCACACGCTGCTTGATCTTGTCTTGCCATACCTTGGCAATGCCAGGCGTTTCGGCTAACGCGGAAAGCGCACGCCAATCCGGCCGATGCTCACGCCACAAGGTCATGGCTTGATGCAAGGTCGGGGCATCACTGGCTGCCTCGTGCAGCACCAAGGTGTCGGTGGGATTGACGATACCGGTTTGCAACACACGCCAGTACCACCCCGTGAGCAAGTGCTGGTCGATGAACAAGGCCATGCCGTCTGCGCCAAAGCGCTCGTCGATCTTCCAGCAGGGGTTGCGCGGTTGGCAAACTTGAATCAGTGCCGTGCCAAGTTGCCACACATCACCTAGGCGCACATCGTGTTCGTCCAAATCGGGCGTGGCGATGTTTTCGCCCATGCTGCCCAACACCATGAGGGACGCGGCATCGGGAAACTGCGCGGCGAGTTGGGTGTAGTGGCGCGTCGGGTAAAGGTGAACGGCTTTGTCGGGCCCACCGTGTACGCGCTTGTCAGCTTGGTCATCGCCGTCAAAGCCGTTCACGCCCAAGGCAACGGGCGCTTGCACAAGCTGCTTGTACATCGCTGTAGGTCGACCTGACACCGGCAAAGCTTGCACTTGCCCAACCAAGATCGACACCGTGGCACGATCTGGCGCGGTCATGGACGTGTTTTGTAAAACGTGATGGGTGACTCAGCCATCTCTTTGACGCGTTGGTTGAGCACCGACTTTTTCATCTTGCCGACCACGTGCATCTCGCAAGGTTTGCAGTCAAAACGCAGCGTGAGTTTTTCGCTGCCGTTGATGAGCATCAGGGGTTCGGCCTTGACTGTGCCTTGCACGCCCGTGACGCCCTTGGCTTGTTTGGGGCACAGGCTCATGCTGAAGCGCACGCAGTGCTTGGTGATCATCAAGCTGGCTTCGCCCAACTCTTCGTGGCTTTCGTACGCGGCTTCAATCACTTTCACGCCATGCTTGGCATAAAAGTCATGCGCTTGTTGGTTGTACACGTTGGCGAGGTAAGTGAGCGAATCTTCGGGGTAGCTCACCGGCGGCTCAACGGCTGCCAGGCGTGTGGGGCGTTGGTAAGCGTCTAAACGCGCTTGCTCTAAAGCCACCACGGCATCGCGGCGCAAGGCGTTGATGGCCGAGGCTGGTACAAACCACGCTTGACTCAGGTTGAGTTGGAGGTTGAGCACTTCAAACGCCGTTGCGCCGAATTTGCCTAGGTTCTCGCGCAGGCTGGTGTCATTGCGCACCGCGTCTTTGGCAAGTTCTTTGGTGCAGGCGAGGGCGGCGCTGGCGGTGTGGCCGTCTTCATCGGTGAGCTTGAGCTCGAACCCTTGTGGCGTTTCTGCGAACTCAGCCCACACGCCGATGCGGCGTTCACTCGATGTTTTGTCGAGGCCGCGCACCCAGTCCATGTCGCGGTTGCGGTTGATGACCATGCCTGCGCGTAAGTCGCGAAAGCCTTCCATCGGATCTTTGGGGAACAAGCGCCACACGCCTTTTTTGGCAGTGGCTTCAGCGCGGTTGATGGCCACGCCGACCAGCTCTTTTTGCAGGTCGTAGTAGCACAGGCCGTCGCCGTTGTGCAGCACAGCGGTTTTGTCGTAAGGCTGCACTTCGAGCCAATTGGGGCCCGTGGCCGTGACTTCGCCCAACACAATGCCTGGGTTCTTGGGCGAGTCAAACGCGCCAATGTCTTCTTTGCGGCCTTGCACAAAGTAGTCGGTGAATTCGCGGTTGAAGTTTTGCTCGGGGTTGGGCGTGAAGTACAGCGTGGTGTTGCCGCTCGATGCGCGGGCCAGCGGTGGGCGCTCGGGGTCGGCCGAGTATTGGCGTGACTCGATCAACTCATCTATCAACACGCGGTAATGGCCAGTGATGTTTTTCACATAGGCCATGTCTTTGTAGCGGCCTTCGATTTTGAAGCTACGCACACCCGCATCCACCAACGCCGCGAGATTTTCGCTTTGGTTGTTGTCTTTCATCGAGAGCACGTGTTTGTCATGCGCGATGAAGCGACCTTGCGCGTCGGTGACGTGGTAGGGCAAGCGACAGGCTTGGCTGCAATCACCACGGTTGGCGCTGCGGCCTGTGTGGGCGTGGCTGATGTAGCACTGGCCGCTGTAGGCCACGCACAAAGCGCCGTGAACAAAGAACTCCAGCTTGCAGCGGTCCATGTCGAGCACATCGTGGATGGCTTTGATTTGCGGCAGCGTCAGCTCGCGCGCCAACACGATTTGCGAGAAGCCCACGTCTTGCATGAACTTCGCCTTCTCGGGTGTGCGAATGTCGGTTTGCGTGCTGGCGTGCAACTGAATGGGCGGCAAGTCCATCTGCAAAAACGCCATGTCTTGCACGATCATCACGTCGGCACCGGCGCGGTACACGCCCCATGCCATTTGGCGGGCGTCTTCTAGCTCGTCGTCGCGCAAGATAGTGTTGAGGGTGATGAAAATTTTGCTGTTGAATCGGTGCGCTTCTTTGCACAAGCGTTCAATGTCTTTGAGGCTGTTGCCAGCGCTGGCTCGCGCGCCAAAAGCAGGCGCCCCGATGTACACCGCGTCTGCGCCGTGGTAAATGGCGGCAATGCCAATGTCGGCATCACGCGCAGGGGCAAGCAATTCGAGTTGGTGGTTGAGCAAGGACATAGAGCGATTATCGGAAAAACAAAAGCGGCCCGAAGGCCGCTGTGTGCAGGGGGCAAAGGCGAATTACTCGACCTTGGCTTTGGCGCGCAATTCTTGTTGGAACGTGGCCATGCGTTGTTGAGTCATTTGTTGCACGATTTGTGGCTTCACCTCTTCCAGCGAGGGCAGTTGCGCTTCGCGCACATCGTCCAAGCGGATGATGTGGAAACCAAATTGGCTTTGCACGGGCGCAGAGACTTGGCCTTTGTTCAAAGCGACCATTGCGTCAGAGAACTCTTTGACGTAGTTACCAGCTGCGGCCCAGTCGAGGTCACCACCGTTGGCACCTGAGCCTGGGTCTTTGGATTGCTTCTTGGCGATGTCTTCAAATTTGCCACCTTTTTTGAGGGCTGCGAGCACGGCTTCGGCTTGCTCTTTGGTTTCGACCAAGATGTGGCGAGCACGGTACTCTTTGCCGCCGTTGGCTGCCACGAACTTGTCGTATTCGGCTTGCACGTCAGCGTCGGTCACGGCCGATGTTTTTTGGAATTCAGCGAACAACTCGCGAATCAAAATGGTTTGACGTGCCAACTCGATTTGGGCTTTGTATTCGTCGGTGGCGTCCAAACCGCGCTTTTGCGCTTCTTGCATGAAGATTTCGCGTGCGATGACTTCTTCTTTGATTTGGTCTTCCACGTCAGGCGTGATGGGACGGCCAGAGCGAGCGACTTGCTGCTTCAAAGCTTCCACACGGCTGCTAGGCACAGCCTTGCCATTGACGATGGCAACGTTTTGTGCAGAGGCACCGAAGCTCAAAGTGGCAATTGCCGCGGCGGCAACAGCGGTCCAAATCATTTGTTTTTTCATGTCAGGTCTCAGGTGTGTTCGATGACTTCAATGGCCAAGGCATGCAAGCCTTGATCGATATATTCTTGCAACGCATCATACACAAGGCGATGGCGTGCAACCCGCGATTTACCAGTGAAAACTGCACTTTGAATGCGAACCCGAAAATGGGTGCCCAAGCCCGTCCCGTTAGCGCCGGCATGGCCCGCATGTGCGGCACTCTCGTCTAAAACTTCCACAAACTCTGGATTTAAACGCGCTTGTAATTCTTGTGTCAGCGCTTGTGCCGTGATGTTCATGCGCCGTCCTCAGGTTGCTCTTGGATGAAGCGGCTCATGTACACGCCTTGCGCCACCACAAACACCAACATCAGCCCCAAGCCACCAAAGAGTTTGAAGCTCACCCAAGTGTCGGTGTCAAAGTTGCTGGCCACCCAAATGTTGATGCAGCCCATGACCGCGAAAAAACAGGCCCAGCTGTGCAGCAACACGCCCCAAGCATGGGCTGGCAAGGTGACTTGTGCGCCCATGAGTTGCTGAATGAAATTGCGCTTGAACACAAAGTGCCCCACCCACAAAGCGCCGCCCATGAGCCAATACAGCACGGTGGGCTTCCATTTGATGAAGGTTTCGTCTTGGGTGAGCAGCGTGGCTCCGCCGAACACGACGATGACGCCCAAGCTCACCCACTGCATGGGTTCGACAAACCCGTTTTTGCGCCAGAGGTAGCCAATTTGCAGCACGGTGGCGGCGATGGCCACGGCCGTGGCGGCCATGATGCCCCAGGTTTTGAAGGTGACGAAAAACAGAATGATGGGGAAGAAGTCGAGCAGTAATTTCATGAGCGCTTTTTTATTTGTTCGGCACGAAGTCTAACGAAGCCGAGTTCATGCAGTAGCGCAGGCCGGTCGGGGCAGGGCCGTCTTCAAACACATGGCCCAAGTGTGCCTCGCACTGGCTGCACACGGTTTCCACACGCACCATGCCGTGGCTGGTGTCGCGGTGCTCGGCGATGGCACTGTCGCTCGCGGCGGTATGAAAGCTAGGCCAGCCGCAACCTGCGTCAAATTTTGTAGCCGAATCAAACAACTTGGCACCGCAGCAGATGCAGTGGTAGCTGCCGTTTTGCCAATGGTCTTCGTACTTGCCTGTGAAGGGCCTCTCGGTCGCGGCTTGGCGCGTGACGGCATAAGCCACAGGTTCGGCATTTTTGGTAGCGAGCAAGTCGCGCCACTCTTGTTCGGTTTTGTGCATCGTCATGAGGAACAACTGATTTCGATGGAAGACGCCCATTCTGGCGCAAGGCCAGCCCAAGCTTCGTAGGTGGGATGTTCGTCAAACGGCGCGTGCAGCACCTGCAGCAGGTCTTGCACCATGGCGAAGTTGCCCGCCTTGGCTTGGCGAATGGCCAATTCGCCCAAGTGGTTGCGCAAGATGTATTTCGGGTTGGTGCGCAACATGGCGTCACCCGTGGCTTGGCGGTGGGTTGAGCCCAAGCGGTCAAGGTAACGGCTGCACCACGCATCCCACACCTCGCGGTGAAGAAAGAGGTCGCGCACCGGCTCAAACGCATGGGCGCTGTGCGCCGATTCACGCACGGCCATGCTCAGACGCCGCCAAAACACGGTGTAGTCCACACGGCCTTGTTGCAGGGCTTGCAGCAAGTCTTCGACCAACGCGCGGTCACCTTCGTGCGCACCTTGCAGGCCCAGCTTGTCGCGCATGCGTTGGTCCATCGTCTCAGGAAACGCTTGCTTGTAGCTCTCCAAAGCAGCCAAGGCAGGGGCTTGCTCATCAATCAGCGGCATCAAGGCTTGGCCGAGGCAAAACAAATTCCAGTACGCAATTTGCGGCTGCCGCGCATAGGCGTAACGGCCTTGGTGGTCTGAGTGGTTGCAAATGTGGTTGGCATCAAACCCGTCCATGAACTGGAAGGGCCCATAGTCGAGCGTGAGGCCCAGCACGCTCATGTTGTCGGTGTTCATCACGCCATGACAAAAACCTACCGCTTGCCAATGTGCCATCAACGCCGCCGTGCGTTGCGTGACTTCGTGCAACAACGCCACATACCGCTCTGCCCCTTGCTTGGCTTGCAGGGCAGGGAAGTGCTCGGCCACCACATGGTCTGCCAAGGCGCGTAGCTCGTCGATCTGCCCGTTCGAGGCAAAGTGCTCGAAGTGGCCGAAGCGCACAAAGCTTGGGGCCACGCGTGTCACGACAGCGGCGGTTTCCACCTCTTCACGTCGCACATGGGCGGGCGAGCCGGTGACGCACAAGGCACGCGTGGTGGGAATGCCCAAACCATGCATGGCCTCGCTCGCCAAAAACTCACGAATGCTGGAGCGCAACACGGCACGGCCATCGCCTCGGCGTGAATACGGCGTGGGGCCTGCGCCTTTGAGCTGCAGCTCTTGCAAGCCCTTGGGCGTTTGAATGGCACCCAAGTTCAACGCACGACCATCGCCCAACTGTCCGGCCCATTGACCGAACTGATGGCCGCTGTACACGCTGGCGTAGGTGGGTGGCTGCGCAGGCTCACGGTTGCCGGTGAACAGTTCGAGCACCTCTTGCTGTTGCCAGAGTTCGCTGGGCAAACCCAGCTCAGCGCGCAGGGCTTCGTTACAACCCACCCAATGAACGGCAGGCAACGGCGTCGGCGCTGTGGGCGTGGCAAAGGCTGGACCCATCGCACCAAAACCGGATGGGCTTGAGGCACTCAGCCACGCGAAATCAACAGTGGGAACGGCAGGGCGATGAAACATGGCAGCCATTGTCTCGGGTTATCCATAGGCTGGTTTTTTGTGGGTGATCCTCAAATGACGAAAAGTATTGGCACAATAGTCAAAAAAAGCACGACCGTGCGAAAACATAAAACCCAAGGAGAACCACCATGCTCGGCTTGATGCAAGACCAACCGCTGCTCATTTCCAATCTGATTGAATTTGCAGACAAACACCATGGCGACAGCGAAGTGGTGTCGCGCCGTGTTGAGGGGGACATCCACCGCTACACCTGGTCCGATGTGGCGCGCCGCTCGCGTCAAGTGGCCAATGCCTTGGATGGCATGACGCTGGGTTTCAGCGACCGTGTGGCCACCTTGGCGTGGAACGGCTATCGCCACTTGGAGCTTTACTTTGGTGTCAGCGGTTCTGGCCGTGTGTTGCACACCATCAACCCGCGTTTACACCCCGAGCAAGTGGCGTGGATCATCAACCACGCCGAAGACCAAGTGCTGTGCTTTGACATGACGTTCTTGCCCATCATCCAAGCCGTGCACAGCAAATGCCCCACGGTCAAGCAATGGGTAGCGATGTGCGACGCTGACAAGCTGCCAGCCGATAGCGGTATTCCCAACCTCATCAGCTACGAAGCGTGGATGGGCAACCAAAGCGCCACCTACAACTGGCCTGTGTTTGACGAGAACACCGCATCAAGCATGTGCTACACCAGCGGCACCACGGGCAACCCCAAAGCTGCTTTGTACAGCCACCGTTCGACCACCTTGCACGCGTATGCCGCTGCGCTGCCCGATGTCATGTGCATTTCAGCCCGCGACGCGATCTTGCCCGTGGTCCCCATGTTCCACGTCAACGCGTGGGGCATCCCGTACAGTGCTGCGCTCACAGGGGCCAAGCTGGTGTTTCCGGGCCCTGGCATGGATGGCAAATCGGTGTACGAGATGATCGAAAACGAAGGTGTCACCTATGCCGCAGGCGTGCCCACCGTGTGGCAGATGCTGCTGGGCTATATGAAGCCCAATGGGTTGAAGTTCTCCACCTTGAAGCGCACCGTCATCGGCGGCTCGGCTTGCCCACCGGCCATGATTGATGCCTTCCGTGAAGACTACGGGGTTGAGGTGTTGCACGCGTGGGGCATGACCGAACTCAGCCCCTTAGGCACTTTGTGCACCTTGAAAAACAAACACCTCAAACTCTCCAAAGACGAGCAAATGAAATTGCTCTTGAAGCAAGGCCGCGCCATTTATGGCGTGGACATGAAGATCGTCAACGACGCGGGCGACGAGCAGCCGCACGACGGCAAAGCCTATGGGGACCTGCTGGTCAAAGGCCCATGGGTCGTGGCCAATTACTACAAAGGCGAGGGTAACCCGCTGGTGAAAGACAAAGACGGCCACGGCTGGTTCCCCACGGGCGATGTGGCCACCATCGATGCCGATGGCTTCATGCAAATCACCGACCGCAGCAAAGACGTCATCAAATCGGGCGGCGAGTGGATCAGCTCGATTGACATTGAAAACATTGCAGTGGCGCACCCCGCGGTGGCGATGGCGGCGTGCATTGGCGTGGCCCATCCTAAATGGGACGAGCGCCCCATCGTGGCGGTGGTCAAGAAGCCCGATGCCCAAGTAACCCGCGAAGAGCTGTTGGCTTTCTACGAAGGCAAAACCGCCAAGTGGCAAATCCCGGACGACGTGGTCTTTGTCGACGCCATTCCGCTCGGGGCCACCGGCAAGATGCTCAAAACCAAATTGCGCGAACAACTCAAAGACTACAAGCTGCCAACCGCTTAACCAACCCAATTCGTTTTCAAAAGGAAATCCGATGAGTGCAGATTACCAAGTTCATGGCGATGTGGCCGTGATCACGTTGAACAACCCGCCGGTCAACGGCATGGGGCTTGAAACACGCCGTGCGGTGGTGGCGGGCATTGCCCAAGCACAAGCCGATGCTGCGGTGAAAGCAGTGGTCATCACCGGCCACGGCAAAGCGTTTTCGGGCGGTGCAGATTTGCGTGAGTTTGGTTCGCCCAAGGCGTTTCAAGAGCCCAATTTGCTCAGCGTCATCTCGTGCGTCGAAAACTGCAGCAAGCCAGTCATCGCTGCCATGCACAGCGTGGCGATGGGCGGTGGTTTGGAATTGGCGTTGGGTTGTCACTACCGCGTTTGCGCGCCGGGCACCAGCATCAGCATGCCTGAAGTCAAGCTCGGTCTCATCCCCGGTGCGGGCGGTACACAGCGCTTGCCACGCGCCTTGGGCGTAGAGCCTGCGTTGAACCTCATCGTGAGCGGCGAAGCGGTCAAGAGCGAAATGCTCAGCATGTTGCCCGGTCAAAAACTGTTTGACCAAATGACCATGTCAGCACAGAGCTTGATGGAAGAAGCCATTGCCTACGCCCGCGAAGTGGCCGATGTGCGCCCCTTACCTAAAGTACGAGACTTGCCCTGTAAACACCCCATGGGCGATGCGTACTTTCAGTTCGCCCGCAACATGGTCAAAGGCATGGCCAAAAACTACCCCGCGCCACCCAAAGCGGTGGATGCCGTGGAAATGGCCACCAAGAAAAAGTTTGACGAGGGCATGATGTTCGAGCGTGAGCAGTTCATCAACCTCATGTGGACACCCGAGAGCCGCGCCTTGCGCCACTTGTTTGGCGCACAACGCGCCGCCAGCAAGATTGCCGATGTGCCCAGTGATACGCCGGTGCGCGATATCAAGTTGGTGGCCGTCATTGGTGCGGGCACCATGGGCGGCGGCATTGCCATGAACTTCTTGAACGCAGGCATCGCCGTCAAGATGCTGGAAACCAAACAAGAAGCCTTAGACCGTGGCGTGGCCACGATCCAGAAGAACTATGAAGAGCGCGTCAAAAAAGGCAAGCTCAAAGAAGACAAAGCCGCCCAGCGCATGGCGCTGCTCAGCACCACGCTGAGCTATGACGACATCAAAGAGGCCGACCTCGTGATTGAGGCGGTGTTTGAAGACATGGGCGTCAAAGAAGCCGTGTTCAAACAACTCGACACCGTGATGAAACCGGGCGCGATTTTGGCGTCCAACACGTCCACCCTCGACCTGAACCAAATGGCCCACTTCACCCAGCGCCCACAAGACGTGGTGGGCTTGCACTTCTTCAGCCCTGCCAATGTGATGAAGCTGCTCGAAGTGGTGCGAGGCAAAGACACCGCCAAAGACGTGTTGGCCACGGCCATGGACGTGGCCAAGAAAATCAAAAAAATTGCGGTCATCTCGGGCGTGTGTGACGGCTTCATTGGCAACCGCATGATTGACCAATTTGCACGTCAAGCGGGTTTCTTGTTGGACGAAGGTTGCACGCCCGCGCAGATTGACCGTGCGATGGAAAAGTTTGGCTGGGCTATGGGGCCATTTCGCATCAGTGATCTGGCTGGCAACGACATTGGCTGGGCCATTCGCAAGCGCCAGTACAAAGAAAACCCCAAACGCCGCTACAGCAAAACAGCCGACCTCTTGTGCGAACAAGGTCGCTTCGGCCAAAAAACAGGTGCGGGTTGGTATGACTACAAGCCAGGCAAACGCGATGCGATTCCGAACAAAGACGTGGAGGCCATGATTGCCAAACACCGCGAAGAAATTGGTATCAAGCCCCGCAAGATCAGCGACGAAGAAATTGTGCAACGTCTGAATTTGGCCTTGGTCAACGAAGCCGCCCACATTTTGGAAGAAGGCATTGCCAGCAAAGCCAGCGACATCGACATGGTCTACATCAGCGGCTATGGGTTCCCCATCTACCGCGGCGGCCCCATGAACTATGCCAACGAGTTAGGCCTCTTCAACGTGGTGCAAGCCATGCAGCGCTTTGCCACCAACCCACACGATGACGCCGAATTTTGGAAGCCAGCCCCGTTGCTCGCCAAGCTCGCCGCCGAAGGCAAGACCTTCAACTGAACACAGAATTAAGGAATACCTATGACCCACGCTGTCATCGTCTCTACCGCCCGCACACCGCTTGCCAAAAGCTGGAGGGGCTCATTCAACATGACCCATGGCGCGACCTTGGGTGGTCACGTCGTCAAACACGCCATTGCGCGCGCTGGCATTGAAGCCGCCGAGGTGGACGATGTCATCATGGGTTGCGCCCTGCCTGAAGGTGCAACGGGCATGAACATCGCGCGTCAAATTGCGCTGGCGGCAGATTGCCCCGTGTCCGTCTCAGGCATGACCATCAACCGTTTTTGTTCATCAGGCCTGCAAACCATTGCCACAGCCGCACAGCGCATCATTGCGGGCGAGGGCGATGTGTACGTGGCCGGTGGCGTAGAAACCATTTCTTGTGTCCAGCAAGAAGCCAATCAACACATGATGGTGGACCCTGTGTTGAATAAGAAGAAACCTGAGATTTACTGGAACATGTTGCAAACCGCCGAGAACGTGGCCAAGCGCTACAACATTGGTCGCGAAGCGATGGACGAATACGGCGCACGCAGCCAACAACGCGCGTTTGCCGCGCAATCGGCCGGTTTGTTTGATGCCGAAATTGCAGCCATCACCGTCAAAGCCGGTATTGCCGACAAAGTGATGGGACTCATCACCAAACAAGTCACCGTCAGCAAAGACGAGGGCATCCGCGAAGGTTCAACCGCCGAAGCGTTGGCCAACCTCAAATCCGCCATGCCCGGTGGGTTGATTTCAGCCGGCAATGCCAGCCAGTTTTCAGACGGCGCAGGCGCTTGTGTGGTGATGAGCGAAGCGCTCGCCAGCAAACGCGGCTTGAAGCCCTTGGGCCGCTTCCTCGGTTTTGCCGTGGCGGGCTGCGAGCCTGACGAAATGGGCATTGGCCCTGTGTACGCCATTCCCAAAGTGCTCAAGCGTTTGGGCTTGAGCGTGGGCGACATTGACCTGTGGGAATTGAACGAAGCCTTTGCCGTGCAAGTGCTGTACTGCCGCGACAAACTGGATATTCCTGATGACCGCTTGAACGTGAATGGCGGTGCGATCGCCTTGGGCCACCCTTATGGCGTGAGCGGTCAACGCTTGACAGGTCATGCTCTGATTGAAGGCAAACGCCGCGGCGCCAAGCGCGTGTGCGTGACCATGTGCATTGGTGGCGGCATGGGCGCAGCTGGTATCTTCGAGGTCTTGTAACCACATCAGGAGAACATCATGCAAGAAAGCTTTGGCGCCTACATTCCGTTTGTCGACCATCTGGGTTTTGAGATGGTGTTCTTTGACGATGGCTACTCGGAGCTGCGCTACACACCTGAGCCCGAGCACATGAACTCGTTCAACGTGACGCATGGAGGGGCGGTGATGACGTTCTTGGACGTCACGCTGGCTTCGGCTGCGCGTAGCGTGGACCACGGCATGGGGGTGGTCACGATTGAGATGAAGACCTCGTTCATGCAGCCAGCCAAGGGTGAGCTGACGGGCAAAGGGCGGTTGATGCACCGCACGGGGAGCATGGCGTTTTGTGAGGGGACGTTGTTGGATGCGCAGGGAAATGTGTGTGCGCATGCGACGGCTACGTTTAAGTATGTGAAGCGTGATGGGACTGCGTCTACTGAGTTGCATGAGGTGTCTACGGATTAACTTCCCTTCGTTGGCTTGGGGTTGCGGTGTGCCAAGACGGCTTACATCGCTGCGCGACGAATGGCGCCGCCTTGGCACACCGCAACCCCTTTTTATTGGGTAGTGCGAGGCACAGAAATACCTACCACAAACCTTCGGCAACGAAGCCAAGCGTGTTTTCAAGTGGCGTTCTGAGCTCAGGCAAAATTGCCCGCTTCGACGACATAGCCTCCTTCAAACATGCAAAAAATTACCCGCCAACTGGCGGACGAAATCAAGATCTCAGAAGCCCAAGTACGCTCTGCTGTGGAGCTGCTTGACGGTGGTGCCACCGTGCCGTTTATTGCGCGTTACCGCAAAGAAGTCACAGGCGGGTTGGACGACATTCAGCTGCGCGAGCTCGAAGCGCGCTTAAGCTATTTGCGCGAGTTGGAAGACCGCCGCGCTGCGGTGATCAAGAGCATTCAAGAACAAGGTAAGCTCACGCCCGAGTTGTTGGCTGCCATTGAGGCCGCGCCAACCAAACAAGAGCTGGAAGACATTTACCTGCCGTTCAAGCCCAAGCGTCGCACCAAGGGCATGATTGCCAAAGAGGCGGGGCTGGAGCCGTTGGCCGACAAGTTGTTTGCCGACCCGACACTCAACCCGACTGTGGAAGCCGAAGCATTTTTGGTTCCCGCTGGCAAGATTGAAGGGGCCGATTTCACCACCGTGGCTGCCGTGCTCGATGGCGTGCGCGATTTGTTGAGCGAGCGCTGGGCCGAAGACGCCGCGTTGGTTCAGAGCTTGCGCGAATGGTTGTGGGCCGAAGGCTTGTTCCGCAGCAAGATCGCGGCTGGCAAAGACGAAAACAACCCCGACGTGGCGAAGTTTCGCGACTACTTTGATTACGACGAACCCGTGGGTCGCGTGCCTTCGCACCGCGCCTTGGCGGTGTTCCGTGGCCGTGCGTTGGAAATGCTGGATGCCAAACTGGTGCTGCCTGTCGAACCTGAACCCGGCAAGCCCAGCTTGGCCGAAGGCAAGATTGCTTTGCACCTCGGCTGGAGCCATGCCAACAGGGCAGGGGACGACCTGATTCGCAAATGCGTGGCGTGGACGTGGCGCGTAAAGCTGAGCCTCTCGACCGAGCGCGACTTGTTCACACGTCTGCGCGAAGAGGCCGAGAAAGTGGCCATCAAAGTGTTTGCCGACAACTTGCGCGACTTGCTGTTGGCCGCGCCCGCTGGCCCACGCGTGGTGATGGGCCTCGACCCAGGTATTCGCACCGGCGTGAAAGTGGCTGTGGTTGATGCCACAGGCAAGCTGGTCGAAACGTCGACCGTGTACCCACACGAGCCCCGCAAAGATTGGGACGGCTCGCTCTACACCTTGGCCAAGTTGGCCGAGAAGCACGGTGTGAACCTGATTGCGATTGGCAACGGCACAGCCAGCCGCGAGACCGACAAACTGGCGGGTGAACTCATCAAGCTCATGTCAAAACACAACGCGAGCAAGGTGATCGACAAAGTGGTGGTGAGCGAAGCAGGCGCGTCTGTGTACAGCGCGAGCGAATACGCCAGCCAAGAGATGCCCGATGTGGACGTGAGCCTGCGCGGCGCAGCCAGCATTGCGCGACGCTTGCAAGACCCCTTGGCCGAGCTGGTGAAGATCGACCCTAAATCCATTGGCGTGGGCCAGTACCAGCACGACGTGAACCAAAGCGAACTCGCCCGCACCCTCGAAGCCGTGGTGGAGGACTGCGTGAACAAAGTGGGTGTGGATCTGAATACCGCCAGCGTGCCGCTGCTCACCCGCGTGTCGGGCCTCTCGACCACCACCGCCAAAGCTGTGGTGCGTTGGCGCGAAGCCAATGGCGCGTTTGCCAACCGCCAGCAGTTGCTCAAAGTCACGGGCTTAGGTGCGAAGACGTTTGAGCAAAGCGCGGGCTTCTTGCGCATCAACGGCGGCGACAACCCGCTGGACATGACCGCCGTTCACCCCGAAACCTACCCCGTGGTTGAGCGCATCATGGCGCAAACCGGCAAGCCCGTGGCCGAGTTGATGGGCCGTGCCGACATGCTCAAAACCTTGAAGCCCGAGCTGTTTGCCAATGACACCGTGGGCGTCATCACCGTCAAAGACATCTTGAGCGAACTCGAAAAACCAGGCCGCGACCCGCGTCCTGATTTCAAAGTGGCCAAGCTGCAAGACGGCGTGGAAGACATTAAGGACTTGAAGGTCGACATGGTGCTCGAAGGCACCGTCAGCAACGTGGCCGCCTTTGGCGCGTTTGTCGACTTGGGCGTGCACCAAGACGGCTTGATTCACGTCAGCCAACTCAGCAACAAGTTCATCACCGACGCCCGCGAAGTGGTGAAGACCGGCGACATCATCAAGGTGAAGGTGCTGGAAGTGGACGTGGCCCGCAAACGCATCAGCCTGACGATGAAGATGGATGGCGCGCCTGCCAAACGCGATGGCCCACGCGACAACCGCTTTGAACATGCAGGCCGTGACAACCGCCAGCGCGGTAGTGGCAGCTACAGCAGCGGCTACACCGCACCGCCGCAAGCGGCGGCGGGCTCGGCCATGGCGAGTGCGTTTGCCAAATTGCAAGGTTTGAAGAAATAAGCCCGAGGCCGCGCGTTGAAAGCCCTGCACATCTACGCCGGCCCCAAAGTCTTGGCCCACATCGAGGCCAACGGCTTGAAGCCCGAACACATCGGTGTCATTCCCGCTGCGGCAGGGGGCCCCAAGGGCTTGATCCTCGGCCCGCTTGACCGCTTTTTGTTTGGCGAGTGGTTGCCGCAAAGCACGCAACCCATCGATTTGGTGGGGGCCTCCATCGGCGCGTGGCGCATGGCCACCGCGTGTTTGGACGACCCCGTGCAAGGCTTTGATCGCCTGTCACATGACTACATCCATCAAGACTACAAAGTACCTGAGGGCCAAAAACGCCCGAGCGCAAGCCAAGTGAGCGACGAGTTCAGCCAAACCTTGCAAGCTTTTTATGGCGGTCATGTAGGCGAGGTGCTGAACAACCCGCGCTACCGCCTGCACGTGGTGACTTCGCGTGGCAAACACATCTTGCACCGCGAACATCCGCTGCTCACGCCCTTAGGCTATGCCGGTGCGTATCTGTGCAATGCGGTGCAGCGCAAAGCCATGGGCGCGTGGCTAGAGCGCGTGGTGTTTTCTAGCCGTGGCGAGCTGCCGTTTGATCCAGCTGACTTTGCCACCCAGCACATGGCGCTGAATGAGCACAACTTCATGGCCGCGCTGCAAGCCAGCTGCTCCATCCCGTTTGTGCTGCAAGCCGTGCACGACATTCCCGATGCGCCCACGGGCGCGTATTGGGATGGCGGAATCACCGACTACCACTTGCACCTCAACTACAACGGGCTTGTTTTGTATCCACACTTTCAACAAGCTGTGGTGCCAGGCTGGCTCGACAAGGCCTTGAAGTGGCGGCACAAAGCCACCGCGTTTTTAGACAACACCATCGTCCTCGCGCCCAACCCCGAGTGGGTCAAAACTCTGCCCAACGGCAAACTGCCGGACCGCAGTGACTTTGTGCGCTACGTCTCTGACTTTGGGGGGCGGGTGAAGGTTTGGAAAACCGCAGTGAGTGCGAGTGAACAATTGGCACAGGAATTTGCAGACTGGTTAGCCCACCCCAATATGGCTGCTGTGCAGCGTCTTTAAGGAGTCACCATGCGTCATGCCTACGTCGTCGGTCAAATGGCCGTGAAGAACGACACGAAATGGGCCGAGTACCGAGGCCAAGTTTTAGCGACTTTGCTGCCCTTTGGCGGCGAGTTGATGTTTCGAGGCCAGCAGGCGAGGGCGTTGTCGGGTGATTGTCCACACGCTGACATCGTGGTGATTCGCTTTGCATCGCTGGCCGACGCCGATGGCTGGCATAACTCCGCGGCCTATCAAGCGTTGATTCCGCTTCGCCAAGAAGCTGCCGATGTGGTGCTAACGACTTACGAAGCCTGAGTTCGAACGCGCTGCGATGAACGAGTCAATCGACTACCTGCATGAGGTGTTTGACGCCTTTGGCCCGATTCGCACGCGTCGCATGTTTGGTGGTTGGGGCATTTACCACGATGGCTTGATGTTTGGCTTGTACGCGGCAGGGCGTTTGTATCTGAAGACCGATGCGCACAACGTGGCGCAGTTTGAATCGGCGGGATCTGAGCCTTTTACCTATACGCAGCGCGGCAAGCCTGTGAAGTTGTCTTACTGGTCTGCTCCAGAGGTCGTGCTCGATGAGCGCGAGCAAGCCGTATTTTGGGGGCGCAGTGCGTTTGAAGCCGCATTACGCGTGGCACACTATAAAAATCGATCCACAAAAGCTCCTCACGATGAGTCACCCACGTAACCCGCAAAGCTTGTTGACCCCCGCCATGCGCGATGTGCTGCACGCCATTGCCAAAGCAGGCCGCCCGCCCATGGCACTGTTAACGCCAGAGCAGGCCAAGCAAGCCTACGCTTTGGGCGCAGGCGTGTTAGAGGTGAACGCACAAAAAATGGCGCGTGATGACACGCTGCAAATTCCCGTGCGCGATGGCGCTGTTTTAAGGGCCAAGCTCTGGGCCGAGCATGCCAAACCCAACTTGCCTGTGTTGTTGTACTTTCATGGCGGAGGCTTTACCGTGGGTAGCCCCGAAACCCACGAAGCGCTGTGCAAGCACTTGGCGCATTTGGCGCACTGTGCGGTGGTGTCGCTGGACTATCGGCTCGCCCCCGAACACACATTTCCCACCGCGCACAACGACGCGTTTGACGCGCTGCAATGGCTGGCCGCTCATGCACCGAGTTTGGGCCTGGATGCTACGCGCATCGCCATTGGCGGCGACAGCGCGGGCGGCACGCTCACCGCCGCCACAGCCATTGCCGCACGCGATGCGGGCATTGACCTAAAGCTGCAACTCATGTTTTATCCGGGCTGCTCGCCCGAGCACATGGCATCTGCGCACACGTTTGAAAAAGGATTCTTGCTGGAAAAAGCCAGCATCGAGTACTTCTACAGCCACTACCTGCCCAACGCAGCAGACCGCCACGATCCATGCTTTTCGCCCATGCTGGCCGATGTGTCGGGCGTAGCCCCCGCATGGCTGGGCCTAGCCGAATGCGACCCTTTGGTGGACGAAGGCGTGGCCTATGCCGACCACCTGCGCTTGGGTGGCGTGGCTGTCGATCTTGAGATTTACAAAGGCGTGGTGCACAGCTTCATCCAAATGGGCCGGGTCATTCCTGAAGCCTTGACCGCCCACATGGACGCAGCCCGTGCGTTGCGTCACGCGTTTGGTTTGTGAGCTGAGACATGACCTACATCGAAATTGGCGAATGGCCCTTGATGCAAACCGCTGCACAAACGGTGCGCACGGCCGTGTTTGTGAAAGAGCAGGGCATAGCCCCTGAAGACGAATGGGATGCCGACGATGCCACCGCCTTGCATGCGGTGTTGTTCGACTTGTACGGCGAGCCGGTGGGCAATGCCCGCTTACTGCAACCCTCTATGACCACGGCCAAAGTGGGGCGCATGGCCGTGTTGCAAACCGAACGCGGCAAAGGCTACGGCGCGCGCTTGCTACAAGCCTTGATTCGTTGTGCCCGCGAACATGACCACAAAGAAGTGCGCCTGAGCGCACAACGCAGCGCCGAAGCCTTTTATGCAGCCCACGGATTCACCACTGTGGGGGAGCCGTTTGATGAGGTGGGCATACCGCATATCGAGATGCGTTTGAGCTTGGTGTAGCCAACCTAGCGCCGTGTGAAAATAGCCTCAATTCAAACTTTGAGAAACATAGTTTCATGCACATCGCTACGCGCTTTCTTCCGATTTCTTTAGCCATCGCCACTTCATTGGCCATCAGCACCCCCGCCACAGCGGGGGACTTGGGCAACTTCAACACTCTCAGCGCAAGCGAGTTTTTAGCCGTCAGCAAAGACCTTGCCGCGGTGACCAGCACCAAAGCCATTGAGCCCGCTGCCCCCTTGGGCATCACGGGTTTCGATGTCAGTGCATCCAGCAGCATGACCCACATTCAAGACACGACCGCATGGAACAAAGTGTCTGGCAGCAGCTCGCACTACCTGATGCAAACCAAGTTATCGGTCAGCAAAGGCTTGTCTGGCGGCTGGGATGTGGGCGGTTTTGTGTCCAAAGTGCCGTCGACCAATGTGTCGGTCGCGGGTGTTCACGTGAAATACGCATTGCTAGAAGGCAATGCCATCACGCCCGCCATCGCCTTGCGTGGCAGCCACAGCCGCATGGGCGGTGTGTCGGGCATGGAGCTCAACAACACGGGCTTGGATGTGTTGATTTCCAAAGGCTTTGTGGGTTTCACACCTTATGCCGGCTTGGGTACGGTTCACTCAAGCGCTAGGGCTACAGGCCAGAGCGACGCCAGCTTCATGCAAAGCAAGTCGTTTGTGGGCGTGAGTTGGAATGTGTTGTTGGCCAACCTCTCGGCTGAGGTCGACCACATCGGCCAAAACACATCAGTCAGTGTGAAGGCCGGTATCCGCTTCTAACTCAAATATCGTCGCGCAACGCGTACGGCAGCGGCAACAAGCCGATCACAGAGCCATCTGCCGCACCCAAATGCAGGCTGCTGTTTTCGGTGGCACTGAGTTGCAACTCAAGCACCGCCACATGGCTCACGCCATCGCTGGCAGCTTGCGCGACCAAGCCACACGGCTGTGTGGCATCCAAGCTAGAAAACACTTCTTGCCCCGCCGTCATGGGCGCAGCGCTTTGCGCAATGAACGCGCGGCGCTTCAAGGTGCCACGAAACTGGCTGCGCGCCACGACCTCTTGGCCGGGGTAGCAGCCTTTTTTGAAGTTCACGCCGTCGACGCTTTCGTAGTTGAGCATTTGCGGCACAAAAGCCTCGAAGGTAGCTTGCTCCACCCACGCAATGCCGCTCATGACCTCGCCCACTTGCCACTGTTGAGCGCTGAGTGCAGGGCCTGTTGGCACAGCGACGCCATTGGGGGCAATCCACAACGCACGGGGCTGGTTGAGAGCAGGGTAGAGCGTGAGCACATCGGCGGTTTGCTCACCCACATTCAACGCGATGCGTTGCCACGGGTCCAAGGGCGACGTGGCTGCGCTACCGAGAGCGGTCAACAAGGCGTCGCCTGCCAAACCCAAGAGTTGAAAGTCGGCTGTGGCATCGCTCAGCTTGACCTTGGCGCGCAACACAAACATTGACAACCGTTTGACGGTTTGCGCCAACAGATCTTGGCGGCCAATGAGCAACAACTCTTCAGCCGAGCGTTTGTAGAGCATAAAGCTGGCTTGCATGCGGCCCTTGGCGTTGCAATAAGCGGCCAAGCGGCATTGGCCGTCTTTCATCAACAGCACATCGTTGGTAAGTTGGTTGTGCAAAAAACTGGCGGCATCTGCCCCGGCGGCGCGAATGACGCCCAAGTGAGGCAAAGGTGCGACGCCGTTGAGCGCGAAAGAGGGGATAAGCGTGTTCACAAACATGGGTGAATTATCATGCCCGCTTGTATAAACAAGACGGGAATAGGGTTGTGTTGAGGCTACTCAAACGAATCGTATGGATGACGGTGATCTTGGCGGTATTGGCCGGCGCTGGCGCAGCTTGGTGGTCTTTGCGCGAACTGCCGCTGAAGACACCCGTGGTGGACTTGTCCATCGAACCCCAAACCCCTGTGCGCGGCATTGCCCAAGCCGTGGTCGATGCGGGCGTGGATGTGAACGCCACCGTGTTGTACGCGTTCTTTCGTGCCAGCGGTCAGTCGCGCAAACTGCGCGCGGGTAGCTATGAGCTGAGCCAAGGCAACACGCCGTTGGATTTGCTGCGCAAACTCAGCCGAGGCGAAGAAAGCCTCAAAGCGGTCACGCTGATTGATGGCTGGACGTTTCACCAATTCCGCACCGCACTCAACAAAGCCGAGGGCCTGAAGCACGATACCAAGGACTTGAGCGACGAACAAATCATGGCCCAACTGGGCATGCCCGGCGTGGCCCCAGAAGGCCGCTTTTTCCCCGACACCTACACCTACGGTAAAGGCACCTCCGAGCTGCGCGTAATGCAGCGCGCTGCCAACGCCATGACCAAACAACTGGCCGCTGCATGGGGCCAGCGCCAATCGGACATTCAGGTCAAGACGATTGACCAAGCGCTGATTTTGGCAAGCATCATCGAAAAAGAAACAGGCCGCGAGAGCGACCGCACCACCATCAGCCGCGTGTTTCACAACCGATTGGCCATCGACATGCCGCTGCAAACCGACCCAACCGTGATTTACGGCCTGTTCGACAACTTCGATGGCAATCTGCGTCGCGCCGATTTGCGCACCGACCACCCTTGGAACACCTACACCCGCAAAGGCTTGCCACCCACCCCCATCGCCATGCCTGGGCGCAACGCGCTCAAAGCTGCCGTGCAGCCCGCGTCCAGCAACGCGCTGTACTTTGTGGCCAAGGGCGATGGCACGAGCTACTTCAGCGCCACACTGGAAGAACACAACGCCGCCGTTAACCGCTACCAGCGCAACAGGCAAAATAGCGGGCTATGACACACACAGGTCTGTTCATCAGTTTCGAAGGCATCGACGGCGCGGGTAAATCCACGCACATCGAGGGATTGGCCGCGGCGTTCAAAGCGCAAGGCCGCCACGTCACGCTCACCCGAGAGCCCGGCGGTACGCCCTTGGCCGAGAAGTTACGCGAGCTGGTGCTGCACGATGCAATGGACCCACTGACCGAGGCGCTGCTGGTGTTTGCCGCCCGCCGCGACCACCTGAACCAAGTGATTGAGCCCGCCTTGGCCCGTGGCGATGTGGTGCTGTGCGACCGCTTCACCGACGCCACCTTTGCCTACCAAGGCGGCGGCCGTGGCTTTGACCTCGACGTGCTGCGCCAACTCGAACAATGGGTGCAGGGCAGAGCAGAGGGGTTGCACCAACCCGATGTGACCGTGTGGTTTGAACTCGACCCCGCCATTGCCGCCGAACGTCTGGCCAGCGCCCGCGTGCCGGACCGCTTTGAAGCGCAGCCCGTCGCATTTTTTCAGCAAGTCTCCAACGGCTACGCCGCACGTGCCGAGGCCGATGCTCAGCGCTTTGTACGCCTGAATGCAGCCCAAACCCGCGAAGCCGTGTGGCAGCAACTGCACCAGCACTTTGTGCAGCGCGGCTGGCTGAACCATGCCGAAGCCAGCGCGGCATGAGCGACACACCAACCACCCAACGCCCCGTGTTGAGTCCTTGGATTCAAGGCCAGCTCACCACGCTGCTCGAACGCCGCGGCCATGCCTGGATCTTGCAAGGCCCCTCAGGCTTGGGCCAATACACACTGGGTTTAGAACTGGCCCGCGCATGGCTGTGTGAAGCACCCACACCCCACGGCGCTTGCTACCAATGCCGCAGCTGCCACGCCGTAGACGTGCGCACCCATGCCGACTTGTGCGCCTTGATGCCTGAAACCTTGTCGCTTGAGCTGAGCTGGCCCTTGGACGAGAAAACCCAAAAAGACCTCGACGATAAAAAGCGCAAGCCCAGCAAAGAAATTCGCGTCGAAGCTGCACGCGACATGGTGGCGTTCAGCCAGCAAACCCGCTCAGGCGGTTCGACCAAAGTGGTGTTTGTGTACCCCGCCGAACGCATGAACCATGTGACGGCCAACACCATCCTCAAAACCCTCGAAGAACCACCAGGCGAATGCCGCTTTGTGCTCGCCAGCGAAGCCGCCCACCAGCTGCTGCCCACCATCCGCAGCCGCTGCCAAACCCACACCATGGTTTGGCCCTCAGAGGCGGATGCCTTGAGCTGGCTGCAAAGCCAAGGCGTGCCCGCCGCCGATGCCAGCGTGTTGCTGCGCGCCGCAGGCGGCCGCCCCGAAGACGCGCTAGACCTAGCCAATGCAGGCCTTAAAGCCGCCATTTGGGCGGGCTTGCCCAAAGCCGTGCTGCGCGGCGATGTCCGCGCGTTATCCGATGCCACGCCTTCGCAAGCCATTGCCATGCTGCAAAAGCTGTGTCACGACTTGCTGGCGGTGCGCACCGGCGGCGAGCCGCGCTTTTTCATGGCCGCTGATTTGCCAGCGGCTGGCACGGTGAGTTCGCTCACCCAATGGTCCAAAGACCTGATGGATGCCGCCCGCACAGCGGAACACCCGTACAACGCAGGCTTGATGTTTGAAGCCTTGGTGGCGCGTGCGCAAACCGCTTTGCGCGCCAAAGACTAACTGCGATCGATCTCTCTTCATGTTCACCGATTCCCATTGCCACCTCAATTTTCCTGAGCTGGTTGAAAACATCCACACCATCCGCGACGACATGGCCAAGGCCCAAGTCACGCGGGCCTTGGTCATCAGCACCAAGCTGGAGCGATTTCCTGAAGTGCACGGTTTGGCCACGCAGTTCGACAACTTCTGGGCCACTGTGGGCGTACACCCCGACAACGAAGGCGTGCAAGAACCCACGCTGGATGACCTGCTGACCCGCGCCAAACAGCCCAAAGTGGTGGGCATTGGCGAAACCGGCCTCGACTATTACCGCTTGGGCGAGCGCACCGTGGCCGACATGGAATGGCAACGCAACCGCTTTCGCATCCACATCCAAGCGGCGCAGCAGACCCAGCTGCCCTTGGTCATCCACACCCGCAGCTCGTCGGCAGACACCGTGGCGATTTTGAAAGAGCAGGGCGAAGACGGCTCGGCGGGCAGTGCGGGCGGCGTGTTTCATTGCTTCACCGAAACCGCAGACGTGGCCCGAGCCGGCTTGGACCTTGGGCTTTACATCTCGTTTTCCGGCATCTTGACCTTCAAAAATGCCCAAGACTTGCGCGATGTGGCCGCATTTGTGCCCATGGAGCGCATCTTGATTGAGACCGACAGCCCGTATTTGGCGCCAGTGCCGCACCGTGGCAAAACCAACAATCCGTCGTATGTGCCGTTTGTGGCCCAGCAAATCGCAGAGATCAAAGGCATGTCGGTTGAAGCGGTCGCGGAGGCTACGAGTCGCAACTTCGACCAGCTTTTTAGCGGAGTCTTGAGATGAGAAAATACTATAAGTATTTTTTATATCTGTATGTTTTTATTGGATATTCTTTATCCAGCGCAGGTTCTTACGATGACTTCATCGCAGCCGTCACCTTTGACCACCCAGAGACCATTGAGAAGTTGCTAGCGCGTGGTTTTGACCCCAATACACCCAACGAAAAAGGTGACCCTGGAATTTTGGTTGCCTTGCAATCCGAGGCGCCTAAAGCAGCCATGGTGCTTGCCAAGCATCCCAAAACCAATCTCAACGCTCAAAACCGTTTGGGTGAAACACCGTTGATGCTGGCCGCTATCAACAACCAGCTCGAATTGGCCAAAGTGTTGATTGACCATGGTGCAGATGTGAACCGTGAAGGATGGACGCCTTTGCATTACGCCGCATCCAAAGGGCACCGCGAGATGATGCGTTTGCTGATTGAAAACGATGCTTACCTTGACAGCGAATCTAGCAACCGTACAACACCTTTGATGATGGCCGCATTTTCCAATTCGCCGCTGGCGGTGAAGCTATTGTTGGAAGAAGGTGCAGATCCAACGTTGTTGAACGACGGCCAAGCGTCGGCCTTAGACATTGCTTTGCACAAAGAAAACCCGCAAAGCGCTTTTTACATCCGAGCGTTTACTGAATCGTGGTTTATCCAAAATCCGGTGTTAGAACAAGCAAAAGAGCAATGACCAAGAAGAGCCGCATCGCTATGCGGTTTTCCTAGCCTCTTTTACTTTACATAATATACATCGTATTAGTTATCTGAGATTTGATCGGCAATGAATTTAGCTGCAACGCGAGAGCCGTGAATATTTAAGTGGTGATCATCTCGGAAAAGCATTTCCGCGTTCATTGCCATATGGCATGCTTTATCGGTGCAAAAAACATGTCGAATATCGATTAACCGAACATTGCGATGCGAGTTCACGGCGGACCGCAGAGTTGGGACGTACGAATCGAGCACCTGTTGGTATGAGTCGATGGATTGATTGCACTGACTCTGACCGGTTACAGGATGATTGAATTTGCATCTTTGCGCATCAAAATAAAACTTCGGTGTATCGGTAATCAAAGTCACACGTTTTCCAGCCCTGTTTAAGGCGCTTAAAGTTTCATCAAGATCAGTCGCAAATACTTTTTGCGCCTCAGACGTTAGTGGATCGCCTCGTCCCCACATCGATGTAAGAACAACGTCTTTGAGTTTTTGGTCATTCAAAACACTTTTGTAGATTTCCTTGAATTCAACATATTTAATAAATGGAGAAAGTCCGCTTCGAGGATACACAGCAACGTTCAAGGTTGGATACATCTCAGATATGCCAGCAAACAAATGCTCAGCGTGACTGTCTCCAAGTATGACCAGATCGATTGAAGACTGCGCCTTACTTTGAAAGCATCGAATCTTTCCATTCCATTCACCTGAGCCCAAATGAATATCAGTGTCTGAACAAATATGGAAATTTTCAAAGTAGTAGGAATAAAAAGCATCCTGCCCGAGATCTCCCGCGTTGACGCTCTCCACGCTTTGCATTAAGGAGCGTTCTGGGTGTCCTTGCTTTTGCTTGCAGAGCAAGCCAAGGTAGCCAATCACAATCATTGCAACAACAAGGGAAAGGGTTTTAAAAGAGCTTTTCCATGTGAATCGAATTGGTTTTTCAATCAAAACAAACGTTGCTAAAGCCAATAACAAGGCTACAAACAATGCTGCCACCCGAACCGCAACGCTTGGAACGGCCCCCTCCAAAATTCGAGCAAATGTGAGCGCGGGCCAATGCCAGAGATACAACGGGTAGCTCACGGTTCCCACGGCAACAATCAATCGCGCCGATAAAAAATACTTGTTAGCCCACGCTGATGGTCCAGCGTAGATTAACAGTGCAGCTCCTAAAACTGGCATTAACGCCCATGCACCCGGAAAGATTTTATGGCGATCGATTAAGAAAACGGAAACTAAAAGAATCACAATTCCGGCGAAGCTAAGCATGTTTGCTAGAGTGCTCTTTACCTGATAGCGACCTGTTAGGAAAGCCAACCACGCACCTGTTGATAACTCCCAGAACCTTGTCAACGGGGAGTAAAAATCATGCGACAAATCATGCTGAGATTGATATACGTTCCATAAAAAAGAAAAAACAGTAACCGTACCGACCAACACATGACGAACAGACTTGAATCGCCAAAACGTCCATAGAACTACAGGCCACACGATGTAGAACTGTTCTTCAATTCCTAATGACCACAGATGCAGCAGTGGTTTGGTTTCTGCAGCGTAGTCAAAGTACCCTGCTTCGTGCCACAAAATAAAGTTTGATAAAAACAAACTTGCGCGAAGGATGTGACTGCCTAAACGCCGAAAGTCATCACTGAAAAGAAAAAACCACCCAAATGCGTAGGAGGCTGTCAGCATGGCGACGAGTGCAGGAAAAATGCGCTTCACCCTGCGAGCATAGAAATTTGCGAAGCTGAATGCCCCTGCTTCTAGCTCTCTAAAAATAATGCCAGAGATCAAAAAACCCGAGATAACGAAGAACACATCCACGCCCACAAAGCCACCGGGTATCAGGCTTGGGAATGCATGAAAAATCAAAACAGAACTGACTGCAAAGGCACGCAGGCCGTCAATATCGGAGCGGTAAGGAAGGTGCATACGAGAAATTCTTGTGATCAGTGCTCGCCGTGAGCCCACAGTAACAAAGCGTCTCTACCTTCCACCACCAAATCAATCTTTTGGCCAACAGGCAAACAGAGTTTGGTGGGCACATGACCAAACGGCAAATCGGTCAGCACCGGCGCTTTGATTTGTGTGCGCAGCCAATCGACCACGCTTTGCAGCTTGAAGCCTTTGTCGTGCGGCGTGAGTTTGTAGCTGCTGAATTGGCCCAACACAATCGCTTTTTGCTGCGCCAAAACGCCTGCATGCAAAAGCTGCGTAAGCATGCGCTCAAGGCGGTACGGGTGTTCGCCGACATCTTCTAAAAACAGCACGCCGTTTTTGATCGCTGGGAAATAGGGCGTGCCGAGCAACGACACCAAAACCGCCAAGTTACCGCCCCACAGCACGGCGTCGTGCGCCCACACGCCCGGGCGGCGTTTGGCATTGGCGGCGGCACAGGCCGTAGAAAAATGCCAACCGGCGCCCTCGCCCTGCCCGCTGACCATGTCATCAAAACAGGCTTCCATGATGTCGTCAGGCTGCTCCGCGCCAAAGTCTTCACCCAAGGCTGGGCCAGCCCAAGTCACGGCGCCTGTCTTGGCGAGCATGGCTGTTTGAAACGCTGTGAAGTCGCTCAAGCCCACGAATTGCGTGCCTTTGGCAATGGCTTTGGCCACGTGTTTGTATTTGATGCTCGGCAAGATGCGCGTGAGGCCATAGCCGCCACGGCTGATGAGCGCGACATCGGCACCGCTATCAGCCGCGCGATGGATGGCCGCTAAACGGGTGGCATCGTCTCCGGCAAACCGGGTGTGGCTGCTGAGCGCATCGGCGTCGATTTCGACTTGATGGCCGAGTTGGGTGAGGCGTTTCACGCCACGTTTGAAAGCCGCTTTATCGCGCACCGCGCCGCTGGGAGAATAGATGTAAATGTGAGCCATGGCTCGATTGTCGCGGTAAATCTAGGCCAACAAGGTCGTCAAGGCCCGTGGGCCAGCCATGTGGCCTGCATCAGGGTAAGGCGCATCGCGCAGCGCAATAGACAAATGCGTTTCTTCTACCCAATGGATAGGCAAAGCAAGGCCTGACAACAGAGGTGCCATCACACGCGGTACATGCAAAGCCACGGGCGCGGGCTGCACGCTGGCCAAAAACTCACGCAACACTTGCGCGTGCCACGCGATGCGATGCGCCGCAACTTTTTTGGGTTTGTCCGACAAGCCAAAACCCGGCAAGTCCAACGCAATCGCGGGCGCGGCTGCCTTCAGTTGCTCGGCGTATTGCGCGCTCCAACCGTCTGGGCCATGCACATACACATGGGGCGCAGCTTGCAGATCTTGTCGGTTGTCAAACCAATGCAAGCGCAAACCACCCAAGGCTGGCAAGTCCACGGTAAAGCGTGACAGCTCAGAAGGCAAACCCTCGGCCGCCAAGACCTCTGTCAATCTAGCTTCAGGCGTGCGCAAGGCGTTTTCACGCAAAGGCACTTTGGTACTTTGTTGCTGCGCACGGCGTTGCTCAAAAAAATCTTGCAGCACTTGGGCGCATTCAGTGGCCAACACGCCGCTGGTGACTTGGGTCTGATGGTTCAATGCCTCGGTTGCAAACACATTCAGCACCGAGCCCGCAGCCCCCGTTTTAGGCTCGCTCGCGCCAAACACCACACGCTTGAAGCGCGCATGTAGCGCGGCCCCGCTACACATGGTGCACGGCTCCAAGGTCACGTACAAAGCGCAGTCGTCGAGCCGGTAGTTGCCCAAAGCCTGCGCGGCGGCGCGCATGGCGTTTACCTCTGCGTGCGCCGTCGGGTCGTGACTGGACAAGGGCGCGTTGTGGCCGGTGGCAATCACCTGCCCTGCCCTGACCACCACTGCGCCCACGGGCACTTCACCTGCCACGGCGGCTGCGTGCGCTTGGCGCAAGGCCAGTTGCATGAAACCAATGTCTTCCGGTGAATGCGCCATGGCTTAGACCATGCCGAGCTTGACCATCCACTCGGCCAAAGCTTGCTCGTCCTCGCCACCTTGGGCATACGCGGTGTGCATGGCCGCATGTGATTCGGGGCGATGCTGGTTGAGCTTGAGCTTGCACACCAGCTCGGTGATGCGCAGCTCAAATGCCACGATGCCATTGAGCATCTTGTGTTGGAAGTCTTCACCTAAGCTACGCCATTGGGCCGCGTAGGTAGGCTCGTGGTCGCCAATGAGTTGTTTGAGCAAGCGGTCTTTGGCTTGAGGCTCTTCCACCAAATGCGCCTCGACCTTGGCATGCACCGCCAAGTAGCTCCAGGTAGGCACCCGCACCAAGTCCGGGTAGACCTTGGGCGACATATAAGCCTGAGGGCCCATGAACGTCACCAAGGCTTGGGGGCGCGCTTGCAAATAGCGCCAATGTGGGTTGGGTTTGGCGCAGTGGCCCAGCAGCACGTGCTGGCCCTCCAGCTGCGTCAAATGAAGGGGAAGATGTGTGACAAACGGAAAGCCCTCGTCGTCCACACTGATGAGGCTTGCAAATGGATACGCCCGCATGAGAGCGAGCGCATGAGCCTCATCCTTGGCTTTGAACTGCGGAGGTTGGTACAAACCCAATGACCGCGGTGGGCCTGTTTAGAAACGACGTTTGACGGCTGGGCCTGGGGCCTTGCCTTCGATGTGACGGAAGGTCACACGCGCTTTGTTCATGTCGTAAGGCGACAGTTCAACAGTGACCTTGTCGCCTTCAATGATGCGGATGCGGTGCAGGCGCATTTTGCCGGCGGTGTATGCGATCAGGGAGTGACCGTTTTCCAAGGTGACGCGGTAACGAGAGTCGGGCAAGACCTCGGTCACGACACCCTTCATTTCGATCATTTCTTCTTTTGCCATGTACTCAGTGTTTTCTAATTTAAAAATTTAAGCCCAAATCGGGCGATTGCTAACAGCCTTCGATTGTAGGACGTTTGGCAGGAGGCCTAGCCTTTGGTCGGCTGGCCGACGAACGCCTTGTTCGCAATCTTCCAACCGTCTTGGGTTTGCAGCAGCACGAAGTAGTCAGTAAAGGTAACAGCACCGTGTACAAGCGTGACTCGAGCGCTTGCGGCTGACCCCGTCACTTCAACCCAATCGATGTGGCGGCGGCGCGTGGCTTCATCCGCCGCTGGCTTGCCACCAAAGCGTTCACAGTAAACATCCAGCGGCCAAGAAGTAAACACACCTTCGCGCATGGATTCGATGTGGGCGCTGGGCAAAAATGCGCGCCTCATGTAGCTCGCATCGTCATGGGCATGGCCAAGAAAATACTGTTCAATCGGGGCACAAGCTTCCAGCTGCTCAGCCGTCAGTTTCAAATTGCTTTGGGTTGAATGCGTCAATTCGTTACTCCCACTCGATCGTGGCTGGCGGCTTGCTCGAAACGTCATACGTCACGCGGTTGATACCACGCACTTCGTTGATGATGCGGCCAGACACTTTCTTGAGCAAGGCATAGGGCAACTCGGCCCAGTCTGCGGTCATGAAGTCGCTGGTTTGCACGGCGCGCAAGGCCACCACGTAGTCGTAGGTGCGGCCATCGCCCATCACGCCCACGCTCTTGACGGGCAAGAACACAGTGAAGGCTTGGCTGGTCAGGTCATACCAAGTTTTACCTGTGGCCTCATCAGTAAAGTTGTGCAGCTCTTCGATGAAGATGGCGTCCGCTCGACGCAGCAAGTCGGCGTATTCCTTCTTCACTTCGCCCAAAATGCGCACGCCCAAGCCTGGGCCTGGGAACGGGTGGCGATACACCATCTCGCGGGGTAGCCCCAACGCCACGCCCAACTCGCGCACTTCGTCTTTGAACAATTCGCGCAAAGGCTCCAACAGCTTCAAGCCCAATTGCTCGGGCAAGCCGCCCACGTTGTGATGGCTCTTGATGGTGACGGCTTTCTTGCTCTTGGCACCACCGCTCTCGATCACGTCTGGGTAAATCGTGCCTTGGGCCAAGAAGGTCGCGCCTTTGTGGCCGCCGTCACCCGCCTTGAGTTTGGCCGCTTCAGACTTGAACACGTCCACAAACAAGCCGCCGATGATTTTGCGTTTGGCTTCTGGTTCGCTCACACCCGCCAACTTGCCCAAGAACAAATCGCTGGCATCCACGCGAATCACGTGGGCGTGCAACTTGCCTACAAACATGTCCATCACCATGTCGCCTTCGTTGAGGCGCAACAAACCGTGGTCCACAAACACGCAAGTGAGTTTGTCGCCAATGGCGCGGTGAATCAGCGCAGCAGCCACCGACGAATCAACGCCGCCTGATAGGCCCAAGATGACTTCTTCGTCACCCACTTGTTTGCGAATGGCAGCCACCGCTTCTTCGATGTAGTCGCCCATGATCCAGTCGGGGCGTGTGCCGCAAATGTCGAGCACAAAGCGGTTCAACAAGGCTTGGCCTTGCACGGTGTGCGTGACTTCAGGATGGAACTGCACCGCGTAAAACTTGCGTGCTTCGTCGGCCATACCGGCGATGGGGCAAGCAGGTGTCGAGGCCATGACCTTGAAACCTTCGGGCAATTGGGTCACTTTGTCGCCGTGACTCATCCACACCTTGAGCATGCCGTGCCCCTCTGCGGTGTTGAAGTCTTCAATGCCTTTGAGCAGTTCGGTGTGGCCGTGTGCACGCACTTCGGCGTAGCCAAACTCGCGGGTGTGCCCTGCTTCGACCTTGCCGCCCAATTGGGTGGCCATGGTTTGCATGCCGTAGCAAATGCCCAACACGGGCAAGCCCAACTCAAACACAGCATCGGGCGCGCGGTCATCCACCTCGTACACGCTGGCGTGGCTGCCAGAGAGGATGATGCCTTTGAGGTTGCCGTCTTTGGCGTAGTCGCGCACCCAATCACTGGTCACGTCGCAAGGATGAACTTCACAGAACACATGGGCCTCGCGCACGCGGCGGGCGATGAGTTGGGTGACTTGAGAGCCGAAATCGAGGATGAGGATTTTTTGGTGCGACATAAATAAAAAAGGGCCTTCAAATGGCCTAGCCCCGTATTGTCTCAAAAAAAACAAAGCCACCCCGAAAGGTGGCTTGTGCGAGAACACTTAAAGCTTATTCGGCGCTTATTCCGCCCGATAGTTCGGCGCTTCTTTGGTGATTTGCACGTCATGCACGTGGCTTTCGCGAATGCCGGCTGCCGTGATTTCCACAAACTCGGCCTTGTTGTGCATTTCTTCAATCGTGCCGCAACCGCAGTAGCCCATGCTGGCACGCAAGCCACCGGCCATTTGGTAAATGATGGCGACAACCGAGCCTTTGTAAGGCACGCGACCTTCAATGCCTTCGGGCACCAGCTTGTCGGCATTGGGGTTGCCGGTGCTGGACTCTTGGAAATAGCGGTCTGCACTGCCCTGCTGCATGGCACCGATGGAGCCCATGCCACGGTAGCTCTTGTAGCTGCGGCCTTGGTAAAGAATGACTTCGCCTGGGGCCTCTTCGGTACCAGCAAACATGCCGCCCATCATCACCGTGCCGGCACCTGCGGCAATCGCCTTGGCGATGTCACCGCTGTAGCGAATACCGCCGTCGGCAATGAGTGGCACGCCAGTGCCTTTGAGGGCCGTGGCCACGCTGTCAACCGCCATGATTTGCGGCACGCCCACGCCCGCCACGATGCGGGTCGTACAGATCGAGCCAGGGCCAATGCCCACTTTCACGCCATCGGCGCCCGCTTCGACCAAGGCCAAAGCAGCAGCGCCCGTGGCGATGTTGCCGCCAATGACTTCGATGTGGGGGTAGTTTTGTTTGACCCAACGCACGCGGTCGATCACGCCTTTGCTGTGGCCGTGCGCGGTGTCCACCACGATGGCATCCACACCTGCTTTGGCCAACGCTTCCACGCGCTCTTCAGTGCCCTCGCCCACGCCAACGGCGGCACCCACGCGCAGCTTGCCTGCGGCATCGCGGGCGGCATTGGGAAAGTTGAGCTGTTTGGTGATGTCTTTGACGGTGATCAAGCCCTTGAGCTCAAACGCTGCATTGACCACCAACAAGCGCTCCAACTTGTGTTTGTTCAACAGCGCCTTGGCTTGCTCGGGCGTGGTGCCTTCGGGCACGGTGACCAAGCGCTCTTTCGGCGTCATGATTTCGCTGACTTTTTGGTCGTAGCGGGTTTCAAAGCGCAAATCCCGGCCGGTGACGATACCCACCACTTTGCCGCCTTCACACACGGGGAAGCCAGACACACCCAACTCGTCCGACAAGGCCATGACTTGGCGCACCGTGGTTTCGGGCGTGATGACCACGGGGTCGCGCAACACGCCTGATTCGTAGCGCTTGACCTTCGCAACTTGAGAAGCTTGTTCTTGCGCGGTGAGGTTTTTGTGCACGATGCCAATGCCGCCCTCTTGTGCGATGGCGATGGCCAAACGCGCTTCGGTCACAGTGTCCATGGCCGCAGAGACCAAGGGCAAGTTCAGGCGAATGTTGCGGGTGAATTGCGTCGCAAGCGACGTGTCCTTGGGCAGGACTTGGGAGAACGCAGGAACGAGCAGAACGTCGTCAAACGTGAGGGCTTTGCCAAGCAGGCGCATGTTGATAGCTCCAAAAACAGCATTTTAGGTAGCCCCTGAGACGCCCGTGTATACAGCCTCCCAACATTACAGAAACTTCACATAGCTCAGGCAAAATTTATCCAACGACAATGCGTCCGCCCTTTCTCTCATCTTTTGAGGTGCCTCCCTTGCTACGCCTAACGACAAAACCCCTCGCCATTGCCTTGCTCAGCTGGGCTACAGCCTCTGGCGTATGGGCGCAAACCGTACAACAATTCAATCTGCCTGAGCTCGAAGCGCTGATGTTCAGCCAAAGCCCCGCTCTGCGTAGCGCAGCCAATGCGACCGAAGCAGCGCGTGCAGCTGTGGACACCGCACGTACCATTCCCAACCCGCAAATTGAGGTGATGAATGGCACGCGTTTTCAACGCCCAGGCAACACCACCCCCAACGGCAACCTCAAATCGGTGAGCATCACGCAAGACTTAGACATGCCTTGGCACCGCTTCCCTCGTGTCGATGGCGCCATTGCGGGTTACAACGCAGCACAAGCCACAGAGCGCTCCTTCAAAGCCGACATGCTGGCCCAGCTGCGTTTGCGCTATTACGATTTGGTGCGTCGCGTGGGTGAAAACCGTGCCACGCGCGAAGATGTGCTGCTGATGGAAGGCATGCAAAAACGCATCGCTCTGCAAGTACAAACGGGAGAGAAACCCAAATTCGAGCTGGTCAAAGCCAACGCAGAGTTACTCAATGCACAAAAAATGCACGAATCGTCGGTGCTGCGCTTGCGTCAAGCACGCGGCGCTTTGCGTGCGTTGGTGAGCAAACAACTGCCCGAAAACTTCGAAGTGCAAGAGCAGCCCCATGTATTTACCACCCCTGCCCCGCTGAACGAGGTGCGCGACGAAGTGATGCGAAGCAACCCCGATTTGCAACGCCTGCGTGCAGAGCGCCAACAGTTTGACCGCAAGTTGAGCGAAGAAAAATCTTTGCGCTTCCCCAAATTTGCCCTGCGTGCCGACCAAGACCTCGACCCCGATTGGCGCAGCAAACGCATTGGCCTCGCCATGAACCTCCCCCTGTGGGACTGGCGCGGCGGCCCCGTGGGTGAGGCGGCAGCCCGCCTCTCTCAGTCAGACAACGATTTGGCTTACCAAGAGTTGTCGTTAGTGCAGTCCCTCGAAGCGGCTTATCAGCAGTACGACATTTCCAACGCGCAAGTGATTGCGCTTGAAGGCGGCATCGTGCGTCATGCTGCGGATGCGTTGCGCATCGCCGAAGTAGCCTACAAAGCGGGCGAGAAAAACTTTCTCGATGTGATGGATGCGCAGCGCGTCTACCGCGCGGCACGCAACGAGCTGATTGGTGCGCAGTTTGAATTGGCCAGCGCGTGGGCCGAGATCGAACGCATTCGCGCCATCGGCCAATAAAAAACAAGCGGTCTTAAGACCGCTTGGCCAGCGGCAAATTCAACAGCAAATTTTGCGGCTTGAGTTTCAAGCGCTGGTTGGCATCCACGGCCATCGCCAAATACACGGGCTTGCCACGCACCTCGGCCAGCATGTCGTTGGGCGACACAAACTCCAGCTTAAACAAGCACAGCAAGCGCTCCATGCGGTCTGCGTCCACCTCTTTGCCTTGGTAAAGGTCGTTGAGCACGCTGCTGGCTTGGGCATCTAGGCCCACGTGCCACACCCAGTGGTCATCGTTGATTTCGCGTTCCGTTTGAATGCGCACCTGCACACCCAAGAAGTGCTGCACCCACTTGGCCATCACCTCGCACAGCGCGTTCAACGCGGGCTGGCCACGGTTGAGGCTCACCACCCAGTCAAAACTTTCGCTGCGGGGCCAGTACGCGTCTTGGTTGTCGTCGTTGAGCACATCCAAGTCCACGCTGCGCAGTTTGATGCCGCCTTGCTTGAGCAGTTCGCCAATCGAACCAAAGCCGCTTTGCGTGGCGTGGCGCTCCACGGTTTCATCGTCAGCCGCCATCACAGCGCCGTCTTCCAGCACGGTGATTTTTTGCGTGTGCATCAGCATCTCAGCCGCGCGCGCTTGCATGGCCGTGGGCGCATCGCCCAACACATGACGCAACAAAATGTGGGTGATGTGTTGCACCAACAAAGGCGGCACATCCACACCCTCGCCTTTGAACAAAGCCATGTAACTGGCTTCTAACGTGGGCAGCGTGGTGATGCGCTGGCGAAAGCGCAGCCACACAGCGTAGTTGTCAGCGGCGTCTTTGTCTTGCAGCGAGGCCAACTCTTGTGGGCTCACGTCACGGCGCGGTTGATCGATCAAGCTGTAGTGCAACGCCACTTCGGCCGCGCACGAGCTGGCAATGGGGGCGAGCTCGGGGCGCTCTAAAAGAAAACGCAAAAAGTCGTCGGTCACCACCAAGTGACCGGCTTCGTTGGGGGTGAGCAGCGAGTAGCCGCAGGTGGGCCAGAGCATGTGCTTCATCAGTAACCTGGCTTCGCACCTGCGCGGCGCTTAGAAAACAAGCCTGCGCGGCTGGTGCCTTGTTTTTGGAAACGCTCACGACGCGCCACCTTCGGGTCAACGGTCAGCGCGCGGCAAATTTCGATGCGGTCTAAATCGCGCAGCACGTGGTTGGGCGTGGTCTTCTTGCCCCAAATGCACACCGCAAACAACTCGGGCTGACTCAAATCGATTTCTGGGCACTCGGCCAACAAGCCACTGTGCTGCAAGGCTTGCATCACCGTCACGCCCGTGCTGAGCGGCAACACGCGCTCATGCACCACGCGTGACGCGGGTGAATACATCACGGTGATCTGAACCGTGCTCACGCGATGTACACCTGCTCTGCGCGCTTGACAAACGCATCCACCAAGGTGGCGGCGATTTTGTCGAACACGGGGCCGACCAAAGCGCCGAACATGCTTTCAAACGCATAGTTCAACGTCAACTCAATGCGGCAGGCGCGTTGGGGCTCTTGGGTGTTGGGGTCGAGCAGCGGGTGGAAATCCCACGTGCCATCCAAATGCTTGAAGGGGCCGTCCACCAGTTCTAGCTTCACTTGGCGGCCTTCGATGTGCACATTGCGCGTGGTGAAGCTTTTGTGAAAGCCACCAAAGGTCATGCCCACTTGGGCCGTTGCACCATCGGCATGTGTTTCAAGCACGCTGGCGCGGTCGCACCACGGCAAGAACTCGGGGTAGCGGGCCACATCGGTCACCAGCGCAAACATTTCTTCGGCGCTGAACCAAATCAAAACGGACTTGTGTACGGTTTTCATAGAATGGTCGCCATTGTAAGAAGCTCGACTATCCCCATATCTCCCGAATGGCTACCAAAAAACCTGCAACCCCCTCGCGCATCGCTGACAACAAAAAGGCGGCGTACAACTATTTCTTCGAAGAAAAGTTCGAGGCAGGCATGGTGCTGGAAGGCTGGGAGGTCAAGGCCGCCCGCGAAGGCAAGGTGCAACTCACCGACGGCTATGTGGTCATCCGCGATGGCGAGCTGTATTTGATTGGCTGCCAAATCAACCCGCTGCACACGGCGTCGAGCCATGTCACGCCCGACAAAGTGCGCACCAAAAAACTGCTGATGAAGAAAGACGAGATCAAACGTCTCATCGGCAAGGTCGAGCAAAAAGGCCACACGCTTGTGCCCGTCAACCTGCATTGGAAAAACGGCAAGATCAAATGCGAAATCGCACTGGCCAAAGGCAAGGCCGAACACGACAAGCGCGACACCATCAAAGACCGCGAAGGCAAGCGTGAGGTAGAGCGCGCGATGAAGTCACGCCACCGCTGATTACTTCTTCTTGCGAGGCGGCAAACCTGTGTGTTGCGTGAGCACGCGACCTCTCACCACTTTGCCTGCACCTACCGCTTTGGGCGCACCCGTGCTGTTCTTGCGACGCGCACTCGTATAGACTCCGTCGGTTTGCGGCTGGAAGGTCGGAATCAAATGCTGCTTACCGTTGCCAATCAAGTCGGCGCGACCCATGGCTTTCAAGGCCTCACGCAGCAAGGGCCAGTTGTTGGCATCGTGGTAACGCAGAAACGCTTTGTGCAAACGGCGGCGGCGCTCGCCGCGCACGATGTCCACGCTCTCACTGGTGCGCGTGATGCGCCCGAGCGGGTTGCGGCCCGAGTGGTACATGGCCGTGGCCGTGGCCATGGGGCTGGGGTAGAAGGTTTGCACTTGGTCGGCTCTGAAACCATTACGCTTGAGCCACAAGGCCAAGTTCATCATGTCTTCGTCGCTGGTGCCGGGGTGTGCCGCGATGAAGTACGGCACGAGAAACTGCTTCTTGCCCACTTCTTCGCTGAACTTGTCGAACATGGTTTTGAAGCGGTCGTACGCGCCGATGCCGGGCTTCATCATTTTTGACAGTGGGCCACCTTCGGTATGCTCGGGCGCGATCTTGAGGTAACCGCCGACGTGGTGCTGCACCAGCTCTTTCACGTACTCGGGCGACTTGACGGCCAAGTCGTAACGCAGGCCTGAGCCGATCAAAATTTTCTTGATGCCTTTCAAGGCACGCGCACGGCGGTAGATGTTGATGAGCGGCGTGTGGTTGGTGCCCAAATTTTGGCAAATGCCTGGGAACACGCAGCTGGGTTTACGGCACGCGGCCTCAATCTCGGGGCTCTTGCAACCCAAGCGGTACATATTGGCCGTAGGGCCGCCGAGGTCTGAAATGACGCCGGTGAAGCCCGACACTTTGTCGCGGATGTCTTCAATCTCGCGGATGACCGACTCTTCGCTGCGGCTTTGGATGATGCGGCCTTCGTGCTCGGTGATGGAGCAAAACGTGCACCCACCAAAGCAGCCGCGCATGATGTTGACGCTGAAGCGAATCATCTCCCACGCGGGGATTTTGGTCGCACCATCGTGACTGCCGTTCTCGTCCGCATAGGCGGGGTGCGGGCTGCGAGCGTAGGGCAAGTCAAACACATGGTCCATCTCCGCGGTGGTGAGCGGGATGGGTGGCGGGTTGACCCACACATCGCGTGCGGTGTGACCTTCGCCGTGGGCTTGCACCAATGCGCGGGCGTTGCCGGGGTTGGTTTCCAAATGAAGTACACGGTTGGCGTGGGCGTACAACACGGGGTCGGATTTGACTTGCTCGTAGGCCGGCAAGCGAATCACGCTGCGGTCGCGCGGCGGCACTTTAAACGCGCCCTTGCCTTGGAAAGCCGGGTTCGGCACAAAGTTCAAAGGCGAAACGGTAAAGCCTGCATCGGCCTTCGCGCCTGCTTTGGCTTTGGCGTTTGCGGCATCAGCCACCGCATTGGCTTCGTCTTCACGCGCACAGGTTTCGCCTTGGGCTTTGGCCTGTTCGCTCACCATCAAATACGGGTTGACGTGCGCCTCGACCCTGCCCGGAACGTCGATGCTAGACGAGTCAATTTCAAACCAACCCTCAGGCGTTTCGCGGCGCACAAAGGCCGTACCGCGCACGTCGGTGATGTCTTGCACGGGTTCTTTGGCCGCCAAGCGGTGGGCAATTTCCACAATCGCGCGTTCAGCATTGCCATACAAGAGCAAATCGCATTTGCTGTCCACCACGATGGAGCGGCGCACTTTGTCTGACCAATAGTCGTAATGCGCAATGCGGCGCAGCGAGCCCTCGATTCCGCCCAACACAATCGGCACATCGTTGAAGGCTTCTTTGCAGCGTTGGCTGTACACCAGCGCCGCGCGGTCGGGGCGCTTGCCGCCTACGTCGCCCGGGGTGTAAGCGTCGTCGCTGCGAATTTTTCGGTCTGCGGTGTAGCGGTTGATCATCGAATCCATGTTGCCGGCGGTCACGCCAAAAAACAGGTTCGGTTTGCCCAAGGCCTTGAACGGCTCGGCGCTTTGCCAATCGGGCTGGGCGATGATGCCCACACGGAAACCTTGGTTCTCCAACATGCGGCCAATCACCGACATGCCAAAGCTCGGGTGGTCCACATAGGCATCGCCGGTGACGATGATGATGTCGCAGCTGTCCCAGCCGAGTTGCGTCATTTCCTCGCGCGACATCGGCAAAAACGGGGCCGTGCCAAAACGGGCCGCCCAGTACTTGCGGTAACTGGTCAGCGGCTTGGCGTTGCGGGGAAAAAGAGAGACGTCGGCGTAGGCATTCATGAAGGCCTCAAGTGTACGGGTTAGCCCTTTGTCTGGTGTTTTCAAGGGAATTCACCATTTAGTTGCACGCGCAACCACTAGTGAAACCACCTAGTTGCGGACGCAACCAAATCAGCACAATACCGGCATGAGTTCAACCCTTGACCGCACCCTGACCTATCGTCTGCATCAGCTGCACAAACTGACAGATGCCGATAGCCAAGCCGCCTACCCAGAGCACACAGGCCTCTCCATGAGCGATGGCCGTTGCTTGGTGACGATTGGCACGTTTGAGCCGGTTTCCGTCAAAGTCCTCGCAGAAAAAGCCAATCTCAACAAAGGCCAAGCCAGCCGCGCGGCGCAAGCGTTGGTGGACCAAGGCTTGGTCATCAAAGCAGACCACCCAGAAGACGGTCGTGGCGTGGTGCTCACCCTCACCCCCTCAGGTCGCAAAGTGTTCAAACGGTCCATGGACATGGTGACCCAGCGCAACACGCAAATTTTTGGCTGCCTGAGCGACAAAGAGCAAGCCACATTGAGTGCCATGTTTGACCGCCTGATTGCACACGCTCGCCCGCATTAATCCCCTCCCGAAAAACGCACCATGCACACCCCGACCACGCAAGCTCGCCCCTCCATCTACTACACCTACGAGGTTTTCAAGCCTTGGTTGGCTTCGGCGCATCCACCGCAAAAGCGTCAGCAGGTGGTGGTCGTGGGTGCAGGTCCGGCGGGCATGGTCACGGCGTTGGAACTGGCACGTCATGGCGTGGCCAGTGTGGTGCTGTCTGCCGAATTGCAGTTTTCTCAGGGCAGTCGTGCCATTTGCTTCACACGCCGTTCCATGGAAATCTTGCAACAAGTCGGCGTCGCCGACCGCATGACGAAAGGCGGCTTGCCTTGGCGCTTTGGCAATTCGTTTTACCGAGGGCAACGGGTGTTTCGCATGGAGGCGCCACACGATCCGGATGACCGATTTTTCCCCATCATCAACGTGCAGCAACAGTACATGGAGGAATACCTGCACGACGCTTGCCGCGCCAACCCCTTGATCGATTTCCGCTGGGGCAACAAAGTCACGCAAGTCCAACAAAAAAATGGCTACGTCGAGCTTGAAGTGGATACCCCGGAAGGTCCATACACACTCGAAAGCCAATGGGTTGTGGCAGCAGATGGTGGGCGTTCAGGCATACGCACAGCGATGAATTTAGACATGGAAGGCGCTTCGTATGAAGGCTTCTTTGTGATTGCAGACATCAAGATCGACCTGCCCTTCCCCACCGAGCGTCGTGCGTATTTCGACCCCAACTGGAACCCTGGCAACACCATCTTGATGCACCGTGAACCCAATGGCATCTGGCGTGTGGACTACCAGCTACCCAAGGGGGAAACGCCTGAAGATGCACTGAAACCCGAATCACTCAAAGCCCGCATTGATGCACAACTGGCCATGATTGGTCATGCGGGCTTGCCATGGGAAATGGACTGGTCCTCGGTGTACTCAGCCCGCACCTTGACACTGCCTGACTTTGTGCATGGCAACGTCATCTTCACCGGCGACGCTGCGCATTTGCTGCCTATTTTTGGCGTGCGTGGTGCCAACACGGCATTTCAAGATGCGCAGTCGTTGGGGTGGCATTTGGCCTTCGTCATCAAAGGGCTGGCCAGCGAACAACTCTTGGCCAATCACAGCGCGGAGCGTGTCGGGGCGGCCCGAGAAATCATTGACGAAGCCGGCAAGAGCACACGCTTCATGGCGCCACCTGCCGGTGGTTTTGAACTCTTGCGCAATGCGGTGCTCTCGCTATCACTCACCCAAGACTTTGTGCGCCCGCTCTACCACTGGCGGACCTCTCGTCCACACGAATACACGCACTCCCAGCTCAACAGTTTGGGCGACGACAACGCCCTGTTCAAAACAGGCCCAGCCCACGGCGCACCGCCACAAAACGTCCGCTTAGGCGCCAACGACTTCTTGCTCGATCACTTAGGCGGTGGTTTTGATTTGCTGTACTTCACAGATGAATCCACCATTCCTGAGACCTTGCAGCACACCTTGACCGCCGTTCGTGCCAAAGGTGTCCCCGTGAAGGTAATTGCGGTGGGAAGTCCGCAAGCCGTGACGGGTGCGGACATCACCTTGGCCGATGCGAACGGCCATTTGCGTGAGCGGTATGGCGTACCTGCCAACGGGGGCGCCTATTTACTGCGCCCTGATCAACACATTTGCGCCCGCTGGCTCACCTTGGATGCCACCCGCTTACAGGCCGCATTCCACACAGCGCTGCCTCAGTGAAGGACTTTTCAATGACACATCCCACACACAGCATCAGCATTCCAGATTTAGAAGTGGTCTACGACCGCTTAGCCACGGCCATCGACGAGGCGGGACCAGAGAAAGCCTCGTTGTTTTTGGTCAAACTTGCTTTGCTAAACGCCAATGCGCTGCGCAGCGCCGACGTGTTCCAAACACACGTTGAAGCCGCCTTGCGTGATCTTTAAGGAGTGGGCAAGGCCTGCACCGCGACAGGCTCGCCCCAGAGGTGCGTGACGGCGTGCTGGGCTTGTGCCAGATCGCCCGTGGTGAAAAACGCGACACGCCCTAACTCGGTGTGCGTTGACAAATGGCCACTCTCGGCCAAACGGCGCGTCAACTCACGCGCCACCGCAACGGCTGGATCAATCAGTGTGACGCCCTCGCCAGCCACACGCTGAATGGTGTCGCGCAAAAACGGGTAGTGCGTGCAGCCCAACACCAAGGTGTCTGCGCCCTGCTCTAGCAACGGCGTGATGAACTGGCGCAGCAAATCTTCTGTCTCGGCGCTGTGCAAGTCAGCGCGCTCCACTTGCTCGACCAAACCCGGGCAAGCTTGCAGCACCACACGCTTGTCTGCGGCGTACAAATCGACCAACCGTGCCACCGCCGCGCTTTGCACCGTTTGGCGCGTGGCCAGCACACCCACCACGCCGCTGCGTGTGAGGGCCACGGCGGGTTTGATGGCAGGCTCAATCGCCACCACAGGCAAATGCGTTTGCTCGCGCAAGGTTTTAGCAGCCACGACCGTGGCGGTGTTGCAAGCAATCGTGACGCCCTTCACCCCTTGCTCGGCCAACCAATGTCCCACGGTGAGCGTGCGTTGCGTGATGTGTGCTTCTGTTTGGTCGCCATAAGGCGCGTGCCCCGAATCAGCCACGTACACCAAATGCTCATGCGGCAAAGCGGCGCGAATCGCGCGCAAGACGGACAAGCCGCCGACGCCAGAATCAAACACGCCGATGGCGTTTTGAAAGGTACTTACGGTGAGGGATGAGGTTGTAGAAGCTTGCACCCGCTGATTCTCGCCCACTCACGCCACTTGAACTGTGAATGTAACTTGATTGAATATTTTATGAAACTAAGTTACATTAACAACCATGCTCGAACGTATCAAATCGACCCTCGCGTCCTTAGCCCCCGCCGAACAGCGCGTAGGCAAATTGCTTCTCACTGACCCACGCACCTTCTCGACCCTGCCCGTCACCGAGCTGGCTGAGCGCGCTGGGGTCAGCAAACCCACGGTGGTGCGCTTTTGTCGCAGCATGGGTTACGAGGGCCTGAGCGACTTCAAACTCAAACTCGCGGGTAGCCTGAGCGAAGGTGTGCCTTTCATCCACCGCAATGTGGGCGCACAAGACAGCAGCAACGATGTGTTGGTCAAAGTCATTGACAACACCGTGACGGCGTTTTTGAAATACCGCAACGATGCCTCTTCAGCGGCCATCGACAAAGCGGCAGAGGCCATCGCCCTCACCCACAAGAAAGGCAAACGCCTTGAGTTTTTTGGCGTGGGTAATTCGGGCATCGTGGCGCAAGACGCACAGCACAAGTTTTTCCGCTTGGGTTTTCACACCATCTCGCACAGCGATGGGCACATGCAGATCATGAGTGCCTCCTTACTCGGCCCCGGTGACTGCTTGGTGGTGTTTTCTAACTCAGGGCGCACGCGTGACTTACTCGACTCGTGTGAGATCGCCAAAAAGAACGGCGCCACCACTGTGGTGGTCACCGCATCAGGCTCCCCCTTAGCCAGCGTTGGAAAAATTCACCTCGCAGCAGATCACCCTGAGAGCTACGAAAAATTCAGCCCCATGGTGTCGCGCTTGCTGCACCTGATGATCGTCGACGTGCTGGCCACCACCGTAGCCCTGCGCATTGGCAGCGTACAGCTGCAACCTTTGCTGCGCAACATGAAACAAAACCTGCTCAACAAACGCTACTCATGACACACACACCTCCCCCAGCGGGCACGCTGGACATCGTGATTTTTGGCGGCGCAGGCGACCTGTCGTTTCGCAAACTCTTGCCCGCCCTCTACATGGCGCATTTGCACGACAAGCTCGATGCTTCTGCGCGCATCATTGCCGTGGGTCGACAAGAGTGGACGCAGCAGGCGTATTTGGAATTCATCGACCAAAACTCACCCGCTTTCATTGAACAAGACGCGTTCACCGCAGACGATTGGCAAAAATTTTTGAACCGCTTGGTCTACGTGAGCATGGACGTGACCACCGCCAACGACTTCACCAAACTCAAAAACCTTTGCCACACACCCGCCTTGCGCGTGTACTACTTGGCCACTGCGCCGAGCTTGTTCACTCAAATTTGCGCGCACTTATCGGGCGCAGGTTTGGTCGATGCGCAGTCGCGTGTGGTGCTTGAAAAACCCTTGGGCACCGACCTCGCCTCGGCCCGTGAAATCAACACCCAAGTAGCCCGTTACTTTGACGAGCAACAGATTTACCGCATCGACCACTACCTCGGCAAAGAGACGGTGCAAAACTTGATGGTCTTGCGTTTTGGCAACGCCATCTTCGAACCCCTGTGGCGCGCGCCGTACATCAAGAGCGTGCAAATCACCGTGGCCGAAAGCGTGGGTGTGGGCAGCCGCGCTGGCTTTTACGATGGCGCGGGTGCCATGCGTGACATGGTTCAAAACCACCTGTTGCAGCTCTTGTGCATCGTGGCGATGGAGCCGCCGATTTCGTTGGGTGCTGACGACGTGCGCGATGAAAAGCTGAAAGTCTTGCGCTCGCTGCGCAAGATGGATTTGGCCGACATCAAGCGCGACACCGTGCGCGGCCAATACACCGCAGGCGCTTCCGAAGGCGCCGCCGTGAAAGGCTACTTAGAAGAAGACAACGTGCCCGCCCTCAGCCGCACCGAAACCTTTGTGGCCTTGCGCGCGCACATCAACAATGCACGCTGGGCCAATGTGCCGTTCTTTTTGCGCACCGGCAAACGCATGCAGCGGCGTGAATCGCAAATCATCATTGAGTTTGCTGACCAGCCGTTTTCTATCTTTGGCTCCAGCGCACAGCAAGAGCCCAACCGCCTCATCATCACGCTGCAACCCGAAGAGTCGATTCAGTTGAGCATGATGGTCAAAGAGCCGGGCACGGGCATGAACTTGCACCCCGTCAAGCTCGGCCTTGACTTGCAACAGTCCTCCGACAAACGCCGCGCCGAAGCGTATGAGCGCTTGTTGATGGACGTCATCAAAGGTCGCCTGACGCACTTCATGCGCCGCGACGAATTGGAAGCAGCGTGGATGTGGGTCGAACCCATCATCAACGGCTGGGCCGAGTTGGACGACAAACCACGCGCGTACTCTGCGGGCAGCTGGGGCCCTGCCGCTTCGTCAGCGTTGATGGCGCGCGAAGATCTGTCTTGGTTTGAGGAAGCCTGATGACCAACACGTGGCAGCCTGAATCACGCGGCACGTTGACGGTGCACAGCGTGAGTGCATCCGAGCTGAATGTGCGATTGGCGCAAGACATCGCGCAACGCTTGGCTGCGGCCATTCAAGCGCGCGGCTTTGCCGTGCTCAGTGTGTCGGGTGGCAAATCGCCCGTGGCTTTGTTTGAAGCGCTGCGTGTGATCGACATCGACTGGTCACGCGTGCGCATCACCTTGGTGGACGAACGCTGCGTGCCACGCATTCACCCCGACAGCAATGCGTTGTTGGTGCAAACCCATTTGTTGCAAGACCTCGCGGCCAAAGCGCAACTGCTGTTCATGGTGTCGAGTGCGACAGAACCTTTGGACGCACCCGCGGCACTGGCAGAGGCGGCCTGCGCCGCATTGACCGCCGCAGGCACCGCCGATGTGCTGGTGTTAGGCATGGGCGCAGATGGCCACACGGCCTCGCTGTTCCCTCAAGCCCCCAACTTGGCGGACGCGCTCGACCTGCGCAACACGCACGCGTGCGTGGCGATTGCGTTGGCGGATCCGCCAGCCAACGCGCCTTACGCACGCATCACCCAAACCTTGGCGCAGATCGTGTCGGCACGCCACATCGTGCTGCCGCTCACGGGTGACGACAAACTCAACACCTTGCAGCAAGCGTGGCATCAGGCCACACCTGCCCTGCCCATTTCTTTTGTGTTGCAACAAACCCAAACGCCTGTGGCGCTTTGGCTTGCGAACTGAACCACACCATGACCACACCTACACACGCCACGCCTTTGCACCCCACCCTCGCTGCTGTCACCGCACGCATTGAGCAACGCAGCGCCCAAACGCGCCAAGCCTATTTGGACGTGTTGGCCCAAGCCAAAAAGCCCGGCCCTTACCGCGGCGGCATGGGCTGCGCCAATGCGGCTCACGCCTATGCGGCCATGCCTGCCAACGACAAGCTGGTGTTGCGCCAAGAGCGTCAACCCAACGTAGGCGTCATCACCGCGTACAACGACATGCTCTCGGCCCATCAACCGTATGAGCACTACCCCGAAAAAATTCGCGCTGCGGCACGCGCCGCAGGGGCCACAGCCCAAGTGGCAGGCGGTGTACCTGCCATGTGCGATGGCGTAACCCAAGGCGAAGACGGCATGGAGCTGTCGCTGTTCTCGCGCGATGTGATTGCCTTGGCCACTGCCGTGGGCTTGTCGCACAACGTGTTTGATGCCGCGCTCTTTTTGGGTGTGTGCGACAAGATCGTCCCCGGCCTCTTCATTGGTGCCTTGCAGTTTGGTCATTTGCCGGCGGTGTTTGTACCCGCTGGCCCCATGACTTCTGGTTTGTCGAATGACGACAAAGCCAAAGTGCGTCAGCAATACGCACAAGGTTTGGTCAGCCGCGAGGTGTTGCTCGAAGCCGAACAAGCGGCTTATCACGGCGCAGGCACCTGCACGTTTTACGGCACAGCCAACTCCAACCAAATGCTCATGGAAATCATGGGTCTGCATTTGCCCGGATCGTCATTTGTGAACCCCGGCACACCGTTGCGTGAAGCGCTGACGGTCGAAGCCGTCAAACGCGCCGTGGCTTTGTCACAAGACAAAGAAGCTGGCGTGGGCTACCAAATCAACGCCAAGGTCATCGTCAACGGCATCGTGGGTTTGCTCGCCACAGGCGGCTCGACCAACCACACCCTGCACATCGTGGCCATGGCGCGTGCGGCGGGCCTCATCGTCAATTGGGATGACTTTGCCGAGCTCTCCGCTTGCGTGCCCTTGCTGGCCCGCGTGTACCCCAACGGCAGCGCCGATGTGAACCACTTTCAAGCTGCAGGCGGCATGGGCTACTTGATTGCCCAGTTGCTCCGCGCGGGTTTGCTGCACGACGATGTACGCACGATCTTGGGCCAAGGCCTACATCGCTACACCGTCGAGCCTTGGCTCAACAATGGTGAACTCGATTGGCGCGACGTGCCCACACAGTCAGCCGACGAAGCCGTGTTGCGCCCCGTGACGCAACCCTTCAGCACCGATGGCGGCTTGCGTTTGTTGCAAGGCAACTTGGGCCGTGCGGTGGTCAAAGTTTCAGCGGTCAAACCCGAACACCGCCAAGTGCGTGCCCCAGCCATCGTGCTCACCGACCAAAAGCAACTCGGTGTGTTGTTCAAAGAAGGCAAACTCGAACGCGATTTTGTAGCTGTCGTGCGCAACCAAGGCCCACAAGCCAACGGCATGCCCGAGCTGCACCGCCTCACACCCGTGTTGGGCGTGTTGCAAGACAAAGGCTTCAAAGTAGCCTTGGTCACCGATGGCCGCATGTCGGGGGCATCAGGCAAAGTGCCGGCGGCGATTCACCTCAGTCCAGAGTCTGTGAATGGCGGCGTGATTGGCAAGGTGCAAGACGGTGACATCATCACCCTCGACTGCAACACGCAAACCTTGCAGCTTGAGGTGAGCGACGCCGAACTCGCCACACGCACCGCACCCACCCCTGATTTGTCGGGCAACCAACACGGCACAGGCCGTGACATCTTTGCCTTGTTCCGCGCCAATGCCGCGCTGGCCGAAGAAGGCGCATCGCCTTTGTTCTCTCACCTCTGAGCACCCACACATGACACAACACAACCCCGCCTTCACCCGCCCCGCTTTCAAATCACGCGTGGTGCCCGTCATCGTCATCACCCACCCCGACCAAGCCGTGCCCATGGCCAACGCCTTGTACGAAGGTGGCATTGATGTGATGGAAATCACCTTGCGCCACGCCGCTGGTTTGCCCGCGATTGAGCAAGTGGCCAAGCATGTGCCACACATGCACGTAGGCGCAGGCACGGTGACCCGCGCCGAAGAAATGGCACGCGTGCAAAACGCGGGTGCCAGCTTTGCCCTCTCACCCGGCATGACCGATGCGTTGGTGCAAGCGGCTGTGCAATGCAAGCTGCCTTTCATGCCCGGCGTGATGACGCCCAGCGAAGTGATGGCCGCACGCGACTACGGTTTTGGTTTGGTCAAACTCTTCCCCGCTGCACAAGCCGGTGGCTTGGCCATGCTCAAAGCCTTGGGTGGACCCTTGGGCGATATGCGTTTTTGCCCTACGGGCGGCGTGTCGCTCGCCAACATGGGCGAGTTCTTGAAGCAGTCCAACGTGGCAATGGTGGGCGGCTCGTGGCTCACACCAGTGGATGTGGTCGAGCGCTGCGATTGGGCCGAGATCACACGCCTCGCACGCGAAGCCACAGAGGCCGCCGCTGTTTAAGTTAATTCAACTGTCCCATCAAAAGTTTCATTCGCTTCGCGCCAGAAACACAATAAATTTGACGAAAATCCGAACATGACTGCATTCGTCCCCCCACACCAACGCCAAGCGTGGCAAGCCCTGCAAGCCTTGGCGCAAGGCCCACAACCGCATTTGCGTGAGTTGCTCAAAAGCACCGAACGCAACGCCGCCCTGCATGCCAGCGGCGCAGGCATCAGCATCGACTACGAGCGTCAGCGTGTCACACGCGAGGTGATGCAGCAGCTCTTGGCTTTGGCCGAAGAGTCGCAAGTCATGCCACAAGCGCAAGCCATGTTCAAAGGCGAGCCCATCAACGCTACTGAGCAACGCGCGGTGTTGCATGTCGCTTTGCGCGGCAGCCACGTGCCCAATCCACCGTGGGGCCATGAAATTTCTAAACAGGTCGCCAACGAGTTGCACCGCGTGTGTACCTTTGCCGAGAAAGTGCGTGAAGGCCAAATGAAAGGCTTTGGCGGCGAGTCAATCACCGACGTGGTCAACCTCGGCATTGGCGGCTCAGACCTCGGCCCCCGCATGACCACCGAAGCGTTGAGTCACTTGACGCGCGACAGCTTCAAAAACAAAGTGCGTGTGCACTATGTGTCCAACGTGGACGCATGGAGCCTCTACACCACACTGGCCCACCTCAACCCTGCACGCACTGCGTTTGTGGTGCAAAGCAAAACCTTCACCACGCAAGAAACCATGACCTTGGCCGCCTCAGCCAAACGCTGGTTGAGCGATGGCGGTTGCCCCGAAGAACAACTGGGTAAGCACCTGATTGCGGTGACGGCCAACCCACACATCTCTGCCGCACAAGGCTTCTCGCCTGAACACACCTTTGGTTTTTGGGATTGGGTCGGTGGTCGCTACTCGGTGTGGTCGGCCATCGGTTTGCCCTTGGCCATCTCCATCGGTGCGTTTGCCTTCCAAGACATGCTCTTGGGCGCACGCGCGATGGACGAGCACTTCATGACCGCGCCGTCTGACCAAAACTTGCCTTTGCTCATGGCCTTGTTTGGGGTGTGGAACCGCAACTTCTTAGGTGCCACCACACACAATATTGCGCCGTACGCGTCGCCCTTGGGCAAGTTCGCCTCGTTCTTGCAACAGATGGACATGGAGTCCAACGGCAAAGCCACCCACGTCGATGGCAGCCCCGTGCAAGTGGCCACCGCGCCAGTGTTGTGGGGCGGTTTGGGCATTGACGGCCAACACGCTTACTTCCAACTCATTCACCAAGGCAAACACTTGGTGCCGATGGACTTCATCGGCTTGCGCACCGAGCGCAGCCCCTTGCCGTTTGCAGCAGAACACCACCGCGTGGTTTTGCTCAACATGCAAGCACAAGCACAAGCCTTGGCCATTGGCCGCACACCTGAAGAAACCATGAACGAGCTGCGCGACAGCGGCATGGACGAGGCGGAAGTGCAACGCTTGGCCCCCCACCGCAGCTACCCCGGCAACGTGCCCAGCACCACCATTTGGGTCGATGCACTCACGCCACGCAGCATGGGTGCGCTCATGGCCTTGTACGAACACAAAGTGTTCTGCCAAGCCGCCATCTGGGGCATTCACGCGTACGACCAATGGGGCGTCGAGCTAGGCAAGAAGATGGCCAAAGACATCGAAGCGGCTCAGGCCGCCAAACTTAAAGCGTGACACATGACGAACAAAACTTCTCTCGCCAAAGCCAAAGACAACGAACGTCCGTTGGTCGAAGACATTCGACTCTTGGGCCGCATCTTGGGCGACGTGATTCGCGAACAAGAAGGCAAAGAAGCCTATGAATTGGTCGAGCAAGTGCGCAAGCTCTCCGTCGCGTTTCGCCGCGATTCGGATGCCAACGCCGACAAGACACTGAAAAAACTCTTGGCCTCGCTCAGCGCCGAAGCCACGGTGAGCGTGATTCGCGCCTTCACCTACTTCAGCCACTTGGCCAACCTCGCAGAAGACCGCCACCACATTCGCCGCCGCGCCATTCACGAGCGTGCGGGTGACACGCAAGAAGGCAGCTTGCACATGGCGTTGAGCCGTCTCAAGCAAGCCGGTATTGCACCGCGCAGCATTGTGCAAACCCTGGCACACAGCCATGTGTCCCCTGTGCTCACCGCCCACCCCACCGAAGTGCAACGCAAAAGCATCTTGGATGCCGAGCGTGGCATTGCGCAGCTCTTGGGTTTGCGCGACGACATCAAATCGCGCTCGGCCCTGCAAGCCTCTAGCAAAACGCCGGATGCCTTGGCCGCACGCGAACTTGCTGCCAACGACATGCAAATTCGTGCGCGCGTGTTGCAGCTGTGGCAAACCCGTTTGCTGCGCTTCACCAAGCTCACGGTGTCCGATGAAATTGAAAACGCGCTGAGCTATTACGAGTCCACGTTCTTGAGCGAAATTCCGAAGCTCTATGCCGACCTCGAAGCCGAGTTGGGCCATGCCCACGTGCACAGCTTTTTGCGTATGGGCCAATGGATTGGTGGCGACCGCGATGGCAACCCCAACGTCAACGCTGAGACGCTGCGGTTTGCCCTGCGTCGCCAATGCGAGGTGGCTTTGCGCCACTACCTGACCGAGCTGCATTTTTTGGGCGGCGAGTTGTCGATGTCGGCCATGTTGGTCGATGTCACGCCCGAGATGCACGCGCTGGCTGACCGTTCACCCGACACCAACGCCCACCGCCAAGACGAACCGTATCGCCGCGCCCTCACCGGCATGTATGCGCGCTTGGCTGCCACCCTCAAAAACCTCACCGGCGGTGATGCAGCGCGCCATGCCATCGAGCCGCAAAACCCCTACCTCTCGGCGCAAGAGTTGTTGGCCGACTTGCGCGTGATTGCCAGTTCGTTGGAACACCAACACGGCAGCGCATTGATGGCACAGCGCCTCACCCCGCTCATGCGTGCGATTGACGTGTTCGGCTTTCACCTCGCCACGGTGGACTTGCGCCAAAGCTCGGACCAACACGAGTTGGTGGTGGCCGAGTTACTCGCGATTGCGGGTGTGGAAAAACACTACGCCAAACTCAATGAGCAGCAACGCATCGATGTGCTGAACAAACTGCTACACGATGCTCGCCCCTTGCGTGTGATGGGTGCTCAGTATTCAGAGTTAGCGCTCAAAGAGTTGGCCATTTTTGAAACTGCCCGCGAGATGCTGGAGACCTTTGGCAAAGACGCCATTCGTCACTACATCATCAGCCACACCGAAACCGTGAGCGACTTGCTCGAAGTGTTGTTGCTGCAAAAAGAAACGGGGCTCATGCGCGGTACGCTGAACAGCAAAACATCGACCTGCGATTTGATCGTGGTGCCTTTGTTTGAAACCATCGAAGACCTACGCTGCGCCGCAGACATCATGGGTGGTTTTTACGCCATCGACGGTGTGGCGCAATTGGTCAAGCGCAGCGGCGCGGAGCAAGACATCATGCTCGGCTACTCGGACAGCAACAAAGACGGCGGCATCTTCACCAGCAACTGGGAGCTGTACCGCGCTGAGATTGCTTTGGTCACGTTGTTTGACGGTTTGTTCAAACAACACGACATCACCCTGCGCATGTTCCACGGCCGTGGCGGCACGGTGGGTCGCGGCGGTGGCCCGAGCTACCAAGCGATTCTTGCGCAGCCCCCCGGTACCGTGCGCGGGCAAATTCGCCTCACCGAACAAGGCGAAGTGATTGGCTCGAAATACGCCAACCCAGAAATTGGTCGACGCAATTTGGAAACCCTCGTGGCTGCCACGCTCGAAGCCACGATGTTGCAAACCACCAAGCCTGCACCGCCAGCGTTTTTGGATGCGGCGCAATGGCTCTCCAACGCCAGCATGGCCGCGTACCGTGGCTTGGTGTACGAGACACCGGGCTTCACTGATTACTTCTTTGCCTCCACGCCCTTGCGTGAAATTGCCGAACTCAACATTGGCTCGCGCCCTGCGGCTCGTCCTAAAAACGGCAACGCACAACCTCGCATTGAAGACTTGCGCGCGATTCCTTGGGGCTTCAGCTGGGGTCAATGCCGCTTGACCTTGCCCGGTTGGTTGGGCTTTGGTGCGGCAGTGGATCAGTTCATCCACCAACACCCCACGCTCAAACCCAAAGACGCATTGGCCTTGCTACAAAAAATGCAACGCCAGTGGCCGTTCTTCCGCTCGCTCTTGTCCAACCTCGACATGGTGCTGTCCAAGAGCGATTTGGGACTGGCCTCGCGCTACGCCGAGTTGGTGAGTGATGCCCGTTTGCGCAAAAAGATTTTTGGTTTGATCGAAGCCGAATGGCACCGCACGTCGGATGCCTTGAAGCTCATCACAGGCGACAAACAACGCTTGGTCAACAACGCGGCGTTGGAGCGCTCGATGCGCCACCGCTTCCCCTACATCGACCCACTGCACCATTTGCAAGTCGAGTTGATTCGCCGCTATCGCGAAGGCAAACGCCCGCAAGACCGTGATGAGAAAGCCCAACGTGGCATTCACATTTCCATCAACGGCATTGCGGCGGGTTTGCGCAACACGGGCTAAATCTAAACGACCGTGCCAAAGAAAACGCCACCCAAGGGTGGCGTTCTTCATGGTGCCTTCAAAAGGCGTGTGAGAAATTACTTCTTACCGCGCAAACGGGTCAGCTCTTTCTGTGTGTCGCCCCACAAGTCCATGCCCACGTTGGTGGCGATGTCGGCATTAACGCGGGTGAGTTTGTCGCGCATACGGCCCACTTCGGCCACGGGCAATTCATTGACTTGCATACCTTTGGCTTTCAAATCGGCCAAGGCTTTGGTGGCTTCATCGCGCGTGTCTTTGCGTTCAAAGTCACGGCTCACGCGGGCAGCATCGAGCAAGATTTTTTGTTCAGCTTTGCTCAAACCATCCCACCACTTTTTGCTCACGGTCACGATCCAGGGGCTGTACACGTGGTTGGTGACGCTCAAGTACTTTTGCACTTCGTAGAACTTGCTCGACAAAATCGTGTTGTACGGGTTCTCTTGACCATCCACCGTTTTGGTTTCCAAGGCGCTAAACAACTCAGAGAAAGGCATGGGCACGGCATTGGCGCCCAAGATCTTGAAGCTGTCAAGGTACACGTTGTTTTGCATCACGCGCAGCTTCACGTCGTTCAAGTCTTCCAGCTTGGTCACGGGGCGCTTGCTGTTGGTCAGGTTACGGAAACCGTTTTCCCAATACGCCAAACCGACCAAGCCTTTGTCTTGCAGCTTGTCCATCACCTTTTGGCCGATGGGGCCGTCCAACACGGCATCGGCTTCTTTGACGTTGTTGAACAAGAACGGGGTGTCCCACAAGGCCATCTCTTTGGTGATGCCCACCAAGGTGGCGGTGGAGCCCACCATCATCTCTTGCGCGCCGCCGATCAAGGCTTGTTGCATTTGCGTGTCGGGGCCCAAGGCTGCGGCGCCGATGGCGCGCACTTTCATCTTGCCGCCAGAGGCTTTTTCCACCTGCTCAGCAAACACCTTGACGGCGCGGCCTTGGTTGCTTTGCTCGTTCAAGCCGTAGCCAAAACGAATCAAGCGAGGTTTGATGTCTTGCGCAAAGGCAGAGAACGAGGCGCTGGCCACAGCCACGGTGGCGGCGGCAATCAGGGTTCGACGAAGAAAAGTCATGGGAAGTCTCCTTGGGTTAAAAACTTATCGCATCCATGCCACAGGGGCCGTCACGATTTCTGGGAACAAAACAAACGCAGTCAAGATGATGAGGTACGTCACCAAAAACGGGTTCACCCCTTTGATGACTTGGTGCATGGACAAACGCCCCACACCCGCCACCACATTGAGCACCGTGCCAACAGGCGGTGTGATCAAACCAATCGCGCCGTTGAGCACAAACATCAACCCGAAATACACAGGATCAATGCCAGCCTTCACTGCGATGGGCAACATCACAGGCGCAAAAATCAAAATCGTCGGCGTGAGGTCCAGTGCGGTACCAATCAGCACCAGCGTGACCATCATCACCGCCATCAACACGCGTGGGCTTTCGACCAAGGGGCCGAGCCAGCCAGTGAGCACCGTGGGCAAATCGGCCAAGGTGATCATGTAGCTGGCTACTTGTGCGCCTGCACACAAGAACATCACCACCGCCGTGGTTTTGGCCGCACGCACCAAGACCTCGTGAATTTCAATCAGCTTCATTTCGCGGTGAATCACCAAGGCCACCACCAACGCGTAAAACGCGGCCACCACCGCCGCTTCAGTAGGCGTGAAGATACCGGTCTTCATGCCACCAATGATGATGAGTGGCATGAGCATGGCCCAGAAGGCTTTGCGCGTGGCGTGCAAACGTTCGATCAAAGGCAGCTTGACACCTTGAGGCAAATCCATCTCACGCAGTTGCAGCTTCCACGCCACGATCAAGCCAATGCCCATGATCAGTCCAGGCACGATGCCAGACAAGAACAAAGCCGAAATCGATGTGTTGGTGGTCACGCCGTAAATCACAAACGGCATCGATGGTGGAATGATCGGCGCGATGATGCCGCCAGAGGCAATCAACCCTGCCGAGGTGTGCATGGGGTAGCCCTGACGTTTCATCATGGGCAACAAAATGGTGGCCAAGGCGGCGGTGTCGGCCAAAGCCGAACCACTCATGCTGGCCATGAGCACGGCAGCACCAATGGCCACAAAACCCAAGCCGCCGCGAATGTGACCGACCCACGCTTGCGCCATGTCGATGATGCGGCGGCTGATGCCACCTGAGTTCATCAACTCACCCGCCAAGATGAAGAATGGCACGGCCAGCAACGGAAAGCTGTCCACGCCCGCCACCAAGTTTTGCGCGAGCAATTGGGTGTCCCAAAAATCGAGGGTCCACGCCATGCCTGCGCCGGTGAGAACCAAAGCAAAGGCCATGTTCAGGCCAATGCCCATGAGCAACAACATGCCCGCCGAGAAAACAATGAATGCTTGTGCTTCAGGTGTCATGCTGTTTACTCCACGTCTACGCCGTGGTCCAAGTCCATCGGTTGGTTTTGAATCAATTCTTTGAAGGCCATCAGGCCAATGGCCAACGAGGACAACAACACGGGCAAAGGCAGCAACCAGTTGGGATAGCCCAAAACTACCGAGTTGCTAGACAAGCCCACTTCCACTTGCTGCCAAGCACCGCGGCCCAACATCACGCAACTGGCAATGACCAAGAGGCGAATCAGCACGGTCAGGGCTTGGATGAGTTTGGGGTGATGACGCAACCCAGCCACGAAACTGGTGAAGGCCATGTGCTCCCCCGCTGGGTACGCTGCGGTAGCGCCGATGAACACCATCCACACAAACAACAAACGCGACAGCTCTTCACTCGCGGCGATGCCGCTGCCAAAACCGTAGCGCAGCACCACGTTCAAAAACACGGCCACAGCCATGACACCAAGGCACGAGGCCATCAACACTTGCGCAATCGACTGACTGCGCGAAGCATTCGTCTGAGTCGTCATACACACTCCTTCGTTTGTAACCAAGCACACACCTGCGCTTGGAGGGTTTCAATACTTTGCGTCGCATCCGCCATCAACACGCCAGCTTCGCCCACCGGTTTTTCCAACGCAGCAAACTGGCTGTCCACCAGCGCGGGTTGAAAGTAGTGGCCGGGCCGCTGCGTGACACGGGCGATGGATTGCTCACGCGTGAGGTCCAAATGCACAAAACGCAACTCGGGCACGCTGTGACGCAGACGGTCGCGGTATGCTTTTTTCAGGGCCGAGCAAGTGAGCACCGCATGTGGGCCTCGGCTCAACAGCTCATCGGCCAAGACGCTCAACCAACCTGCGCGGTCGTCGTCCGTCAAGGCAATACCGGCGCGCATTTTGGCCACGTTCTCTGGCGGATGAAACTCATCCCCTTCGATCAAGATCCAGCCCAAGGCTTGCGTCAACGCCGCTGCAAAACTGGACTTGCCGCAACCGGCCACACCCATGATGACAACAGGACCATTCATTGTGAAGTTTTGGATAGCGCTATCCCATTTGGTAAAAAAGGAGAGCGTTCTGAGTGATAACCATCACACCAGTCGCTCTTGGATAGCGCTATCATAAACAAATCAAATCCTGCACAACCTAGCAAAAACCCGTAGCACTTATGAAGTCCAAAAGTCCACGTTCACGCGCCACAGGCCGCGTCACACTGGCCGATGTGGCGGCTTTGGCCAAGGTCAGCCCCATCACGGTGTCGCGTGCGTTACGCGGAGAACGGGCCGTGGCCAGTGATTTGACCGAACGCGTCAAAGCGGCTGCAGACAAGCTGGGTTACACACCTGACCCCGCGGCACGCGCGCTCGCCTCACGCCACAGCGACCACGTGGCGGTGTTGATTCCGATGCTGTCCAACAACTTGTTTGTAGACGTGCTGGAATCCATCCAAAAAACACTGCGCCAAGCGGGCTATCAAACCCTCATTGGCATCACGCATTACGACACACGCGAAGAAGAGCAACTCTTGCGCGAGCAATTGCAACATCGCCCTGCGGGCATTTTGGTCACGGGCTTAGACCGCAGCGATGCCGCGCGTACGCTGATTGAAAAAAGCGGCATACCTTGCGTGCACATGATGGAGTTGGCGCAATCGCCAGAGGTGAACAGCGTGGGGTTTTCGCAAACGCAGGCGGCCATTGCGTTGACCGAGCATTTGCTGCAACGTGGCCGCCAGCGCATTGCGTTTGCTGCTGCACAGCTAGACCCGCGCACGATGCAACGTTTAGACGGGTGGCGCAAAGCAATCAAGGCCGCCAAGCGCTACGACAAAGCCTTGACCTACACCAACAAGTCGGCGTCTTCGATGGCGCTAGGTGGTCAGATGCTGGCAGAAATTTTGAAGAACGACCCCGAAGTGGATGCCATCTTCTTTTGCAACGACGACTTAGCCCAAGGCGCGCTGCTGGCCGCGCAGCGTTTGAAAATCAAAGTGCCGCAGCAGTTGGCCATTGTGGGCTTCAACGACCTCACGGGCAGCGACCTCATCGGTCCAGGACTGACAACCATTCGCACACCGCGCGCCGAAATTGGGCAAGCCGCAGCACACATGTTGCTCGCCTTGATGCGCGAAGAAGATGTGCCCACGCCCAGCGTGGATGTGGGCTATGAATTGATGATTCGAGGTAGCACCTAAGTTATTACACTCAAGCCATGCAAAAAAACACCCCCACAGCATCCCACCGTTTGGCTGGCAAAGTCAGCCTCATCACCGGCGCAGCACAAGGCATTGGCCTCGCCACCGCTCTCAAATTTGCGCAAGAAGGCGCCATCGTCATCGTGTGTGATGTGAAGCAAGCCGCCGTGGACGACGCGGTGAAGCAGTGCCAAGCCACCGGCGCACAAGCCATTGGTTTTGTGATGGACGTCACGCAACGCGAGATGGTGGATGCAACCGTCAAAGCCGTGTTAGAAAAATTTGGCCGCATCGACGTGCTGGTGAACAACGCGGGCATCACCCAAGACGCACGTTTGCAAAAAATGACGTTGGAACAGTTTGACCGCGTGATCGATGTCAACCTGCGCGGCGTGTTCCATTGCGCACAAGCCGTGACCGATGCGATGGTGGCGCAAGGCAGTGGTGTCATCCTCAACGCGTCCTCCGTCGTGGGCATCTACGGCAACTTCGGTCAAACCAACTACGCCGCCACCAAATTTGGTGTGATTGGCTTCACCAAAACATGGAGCCGCGAACTCGGCCCCAAAGGCATTCGTGTGAATGCCGTAGCGCCCGGTTTCATTGCCACGCCCATCCTCAGCACCATCCCCGATAAAGTGATTCACGAGATGCAAGATCGCGTGCCTTTGAAACGCTTAGGCCAGCCCGAAGACATCGCCAATGTGTATGCCTTCTTGGCGAGCGATGAAGCGTCGTATATCAACGGCACGGTGATCGAAGTGGCCGGTGGGTTGACCGTATGAGCACCTCACACAGCGCCGCACCCAACGCGCCCAAAAGCAAAACTGATTTGTTTTGGTCGTTCACCTTCCTTGCGCTGCAAGGCTTTGGCGGCGTGTTGGCCGTCGTCCAACGCGAGTTGGTAGACAAAAAACAATGGCTCACCTTGGATGAGTTTGTTGAAGACTGGGCCGTCGCTCAAATCATGCCCGGCCCCAATGTGGTGAACCTCGCACTCATGATTGGCGGTCGCTGCTTTGGATTAGCCGGTGCGTTGGCCGCCTTGGCAGGCTTGCTCTTGGCCCCCACCATCGTGGTGTTGCTGCTGGCCGCTGCTGTGGCTGGCTTTGCCGATACGGCGGTAGCGCAAGGCATGTTGCGCGGCATGGGCGCTGTGTCTGCGGGCTTGATTGCCGCCGTAGGCATCAAGCTCATGGGCGCACTCAAGAACAACCCGATGGGCATGATGACGTGCATAGTGATTGGCGCCCTCACCTTCATCGCCATTGGCTTGCTGCGCTTGCCCTTGGCGTGGGTGCTGCTCAGCCTCGGCCCACTGGCCAGCGTGTGGGCCGCGCATTGCATCAAACAGCGAGGTGCCGCCTGATGCTCGATCTCTCATTGGCCGATTGGCTCTCGCTCTTCACCCACTTCATGTCGCTATCGCTCTTGGCCGTGGGCGGCGCCATCACCACCGCACCCGACATTCACCGCTACTTGGTGGACGAAACGCATTGGTTGAGCGATGAGCAGTTCACCTCATCCATCGCCCTCGCCCAAGGCGCGCCCGGACCCAACGTGATGTTCATCGCCCTCATGGGCTGGAACGTCGGCCTCAACGCCGCAGGCGGCTTAGGCGCAGGCTGGCCCGCTGTGGCGCTGGCGCTGTGGGGCGTGTGCGTCACCATGATCGGCATCTTGATTCCCTCTTGCACCCTCACCTTCGTGGCCACACGCTGGGCGCATCAAAACCGCGAGATGCTGGCCGTCAAAGCCTTCAAATCAGGCATGGCCCCACTCGTCATTGCCTTGCTCATCGCCACCGGTTGGTTGCTCACAGGCAAACACGAGAACCCCGCGCAAGACTGGCCTATGTGGGCCGTCTCAGCCATCAGCACATTGATCGTCTGGAAAACAAAAACGCACCTGTTGTGGCTCTTGGCCGCAGGTGCGTTGCTAGGCGGGTTAGGCCTCATCTAAAAATAAAAAGCAAGCCGCAGTCTTCGGCAGTTAGGTATTGGCCGCCACGATTTCTGGTGCCCCAGCATGAGGCAGCGGCCAATACCTAACTGCCGAAGCGAGCCCAGCAATAAATCAACCTGCAGTGCGTTGTCGACGTGCCTCGTACAAGCAAACGCCACTCGCCACCGACACGTTCAAGCTCTCCACACCGCCACACATCGGAATGCTGATGAGCTCGTCACACGTCTTGCGCGTGAGCTGACGCATACCGTCGCCCTCTGCGCCCAACACCAATGCGGTGGGGCCTTTCAGGTCCACTTGGTACAAGGTTTTTGGTGCATCGTCGCTGGTGCCGATGATCCAAATATTGCGCTCTTTCAGCTCGTTCAAGGTGCGCGCCAAATTGGTCACCATGAAATACGGCACCGTCTCAGCCGCGCCGCTGGCCACCTTGGCCACCGTGGCGTTGATACCCACCGCGTGGTCTTTGGGTGCAATCACCGCATGCGCACCTGCGCCATCGGCGCAGCGCAAACACGCGCCTAGGTTGTGCGGGTCGGTCACGCCGTCGAGCACCAAGATCAATGGAGCTTCGACTTTTTCAATGCCTTCCAGCAACTCATCCAGCGAATGCACTTGCTTGATTTCGCTCACGCGCGCCGCCACACCTTGGTGGCCGTGACCGCCGGAGAGCTTGGCCAAACGTGGGCCATCGGCCTCGATCAAACGCACACCAGCTTCGGTGGCGCGTTCGATGAATTGACGCATGCGCGCATCGCGGCGCGTGGGGTCAAAGTAAATTTCAATGATGGATTGCGGCGCTGTTTTGACGCGCACGCCAACGGCATGAAAACCGAAGAGAACTTTTGGGGCTGAAGACATAGGGCTTGATTATCCCTTGCCTACCGCTTGATCTTCCCCGCCTCAATCGTGATGGCCTGATCGCACTTCGCTGCCAGCTTTAAATCGTGCGTCACCAACACCAATGTGGTGCCCAGCTCCTTGTTGAGTTCAAACATCAAATCCATGATGCGTTCGCCGCTGGCATGGTCCAAGCTGCCGGTGGGCTCGTCGGCCAACAGCAGCGCGGGTTTGACCACAAAGGCGCGGGCCAAGGCGACGCGTTGTTGTTCGCCACCCGAGAGCACTTTGGGGTAGTGGCCCAAGCGTTCGCCAAGGCCCACACGCACCAGCATGTCTTTGGCGGCGACCCGTGGGTTGGGCACACCGGCCAACTCCAAAGGCAGCATGACGTTTTCGAGGGCGGTCATATTGCCCAAGAGCTGAAAGCTTTGAAACACAAAGCCGACTTGGCGCGCTCGCAAGGCGGCGCGTGCGTCTTCGTCCATTGCAAACATGTCCACGCCGCCCAAATACACCGTGCCTTGTGTGGGCGTGTCCAAGCCCGCCATGATGGACAGCAAGGTGCTTTTGCCCGAGCCCGATGCGCCCACGATGGCCAAGGACTGCTGTGGCAAAAGCTGGAAGTCGATATCGCGGAGAATGTCGAGTGTGCCCGTGGCGTCTTGCACCGATTTGGACAAATGCGAGACGACCATCAAAGGCGATGTGGAAGATTTTTGAAATGAAGGCGTGGTCATGAAGCGCAAGGGTTTGTTCAGGCGTGACTTTAACTTGGGTGCATTCAGCGCCGTTTGGCTGGGGGCTTTGGGCGTCGGCTCGGCTTCGGCACAACAACAAGTCATCACGTCCACAGGGCAAGGCATGGAGGGCGAAATCACGTCCACCGGTCCGCACCGCCGCCGTGGTCAACCACCGCAAGGCCAAGTGCCACCACCCGGCTCGGCCCCAGCACCAGGCACTGTGCCTGTAGCCACCATTTTGGTGTTGGGCGATTCGCTCAGTGCTGAATACGGCATTCCACGCGGCAAAGGCTGGGTGACCTTGTTGGCCGACAAGCTGCAAGCTGAGCGCCCCGATGTGCGCGTGGTCAACGCCAGCATCAGCGGCGACACCACCGCCGGTGGCCGCTCTCGCCTGCCCGCCATGCTCGACCAAGTGCGCCCCGTGCAAGTGGTGATTGAACTCGGCGGCAACGACGCGCTGCGCGGCCTCGACCTTGACAGCACGCAAAACAACCTCGAAGCCATGATTCAAGCCTGCCGCGCCGTGAACGCACGCGTGGTGTTGGTGGGCATGCAAATCCCGCCCAACTACGGGCCTGACTACAGCGCCAAGTTCAGCGTGATGTTTGCCAACCTCGCCAAGAAATACCGCACCGGCCTTGTGCCGTTTTTCCTCAAAGGCATTGCCGATGCACCCGATGCAGCGGCGCAGTTCCAACCCGACCGCATTCACCCCAAAGCCGAAGCGCACCCGCGCATGTTGGTCAATGTGTGGCCCGAAATTAAGAAGAATTTGTAAAGCATGAGCGTCACTTTTATCTCAGCGCAAGACGCGCTTGAGCGCATGGCCATTCCCTTGGGTGCCCCCGGCGGGTTCAGCACCATCATCGACGCACGCTGCGAAGACGAGTACGCGCTCGACCATTTGCCACACGCCGTCAACTGGCCTTCGCTCAACAACGAAGAACGCATCTTCGTGGGCACCATGTACAAACAGGTCAATGCGTTTGAAGCCCAAAAGCACGGCGCGGCGATGGTGGCGGCCAACATTGCGCGCCACATCCAACGCGAAGTGTTGGAGCTGTCCAAGAACTGGCAGCCACTCATTTACTGCTGGCGTGGCGGGAAGCGCAGTGGCTCGCTGTCCTTGGTGTTGGGACAAATTGGCTTCAAGGTCAACTTGATTGAAGGCGGCTACAAAGCGTTTCGCGCTGCCATGGTGGCAGACATTCCTAAGCGCGTTGCACCGCTGCAATTCAAAATCATCTCGGGTCCCACAGGTTCAGGCAAAACACGTTTGCTCTATGCACTCGCAGCCGAAGGCGCGCAGGTGTTGGACTTGGAAGACTTGGCCTGCCACCGCAGCTCGGTGTTGGGCCACATTCCGGGCCAACCTCAGCCCAGCCAAAAACGCTTTGACACGCTGGTGTGGCAAGCTCTGCGCAGCTTTGACCCGACACGCCCCGTGTTTGTGGAATCGGAAAGCCGCAAGGTGGGTAACTTGTCGATTCCCGAATCGTTGATGCTGGCCATGCGCGACAGCCCTTGCTTTGAGCTGCAACTCAGCCTCGACGAGCGCGTGGCCTTGTTGATGGAAGACTACCGATTTTTTGTGGACGACCAAGACCTGTTCAACCACCGCTTAGATGCACTGGTGGCCATTCGTGGCAAAGCCGTGATTGAGACATGGAAAGAACAAGTGCGCAGCGGCCAGATTGACCAAGTGGTGCGCGAGTTGCTGGTGTTGCACTACGACCCCACCTATGCCTCATCCATGGTGCGCAATTTCACACAGAACGGCCAAGCCACCGCGTGCGTGGCTGCCAATCGCAGCCCAGAGGCTTTGCGTGATGTGGCGCGCACCTTGTGTCAACACGTGGGGGTTTGAGGGCTTAGGCCACATCCCCGTCGATCACGTGGACTGCACCTCGGTAGGCATGCCAACTGGCAAAGCCCAACCAAGGCCCCACCACCAGTAAACCTGCTGCCGAGGGCCACATGGCCAAGCCCACCAGCAGCGTGATGAGTGCGCCCCACCACACAGCCACAGCGGTGCGGTCAAAGAACACGCGTAGGCTGGTGATGCCTGCGGTGATGGCGTCGGTGTCGCGGTCCAAAATCATGGGGATAGACACCATCATGGTGGCAAACACCAAGCCCGCGAAGAAGCCGCCCACGCACACATAGGCAGCCACGAATTCCCAGTTTTGCGGGTTGAGTACCGCATCGAGCGCGGTGGCCGTGCTGGGTAATCCGCCGGTGTTGAAGAACACCGCAAACACCACCAACGACGCACGGCCCCACAACAGTTCGAGCAGTAACACGACCAACACCAACATGCTCATGCTGCCCATGTGCGATTTCCAACACGTGAGCGAGCTGCGAAAACTCGGCCGCTCACCACGCTCCAGGTGCATGCTCACGTCATACAAACCCATCGCCAAAAATGGTCCGAGCAACAAACTGCCCGAGATGGCCGACAAGGTGTACTCGGGGCTGCTTTTGAACACAGCCGACACCACCAGCGCCATGCCCCAAAAACACACGCCGTAGAACAGCGCAATCCAAGGTTGCGCGCGCAGGTCGCACAAGCCGCGCCACAACCATTGCAAAGGGGCCACAAGTCCTATGGGGTGAATCTCAATGCGTTCGCGAGGCTCTGGGGTGTCGTCTGGCTGCATGAGGCTCCCTTGAAGGTGTTTAGCTTGGCAAGCCCGCCTTGTTCAAAGCTTGCAAGATGTCTCGTTGTAAATCGCTCACGTCTTCTAAGCCAATGCAAAACCGCACCACCCGTCCACGTTGCAAATGTTCAGTTGATCGGTGGCGGCTAGAGGCCATGTTGTACGGCATCACCAAACTCATGGGGCCGCCCCAGCTGTAACCGATCTTGAACAGTTGCAGGCTATCGCAAAACGCATCCACTTGGTGAGCGGGGAAACGCGCATCCATCACCACGCTAAAAATACCGGCAGCTAGACCTTGTGGGTTGTGCGGTGTCACACACAGCTGCTGCCAATGAGGATGCCCGGGTGAAGCACTGAGCGCTGGATGCAGCACTTGGCTAAACGCCGCTTGCGATGCGCACCATGTCGCCAAGCTGCGTGCGGCGGTGTCTTGCGCTTGGTAGCGCAAAGGCATAGACGCCAAGGAGCGCAACACCATCTCGGCATCGTTCGCGCCCACGCCTGTGCCCAAACGCATGTGGCTGAGCTTGAGCACACGCGCCAAGTCATCACTGCGCGTGACGATGCTGCCCATCAACACATCGCCACCGCCACTGGGGTATTTGGTGAGCGCGTGGATGGTCAAGTCCACACCTAGCTCGCCCTGCCCTGGCGTGAGATCGAAGGCATTGAAAGCCAAGCCTGCGCCCCAGGTGTTATCCAACGCGCACAGCACACCGCGTGACTTGCACAACTTCACCAAGGCAATCAGGTCTGGAAACTCCATCGTCACCGAGCCTGCCGCTTCGAGCCACACCAAGCGCGTGCGCTCAGTGATGCGAGCAGCCAAGTCGTTCACATCCAAGGGGTCATACACCTGATGCGTGATGCCAAACCGTGCCAACTCGCCCTCGGCCAACGACTTGTTGGGTGCATAAGCGTTATCAGGAATCAGCACCTCGTCGCCCGTTTTGAGCAACGCAAAATCCACATGCGCAATGGCCGCCAAACCGCTGGGCGTGAGGATGCAATGCGTGCCACCTTCTAGCGTGGCCAAACGCTCTTCCAACGTGAACGTGGTCGGCGTGCCGTGCAAGCCGTAGGTGTAAGCCGACTTGTCCATCCACTCACGCGTGCGCATGGCAGCCACATTAGGAAAGATCACCGTCGAGGCTTTGAACACGCCGACTTGCGGCGCTTTAAACTCGGCGGGCGGTTGGTAGGCGTGGTGAATGAGGTCGGTGCTGCTTGTCATGCGCTGATATTAACCAGCCAAGAAGCGAAAAACTCCGCACGAAGCGGAGTTCCTTAACCTCTCATCGCAACACCCGCAGTCAAACGGCGGAGTCAGTGCGCGATGTGGCGATTTTCTGGCGCGCAGCGACTGATGAGCCACAGCGCGTGCTGGCTGCGTCGTTTGACGAAGCCAGCGAAGGGAAGTTTTAAACCTTCCACTTCTCCATCAAAGCCGCTGGACGCATGTTGTCATACGGCTCGAAGGGTTGGTGAATCCAAGGATTGGTGGGCAAGTAGTCCACCGAGTAGTCGGGCTTGAAAGACGACACGCCTTTGGTCCAAATCACAGAGGTACGCAACTCGGTGATGGGCGCGTAGTTGTTTTTCAACTGGTCCACCACAGCCTTCAAGGTGTGGCCGGTGTCAGCCAAGTCATCAACCAACAACACGCGACCAGCGATTTCGCCTTTGGGTGTGGTGATGAAACGGGCGATGTCCAAGTGACCTTGCACCGTACCTGCGTCAGCGCGGTAAGAGCTGGTGGACATGATGGCCAAAGGCTTGTCGAAGATGCGCGACAAGATGTCGCCAGGGCGCATGCCGCCACGGGCCAAGCACAGGATGGTGTCGAATTCCCAGCCTGATTGGTGAATCTTGAGCGCGAGTTTTTCGATGAGGTTGTGGTACTCGTCGTACGACACGTACAGGTGTTTGCCGTCTTCGGTCAACATGGGTGTGGTCCTTTAAAAAAATTAAGCGATGTAGGGGTGGGTCAACAAGATCGTGTGGTCACGGTCTGGGCTGGTCGACACCATGTGGATGGGCACGCCTGTGGTTTCGGCAATGCGGTTCAAGTAGTGCTGAGCGGCTTTGGGCAGCTTGGCGTAGTCGGTCACGCCCACGGTGCTGTCGGTCCAGCCGGGGATGGTTTCGTAGATGGGTTTGCAGCGTGAAATCTCATCTGCGCCCATAGGCAGGATATCGATTTTTTCGCCGTCCAACTCGTAGCCCACGCACAAGAGCAACTCGGTCAAGCCGTCCAACACGTCGAGCTTGGTGATGCACAAACCAGACAAGCCGTTGACTTGCGCGCTGCGCTTGAGCAACGCGGCATCAAACCAACCGCAGCGGCGTGAACGGCCGGTGGTCACGCCTTTTTCAGCGCCCACGGTGGACATGTGATAACCGGGCGTGCCTTCTTTTTCCCAATCCAACTCAGTGGGGAATGGGCCGCCGCCCACGCGTGTGCAATACGCCTTGGTGATGCCCAAGATGTAGTGCAGCATGCCGGGGCCAACGCCTGCACCTGCGGCGGCATTGCCAGCCACGCAGTTGCTGGAGGTGACGAAGGGGTATGTGCCGTGGTCCACGTCGAGCAAGGTACCTTGTGCGCCTTCAAACAACAGGTTGGCACCGGCCTTGTTGGCTTCGTTCAACTCGCGTGACACGTCAGCCACCATCGGCAAAATTTCTTTGGCGTAGGCCATGGCTTCGTTGTAGACGGTGTCGAAGTCCACAGCGGGTGCGTGCAAGATGTCGGTCAAAACGTGGTTATGCAGCTCAAGGTTCTCGCGCAGTTTGGTGGCAAAGCGCTCAGGGTGCTTCAGGTCTTGCACGCGCAAGGCGCGGCGTGCAATTTTGTCTTCGTACGCAGGGCCAATGCCGCGTCCTGTGGTGCCGATCTTGGCCGTGCCGGCCTTCTCTTTGGCGGCTTCACGGGCGATGTCAATCGCGGCGTGGTACGGCAAGATGAGTGGGCAAGCTTCGCTGATGCGCAAGCGCGAACGCACTTCCACGCCCGCTTTTTCGAGGCCCGCAATTTCTTCAAGCAACTTGGTGGCAGACAACACCACGCCGTTGCCGATGTAGCACTTGACACCGGGGCGCATGATGCCGCTGGGGATCAAATGCAACGCAGTTTTCACGCCGTTGATGACCAAGGTGTGGCCTGCGTTGTGGCCGCCTTGAAAACGCACCACGCCGGTGGCGGTTTCGGTCAACCAATCGACCAATTTACCTTTGCCTTCGTCACCCCATTGGGTGCCGACGACGACGACGTTACGGCCTTTGGTAGCGGCCACGGTTTGTCCTTGGGTAGTGCTCATATCGACTCGATTACTTAAGAAAATTAAAGGGCGTGCACGGCCCACTGGCCGGCGACTTCGATCAGTTCACGATCGCAGTTGAATTCATCCACTTCGCTCTCGTGGCCTGGCAACACGCAGACCACGGTTTCGCCATTGGCACGCAAGGTGGCAATGGCTTCGCGCAAACCTTTGGCAGTGCCCCAAGGCGCACGAATGGCGGCTTTGAGGGCACGCTCGGGCACCACTTGCACCAACTCTTTGAGGTCCAAGCTGAAACCCACGGCTGGGCGTTTGCGGCCAAACACCGCGCCCACTTCGTCGTAACGGCCACCACGCACCAAAGCATCGCTGGCACCGGGCACAAAGATGGCGAAGCGCACGCCGCTGTAGTAGGCGTAGCCACGCAAATCGGCCAAGTCAAAGGTGACGGGCACACCGCTCAAGTCGGTGGCGATTTGGCGCAACTCAGCCAAGGCCTGCATGACCACAGGCCATGCAGCAAATGCTTTTTCGGCTTGGGCCAACACCGACACATCGCCGTACATGCCAACCAAGGCCACCAACGCGGTACGCACATTGGCCGGTAGATTTTGCGTGAGCGCTTGAACGCCTGCTGTGTCTTTGGCGGCCAAGGCGCTGTGCAAGGCATCGCGGGCATCGGGCGTCAAGCTCACACCATTCAGCAAAGCGGGCACGATGCGCGCATCGCTCAAGTCGACGGTGAATTGCTGGATGGAAACAGCCTTCAAGCTGTCCAAAGCCAAATGCAACACTTCGAGGTCGGCCTCAATGCCAGCATGGCCGTAAATTTCAGCGCCAAACTGCAAAGGCTCGCGGGTGGCAAAGGGACGGTCTGGGCGTGTGTGCAGCACAGGGCCGCAGTAGCACAGGCGCGTCACGCCAGCGCGGTTGAGCAAATGGGCGTCAATGCGGGCCACTTGCGGCGTGGTGTCAGCGCGCAGGCCCAAGGTACGACCGGAGAGTTGGTCGACCAATTTGAAGGTTTGTAAATCGAGTGCGCGGCCTGTGCCGGAGAGCAAGGATTCGAGGTATTCGAGCAGCGGCGGCATGACCAGCTCGTAGCCGTAGCCCCTGGCTGTGTCGAGATAAAGGCGACGCAGCTCTTCAATGTGCCGGGCCTCAGAAGGCAGAACATCGGCGATGTGATCCGGCAGAACCCAAGCAGACATGAAATTAAGGGAGGCTGTTAAAAACGTGATTTTACAGGGGTTCTCGGCCTTAACCGAGCCACCACAGCATCAAAACGCCAGCCAGCACGCAAACCAAACCGAAAAATCGAATTTGACCGTCTTGCAAGACCAGCAATTGCGCCATTTTGTCGCGCCAACCTTGGGGCGACGCAAAGGGCATGATGCCTTCAAAAATCAGCATCAGCCCAAAGGCTGCCCACAGCGTATCGCTGTCTAAGCTCATACGAGAGGCCTTTTACTTCTTAGGCGCAGGGGCGCTGCCGCCACCGCTGCCACGCAGGGCTTTGAAGAAGTCGCTCGATGGATCGACCACCATCACGTCGCTCTTTTTGCTGAACGTGGTTTTGTAGGCTTCTAAGCTGCGGTAGAACTGGGCGAAGTTAGCATCGCGGCCAAACGAGTCGGCATACAAACGCGCGGCTTCGGCATCGCCCTCGCCTTTGATTTTTTGCGCTTCGCGGTAGGCGTTGGCCACGGTCACTTCGCGTTGACGGTCAGCGTCGGCGCGGATTTTTTCGCCTTCGGCAGCACCAGTCGAACGCAACTCATTGGCCACGCGCTTGCGCTCGGCTTCCATGCGGCGGTAAACAGATTCGGTGATGGTGTCCACATAGTCCGCGCGGGTGATGCGCACGTCGATCACGTCAATGCCCCAAGGCTTGGCGCCTTTAACTGCCGCCAACACTTCGCGCTTGACATCGGCCAGCAGCTCATCGCGCTTGAGCGAGAGCAACTCTTTCACTGTGCGTTTGTTGATTTCTTCTTGGAACGCATTGCGCACCACGCGCGCGAGTTGTATCGAGCCCGCATTTTCATCCAAGCCCACGTTACGGATGTATTGCGAGGGGTCGGTGATGCGCCAACGGGCGTACCAGTCGATCACCACGCGTTGCTTTTCAGCGGTGAGCATGGGCTCGGTGTCGGCGTTGTCGAGCGTGAGCAAACGCTTGTCGATGTAGCTCACGTTTTGGAACGGTGGCGGCAACTTGATGTTGAGGCCAGGCTCGGTGATGACGCTCTTGATTTGGCCAAACGAATACACCACGCCAAACTGGCGCTGGTCCACCACAAACAAGGTGGAGCTCAGCAGCGCCAACGCCACGAAAGCTGAGGAAATGTAAAAACCAATTTTGTTTTGTTGCATGTTCATCTCCCCGATCAACGGCTGTCACGGTCGCGTGAGCGGCCATCGCGGGCACGTGCGTCAGCCGCAGGTGTGCTTGGGGTTACAGGTGTGTTGGCGCCGTTATGCGCCGCGTCTGCGGAGGCCGCAGGCGTTGCAGCACCCGCTGCTTGGGTTTGCTGAATGATTTTGTCCAACGGCAAATACAGCAAGTTGGAACCTTGCTTGGTGTCCACCAACACCTTGGTGGTGTTGCTGTAAATCTGTTGCATGGCGTCGATGTACAAACGGTCGCGCATGACTTGGGGGGCCTTTTGGTATTCACCCACGAGCGACTTGAAACGTTGGGCATCGCCCTCGGCTTGCGCCACGATGCGGGCTTTGTAGCCATCGGCTTCTTGCTTCAAACGTGAGGCGGCGCCCACGGCACGTGGCACCACGTCGTTGGCATAGGCTTCGGCTTCATTCTTGGCACGTTCGCGCTCTTGGCCAGCTTTGAGCACGTCGTCAAACGCGGCTTGCACTTGCTCAGGTGGACGCACGCCGCCTTGTTGCAAGTTGATGCCCACCACTTCCACGCCCACTTTGTATTGGTCAAGGATGGCTTGCATGATGGTGCGAATGCGTGGGCCGATTTGGTCACGCTCTTCGGACATGGCCGCGTCCATCTTCATCTTGCCCACCACTTCGCGCACGGCGGTTTCAGCGGCTTGCACCACGGTTTCGGTGGGGTTCTTGGTTTCAAACAAATAAGCGCGCGCATCAGTCAAACGGTATTGCACGGCAAATTTGATTTCGAGGATGTTTTCGTCTTCGGTCAGCATGGCCGACTCGCGCAGGCCCGTGGCTTTGACGATGTTGTCACGCCCCACATCGACCGAGCGAATTTGCGTGACTTGCACCAACTCGTGGCGCTGGAACGGGTAAGGCAAACGCCAGTTGAAACCTGCACCCACGGTTGAGCTGTAGCGGCCAAACTGCGTGATGACCGCCTGCTGGCCTTCTTGCACGATGAAGAAACCCGTGCTCATCCAAATGGCCAACACCACCGCACCAATCACGCCCACGCCAAAGCGTGCGACTTTGAAATCGGGGCCTTGAGAGCCGTTGGAACCGTTAGAGCCGCCGTTATTGCTGGGGGGCTCACCGCCGTTTTTACCGCCAAACAAACCACCGAGCTTGGCATTGAAATCACGCCACAACTCGTCCAAATCGGGTGGGCCACCCGCGCCTGCTGGGGGGCGTGGCGGTTCTTGTGGTTTTTTCTCGTCACTGGGCGCGGGCGGCTGTTGGCCCGCATTCGGGTCAAACGTGGGGTTGCCGTCTTTGTCGCGGCCCCAGCGGCCATCGTTGAGGTTAAACGTGTTCATGCGCATCGTTGTTTTTTCTCTGAAGTCGTCGATTGTGCCTAAGGATTCAGGCCTCATTCCAATTCCTGCGAATTTGCATGGTCTTCGGGCATATTGGCCACGGCTTCGTTGGCTAGGAAGTCTCGCAAAGCCCCCAAGCCCTCGCCTGTTTGTGCGCTCACAAAGAAGCGTGGCACGTTTTGGCCATCCACCTCGTAGTGGTCTTGCAGTTGGCGTGGACGTGATTCAGGGCTCATGGCATCGAGCTTGTTGAACACCAACACCTGCGGCACATCAGCAGCCCCAATTTCGGCCAACACTTTTTGCACCTCGTCCATTTGCTCAGGGTAATTGGGGTTGGACGCATCGACCACGTGCATCAGCAGCGTGGCATCTGCCGCTTCTTGCAGCGTGGCTTGGAAGGCGTCAATCAAACCGTGGGGCAAATCACGAATGAACCCCACCGTGTCAGACAGCGACACCGAACGGCCCGTGCCATCGGCATGGCCCAAATACAACTGGCGCGTGGTGGTGTCGAGCGTGGCAAACAGTTGGTCAGCCGCATACGCGCGGGCTTTGACCAAGGCATTGAACAGCGTGGATTTACCCGCGTTGGTGTAGCCCACCAACGAAATGGTGAAAGCATCGCGGCGGTTGCGCTGGCGGCGCTGGGTGCTGCGTTGCTTTTTCACTTTTTCAAGCCGCTCTTTGGTGCGCTTGATGGCGTCGTTGATCATGCGACGGTCCAGCTCAATCTGCGTCTCACCGGGGCCGCCGCGCATGCCGATACCGCCACTTTGGCGCTCCAAGTGCGACCAGCGGCGCACCAAGCGCGTGCTGAGGTATTGCAGCTTGGCCAGCTCGACCTGCAACTTACCCTCGTGGCTGCGCGCGCGTTGGGCGAAGATTTCCAAAATCAACAAAGTGCGGTCATTCACCGCCACGCCCATGTGGCGCTCAAGGTTGCGCTGCTGCGCGGGGCTGAGCGATTGGTCAAACAAAATCTCAGTGGCACCGTGCATGAGGGCCAGCTCTTTGATCTCGTCGGCTTTGCCGCTGCCCACAAACAGCGCGGCATCGGGTGCTTTGCGTTTGCAGGTGATGCGCGCCACGGGCTTCAAACCTGCGGTTTCGGCCAGCAGGCCGAGTTCTTCTAGCTCGCCATCGAAATGCGGCAAGCCGAAATCGACCCCCACCAAGATGGTGGCGCCGTCGTTTTTGGGAGGGGTGTCGTTCAAGCGGTCAATCTAAAAAATGAGACGTAAAAAAAGGGCTGAAACAGCCCTTTTTGCAGAGCATTCAAGCTCAGACTTCAGGCGAGCTGCCTGTGCCATCGGTGGGGTTGAAGTTCACAGCACGGCCCGGCACGATGGTCGAGATGGCGTGCTTGTAAACCATTTGCGTCACGGTGTTGCGCAGCAACACGACGTATTGGTCAAACGATTCGATTTGGCCTTGCAACTTGATGCCGTTGACCAAGTAAATGGACACGGGCACATGCTCGCGGCGCAGGATGTTCAAAAATGGGTCTTGCAACAGTTGGCCTTTGTTCTTTGAGTTGTCGGTGTTCACGATATTCTCCGTGTCTGTGTAGTTGAAAGAAATCCCACGTTACCACATCGTTGCAAAGCGTTCAGGATCAGTCGTCTTTGTCGGCGTAAGGGTTACTTGAGGTCTTCATCTCAATTCGCAAGGGGGTGCCTTCCAAATTAAAGGCCTTGCGGAAACGACCTTCCAAGAAGCGCTTGTAGGCGTCGGTCACGTGTTCCAGCGAGTTGCCGTGAATCACGATGATGGGCGGGTTCATGCCGCCTTGATGGGCATAACGCAGCTTGGGGCGGTACATGCCGCCGCGCTGGGGCGACTGGAACTGCACCGCTTCCAACAGCAGACGGGTGAGCAACGGCGTAGGCATCTTGCACATGGCCGCACGATGCGCTTGAGCAATGGCGCCCCACAAGGGGCCCAAGCCTTGACGCTTTTTGGCCGAAATGAAGTGCATGGCAGCAAACTTCAAGAACGGCAAACGCGTCTCAATCGAGCGCATCAGCTGTTCGCGTTGGTACGAGTCCACCGCATCCCATTTATTGACCGCCACCACCACGGCACGGCCGCTTTCCAAGATGTAGCCGGCAATGTGCGCGTCTTGGTCGGTCACGCCTTGTGTGGCGTCGAGCAACAGCAAGACCACGTTGGCCGATTCAATGGCTTGCAGGGTTTTGACGACCGAGAATTTCTCAATCGCTTCAAACACTTTGCCTTTGCGGCGCAAGCCTGCGGTGTCGATGAGTTCAAACATCTGGCCGTTGCGCTCGAACGGCACGCTGATGGCGTCACGCGTGGTGCCGGGCATGTCAAACGCCACCAAGCGCTCTTCACCCAACCACGTATTGATGAGGGTGGATTTGCCCACGTTGGGGCGCCCCGCCACGGCGAGCTTGATGATGCCGTCGTCTTGCTTATCAGCATCGTCGTCTGGCTCAGCCAAGTTCAGCGGCGCCAAGGCATTGGCCATCATGGTGCGGATGCCTTGGCCGTGAGAGGCCGACACAGGCAACACTTCGCCCAAGCCCAGCTCGTAGAACTCGACCAGTTGAGCGCCCTCTTTCATGCCCTCGGCTTTGTTGGCCACCAAAATGGTGGGCTTGCCCAAGCGACGCAGGTAGTTGGCAATGTCATGGTCTTGGGCCGAAATGCCACCACGGGCATCCACCACAAACACCACCACGTCGGCTTCAGCGACGGCTTGCTGGGTTTGACGCGCCATCTCTTTGTAGATGCCGTGATCCGCCGTTGGCTCAAAACCGCCCGTATCGATGACGATGAATTCGTGCTTTTCAAAGCGTGCATTGCCGTAATGACGGTCGCGTGTGAGCCCCGCGAAGTCCGCCACGATGGCATCACGCGATTTGGTCAAACGGTTGAACAACGTGGACTTGCCGACGTTGGGGCGGCCCACCAGGGCCAAAACGGGTTTCAAAACTTAATCCTTTAACTTCCCAATCACGGGATTTGGAGACCACTCACGCGACCTTCGCGTGTGACCACCACATATCGACCGCCGGCAAACACTGGCGCAGTTGCCAACACGTCACTGTCGAGCTTGATGCGGTTGAGCAACGCGCCATCAGCCAAAGACAGCAGGTACAACCAACCGCCGTTGTCCGCCACGAGGACACCTCGTGGTGTGACCAAAGGTGCGCTCAAGGTGCGATATTTCAAGCGCTCGGTATCCCAAAGGCGTTCGCCATTGCTACGGTTGAAGGCTTGCACCACACCATTGGACATCGGTGCAATCAACAGGTTTTCGTTGCCACTCACGCCCATTTCACCAACAGAGGGGCGTGTCCAGACGCCTTGACCGCGCTCGGCGTTGACACAGCCGACGGCCGTTTGGAAAGCGCGCGCGCAGACCACATCACCCACACGGTCAAACGGAGCGACCAAATCTACCAAGCGCTCTACATCATTGGTGCCACGTGGTGTGGCAATGGCAGATTCCCAACGAATCACACCCGTATTGGGATCAAGCCCTGCCAAACGGCCCGATAAGCCAACCAGCAAGGTATTTTTGAATGCCAACAACACACCGGCTTGCTTTAAGACCAACGGCTCACCCGGACGCTGTTGGGTCCAAAGTTGACGCCCCGTCGCACCATCAAAAGCAATGACGGAACGATCTGCGGTCAACACAAATACGCGTGCACCCGCTACCAAAGGTGCGGTAAATGACTGGGCAGGCAGGCTTCTTCGCCACTGCACTTTGCCATCTTGCAACGTCACCAACTCGTTGTTGCGTGTGACCACGGCCAATTGTTGGCCATCACTGCCCACACCCGCTGAAATGGCTTGATCAAGCTTGAGACGCCACACGTCTTTGCCTGTGTTGGCGTCCAAAACAGCCACCACACCTTGACTATTGGCCAATGCAATGCGGTCCTCGCGTGCAGAGACAATCAAAGAAAAATCGACTTTGCCGATATCGGCAGTCCATGCTGGACGCACATCTTGCATCACAGGCACGCTGCTGATTTCCGTCGGCTTTGGACGCGTAGGCGTCGAAGAACACGCAGCCAAAACAGCACAGACGCTGGCGATGGCGATACGCGACAAAGAATGCGTCGTGAATTGTGTCAATGATTTCATTTTTTGATCTCCACAGCAGGAATGTCTTCAGGATCTGCCCCCAAAGCGGCCAACTTCACGGCCACCAAGCGACGGTATTCGGCGTTGGGCTCAAAGCCTTTCCATGCGTTTTTGTAGTGTTGCACCGCCTCTGCAGGCTGCGCCTGCAACATGGCCAAGTCGCCCAAGCGGTCAGACATCAAAGGCGCGAAAGCCTCAGGGGTTTTGGTCGTGAGTTGTTTGCGAGCATCGTCATACGCTTTGTCTTCCACCAAGATAGACGCCAAACGCAGGCGAGCCAAAGCTTGGTAGCCCTCATCACTGGCTTTGTCGATGACCCATGTCAATTGGGTTTTCGCATCGGTTTTTCGGTTCGTGTCGTTGTACACGCGTGCGGCCAGCAAGGCAGCTTGCTGAGCGTAGGTGGTGCTGGCGAATTTGTCTTTGATGTCGGCGACCGAACGGTCCAACAAAGCCGCGTCATTGGCCAAAGCTGCACGCTCGACGGTGTCATACAAAGCAGCCGCTTGTGCTGCTTGTTTGCCTTGGTACGACTGCCATCCCATCCAGGCGGCGTAGCCACCCAACACGACGATCAGCCCCCACGTGATGAGGTCGCCCCAGCGCTTCCAAAAGTGCTTGAGTTCGTCGAGTTGCTCTTGTTCTTCGAGGTCGAGGTGCGATGCCATGGTCTGGGTACTTTGACTAAAAATTTAGCGGATTGTAGGGGGGCGGCTTGATGCCTAGCGCTCAAGCCACATCTGGCGACGGGGCCAGCTTGGCTTGTACGCGCACCGTCACATCGGTCAACGGCACGGCCTCTTGTGCACCCGCGCCATCGCGCAAGGCTTTGAGGGTCACTTCACCACGGGCCAATTCGTCGCAACCAAAGATGAGGCCCAAGGTCGCGCCGCTGCCATCGGCTTTTTTGAACTGCGATTTCATGCTGCCCATGCCCTCGCCTGCTCCGGCATGCATTTGCACCGACACGCCATGCGCACGCAAGGCTTGCACGGTTTTGAACACCACGGGCAAAGCAGCTGCATCAGGCACGATGGCGTACACGTCTGGGCCCTTGGGCTCGGGCAACGTGCCCTGCTCTTTGAGCAACTCGAGCACACGCTCCACGCCCAAAGCCCAGCCCACGGCGGGTGCGGGCTTGCCGCCGACTTGCTCGATCAGGTAGTCGTAACGACCGCCGCCGCAAATCGTGCCTTGCGAGCCGAGGCTCTCGGTGATGAACTCGAACACGGTGAGGTTGTAGTAGTCCATGCCACGCACCAAGCGTGGGTTGATGCGGTAGCTCACGCCACTCGCATCCAAAATGGCTTTGACGGCGTTGAAGTGCGCCAACGAGGCGTCGCCCAAAAAGTCGATCAACTTCGGCGCAGCTTCCACCACCGCTTGCATGGCGGGGTTCTTGGTGTCCAAGATGCGCAAGGGGTTGCTGTGCAAACGGCGTTTGGCTTCTTCGTCCAGCACGTCCATGTGGGCTTCCAAGTGCGCAATGAGTGCCGCACGGTGAGCTGCACGCTCGTTGGGCTGCCCCAAACTGTTGAGCTCTAAGCGCACATCTTTGATGCCAAGCTCTTGCCACAAGGTGTGGGCCAACAAAATCAACTCCGCATCCACCTCTGCACCGGGAAAGCCCAAGGCCTCCGCGCCGATTTGGTGGAACTGCCGATAGCGGCCACGCTGTGGGCGCTCGTGGCGAAACATGGGGCCCATGTAGTACAGGCGCTTGCCGCCTTCGTACAGCATGTTGTGCTCAACCACGGCACGCACCACACCCGCAGTGGCTTCTGGGCGCAGCGTGAGTTGCTCGCCGTTCAAGCGGTCTTCAAAGGAGTACATCTCCTTTTCCACAATGTCGGTCACCTCGCCCAAGCCGCGCACAAACAAAGCGGTGGGCTCAACAATGGGCGTGCGCAAGTTGCGGTACGCGTGGCGCGCCATCAAGTTGCGCACTTTCTCTTCAAGCCATTCCCAATGCGCCGACTGCGGCGGCAGCAAATCGTTCATACCTTTGACAGCGGTCAAGGCTTGGGCTTTGGATGGTTTTGTTGTTTTGTTTTCTGTCGTCACGGTCAGGCTGCGCAGGGTTTAACCAAAGCGCTTTTCAATGTAGTTTTCAACAATTTGGTGAAACTCTTGCGCGATGTTGTCGCCGCGCAAAGTCATGGCTTTTTCGCCGTCAATGAACACCGGCGCTGCCGGCGCTTCGCCGCTGCCAGGCAGGCTAATGCCAATATCGGCATGCTTGCTCTCGCCTGGGCCATTGACGATGCATCCCATCACCGCCACCTTGAGGTTTTCCACCCCTGGGTATTGGTTGCGCCACACGGGCATTTGGGAGCGCAAGAAATCGTCGATCTCTTTGGCAAGCTCTTGGAAGGTGGTGCTGGTGGTGCGGCCACAGCCGGGGCATGCGGTGACGCTGGGCACAAAAGTACGCAGGCCCAAGGCTTGCAAAATTTCAGAGGCCACCACCACCTCTTGCGTGCGTGCTTCGCCGGGCTGCGGTGTGAGCGAAACGCGAATGGTGTCGCCAATGCCTTCTTGCAGCAAGATCGACAACGCCGTGGCCGAAGCCACTGTGCCCTTGGTGCCCATGCCCGCTTCGGTGAGGCCCAAATGCAGCGGGTAGTTGCAACGCTGAGCCAGCTCGCGGTACACGGCAATGAGGTCTTGCACGCCGCTGACTTTGCAGCTGAGCAAAATTTGATTGGCCGACATGCCCATGCTTTGAGCGAGTTTGGCTGAGTCAATGGCCGAGGTGATGAGCGCTTCGTACATCACTTGCTTGGCGTCAAACGGTTGCGCACGCTTCGCGTTCTCGTCCATCAACTTGGCGAGCAACTCTTGGTCGAGGCTGCCCCAGTTCACGCCAATGCGCACGGCTTTGTCGTAGCGCATGGCCGCTTCAATCATTTGGCCAAACTGTTTGTCGTGCTTGTCGCCCTTACCCACGTTGCCGGGGTTGATGCGGTACTTTGACAAGGCCTGCGCACAGTCCGGAAACTCAGTCAGCAAACGGTGGCCGTTGTAGTGAAAGTCGCCGATCAGCGGGACGTGGATGCCCATCTTGTCGAGCTGCTCGCGCACATGCGGCACAGCGGCGGCGGCTTCGGGGGTGTTGACGGTGATGCGCACCAACTCAGACCCCGCCAAGGCCAACTCTTTGATTTGAATGGCTGTGCCAATTGCGTCGACGGTGTCGGTGTTGGTCATCGACTGCACACGCACCGGCGCGTCACCACCGACGGTGACCACATGGTCACCCCACGCCACGCGTGCTTGCAAGCTGTGGCGTGCTTTGGGTTGCGACAAAGCAATGCCGTGGGGCTGAACGTTATTTGCCATCCGTGGCTCCTGCAGCACTGGCAGGCACGAGGGCACTGGCCGCTTGTGCGGCTTGGGCTGCCACCGCAGCAGACTGCACGGTGGTCACCACCATATTGCCAGACACGTTTTCAATGGCTGAAGCCGGCACTTCGGTGGAAGGCAGCGCCACAGCGGATGGCTCCACAGGCACCACCACTTCGCCGGAGGATGGCTCATCTTTGAACACCAACAAACTGTGAAGCTCTGGCCAAAAACCGATCACCAAAGCCAAAGCCAAAATCATCAAGGCCGCCCAACGCATAGGCGTGAACAAACGCACCATGACCACAAAGCTGGATTGCGGCAAGAAAGATGGACGGTCTAACGGGAAGTCCAAGCCACGTTCATTCTTAGCGGCCAGACGTGACACATCTTGCCCCGGCAACAAAGCCAGCACGGGCGCCGCATCGACTCTGAGTTGGCGGCAAACCGCCAAAGTTAACGCGCGGGCAAACATGGCATCGGGCAATTCGTCCAAGCGGTCGTGTTCCAGCGCTTCCAGTTTGGCGGGCGACACACGCAGGGCTTGCGCCAACACATCGAGCTTGAAGCCTTGGGCTTCGCGGTATTGGCGCAGCAAAGCCCCCGCTGTGGTGCTGGGGCTGGTCGATGTGGTGGTGTCTTCAGTCATTCGTGGTTAAAAAGAAGGTGATGTCAATCGTTGCGGGGAGTTATTGCGGGCTGTGCCGACGCACGTTGCTGGCACAAAGCAACCGCTTGGGTGGTTTTGTCTGCGTAACGGTAGCTCGGCTGCGACAAGGCGTTGGCAAACTGCGTTTGGGCTTGGGTGAATTGATTTTGTTCACACAAAAACCAACCATAGTTGTGTTGAATCGCCGCCAATTCGGCCGGGCGTGCAGGCGGCATCAACGCAAGTTGCAGCGCTTGCTCAAAACTTTGCTGCGCTAATTGGGGGGCGTTGTTACGCTGGTGTATCAACCCGAGCAAGCTATAGGCGTCGGCAAATTGCGGGTCGATTTGTAACGCGGCGCGCACCTCTTGCTGCGCCACATCGATTTGGTTGTGTTCGTAATAAGCCGTGGCCAAGCTCAAGCGACGCATGGCGCGTTCGCGTGTGGCGCTGGGCTCTGTTGGCGTGAGCGCGTCGAGTTGAAACGCGGCCGAGCCACAGGCACTGAGCCCCATAACGGCCACCATCCCCACACACGCCCAAGCGAGCCAACGCCAGATGATCATGACGACACCTGTGTGAGCGGAATCACGCGTTGCTTGGCGATGCGCTCGTCCACGCGCGTGCGGTCTTTCACATCGCCCGCGAGCTGACCACAGGCGGCATCAATGTCGTCGCCGCGTGTTTTGCGCACGGTGGTGATGATGCCGGCTTCGCTGAGTTGCGCCGCAAACGCTTTGACCGTGGCCGCGTTGGAGCGCGTGAGGCCCGAGGCAGGAAACGGGTTGAACGGAATGAGGTTGAACTTGCAAGGCACGCCCTCGCCCATCCCGCGTTTGGGCTTGACCAAGTCAATCAAAGCTTGCGCATGTTCGGGTTGGTCGTTCACGCCATCCAACATGCAGTACTCAAAGGTGATGAAGTCACGTGGCGCGTGCGCCAAGTAGCGGCGGCAAGCATCCATCAATTCGTGCAAAGGGTATTTGCGGTTGAGCGGCACCAAGTTGTCGCGGAGTGCATCGGTGGGCGCATGCAGCGACACCGCCAAAGCCACGGGGCAGTCTTCGCCCAGACGGTCCATCATGGGCACCACGCCCGAGGTGGACACCGTCACACGGCGGCGCGACAAACCATAACCGTGGTCGTCCAACATCGAACGCAGAGCGGGCACCAAGGCGCTGTAGTTTTGCAGCGGCTCGCCCATGCCCATCATCACCACGTTGGAGATGACGCGCTCGGTGGTGTTGAACTGCTTGCGCAGCGTGTGCTCGGCAAACCACAGCTGCGACAAAATTTCGCCCGTGGTGAGGTTGCGGCTAAAGCCTTGATGGCCCGTGGAGCAAAAGCGGCAGCCCACGGCGCAACCGGCTTGCGACGACACGCACAACGTGCCTCGGTCGTCTTCGGGAATGAACACGGTTTCGACGGCGTTGCCGTCACCCACGTCAAACAACCATTTGATGGTGCCGTCGGCGGAGTCGTGTCGGGAAATGGGAGTCAGTGGCTGAACCTGTGCGCAGGTCTTCAGCTTCTCGCGCAGCGACTTGGCGAGATCAGACATCTGATCAAAGTCTTGTGCGCCTTTTTGGTGGATCCACCGGAACAGCTGTGTGGCGCGAAAGCGTTTTTCGCCCAAGCGCTCACAAAAAACGGCCAAACCGTCGAGATCAAAATCAAGCAGGTTGGCCGTCATTTTTTTGCGTCGGCATCGCTGCAAGCAGCGACGCCAATTGCCTCTTAGTGACCGTAAACGTTCATGCCGGCGAAGAAGAAGCCGATTTCAACAGCGGCTGTCTCAGGGGCGTCAGAACCGTGCACAGCGTTGGCATCGATGCTGTCAGCGAAGTCAGCGCGGATGGTGCCAGGAGCAGCTTCTTTGGGGTTGGTTGCGCCCATCAAGTCACGGTTTTTCAGAATCGCGCCTTCGCCTTCGAGCACTTGGATCATGACAGGGCCAGAGACCATGAAGTCAACCAAATCTTTGAAGAAAGGACGTGCTTTGTGCACAGCGTAGAACTGTTCGGCTTCGCCGCGTGACAAGTGAGCCATGCGAGCGGCCACCACTTTCAAGCCAGCGGCTTCGAAACGTGCGTAGATTTGGCCGATGACGTTCTTAGCAACTGCGTCGGGCTTGATGATGGAGAGAGTACGTTCGGTCATTTGGAGTTTCCCTGTTTTGACTGTGATTGAAATTTTTATTCGCAAGGTGCGGAGCCTGCTATTTTAACCTCTTCAAGGGATTTCCCTTGAATAAGACAGCGTTTTTGCTGCACCTTCGCTGTGATTTATCGGCCACCTCGGCCACGGCTGCCTGAGTTGCCGCCGCCAGAACGGCCACCACCAAAGCTACCGCCAGCTGAACCACCTCTGCGTGGTGCGTTGCTTGAGGGACGCGGACCACCTACAAGACCAGCTTTGAAGGCTTTTTGACCATCTTTTTTGCGTTGGCGCTCGATGGCATAGCTGTCGGCACCGATGTAGCCCACAGACGTTTGCATGGGGTCTGGCTGCTGTGTGCGTTCTTGCTGTTTGCCACCACGGCGGCGCTCCGTACGCACCAAACGCTCGGGGCCGCTGCGCTCTTCGGGTGCGCGCGGGGTCGATGGGCGTGGGCCCACGCTGTTACCGCGACGGCGGCTGTTGGCGCGCTCGTTGCGGTCGTGGCGTGAAGGGCCACTTTGCAAGGGTGCTTCAGCACCGGCAGCCTCCATCAAAGCACGGATGTCGCGCTCGCCGAGCTCGACAAACGCACCGCGCTTCAAGCCGCGTGGCAGCACCATGGCGCCATAACGAATACGAATCAAACGGCTCACAGCATGGCCCACGGCCTCGAACATACGGCGTACTTCACGGTTGCGGCCTTCCGAAATGGTCACGCGGTACCAGCAGTTAGAACCTTCACCACCGCCCTCTTCGATTGATCCAAATTGCGCAGGACCGTCATCCAGCTGAATGCCAGTGATGAGTTGTTCTTTTTGGTCTTTGCTGAGCTTACCCAAGGAGCGCACCGCGTATTCACGTTGCAGGCCAAAGCGTGGGTGCATCAGCTGGTTGGCCAATTCGCCGGAGCTGGTGAACAGCAACAAGCCTTCGGTGTTCAAGTCCAAACGGCCCACGGATTGCCATTTGCCTTGGTACAGGCGTGGCAAACGGCGGAACACGGTGGGACGGTTTTGTGGGTCGTCGGTGGTCACCACTTCGCCCGCGGGCTTGTGGTACGCAATCACGCGGGGCGGCGGCGGTGCAATGCGCACCTTGAGCTGGCGGCCATTGACCTTGATTTGGTCACCAAACTGCACGCGTTGGCCCACGTGGGCCACTTCGTTGTTCACGGCCACATGGCCTTCGGCAATCAGGCGCTCCATCTCGATGCGCGAGCCCAAGCCCGACTGGGCCAAAACTTTGTGCAGCTTGGGCGATTCGGGTTGTGGCAACAGCACGCGTTTTTCAGGCGCGGATTCGGCACGGATGAGCTCGGCATCGAACTCGCCAGACACCACGTCATCAAAGTCAAAAGCGGTGTCGTCGTCCAAGAACTCATCAGAGTGATCGGTTGGCTTGCCACCCAGGTCGTGGTGTTTAGTGTTCATGCGTGTCGTCGCCGGTTGGGGCGGGGTCTCTGGGTGAGGAAAGTTCAAAAATGGGGGCTTCGTCGCTGAGGGCGGTTGGGGCCGCCACATCGATTTCAGCGGGTGTCGCGACTTCGGCCGTCTCTGCGGATTCGAGCGCCATGTCCAACTGCAAGGACGGGTCGTCTTCACCCAAGCGAGCAAAGGCGTTGGCTTGCGCTTGCGCGCTGTCAAACACGGGCAATTGGTCGAGCGAGGCCAAGCCCAGATCGTCCAAGAACTGGCGCGTGGTCGCGTACAAAGAAGGACGGCCCACGGTTTCGCGGTGGCCAATGACTTCTACCCAACCGCGGTCTTCGAGTTGCTTGATGACAAGGGAATTGACCGTCACGCCACGGATGTCTTCCATGTCGCCACGGGTCACAGGTTGGCGATACGCAATGATGGCCAAGGTTTCCATCACAGCGCGAGAGTATTTCGGCGGCTTCTCGGGGTTCAGTCGGTCCAAAAACTCGCGCATTTCTGGGCGACTTTGAAAGCGCCACCCCGTGGCCACTTGCACCAACTCCACGCCGCGCTGCGCCCAGTCGAGCTGCAACTCTTCGAGCAAGGTGCGAATGGTGTCTGCGCCCAGGGCGTCAGAAAACAGCACGCGCAAATCGCGAATCTGAATGGGTTGGTGCGAACAAATCAGGGCGGTCTCAAGTACGCGCTTGGCATCCACGGTGTTCATCGTGCGAGTTCCGGGTCAAGGGTCGAGGAAATAGTGGGCGGATGCGGGGCATCGCCAAAGTCAGAGCCAAAGGGCTCACCGCTTTCACAAGCGTGAGCCCGTATTGTAGCGGAGGCGCGTTTTAGGGGGATTCAGGCCGTTTGAGGCCCAAGCTTGCCAGCAAATTCACCATATCGTCCGGCAACGGCGCTTCAAACGAGAGCGGTTCACCCGTGATCGGATGGTCAAAGCTCAAGCGGAAAGCATGCAAGGCTTGGCGCTCGATGCCCATGTTCATGGGGCCTGCATACAAAGAGTCGCCCACCAACGGGTGCCCAAAGTGCGCCATGTGAACACGGATTTGATGCGTGCGACCTGTGTGCAACGTGCACTGAACCAAGCAAGCCTCTTCTTGGCTGCTCAAGCACTCGAATGTGGTGTGGGCTTCTTTGCCGGGCAGGCGCTCCAGATCGACCACGGCCATGCGCAAGCGGTTTTTGTAGTCACGACCAATGGCCGCCACCACATCACGCACAGGCGCGCCGACCCATTTGCGATAAGCCACGGCCAAGTACTCGCGATGAACGTGGCGCTCAGCAATCAGAGCGACCAAGGCATCCATGGCACGGCGTGTACGGGCCACAATCATCAAACCACTCGTGTCTTTGTCTAAGCGGTGCACGATGCCCGCACGCGGCAGCATCACCGCTTGCGGATCCATGGCCAACAAACCGTTGAGCAAAGTGCCGCTCCAGTTGCCGGGTGCTGGGTGGACCACCAACCCTGCAGGTTTGAAGATGACGCGCAAATCTGCATCTTCGTAGATCACATGCAACGGGATGTTTTCAGGCTTAAAAGCTTGGCTTTGCGGGGTGGGCTTCAGGATGAGTTGATACCGCTCACCCATGCGGACTTTGGCCGAAGCCTTGGTGATGACACGACGCGTTGGCAACAAACAACTGACACAACCATCACCAAGCAATTGCTGCGAAAAACTACGTGAAAACTCAGGCAACAGCGCGGCTAAGGCTCGGTCCAATCGCTCGCCATGTAAATCGTTAGGAATCAAAAGTTCGCGGGTTTCGACCTCTGGCCCATCCGCAAGATCTGTCTGCTCATCCAGCAAAACATCGTCTGGTGGCAAATCGTTCTGAGGAAATTGTGCCGATAGAATGGATTGACTTTGTTTCAAGAGGTTGACCTGTGGTGTTACGAATCAAATTATCAACGGTATGCATGGCTGCAGGCCTAACCTGTGCAATTCTTTTCTCTGGTTGCGCAGATAGCAATTACGACCCGACCAAAGGATGGAGTGTCGACAAACTCTATAGCGAAGCGAAAGATGAGATGGCGGCCGGCGGCTATGACAAGGCCATTGGCTTGTATGAAAAGCTTGAAGGACGAGCCGCAGGCACGCCACTAGCTCAACAAGCCCAACTCGACAAAGCTTGGGCGCAGTACAAAACAAACGAGCCAGCACAAGCGGTTGCCACACTGGATCGGTTCATCCGATTGCACCCCGCGAGCCCTGCCCTTGATTACGCCCTTTACTTAAAGGGCTTGGTCAATTTCAACGAAAACTTGGGCTGGTTTTCTTCAATTGCCGAGCAAGACTTGGCTGAGCGCGACCCCAAACAAGCCAAAGAATCCTTTGAGGCGTTCCGAGAATTGACAACTCGTTTCCCGGACTCCAAGTACTCGGCAGACGCACGGTTGCGCATGGCGTTCATTAAAAATTCGCTCGCCCGTTCAGACGTACACGTTGCACGCTTTTACTTTCAACGTGGCGCTTATGTTGCGGCCATCAACCGTGCGCAAGCAACTGTTCAAGATTTCCGTGATGTCCCCGCTGTCGAAGAGGCCCTCTACATCATGGTCCAGTCGTATGACAAACTTGGCATGACACAGCTTCGTGACGATACAAATCGTGTGCTAAACGGGACTTATCCAGATAGCAAATTCTTGAAGCCTGAAACTCAAACCACTAAAAAACCGTGGTGGAAGATTTGGAAATAAAGTCTTGATTCAGTCCACTTAAGGACTGAGCCAATGCCTCTGAGCTTTGCAATTGACGCATGGGAGGCAAAGATGCAATCAAACGACGACCGTAACCCGTGGTCACCAAACGGTTGTCGCACAGCACCAAAACACCTTGATCTGATTCGGTACGAATCAACCGTCCTGCGCCTTGCTTCAAGGCCACCACGGCCTCCGGCACAAAGTAGTCGTTGAAAGGGCTACGCCCCTGCGCTTCTAAACGCTTGCTACGGGCTTCCACCAAAGGATCGTTCGGCGGCGGAAACGGCAGCTTGTCGATGATGACCAACTGCAAGGCATCGCCCGGCACATCAAAGCCTTCCCAAAAAGTGGCTGAGGCCACCAACACGCAACTACCCTCGCCGACTTTGGCACCGTCGCGGAAACGTTCCATCAAATGACGTTTGGGCCACTCGCCTTGCACCAAGACATCAATGCCCGAACCTTCGAGGCGCTGCTTCATCACATCCCCAATGGCACGCAAGGCACGCAAGGTCGTGGTCAAGACCAAGCTGCGCCCACCCAAACGACGCACGGCATCACTGGCCAATGCGGCCACCTGCGTACTATGAGCCGGGTCGTTCGGACGAACCATATCGCGTGGCACATAAAGCGACGCCTGCGCTGGGTAATCAAACGGACTACTCACGCGCAACACTGTGGCGGACTCCAAGCCACATGGCTCGGTGAACCAACGCAGACGTGGGTCATCCCCCAAAGTGGCCGAGGTGAACACCCATGTGCGTGGACGTGTATCTGCCGCATCGGCCACCGCTGGTTCGTCATGCCAAGGGGCTGGCTCCGCGGGTTTCATCAAACGCTCGCGCACGGTTTCGGCAATGTCTAAGGGCGCCTCCATCAAACGCATTTGCGAAGCGCTCACATCCACCCAACGCACGGCATCGGGTGCACAAGCTTTCAAGAACGCATCGACGCGCTTAGCGACTTCGGCGACACGGTCATGCAAGCGCATGAAGTCGGGTGCAATCTCACTCACTGTGTCTAAGGCTTGCAGTGCTTGCACGCAAGCCGAACCCACGTCTTGCAGTGACTGCTCCCATGCGCCCGGGTGAATACCTTCGGGGGCTTCATCGACCCAACGCAACTTCACCGCCCCCGAACGTTTGCCACCAATGAGACGCAACTCACGCGCAGCGCGCTCGAGACCTGCGCACACACCTTGCCAATCAGCGAGTCCTCGCGCCAATTGCAAGCCCGTCGCCAAGATGTCGCGGGTGACATCCAACAACTGGGCCGTCCCCAACTGATGGCCTAAGAAATTCACACCGACTTCGTTGAGCTGATGCGCTTCATCAAAAATCACCACACGCACGCTGGGCAACAACTCGGCCATGCCCGTTTCACGCACCGCCATATCGGCAAAAAACAAATGGTGATTGATGACCACCACATCCGCCCCCAAGGCCTCACGACGCGCTGCATTGACGTGGCAAGTTTTGAACTTGGGGCATTGCGAACCCAAGCAGTTTTCACGGTTAGAGGTGATGAGTGGAATCAAAGGCGAACGCTCATCCAAACCAGGTAACTCAGCCAAGTCACCGGTGCGTGTGCTGAGCGACCATGTCTCGATACGCGAGAGCAAGTGCATCGTGTGACGATCTGGCATGTGTGTGTCGCGGCGCGCCATTTCCATGCGGTGCGTGCACAAATAACTCGCACGCCCTTTGAGCAAGGCCAGACGAATCGGTAAATTCAGCGCTTGCACCAATCGCGGCAAGTCGCGTGCAAAGAGTTGGTCTTGCAGGGCCTTGGTGGCCGTGGACAACAACACACGCTCCCCGCTGAGCAAGGCTGGCACAAGATACGCAAAGGTTTTGCCCACCCCCGTACCCGCCTCCACCACCAAACTGCCGCCGTGGGCCACCACATCCGCAACAGCCAAGGCCATGTCGGTTTGACCTTGGCGGGGATTGAAATGATCCGTGGCGCGCGCCAACACACCTAAAGGCGCGAACGCTTCTTGTACCAAATCACGCAGGGGATGGCTCATCGCGTCGGCACTGGCAAGGGGGCTGCGGGCTCTTTGTTGCGTTCGCGAAGTTTTTTGGCAACGTCTTCTCGATGCTGCGCCGCCTCACGTTGCTTTTCCTCGTAGTCGCCTCGCTTGGTACCTTGTAAGGCATGGTCGATTTGCTTTTGAGCATTGGCGTCGGCACGGTCTTTAGACGCCGCGATGGCTGCCGCACGTTCCGCTTCTGATTTCTTACGCTCAGCATCGCTGTTTCTATCGGCGACAGCACGGCGCGCTTGCTCAGCTTGGATTTTCCGTTCATTCGCATTGAACCTAAGTTCTTCTTTGCGCAGCAAGGCATTGGCTTCGATGCGTCGATCACGCGCTTTCAAACGGCAGCTCGTCACATCGAAATATTGATAACAGGTTTTTATCTCATTTTGGTACTGCGCATCAAGCTGCTGCCTCGCTTGCGTCAAGCGTTCACGTTCAGCATGACGCGCCGCCTCATCGCTGACAGGCGCAACCGCTGGGGATGCATCAGATGTTGCAGCCTCATCAGACCAAGCCAATGTGGACAAGACAAGAAGCAACGCAAATCCTATTTTTTTCATGTCAACCCTGTGTCTACCGTGCGGCGCTCCAGCGCCAAGAACTCAGCCGATTGCATCTCATTCAAGCGCGACACCGTGCGCGGGAATTCATGCGACATCGGGCCTTCGGTGTACAGCTCTTCAGGGGCCACAGCCGCCGACATCATCAGCTTGACGCGACGGTCGTACAACACGTCGACCAGCCACGTGAAACGACGCGCCTCAGACGCACGGTTCACAGGCATGTGCGGCACATCGCTGAGCAACACGGTGTGAAACTGGCTGGCGATTTCGAGGTAATCGTTTTGCGAGCGTGGGCCACCGCACAAATCTTTGAAATCAAACCACACCACACCACCCGCACGGCGACGGGCTTTGATTTGGCGTGCCTCGATGTGCAAGATGGGGTCTTCGTCTTGGCACTCAGCCAAACGGTTGAACGCATCGGTCATCTTGGCATCTGTCGCCTCACCCAGCGGCTGCAAATACAAATCAACTTGTTCTAAGGTGCGGCGGCGGTAGTCGGTGCCATTGTCCACGTTGAGCACTTGCATGCGTTCGTTGAGCAAGTCAATCGCAGGCAAGATGCGGTCGCGGTGCAAGCCGTTGGGGTACAAGCCACTGGGCTCAAAGTTGGAGGTGGTAACAAAACCCACACCGTTGTCAAACAAGGACACCAACAAGCGATGCAAGATCATGGCGTCGGTGATGTCGGCCACGTGAAACTCGTCAAAACAAATCAGCTTGTAGCGTTTAGAAATTTTCTTGCCCAACACATCCAGCGGATTCACCGTGCCTTGCAGCTCACGCAGCTCGCGATGCACTTCGCGCATGAACTCGTGAAAGTGCAAACGTGTTTTGCGTTTGATCGAGACCGCTTCAAAAAAGCAATCCATCAAAAAGCTTTTGCCGCGCCCCACCCCGCCAAACATGTACACGCCCAAAGGAATAGCGGGACGGTTGACCAGCTTTTTCAACGAGTTCGAACGCTTGGTGCGGTAGGCATCCCACTCGGCGGCACAGCGCTCTAGCGCCTCGATGGCACGCAGCTGCGCAGGGTCACTTTGAAAGCCCCGAACTTCGAGTTCTTTGAGGTAATTTTGGTAAACGGGTTTGTGCTCTGACATAGGGCTCTATTGTGCCTTGCCCATGAAAAAAGCCCGCTGGTGAGAGCGGGCTTTTTAGACGCAACGCGTTGAAACTTTTTAGAAGTTCAAGGTGCGCTTGTCCACGGCCAAAGCCGCTTCTTTGGTGGCTTCGCTGAGCGATGGGTGTGCGTGGCAAATGCGGGCGATGTCTTCGGCCGAGGCCTTGAATTCCATCGCCACCACAGCTTCAGAGATCAACTCAGACGCCATCGGGCCCACGATGTGCACGCCCAAGATTTCGTCGGTCGTGGCATCGGCCAAGAACTTCACCATGCCGGTGGTGTCGCCCAAAGCGCGCGCACGGCCGTTCGCGAGGAACGGGAATGTGCCGGCCTTGTACGCCACGCCGTCGGCCTTGAGCTGCTGCTCAGTGCGGCCCACCCAAGCGATTTCGGGGCTGGTGTAGATGACCCAAGGAATGGTGTTGAAGTTGACGTGACCGTGTTGACCAGCGATACGCTCGGCCACGGCAACGCCTTCTTCTTCGGCTTTGTGCGCGAGCATGGGGCCACGCACCACGTCACCCACAGCCCACACGCCGGGGACGTTGGTTTTGCAATCGCCGTCGACCACAATCGCACCGCGCTCGTCGAGCTGCAAGCCAATCGCTTCGGCGTTCAAACCGATGGTGTTGGGCACGCGACCGATGGACACGATGAGTTTGTCAGCCTCCAGCACCACAGCTTCGCCTTTGGCGTTGGTGTAGTTGACGGTGACGCCCTTCTTGCCATTGACGATTTCGCCAACTTTCACGCCGAGTTCGATCTTCAAGCCTTGCTTGTCAAACGCCTTCTTGGCTTCTTTGGCGATTTGCTCGTCCACAGCTCCGAGGAATGTGGGCAGGCCTTCGAGGATGGTCACGTCAGCGCCGAGACGACGCCATACAGAACCCATTTCCAAACCGATCACGCCTGAGCCGATCAAGGTCAACTTCTTAGGTACAGCGCCGACGCGCAACGCGCCGTCGTTGGACAACACATTGACTTCGTCAAACGGTGTACCGGGCAAGGCACGGGCGTTAGAACCTGTGGCGATGATGACTTGCTTGGCCGTGATGGACTCTTCGGTTTTGCCAGCCACGTTGACGGTGTAACCACCTTCGGCTTTGCCAGCAAAGCTGCCGCGACCGTGGAAGAACGTGATCTTGTTTTTCTTGAAGAGGTACAAGATGCCGTCGTTGTTTTGCTTCACAACGTTGTCCTTGCGGGCGATCATCTTGGCCACATCCATCTTCACGTCTTTGGCAGTGATGCCGTGTTCTGCGAAGTGGTGGTTGGCGTGCTCAAAGTGCTCAGACGATTGCAACAAAGCCTTAGAAGGAATGCAACCCACGTTGGTACATGTGCCGCCGGGCGCTGGGCCACCGGCCGCGTTTTTCCACTCGTCGATACAAGCGACTTGGAAACCGAGTTGCGCAGCACGAATAGCTGCCACGTAGCCACCGGGGCCACCACCAATGACGACAACGTCGAATTGTTTGCTCATAAAAATTTCTCTTGAAATGAACAACGCCCCCAAACTGGGGGCATTGAATGAAGGTGAATTAGATGTCGAACAACAAGCGAGCTGGATCTTCCAGCGCTTCTTTCATC
>Ga0228699_1000012_pt1 | contig 221426 bp, 221 predicted proteins | sample McNCre217_Aug_MG_FD_178016 | JGI IMG/M metagenome (GOLD analysis project Ga0228699, IMG submission 178016) | Freshwater microbial communities from McNutts Creek, Athens, Georgia, United States - 2-17_Aug_MG | ecosystem: Environmental > Aquatic > Freshwater > Creek | place: USA: Georgia... | reverse complement strand
TGTGCTGTCGAAGGACGAAGGTGGTCGCCACACGCCCTTCTTCGCCAACTACCGCCCGCAGTTCTACTTCCGCACGACGGACGTGACCGGCTCGATCTCCCTGCCGGAAGGCAAGGAAATGGTCATGCCGGGCGACAACGTGTCGATCACCGTCGATCTGATTGCTCCGATCGCCATGGAAGAAGGTCTGCGCTTCGCCATCCGTGAAGGCGGTCGCACCGTCGGTGCCGGCGTTGTTGCCAAGATCATCGCCTGAGTTGAAGTAAATTTACCAGTCAGACCGCAGGGGCATAGCTCAATTGGCAGAGCGTCGGTCTCCAAAACCGAAGGTTGGGGGTTCGATTCCCTCTGCCCCTGCCAAATCCGATCGCTGATCAGCCGTCGAGATTTGTTGCCTGACCGGCAGCCCGCGGGACGTGTCGACGCCCTGGCGGGCTTTTCTGCTCGTGGGTTTCGATGATGGCGCGCAGTGCAATGGCTGTGATTCGCCTCCCCCGAACAAAGTGAATGTGATGACCGCTCCCCAAGTCGAAACAGTTTCCACGAATGCTGACAAGACCCGGCTGATTGCTTCGGGTCTGCTGCTGCTGGGTGGCTTGGTGGCGTTCTATCTGCTCTCCGCCCAGGGTCCCTATGCCCAGTGGGCGGCGTTGCTGCTGCTGCTGGGGGCTGCAGTGGCCGCCTTCTTGGGCTCTGAGCCAGGCAAGGAACTGATTGCCTATGGCCGCGAGTCGGTCAAGGAGTTCTACAAGGTCGTCTGGCCGACCCGCAAGGAAGCCGGGCAGATGACGGGCTACGTCTTCGCCTTCGTCGTGGTCATGGCGTTGTTCCTGTGGATGACCGACAAGACCCTCGAATGGGTTCTGTATGACCTGATCCTCGGCTGGAAGCGCTGATCGCGGGTGTGACGCTGTACAAGCAAGGTTTCAACATGAGCGATATCCAGTCCACCTCTCCCGCTGCCGCGCTGATGCGCTGGTATGTGGTGCATGCCTATTCGGGCATGGAAAAAGCCGTGGAGCGCAATCTGCGCGAGCGCATTGACCGTTCCGGCATGCAGGCCAAGTTCGGCCGCATCCTCGTTCCGACCGAAGAAGTGGTCGAGATGAAGAACGGCAAGAAGTCGGTCACCGAGCGTCGTTTCTTCCCCGGTTATGTGCTGGTCGAGATGGTCATGGACGACGAGTCCTGGCACCTGGTCAAGAACACCAGCAAGGTCACCGGTTTTGTCGGCGGCGCGAAGAATCGCCCGTCGCCGATCTCGGAAGACGAGGTCATGAAGATCGTGACCCAGATGCAGGAAGGCACCGAGAAACCCCGTCCGAAGGTGGAGTGGGTGGTCGGCGAAGTCGTGCGGGTCAAGGATGGTCCGTTCACCGACTTCAACGGTGCCATCGAAGACGTCAATTACGACAAGAACAAGATGCGGGTGTCCGTCACGATCTTCGGTCGTGCGACCCCAGTGGAACTCGACTTTCACCAGGTCGAGAAAGTCTGACGCTTCGCGGCGTCGGATCGGGTGGCGGGTGCATGGTGCATCCGCATATCTCACATGACGAGGAGCCTGCTCCAATGGCAGGCGCTTGAACTCGAGGAGCCATCATGGCAAAGAAAATCGTCGGCTTCATCAAGCTGCAAGTTCCGGCGGGCAAGGCCAATCCTTCGCCCCCGATCGGTCCCGCTCTCGGTCAGCGCGGTCTGAACATCATGGAGTTCTGCAAGGCGTTCAACGCACAGACGCAGCAGGGCTTCGAGATCGGCATGAAGCTGCCGGTGGTCATCACCGCCTTCGCCGACAAGTCCTTCACCTTCGTCATCAAGAGCCCGCCGGCAACGGCCCTCCTAAAGAAGGCAGCCAAGATCGAACGTGGTTCGGCCCGCCCGCACGTTGAGAAGGTCGGCAAGCTGACCCGTGCGCAGCTGGAAGAGATCGCGAAGATCAAGGTCAAGGATCTGACGGCCGCCAATCTGGACGCCGCTGTCAAGACCATCGCCGGCTCGGCCCGCTCGATGGGCATCAACGTGGAAGGGGTCTGATCATGGCAAAGCTGACGAAGCGTCAAAAGGCGCTGCAAGGCAAGGTCGAGACGACCAAGCTGTACCCGATCGACGATGCACTGGGCCTGCTGAAAGAGTGCGCCAGCGCCAAGTTCGATGAGTCCATCGACGTGGCCGTGCAGCTCGGCGTGGATGCCAAGAAGTCGGACCAGGTGGTGCGTGGCGCCGTCGTGATGCCCAACGGCACCGGCAAGACCAAGCGCGTCGCCGTGTTCACCCAGGGCGCCAAGGCCGACGAAGCCCGTGCCGCTGGCGCGGACGTGGTCGGCATGGACGACCTGGCTGCTGAAGTCAAGGCCGGCAACATCAACTTCGACGTGGTCATCGCCTCGCCAGACGCGATGCGCGTGGTCGGTCAGCTGGGCCAGATCCTGGGCCCGCGTGGCCTGATGCCGAACCCGAAGGTCGGCACCGTGACCGCTGACGTGGCCACCGCCGTGCGCAACGCCAAGGCAGGTCAGGTCCAGTTCCGCGTCGACAAGGGCGGCATCATCCACGGCACCATCGGTCGCCGTTCGTTCGAGGACGGCAAGCTCAAGGGCAACCTGCAAGCGCTGCTGGAAGCACTGAACAAGGCCAAGCCGGCATCGAGCAAGGGTGTCTACCTGCGCAAGGTCGCTGTCTCGTCGACGATGGGCGTGGGCGTCCGCGTGGACATCGCCAGCGTCACCGCCGGCATGGGCACCAGCCAGAACTGATCTGATCGCAAGATCCGGAGCCTGCGCGAGTCTGGCGCAGGCATTCCGCAAGCATTTGGTGGGCTGGTCGGCGCAAGCCGCCCAGGTCATCGAAGACCGTTGGCGAGACGCTCCCCGGCATGCTGGTGCGGGCAGCTCTTAATCGGCGAGGTCCGGATTCCGATCCGGCCAGACCCGGCCAGCGCAGATGGCGCACCCGCCGCCAAGGTTGGTCCCGTGGTGACACGGGCTCCTGAACGGCAAGGTCGCTGAACCCGGTGTGTCCCGAGCGTACGCGCAACGGACACGTTTTGAAGGAGTGGACCTTGAGTCTCAATCGCAACGAGAAAGCAGCCGTTGTCGAGGAAGTGATCGCCCAGGCGGCGAAATCACAGACCTTGACCGTGGCCGAGTACCGTGGCCTCACCGTCGCTCATCTGGATGCTCTGCGCAAGGTCGCGCGCGAAAAGGGTGTGTATCTTCACGTGCTGAAGAACACCCTGGCCCGCCGCGCCGTTGCCGGAACGCCGTTTGAAGCTGCTGAGAGCCTGTTCGTCGGACCGCTGATCTATGGCTTCTCCGAAGACGCCGTGGCAGCCGCGAAGGTCGTTTCCGACTTCGCCAAGACGAACGACAAGCTGGTCATCAAGGGCGGTGCCTATGGTGGCAAGGCGCTGGACGTCGACGGCGTCAAGGCGCTGGCCAACGTGCCGAGCAAGGAAGTCCTGCTGGCCCAGCTGCTGGGCCTGCTGCAGACCCCGATCTCCGGCTTCGCCCGCGTGGTCGCCGAAGTGGCCAAGCAAAAGGCTGGCGGTGCCGAAGAGGCGCCCGCTGCCGAAGCTGCTGCGGCCTGAGTCCGACCCGGTCTCAACCCTGTTTTCTCGATTTCACTGAATTAGGAGCCCATCATGGCATTCGACAAAGACGCATTCCTGGCAGCCCTGGACACGATGACCGTCCTGGAACTGAACGACCTGGTCAAGGCCGTTGAAACGAAGTTCGGCGTGTCCGCTGCTGCGGTCGCCGTGGCTGGTGGCGGTGCCGCTGGCGGCGCTGCCGCTCCGGCCGCTGAAGAGAAGACCGAATTCAACGTCGTGCTGCTGGCAGCCGGCGCGAACAAGGTCTCGGTCATCAAGGCCGTGCGCGAACTGACGGGCCTGGGCCTGAAGGAAGCCAAGGACCTGGTCGACGGCGCCCCGAAGAACGTCAAGGAAGGCATCGCCAAGGCCGACGCCGACGCCGCTCTGAAGAAGCTGGTCGAAGCTGGCGCCCAAGCCGAAATCAAGTAATTCGGCGTGCGCTTCACGCGCATCTGAATCACTGTCCAGGCTGGTCCGACAGGGCCAGCCTTTTTGTGCTTCCCAGGTAAATCCTTGGGGATCACCTGAAAAAGCCTGCCGGGTTATTCTGGAAGGCTTTTTCAAGTGTTCTCTGAACCGACTGCAGAGAACCGGTTTGGTCGGACCGGGGTGCAATGCCCTGGTTGTCCGCCAGCGGCTGGTAGTGGCCAGCCACCAAGCTTCAGGCGCAAGGCCTGGTGCCAGTCGTCCCGATTTTCGGCCGAATGAGCTGCTGCCTTGGCCCGGTGGCGGACTTCGACACGGAGTGATTGATGGCGCAAGCAACCCCCTATAGCTACACCGAGCGCAAGCGAATCCGCAAGAGCTTCGGCAAGCGCGCGAGCGTGCTGAACGTTCCCTATCTGCTCACCATGCAGAAGGACAGCTACGTCGCTTTCCTGCAAAAGGATGTACCCCCGCTGAAGCGCAAACCAGAAGGTTTGCAAGCCGCATTCCTCTCGGCGTTCCCGATTGTTTCGCACAACGGGTTCGTGGAGATGAAGTTCCTCGAATTCAACATTGCCAAGCCGCCGTTCGATGTGCGCGAGTGCCAGCAGCGTGGTCTCACGTTCGCTGCCGCCGTGCGGGCGCGCCTGCAGATGATCATCTATGACCGCGAGAACTCGACGAACCAGTCGAAGGTGGTCAAGGAGATCAAGGAGCAGGAGGTCTACATGGGCGAAGTGCCCCTGATGACCGACTATGGCTCCTTCATCGTCAACGGCACGGAGCGCGTCATCGTGTCGCAGCTCCACCGCTCGCCCGGCGTGTTCTTCGAGCACGACAAGGGCAAGACCCACTCGTCCGGCAAGCTGCTGTTCTCGGCACGGATCATTCCGTACCGCGGCTCGTGGCTCGACTACGAGTTCGACCCGAAGGACATCCTGTTCTTCCGCGTCGACCGCCGCCGCAAGATGCCGGTCACGATCCTGCTCAAGGCCATCGGCCTGAACCCCGAGCAGATCCTGGCCCACTTCTTCGACTTCGACAATCTGCGCCTGATGGACTCGGGTGCGCAGCTCGAATTCGTGGCCGACCGCCTCAAGGGTGAAATCGCCCGCTTCGACATCACCGACAAGAACGGCGTCGTGGTGGTCGAGAAGGACAAGCGGATCACCGCGAAGCACCTGCGCCAGATCACCGCGTCCGAGACGCAGTTCATCAGCGTGCCGGAAGACTTCCTGGTGGGCCGTGTCATCGCCCGCAACATGGTCGATCCGGACACCGGCGAGATCGTGGCCAAGGCGAACGAGGAAGTCACCGAGACGCTGCTGAAGAAGCTGCGTTCGGCGGGCATCCGCGACGTGCAGGTGCTCTACACCAACGAGCTGAACCAGGGCGCCTTCATCAGCCAGACCCTGGCGGCCGACGAGACCGCCGACCAGCTCGCCGCGCGCGTGGCCATCTACCGCATGATGCGCCCCGGCGAGCCGCCGACGGAAGACGCGGTCGAGGCGCTGTTCCACCGCCTGTTCTACTCGGCCGACACGTACGACCTGTCGCGCGTGGGCCGCATGAAGTTCAACGCCCGCGTGGGCCGCGACGGCTCCGACGGCCCGATGACGCTGACCAACGAGGACATCCTCGACGTGGTCAAGATCCTCGTGGACCTGCGCAACGGCAACGGCGAAGTGGACGATATCGACCACCTCGGCAACCGTCGCGTGCGCTGCGTGGGCGAACTGGCCGAGAACCAGTACCGCTCGGGCCTCGCCCGGATCGAGAAGGCCGTCAAGGAACGCCTCGGCCAGGCCGAGACCGAAGCCCTGATGCCGCACGACCTGATCAACTCCAAGCCGATTTCCGCGGCGCTCAAGGAGTTCTTCGGCGCGTCGCAGCTCTCGCAGTTCATGGACCAGACCAACCCGCTGTCCGAGATCACGCACAAGCGTCGTGTCTCGGCCCTGGGCCCGGGTGGTCTGACCCGCGAACGCGCCGGCTTCGAAGTCCGCGACGTGCATCCGACCCACTACGGCCGTGTCTGCCCGATCGAAACGCCGGAAGGCCCGAACATCGGCCTGATCAACTCGCTGGCCCTGTTCGCGCGGCTGAACGAGTACGGTTTCCTGGAGACGCCGTACCGCCGCGTCAAGGACGGCATCGCCACCGACCAGATCGACTATCTGTCGGCCATCGAGGAAGGCAAGTACATCATCGCGCAGGCCAACGCCTCGCTCGACGAGAACAACCGCCTGTCCGACGAGCTGGTCTCGGCCCGTGAAAAGGGTGACTCGGTCCTGACCGGCCCGGAGCGCATCCAGTACATGGACGTGGCCCCGACCCAGATCGTGTCGGTCGCGGCCTCGCTCGTGCCCTTCCTGGAGCACGACGACGCGAACCGCGCACTGATGGGCGCCAACATGCAGCGCCAGGCGGTGCCGACCCTGCGTCCTGAAAAGGCGCTGGTGGGCACGGGCGTGGAGCGCGTGGCAGCGGTCGACTCGGGCACCGTCGTGACGGCGCGCCGTGGCGGCATCGTGGACTACGTCGATACCAACCGCATCGTGATCCGCGTCAACGACGCGGAAACGGTGGCGGGCGAAGTCGGCGTCGACATCTACAACCTGATCAAGTACCACCGCTCGAACCAGAACACCAACATCCACCAGCGGCCGATCGTCAGCCGCGGTCACTTCGTGGGTGCTGGCGACGTGATCGCCGACGGTGCATCGACCGACCTGGGCGAACTCGCCCTGGGTCAGAACATGCTGGTCGCGTTCATGCCGTGGAACGGCTACAACTTCGAAGACTCGATCCTGATCTCCGAACGCGTGGTGGCCGAAGACCGCTACACCTCGATCCACATCGAGGAACTGGTGGTCATGGCGCGTGACACGAAGCTGGGCCCCGAGGACATCACCCGCGACATCCCGAACCTGTCCGAGGCGCAGCTGTCGCGTCTGGACGAGTCCGGAATCGTCTACGTCGGTGCCGAAGTGAACCCGGGCGACGTGCTGGTCGGCAAGGTCACGCCCAAGGGCGAGACCACGCTGACGCCGGAAGAGAAGCTGCTGCGCGCGATCTTCGGCGAGAAGGCCTCCGACGTGAAGGACACCTCGCTGCGCGTCGACCAGGGCACGATGGGCACCGTCATCGACGTGCAGGTCTTCACCCGCGAAGGCATCCAGCGCGACAAGCGCGCCCAGCAGATCATCGACGACGAGCTCAAGCGCTTCCGCCTGGACCTGAACGACCAGCTGCGCATCGTCGAGGCCGATGCGTTCGACCGGATCGAGAAGCTGCTGACCGGCAAGATCGCCAACGGTGGTCCGCGCAAGATCGCCAAGGGCACGGTCATCGACAAGGCCTACCTGACCGACGTCGAGAAGTACCACTGGTTCGACATCCGTCCGTCGGAAGACGAAGCGGCCAACCAGCTCGAATCGATCAAGAACTCGCTGGAGCAGACGCGCCACAGCTTCGACCTGATGTTCGAAGAAAAGCGCAAGAAGCTCACGCAGGGCGACGAGCTGCCGGCCGGCGTGCTGAAGATGGTCAAGGTCTACCTGGCCGTCAAGCGCCGCCTGCAGCCGGGCGACAAGATGGCCGGCCGCCACGGCAACAAGGGTGTCGTGTCCAAGATCGTCCCGATCGAGGACATGCCCTACATGGCCGACGGCACCCCCGCCGACATCGTGCTGAACCCGCTGGGCGTGCCCTCGCGGATGAACGTCGGCCAGGTGCTGGAAGTGCACCTGGGCTGGGCCGGCAAGGGCATCGGCCAGCGCATCGGCGACATGCTGCAGCAGGAGGCCCGCGTGGCCGAGCTGCGCAAGTTCTTCGACGAGCTGTACAACCAGTCCGGCGGTCGTCCGGAGGAAATCGGCCAGCTGACCGACGAGGAAGTCGTCGAGATGGCGCGCAACCTGACCAACGGCGTGCCATTCGCGACGCCGGTGTTCGACGGGGCGAAGGAATCCGAGATCCGCGCGATGCTCAAGCTCGCGTACCCGGACGACATCGCGGCGAAGAAGGGCCTGACCCCGACGCGCACGCAGGCCTACCTGTACGACGGCCGCACCGGCGAGCAGTTCGAGCGTCCGACCACGGTCGGCTACATGCACGTGCTGAAGCTGCACCACCTGGTCGACGACAAGATGCACGCCCGCTCGACCGGCCCGTACTCGCTCGTCACCCAGCAGCCGCTGGGCGGCAAGGCGCAGTTCGGCGGCCAGCGCTTCGGTGAAATGGAAGTGTGGGCACTGGAAGCCTACGGCGCGGCGTATGTCCTGCAGGAAATGCTGACGGTCAAGTCCGACGACGTGAACGGCCGCACCAAGGTCTACGAGAGCATCGTCAAGGGTGAGCACTCGATCGAAGCCGGCATGCCGGAATCGTTCAACGTGCTGGTCAAGGAAATTCGTTCGCTCGGTATCGACATCGAGCTCGAGCGCAACTAAGGAGAAGATGCATGAAGGGATTACTCGACCTTTTCAAGCAGTTCACCCCGGATGAACACTTCGACGCGATCAAGATCGGGCTCGCCAGCCCGGAGAAGATCCGCTCGTGGTCGTTCGGCGAGGTGAAGAAGCCCGAGACGATCAACTACCGCACCTTCAAGCCGGAGCGTGACGGCCTGTTCTGCGCCAAGATCTTCGGCCCGATCAAGGACTACGAGTGCCTGTGCGGCAAGTACAAGCGCCTGAAGCACCGCGGCGTGATCTGCGAGAAGTGCGGCGTCGAAGTCACGCAGACCAAGGTTCGCCGTGACCGCATGGGTCACATCGACCTGGCGGCGCCGTGCGCGCACATCTGGTTCCTGAAGTCGCTGCCGTCGCGTCTGGGCATGGTGCTCGACATGACGCTGCGCGACATCGAACGCGTGCTGTACTTCGAAGCCTATGTGGTGGTGGATTCGGGCATGACCCCGCTGAAGAAGTTCAGCATCATGTCCGAGGACGACTACGACGCGAAGAAGCGCGAATACGGTGACGAGTTCACCGCGCTGATGGGCGCCGAAGGCATCAAGCAGCTGCTCGAAGAGATGGATCTCGACGTCGAGATCGATCGCCTGCGCGGTGACATGACCGGCTCCGAGCTGAAGGTCAAGAAGAATTCCAAGCGCCTCAAGGTGATGGAAGCCTTCAAGAAGTCGGGCATCAAGCCGCACTGGATGATCATGCAGGTGCTGCCGGTGCTGCCGCCGGACCTGCGTCCGCTGGTGCCGCTGGACGGCGGTCGTTTCGCGACCTCCGACCTGAACGACCTGTACCGCCGCGTCATCAACCGCAACAACCGCCTGGCGCGTCTGCTGGAGCTGAAGGCCCCTGAAATCATCGTGCGCAACGAAAAGCGCATGCTGCAGGAAGCCGTCGACTCGCTGCTGGACAACGGCCGCCGCGGCAAGGCGATGACGGGCGCGAACAAGCGCGCGCTCAAGTCGCTGGCCGACATGATCAAGGGCAAGTCGGGTCGCTTCCGCCAGAACCTGCTGGGCAAGCGCGTCGACTACTCGGGCCGTTCGGTCATCGTGGTGGGTCCGACGCTCAAGCTGCACCAGTGCGGTCTGCCCAAGCTGATGGCGCTGGAGCTGTTCAAGCCCTTCATCTTCTCGCGCCTCGAAGCGATGGGCATCGCGTCCACGATCAAGCAGGCCAAGAAGGAAGTGGAATCGGGCACGCCCGTGGTGTGGGACATCCTTGAAGAAGTCATCAAGGAACACCCGATCATGCTGAACCGCGCACCGACGCTGCACCGCCTGGGCATCCAGGCCTTCGAGCCGGTGCTGATCGAAGGCAAGGCGATCCAGCTGCACCCGCTCGTCTGCTCGGCGTTCAACGCCGACTTCGACGGTGACCAGATGGCCGTCCACATCCCGCTGTCGATCGAGGCGCAGATGGAAGCCCGCACGCTGATGCTGGCCTCCAACAACGTGCTGTTCCCGGCGTCGGGCGAGCCGTCGATCGTGCCGTCGCAGGACGTGGTGCTGGGTCTGTACTACGCGACCCGCGACCGCATCAACGCCAAGGGCGAGGGCATGGTCTTCTCCGACACCGTCGAACTCCAGCGCGCGCTGGACAACGGCGTGGTCGAGATCACCGCCAAGATCAGCGTGCGCCTGACCGAGTACACCCGCTCGGCCGACGGCGAGGGCTGGATCCCCGAGACCAGGCTGGTGGAAACCACCGTCGGTCGCGGTCTGCTGTCCGAAATCCTTCCCAAGGGCCTGCCGTTCAGCAACCTGAACAAGGCGCTCAAGAAGAAGGAAATCTCGCGCCTGATCAACACCTCGTTCCGCAAGTGCGGCCTGAAGGCCACCGTCGTGTTCGCCGACAAGCTGCTGCAGAGCGGCTTCCGGCTGGCCACGCGCGCCGGCATCTCCATCGCCATCGACGACATGCTGGTGCCGAAGGAGAAGGTCAAGCTGCTGGACCGCGCCGAGAAGGAAGTCAAGGAAATCGAGCAGCAGTACGTCTCGGGCCTGGTGACCGCGGGCGAGCGCTACAACAAGGTCGTCGACATCTGGGGCAAGACCGGTGACGAGGTCGGCAAGGTCATGATGAGTCAGCTGTCCAAGCAGAAGACCGTCGATCGCCACGGCAAGGAAGTGGATCAGGAGTCGTTCAACTCCATCTACATGATGGCCGACTCGGGCGCGCGGGGTTCCGCCGCCCAGATCCGCCAGCTCGCCGGCATGCGCGGCCTGATGGCCAAGCCGGACGGCTCGATCATCGAGACGCCGATCACGGCGAACTTCCGCGAAGGCCTGAACGTTCTGCAGTACTTCATCTCCACCCACGGTGCCCGCAAGGGCCTGGCGGACACGGCGCTGAAGACCGCGAACTCGGGCTACCTGACCCGCCGTCTGGTGGACGTGACCCAGGATCTGGTGGTCATCGAGGACGATTGCGGCACCGACAACGGCATGGCGATGCGCGCGCTGGTCGAAGGCGGCGAAGTCATCGAATCGCTGCGCGACCGCATCCTCGGCCGCGTCACTGCAGTCGATGTGCTGCACCCCGAGACCCAGGAAGTGCTGGTCACCCGCGGCAAGATGCTGGACGAGGACACCCTCGACCTGCTCGAATCCGTCGGCGCCGACGAAGTCAAGGTCCGCACCGCGCTGACCTGCGACACGCGTTTCGGCATCTGCGCCAAGTGCTACGGCCGCGACCTCGGCCGAGGCGGTCTGGTGAACCAGGGCGAAGCGATCGGCGTCATTGCCGCGCAGTCCATCGGCGAGCCGGGCACGCAGCTGACCATGCGGACCTTCCACATCGGTGGTGCGGCCTCGCGTGCGGCGATTGCGTCGAGCGTCGAAGCCAAGTCCGAAGGCCGCATCGGCTTCAACAGCACGATGCGCTACGTGACCAACGCCAAGGGCGAGCTGGTGGTGATCTCGCGTTCCGGCGAAATCATCATCTCCGACCCGCACGGCCGCGAGCGCGAGCGCCACAAGGTGCCGTACGGCGCCACGCTGAACATCAAGGCCGACCAGCAGATCAAGGCCGGCACGATCCTGGGCAACTGGGATCCGCTGACCCGCCCGATCATCACCGAGTTCGCCGGCAAGATGCGCTTCGAGAACGTCGAGGAGGGCGTGACCGTGGCCAAGCAGGTGGACGAGGTGACGGGTCTGTCGACGCTGGTGGTCATCGACCCGAAGCGCCGCGGTGCCGTCAAGGTCGTGCGCCCGCAGGTCAAGCTGCTGGACTTCGCCGGCCAGGAAGTGAAGATCCCCGGCACCGACCACTCGGTGACGATCGGCTTCCCCATCGGCTGTCTGATCCAGGTCCGCGATGGCCAGGACGTGATGCCCGGCGAGGTGCTGGCCCGTATCCCGGTCGAAGGCCAGAAGACCCGCGACATCACCGGCGGTCTGCCGCGGGTGGCCGAGCTGTTCGAAGCCCGCACGCCCAAGGACAAGGGTTCGCTGGCCGAGATGACCGGCACGGTGTCGTTCGGCAAGGAGACCAAGGGCAAGGTGCGCCTGCAGATCACCGATCCGGAAGGCCGTGTCGCCGAGGAACTCGTGCCGAAGGAAAAGAACATCCTGGTGCACGAAGGCCAGGTGGTCAACAAGGGCGAGTCGATCGTCGACGGTCCGGCCGATCCGCAGGACATCCTGCGCCTGCTGGGCGTCGAGGAGCTGGCGCGCTACATCGTCGACGAAGTGCAGGACGTCTACCGACTCCAGGGCGTGAAGATCAACGACAAGCACATCGAGGTGATCGTTCGCCAGATGCTGCGCCGCGTGCAGATCGCCAACTCGGGTGACTCGACCTACATCGTCGGCGAGCAGGTCGAGCGTTCGGAGCTGTTCAACACGAACGAGCGCCTGCGTGCCGAGGGCAAGCTGCCCGCGACCTACACCGACGTGCTGCTGGGCATCACGAAGGCGTCGCTGTCGACCGACTCGTTCATCTCCGCGGCGTCTTTCCAGGAGACCACCCGCGTGCTGACCGAAGCGGCCATCATGGGCAAGCGCGACGAGCTGCGTGGCCTGAAGGAAAACGTCATCGTGGGTCGCCTGATCCCGGCTGGCACGGGTCTGGCCTTCCACCAGGCCCGCAAGGCCAAGGAAGCCATGGACGACACCGAGCGCCGCGCCATCGCGATGCAGGAAGCGCAGGAGGCCCTGGCGGCCGTCGACGCCGACGCGGCCTCCGAGGCCGATCCCCAGGGCTGACGCCTGCAGGGAACGCCCCGCTCCGGCTCCGCCGGCGCGGGGGGCGCACCCCGAAACCCCGAGCTGGCCTGCCCACCTCGGGGTTTTTCACGCCCGCTCACTGTTGCAAATGCTTTTGCATTAGCATGTGGGCCATGGAACCCCGTGAACGCCAGACCCGCCAGCGCGACGCGCTCCTGCAGGCCCTGCAGGGCAGCGCCCGTGCGCTGACCCCGGCCGAGCTGTGCGCGCTGGCGCAGCAGCAGGTCGCCACGCTGAACCTGTCCACCGTCTACCGCCAGCTCAACGCGCTGCAGGAGCTGGGCGTGGTGACCCGCGTCGATCTGCCGGGCCAGTCGGCGCGCTACGAAGCCGCCTGCACGCATGCGCGCGACGCCCACGGGGCGCACGACCACGATCACCACCACCACCACCACCACCATTTCCACTGCACGCAGTGCGACCGCGTGTTCCCCATCCACGCCTGCCCGGGCACGATGGACGAGCTGGCGCCGCCCGGCTTCCGGGTGCAGCGCCACGACCTGACACTGCACGGCCTGTGCGCCGACTGCGGCCAGGCCCAGGCACAGTCCGCCGGGAGCGTCACATGCTGATGGCGAGTGCGGTGGTGCGCTGTGGCGGCGCACTCGGGCTGGTGGCGCTGCTGTGGCTGGCGGTGGGCTGGGGGCTGTCGGCATGAGCGATGCCGTGCTGACCCTCCACGACGTCAGCGTGCAGCGCGGCGAGCGCTGGGCGCTGGAGCGCGTCAGCGGCGAGATCCGCCGCGGCGCCATGACTGCGATCGTCGGCCCGAACGGTGCCGGCAAGAGCACGCTGCTCGACACGCTGGCCGGACAGCTCGCGCCGCAGCAGGGCCGCATCGCACGCGCCGCGGGCGTGACCGTCGCCTACCTGCCCCAGAGCGCGCGCATCGACCGCAGCTTCCCGATCCGGGTCGGTGACGTGGTGGCGCTGGGGGCGTGGTCGCGCATCGGGTTGTGGAAGGCGCTGGGCGGCGGGCTACGCCGCGAGGTGGCCGAGGCGCTGGCGGCGGTCGGGCTGGCGGGTTGCGAGCGCCGGGTGATCTCCGACCTGTCGGCGGGGCAGTTCCAGCGCGTGCTGTTCGCGCGGCTGATGCTGCAGAACGCCGACCTGATCCTGCTCGACGAGCCCTTCAACGCCATCGACGAAGGCACGACTGCCGACCTGCTCGCGCTGGTCCACCGCTGGCATGCGCAGGGCCGCAGCATCGTCGCGGTGCTGCACGACCTGGAGCAGGTGCGGGCGCACTTCGACCAGACCGTGCTGTTGTCGCGGCGCGTGCTGGCCTGGGGCCCGACGCCGAGCGCGCTGGCCGCCGAGTTGCTGCACGCAGCCCGTCCACGCGCCGACGAGGTGCGTGCATGACGTTGCCCGATCCGGGCGACTGGTCCGCGCTGCTGTTCCAGCCCTTCCTCGAATTCGGTTTCATGCGCCGGGCGCTGGTCGCCGTGGTGGCGCTGTCGATGGGGGCGGCGCCGCTGGGGTGCCTGCTGGTGCTGCGGCGCATGAGCCTCATGGGCGACGCGATGGCGCACGCGCTGCTGCCGGGCGCGGCCGTCGGCTACCTGGTGGCCGGCCTGTCGCTCACGGCGATGAGCATTGGCGGCTTCGTCGCGGCGCTGCTGGTCGCCCTTGGCGCGGGTGCGGTGACGCGGCGCACCGGCCAGCGCGAGGACGCCAGCTTCGCCGCCTTCTACCTGATCGCGCTGGCGCTGGGCGTGCTGCTGATCTCCACGCACGGCAGCAGCGTCGACCTGATCCACGTGCTCTTCGGCAGCGTGCTGGCGGTGGACGATGCGGCGCTGGTGCTGGTCGCGGCCATCGCCAGCGTGACGCTGCTGGTGCTGGCGCTGCTGTACCGACCGCTGGTGGTCGAGAGCTTCGACGCCAGCTTCCTGCGCTCGGTGGGCGGGCCCGGCGCGCTGAGCCACAACGTGCTGCTGGTGCTGACGGTGGCCAACCTCGTCGGCGGCTTCCAGGCGATGGGCACGCTGATGGCGGTCGGGCTGATGATGGTGCCGGCGATCGCGGCGCGCTTCTGGGTGCGCGACCTCGGCCACCTGGCGCTGCTGGCGGCCGTGTTCGCGATGGTGTCGGGCTGGATCGGGCTGCTGCTGTCCTTCCATGCCGACCTGCCGTCCGGGCCGGCGATCGTGCTGGTGGCGGGCGGGTTCTATGCGGTGTCGCTGCTGTTCGGGCGCCATGACGGGCTGCTCCGGCGGCGCGCTGCCCTTCAGGCGGTGCGGCCATGAGCGCCACACGCCGACAGTGGCTCGTGCTGGCCGGTGCCGCGGCGTTGTCGTCGGTCGCTGAGGCACAAACGGCCGCACAGACCGCCGCGCGCCCGCTGCGCGTGGTCGCCAGCTTCTCGGTCCTGGCCGACCTGGTCGCCAACGTCGGCGGCCCGGACGTGGATGTCCATGCCCTGGTCGGCCGCGACGCCGACGCCCACGTCTACCAGCCCGCCCCCGCCGACGTGAAGCGGGTGGCGCAGGCCGATCTGGTCGTCGTCAACGGGCTGCACTACGAAGGCTGGCTGACGCGGCTGGTGCAGAGCGCCGGCTTCAAGGGCCCCGTGCTGGTCTGCAGCGACGGCCTCACCCCGCGCCGCATGGGCGCAGATCCCGACCCCCACGCCTGGCAGGACCTGGCCAGCGCCCGCCACTACGTCGCCCGCATCCGCGACGCGCTGGTGCAGGCCCGCCCGGCGCAGGCCGACGTGCTGCGCCGCCGTGCCGCCGACTACACCGCGCAGCTCGACGCGCTCGACCGCCAGGTCCGCGCCGACTTCGCCGCGCTGCCGGCCGACCGGCGCCGCGTCGTCACCTCGCACGACGCCTTCGGCTACTTCGCCGCGGCCTACGGCATCGAGTTCCTCGCCGCCCAGCGCTGGAACACCGACAGCGAACCCTCCGCCGCCGACGTGGCGCGGCTGATCCGCCAGATCCGCGCGCAGCGGGCGGCGGCGCTGTTCGTCGAGAACATCTCCGACCCGCGGCTGGTGCAGCGCATCGCGCAGGAAACGGGCGCGGTCGTCGGTGGCACGCTGTATTCGGACGCGCTGTCCGCCCCCGGCACCGCCGCCGACAGCTACCTCAAGCTGTTCCGCCACAACGCGCAGACCTTGCTGGCCGGGCTGCGCAGGAATCCATGACGATGAAAACGCTGAACCATGGCTGTGTGGCCGTTGCGCTGGCGCTGGGTGCTGTGCCCGTCCTGGCCGCAGAACCCGTCCATGCCCACGTCCACGGCGCCGTCCAGCTCGACGTGGCCGTGGACGGTCCGACGCTGATCCTCACGCTGGAAGCCCCGCTCGACAGCGTGGTCGGCTTCGAACGCGCCCCACGCACCGCCGCCGAGAAAAAGACCGCGCAGGACGCGCTGGCCGCCTTGCGCGCCAGCGGGCCGCTGTTCACGCCGGATCCCGCCGCAGGCTGTGTCTTCCAGTCCGCCACTGCCGACTCCGAGGCACTCCAGCCCGGCGGGAAGGCGGGGGACCATGCCGACCTCGACGCCACCGCCGAATTCACCTGCGCCAAACCCCAACTTCTGCGCCGCATCGACCTGGGCGGGCTGCTCGACCGTTTCCCGCGCATCCAGCGCCTGCAGGCCCAGATCGTCACCGCGCAGGGCCAGTTCAAGCAGACGCTGCAGCGCCCCGCGCGCGTGCTGACCTGGGGCCGGTGATGCCGACCGGGGCGAACGGGCCGCTGCTGCGCCTGCGCGACCTGCGCTACCGCTGGCCGGGCAGCGCGCGCGACCAGCTCGACATCGCCGTCTTCGACGTGGCGCCGGGCGAGGCGCTGTTCCTGCGCGGCCCGAGCGGCTGCGGCAAGAGCACGCTGCTGTCGCTGCTGGCCGGCGTGCTGGTGGCCGACCACGGCACGGCCAGCCTGCTCGGCCAGGACTGGCGCACGCTGTCGGCCAGCCGCCGCGACCGCCAGCGCGCCGACCACGTCGGCTACATCTTCCAGCAGTTCAACCTGCTGCCCTACCTGTCCGTGCGCGACAACGTGCTGCTGCCGAGCCGGTTCTCTGCGCTGCGGGCGGCCCGCTCGCGCGAGGCCGCGGGCTCGCCCGGTGCCGAGGCCGAGCGGCTGCTCGATGCGCTGCAGCTCGACCGTGCGCTCTGGAGCCGCCGCGCCGCCGAGCTGTCGGTCGGGCAGCAGCAGCGGGTGGCGACGGCACGCGCGCTGCTGGGCCGCCCCGAACTCGTCATCGCCGACGAGCCGACCTCTGCCCTCGACGAGGCGCTGCGCGACCGCTACCTCGCGCTGCTGCTGGGCGCCTGCGCCGAGGCGGGCAGCGCGCTGGTGCTGGTCAGCCACGACGCGCGGCTGGCGGCGCAGTTCTCGCGCCACGTCGACCTGCCGCAGCTCAACCGCGCCGCGCAGTCCGCAGCCGAGGAGGGCGCCGCATGACCGCCTTGCTCCACCTCGCCGCCCGCAGCGCCTGGAACCGCCGCTTCGTGCTCGGGCTGATCGTGGCGTCGATCGCGCTGTCGACCTTCTTGCTGCTGGGCATCGAGCGCGTGCGCCAGGACGTGCGGCGCAACTTCTCGCAGTCCGTCTCCGGCACCGACCTGATCGTCGGCGCGCGGACCGGCTCGGTGCAGTTGCTGCTGTACGCGGTCTTCCGCCTTGGCAGTGCGACCAACAACGTCCGCTGGGACAGCGTGCAGGCGCTGGCGACACAGCGGCAGGTGGCCTGGGTCGTGCCGATCTCGCTGGGCGATTCGCACCGCGGCTTCTCGGTCGTCGGGACCACGCCGGGCTATTTCGCGCATTTCCGCCACGGCGAGCAGCAGCCGCTGGCGCTGGCGCAGGGCCGGGCGTTCGGTGATGGCAACGCGCAGGTGTACGAAGCGGTGCTCGGTGCCGAGGTGGCCGAGCGGCTTGGCTACACGATCGGCCAGAAGATCGTGCTGAGCCATGGCGACGGCGCGTTCGCGGCCAACGACCACGCCGACAAGCCGTTCACCGTCGTCGGCCTGCTGCAGCGCACCGGCACGCCCGTCGACCGCTCGGTCCACATCCCGCTCGGCGGCATGGAGGCGATCCACCTCGACTGGGTGGCCGGCGCGCCGATGCCCGGCATGGCCGTCACCGCCGACGCCGCGCTGGCGCAGGACCTGACGCCGCGCAGCGTGACAGCGGCGCTGGTCGGGCTGAAGAACCGCGCCGCGGTGTTCTCGGTGCAGCGCTGGGTGTCGGGTTATCCGCACGAGGCGCTGATGGCGGTGCTGCCGGGGGTGGCGCTGGACGAGTTGTGGGAGGTCGTCGGCGTGGGCGAGCGGGCGCTGCTGGCGGTGAGCGTGCTGGTGTCGGTGGTGAGCCTGGCCGGTCTGATGGCGGTGATCATGGCCGGGCTGAACGAGCGGCGGCGCGAGCTGGCGATCCTGCGCTCGGTGGGCGCGGGGCCGTGGCAGATGCTGGGGCTGCTGGCGGTGGAGGGCGCGCTGGTCACCGGCTGCGGCGTGGTGCTCGGGGCAGTGGCCTGTCATGCGCTGATCGCGGTGCTGGGCGACTGGGTCGGGCTGCACTGGGGCGTGGCGCTGCGGCTGGGCTGGCCGGGGGCGGGGGAGTGGATGCTGCTGGGCGGCTTGCTGATGGGGGGCTGGCTGGCCAGCCTCGTTCCGGGCTATCGTGCCTATCGACTGTCGCTGGCCGATGGCCTGTCGCCAAGGATCTGAGGAATCGCACCATGGTGCATCGATTGAACCGCCGCCTGCTGCTGGGCCTGGGCCTCCTGCTGGCCGTCCCGCTGATCGTCCAGGCCGCCGCGCCCACCGCCGCTCCCGCCAAGGCCGCGAAGCCGGGTGGGGTGCGCGAGATCAAGTGGGAAGAACTCGTCCCGCCCGGCTGGGATCCGACCAAGACCCTGCGCAGCAAGGGCGACCTCAACCGCCTGCAGGACGGGGATCCGAAGACCTCCGCGCTGATGCGCGAGGTCCGCGAAGTCTGGGACAACGCGCCGACCCGCCCCGAACTCGCCGGCCAGAAGGTGAAACTGCCTGGCTACCTCGTCCCGCTCGAAGGCCAGAGCGGCGAGTGGAAGGAGTTCCTGGTCGTGCCGTACTTCGGCGCCTGCGTGCACTCGCCGCCGCCGCCGGCCAACCAGATCGTGCGCGTGAAGGCGGCGATCCCGGCCAAGGGTCTGCGCAGCATGGACACCGTCTGGGTCACCGGCACGATGCGCACCGAACGCGGCGACACCGACATGGGCGTGAGCGGCTACACGCTCGAAGGCGCGACGGTGGAGAAGTACGTGGATCCGCCGCTGCCGAAGTGAAAATATCGCCCTGGATGACAACCCGAAGGGTGAGGGATGGATACGACAACCAGGGTCGGGACAAGGCGCCGCCAGGGGGTGCTGACGCGCTGGAACGACGAGCGGGGATTCGGCTTCATCACGCCGCACGACGGCGGGCCGCAGGTGTTCGTGCATGCCCGCCATTGCGAGCTGCACCGGATGCAGCGCCCGCAGGCGGGTCTGGAGCTCACGTTCGAGGTGGTCCGCGCCGAGGAGCGGCTGCGCCAGCGCCGCGCCGAACGCCAGGCGACCGTCGAGTGGGGCACGGCCAGCTACTTCGCCATCGCGGTGCTGATTGCGCTGCTGGGCGTGTTGTCGGTGGTCTGGCGGCTGCCGGGCTGGGTGTGGGCGGGATACGGGGTGGCGAGCGTGGTCACCTACCTGCTCTACCGCGGGGACAAGCGCGCCGCACAGGCTGGCCGCTGGCGCGTTCCGGAGGCGCGGCTGCTGCTGGCGGGTCTGCTGGGTGGCTGGCCCGGTGCCATCGTCGCGCAGCAGACGCTGCGCCACAAGTCGGCCAAGGCATCGTTCCGTGCGGCGTTCTGGGGGACCGTGGTGCTGAATCTGGGGGCGGTGGTGGCGTGGGCGGCATGGGGCGGCATGGCCATGGAACAGGCCGTCGGGCGGTGACGGGGCCTTCGTGACGCTCAGCGTCCTGCGTTGTTGTCCTTCAGCGCCTGCATCAGCACGTCCATGTCCAGCCGGGCCTGGCGCGCATCCACCGCGTGCAGCACCCCTTCGCGGCGCAGCGCCGACACCAGCCGGCTGGCGGTCTCGAAGGTCATGTCCAGCATCGCGCCCATCTCCTGGCGCGTCGGCATCCAGATGCAGCCGTTCTCGTCGCCGAATTCGCTGAGCTTGAGCAGCAGCCGCAGCATGCGGTGGCGCGCCGGACCGCGGGCCAGCTCCGTCAGCCACTCGTCGGCGTCGTCGAGTGCGCGCTGCCAGCGCTTCATCAGGTCGCGCGTGATCTCCACATGCTCCGCCGACAGCTCGTCGATCAGCGCCCGCGGAATGCGGCAGACGTGCACCTCGGTGCACGCCACGGCGTCCGCCGCATAGGTCTGGTGCAGGATGGCCTCCAGACCGATCAGGTCGTTGCGCCCGGCCAGCCGCAGGATGCGGCGTTCGCCCGCTTCGCTGCAGCGCTCCAGCCGCAGCACGCCGCTGCGCACCGTGAACACGGCGCTGCCGCTGTCCTGCGCAGCGTAGAGTGTCTGGCCGGGTTCCAGCGTGATGTCGGCGATGCGGTAGTGGATCTGGGTCAGGGCCGCTTCATCGAGTGCGCCGAATAGCGAAAACTGGCGCACGCTGCAGCTGGAACAGACCTGGGCTTGCGGGTTGTAGGTGCCCAGTGCATTTCTCTGGGTCTGCTGGGGATGGTGGAGTGCTGGCTGGACCATGGTGTTGTGGTCTTGTCGGGGTCGGTCGTTCACATGGTCGAGTATCGCGTGCCGAGACCTGTTATCGCCTGACAGAAACTGACACCCCTGCGACAGACTGGGCATGCATGGCCCCGGTACCGATTTATCATGACCGGTTGCCCTCGCGCTGCCGGAACCTGCCTCCCATGCCCCACGCCTTCTCCAAGTCGCCTGTCCGCCAGTCGCTGATTTCCGTCCGCGGTGCCCGCACCCACAACCTGAAGAACATCGACCTCGACCTGCCGAAGAATGCGCTGGTCGTGATCACCGGGCTGTCGGGTTCGGGCAAGTCGAGCCTGGCCTTCGACACGCTCTACGCGGAAGGGCAGCGCCGCTACGTCGAAAGCCTGAGCGCCTACGCCCGGCAGTTCCTGCAGCTGATGGACAAGCCCGACGTGGACGTGATCGAGGGCCTGTCGCCGGCGATCTCCATCGAGCAGAAGGCCACCAGCCACAACCCGCGCTCGACGGTGGGCACCATCACCGAGATCCACGACTACCTGCGCCTGCTCTACGCCCGCGCCGGCACGCCGTTCTGTCCCGACCACCACCTGCCGCTGGAGGCGCAGAGCATCAGCCAGATGGTGGACGCCACGCTGGCGCTGCCCGAGGATATGAAGCTGATGGTGCTCGCGCCCGTGGTGCGCGACCGCAAGGGCGAGTTCGTCGAGCTGTTCGAGGGCATGCAGGCGCAGGGCTATGTGCGCTTTCGCGTCGACGGCCAGATCGTCGAGTCGACCGAGGTGCCGCCGCTGAAGAAGACCGAGAAGCATGACATCGATGTCGTCATCGACCGCCTCAAGGTGCGCCCCGACGCGCAGCAGCGGCTGGCCGAGAGCTTCGAGGCGGCGCTGCGCATCGCCGAAGGGCGGGCGCTGGTGCTGGAGATGGACTCCGGCCGCGAGCACCTGTACTCCAGCAAGTTCTCGTGTCCGGTGTGCAGCTACTCGCTGGCGGAGCTGGAGCCGCGGCTGTTCTCGTTCAACTCGCCGGTCGGCGCCTGCCCGAGCTGCGACGGGCTGGGCCACGTCAACGTGTTCGACCCCGAGCGCGTGGTGGCGTTTCCGACGCTCAGCCTGGGCAGCGGCGCCGTCAAGGGCTGGGACCGGCGCAACGGCTACACCTTCTCGATGCTGGAGAGCGTCGCGGCGCACTACGGCTTCGATCTGGAGCTGCCGTTCGAGGAACTGGACCCGGCGCACCGGCAGGTGCTGCTCTGCGGCTCCGGCGAAGACGAGATCAGCTTCACCTACACTGCCGAGGGCGCCAACGGCAAGAAGCGCAGCGTCAAGCGCTCGCACCCCTTCGAAGGGATCATCCCCAACCTGGAGCGCCGCTACCGCGAGACCGATTCGTCGGCTGTGCGCGAGGACCTGGCGCGCTACCAGGCCAACAAGCCCTGCGCCGACTGCGGCGGTGCGCGCCTGCGCCGCGAGGCCCGCCACGTGCTGCTGGCCGACGCGAACGGCCTGCCGTCGCGGGCGATCTTCGAGGTCGAGCACGCCACGCTGTCCGACTGCCTGGCCTATTTCGAGGGCCTGCAGCTCAAGGGCGCCAAGGCCGACATCGCCGACAAGGTGGTGCGCGAGATCCGGGCCCGGCTGCGCTTCCTCAACGACGTCGGCCTGAACTACCTGAGTCTGGACCGCAGCGCCGACACGCTCTCCGGCGGCGAGGCGCAGCGCATCCGGCTGGCCAGCCAGATCGGCTCGGGGCTGTCGGGCGTGATGTACGTGCTCGACGAGCCGTCGATCGGCCTGCACCAGCGCGACAACGAGCGCCTGATCGGCACCCTCAAGCACCTGCGCGACCTCGGCAACAGCGTGCTGGTGGTCGAGCACGACGAGGACATGATCCGCGCCGCCGACCACGTCGTCGACATGGGACCGGGCGCGGGCGTCCACGGTGGCCGCGTGATGGCCCAGGGCACGCCCGACGACGTGGCGGCCAACCCCGATTCGCCGACCGGCCGCTACCTGTCGCAGGTGCTGCGCATCGAGCGGCCCGGCCAGCGCCGCCGGCTGCAGGACCAGGCCGATCCGCGCGTGCTGCGCGTCGTCAACGCCCGCGGCAACAACCTCAAGGGCGTCACGGCGGAGATCCCGGTGGGGCTGTTCACCTGCATCACCGGCGTGTCCGGCTCGGGCAAGAGCACGCTGATCAACGACACGCTCTACGCTGCGGTCGCCCGCAAGCTCTACCAGAGCCACCAGGAGCCCGAGGCGCACGACGAGATCGAGGGGCTGGAGCATTTCGACAAGGTCATCAACGTCGACCAGAGCCCCATCGGCCGCACCCCGCGCAGCAACCCCGCGACCTACACCGGGCTGTTCACGCCGATCCGCGAGCTGTTCGCCGAGATGCCCGCCGCCCGCGAGCGCGGCTACGGGCCAGGGCGCTTCAGCTTCAACGTGGCCGGCGGGCGCTGCGAGGCCTGCCAGGGCGACGGGGTGCTGAAGGTCGAGATGCACTTCCTGCCCGATGTCTACGTCCCGTGCGACACCTGCCACGGCAAGCGCTACAACCGCGAGACGCTCGAAGTGCTCTACAAGGGCCGGAGCATCACCGAAGTGCTCGGCATGACGGTGGAGGACGCGCACGCCTTCTTCAGCGCGGTGCCGGCGCTGGCGCGCAAGCTGCAGACGCTGCTGGACGTGGGGCTGGGCTACATCACGCTCGGGCAGTCGGCGACGACGCTGTCCGGCGGCGAGGCGCAGCGGGTGAAGCTGGCGCTGGAGCTGTCCAAGCGCGACACCGGCCGCACGCTCTACATCCTGGACGAGCCGACCACCGGGCTGCATTTCGCCGATATCCAGATGCTGCTGCAGGTGCTGCACCAGCTCTGCGAGGCCGGCAACACCATCGTGGTGATCGAGCACAACCTCGACGTCATCAAGACCGCCGACTGGCTGCTCGACATGGGGCCGGAAGGCGGTGCGGGCGGCGGGCAGCTGCTGATCGCGGGGACGCCCGAAGCGGTGGCCGCGTGCGAGGCGAGCCACACGGGGCGGTTCCTGAAGCCGCTGCTGGCGGTCGCCGAGCGCTTCAGACCGCCAGCACCGTGACCCGGTCGCGCCCGCTGTCCTTGGACGTGTAGAGCGCCTGATCGGCGCGCTCCATGAAGCTGGCACCATCCTCTCCCGGACGGAACAGGGTCAGGCCGATGGAGATCGTGACGCGGGTGACCTCGTCGCTCTGGCCCTGGCGGCGGACCTGCGCGGCGGCCACCCGCACGCGCACGCTCTCGGCCAGCGCACGCGCCTCCGACAGGCTGCTCGACGGCACCAGCACCGCGAACTCCTCGCCACCAATGCGCGCGGCCAGGCAGTCCGCCGGGGTGACTTCCTTCAGGATGGCACCGACCGCGCGCAGCACGTGGTCGCCGTAGGGGTGGCCGTAGGTGTCATTGATGCGCTTGAAATGGTCGATGTCGGCGATCATCAGGCAGGGGCGCTGGTAGCGCCGTGCCGGGGCGTCGGCTTCGGCCAGACAGGCCGCCAGACGCTGGTCGAAGGCGCGGCGGTTGGCCAGTCCGGTCAGGCCGTCGAGGCGCGATTCCTCGTGGACGCGGCGCAGCTCGGCCCGCAGCTGGCCGATCTCGTTCTGGCTGTCGGACAGGCGCTGCTGCATCTCGGTCACGGCGATCTGCATCTGGCGCGTCGTGTTGAGCATCTCCTCCAGCGCGGGGGAGTGGGCGCTGCCGGCGAGTTCCTGGCTGAGCCGGGATAGCGAGGTGCCGTACTGCGCGGTCTGGTCGCCGGCGCGGGCGGCCGATTCGGCCATGCCGGTCAGCACGGTCGAGACACCTTCGGCGGTGCGCTCGATGAGCGTGGCATCAATGCCGCCACCGGTGACGAAGCGCCGGTACATCGCGTCGGCCACCGCGTCGTCGAGTTGCAGATGCTGGGCGAGGTAGCGGTCGAGTGCTGCACGCAGCGCCGGATTTTCACCGCGCACGTATTCGTACCAGAGCGTGTAGTTCACGGGGTGCAGGGCACTGCCGTGTCGCTTCATGAGCTGCAAGGCCTGTCGCAGGACATCGGCACTTTGCTCCATGCTGTCGTGGTATTTCATCGGTGTGGTCATCCCGGCGTGCTCGCCGCGCGTCAGCGAGTGTGCGGTGATGGTAGATCGCCGCCGGCGCGCCGGTCGCCGAGAGTGCGTGCACTCTGGTACCCACTTCACGCCATGGCGGTTTGTCCAGCCCCCGGGTGGTGGCCGGACCGGTCCCCCTGTCTGCAGGGATCTGCGGACCGCTGCGCATTCAGTCCTTCCCTTGCGGCCGACTCGCCGTGACAATTTTTGCATGCCACGCCAACCAACCTCGTTGCGCCGTTCGAAACGCTCCCCCCGGGGGGCCGGGCGGACTGTGCCGTGGCGGGCCGGGGTACTGCTGGCGGGCCTGGCGGCAGCGGGTGTGGCCGTGTTGGCGCCAGAGTCGTCGTTCCTTCTGGGGGCGTTGGCCGGTGCCCTGGCGGGGTGCGGGATGCCGGGGTTGTTCATGCTGTCGCGCCATCGCCGCGCCCTGCAGCAGGCGCAGACCGAGGCCGCACGCAGCCAGGCGGCCACCGCGCTGCTGCTGCACGATTTCGAGACCCAGTCCGGCGCCTGGAGCTGGGCTGCCGACCGCGAGGGGCGCCTCACCCATGCCGCCGAGCGCATGGCCCGTGAACTCGGCTGTGGCGCCCCGGAGCAGCTGCTCGGCCAGTCGCTGCTGCAATGGCTGCGCTTCGGCGAGGGCGGGCCGTCGCTGGCCATGCGGCAGGGCTTTCGCGACGCGCCGGACCGCCAGATGCCGCCCGACCTCGTCTGGCTGAGGAGCTGCCTGGCCGGCAAGGCGCCGTTCCGGGCGGTGGAGGTGCAGGTGCGCAGTCCCGTGCGCCGGGCGCTGTGGTGGTCGGTCAGCGGTGTGCCGGTGCTGGACGAGATCGGTCTGCACGTCGGCTGGCGCGGCGTGGTGTGCGACGTGACGACGCTGCACGAGCAGTCGCGCGCGCTGGAGCGGCTCGCGCATGTCGACACGCTCACCGGGCTGGCCAACCGGCATGTGCTGCAGTCGCGCACCGATCAGGCGGTGACCGCGCTGGTGCAGGCGCCCGAGGCCATTGGCGAGGACGCGCTCAGCCCGCTGTCGCTCTACCTGCTCGATCTGGACAACTTCAAGTCGGTCAATGACCACTTCGGCCACCTCGTCGGCGACCGGCTGCTGCAGGAGGTGGCGCAGCGCCTGCAGCGCTGCGTGGACGACGGCCCGAGCGGTGGCGTGCTGGCGCGGCTGGGCGGCGACGAGTTCGCGCTGCTGATCGCGCAGCCCATGCACACCGTCGAGCGCGAGGCGCTCGCGCTGGCGATGCTGGCCACGCTGCGCGAGCCGTGGATGCACGAGGACCTGTGCATCGAGGTGCGCGCCAGCCTGGGCGTGGCGGCATGGGCGGGGCCGGGCGACACGGCGTCGCTGCTGCTGCAGCAGGCCGACATCGCCCTCTACGAGGCCAAGGCCGCCGGGCGCGACCTGGTGCGGCTGTTCGATGCCGCGATGGGCGAGCGCATGGCCGAGCGCCACCTCGTCATCCACGAACTCGGTCAGGCGCTGACCGCCGCGCAGCGGGCACTGGCCCATCCCGAGCGCCCCGAGCCGGACCTGCCCTGCGGCCGGCTCAGCGTGTACTACCAGCCGCAGCACGATGTCGCCGACGGCCGGCTGACCGGCTTCGAGGCGCTGGTGCGCTGGCGCCACCCGCAGCGGGGCTGGATCTCGCCGGCACAGTTCATCCCGGTGGCGGAAGAAACCGGGCTGGTGGTGGCGCTGGGCGAGTGGGTGCTGCGCCAGGCCTGCCGCGACGCCGCCGGCTGGGGCGGCGAGGGCAAGATCGCCGTCAACGTCTCCGGCGTGCAGCTGGCCAGCCGGCACCTGGTGCGCACCGTCGCGCAGGTGCTCGCCGAGACCCGCCTGCCGCCGCACCGGCTGGAGCTGGAGGTGACCGAGACGGCGGTGCTCGCCGATCCGGCCGCGGCGCGCACGCGCATGCAGTCGCTGCGCTCGCTGGGCATCGGGCTGGGGCTGGACGACTTCGGCACCGGCTACTCCTCGCTGGCCTACCTGCGCACCTACCCGATCAACACGCTCAAGATCGACCGCAGCTTCATCACCGGGCTGGCCGCGGGCGCGCAGGCCGACATGATCCTGCGCACCATCATCCAGCTCGGCCAGGGCCTGGGCATGAAGACGCTGGCCGAAGGCGTCGAGACCGCCGCGCAGCTCGACACGCTGCGCCGCCATGGTTGCCTGCAGGTGCAGGGTCACCTGTTCGCGGCGGCCATGACTGCCAAGGATGCCGCAGATCGTGTGTTCCTGGCGCGCCGGATCACGGCCTGAAGGGCTCGAATTGAGATAATCAGTACCGTACCAGCCTGCGGTTCTGCCATGACCTGTTTTCCGATCCGAGTGACCAGCGCGTGAGCAGTCTTCCCGCTGAGATGAGCCTCGCCAGTGGCGAGTCCCGCTGGTCCGATACCTTGGAGCGTCGTCACCAGGAGGCCCGGCTGATGCAGATGCTGCTGCGGGTGATGCCCATGGCCGCGCTGCTGAATTTCGGGGTCGGGTTGCTGACGGCGGAGCTGGCGTATCCGGCGATGGGCTGGGGATCGCACATGGTGTGGCCGTTCGGCCTGTCGCTGGTGTCCCTGTGCCACGCCATCGACGGCTTGCTGCACCTGGGCAAACCGCTGGAGCATCTGGCGCAACCGGCGGTGCGTTGGCGGTTCATCGCCGAGTCGATGCTGACGGCGGTGATGTTTTCCGGCATTGCCGTGGTCCTGTTCCCGGTGGCCGGACCGGACCTCCGCTTCCTGCTCGGCGTGATGGCTTGCGGCGCGATCCCGGTGGGTGCGGTGGTGGCGGCGCCTGTGCGCAGCGTCGCGCTGGCGTGGACGGTGACGGCCTCGATGGGCGTGCTGTTCGGGTTGCTGCAGATGGCGCCGCTGGTCCGTGATGTCGCGATCGGACTGCTGCTGACGATGGACCTGCTCGTGCTGGCCTCGGTGTGGTCGGTTGGCAGCGGGGTGCGGGCACGGCTGCGGGCCGAGACCGCTGCGCTGCGGGACCGCCAGTCGCTGGACCTGATGCTGCGTGATTTCGAGACCCAGGCCGACGACTGGCTCTGGGAGACGGACGCGCGTTGGCGCCTGCGCCATGTGTCGCAGCCGATGGCGCGGGCGCTGGGGTTCGACGACGCGATCCGGCTGATCGGTACCCGGCTGCCCGAGCTGCTGGGGGCGCGCACGGCCGTGTCGGCGCTGTCGGAGTGCCTGCGGCTGCCGAAGCCGTTCCACGGGCTGGATCTGACGCTGTCGCCCGATCGTCCGCAGGACGCGTCCCGGATCTGGACCCTCAGCGGGGTGCCGGTGTTCGACAGTGACGGTGCGCCGGTGGGCTGGCGTGGTCTGGTGCGCGATGTCACGCTGCTGCGCCAGCAGGCGCGCGAGCTGCAGCGGCTGGCGTGCACCGATTTGCTGACCGGCCTGGCCAACCGGCACGTGCTGCAGCAGCGCTGTGCCGAGGCGGTTACCCGCTGCGGGTCGATGGCCTGGCTGGACCGCCAGGAGGCCGCGCTGCTGCCACTGACGCTGTGCCTGCTCGATCTGGACAACTTCAAGGCCGTCAACGACACCCTGGGCCACGCGGTCGGTGACCGGCTGTTGCAGGAAATCGCCCGCCGGCTCACGGCCTGCGTGGCGAACTGGCCGCAGCCGCAGGCCGTCGTGCTGGCGCGGCTGGGCGGCGACGAGTTCGCGCTGCTGATCGACCACGCGCTGACCCCCGCCGCGCGCGACGGGCTGGTGGCGGCGCTGCGCGAGGCGCTGCAGCCGGCGTGGATGGTCGATGCGCTGCGGGTGGAGGTGCGGGCCAGCATCGGTGTGGCGTCCTGTGCCGGGCCCCGCATCGACGCCGACCGCCTGTTCCAGAACGCCGATCTGGCCCTGTACGAGGCCAAGGAGGGCGGGCGCAACCAGTTCTGTGTCTTCGATGCTGCCATGCGCGGCCGCATGAACCGCCGCGCCGGGATCATCCGGGACATCGGTCTGCTGCTGGCCGCGCCGGGAGCGGCCCATGCGACGGCGGGGCGGCTGGTCGTGCACTACCAGCCCCAGCTCCGGCTGATGGATGGCCGGCTGGTGGGGGCCGAGGCACTGCTGCGCTGGCAACACCCGCGGCATGGCTGGATCGATCCCGCCGAGTTCATCCCGATCGCCGAGGAGACGGGCCTGATCGTGCCGCTGGGCGAGTGGGTGCTGCGCCGGGCCTGCGCCGAGGCCACCGGCTGGCCGGCGCCGGTGCGGCTGGCGGTCAACCTGTCGGCGGCCCAGCTGGGCCGCCCCGGGCTGGAAGCCATGGTGACCACGGTGCTGGCCGACAGCGGTCTGCCCGCGCCCAGGCTCGAACTCGAAATCACCGAGACGGCGCTGATGCACCACCCGGACCGGGCGCTGGGCTGCGTGCAGTCGCTGCGGGCGCTCGGCCTAGGCATCGCGCTCGACGATTTCGGCACAGGTTATTCGTCGCTGGCCCAGCTGGCCACGCTGCCGGTGGACACGCTCAAGATCGACCGCAGCTTCGTTGCTGCGCTTGGTCGCGAGGGCAGCGGGCAGGCCGAGGCCATCGTGCGGCTGATCGTGCAGCTGGCCCGCACCATGGGCATGCACACGCTGGCCGAAGGGGTCGAGACCGACCGGCAGCGCGCCGTGCTGCGCGCCTGCGGCTGCGAGATGGTGCAGGGATTCTTCTGCAGCGCCGCGGTCGAGCCGCAGGTGCTGCGGGGCCTGCTGGCACAGGGTGCGCAAGGGGCCCAGGGCTGGCCGGAGTCGGCGGTCAGCGATCTGGCGTGAGGGGGCCGACGGGGCGGGCCGGCCGGTATTCGCCGACCAGCTGCGCCAGCCGCTCGCGGACCTCGTCGTCCGAGGCGGTCGACCGGGCCGCTGCCCAGTCCAGCAGCGTCTGCACATCCTGCCCGCGGTCGTCGAGCCGCGCGATGCGCAGCCGCTCGAAGCGCGTCGGCAGCGTCGCGTCCGCGTCCGCCAGCAGCTCTTCAAAGAGCTTCTCGCCGGGTCGCAGCCCGCTGAAGGCGATCGGGATCTCGGCCAGCGTGTGGCCGCTCAGCCGGATCAGGTCGCGTGCCAGATCGACGATGCGCACCGGCTCGCCCATGTCCAGCACGAACACCTGCCCGCCTTCGCCGATCGCCGCGGCCTGCACCACCAGCCGCGCGGCCTCGGGAATCGTCATGAAGAAACGCGTGATCTCCGGGTGGGTCACGGTCACCGGGCCGCCGCGGGCGATCTGCGCCTTGAACTTCGGGATCACGCTGCCCGACGAGCCCAGCACGTTGCCGAAGCGCACCGCCATGAAGCGCGTGCGCCCGCCCGCAGTGGCCGCCTGCGCGGCGAGCTGGGAGATCACCATCTCGGCGGCGCGCTTGGTCGCCCCCATCACGTTGGTCGGGTTGACCGCCTTGTCGGTGGAGATCAGCACGAAGCGCTCGGCGCCGGCCGCCGCCGCCGCGCTGGCCGCCCGCCAGGTGCCCAGCGTGTTGTTGCGCACCGCGGCGAAGGCGTTGTCGTCCTCCATCAGCGGCACATGCTTGTACGCGGCGGCGTGGAACACCACCTGCGGCCGCACGCGGGCGAAGGTCACGCGCACGTGCTCCGGGTCGCGCACGTCGCCGACCAGCCGCACCAGCGGGAGGTGCGGGAAGGCCTCGGTCAGCTCCTGCTCGATGCGGTACAGCGCGAACTCGCTCAGCTCGTACAGCACCAGCCGCAGCGGCCCGTAGCGCGCCACCTGCCGGCACAGCTCCGAGCCGATCGAGCCGCCCGCGCCGGTGATCAGCACCACCTTGCCCGACAGGCACTCGCTGATGCCGCCCTCGTCGAGCTGCACCGGGGCGCGGCCGAGCAGGTCTTCGGGCTCGATCTCGCGCACCTGCGCCACCGCCTGGCCCTCGCGCAGTTCGCTGGCGGTCGGCACGGTGACGACCGGCAGGCCGGTGGCGGCGGCGAGGTCGAGCGCGCGGCGGCGACGCTCCGGCGCGGCCGAGGGCATCGCGACGATGACGTGGGTGATGCCGTGCACCTCGGCCCAGCGCGCCGCGCTGTCGAGCGGGCCGAGCACGGGCACGTTGCCGATGCGGGCGCCGTGCTTGCGGGCATCGTCGTCGAGCAGGCCGACCACCACCCAGCCGTGGTGCTGGATGCCGGCGATCAGCAGCTTGGCGGCGTCGCCCGCGCCCATGACCAGCGCGCGGCGGGTTTCGTGCATCGAGCCGGAGATGCGCCCGCGCATGTGTTCGTACAGCATCCGGTAGCCGATGCGCACCATCGCCAGCCCCATCAGCGAGATCACCGGGTGCAGCCCCAGCACCGCGCGCGGCACCTGCACCAGCTGCGCCATCAGCACGCCCACGGCGGTGACCATGCCCGCGATGCCGCAGGCGATCGTCAGCCGCTGGATCTCGCCGAAGCCCGAGAAGCGCCACATGCCCTTGGGCACCTTGAGCAGCACGAACACGCCCAGGTAGACCACGATCACGCCGGCCAGCACCCAGCCGTCGTAGTCCGGGCGGGCGTTGCGCCAGCGCTCGAAGCCGAGCCGGAACAGGTAGGTGATGTTCCAGCAGGCGGCGATCATCAGCGCGTCGATGACCAGCGCCAGCGACTCGCGGTGCGGCCGGATGCGGGTGAGGAGGGTGTCGAGGTGGTGCCAGGTCATCGCGCAATGATCGCCCAGACGGTGCGGCCGATCAGCAGCAGGTCGGTGCCCAGGCCCGCGCGGTCCACATAGCGCGCCTGCAGTGCCAGCTTGGCTGGCAGGATCACCTCGCGGTAGGTGCGCTCCGGGTCGGCGCTCTGCGCGAGCAGCGTGCTCTCGTCGCGGTATTCGATGGAGGCGAAATCGGTGATGCCGGGCCGCACCGACAGCACCTTCTCGCGCAGCCCTGCCGGGTAGAGCGCCACGTAGCGCGGCACCTCCGGCCGCGGGCCGACCAGGCTCATCGTGCCCGCGAACACGTCGAACAGCTGCGCCAGCTCGTCGAGCTTGGTGCGGCGCAGGACGGCGCCGACGCGGGTGATGCGCGCGTCCAGACCGACGGTGAGCTGCGGGCCGCGGTCGCCGGGGTTGTGCGCCATCGTGCGGAACTTGTGGATGCGGAACTCGCGCCCGCGCAGCCCGACGCGCACCTGCCGGTAGAACACCGGGCCGGGCGAGTCGATCCGGATCGCCAGCGCCACCAGCGCCAGCGGCAGCGCCAGCACCGCCAGGCCGAGGCCGGACAGCAGCAGGTCGAACAGGCGCTTGGCCATCGGTCCCTCCAGGCGGGCGACGGGCTTCAGCCGCGCAGCGCCTGCCGCAGCGCCGCCGCCACGCGGCGCACGTCGTCCTCGGTCATGCGCGTGTAGAGCGGCACGCTGAGCATGCGCTCGTAGGCGCGCTGGCTGTGCGGGTAGTCGGCGGCCTGCAGGACGTAGCGTTCGCGCCAGTAGGGGTGCAGGTGCAGCGGGATGTAGTGCACGCTGCAGCCGATGCCGGCGGCGTAGAGCGCCTCGATCAGCGCGTCGCGGCCGATGGGCGCGTCGTCGGTCAGGCGCAGCACGTAGAGGTGCCACGAATGCACCTCGCCCGCGGCCGGGCGCGGCGGCAGGATCAGCGGCAGGTCGGCCAGCAATTCGTCGTACAGCGCGGCGAGCTGGGCGCGCTTCTGCTGGAAGCCCTGCGCGCGCTTCAGCTGGTGGATGCCCATCGCGGCGGCGATGTCGGTCAGGTTGTACTTGAAGCCCGGCGCCACGATCTCGTAGTACCAGCTCGGTACCTTGGCGGTGAAGCGGTCGAAGGCGTCGCGGTTGATGCCGTGCAGGCGCATCACCTTCATGCGCGCGGCCAGCGCCGGGTCGCGGGTCACGGCCATGCCGCCTTCGCCGGTGGTGATGGTCTTGTTGGCGTAGAAACTGAAGACGGTGATGTCGCTGCCCAGCGTGCCCACCAGCCGGCCGGCGTGCGTGGTCGGCAGCGCGTGCGCGGCGTCCTCGACCACCTTCAGGCCGTGGCGGCGCGCGATGGCGAGCACGGCGTCCATGTCCACCGCCATGCCGGCGTAATGCACCGGGAGGATCGCCTTGGTGCGCGGCGTGAGCGCGGCCTCGATCGCGGCGGGGTCGATGTTCATCGTCGCCGGGTCGATGTCCACCAGCCGCACGTCCGCGCCCAGGTAGCGCACCACCTCGGCGGTGGCGGTGAAGGTGTGCGTGGTCGTGATCACCTCGTCGCCGGGGCCGATGCCCAGCGCTTCCAGCGCCAGGTGCAGGCCCGCGGTGGCCGAGTTGACGGCGATGGCCTCGATGCCTGGCTCGCCGAGGAAGGCGGCGAAGTCCTGCTCGAATCGGCGCGCCTTGGGGCCGGTGGTGACCCAGCCGGATTTCAGGGTGTCGATGACCTCGGCGATCTCCTCGTCGCCGATCTCGGGCAGGGCGAACGGGAGGAAGGGCAGTGCGGGAGCAGCGGGAGCGGAGGCGTCGGTCATGGGAGCGTTCGGGGACAGCGGCAGCGGGGATGCTAAACCAAGGCTGTGCGCGCGCCGGATCCGGCAAGATCGCGCCCATGCGCCAAGCCGTCGATGACCACAACCCCTGCCTCACCTGCGGCGCCTGCTGCGCGGCGTTCCGCGTGTCCTTCTACTGGGGCGAAGCCGAAGAGCGCGGCCTGCCCGAGGCGCTGACCGAGCCGGTGCAGCGCTGGTTCGCCTGCATGGCGGGCACCAACCAGGCGCGGCCGCGCTGCGTGGCGCTGCAGGGCGCCGTGGGCGGCCCGGTCGCCTGCACGGCCTATGCGCAGCGGCCGACGCCGTGCCGCGAGGTGGAGGCCGGCGACGACAAGTGCCGCCAGGCGCGGGCGGTGCACGGGCTGGCGCCGCTTGAACCCGCAAAATCACCGGACAATAGCCAGCTTTCCTGGCCACACTCCGCCTGAATCGACCACTGGACACGGTGCGGGTCAGGACGGCGGCCGCTGCCCCTGCGTCCATGAACCCCGCCGTACCTCCTTCTCCACCCGATTCCGGCCTCTGGACCCTGCTCGCCATGGCGACGCTGCATGGCGTCGCCGCTGACGAGCCCCAGTTGCGCCACACCTTCGGGCACCGGCCGTTCGACGTGCAGACGCTGCTGCTGGCGGCCAAGTCGCTCGGGCTGACCGCCAAGTCGCTGCGCCAGGATCCGGAGCGATTGGCCAAGGCGCCGCTGCCCGCCGTGGCGCAGGACCGCGAAGGCCGCTTCTTCATCGTCGCCCGCATCGAAGCACCCAAGGCGGCGGATCCCTCGGCCGCACCCGCTGCGCCGACCCCGGACGCGAAGGTGCTCATCCAGCACGCTGGCCAGCCGCCCGCGGTGATCCCGCTGTCGGAGCTGCTGGCGACCTGGACCGGCGCGCTGATCTTCTTCACCAGCAAGGCCAGCTTCAGCGGCCAGATGGCCAAGTTCGACTTCACCTGGTTCATCCCGGCGATCGTCAAGTACCGCCGGCTGCTGACCGAGATCCTGCTGATTTCCTTCGTGCTGCAGCTCATCGGGCTGGTGACCCCGCTGTTCTTCCAGGTCGTGATGGACAAGGTGCTGGTCAACCACGCGATGAAGACGCTCAACGTCATCGCCATCGGCCTGGTCTGCGCGACGGTGTTCGAGGCGCTGCTGTCGGGCATCCGCACCTGGGTCTTCGCGCACACCAGCAGCAAGATCGACGTCGAACTCGGCGCCCGGCTGTTCCGCCACCTGCTGAACCTGCCGCTGGCCTACTTCCAGTCGAGGCGCGTCGGCGATTCGGTGGCGCGCATCCGCGAGCTGGAGAACATCCGCTCCTTCCTCACCGGCAACGTGATGACGCTGGTGCTGGACCTGCTGTTCTCGTTCGTGTTCCTGGGCGTGATGCTCTGGTACAGCGCGTGGCTGACGCTGATCGTGGTGCTGTCGATCCCGGTCTACGTGCTGCTGTCGGTGGTGTTCACGCCGGTCATCCGCGCGCGGCTGGACGACAAGTTCAACAAGAGCGCCGAGAACCAGTCCTTCCTGGTCGAGACCATCACCGGCATCGACACGGTCAAGGCGCTGGCGGTCGAGCCGCGCTGGATCCACCAGTGGGACCAGCAGCTCGCCTCCTACGTGACCGCAGGCCTGTCGGTCACCAATGTGGCCACCATCGCCGGCGGTGGCGTCACGCTGGTCAGCAAGCTGGTCACCGCGGCCATCATGTGGGTGGGCGCCACGCTGGTGATCGACCACCAGCTCACGGTCGGTGAGCTGGTGGCGTTCAACATGCTGTCCGGCCAGGTGTCGAGCCCGATCCTGCGGCTGGCGCAGCTGTGGAACGACTTCCAGCAGGTCGGCATCTCGATGAGCCGCCTCGGCGACATCCTGAACACCCGCACCGAGATCGCGAGCCAGAAGACGCGCCTGCCCCGCCTGACCGGCGCCATCGAGTTCGACCAGGTGTCGTTCCGCTACCGTCCGGACGCCGCCGACGTGCTGCGCCAGGTGTCGCTGAAGGTCCAGCCGGGCGAGGTCATCGGCATCGTCGGGCGCTCCGGCTCGGGCAAGAGCACGCTGACCAGGCTGGTGCAGCGGCTGTACGTGCCGGACCGTGGCCGCGTGCTGGTCGATGGCCAGGACATCGCGATCGCCGACACCACCAGCCTGCGCCAGCAGATCGGCGTCGTGCTGCAGGAGAACATGCTCTTCAACCGCTCGATCCGCGACAACATCGCGCTGACCAACCCGGCGCTGCCGATCGAGGCGGTGATCCAGGCGGCCAGGCTGGCGGGGGCGCACGAGTTCATCTGCGAGATGGCCGAGGGCTACGACACGATGGTCGGCGAGCACGGTACCGGCCTGTCCGGCGGCCAGCGCCAGCGCATCGCCATCGCGCGGGCGCTGATCACCAACCCGCGCGTGCTGATCTTCGACGAGGCGACCAGCGCGCTCGACTACGAGTCCGAGAAGATCATCCAGGACAACATGCGCCGCATCGCCCAGGGCCGCACCGTGCTCGTCATCGCCCACCGCCTGTCCGCCGTGCGCGAGGCGAACCGCATCGTCGTGATGGAGCGCGGCCAGATCGTCGAGCTGGGCAGCCACCAGGAGCTGCTGCGCGTGCCCAAGGGCCTCTACGCGCACCTGCACGCGCTGCAGCAGGGGAGCCACGCATGAGCCTGCGTCACCGCACCGAAGCCTGGGGCGCACTGTTCACCCGCTACCGCCAGGTCTGGGGCCATTTCTGGCAGCAGCGCGACGCGCTGACCCCGCCGGACCTGAGGGCCGAAGAAGCCGAGTTCCTGCCCGCCGCGCTGTCGCTGCAGGCGCAGCCGGTCTCGCCCGCCGGGCGCCGGGTGGCGCGCCTCCTGATGCTGCTGGTGCTGCTGCTGGTGGCGTGGTCGGTGATCGGGCGCACCGACATCGTCGTCAACGCCCAGGGCAAGATCATCCCCAGCGGCCGTACCAAGACGATCGGCGCGCTGGACGTGGCGCGGGTGCAGGCCATCCATGTCGAGGAAGGGCAGGTGGTGCGCGCGGGCGAGCTGCTGATCGAGCTGGACCCGCGCCTGAGCGACACCGAGCAGGACAAGGCGCAGGGCGAACTCCAGTCGGCCACGCTGCAGCGCGAACGCGCGGCCGCGCTGCTGGCGGCACTGGACAGCGGCCAGCTGCCGAGCCTGCCCGACAGCCCCGCGCTGGCCGACGCCGACCCGGACCGCGTGCAGATGGCCCGCCAGCACCTGCAGGACCAGTGGCGCGACTACACCGCCCGCACTGCCCGGCTCGACGGCGAGATCCGCCGCTACCGCCAGGAGCTGCCGCTGGTGGCGCAGCGCGCCCGCGACTACGCCGAGCTGGCGCAGACCCGCGACGTGTCGCGCCACGCCTGGATGGAAAAGGAGCAGGCCCGCCTGGACCTGGAAGGCCAGATCGCTGACCTGGGCCGCCAGAAGACCGCGCTCACCGCCGAGCTGCGCAAGTCCGCCCAGGACACCCGCAGCGAAGCCAGCCGCCAGGCCGCCGCGGCGCAGCAGGAGGTGCGCAAGGGCCGTGTGCGGGGCGACCTGCTGAAGCTGACCGCACCGGTGGACGGCACCGTGCAGCAGCTCGTGGTCCACACCGTCGGCGGCGTCGTCTCGCCGGCGCAGCCGCTGATGCAGATCGTGCCGAAGCAGACCAGCGTCGAGATGGAGGCCTTCATCGAGAACCGCGATGTCGGTTTCGTCAAGGAAGGCCAGACCGCCCGCCTCAAGATCGACACCTTCGAGTACAGCAAGTACGGCACGCTGGAGGCCACTGTCGGCCACGTCTCGCGCGACGCGATCCCGGACGAGAAGCGCGGCCCGATCTACGCGGTCAAGCTGGTGCTGCGCCGGCCGGTGCTGCAGGTCGAGGGCGAGGCCTTGCCGATCACCGCCGGCATGTCCGGCAGCGTCGAGATCAGGACCGGCTCGCGCCGCCTGATCGACTACGTGCTGTCGCCGCTGGTGCAGCATGCCCGGGAGAGCCTCCATGAGCGCTGAAACGGGTGCCGGCATCGGGCGGGGCGGCTGGCGGCGGGCCGGCCGGTACGTGGCGGTGGCGGTGGCGGTCTGGCCGGTGGTCTCGCTGGCCGCACCTGCGGATCCGGTGGCGACCTCCGAGCTGGCGGTGCGGCTGGAGAACCCGCTGGCGGTGCCGCGGCTGTTCGAGGCCGATCCGGGGTTGGCTGCGCCCTGCGCCGACACGCCGGGATCCGGCCGGCCGCTGTTGCTGACCGAGGCGATGGACACGGCACTGTGCCGCAACCCGCAGGCCCGTGCGGCCTGGGCCGCGGTCCAGGTGCAGGCCGGGGGGCTGGGCGAGGCGCGTGCGGCCTACTGGCCACGGCTCCACGTGGGCGTGAACCGCCAGTTCAGCCGGACCGTCTACACCGACGGTGACCTGCCCGACGAGGACCGGACTGGCACCAACCGCTCCGTCCACCTCACCTGGCGGCTCTACGACTTCGGGGCCCGCGAGGCCAATCTGGGTGTGGCGAACCGGTTGCTGGCGGCGGCCGTCGCTTCGCGCGACGCGACGCTGCAGAAGCTGATGTCCGCCGTGGTGGACAGCTACTTCGACGCGGTCACCGCGCAGGCCGCACACCGTGCCCGTGCCGAGGCGGTCCGCATGGCCCGCGCGACCCTGGAGGTGACCGAGCGCCGGGAAGCCCTGGGCGTGGCCGCCGGCATCGATGTGCTGCAGGCCCGCGCCGCGCTGGCCCGCGCGCAGCTGGCGGCGCAGCGTGCGCGGGGCGAGCAGGCGAAGTCGGCCTCGGTGCTGGCCTTTGTCATGGGGCTGCCGGGCGCGGTGCCGGTGCAGTTGCCCGACGATCTGGACGCCCCGGAGGCCCCGGTGGTGCAGGACCTGGCGCACTGGCTGGCCGAGGCCCGCGCCCGCCATCCCGGCATCCGCGCGGCCGAGGCGCAGCGCGAGGCCGCGCAGGCCAAGGTCACCGCGACCCGCGCCGAGGGCTGGCCGACGCTGGAGTTCAGCCGCTCGGACCAGGTGAACGGTGTGCCCAGCCAGGGCTTCGGCGGTGTCCGCAGCCGCGTCACGACCTACGGGCTGGCGCTGTCGATCCCGCTGTTCGAGGGCTTCGCCCGTGTCTACAAGGTCAGCGGCGTGCAGGCGCAGGCCGAGCAGAGCGCCGCCAGCCTGCAGAACGTGGTGCTGCAGGTGTCGATGGACGTGGTCAAGGCGCACGCGGACGCCGCGTCCGCACTCGACAACCTGCAGGCCAGCGCCACCCTCGTCGAGGCCGCGCAGGCGGCGGTCGGCAGCGCGACACGGCGCTACGACAAGGGTGTCAGCGACATCCTGGAGCTGCTGTCCACCCAGAACACGCTGGCCGACGCCCACCAGGAGCGCATCCGCTGTCTGGCGGACTGGCACGCGGCGCGGCTGAAGCTGGTGGCGGCGGCCGGCGTGCTGGGGACGCTCGACTAGTCGGCGTCTGCGCGCGCCTGAAACGCCAGACGCGACGCCGTGATCGCGGCCTGGTGCTGTTCGGCCCAGAGCCACACGCCGCAGAAGGCGGCGCCCAGCGTCGCGCCCCGTTCGGTCAGTTCGTAGTCGACACGGGGCGGCACGACCGGATGGACGGTGCGCAGCACGAGGCCGTCGGCTTCCATCTGGCGCAGCGTCTTGGTCAGCATCTTCTGGCTCACGCCCTCGACGAGTTCCCCGAGGCGCGTGAAGCGCAGGCGCCCGTGTTCCGCGAGCCGCTCCAGGACGATCATCGTCCACTTGTCGGCCACCCGGCCGATGATGTCCCGGACGAGCTGGTCCAGTTCCGGGTCGGCAGGCGTGGTGCTGGTGGGGGGTGACATGGCTTTACTCTCCTTTTGGTGTGTATGGCACTTTCAGATGCCTACTTCCCATGGGATCGTAACCGCCCTAGGCTTCGCTCCTCAACAAGGAGAAGCACCATGCAGATGAACGGCAACACCATCCTGATCACCGGCGGCGGCTCCGGCATCGGCCGCGCGCTGGCGCAGGCGTTCCATGCGCGCGGCAACCAGGTCGTCATCGCGGGCCGCCGGCAGGCGCTGCTGGAGGAAACTGCTGCGGCGCATCCGGGCATGGCAACGGCCGTCCTCGACATCGGCGATGGCGCGGCGATCCCGCCCTTCGCCGCCCGGATCCGGGCCGAGCATCCCGCGCTGAACGTCGTCATCCACTGTGCCGGCATCATGCGCACGGAGCCGGTGCGGACCGGGGCGCTGGCCGATGCCGAGGCCACCGTGGCCACGAACCTGCTCGGCCCGATCCGGCTGACGGCGGCGCTGCTGCCCCTGCTGGCCTCGCAGCCCCGGGCGGCGATCCTGACGGTGACGTCCGGACTGGCCTTCCTGCCGCTGGCGACGACACCGACCTATTGCGCGACGAAGGCCGCGCTGCATTCCTACACGGAGTCGCTGCGCTACCAGTTGCGGGACACCGCGGTGCAGGTGATCGAGCTGATCCCGCCCTACGTGCAGACCGAACTGCAGGGGCCCCAGCAGGCCAGCGATCCCCACGCCATGCCGCTGCAGGCCTTCATCGACGAGACCCTGCACCTGCTCGATACCACGCCCGATGCGACCGAGATCTGCGTGGAGCGGGTGAAGCCCTTGCGGTTTGCACAGGCGCGCGGTGGCTACGACGCGTTTTTCCAGACCTTCAATGCCGCCATGGCGGCTGCAGCAACATCGCCGTGACGCATCGAGGCGTCAGCCGCCCAGGCCGGCGAACACGTTCTGCACGTCCTCGTTCGCATCCAGCGCGGCGAGGAAGCTCTCGACCTCTTCGAGCTGCTCGGCGCTCAGGCTGTCCGGCGCGACCGGGTTCTTCGGCTTGTAGCCCAGCTTGGTCGACAGCACCGTGAAGCCGTGGGCGGGCAGGGCGCGGCTGACCAGATCCAGCTCGGTGGGCGCCGTGTAGAACAGCGTCGTGCCGTCCTCGTCGCCGGCTTCCAGGTCCTGCGCGCCGGCTTCGATGGCGGCCAGTTCGGGATCGGCGCCCGCGCTGGCGTCGGTCGGTTCGGCTTCGATCATGCCGAGGTGGTCGAAGTCCCAGGCGACCGAGCCGGAGGTGCCGAGCTGGCCCTTGCGGAACAGCACGCGCATGTCGGAGGCGGCGCGGTTCACGTTGTCCGTCAGGCACTCGACCATCACCGGGACGCGGTGCGGCGCGAAGCCTTCATAGACCACGTGCTCGAAGTTCACCGACTCGCCCGTCAGGCCCGCGCCCTTCTTGATGGCCCGGTCCAGCGTGTCCTTGGGCATCGAGACCTTGCGTGCCTGCTCGATGACCAGCCGCAGCCGCGCATTGGCGGCCGGATCGGCGCCGTGGCGGGCGGCGATCATGATGTCCTTGGCGAGCTTGCCGAAGAGACGTCCCTTGGCGTTGGCCGCCAGGTCTTTGTGCTTTGCTTTCCACTGCGCGCCCATGGCGATTCCTGTGAGTCTGGAGGTGAGCCGGGCAGTCTAGCGGGCGCGGGCGTCCTTTTCGATCCACGCCAGCACGTGCGTGCGCAGCAGCGGCAGCGCGTTGAGCACCGGGTACAGCCCCGGCCAGACCCGGCACGCCGGCCGCGCCAGCGGCGGCGCCAGCGTCACGCGCTGCGCGGAGATCCGTCCCTGGGGAAACAGCGCCCGCACCCGCTGCAGCGGCACGCCGCGCACGAGCCGGTTGCGCGGGTTGTCCACGGTGAAGTCGTACCAGAGCACCGCACCTCCCGGCTTCACCCAGCGCCACATCGCCGCGGCCAGCCGCTGCTGGATGGCGTCGTCGAGCAGCGACGAGAACACGGTGGCCTGGAAGACGAGGTCGTGGCTCGCGTCGGCGATCGGCGCCGTGCAGGCATCGCCGAGGTGCAGCGCGACCCGGTCCGGCAGCACGCTGCGGGCATGCGCGTGGCGCTCGGGCAGCAGCTCGATGCCGGCGAGGTGCTCCGGCCGCCAGCCCATGCGCAGGAATTCGAGCAGATTGCCACCCGTGCCGCAGCCGACTTCGAGCAGCGTGCGCTCGCGCAGGTCGTGCCAGCCGTGGCGCGCCAGCAGGCCGAGCACGGCGCGCTGGCGCTCGTGCACGGTCTGCCAGACATCGGGGTGCAGGAAGCTGTAGCGGTCGGTGTGCGTGCCCATGGTGTTCAAGCAGTGTTCAGCCGGTGCAGGCCGCCAGGAAACGCCGGGCCAGCACGGGATAGGTGTGGTGGGCCTGGACAAACGCCTGGCCGCGCTCGCCCATCGCGTGGCGCTCGGTGGGCGTGAGGGCGGCCATGCGGCGCAGGCCCTCGGCCACGGCGTCGGCCGACTCGGGGGCGACGGTCAGGCCGCAGCCGGCCTCCGCGACCGGGTCGTTGCCGGCCTCCACCGCGTGCAGCACCGCACAGCCGGCCATCATGTAGTCCATCAGCTTGTTCGGCGCGATGCCGAAGCGGTAGATCGGCACCCGCTGCCAGCCGATGTAGGCGATGTCGATCTCGGCGAGGAAGGCCGGGATCTGCGCCTTGGGGATCGGCGGCAGCATCCGCACGTTCCCCAGCCCCTCGGCCTGCACGCGCGCGGCGAGCCGGTCGCGCTCGTGGCCGCCGCCGACCATGACGAGGGCGATCGGTGCGCCCTGGGCCTGCAGCTGGCGCATGGCGTCGAGCAGCGTGTCCAGCGCGTTCGGCAGGCCCATCGAGCCGGCGTAGCCGACGACGGTGGCGCCGCGCGCACGCGCCTGCTCGACCGCAGCGGCCAGGTCGGGGCGCAGCGCCGGCAGCTCGCCCGTCCACTCGTCCAGCGTGATGCCGTTGGGCACGATGTGCAGCTTCTTCAGGTCCAGCCCGCGCCCGGCCATGTGGTCGTGCACCTTGGGTAGCATCGAGACGACCACGTCCGCGTCGCGGTAAGCGTCGTCCTCGGCCTTCTGGCACAGCACGATGAAGGGGTGCCGCGGCGACATGCCCGACAGCTCGATCGGCGACAGCGGCCAGAGGTCATGCACCTCGAACACGAGCCTGGCCCGCGCCATGCACGCCAGCCGGCGGGCGACCCAGATGTCCATCGGGTAGGTGCTCGACGCGATCACCACGTCCGGGCGGAACTGCGTGGCGATGCGGCGCGAGGCGCGCCAGACCTGGCTGAGGAAGGCCCAGATGTTCTTCACCCGCCCCAGCCCGTTGCCCTGGTAGGCCGGACCGGGGAACCAGAGGTAGTCGATGCCGTCGATGTCCTGGTGCGTGGGGGCGTTGATCGGGTGGTCGCGGTGCACCGGCGCCGTGGCGCGCACGTGCGAGGTGGCGCAGGCGACCATCTGCACCCGGTGGCCCAGCCGGGTCCACTCGCGGGCGAGGTAGTAGGGCCGGTATTCCATGCCCAGCGCGGGCGTGCCGGCGTAGTGGTTCAGGTAGAGGATGTTCATGCGGCGCCGCCGGGGTTCACATCAGCTCGGCCAGCCGCCCGAGCAGCCCTTCCACCGCGGGCGCGAACTGGCCGTGCAGCCGCACCCACTCGTGGTTGTCGCGGCCGATCTGCACCGCCTGCGGCAGCAGCGGCGCGAGCTGCTGCGGCAGGTTCATCAGCTCGATCGGAGCGTCCGTCAGGATCAGCCCGTTCAGGCCCGAGCGCACCAGCTCGTGGTTGGCGGGCAGGTCCGACAGCAGCGGGATGCAGCCGTGCGCCATCGCCTCCAGCACCGACACCGCCACCGAGTCGCTCGATGGCAGGCTCAGGTACCACTGCGCGCGTTCGTAACAGTGCGCCTGCGTTTCGGCGTCGAGCCGGCCGACGAACTCGATGTGGTTGGCCAGCCCCAGCTCGCCCACGCGCTGTTCGAGCGCGGCGCGCAGCGAGCCGTCGTTGGCGATGGTCAGCCGTGCCTCCGGGTGGGCGGAGACGATCGAGGCGAAGGCGGTGATCACCCGGTCGGGCCGGTAGATCGGCTCCAGCCCGCGGTTGGCGAAGAAGCTCCACGCCGCCTTGCGCCGCGGGCGGGGCGGCATCTTTTCCAGCCCGAAGGGAAACACCCGCACCTCGCCGGCGCCGAGCTGGCGCATCTGCGCGGCCATGTGCTCGGAGTCGCTGGTGGTCAGCGTGCAGGCCTTGAGGATCTGCGAGGTCACCCAGCGGTAGTGCAGGCCGCGCTTCGGGGTGACCAGGATGTCGCTGCCCCAGGCCGAGCCGACGATCTGGCCGCGCAGCTTCCAGCCTTTCTTGGCGCCCATGGCCAGCGTGCCGTGCGAGGTCAGGTAGTGCGGGTGGATCCAGTCGGCGTCCACCTCCTGCAGCCAGCGGCCCAGCTCGGGCAGGCGCTTGAGCAGGCCCACGTTGCCGCCCGAATGGTCCATCGTCTCGCCGAGCGCGAGACGGCCCCGCGGCGGCACGATCTCGTCGAACCCGGGCAGGAAGCCGCGGCTGGACGCCACCCACAGGTCCACCTGCGGTGCCAGCGCACGCGCCCATTTCAGCAGGTGCGGGCTTTCGCCGTCACCGATGAGGACGTGGCGCCAGCGGCCATAGGCGGGCGGGTCGGTGGCGGGCGGCAGATCGACGAGGGGGCGATACAGTCGGGTCATGGCAGGCGTCGGTCGCGGTCGTCCGGCTCGGGCATGCGGGCCCAAGCGTCGTGGTTCACCCTGAAGGCTGGATGTTGTTGAAGCAGTGTCGCATCCCCGTCTCGGCTGTCCCCGACCACCTGCGCCGGTGCGCCGTCGAGAACCGCGAAATCCGGAAATGTCCCCCGCACTCGGGCTCCGGCGCGGACGATGGTGCCACGTCCCAGCCGCGTATTCGCCTCGATGACGCTGTGCGGGCCGATGAAACTGTAGGCGCCGATGTGCACCGGGCCGCCGATCCAGCCCGGGCGATCGCCCGGGCCGGCCCAGGTGGCGAACGCGCGGCCGAGCAGGCGCTGGCTGCGGTGCGCGCTGTGGGTGACGATGGCGCAGTGGCTGGTGATCTGCACGCCTTCGTCGATCGTCAGGCCGCCGCTGGCGTCGAGCAGGTTGAAGTGGCCGATGTAGACGTGGTCGGCCAGCACCAGCCGGTCCTCGCACTCGATGCAGGTCGACGGCGAGATGCGCGTGTGCGGCAGGTCGCGGCCCTGCGAGCGCTCGCCGAACAGCACGCGGAACTGCAGTCCGCGCACCAGTCGGCGTCGCCAGCGGTTCAGCGCCGCGCGCAGTCTTGCCATGTCCACCTCCATTCCCGTTCGATCCTTGCCTGGTTGTTGCGTCAGTCTGTTGTGTCAGTCGGCCACCGGCCAGGTCGCCAGTCGCCAGACATACCAGCCGAAATACACGGCCATCGCCGCCGAGACGCTCCAGCCCGCGCCGGCCAGTCCATCCAGATGCAAGCCCAGGGCCAGCGCGCCGACAAACGCTGCCTGTCCCCACAGTGCCAGTCGCAGCGCCCAGGCCTGCGCATGCCAGGCCATGGTCACCACCGCCAGCGGCGCCGCCACGAAGTGTGCCCCGATGTAGGGCGCCAGCGTGCGCGAGAGTTCCCCGGCCGTGCGCCACTCGGCGCCGAACAGCCGCTCGAACGCCCACGGTCCGAGCACCCAGAGTACCGCCACCAGCGCCAGACCCGCTGCGCCCAGCACGGCCATGGTCCGCCGCACCGCCGCGCGTGCGGCGCGCGTCGGGCCCGGCCCCTGGGCGGCGAGCTGCGGATACAGCGCCTGCGACACCGCGCTGCCGACCAGCGTGGCCGGCGCCTTCAGGTAGCGCAGTGCCAGGCCCCAGAAGCCGGCCGCGGCAGGGCCGAGCGTGGCGGCGATCAGCGCCAGCGACACCGTGTCCTGCAGCGCGCCGAGGAAGGCGTGCGGCGTGTTGAGCAGGGGGAATTCCTGGTAGCGCCGGGCGATGTCGCGCAGTGGCGGCGTGTCGGCCGCTGGCGCCACGGCCGGGCCGCGCAGCAGCAGCGTTGCCAGCGTCTGCGCCGCGATCGGCGCGATCACCAGCCCGACCACGCCGCCGTGCAGCCACCCGGCCACCGCCTGCGCGAGCGCCGCGCCGCCGTACTGCAGCACCCGCGCCACCGCCAGCGCCTGGAAGCGCTCGGCCCGCGTCGCCCACATCGTCGCCAGCGACAGCGCGCCCCCAGCCACCACGGCCGGTCCGAGCCACAGCGCCCAGCGCAATCCGCTCCACCATGCCCAGCCCAGCCCCGCCAGACTCGCCAGCCCCGCCGCCAGCCCGAGGATGCGCACGCACAGCCGGCGCAGCGCCAGCGCCTCGCCGTCGCCCCGCGCCAGCGGCAGCGCGAATTCGTAGCGCCCGCAGGCGACCACCGCGAGGTTGGTCGCCACCGCCGCGAACAGGTGGAAGGCGCCGAAGTCGTCCGGCGCGTACAGCCGCGTCAGCAGCGGTCCGAGCAGCAGCGGCAGCGCCTGCGCCAGCGCGCCGCCGGCCAGCAGCGTCAGCGTGGCGCGCAGCAACTCAGGTGCCCGTGTCGACGGACAGGCGGGCGAGCGCGTCGGCCAGCGCGGTGACCACGCGGATCTGGTCGGCCTCGGACAGGTCCGGGCTCATCGGCAGGCTCATCACGCGGGCGGCGGCGGCCACGCTGTGCGGGCAGCAGTCGGGGCAGCAGAACGCGGCGTAGGCGGCCTGGTGGTGCAGCGGCTTCGGGTAATGCACGGCGGTCGGGATGCCGGCGGCCTGCAGCGCGGCCTGCACCTTGGCCCGCTCCGGCACGAACACGGTGTACTGGCCCCAGACGCTGTCGCGGTCCGGCCGCACGGTGAGCAGGCCGAAGCCGGGGTGGCGCTTGGCCAGCGGCGCGAGCAGCTGGTGGTAGCGCGCCCCGAGTGCGCGGCGGCGCTGCAGCTCCCAGTCGAAGCGCGGCAGCTTGGCGAGCACCACAGCGCACTGAATGGTGTCCATCCGCCCGCCCAGGCCGACGCGGGTGTGGGTGTAGCGGGCGCTCTGGCCGTGGACGCGGATCTCGCGGGTGGCTTGCGCCAGCGCATCGTCGTCGGTGAACAGCGCGCCGCCGTCGCCGTAGCAGCCCAGCGGCTTGCTCGGGAAGAAGCTGGTGCAGCCGATGGTGGACAGGTGGCCGCTGTGGTGGCCGCGGTAGGTGGCGCCGAAGCTCTGCGCCGCGTCCTCGATCACCGGCAGCTGGTGGCGGGCGGCGATGGCGTTGACCTCGGCCATGTCGGCGACCTGCCCGTACAGGCTCACCGGCATGATCGCCCGCGTCTTCGGCGTGATCGCGGCTTCGATGAGCGCTGCATCGATGTTGCAGGTGTCGGGCTCGATGTCCACGAACACCGGCTTGGCGCCGAGCAGCGCAATGACTTCAGCGGTGGCCGCGAAGGTGAACGGCGTCGTGATGACCTCGTCGCCGGGTTTCAGGTCGAGCGCCATCAGCGCGATCAGCAGCGCCTCGGTGCCGCTGGAGACGGTGACGCAGTGCCTGGCGCCCACGCGTGCGGCCAGCGCGGTCTCCAGCTGCCTGACCTCCGGACCCATGATGTACTGGCCGTGATCGAGCACGCGCTGGATCGCCGCGTCGATGTCGGTCTTCAGTGCGGCGTATTGGGCTTTGAGGTCGGTGAATTGCATGCCGGGATTGTTGCAGACCGCCGTGGCGGGTCCTGCCCCACCCCGGCCCGCCGGGCGCGGTCTCGCGTCACGCGTAGTCGACCCAGCTCGCGCCCCGGTCGGCCGAGCGCACGCAGTTCTCGACCCAGCGCACGCCTTCGACGCCGGCATCGATGCCGGGGTAGTGGAAGCCGATGGCTTCGCCCCGGTCGCTGGCGACCATGGCCCGGGCGTAGCGCACATAGAGGTTGGACCAGGCCTCGAACAGGCCTTCGGGGTGGCCGCCGCCGATGCGGTCGTCCGCCAGCGCATGCGGGTGCAGGTAGCCCATGCCGCGTTCGAGCACCTGCACGGGTTTGCCCTGGACCTCGAACGTCATCTGGTTGGGCCGCTCGTCCCACCACTCCAGGCTGGCCTTGCTGCCGATGACGCGGATCTTCTGGCCGTGCATGGAGCCGGCGTTGACCGCGCAGGACCACACGTAGCCGATGGCGCCCGAGTCGTACTCCATGATGGTGAAGGCGTTGTCCTCCAGCGGCGCGCGGCTCTTCACGAAGCTCTGGCGCGAGCACATCAGCCGTCTGATTTTCAGCTGCGGCAGCATCACCTCGCTCAGGTACAGCGGGTGCGTGCCGATGTCGCCCAGCACGTAGCTGGGGCCGGCCATCTTCGGGTCCACGCGCCACTTCGTGGCCGGGTTTGCCGCCTCGACGGCCTCGTTGTGGAAACCGTGTGCGAACTGCATCTGCACGATGCGGATCTCGCCCAGCTCGCCGGCCGCGATCATCTCGCGCGCCTGCTCGATCAGCTGGTGGCCAGCGTAGCCGTAGGTCACGCCCACGATGCGCCGCTTCTCGGCGGCCAGCGCGCGCAGCGCCTCGGCCTCGGCGGTGGTGAAACACAGCGGCTTCTCGCACACCACGTGCAGGCCGGCTTCGAGCGCGGCCTGGGTGATGGCGAAGTGCGTGCCGTTGGGCGTGGCGATGGACACGGCCTGGATGCCGTCGGGGCGCTGTGCCTCGGCCGCGAACATGGTTTTGTAGTCCGCATAGCAGCGCTCGGGCGCGATGCCGATGCCGGTGCCGAAGTCGCGGCCGCGTGTGGTGTCGATGTCGAAGGCGCCAGCCACCAGGGTGAAGACGCGGTCGCGTTCGGCGGCCGAGCGGTGGATGTAGCCGATCTGGCTGCCGCGGCCGCCGCCGACCATGCCCCAGCGGATGGGGGCGGGCACGAGCTGTTCTCCATTGATCATGGTGTGTGTCTCTTTCTGTGGGGTTCAGTGGAAGCCGACGGCCTTGAGGAAGTCGCGGCTGGCCTGCACGTCGGCCAGCACCGAGCCGGTGTTGCGCGGGTCGCGCTCCTGCTCGACGGTGATGTAGCCCTGGTAGCCCAGGTCGGTCAGCGTCTGGCGGATGGCGCCGTAGTCGAGCACGCCGCGGCCGATGGGGCACATCACGCCTTCGCCGCAGGCGGCGAAGAAGCGGATGGTCTTGGCCAGCACGGCCTGGAACACCGCGCCGTCGATGTCCTTGAAATGCACGTAGTCGATGCGGTCGGCGTACTGGCGCAGCGTGGCCACCGGGTCCATGCCGGCGTAGTGGGTGTGGCCGGTGTCGATGCACAGGCCCGCGACCTCGGCCGGGATGTCGGCCACGATCTGCGCGACCTCGTCGGCGAACTCGATGTGGCCGCCCGCGTGCGGGTGGATCACGGTGCGCACGCCGTAGGTGTTCCAAGACAGCGCGGCGATCTCACGGATGTGGCCGACCATGGTCTGCCAGTCGGCGGCCGGCAGGCGCACGGCGCGGTCGCTGTGGCCGGCGGCCAGGTCGCGCGCCACGTGGCGCGCGTCGCTGCCCCAGTCGATCACGACCAGGTAGGGCGCGGCGTAGCGCTGGCCGGCTTCGGTGGGCAGGGGCGGCAGCTGGCGCAGCAGGCCGCAGATCTCGTGCGTCTGGCGCAGCAGGGCTTCGCGGTTGGCCGGGCTGACGAGGTCGTCGAAGATGGTGCCCGCCACCACGCGCAGGCCGTTGGCGTCCAGCTCGGCCGAGACCGTGGCCACGTCCAGCGGCAGGTAGCCGTAGGGGCCGAGCTCGATGCCGCGGTAGCCGGCCGCGGCTGCTTCGCGCAGCACCGTGGTCCAGGGCGGCAGGTGCGGGTTCTTGGGGTCGTCGACGCCCCAGCTGCAGGGGGCTCCGGTGATGTGGATGGCCATGGTGGCGGGTCTTTCGTCGGTGCAGGGGCGTGGCGCCACGTACCCGCCGCGCAGGGGCGGTGGGTGGGCGTCGTGGCGGTGGGGCCGGGGGCGTTCAGCGCGCGGTCACGGCGCGGTGAACGGCGTGAAGAATGGTGTGCCCCGAGGCGTGCTCAGCGATCGAGGTGGTGGCGATCGAGGTGGCGCTGGATCTCCGCGCGCATGAAGCGGCTGGACTCGTCGGCGCGCTCCTCCCAGGCGAACACGCACGACGACATCACCCCGTCGAAGCCCACCTCGGCCAGCGTCTTGAAGAACAGGTCCCAGTCGATCTCGCCCTGGCCCATGTCCAGGTGCTGGTGCACCCGGATCTGGTTCGATCCCGGCGGGTTGACGATGTAGCGCAACTGGCTGCTCTTCTTGTGGTTGAACGTGTCGGCCACCCGCACGTGCGCCAGTACCGGTGCGGCTTCGCGGATCATCGCGGCCATGTCGTCACCGTAGTAGAAGGTGTGCGGGGCGATGTAGGACAGCTTCAACGCCTTGGAGCCGATGTTCTTGACGATGTCGGTGGCGGGTTGCATCGTCTCGATCCAGTCCTCGGGGTGCGGCTCGACCGACAGCGTGATGCCCTCGCGCTCGAGGACGGGCAGCAGCTCGTCCATGGAGCGGAACCAGGCGGCCTCGCACAGCTCCCGGGTGTTGGCGCCAGGGCGCTCGCCGACCGAGCGCTCGGGCGAGGCACCACGGCCGAACTCGCTGATCATCAGCTGACAGCCCATTTCCACGGAGACCTCGATGGCCTTCTTCCAGCAGCGCACGGCCCAGGTCCGCTCGTCCTCGAAGGGGCTGGCCCAGCGGTACATGGGCTGCAGCGTGGCCAGGCCCACGTGGTGGTCGCGCAGCGCCTGCTTGAAGGCGCTCATGCGCTCCTTTGTGGCCCGGGGCATGATCCACCAGTCCAGGAAGTCCGAGCGTGGGGACAACTCGATGTGTTCGTAGCCCAGCTCTGCCGTTGCCCGGCACAGCTCGGGCAGCGACAGGTGGCGGATCATGTACGGGTCCAGCGCGATCTTCATGGTCTTGTCTCCAGTGGGTGAATGCGGCGTCTGAGCGCCTCGGGGGGGCGTTTGCCATCAATTTTTCTGATGGATCTAGCCGTGATTAGGTCGGTCGTCATCCTCAGGAATCGTTCGATGAATTATTGGTTTACGACTGATGAGGGTCAATCCACGGGGTCCATCGCCTATCACCTCTATCATGTGGAATCGACATTTCTGATAGATCCATCATGAAGCAGCCCAAGGCCGCCGAATCCACCATGGCCGATGTGGCCCGGGCCGCGGGCGTGGGCGTGGCCACGGTGGACCGGGTGATCAACCGCCGCGCCCCGGTGCGTGCCGAGACGGCAAGGCGGGTGCTCGAGGCCGCGCAGGCGCTGGGTTTCCGCCGCACCGGCCTGATCCAGCGCCGCCTGGGCGAGCCGACCCGCGCGCTCACCCTGGGCGTGGTCCTGCAGAGCGAACGATCCCTCTTCTACCGGGCGCTGGCCGAGGCCCTGCGCGCGGCGGCGCGGGTGTCGCCCGAGCCGCGGCCGGAGCTGCTCATCGTGCACCTGGACGACCTGACCCCGCGCCGGGTCGCGCACCACCTCGTGGAGCTCGGCCGCCGCTGTGACGCGGTGGCCCTGGTGGCCGCCGAGCACCCGCAGGTCACGCAGGCGGTCGAGTCGGTGAGCGCCGACGGGGTGCCGGTGTTTGCGCTGGTGTCCGACCTGGGCTCACCCGCGCTGGCCGGTTACGTGGGGGTGGACAACCGCCGGATGGGTCGCATGGCCGCGTGGACGATCGCGTACCTGAGCCGGGGCCCGGGCAAGGTGGGGCTGATCCTGGGCAGCCACCGCTACCTGTGCCAGGAGCAGTGCGAGAGCGGTTTCCGCTCCTACCTGCGCGAGCACGCGCCCGACATCCACCTGCTGGAGACGCTGGTGAGCCTGGAGGACGTGCAGGTCGCGCAGACGGCGGTGCTCGAGCTGCTGCACCAGCACCCGGACCTGATCGGCGTCTACATCGCCGGGGGAGGCATCGAGGGGGTGCTCGAAGGCCTGGCCGCCAGCCTGCCGCCGCGCCTGGTCACGGTCTGCCACGACCTGACCGACGTGACCCGCCAGGCGCTGCTCGACGGCCATGTCAGCATGGTGCTGTCCCATCCGCTCGAGGGCATGGCCCGCCGGCTGATCGAGGTCATGGGCGCCGCCGTGCGCAACCCCCATCCGCAGGGCCGGGCCCTGCCGCCGCTGCCCTTCGACATCCACACCGTGGCCAACGTCTGAACCGCTCAGGCCGACGCCAGCACCCGGTTGTAGATCAGGAACACCTCGTCACGCTGCCAGCCCAGCGACTCGTACAGGCGCTGCGCCGGCAGGTTGCTCTTCGCGGTCGTCAGGTCCAGCCGGGCCTTGCCCTGCTGGCGGGCCTCCTGCTCGGCGGCCAGCATCAGCGCCCGGGCGGCACCGAGTCGGCGGGCCTCGGGGGCGACGAAGAGGTCGTAGAGCGCGAGGATGGGGGCGGCGATCACCGAGCAGAAGGTCGGGTAGCACTGGCACAGGCCGATCGCCCGCGGAGCCTGCACCGGGCCGGTCTCGGCGATCAGCAGCAGCGACTCGTGGCGTTACAGCCGCTCGGCCAGGAAGCGGGCCGCACGTTCCAGGTCGGCAGGCTGCTCATAGAAGCGGCGGTAGGCGTCGAACAGCGGCGCCAGCACGGCCACGTCCGGCAGGCCGGCGCGACGGATGCGCACCGCAGGCCGCACGTCGTCGCTCATGCCGGTGCCCCGGGCGTGCGCAGCGTGGGGTGGTCCATGGCGCCGTCGCCGTAGCTGCGCAATACCTTGGCAATCACCACCTGGTAGCCGTTCAGCCAGCGTTCCTGGCGGGCCTTGGCCTGCAGGTGACGGGGGTGGCGGATCAGCTCCTGCAGGCCCAGTTCGTCCGACCAGTAGTAGACATTGCAGATGCGCCCGTTCTCCGGGTTCTCCCACGCTTCCTCGCCGAGGTAGCCGGTGCTGCGCCGGGCGGCCTCGGCAATCTCGGCGTCCAGGGCATGGAACTCCGGGTCGAACTGCTTCTTGTCGAAGATGAAGGTGGCGCTGTACATCAGGCCGTCGCTTTCTGGCTGGTGTGGCTTACGCGGCTGGCGTATCGGATCCGGCGTCCAGCCGCGTCACGACATCACCCCGCAGCCGATACCGCTCCCCCGTCGCCGGACACGTCGCCTCGCCCTCGCCCCGCACCGCCAGCCCCAGCCGCTCGCCGTTCCGGCTCATCCAGCCAATCCGCCGCGCCGGCACGCCCACCATCAGCGCGTAGTCCGGCACATCCCGGTTGATGACGCTGCCCGCGCCGACGAAGGCGTACTGCCCGACCGTCGTGCCGCAGACGATGGTGCAGTTCGCGCCCAGCGTCGCGCCGCGTTTCACCACGGTGCGCAGGTACTCGTGCTTGCGCGACACCGCCGCCCGCGGGTTGTAGACGTTGGTGAACACCGCACTCGGCCCGCAGAACACATCGTCCTCCAGCGTCACCGCGTCGTAGACCGACACGTTGTTCTGGATCTTCACGCCCGAGCCGATCACCACGTCGTTGGCGACGAAGACGTTCTGCCCGAGCGAGCAGCCCTCGCCGATGCGGGCGCCGGCGCAGACGTGGCTGAAGTGCCAGACCTTGGTGCCGGCGCCGAGCTGGGCGCCGGTGTCGATGATCGCGGTGTCGTGGTGCCAGGCGGGGGAGGTCATGTCGCGTCCTTGGTGGGTGTCGAAATCGTCGGAAGGTCAGAACACCAGCGGCAACCCCACCCGCACCCCATCCCGCGCACTCCGGTACCCCGCGATCAGCACCTCCAGCGAGCGCAGCCCGCTGTAGCCATCGACCTCCGCGTGCGCCTCGCCGCGCAGCGTGTCGATGACGTTGGCGTAGTAGAGCGGGTGGCCGAAGCCGTAGACCGAGGTGGTCGCGTAGCTCGCCGCCTTGATCTGCTCGTCCTCGGGCGTCGGCGTGTCGAACTCCCAGTGCTGGATGTCGTTCACCGCCACGCCGCCGATGCGCACCGTGCCGCGCTCGCCCAGCACCGTGATCGATCCTTCGAGGTTCTTCGGGTAGGTCAGCATCGTCACGTTGATGCTCGCCAGCCCACCCGCGCGCAGGCGCAGGCTCATCACGCCCGAGTCCTCGGCCTCGATGTCGCGGCCCTGCGTCGCGGTGTAGGCGTGCACGTTGTCCACCGGCCCGACCAGCCAGTCCACCATGTCCACGTAGTGGCTCGCCTGGTTCATGAATGCACCGCCGTCCATGTCCCAGCGGCCGCGCCACGGCGCTTCGTCGTAGTAGCTCTGCGGGCGGGTCCAGAACACGTTGACCGTGACCATGTGGATGCGGCCGAAGCGCTTGTCGTCGATGGCCTTCTTGAGGAGCTGCATCGTCGCGTTGAGGCGGTTCTGCTTGACGACGAACAGCTTCACGTCCGCGTCGCGGCACGCGCGCACCATCGCCATGCCCTCGTCCCACTTGGTGGCCATCGGCTTCTCGCTGAGCACGTGGCGGCTGCTGCGGGCGACCCGGATGGCTTGCTGCGAGTGCAGGCCGCTGGGGGTGGTCAGCACCACGATGTCGGCGTTGCTGTCGGCCAGCAGCGTGTCCAGCGAGGTGAAGGCGCGCGCGCCGGTCTGCGCGGCAGCGGCCTCGGCGCGCTCGGGCAGCTTGTCGCAGACGGCGACGAGTTCGGCGCGCTCGGCGTGCTGCTGCAGCGAGCCGAAGTGGTTCTGGGCGATGCGTCCGCAGCCCACCAGGGCGAAGCGGATCTTGCGGTCGGTGATCGGGTGGGCAACAGTCATGGAAGCAATTTTAGGCGTGCCCCCGCGCGCAGCCTAAAATTGCAGCAAATTCAACAAGTTGAAGTCGAGCCCTGCCGATGAGCCACGCCCCTACCCCCGCCGTTCCTGTCGATGACAACCAGCAGATCGCCGAACGCCGCGAAAAACTCGCCGCGATCCGCACCCAGGGCATCGCCTTCCCGAACGACTTCAAGCCGCGCGACCACGCCGCCGACCTGCACCGCGTCGCCGATGGCCTGGACAACGAGGCGCTCGAAGCCGCGCCGATCCCCGCCTGCATCGGCGGCCGGATGATGCTCAAGCGCGTGATGGGCAAGGCCTGTTTCGCGACGCTGCAGGACGGCTCGGCCAAGGGCACGGACCGCATCCAGCTCTACATCACGCTCGACAACGTCGGTGCCGAGAAGCTGGCCGCCTTCAAGCACTGGGACCTGGGCGACATCCTCGGCGCCGAGGGCACGCTGTTCCGCACCAAGGCCGGCGAGCTGTCGATCAAGGTGACGAACCTGCGCCTGCTGACCAAGGCGCTGCGCCCGCTGCCGGACAAGCACCACGGCATGAGCGACCAGGAGCAGAAGTACCGCCAGCGCTATGTCGACCTGATCACCGACGAGGCCGCGCGCACCCGCTTCCGCGCCCGCAGCAACGCGGTGTCCAGCATCCGCCAGTTCATGATCGAGCACGACTTCCTCGAAGTCGAGACGCCGATGCTGCACCCCATCCCCGGCGGCGCCAACGCCCGGCCCTTCACGACGCACCACAACGCGCTCGACCAGGAGATGTTCCTGCGCATCGCGCCCGAGCTGTACCTGAAGCGGCTGGTGGTGGGCGGCTTCGAGCGGGTGTTCGAGATCAACCGCAACTTCCGCAACGAAGGCATCTCGGTTCGGCACAACCCCGAATTCACGATGATGGAGTTCTACGCGGCCTACTGGAACCACCACGATCTGATGGACTTCACCGAGCAGGTGCTGCGCCACGCGGCCGTGTCGGCGACGGGTTCCGCACGCCTGAGCTACGCCGGCAAGCCGGTGCACCTGGACGAGCCGTTCGCCCGCCTGTCGGTGCGCGACTCGCTGGTCGTGCACGCCGGCCTGACCGAAGCCGAGGCCGATGACGCGCACGCGGTCCACGCCAAGCTGAAGTCGCTGGGCGAGGAGCCGCCGAAGCACTGGAAGCTGGCGCAGCTGCAGTTCGGCCTGTTCGAGGCGGCGGTGGAAGACAAGCTCTGGCAGCCGACCTTCATCATCGACTACCCGGTGGAAGTCTCGCCGCTGGCCCGTGCGTCCGACACCAACCCGGCGATCACCGAGCGCTTCGAGCTGTTCATCACCGGCCGCGAGTTCGGCAACGGCTTCAGCGAGCTGAACGACGCCGAGGACCAGGCCGCGCGCTTCCAGTCGCAGGTCGCGAACAAGGAAGCCGGCGACGACGAGGCGATGTTCTTCGACGCCGACTTCATCCGCGCACTGGAATACGGCATGCCCCCGACGGGCGGCTGCGGCATCGGCATCGACCGGCTGATGATGCTGATCACCGATTCGCCGAGCATCCGCGACGTGATCCTGTTCCCGGCGCTGCGCCGCGAGGGCTGACCACGGTTCTGACCAGTCAGAAAAGCGACCATTGGTCGCTTTTTTTCATCGGGGCGAGGGCGTGCGCCCGCGGTCGCTCAATGGGCGTTCTGCACCGCCACCTGACCGGCCAGCGCCGGCTCGTCCTTCGGCAGGCGCTTGACCACCACCAGCGCCGGCTCGTCGCCGTGCAGCAGCGCGTACTCGCCGGTGGCCTGGGCTTCGCGCAGCTCGGCCATCACCTCGGCACGGGTGCGCGGGGTGGCGCTGGCGGGCGGGTTGGGCAGGTTGCTGGCGCCCCAGATGTAGCTCTTGCCGTCCTTGCGGGCCTGGGCCAGTTCGGCCAGCACCTGGGCGCGGGTCTTGGCGACACCGACGGTTTCATGCGGGAAGCTGGGGACCACGTCATCGGCCAGGGCGTTGAAGGACAGGGTCGAGGCGACGAGCAGGGCGGAGAAAGTGAACTTGTTCATGATCGTGATTTCCTGAGAGCATCCGGTTCTGGGTGAGGCGTCCGTCGGGGATGCGTATCCGGCGTCGTCCATGCAGTGAACTTTATAGTTCCATTGATTGCGGATAAACAACGGTTTCTGGCTGACAGTGTTTTCGTTTTGCAAATGATTGATGGAATGATCGAAGGGCGCTTCCATGGACTGCGACAGATCCGGCGATGAACTGCTGGCACAGGGCACGGTGCTCTGGGCGGAGCTGGTGCGGGCGGTCGGCCTGCGCGAGCACCCCTGGCGGCATCCGGTGCTGGCAACCACCTGCGCCACGCGCGGGGCCCAGGCGCGCACGGTGGTGCTGCGTGAAGTCGATCCCGTCGCCCGCGCGCTGATCGCCTACACCGACATCCGCACGCCCAAGGTGGCGCAGCTGGACCGCGATCCGCGCGCCCAGATCGTGTGCTGGTCGGCGGCACTGGGCTGGCAACTGCGGCTGAGCTGCGTGGTCACCAGCGAGTCCGACGGGCTGGGGGTGACTTCCCGCTGGGCGACGCTGCGCCACACCCATGCCGCGCAGGACTACCTCTCGCCGCGGGCACCGGGTAGCGCGCTGTCGGCGCCCGGCGACGACTCCGAGGCGGGGCCAGGCGCCGTGCGCGGCACCTTCACGCTGCTGCGGGCCCGGGTGCTGGAGATGGACTGGCTCTCGCTCGAACGGGCCGGACACCGCCGCGCCGTGTTCGATTACCGCGACGCTGCGCCATCTGCCCGCTGGCTGGTACCGTGAAGTTCGGCCCGCTGCGCGCGCAGTGGCAGTGCAGAGGCGACAATCGGCGGCCTGGTGCGCCACCGCAGGCATGCCCCCTTTTTCTGACGTTTTCCGACGAATAGATCCACCGTGTCCGCATCGCCTCTCACGCCCGTGTCCTCCGCTCCCCAGACCTTGTCCGTGCCCGACCGGCTGGCGGTGCGGCTGGGGCATGCGGGACTGGCGCCGTTCGTGCTGGGGGCTTTGCTTGCGCTGCTGGTGCGGGCCGACGTGCTGCCCTATGTGGTGCTCTCGCTGTCGGTCTACGCCGGGATGATCGTGTCCTTCCTCGGTGGCATCCACTGGGGCATCCTGATGATGGCGCGCGATGCCGCGCCGCGCCGGCTGGTCTGGGCGGTGACGCCGTCGCTGTTCGGCTGGGTGTCGGTGGTGATGCCGCCGCACGCCGGACTGGTGATCCAGGCGCTGCTGCTCATCGTGTGCTACCTGGTCGATCGGCGCGTCTACCCGGCCTACGGGCTGTCGAAGTGGCTGACGCTGCGCTTCAGGCTGACGCTGGTCGCCTCGATGAGCTGTTTTCTCGCGGCGGCTGCCTCCAGCCACTAGATCTGACCTGACCTGATCCACCGGGACTCCGCATGCTCCGCTACCACCTGGAGATCGACGATCTCCACCGCCACCAGTTCCGCGTCACGCTGACGCTGCCGAACCCGGCGCCGGCGCAGCGCCTGTCGCTGCCGGTGTGGATCCCCGGCAGCTACCTGGTGCGCGAGTTCTCGCGCCACCTCTCGGCGATCGAGGCGCGCCAGGGCCGCCGCGCCGTCACGCTGACCCAGCTCGACAAGCACACCTGGCAGGCCGACTGCACCGGCCGCGCCGCGCTCACGGTGAGCTGGCGCGTCTACGCCTTCGACAACTCGGTGCGCTGCGCCTGGCTCGACACGCAGCGCGGCTTCTTCAACGGCACCGGCGTGTTCCTCGGCGCCGAGGGCCGCGAGGCCGACGAGCACCGCGTCACCTTCGGCCCGCTGCCTGCCGGCTGGGACATCGCCACCGGCCTGCCCGAGGTCGCGCCGCGCGAGTACGCCGCGCCCGACTACGACGCGCTGATCGACCACCCGTTCGAGCTGGGCACCTTCTGGCGCGGCACGTTCACCGCGTGCGGCGTCGAGCACGAGTTCGTCGTGGCGGGTGCGCTGCCGAGCTTCGACGGCGAGCGGCTGCTGGCCGACACGCGCCGCATCTGCGAGGCCCAGATCCGCTTCTGGCATGGCGACGGCCCGGCGCCGTTCGACCGCTACGTCTTCCTGCTCAACGCCGTCGACGACGGCTACGGCGGTCTGGAGCACCGCAACAGCACCGCGCTGATCTGCAACCGCCGCGACCTGCCGCGCCGCGGCGAGCCGGGCCTGAACGACGGCTACGTGACGCTGCTCGGCCTGATCAGCCACGAGTACTTCCACACCTGGAACGTCAAGCGCCTGAAGCCGCGCGCGTTCTCTCCGTACGACCTGCGCGGCGAGAACTACACCGCGCTGCTCTGGTTCTTCGAGGGCTTCACCAGCTACTACGACGACCTGTTCCTCGTGCGCACCGGGCTGATCGACCAGACGCGCTACCTGCGGCTGGTCAACAAGACGGTCAACCTGGTGCTCGGCACCCCCGGCCGCCAGGTGCAGAGCGTGGCGCAGTCCAGCTTCGACACCTGGGTCAAGTACTACCGCCCGGACGAGAACAGCGCCAATGCCACCGTCAGCTACTACACCAAGGGCGCGCTGGTGGCACAGGCGCTCGACCTGACGCTGCGCCAGGAGGGCAAGGGCACGCTCGACGCCGTGATGCGCGGTCTCTGGGCGCGCAGCGGCGGCGGGCCGATCGGCGAGGACGACATCGCCGCGGTGCTGGCCGAGGTGGGCGGGCGCTCGTTCGCCACGGAGCTGGCCGCCTGGGTCCACGGCACGGAGGACCTGCCCACGCAGTCCCTGCTCGCCGCCCACGGTGCGGACTGGCAGCGCGAGCGGCCGCTGTTCGCGCAGCGCCTCGGCGCCCGCCTGAGCGAGTCGGCCCAGGGGCTGAAGGTGCTGGCGGTGCAGCACGGCGGTGCCGCCGAACAGGCCGGACTGGCGGCGGGCGACGAACTGCTGGCGCTGGGCGACTGGCGCGTGGTCAAGCCCGAGGATCTGGCGCTCTACGGCGCCTTCGAGCAGCCGCAGCCGTTGCTGGTCAGCCGCGACCGGCGCCTGCTGCGGCTGACGCTGCCGGCATCGCGCGCCGAGGGGGCCGTGGCGTTGAGCTGGCAGGCGCGCCCTGCGGCGCGGGTGAAGCGGCTGCGTGCGGCCTGGCTGGGCGAGACGGGTTGATGCGCACCCGGGCCTGCTGATGCGCGCCGCGCGGCTTCGCTCTCCGGCCGGGTGGCGGCTGGCGGTGCTGGCGCTGCTGGTCGCGCTGCTGCACGGGCTGGCACTGGACGGACTCCGCCAGGCGCTGGCGCCGGCCGAACCCGCTGCGCCCGTGATCACCCGCATCGAGGCCACCTACACCCGCGTGGTCGCGCAGTCTGCCGCGCCGGCTGGCCCGCCGGTGGCGCCCGCGGCACCTGCGGCGAAACGACCGAAGCCGCGTCCTGCGGCCGCCCGGCCCGCGGCCACACCCGCCAGCGAGGCCGCTGCGGACACCTCCGTCGAGATCACCGTCTCGGACCCGGGCCCCGCCGCGTCCGAGCCTGCGTGGGACCCGAATGCCGCGCCCGGTTCGGTGGCCGGCCCGCCGCCGGTGGCGGCGGCACCGGCGGCCTCTGCGGCGCGGAGGGCGGGGGCGTCGTCTGCGCCGGCCGTGCCCGAGGGCGCTGCGTCCGGCCCCGCCTTCACCTGGCCGGTATCGACCCGGCTGATCTATGCGCTGGACGGCTGGTACCAGGGCGAGGTCCACGGCGACGCGCAGGTCGAGTGGCTGCGCGACGGCGACCGCTACCAGGTCCACCTCGAGGTCAGCATCGGCCCGCGCCTGGCGCCGCTGGTCGAGCGCCGCATGAGCAGCGAGGGCCGCATCACGCCGGACGGCCTGCGCCCGCAGCGCTACGAGCAGGCCACGCGCCAGCTCATCGGCCGCAACCGGCTGGTGCAGCTGGCGTTTCCGGACGAGCGCAGCGTGCGCCTGCAGGACGGCCGGCTTTTCCCGGCCCGCGCCGACGTGCAGGACACCGCCAGCCAGTTCATCCAGATGGTCTTTCTGTTCTCGACCCGGCCGGCGCTGCGCGAGAAGGGCGGGCGCGTCGAGTTCGACCTCGCGCTGCCGCACCGGGTGCGCCGCTGGGCCTACGAGGTCGGCGACACGCTGCCCACGGCGACACCGCTGGGGGAACTGGAGACCTTCCACGTCCGCCCGGTCCCGGCGCGCGACAGCGTGGCCGAGACGCCGGGCGAGGTGGCCCGCTCCGGCGGCAGCATCCTCAGCGCGCAGGTCTGGTACGCGCCGACGCTGCAGATGCTGCCGGTGCGCATCCGCATCGAGCAGGATGCCGAGACCTGGATCGACCTGCGCCTGTCGGAGCCGCCACGGCAGGCGGTACTGCCATGAACGTGCCTCCGGAGCAAACGGTCGTTCTATAGTCCGGTGCAGCACCCAACCAGACCAGGAGACCCACCCTGTGAGCACCCCCGAGACGACCTACGAAACCCTCATCGTCGAAACCCGTCCCGGCACCGGCGAGAACGCCCTGCGCTACGGCTGGATCACGCTGCACCGCCCCAAGGCGCTCAACGCGCTCAACGACACGCTGATGGACGAACTCGGCGCCGCGCTGCTGGCCTTCGACGCCGACGACGGCATCGCCTGCATCGTGCTGACCGGCAGCGAGAAGGCCTTCGCCGCGGGTGCGGACATCGCGATGATGCAACCCTTCGACTTCCCGAACGCCTACCGCAAGGGCCTGATCTCGCGCAACTGGGACACGATCCGCCAGGTGCGCAAGCCGATCATCGCGGCGGTGTCGGGCTTCGCGCTCGGCGGTGGCTGCGAGGTGGCGATGGGCTGCGACTTCATCATCGCGGCCGACAACGCGAAGTTCGGCCAGCCCGAGATCAAGCTCGGCATCATCCCCGGCGCCGGCGGCACGCAGCGCCTGCCGCGCGCGGTGGGCAAGAGCAAGGCCATGGACCTGGCGCTGACCGGCCGCATGATGGACGCGGTCGAGGCCGAGCGGGCGGGGCTGGTGTCGCGGGTCGTGCCGCTGGCCGAGCTGCACGCGGAATCCGACAAGGCCGCGCAGGCGATGTGCGGCTACTCGCTGCTGGCGCTGATGGCGGCCAAGGAATGCGTGAACCGCGCCTACGAGGCGCCGCTGACGGAAGGGCTGCTGTTCGAGCGCCGGCTGTTCCACGCGCTGTTCTCCAGCGCGGACCAGAAGGAAGGCATGGGCGCCTTCCTCGACAAGCGCGCGCCGCACTTCACGCACCGCTGACCCGTCGTCGGCGATGTCCCGGCCCACCCCGACCACGCGGCGCTGGATGGCCGCGCTGCTGGGCGGGGTGATCGGGTGGAGTGGCGCCACCGCGGGCGATCCGGGCGCTCCCGCGGGGCTCGATGCGGCGCAGCGCAGCGAGGCGCTCGCCGCCCACAACCGCTGGCGCTCCCGGGTCGGCGTGCCGCCGCTGGTCTGGTCGGAGGCGCTGGCGGAGTCCGCGGCCCGCTGGGCGGCGCGGCTCGACCAGGGCGGGCAATGCGGCATGGAACACAGCGATGCGCCCGATCTCGGCGAGAACCTCTACTGGGCCAGCCCCATCCGCTGGAGCACCGGCCTGGTCACGGTGCAGGACGTGCGCCCCGCGTTCGTCACCGACGTCTGGGGGCGCGAATCAGCGGATTTCCAGGTCGAGGCCAACGCCTGTCCCCCCGGCAAGACCTGCGGCCACTACACCCAGATCGTCTGGCGCTCCACCCGCGAGGTGGGTTGTGCCGTGCGCGTGTGCGGCGCGAAGGACCAGATCTGGGTCTGCCAGTACCGGCCGGCGGGCAATTTCATCGGGGAGCGACCGTTTTGAAGGCCGTCGCCCGGCCAGGGACGGATCCTCAGGACTTCGCGGCCAGCCGCTTCTCGATCTCCGCCGCCGGAATGGCCCCCGGCGCACGGGTGCCGTCCTCGAACACGATGGCCGGCGTGCCGGTGACCTTGTACTTCTTCGCCATCGCGGCGTTGCGCTCGATCGCCGATGCGTCGCACTGGCCCATCTGGCGCGCGGGCGTGGCGCCGTCGATCATCCAGTTGCGCCAGACGGTGGTGTTGTCCTTGGCACACCAGATCGACTTCGATTTCTCGGGAGAGTCGCCGCCGAGGATCGGGATCACGAAGGTGTAGACCGTCACGTCCTTCACGTTGACGAGGTCCTTCTCCAGCCGCTTGCAGTAGCCGCAGTTCGGGTCGGCGAAGACGGCGATCCTGCGCTTGCCGGTGCCGTTCTTCCAGACGATGGCGTCCTTCAGCGGCAGGCTGGCGAAATCGATCGCGGTGAGCTTGTCGACACGCTCTTCGGTGAGGTTGCGGCGCGTGGCGGTGTCGATCATCGCGCCCTGGAGCAGGTAGGTGCCCTTGGCGTCGGAATACATGATGTCGGTGCCGATGCGCACCTCCCAGACGCCGGCCATCGGGCTGGGGCGGATCTCGTCGATCCTGGGCAGGTTGGCGAAGCGCTCGGTCAGCGTCTTGCGGATCTCGGCCTCGTCGGCGCGGGCAGGCCCGGCCAGCAGGGTCAGGGCGGCGAGCGCGGCGGTGGTGAGCGTGGCGAGGCGCGGAGTCATGGTGTGCTTTCTTGGTGCGGGAGTTCAGGCATCGAGCGCCCGGGCGGTCAGCCAGCGCTTGAGCGGGCCGAGATGATGGACCAGCGTCATGCCCTGGTTGCGCAGTTCCTTCAGCGGCGCTGAAGGCTGTGCAAACAGGTGCAGCAGGCCGTCGGTCAATCCGCTCATGGCGCGGGTCGGGGGGCTGCGTTCGCGGGCGTAGCGGCGCAGCGTGCGCTCGTCGCCGAGCGATTTCCACGGCATCGTGCGGCGCGCGTCGACCAGCACCCGCGCCAGCGCCCGTACATCCGCCAGGCCCAGGTTCAGGCCTTGCCCTGCCAGCGGGTGCACCGCGTGCGCCGCATCTCCCAGCAGCACCCAGCCCGGCCCGCACCAGCGCTGCGCATGGCCCAGCCGCAGCGGCCACGCGACCCGGGGCGAGCCCAGCCGCAGCGTGCCGGCTGCGCCACCCGTGGCGGCGTTCAGCGCGGTCTCGAACGCGGTGTCCGACAGCGCCAGCAGCCGCTCGGCTTCGGCCTGGGGCTGCGACCAGACCAGGCTGAAGCCGTGCGCGACCTGCGGCCGGTCGAAGGGCAGCAGCGCCAGCACGTCCGGGTGGCGGAACCACTGCCAGGCGGTGCCATGGTGTGGCTGGTCGCTGACGAGCCGGGCTGCGACGCCGTGGTGGCCGTAGGGGAAGGACTCGAAGCCGGCGCCCAGCGCCTCGCGCGTGGCGGAATCCTTGCCTTCGCAGACGGCGGTGAGCTGCGCGGCGGCGGGCTGCGCCAGCCGCTGCACATGCGGGGCGTAGCGGACCGCTTCGCCGAGCACGTGCTCCAGCGCGGCGGCGTCGACGATCCACGCCAGCTCGCCCACGCCCTGCTGCCAGGCGCTGAACTCGACCGCGCCGCCCGCGTCGCCGTGGATGCGCATGTCCTGCACGGCGGTGCGGGCGTCTTCGGGCAGGGCGTCCCACACGCGCAGCTCGCGCAGCAGGGTGACCGAGCCGGCGTTGAGCGCATAGGCGCGCACGTCGGGCGCGGCGTCCTGCTTCGGCTGCGCGCCGAGCAGGCCGGCGCGCAGTCCGTCCCGCGCCAGCGCCAGCGCCAGCGCCATGCCGACCGGGCCGCTGCCGCGGATCAGCACGTCGAATGTCTGGACAGGGGCGGCGAAGGAGTCGGTGGCGTTCATCCGCCGGATTGTAGGAACCCTCTGCCCGGTCCGGCCCGGCAGAGCCGGTTTCCGATCAGTCGCGGGAGGGGAATATGCCGGCGACGCAGATCTGGTAGCTCATGCCCGGGCTCGGAGCGGCCATCTTGGGCAGTGCAAAGGTGGTCTGGCCATTGCCGCCGTAACTGGTGCCCAGCAAGGCAAACAGGGCCGTGTTCTGTGCGATCGACAGCAATTGGCCTTCGCATTTCATCCAGTTCCTGGTCTGGAATTCGAAGCCGAACAGACAGATCATTCCGAGGTAGGCGTCCATGGCAGTTCCTTGCAATATCGAGCGGGATCGGGTGGTGATGACGGCAACGGCACCTGGGTGCACGCGGTATCGTCGTGCCGGATTCTGAGCAACCTGCTTCCGTCGGACCAGTCAAAAATCACGCAAATTCATCACAACGAGCCGCCCATGCCCACTCTTCTGCAACCATCTGTTGCCACGGTGCCCGACGACGGCAGCAGCCCCGTCACCATCGCCGGCCTGCACGTCTACCCCATCAAGTCCTGCGCAGGCCTGTCGCGGGCGCACACCGACCTCGCTGCCACCGGCTTCATGCACGACCGCCAGTGGATGCTGATCGACGACCAGCATGCGTTCCTCAGTCAGCGCGAGCACGCCCGCATGGCGCTGATCCGCCCGGCGCTCGGCGACGACGGCGGGTTGACGGTGACGGCGCCCGGTTGTGCGCCGCTCGTGCTGCCGGCGGTGGCGGCGGGCGAGGCGCTGCGCGTGCGGGTCTGGGACGACGCCGTGGAGGCGCGCGCTGCCAGCGCGGCGGCGGACCGCTGGTGCAGCGACTTCCTCGGCGTGCCGGTGCGGCTGGTGCAGTTCGTGCCGGAGCAGCGGCGGCTGTCGAGTGCCCGCTGGACCGGCGCGCTCGAAGCGGAAAACAGCTTCTCCGACGGCTACCCCATCCTCGTCACCACGGCGGCTGCGCTGGACGAGCTGAACCGCCGCCTCGTGCTCGGCCACCACGCGCCGGTGACGATGGCGCGCTTTCGCCCCAACCTCGTGCTCAATGGTCTCGGCCCGCACGGCGAGGACGGGCTGGACGCGCTGCAGTTCGACACGCCGGACGGCCCGGTCACGCTGCGGCTGGTCAAGCCTTGTCCGCGCTGCCCGATCCCGAACATCGACCCCGACACGGCCGTCGCTGGCCACGAACCCGGCGACACGCTCGCGCGTTACCGGGCCGACGCCCGTGTCGGCGGGGCGATCACCTTCGGGATGAACGCGGTGATCGTCGAGGGCGTCGGGCGGCGGCTGGTGGTCGGGCAGGGCGGGCGGGGGACGGTGCGGTTCTGACGGCGCTCAGCCGGCTGCTTCCGTGGTCTGCTCGAAGCTCGGCAGGCTGGCCGCCACGTCCCGGAAGGCGGACAACGCGGCTTCCAGGTGCTCGATGATTTCCTGCTGCAGCACGTCCGGCGGCGGCAGGTCGTCGAGGTTGTCCAGGCTGTCGTCCTTGAGCCAGAACAGGTCGAGGCTGGCTTTGTCGCGGCCGATCAGCTCGTCGTAGGCGTAGAACCGGAACCGCTCGCTGGCCTGGCGCAGGTGGCGGTTCTCGGGGTTGTAGCGGACGATGAAGTCCTGCAGGTCGTCGAGCTTGAGCGGCCGGGTCTTGAGCGTGAAGTGCCGGTTGGTGCGCAGGTCATAGAACCAGATGCCCCGGGTCTGGGGCTGCTCGGCCTTCGGCTTGGCGTCGAAGAACACCACGTTGGCCTTGACGCCCTGCGCGTAGAAGATGCCAGTGGGCAGGCGCAGGATGGTGTGCACGTCGCAGGTCGCCAGCAGCTTGCGGCGGATCTTCTCGCCCGCACCGCCCTCGAACAGCACGTTGTCGGGCAGCACCACCGCCGCCTGGCCATCCACCTTCAGCATGCTGACGATGTGCTGCAGGAAGTTGAGCTGCTTGTTGGAGGTGGTTTCCCAGAAGTCCTGACGCTCGTAGGTCAGCGCCTCACGGTCCGCCTCGCCCTCCTCGTTGGTGATGGTCATGCTGCTCTTCTTGCCGAAGGGCGGGTTGGCCAGCACGTAGTCGAACCGGGTCCTGGGCTCGCTCACCAGCGCGTCGGCGCGGTCGATGGCCGGCTCGCCGTCGAGGGCACCGATGCCGTGCAGGAACAGGTTCATCAGGCACAGGCGGCGCGTATTGGGCACGATCTCGTTGCCGAAGAAGGTCTTGTCGCGCAGGAAGGTCTTCTGCCGCTTGTCCAGCGTGGCGGCCTCGGGCCGGGTGAGCCACTGGTGGGCGCCGAGGAAGAAGCCGCCGGTGCCGCAGGCCGGGTCGGCGATGGTCTTCATCGGCTGCGGGCGCACGCAGGCGACGATGGCGTCGATCAGCGGACGGGGCGTGAAGTACTGGCCGGCGCCGCTCTTGGTGTCCTCGGCGTTCTTCTGCAGCAGGCCTTCGTAGAGGTCGCCCTTGACATCGGTGTCCATGCCGACCCAGCTCTCGGCGTCGATCAGCTGCACCAGCCGCGAGAGCTTGGCGGGGTCCTGGATCTTGTTCTGCGCCTTGAAGAAGATGGCGCCAAGCATGCCGGGCTGCTGGCCAAGCCGATGCAGCGTGGCGAGGTAGTGCGCCTCCAGCGGCTCGCCGGTGCGCCCGCGCAGGCTGGCCCAGTCGAAGCCGGCGGGGATGCGGGTGTCGGGTGGGTAAGGCGGCTGCGCGTACTCGTGGGCGATCTTCAGGAACAGCAGGTAGGTGAGCTGTTCCAAGTAGTCGCCGTAGCCCACGCCGTCGTCGCGCAGGGTGTGGCAGAAGTTCCAGACTTTCTGGACGAGGGTGGAGGTGTTCATGGGGGAAACGTCTTTGCGATGTGGCCGACCTGCTGCGTGAAAGCCGCCGCCTGCGGGCAATAGGTGGTGACCGTGGTCCAGTTCGACGTGACCTGGCTGGCTCGGCCTTGGTAGTCGCGCTGGGTCTTGCGGATCTTGTGTGCCTTGGGCAGAGCGCCCAGCCGGGTTTCCAGATCGGCGCGGCATTCCAGCCCGGTCAGCAGCGCGTGGCCCGGCGGCAGGACGGCCGCCGCCAGCCACGATTCGCTGGCCTTGGAGGGAATGCAGAACAGGCTTCTGGCGCCTGTGGCCGGCAGCGCGCTGGCCAGGCCCAGCCAGTTCATCAAGACCGCCTCCAGCGCCGCCACCGTGTCGCCGGGCGGCGGACAAGGCCGGGCGCAGGGCAGCGGCAACAGGCTGGCGGCGGCCTGCGCCACCGCCTCGCCGCAGTCGGCGTAGGTCTTGTCGGCGACATCGGCATCCAGGTGCACGATGACCAGATCGAAGCCGCTCAGCGTGGCATCGGCCTCGATGCAGGCGGCCCCGCGCTGGCGGAACTGCTGGCACCACTTGAAGACCCCGCCCCAGCCGCTGCCCATGTCGGGCCGGGTGGCTTCTGGCTGGAGCTGCGTCAGCACGAACGGGCGCGCCAGGATGGCCTTCAGCGCCGCTTCGATGACGATGCGGTCGGTCGGCCCTTCGGCGACCAGCGCGATCCGCGGCTCAGACATTCGGCACCGCGCCCAGGTGGCCCATCAGCCACAGGCGGGAGAGCGGGTAGTGCTGGTGGAGCTGCGACAGCTCGTCGCTCAGCGCGATCCGGCGAATGACGGTGTGTCCCTCGCTGTTGCGCTCGACGGCGAACAGGCGGATGTCGGGGTCGGCCAGATCGAGGCCGTCGAGCACGGCCGGGTTGTGGGCGGTGAAAAGCAACTGCCGCTGCCGGCCGCTGTCTCGCGCCAGCCAGCCCGACAGGCGGGAGGTCAGGCGCGCCACCAGCCGGGGGTTGAGCGCCTGGTCGATGTTGTCGATGGCGAAGAAGGCCGGGGCGTGTGGCGAGAGGCACAGGATGGCGCAGAACAGCACGTACAGCGCGCCTTCGCTGGCGTCGTACGCGGTCAGCGTGTTGCGGCTCTTGCGCATGAAGCGGTCGGTGAACTTCAGCACGTCCTTGGTGCGCGCCACGGACGGCGACAGCAGCGCACCCGCCGAGGAGGTGGTCTGGATGTCGGCCACCCAGTCCACCAGTTCGAACACGCTGTCCTGCAGAGCGTCGTCGTGGTCGAGCAGGGTCTTGCGGAACTCGGCGTAGCCCTCCGCCAGCCGCCCGCCGGCCAGTCCGACCGGGTGGCGCGATTGCGGGTCGCCGACCATGGCGCGCAGGGTCGGCGTGTTGGGGCAGTGGATGGCGAAGTTCTGCAGCCGCTGCATCAGGTCGGCGGCGGGGCGCTCGGCGTCCAGTTCGACCATCTTCAGAGCGGCGAGGCCCGAGGTGGGGGTCAGGTTGCGCTTGTTGCGCACGCCGTCGGAGACGACTTCCCCCGTGGCGTCGCGCAGGCGCTCGGTCTTGAAGGACCAGGCCGGTTCCGGGTTGTCAAGCGGGTTGAGCAGGGACACGCGGTAGCTGGCGTCGCCCAGGGTGCTGTCGGCGCGCAGGCCGATGTGCACGGGCACGCTGGCCGACTCGAACGAGGTCTTGTAGAGGCGCGGCATGCCGGGGCGCACGCCGCGCCGCAGCAGGGCCTCGTCGTCCACCCGGCCATTGGCGGCGGCGCCGAGCACGCCGATGGCTTCGAGGATGTTGCTCTTGCCCACGCCGTTGGCGCCGATGAAGCAGTTCACGCGCCCCAGCTCCAGCGTCTGCGAGACGATGGACTTGAAACCGTCGATCTGGATGCTGTGGATCATGGGCGTCTCCTGGGCGGAGCCTTGATTGTCGCCGCCGCCCGCTGCGCCCGAATCCGCTCCAGCAGCACCGCCGCCGGCTCGTCGTCCGGGTCTTGCGGCACCAGTTGGCCGGAGAAGGCGGCCTTGAGGATGTTCTTGCGCTGGGCGGCGGATTGTTTCAGCGCGTATTCGATAGCGCGCTCCTGTTCCGCTGCCGCATTCAATTCGCGGTCAACCTGTCGAACGATCTGCTTCATTTCATCCGGCGGAGCGATCGGGAAACTGATCCGCTCGACAATCGATTTATTCAGAGCCGGCTGATTGTTGCCGCTGCTGCCTCGGCGCGTTTCTTCGTACTGGGACCAGAGCCAGTAATAAACGTACTCGGGTGGAATGTCCGTTTCACTGACCCAGATGGCTGCGCAGTTTTGATTATTCGCTGCAGGAACATCCAGGATGGCGACCTGTCCGCGGGTTTTTCCTTCGCCGATCATGCCTAGCAACACACTGCCGATCGGGTTGATCTGCGTGCTGCTGTTGTTCAAACCTTGTTCGGTAATCATTTCCTTGGTGGCGGTGATTCTTGAGAATCTAACCTCACCTGAACTTACCCAGGGAATTTTGCCGACCCAATAGCTTGGATCTTTGCGGCTTGGCGTAGCGCCAACAGCCACTTGGAAGCATTGCCCGATTGAACTCCAAACCCAGCCTTTTGGCAGTTCTGAAAGACCGGATATTTCCGGCCGCACCGGCTCCGGATATTTCTTCCGCCAATCCTTCGGCGGCGCCTTGCCCTGGGCCTCGAACTTGGCGAGCTGCTGGGCTTCCCAGCGGGCGCGGCGTTCGGCGAGGATGCGCTCCAGCAGTTGCGCGCCGGTCTCCGTGGGCGTGTGCTGCGCGCGCCATGACGCGGTGAGCGCGCCCTCGACGGCGGCCTTCAGCAGCGACTGGCGGTACTGGCCGAGCTTGCGCTGCGCGGCCTTCAGCTCGGCCACGCCGGCGTCCAGGTCGGACAGGAGTTCTTCGAGTTTTTCGACGATGCGGGTTTGTTCGGTACTGGGTGCAAGGGGGAAAGGAATTAAGGCAGCCTTGCTTCCGGATATTTCCAAAAATGTCGTGCCGCTTGCCAACTCCTCCGCCAGTTGCTTGGCAGAACTCAGCCAGTAGTAGACATATTCAGAGCTAATTCCTTTATGGGGAACGAAGCTTTTGAACCCTTGATTCGTGGTAAGCGGGCATTCAGCGATAGCGACATATCCAATTGGTGCCCTTGAGCTGAAAAGAATGCTCCCTTTAGGGAGCCATTTCGCACCAGATTCTGTGTAGCCAATTTCCGTGATACTCCTGGCGCCCTTTGATATGCCTTTGTCCTTGTGGGTAGACAAATCCGCCGGCGTGATCCATGGGATATTGCCGCCAAAGCAATCTTGGTTATTTGTGCGTGGCGTTCCTCCTCCGACTACATCGGAAATATCCCCCATCGCCAACAAACACCAAGACGCCGGAAGTTTTACAGAATTCATCACGCCACCAGCTCCTGATTCATTTCATTCCCACCCAAACCCATAATGAATTCATCGGCGGCCGGCCCGAGGCAGAGATACAGGGTTGTAAAGAAGCCGGGCCAGCGCAGCCGGAAATAATGCGCGGCCAAGTTCTTCAAGCCATCGTGCGGCCCAAATCCCTGGTCACGCTGCCTTTTCTTGTTGCGCTCAACATCCCGAATCACCCGCAACCGCGCCTCACGCAATCGAACGCAATTCAGGTTGAGCACGGCAATCGAGTTTTCTACCAGCGCCGCCATGTCCGCATGGTGATTTCCCGGCCACGGGTCAAACTCGCGGCAACGCGTTTCGTTTGCCCGCAACATCCCTGTGAGCTTGTCGAGCGCGAACAAGCTGACCGGCCACCTCGGCAGCCGCGACGGGTCCAGCACCCACCCCTCACAGGCATCCGCCAAGCGCCCCTGCTGAATCAGCCGATCCTTGTGCGCGTCACAGCTCAGATTCTCGTCCAGCGGCTCCAAGGTATGCGGTGCCGTGCCGTATCGATAAGAGCCGCCTGCACAGACCGCCAGCATGTTGGCCCAATCCAGCGCCCAATTGAGAGCCGGATCGCTGGTATCTGACTTCGGATGGAAATGCTCGATGCGTGATTTCAGAGAATTGTTGTCACGAATATCGATCTCACAATAGGCGCACAGTCCACCCTGATCTTGGTGCGTGTGCGTGCGAATATCTGCATACGCTTGCTGCCCCCCATCCAGCGCATCGTCGCGCATCGCGTTCCACGTGGCGCCCGGTTGCGTCCGCCGGTAAGTCAGCAAAGCCGCCGGCTCGCCCCCCTTGGCCACCCGCTTCACAATCCCAACTCCCAGCGGCGGTTTTCGATCAACAAATCCGCCTCCAGCAACGCCGGCTCATTGCCTTGATAACGCGCATCCAAGCGAGCACGCAGCGCCAACGCCTCGGGACTGTTCCAGGCATCCCGATTCACCATGTCCAGATACTCCAGCAATTCACGCGTCACCTCATTGCGTGGCGGTCGCACGCTTTGCAGCCCCAGCGCCGTCGTCAGCAGCCGTCCCGGCTCGGCGCCTTCCGTGCCCGCAGGGGCCGCATGCACCCGCCCGCCGCGCAAGATCCGCACCGATTCCGATGCCACCGTGGTCAACACCTGCGGGCTGTGCGTCGAGACAATGAATTGCACCTTGGGGAAGGCGGTGCGCAATGACGCCAGGATGCTCTGCTGCCACGACGGGTGCAAGAACATGTCCACCTCGTCAATCAGCGCCACCCCCGGTGTTTCCAGCGCAGCGCGCACACCCAGGTGCGGATTGAGCTTGAAGGCACGGAACGCCAGATCCGCCACCATGGCAATCGCATTGCGCAACCCATCACTGAGCATGTCCACCGGCATGAACCCATGCTGCGGATGCTGCATCACCAATTGCTGGTTTTGCGGCTCGCTGTATTCGAGGCTGTGCCAGCCCGTGGCCTCTTTCACCAAGGCATCCACCGCCGCCTTGATCACCGCCACGGTCTGCTCGAACCGCTGGCCGGTTTCATCCAGCGACGCTCCGCGCTGAAAAGCATCGATCTGGCTCGCCAAATGTGATCGACACACCCAGACATACCACGCCGTGAATGCCTTGAAACTGGATGCTGACGCCAGGCAATTCAGATAGCCCGAGGTTCTGGAATATTCATTGGTATCCAAGGTGGTGTTTTCCGCATGGGAGGTGAACCGACCTTCAAACCACAAGCGCGACGTGCCAAGATAAGAAATCAAGGGCAGCGTCACCGCTGTTCCCCCCTCACGTACCTGCTGCTGCAATTGTTCAGCATAGGCGGTGAGGGCTTTGGTGTGGGCAGCACCCACCGTCTTGGTGCTGGCGCGGATGCTCTCGCGCACCAGCTCCCAGCTCGACTCGGCCCGGTCAGGTGCCCATGTACCGGTCGCCAGAACGCGGCACGGCAACTGCGGCTCCATGTTGCCGCTGGCTTGTTTGACCAGACGCACATCCAACGGGTGAATGCTGGCCCCCTTGCCGGTCTGGCTGCCCAAATCGAATCCTTTCACGAACGGCCAGAGTGCCACACGCGCAGCATCCAGCAAGGTGGTCTTTCCTTCGCCATTCGGTGCAATCAACACCGTGAGTTCCGGATGGAAATCCACGGTCAGATCGTCAAAGCAGCGATAGTTCTGCAAACGAAGTGTGTTCAAACGCATGGCACCCATCCCGGTTGAAGGTCAACAAGCCACATCACGCCACCAGCTCCTGATTCATTTCATTCATCAACCCATCCAGCTCCGCCCCGAACAGTTTCCACGCCCGCTGCAATCCGCCCTGGCCCGCCAGCTCCGCGTAATCGAAATCCTCGCGCTCGATGCAGCAACTGCTGGCGATGTGGTCCTTCATGCGCCGCAGCCACTCGGTCTGCTCGGGCGTGAAGGCGGTGGCGCGCTGCGCGTTGTGGCGGAAGATCCAGGCCTGGAAGCGCCGGTCCACCTCGTCGGCGAAGGGCCGCAGCTCCGTCTCCAGCCCCAGCGCAAAGCGCACCAGCGACACCAGATCCGTCAACTGCCGCCGCCGGTCCACGCCCTTCACCTGCCCGGACTGCACCCGCGCATACGCCGCCCACAGCCGGTCGGTCGTCAGCATCAGCGGCGGCCGGCTCAGGCGCTCGTGCAGCTCCTCCAGCATGTCGAAGGTCAGCGCCCGCCGCTGATACGGCTGCTGATAGAAGAAGCCCAGCGCCGCGATCTCGTCGCGGTGCCGCGCCAGCGCCTCAGCGAACGAGGCGATCACCGCCCGTGCCTGGTCCTCGGCCTGCGCACTGAAGCCGGCGAACACCACCTGATCGAGGTTCACCGTGTCGATCACCTGCTCGCGCTCGCGCCGCGCGTTCTCGATCGCGTCGCGCAAGGCCGGATCGTCGAAGGGCGCGCACGCCGCCGCCACCCGCTCGTCCCGCGCCGCCGTGATCTCGGCCGGCAGCAGCGTGTCCTCGCTGCGCGTGATGCCCTGCGCCTGCGCCGCCGCCAGCGCCGCTGACACCACCGCATCCGGGTCCACCGCCGCCACCAGCCCCCGCCCCAGCTCGCCCACCGGCACGCCGCCCGCGACCTGCGCGATCCGCGCCAGCGCCTTCTCGTCCAGTTGCCGCGCCAGCCGCACCAGCCGGTTCGCCAGCGACAGCACCGTGTCCTCGTCGCGCACGCCCATCGCCACGCCCTGCAGCAGATCCTTCAGCGCCACGCCCGGCTTCTTCTCCAGCGGCCGGCTCTCCGTCTTCAGCGACTGCTCCACCCCCACCGCGTCGATCAGCACGAAGCGCGCCTTCGCCCCGTCGGCGCTGGCGCTCACCCGCTGCAGGCCCTCGGCGCTGAGGCTGCGCACGCCCCGGCCCTTCATCTGCTCGTAGTAGCCGCGGCTGCGCACATCCCGCATGAACAGCAGCACCTCCAGCGGCTTCACGTCCGTGCCGGTGGCGATCATGTCCACCGTCACCGCGATGCGCGGATGGAAGTCGTTGCGAAAGCTCGCCAGCACCCCGTCGGCGTCCTTCTCGCTGTACGTCACCTTGCGGCAGAAGTCGTTGCCCTGCCCGTAGACCTCGCGCACCGTCTGGATGATGTCGTCGGCGTGGCTGTCGGTCTTGGCGAAGATCAGCGTCTTGGGCGTCTCCCGGCGCGTCGGGAAGATCTGCGTCTCCACGGCGGTCTTCATCGCCTGGATCACCTGCCGGATCTGGCTCGGATTGACCACCGAGCGGTCGAGCTGCTTGCCGCTGAAAACGATGTCCTCCTCGACCTGCGCCCAGCGCTTGCGGCGTGTCTGCCGGTCGCGGTGGTCCACCCACTGCTGCGCCTCGACCACCGCACCCTGCTGCGTGATCCGGGTGGCGATCTCGTACACGTCGTAGCCGACGTTCACCCCGTCCACCACCGACTGCTCATACGGATACTCGGCCACCACGTTCTCGTTGAAGAAGCCGTAGGTGCGCTGGTCCGGCGTCGCGGTCAGCCCGATCAGGAAGGCGTCGAAGTAGTCCAGCACCTGCTTCCACAGGTTGTAGATGCTGCGGTGGCACTCGTCGATGACGATGAAGTCGAAGGTCTCCACCGGAACGGCCGCGTCGTAGCGCACCGGCGGCGGCGTGCGGTCCTTCAGCGACGGCACCTCGTTCAGCGACACATCCTCGGCCGACTCGTCGATCGGCTGCCCCGACAGCATCGAATACAGCCGCTGCACCGTGCTGATGCAGACCTGCGCCTGCGGGTCGATCTTGGGGGAAGACAGCCGCTGCACGTTGTACAGCTCGGTGAACTGGCGGCCATCGTCCGGCGGCGTGTAGGCCATGAACTCCTGATGCGCCTGTTTGCCCAGGTTGCGCGTGTCCACCAGGAACAGCACCCGCTTCGCCCCGCCGAACTTCAGCAGCCGGTACACCGAGGTGATCGCCGTGAAGGTCTTGCCCGCGCCGGTCGCCATGTGGACCAGCGCCCGCGACCGATTCGCCGCCAGCGAACGCTCCAGCCCGGTCACCGCGCTGACCTGGCAGTCGCGCAGCTTCTCGGCCGGCAGCGCGGGCATGGCCTCGACCAGCCGGCGGCGCAGCGTGTCGCCCTGCGCCACCCAGTCGGCCAGCGTCTCGGGCCGGAAGAAATGGAACACCTCGCGCGAGCGCGGCGCGGGGTCGGCGGTGTCGGTGAAGCGGATGATCTGCCCGGTCGCCTCGAACAGGAAGCGCAGCGGCGTGTCCTCGCGGCGCCACTTCAGGCGGGCGGTGGCGTAGCGGGCCGTCTGGCGTTCCGTGGCGATGAGGGTGGCGCCCGCGTCGTCGCGCTTGGCCTCGATCACGCCGACCGCCTGGCGCTGCACGAACAGCACGTAGTCCGCCGGCCCGCTGTCCGTCGGGAATTCGCGCACGGCCACGCCAGTCGCCGCGCCCAGGTTGAGCGCGTTCCTGTCCTGCACGACCCAGCCGGCCGCCGCCAGCCGCTGGTCGATGTCCTGCCGCGCGCGGGCTTCTGGTGTCATGTGGGATCCCCTGTTTTCTGCGAATCTGTGCGCGCGCCAGTTTACGTGCCGGCCATTCGGTGCCCGGGACGCGCCGATCAATACAATCGACGGGTTTTACAAGGATCCCTCCATGAGTCTCAAGTGCGGCATCGTCGGCCTGCCCAACGTCGGCAAGTCCACCCTCTTCAATGCGCTGACCAAGGCCGGCATCGCCGCCGAGAACTACCCGTTCTGCACCATCGAGCCGAACGTCGGCGTGGTGGAGCTGCCGGATCCCCGGCTGGACAAGCTCTCCGAGATCGTCCAGCCGGAGCGCATCGTGCCGGCCATCGTCGAATTCGTGGACATCGCCGGACTGGTGGCGGGCGCGTCCACCGGCGAAGGCCTGGGCAACAAGTTCCTCTCGCACATCCGCGAGACCGACGCCATCGTCAACGTCGTGCGCTGCTTCGAGGACGAGAACGTCATCCACGTCGCCGGCAAGGTCGACCCGATCGCCGACATCGAGGTGATCCAGACCGAACTCTGCCTGGCCGACATGGGCACGGTCGAGAAGAGCCTGCACCGTTATTCCAAGGTCGCCCGCTCCGGCGACAAGGACGCGCAGGCGCTGGTCAAGGTGCTGGAGAAGTGCCAGGCCGCGTTGGACAACGCGCGGCCGGTGCGCTCGATCGACTTCAGCAAGGAAGAGCTCGCCATCCTCAAGCCGCTGTGCCTGATCACCGCCAAGCCAGCGATGTTCGTGGGCAACGTGGACGAGAGCGGCTTCGAGAACAACCCCTTCCTCGACCGCCTGCGCGCCTTCGCCGCCCAGCAGAACGCGCCCGTCGTGGCCATCTGCGCCAAGACCGAGGCCGAGCTGTCCGAGATGGACGACGAGGACCGCGCGATGTTCCTGGCCGAGATGGGCCAGGACGAGCCGGGCCTGAACCGCCTGATCCGCTCGGCCTTCAAGTTGCTGGGCCTGCAGACCTACTTCACCGCGGGCGTGAAGGAAGTGCGCGCCTGGACCATCCACGTCGGCGACACCGCGCCGCAGGCCGCGGGCGTCATCCACACCGACTTCGAGAAGGGCTTCATCCGCGCCCAGACGATTGCCTTCGAGGACTTCATCGCCTTCAAGGGCGAGCAGGGCGCCAAGGACGCCGGGAAGATGCGGGCGGAAGGCAAGGAATACGTCGTGAAGGACGGCGACGTGCTGAACTTCCTGTTCTCGAGCTGAGGATCTGACCATGACGGCCATGACGCACTCGCCGATCGTCGCCGGCTGCTGGCGCATGGACGCCTGGCACTGGACGCCGGCCGAGCGGCTGCGCTGGATCGAGCAGTGCCTCGACCGCGGCGTCACCACCTTCGACCACGCCGACATCTACGGCGGCTACACGGTCGAGGCGCTGTTCGGCGAGGCGCTCGCGCTGGCGCCGCACCTGCGCGAGCGGATGCAGCTCGTCAGCAAGTGCGGCATCCAGCTGCTGCACCCGAACCGGCCCGCGCACCGGCTGAAGTCCTATGACACCTCGGCCGCGCACCTGATCGCCAGCGTCGAGAACAGCCTGCGCGCGCTGAAGACCGACCGGCTCGACCTGCTGCTGATCCACCGGCCGGACCCGCTGATGAACCCGGCCGAGATTGGTGGCGCGGTGGCGAAGCTGAAGGCGGCGGGCAAGATTCTCGACTTCGGCGTCTCCAACTTCACGGTGACGCAGTTCGCGATGCTCAACCAGTGGGTGCCGCTGGCGACGAACCAGATCGAGCTGCACCCGCTGCACCGCGCGCCGCTGCACGACGGCACGCTCGACCAGATGCTGGCGCTGGACCTGCGGCCGATGGTCTGGTCGCCGCTGGCGGGCGGGCGGCTGTTCACGGGCGAGGCGCCGGATGCGCTGCGCGTGCGGGCGGTGTTGCAGGACATCGCCGAACGCCACGGCGTCACGCCGGCCACCATCGCCCATGCGTGGCTGCTGCGCCACCCGAGCCAGCCGCGCCCGATCGTCGGCAGCCGGCGCATCGAGGCGCTGGACGAAGCGCTGGCGGCGTGTGCACTGACGCTGGACGCCGAAGACTGGCACGCGGTCTGGAGCGCGGGCGAAGGCGCGGAGGTGCCGTGATGGGCGAGGTTGGCGACGTGGTGACGAGTCCGCGGCTGCAGGCCGAGCGCGACCGCCTCTACCGCGCTGAAGCCGACGGCCGTGTGCGCGCGCTGGTGCTGTCGCTGGCGCGGCCGGCGGACTGGGCGGCGCTCGGGCGGGTGTGGCAGGGCGTGCAGACCGACCTCGGCTGGCCGGCGCCCGGCATCGCGGTGTCGGGCACGGACGCCTGCCAGCTCTGGTTCTCGCTGGCCGAGCCGGTACCGCCCGCCGAGGCGCACGCGTTGCTGGAGCACCTGCGCATGCGCTACCTCGCCGACATCCCGCCGCACCGGGTCGAACTGCTGCCGTCGCTCGGTGGTGCGCGTTCGGCGCCGATGGTCCCGACGCTGCAAGCGAATGGCGAGGTCTGGTCGGCCTACATCGCGCCCGACCTCGCGCCGGTGTTCGCCGAGACGCCGTGGCTCGACATCCGGCCGGGCTCGCAAGGGCAGGCGGAGCTGCTGTCGCGGCTGGCGAGCATCCGTGCGGCCGAGTACCGGGCGGTGTTGCCGGTGGTGCCGGCGGTTCCCGCCGCCGCCATGTCGATCGCGTCGACAGGGTTCACCGATCCGCGGCAGTTCCTGCTGTCGGTGATGAACGACGCGCAGGTCGAGCTGGCGCTGCGCATCGAGGCCGCGAAGGCGCTGCTGCCCCGCGCCTGAAGATTCCGCTCGGTGCGGTTTACAGCGTCGGTGCCTCGCCGAACACCCTCCCCGAGTGCTCCCGCATCGCGTGGAACTGGATGTCCGGCGCCCGCTCCTGCGCGACGCGGAGATCCGAGCTGTACTGCACCAGGAAGGCCGGCGCGCCGACCACGTCGTAGGCGATGCGCAGCGGCTCCGAGTCGATGAAGCGCTTGAGCTTGTTCTCGTCCGTGCTGGTGATCCAGCGCGCGATCGAGAAGCGGCACGGGTCCAGCCGCGCGTCCACGCCGTACTCGCCCTTCAGGCGGTGCAGCACGACCTCGAACTGCAGCTGCCCGATCGCGCCGAGCATCAGCGAGCCGCCCGCGACCGGGTTGAACACCTGGATCGCGCCTTCCTCGCCGAGCTGCTGCAGGCCCTGGCGCAACTGCTTGCCGCGCAGCGGATCCTTGATTTCCACCGTGCGGAAGCTCTCCGGCGCGAAGAAGGGCAGGCCCGTGTAGTGCAGCGCCTCGCCCTCGGTCAGCGTGTCGCCGAGCTGCAGCACGCCGTGGTTCGGGATGCCGATGATGTCGCCGGCCACCGCCTCGTCCACCAGCTCGCGCCGCTGTGACAGGAAGCTCACCACCGTCTGCGGGCGCATTTCCTTGCCGTTGCGCACGACCTTCAGGCGCATGCCGCGGGTGAACTTGCCGGACGAGACGCGCACGAAGGCGATGCGGTCGCGGTGGGCTGGGTCCATGTTGGCCTGCACCTTGAAGACGACGCCGGAGAACTTCGGCTCGGTCGGCTCCACGGTGCGCTCGATCGCCTGGCGGTTGCCGGGCGGCGGCGCCAGCGCGACGAGCGCGTCCAGCACCTCGCGCACGCCGAAGTTGTTGATCGCCGAGCCGAAGAACATCGGCGTCTGCTTGCCGGCGAGGAACTCGGCGTGGTCGAAGGCCGGCGCGGCTTCGCGCACCAGCTCGACCTCGCCCAGCGCCTGCTCGTAGGGTGCGCCGAAGCGCTCGGCATAGGCGGGGTTCTCCAGCCCGTGCAGCACTTCCTCGTCGCCACCGGCGCGGTCCTCGCCCGGCGCGAACAGGCGCATCTGGTCCTCGCGCAGGTCCATCACGCCGTGGAAGAACTTGGCCATGCCGACCGGCCAGGTGAAGGGCACGACGGTCATGCCCAGCTCCTGCTCGATCTCGTCCATCAGCGCCAGCGGGTCCTTCACCTCGCGGTCCATCTTGTTGACGAAGGTGATGATGGGCGTGTTGCGGGCGCGGCAGACCTGCAGCAGGCGGCGGGTCTGCGGCTCCACGCCGTTGGCCGCGTCGATCACCATCAGCGCGGCGTCGACGGCGGTCAGCACGCGGTAGGTGTCTTCCGAGAAGTCCTGGTGGCCGGGCGTGTCGAGCAGGTTGATGACGCAGTCGCCGTACTCCATCTGCATGACGGAGGAGGCGACCGAGATGCCGCGCTGCTTCTCGATCTCCATCCAGTCGGACGTGGCGTGGCGGCTGGCCTTGCGCGCCTTGACGGAGCCGGCGATCTGGATCGCGCCGGAGAACAGCAGCAGCTTTTCCGTCAGCGTGGTCTTGCCCGCGTCAGGGTGGGAAATGATCGCGAAGGTGCGGCGGCGGCGGATCTCGGTGGAGAGGTCGGACATGGTGGGCGGTGGGCAAGAGCGGCGGCGTCAGGGGGTGACGCGCGAAGCTGCCATTGTCGCCTGTGGCGGGAGATGTACCGAAGAGACGACCGATCCTTCCGGTTGGTGCGAAATTGCCGGAACCGCGTAGCTCCATGTGTTGAATGTTGGATCCGGCGTGTGCCTTTGCCTCTTACGCTTCGACGCTTCAATTGGAATTGGAGAAGAGACCGAAGTCATGGGAGCACAACGCTACGCCGTCAATCAGTACATGATCGAAAGCCTGCTCGCCAAGGTGCGAGAGGGCGAGATCGCCATTCCAGAGATCCAGCGGCCGTTCGTCTGGGATGCCAGTCAGGTGCGCGATCTGCTGGACTCCCTGTACAAGGGCTACCCGGTGGGCTATTTGATCGCCTGGCGCAACCCGGATGTCAAGCTCAAGGATGGCAAGGTCGCGCTGGGCAAGATGATCTTGATCGACGGTCAGCAGCGTGTCACGGCCTTGACGGCGGCAGTGCTCGGGCAGCAGGTTGTCAACAAGGAATACCGCAAGGTCAGCATCCGCATCGCGTTTCATCCACTCAGGCAGCAGTTCGAGGTCACCAACACAGCGATCGAGAACGATCCTGCGTGGATCACCGACGTTGCGCCTCTGGTCAGCGGCAAGGTGGGATTGCTGAAGGCATGCCGAGAGTACGGCAAGGCGAATCCGGACATGGATGAGGACGCGATCGAGCGGTCGCTGGGCGCCCTGACCGATATTGCCAAGAAGCAGGTCGGCTTGATCGAGCTGGATCACGACCTTGACATCGAGACCGTCACCGAGATTTTCATCCGCATCAACTCCAAGGGCACGGTCCTTTCGCAGGCCGATTTCGCCATGTCGAAGATCGCGGCCGACACCCGCTGCGGCGGGCCGGTGCTGCGCAAGGCGATCGACTATTTTGCCACCTGGCGATGGAACCGGGGTTCCACGGTCAGTTGGCAGAGTTCGATCCCGAGTTCACCGCGACCGATTTCTTCCGTCAGATGAGCTGGCTGAAGAATGACAGCGACACTCTCTACGACCCGAGCTACACCGACGTCCTGCGGGTGACGTTCGGCATCGAATTCGGCCGAGGCAAGCTGGCCGATCTGGTCAGCTTGCTGTCGGGGCGTAACTTCGCGACCAAGCAGTTCGATGAGTCGATCGCCGAGGAATCGTTCGTCAAGCTCGGCAACGGGGTGCATCGTTTCATCAACGAGACGAATTTCCAGCGATTTGTCAGCATCATCAAATCGGCCGGATTCATCGTCAATTCGATGGTCCGATCTCAGAACGCCTTGAACTTTGCCTACGCGCTGTATCTGGGGTTGCGCCAGCAGGATGTCAACGAAGCGAAGATCGAGCGGATGGTGCGGCGCTGGTTTGTGCTGTCAATCCTGACAGGGCGCTTCTCCGGTGCAGCGGAATCCCAGTTCGAGCGCGATATCCGTCTGCTGGACGAGCCTGATTTCGGTGCAGTCTTGGAGCGGGTCGAGCAGGCCGAGTTGTCCGATGCTTTCTGGCAGTTCGGGTTAGTGCAGGCATTGGAAGTGTCTTCCACCAACCACCCGCTGTTCTGGGTGTTTGTGGCTGCGCAGATCAAGGCGAATGACAAGGGGCTGCTGTCGCGGGATGTGCTGGTGCGCGAATTGGTGGGCCACTTGGGGGATGCCCATCACATCTTTCCCCGTCGGCTGCTGAAGTCCAAGGGCAAGGCGCGCAGCGAGTACAACCAGATTGCCAACTACGCCTATACGCAGGACGCCATCAACATCAAGATCGGCAGCAAGTCGCCGCACCTCTACTTCGCCGACGTGGCGGCACAGTGCGAGGGGGCGCCATTGAAGCTTGGAGGCATCGACCGCGCCGATGAACTGCACGCCAACCTCGCAGTCCACTGCCTTCCGCCCCATGTGATGTCGATGACCTTCGAGGACTATCCGCAGTTTCTGGTCCAGCGGCGGGCGCTGATGGCGGAAAAAATTCGGCGCTATTACCAGTCACTTTGAAAAGGCGTCGGACTCGGATCGCTTCCATCTCCGCGATCAGCTTGTCCAGCGGCCCCGACAACAGCCCCCAGATCACCGTGTCATCCACGACGGAATACGCCTGCGCCAGGATGTTGCGCAGCCCGACCGCCCGCGGCAGATCCGGAATCCGCGCCGCCGTGCCCGGATCGACCTGCCGCAACCGCCCGAGGGCGTCACCGACGATGAAAAGCTGGCGCTCGACGGCCGAGCGCCGCATCGCGTCGGTCTGGTCGTCCTCGAACGAGCGGCCCTGCACGAAGCCCAGCGCCAGCCGCGCCGCTCCGATGGCGTCGCAAAGGAAGGTGCGCGCTCGAACGAGACGACGAAATCGAGGTCACTGCGCTCAGGCGAAAAATCCGCCCGCACCGCCGACCCGAACAAGTTCAGCCGCCGCGCATGGTGCCGCTGGCACAGCGCGGCGATGTCACCTTGGCGGTCGAGGATGAAGCGTGGCAGGCCCATGGATCCGTATGGTAGACCCGCCCGACCGGATCACGCCGCCTTGTCGCCCTGCCAGAGCACCGGCGTCACCTCGACGCTGTTCTTCTCTCCCGCGAACAGCAGGTGCCCGTCCTGGATCGTCACGCCGATGCGCATCGTCCGCTCGACCAGCGTCTGCAGCGCTTCACAGTCGGCTTCGGGGATGAACCACATCGTCAGCTTGCGCAGCTTGGCGAGCGCGGCGGCATTTTCGGTGCGCCAGACCTCGGCCTTGCGCCCGCCGTAGGCGAGCAGGACCACCTCGTCCGAGCGCCCGCTGGCCTTGCGCAGCATGCGCTCGTCGGGCAGGCCGACCTCGATCCACTGCTGGATGGCGCCGGTGTCGTCGCAGCGCCAGAAGTCCGGTTCGTCCTCGGTGGAGAGGCCGCCCGCGGGCAGCAGCCGCTCATGTGCGTGCATCGCGAACGCGACCAGGCGCACCATCAGGCGTTCTTCGGTTTCGGAAGGGTGCCGGGCCAGCGTGAGGGCGTGGTCGGCGTAGTGGTAGCGGTCGATGTCGGCGATCGACAGCTCGGCTTTGTGAACGGTGGAGCGGATGGCCATCGACGGATTCTAGGGGAGTGCCCCGGACTCACCAGACAGCGCGAGCAGCCCCGTCCGTCAGGGCGGGGAGGCAGAGCGCAGGCTCGCGCCCAAGCCCGGCACCGCGCACGCGCTGCGCAGGTTTGCCGGCTCATGCCGCTGGGTGTGGAACCGGGCCATCGGCGAACAGCAGCGGCGGAGGGCGGCGGGCGAGAAGTTCGCGGGCTACGTGGCGATGTGCCGCTGGCTGACACAGTGTGGCGCAACGACCCGGACATGGCATGGCTGTCCGAGACGCCCGTACAGGCGCAGCAACAAACCCTGAAGCGGCAGCAGAAGTACCTGAAGCGAATCCAGCGCAGTGTCTCGCGCAAGGTGAAGGGGTCAAAGAACCGGCGCAAGGCCCCAGGCCTGTGGAGCGGAGGTCAGACGCGCCAGACCCGTGAGGGGAGGATGTCAGCGGCTGGTGCCGGCGAGCAGCGTCTGGGCTGCGTCGAAGGGAGCCTGTCCGGGGGCGAAGCCCTCGCGCCGCACCCGGTCCAGCGCGGCGCGGGTGTCGTGCGCGCCCGCGGACAACGTGGCGCTGCCGCGCAGCCGCTCGAAGGCGCCGAGCACGGCCTCGAATTGCACCGGTGCGGTCTGCGCCACCCAGGCCATCGCGGCGACGTCGGCGAATGACTCCTCGTCGCGCATGCGCTGGTGGACCGCATCGAGCTGGCGGGCATCGTGGCCAGCGGTGCCGATCAGCGCGGCGAACTGCTGCAGCGCGGCATCCTGGCCCTGCCAGCGCCAGCAGTGCGCGATCTCGTGGACGAGGATGGCCTGCATCCACACCCCCCGGTCCTCCGGGTCTGCCTGGCGCAGCAGCAGTTCGGCGACCGGATTGCCGCGGGTGCGCAGGTGCAGCACGCAGCGCCCGCCACCGACCTGCATCTCTGCCGGCGCGCGGCCGGTGCTGGTCGCGATCCGGATCGGCAGGGCCTTGAATCCGGGCTGGCGGAGCAGGTCGGCGGCGACCACCTCCCAGTCCGTCGCCTCGGCGCCCGGCGCAGCCCGGGCCTCGCCCGACCCGCCGACCAGCAGGCACAGCAGGAACCAGATGGCGAGGATGGGCGATGTGTGCATGTCGGCGAGTGTGAAATTCGCCACGCTGCGCCACCATCCCGGGACTGCCGGTCTGCCGACCCCGAACTCGGTGGCCGGTGGTCCCTCGCGAGCGCGCAGGCCCGGACTCCTTGGCTGCGGCTACGATGCCGGCACCGTTTTTTCCGGAGACCACACCATGATCCTTGAACTCGCCGACATCCGCATCCAGCCCGGCCGCCAGGCCGACTTCGACGCCGCCATCCAGCGCGGCGTGGACACCGTCATCAGCCAGGCCAAGGGCTTCTCTGGCTACAAGGTCAACAAGGGCATCGAATCGCCCGAGCGTTACGTGCTGATGATCTGGTGGGAGACGCTGGAGAACCACACCATCGACTTCCGCGAGTCGCCTGCCTTCGCCGAGTGGCGCGCCATCGTCGGGCCGTTCTTCGCGCAGCCGCCGCAGGTGGAGCATTTCACGCTGGTGGCCAAGTCGGCCGAGCCGCGCTGAGGCAGCTTGCCTGCGAATTGCACCCATGGCATGGATTTAATCCGTGACTAATTTCACGGAATAGCGACAAGAATTAACATTTGGATACAAGATTAATGTCGAGCTTCCTGCAATCACAGGCGTGACCACTCCATGGCGGGGGGGCGTCTGCAACACGGATTCCCTGCCATGTACCTTCCTGAGAACGCCCCGAAGAAGCGGCGAGATGAAGCGGGGCGTGCGCGCGACAACCGCTTCGAGATCGTCAAGGCCCTGTCGCACGGCCAGATCGACCGCCGCGAGCTGTTCAAGTGGGGGCTGTTCACCACGGTCGGAGGGCTCGCCCTCAAGCACGGGCTGAACCCCTTCGTGCGCAGCGCCTACGCGGCGGTGCCGACGGGCATTCCGTCCAGTCCGTTGTTCGGCGCGCAGCCGTTCACCCAGGCGATGCCGCGCGCCGACCTGCTGGCGCGGCAGGCCAGTCCGCTGACCACGCTGGTGCCGGCGCCGATGGCCGAATCCAACCAGACGCTGCGCACGCTCGACCCGGCGCTCGTCGCTGCCTACCCCGGCGGCAACCAGGGCCCGATCGAGGGTCGCCCTCCCGGCCCGATCTGGGCGCACCAGCGCTGGAACCAGTTCCTGCCCCAGGTGGGCGTGCAGGTCACGCAGGAAGGCGCCAAGGCCAACACCACCTACAACCCCGGCGTGCCGGCCAGCCTGAACTCGGGCATCGACCCGGCGGCCGCGATCCCGCTGCGCTTTCACCCGCTGATGCCCATCCAGCAGCCGAATTCGGTGTGGACCTTCAACGGCAGCGTGCCCCCGAAGCTGCTGCTGGGCCGCTACGGCGAGCCCATCCTGCTGCGCCACCACAACCGGCTGCCCGCCGACCCGCGCCAGAACAACGGCTTCGGGCGCCACACCATCACGACCCACGAGCACAACGGCCACCACGGCGCCGAGAACGACGGCTTCACCGGCGCCTACTTCTTCCCCGGCCAGTTCTACGACTACCACTGGCCGATCGTCCACGCCGGCTTCACGACGATCAACACCACCGCCACCGACCCGCGCTGCGGCACGCCCAACGGCAGCGGCGGCATCACCAGGCTGCCCGGCGACTGGCGCGAGACGATGAGCTCGCACTGGTTCCACGACCACATGTTCGAGTTCACCGCGCAGAACGTCTACAAGGGCAACGCGGCGCTGTTCAACCTCTACAGCGCGATCGACCGCGGCAACGAGGCGATCAACGACGGCGTGAACCTGCGCCTGCCCAGCGGCACGGCCAAGGACTGGGGCAACCTCGACTACGACGTGAACCTGCTGCTGGCCGACAAGGCGTTCAACGCCCAGGGCCAGCTCGCCTTCGACATCTTCGACACCGACGGCTTCCTGGGCGACGTGATCACGGTGAACCTGGCCTACAAGCCCTATTTCGAGGTCGAGCGCCGCAAGTACCGCTTCCGCATCCTCAACGGCGCGGTGGCCCGCATGTTCAAGCTCAGCCTGAGCGACGGCAAGCCGTTCTACCTGATCGCCAGCGACGGCAACCTGCTGCCTCAGCGGCTGACGATGGCGGCCACCGACCTGATCGGCGTGGCCGAGCGGGTGGACCTTGTCATCGACTTCACGCAGTGGTCGGTGGGCAGCAAGGTCCACCTGGTCAACATGGCCGAGCACGACAATGGCCGGCAGGTCAGCAAGACGCTGTCGCTGGCGGAGTCGCTCAAGGGATCGACCAAGGATCCCGGCGTCGGTCGCTTCCTGGAGTTCCGCGTGGTGCGCAACCCCGCGCAGCCGGACAACAGCCAGGTGCCGCTCAACCTGATCGAGAACCCGGCGCTGACCCTGCCGGTGGCGCGCACCCGCGTGTTCGAGTTCGGTCGTGGCGCCGGCCAGACGCTGCCGACCACGGGTGAGCCGGTGACCGCGTCCAACGGGCCCTGGGGCATCAAGACCAACGGGGGCTCCATGCTCGCGGCGGCGTTCAGCCGCGTCAGTGCGCTGCCCGCCTACGGCACGCGCGAGGTCTGGACGCTGCGCACCGGCGGCGGCTGGGACCACCCGGTCCACGTGCATTTCGAGGAAGGCCAGATCCTGTCGCGCAACGGCAGCGCGGCGCAGGTGCCGCCCTGGGAGAAGGGGCGCAAGGATGTCTACCGGCTGCACCCGGGCGGCGAGATGCAGATCTCGATGCAGTTCCGCGACTGGGGCGGCATGTTCGTCGAGCACTGCCACACCACGACGCACGAGGACCACGCGATGCTGATGCGCTGGGACATCAGCGGCACGGGGGCGCCGTCCCTGCAGCCGCTGCCGACGCCGCTGCCGCGGCCCCAGGGCGTGACCTTCGCGCCGATCGCCGAAACCCTGCGCTGACACCCGGAGCTGACACCATGTTGCAACTGCCTGCCCTGCTGGCCCGGCGCGCGCGCCAGCGTTCCCTGTCCCTCCTGCTGGCCACGCTGGTGACCGGCGCCGGCCTTGGTCTGGCCGCGACACCGGCTGCGGCACAGACCGCCCCGCCGGTCTACACGACCTCGGTCCACCTGTCGTACTACGCGCCAGCCACCGCCACCGGCGAGGCCGTGCTGTTCACCGGCACCGGCAAGATCACCAGCCGCGTGAGCCGCGATCCGGACACCGGGGTGAGTTCGCTGGTGGCCGCCTTCGACACCGCAGGCATCGTCGGCACCGGGTACCCGAGCCTGACCAGGTACGTGCTGAACAGCCGCGAGCAGATGATCCTGCCGCACACCGTGCTCCAGACGGTGCAGCTCAGCTTCCCGATGGAGCCGGTGGCCGGCTCGAAGATCACGGCGCTGCGTTCCGGGACGGCGAACCTCACCTTCCTGGTCGAGATGATCACGGGCACGGTGATCCAGATCAGCAGCGGCACGGTGAGCTTGCTGTGAGGGCTCGGCTGCAGGCGGCGACGTGGCGCCGCGCTGGCCTGAGCGCACTGGGCATGCTGGGGGTGGCGGCGGCGTTGCTGGCCGCCGAGGGGATGACGCCGACCCGACTCTGGTCGGCCTGGTCGGGATCCGGATCGGAGGATGCGGGTGCGTTCCTGGACGCCGCCGCCGACCCGCAGCATCCGTGGGACGCGTCCTACTTCCCCAATCCGGTGCTGACGACCCAGGACGGCACCCGCGTGCGCTTCTACGACGACCTCATCAAGGGCAAGACGGTCGCGATCAACACCTTCTTCTCGGTCTGCACGGACGTCTGTCCGCTCAGCACCGCGAAGCTGCTGGAGCTACAGCGCCGGCTCGGTGACCGGGTGGGGCGCGACATCTTCTTCTACTCGCTGAGCGTCGATCCCGAGCACGACACGCCCGCCTCGATGAAGGCGTACGCCCAGCGCTACGGCGTCGGCCCGGGCTGGCTGTTCCTGACCGGGAAGCCGGAGGATATCCAGCGCATCAGCCGCCGCATGGGCCTCGGTGCGCTGCAGGCCGTCTCGCCGCGCGACGCGCACAGCACGACGCTGATGGTCGGCCACGAGCCCTCCGGCCAGTGGATGAAGCATTCCTCGACCGACAACCCGCAGTTCGTCGCCGCGATGCTGGGCACCTTCTTCGGCTGGAAGGCCGAGGCCGACGCGCCCGACTACCGCCAGGCCGGCGCGCTGCAGATCACCAGCGGCGAGTTCCTGTTCCGCAACGGCTGCGCGGCGTGCCACTCGATCGGCGAGGGCGACCGCATCGGCCCGGATCTGAAGGACGTGGCCAGGCGGCGTGACCCGGTGTGGCTGGAGCAGTTCGTGCGCACGCCGGATGTGCTCATCGACGGCGGCGACCCGATCGCGCGCGAACTGCTGCAGCGCCACAAGGGCGTGCGCATGCCCAACCTCGGGCTCAAGCCGGACGAGGTGGCCGAGATCCTGGGCTACATCGCGGCGCGGTCGGCCAAGGTGACGCGGCACCCATGAAAAAAAGCCCGCCGATCACTCGGCGGGCTTTTGCATGGATCCGGTCAGGCGGCTCAGGCGTTCAGCTTGGCTTCGATCGCGGCCTTGGTGGCCTTCAGCTCCGCCGGCAGGTTGTGGGCCAGCTGTTCGAACAGCTCGCCGTGCAGCTTCATTTCCTGCTGCCAGGCGGCATGGTCGATGCCGATCACGCTGTCGAACTGGGCCTGGCTGAAGTTCAGGCCGGTCCAGTTCAGGTCGCCGTAGTCCGGGCTGACGCCGAAGATGTTTTCCGAGCCGCCGGCCGTGCCTTCGAGGCGGCCCAGCATCCACTGCATGACGCGGGCGTTGTCGCCGTAGCCCGGCCAGACGAACTTGCCGTCCGCGCCCTTGCGGAACCAGTTGACGCAGTAGATCGCCGGCAGCGTTGCGCCTTCGGCCGCGAGCTTGGCGCCCAGGTTCAGCCAGTGCTGGAAGTAGTCGCTCATGTTGTAGCCGGTGAACGGCAGCATCGCGAACGGGTCGCGGCGCACGACGCCCATCTGGCCAGCGGCGGCAGCCGTCGTTTCCGAACCCATGGTCGCAGCCATGTAGACGCCTTCGACCCAGTTGCGGGCTTCGGTCGCCAGCGGCACGGTGGTCGAGCGGCGGCCACCGAAGATGAAGGCGTCGATCGCCACGCCGGCCGGGTTGTCCCACTCGGGGTCGAGCGCCGGGTTGTTGGTGGCGGCGACCGTGAAGCGGGCGTTCGGGTGCGCGGCGGGGCGCAGCTTGCCGTCGGCGCCACGGGCGGTTTCCGGCGTCCAGTCCTTGCCTTGCCAGTCGATCAGGTGGCTCGGCAGCTCGTCCGTCATGCCTTCCCACCACACGTCGCCGTCGTCGGTCAGCGCGACGTTGGTGAAGATGACGTCCTTGTCCAGCGACGCCATGCAGTTCGGGTTGGTCTTGAAGTTCGTGCCCGGGGCGACGCCGAAGTAGCCGGCTTCCGGGTTGATGGCGCGCAGCTGGCCGTCGACCGGCTTGATCCAGGCGATGTCGTCGCCGATGGTGGTGACCTTCCAGTCGCCCAGCTCGGCCGGCGGGATCAGCATGGCGAAGTTGGTCTTGCCGCAGGCCGACGGGAACGCGGCGGCGACGTGGCTCTTCTTGCCTTCCGGCGAGGTCACGCCCAGGATCAGCATGTGCTCGGCCAGCCAGCCCTGGTCGCGGCCCATGTTCGAGGCGATGCGCAGCGCGAAGCACTTCTTGCCCAGCAGCGCGTTGCCGCCGTAGCCCGAGCCGTAGGACCAGATCTCGCGCGTCTCGGGGTAGTGCACGATGTACTTGGTCTTGCTGCACGGCCAGGTCACGTCCTTCTGACCGGCTTCCAGCGGCGCGCCGACCGTGTGGACGCAGGGCACGAAGTCGCCGTCCACGCCGAGCACGTCGTACACCGCCTTGCCCATGCGGGTCATGATGCGCATGTTGACGGCCACGTACGGGCTGTCCGAGAGTTCGATGCCGATGTGGGCGATCGGCGAGCCGAGCGGGCCCATCGAGAAGGGCACGACGTACATCGTGCGGCCCTTCATGCTGCCCTTGAACAGCGGGGTGTCGCCGGTCTGCAGCAGGGCGCGCATCTCGGCCGGGGCCATCCAGTTGTTGGTCGGGCCGGCGTTTTCCTTCTGCTGCGAGCAGATGTAGGTGCGGTCTTCGACGCGGGCGACGTCGCTCGGGTCGGAGCAGGCCAGGAAGCTGTTCGGGCGCTTGGCCGGGTTGAGCTTCTTGAAGGTGCCGGCGTCCACCAGCTGCTGGCACAGGCGGTCATATTCTTCGACGCTGCCGTCGCACCAGTGGATGGCGGCCGGCTGCGTCAGGGCAGCGATCTCGGCGACCCAGGCGATCAGCTGGGCGTTCTTGACGAAGGAGGGGGCGTTGACGTGCACGCCAGCCATCAGGGGTTGGTTCATCGAGAGGCTCCTATGTTGAAAAAGGCATCTCGAAAACAGTGCGCTGCGCTGCTTTCGGGATGCCCCCGGGGCAGTGTAGGCGGGGGCATCTCCGAATTACATGGCGGTTACATGCGTTTTTTGCATGACATGCCCCTGTGTTCGACCTATGGATTCCCGAATCCGGCACATCCGTGACACGTTCATCGGTTGGACCTGCAAGTGCAGGGGCGTCGACAATCACGGTTTTTGGTGAAGGGAAGCTGCGTGTTCACGTTCAAGAATCTGACGGTGTTTCGCATGGAGCCGGGCTGGTCGGCCTCGCTCGAACAGATCGAGGCCGGGCTGGAGAAGGCCCGCTTCGTCGAGTGCGGCTCGACGCAGGAGGAGTCGGCCGGCTGGGTGCCACCCCGCAGGCCGGCCGAGGCGCCGCTGGCCGAGACCGTGCGCGGGCAGTGGCTGATGCGGCTGATGATCGAGCAGCGGGTGCTGCCGGGCTCGGTGGTCAAGCGCCGCATCGACGAGCTGGCGGCCCGCATCGAGCGCGAGACCGGCCGCAAGCCGGGGCGCAAGCAGACCAAGGAACTCAAGGAGCAGGCCACGCTGGAGCTGCTGCCGATGGCGTTCACCAAGCGCTCGGCTGTCAACGTGTGGCTGTCGCCTGAGACGGGTTTTCTGGTGCTCGACACCAGCAGCCCGGGCCGTGCCGACGAGGTGGTGACGCTGCTGGTCAAGGCGCTCGACGGCCTGTCGGTGCGGGCGCTGCACACCCAGGAATCACCCGCCGCCGTGATGGCCGACTGGCTGCTCACGGGCGAGCCGGCCGCCGATTTCACGGTCGACCGCGAGTGCGAGCTGAAGTCCGGTGACGAGATGAAGTCAGTGGTGCGCTACGCCCGCCACCCGCTGGACACCGACGAGGTCCGCCAGCACATCACGCAGGGCAAGATGCCGACCCGGCTGGCGATGACCTGGAATGGCCGCGTCTCCTTCGTGCTGACCGAGGGGATGCAGCTGCGCAAGATCGAGTTCCTGGAGGGCGTCCTGGACGCGGATGGCAACGCCGAAGAACGATTCGATGCCGATGTCGCCATCATGACCACGGAGTTGACCCATGGGTTGACCGCCTTGATCGAGGCATTGGGTGGCGAACACCCCGTTGTAATGTGAAAACGAACCCGGTTGCTTCGATTTGAAACAACTTCAGTCCGACTGCACGCGCCAGGGGTGTGGGGCGCTAGACTGAAATTGCATTTCTGGATACTTCCCATGTCACTACACAGACAACCCAAGTCCCAACAAGCTTTTCTGCTGGAAGCAATGCAGCGCATGGGCATGGATCCGGACCAGTTTGCCCGCCGGCTGGGAGCCTCCCGTCGCCGGCTGGATGACTGGCTCAAGCGCACCGGCGAGCCTGGCTCGATCGAGCTCGATCCGGTGATCTGGACCTTCGTGCGCGAACTGGTGGAGCGCGCCGAGATGCCCGACAGCGTCGCCACGCCACTGGGTCAGCCCGAGGTGCCCCGCGGCCGCTCGCGCTTCAGCTCGCCCGGTCGCTGGATGGCGTGAGGCCCAGTGCGGCCAGCACCGCCAGCGGGGCTGTTTCCGAACGCAGCACCCGTGTGCCCAGGCTGATCGCCCGCGCGCCGATGCCGCGCACCAGGGCTTCCTCCGCCGGACTGAATCCCCCTTCCGGCCCGCTGTAGACCCGCAACCGTCCGTTCCCGGCCCCGAGATCCTGGGCGATCCGCTGGACCATGGGCGCCGCATCGGCCAGGCTGAGCAGCCAGTTGGGCGTGTCCGCGTCAGCGGCCGCCAGTGCTGCCGCCTGCGACAGGGGGCGCACCGGTGCGATCAGCGGCACGCGGGTGCGTCCGCTCTGCTCGGCCGCCGCCACGGCGACCGCCTGCCAGTGTTCCCGCTTGCGCTCGGCCCGCTCGCCCGACAGCCGCAGCACCGAACGCTCGCATACCACCGGCTCGATCGCCGCCACGCCCAGCTCGGTCGCCTTCTCGATCAGCCAGTCGAAGCGGTCGTTGGCAGGCATGCCGGCCACCAGCGTCACGGCCATCGGCAGCTCGCGCTCGACCGGATCGTGCGCCGTCACCCGGACCTCGACCGACTGGCGGCCCATGCGCAGGATCTCCGCCCGCCACTCGCCGCCCTGGCCGTTGAACAGGGTGATCGCCTCGCCGGGCTGCAGGCGCAGCACCTGCACGTGGCGGGCCGCGCCGGCAGGGAGGGCGAGTTCGGTGTCGGCGCTCAGCGGCGCATCCAGATAGAGACGGGCGGGCATGGTCGGTCGGTGTGTGGCGCGGTCAGGGGTCAGGCGCGGATGCGGCGGACGAGGTTGGTGGTCGAGTAGCCATCGACGAAGGACAGTGCCTGCGCCCGGCCACCCCAGCTGCGCACGAGGCGCGTCTCTTCGAGCGCCTCGATGTCGTAGTCGCCGCCCTTGACGTAGATGTCCGGCCGGATCTCCTGCAGCAGCGCGCAGGGGGTCGGCTCGTCGAACAGCACGACCAGGCTGGTGCTCTCCAGCGCGGCCAGCACGCAGGCGCGGTCGGCTTCGGCGTTGAGCGGGCGGTCCGGGCCCTTGCCCAGGCCACGGGCCGAGGCATCGCTGTTCAGGCCGAGCACGAGGCTGGCGCCGAGCGCGCGCGCCTGCGCCAGATAGGTCACGTGTCCACGGTGCAGCAGGTCGAACACGCCGTTGGTGAACACCACCGGCCGTGGCAGCGCCGCCAGCCGCGCGGGCAGGTCCTCGCGTCGGCAGAGCTTGTCGAGGAAGGCGGGTGGCGCTGGCGCAGCGGGCAGGGCAGGGGCATCGTTCATGGGGCGGGATTGTCGCCGCTGTTGGGGCGGCAGGCTGCCCTGAGGCCGGATCACCGCCCGGGCAGCGCGCGGCGCAACTGGATCGCTTCGGCGATGTGGCCGGTCTCGGTGTCGGCGGCGCCGGCCAGATCGGCCACGGTGCGCGCGACGCGCATCACCCGGTGCAGGCTGCGGCCGGACCAGCCCAGCCGGGCGGCGGCGGTGTTGAGGAAATGGGTCGCGGCGGACTGCGCGCGGCAGTGCTCCGCCAGCACGCCGGCTTCCAGTGCCGCGTTGCACACGCCCTGGCGCGCGTGCTGGCGTTGCCGGGCGGCCACGACCCGCGCGGCGATGGCGGCGCTCGGCTCGCCATCCGGCGCCGAGGAAAGCTCCTCCGGCGCGATGGCCAGCACCTCGACCCGCAGGTCGATCCGGTCCAGCAGCGGTCCCGACAGCCGGCCCTGGTAGCGCGCGACGGCTTCGGGCGTGCAGCGGCAGGCGCGCATGGTCGAGCCGAGCATGCCGCACGGACACGGGTTCATCGCCGCGACGAGCTGGCAGCGCGCCGGGAATTCGGCCTGCTGGGCGGCCCGCGAGATGGTGATGCGGCCGTTCTCCAGCGGCTCGCGCAGCGCTTCGAGCGCGGCGCGCGGGAACTCCGGCAACTCGTCCAGGAAGAGCACGCCGTGGTGCGCCAGCGAGATCTCGCCCGGTCGCGGAGGTGACCCGCCGCCCACGAGGGCCACCGAGGAGGCGGAATGGTGCGGTGATCGCAGCACGCGCTGTGACCAGGTGCCGGGATCGAATCGCCCGGCCAGACTGAGGACCGCGGCCGACTCCAGCGCCTGCGTTTCCTCCAGTGGCGGCAACAGGCCGATGAGGCGTTGGGCCAGCATCGACTTGCCGGTGCCGGGTGGCCCGACCAGCAGCACGCTGTGCTGGCCCGCGGCGGCGATTTCCAGCGCCCGCTTGGCGACAGCCTGACCGCGCACGTCGCGCAGGTCCGGCAGTGGTGCCTGCGGTCGGCCCGGCGGCGGCTGTGGCGCACGCAGCGGCACGCAGTCGTCCCCGGGCTGCAGCGCGTGGACGACGTCCATCAGGTGGTCCGCGCAGCGCAGCGGGAGACCCGGTACGCGTGCGGCTTCCTCGGCGCTCGCGCGTGGCAGCACCAGCGTGCGACGTGCACCGCCGCGCTGCAGCGCGAGTGCCATCGCCAGCGCACCGCGCACGGGGCGCAGATCTCCGGCCAGCGACAGCTCGCCGGCCAGCTCCAGCGTCTCCAGCGCCGCCGGGTCGATGTGGCCGGCGGCAGCGAGGATGCCCAGCGCGATCGGCAAGTCGAAGCGGCCGCCTTCCTTGGGCAGATCCGCCGGTGCGAGGTTCACGGTGATGCGCTTGTTGTGGGGAAATTCCAGCCCGCTGTTGTGCAGCGCAGCGCGTACCCGTTCGCGCGACTCCTTGACTTCGGTGTCCGCCAGACCGACCAGCGTGAAGCTGGGCAGACCATTGGCCAGGTGGACCTCGACGGTCACTGCAGGGGCTTGCAGGCCGAGCAGGGCACGGCTGTGGACGATGGCGAGTGACATGGTGGTGCGTGGTCCGGGTCGGAACGGTGCGATGGCAGCGCAACACTGGCCATTCTGCGCAGGTCCTCACAGTTCGGAACTCACCCTGATGGGGGAGTTGCACCAATCATGTGCACTGAAGGGACACCAAGCCGGTGCATTGACGGTATCGCGCGGGACCTGATCCCCGTTACGGGATATTTCAAGTCATGGCACGAAAAGTGCAGAAGGTTGCCGGTATTTCTACCAACACCAGTCAACCAGTCAGAGCAACCAGGAGCTGCCATGAAGATGGTCACTGCCATCATCAAGCCTTTCAAGCTTGATGAGGTTCGAGAAGCCCTCAGCAACATCGGTGTGCAGGGCATCACGGTCACCGAAGTCAAGGGATTCGGGCGCCAGAAGGGCCACACCGAGCTGTACCGCGGCGCCGAGTACGTCGTCGACTTTCTGCCCAAGGTCAAGGTCGAGGCCGCTGTGGATGACGCGGTCGTGGACCGCGTGATCGAGGCCATCGAAGGCGCTGCCCGCACTGGCAAGATCGGTGACGGCAAGATTTTCGTGACGTCGCTGGAGCAAGTATTGCGCATCCGCACGGGCGAAACCGGCAAGGATGCCCTGTGAGCGTGCGCCACAGGAACGAGGAGAACACCAAATGAAGAAGCTGATCGCGTGGTTTGCCGCGCTGTTGACGGTGGTGGGCATGCTGGGCTTCGCGCCCGCGGCACTGGCTGCCGATTTCCCGGACGCGAAGGTGATGTTCGAGTCCGGCAAGGCCGACGTGCCTGCGGATGCTGCCGCTGCCATGAAGGCTGTGGCCGATTTCCTGGGCGCCAATGCGGATGCCAAGGTGCAGCTGTCCGGGTTCGCCGACAATTCCGGCACGCCGGACGTCAACAAGGAGCTGGCCAAGCAGCGTGCCCTCGCCGTGCGCGAGGCGCTGAAGGCCGCCGGCGTCGACGAGTCCCGTGTTCTGCTGCAGAAGCCCGAGGACATCACCGCCGGTGAGGGCGATGCGGCCCGCCGTGTCGAGATCACGCTGGCCAAGGTGACTGCGCCCGTGGCTGCCGCTGAAGCGGCGCCTGCTGCGTCGGACGCCGCGGCCGCACCTGCGCCGAAGATCGACAAGGGCGACACCGCCTGGATGATGCTGTCGACGCTGCTGGTCATCCTGATGACGGTGCCGGGTCTGGCGCTGTTCTACGGCGGTCTGGTGCGCTCGAAGAACATGCTGTCAGTGCTGATGCAGGTGATGGTCACGTTCTCGCTGATCGTCGTGCTGTGGTTCGTCTACGGCTACAGCCTGGCCTTCACCGAAGGCAACTCCTTCATCGGCGGCTTCGATCGCCTGTTCATGAAGGGCATCTGGGACAACGTCGCTGGCACCTTCGCGCCTGCCGCCACGTTCAGCAAGGGCGTCTACATCCCCGAGATCGTGTTCGCCGCCTTCCAGGCGACGTTCGCTGGCATCACCTGCTGCCTGATCGTCGGCGCCTTCGCCGAGCGCATCAAGTTCTCGGCCGTGCTGATGTTCATGGTGCTGTGGTTCACCTTCAGCTATGCGCCGGTCGCGCACATGGTCTGGTACTGGATGGGTCCGGATGCCTACGCCTCGAAGGAAGTCGCTGACGCGATGACCGCCAAGGCGGGCCTGATCTGGCAGTGGGGCGCGCTGGACTTCGCCGGCGGCACCGTGGTGCACATCAACGCCGCCGTGGCCGGTCTGGTGGGCTCCTACATGGTCGGCAAGCGCGTCGGCTACGGCCGCGAAGCGTTCACGCCGCACTCGCTGACGCTGACCATGGTCGGTGCCTCGCTGCTGTGGGTGGGCTGGTTCGGCTTCAATGCCGGCTCCGCCCTGGAAGCCAACAACTTTGCCGCGCTGGCCTTCATCAACACCTTTGCTGCAACGGCTGCCGCCGTGCTGGCCTGGTCGATGGGTGAAGCGCTGATGAAGGGCAAGGCCTCGATGCTGGGTGCTGCGTCGGGCGCCGTGGCGGGTCTGGTGGCCATCACCCCGGCTGCCGGCAACGTCGGCATCCTGGGTGCGCTGATCATTGGTGTCATCGCCGGCTTCGTCTGCCTGTGGGGCGTGCATGGCCTCAAGCGCATGCTGGGTGCCGACGACTCGCTCGACGTGTTCGGCGTGCACGGTGTCGGTGGCATCCTGGGTGCCCTGCTGACGGGCGTGTTCAACTCGCCGAACCTGGGTGGCCCGAGCGCCGTGGCCGACTGGGTGACCGTGGGCATGATCGCCCCGGACGCCTACTCGATCGCGGGTCAGGTCTGGATCCAGGCCAAGGCCGTGCTGCTGACCGTCGTGTGGTCGGCGGTGGTCTCGGTGATCGCCTACAAGATCGTGGATCTGGTGATCGGCCTGCGTGTGCCGGAAGACGACGAGCGCGAAGGTCTGGACATCACCTCGCACGGAGAAACCGCCTACGCCAAGTGATCGGTTCCTGCTGATCGCCCTCCAAGGGGCCGCCTTCGGGCGGCCCCTTTTGTTTTGTCGGCGCACCCGCATGTGCAGACCTTCCTAGAATGGCCCTCATTCCCCTTCACCGCGCAGGTCGCCCACCATGGTTCCCCATCTCGTCACCGCACTGACCGGCCCGATCAACGAGCTCGAAGCCCGCATCCTCGACTCCATGCCGGCCATCGAGCGCTGGTTCCGCCTGGAGTGGATGGAGCACACGCCGCCGTTCTACACCTCGGTCGATGTACGCAACGCCGGCTTCAAGCTGGCGCCCGTGGACACCAACCTCTTCCCCGGGGGCTGGAACAACCTGACGCCCGAGATGCTGCCGCTGGCGGTGCAGGCGGCGATGGCGGCGATCGAGAAGATCTGTCCCGAGGCCAAGAACCTGCTGCTGATCCCCGAGAAGCATACCCGCAACACGTTCTACATGACCAACGTGGCGCGTCTGGTGCAGATCTTCACGCAGGCGGGCTTGAACGTGCGGCTGGGCTCGCTCGATCCGGAGGTGAAGGAGCCGACCACGTTCGAGCTGCCTGGTGGCGAGTCGCTCACGATGGAGCCGCTGCTGCGCACGCAGCGCCGACTTGGGTTGAAGAACTTTGATCCGTGTACCATCCTGCTCAACAACGACCTGTCGGCCGGCATCCCGCCCGTGCTGGAGAGCCTGCACGAGCAGTACCTGCTGCCGCCGCTGCATGCGGGCTGGGCCGTGCGCCGCAAGACCAACCACTTCCAGGCCTATGAAGAGGTGGCCAAGAAGTTCTCCAAGCTGATGGGGATGGACCCGTGGCTGATCAACCCGATGTTCAGCCAGTGTGGCGAGGTCAACTTCGCCGAAGGCTCTGGCATCGAGTGTGTGCAGTCCAGCGTGGACACGCTGCTGGGCAAGATCCGCCGCAAGTACAAGGAATACGGCATCAACGAGAAGCCGTTCGTGATCGTCAAGGCCGACAACGGCACCTACGGCATGGGCATCATGACGGTGCGCGACGCCAAGCAGCTCGATGAGCTGAACCGCCGCACGCGCAACAAGATGAGCGTGATCAAGGACGGCCAGGAGGTCACCGAGGTGATCATCCAGGAGGGTGTGCCGACCTACGAGCGCATCAACGACGCGGTCGCCGAGCCGGTGGTCTACATGCTCGACCGCTACGTCGTGGGCGGCTTCTACCGGGTGCATGCGGACCGCGGCATCGACGAGAACCTCAACTCGCCCGGTGCGCAGTTCATTCCGCTGGCCTTCGCCGAGAGCAACCACCTGCCGCGCCAGGGCACCAAGCCGGGTGCGAGTGCGCCGAACCGCTTCTACATGTACGGCGTGGTGGCCCGTCTGGCGATGCTCGCCGCCAGCTACGAGCTGGAGGCCACCGACCCGGATGCCGAGGTCTACGACTGACCTGCGGCCTTGCGGATATTCGCGGCTGGTGCGTTGACATGTCTTGGCATCTCTGACAGAATCTTAGGCTCTTCTGGCTTGCGCACGTGCCTAGCCGCATGTGGCGCAATCTGGCTCCGCCCCAAACGCAACCGCTTGGTGAGTTTTCACCCAGTCGTTGTGACGGGCCCAAGACTGACCGCGAGCGGTGGCCGAGTGGGGCTATCAGCGCGGGATAAGTTGGGGATTCGACATGATCCAAATGCAATCGCGACTCGACGTCGCGGACAACACCGGTGCGAAGTCCGTCATGTGCATCAAGGTGCTTGGCGGTTCTAAGCGTCGTTATGCCGGTATCGGCGACGTGATCAAGGTCAGCATCAAAGAAGCTGCACCGCGTGGTCGCGTCAAAAAAGGCGAGGTCTACAACGCCGTGGTCGTTCGCACGGCCAAGGGCGTTCGCCGTCAGGACGGCTCGCTCGTCAAGTTCGATGGCAATGCAGCCGTGCTGCTCAATGCCAAGTTGGAGCCGATCGGCACCCGCATCTTCGGCCCGGTGACGCGTGAACTGCGTACCGAGCGCTTCATGAAGATCGTGTCCCTGGCTCCGGAAGTGCTCTAAGCCGACTGCGAAGGACAGGCCATGAACAAGATTCGCAAAGGCGACGAGGTCATCGTGCTGACCGGTCGCGACAAGGGCAAGCGCGGCGCGGTGTCGCTGCGTGTCGATGAAGACCATGTGGTGGTCGACGGCATCAATGTCGTCAAGAAGCACGTGCGTCCGAATCCCCTGAAGGGCACGACCGGTGGCATCGTCGACAAGACCATGCCGATTCACCAATCGAATGTGGCGATCTTCAACCCCGCGACCGGCAAGGCCGATCGCGTGGGCATCAAGCTCCTGGCTGACGGCAAGAAAGTGCGCGTCTTCAAGTCCAGTGGCGAAGAGATCAAAGCCTGAGGCGGGAATTCGAGATGGCTCAACAACAAGCTCAAGCTCGTCTGCAAGCGTTCTATCGCGAGAAGGTCGTTCCTGACCTGATGCAGAAATTCGGCTACACGTCGATCATGCAGGTGCCGCGTTTCGAGAAGATCACCCTGAACATGGGTGTCTCCGAAGCGGTTTCCGACAAGAAGGTCATGGACCACGCTGTCGGCGACCTGACCAAGATCGCGGGCCAGAAGCCGGTCGTCACCAAGTCCCGCAAGGCCATCGCCGGTTTCAAGATCCGCGAAAACGTGCCGATCGGCTGCATGGTGACGCTGCGCGGCGTGCGCATGTTCGAATTCCTGGACCGTTTCGTGACGATCGCGCTGCCGCGCGTTCGTGACTTCCGCGGTATCTCGGGTCGTTCGTTCGACGGTCGTGGCAACTACAACATCGGCGTCAAGGAACAGATCATCTTCCCCGAAATCGAATACGACAAGGTGGATGCTCTGCGTGGTCTGAACATCAGCATCACGACGACGGCCGGTACCGATGACGAGTGCAAGGCGCTGCTCACGGCCTTCCGTTTCCCGTTCAAGAACTGAGGCCCTCATGGCAAAAGTCTCTCTCATCCAGCGCGAAGAAAAGCGCGAGAAGCTGGTGGCCAAGTACGCCAACAAGTACGCGGAACTGAAGGCCATCATCGACGACAGCAACAAGTCGGAAGAAGAGCGCTACATGGCGCGTCTGGCTCTGCAGAAGCTGCCCCGCAATGCCAATCCGACCCGTCTGCGTAGCCGCTGCGGGATCACCGGTCGTCCGCGCGGCACGTTCCGCAAGTTCGGTCTGGCGCGCAACAAGATTCGTGAACTGGCCTTCCGAGGCGACATCCCCGGTGTCGTCAAGGCGAGCTGGTAAGCCGGCCCCAGGGCACGAACAGGAGTTATTCCATGAGCATGAGTGATCCTATCGCCGACATGCTGACCCGCATCCGCAACGCGCAGATGGTCGAGAAGGCCAGCGTTGCGATGCCTGCGTCCAAATTGAAGGCTGCCATTGCGCAAGTCCTCAAGGACGAGGGTTACATCGACGGTTTCGCAGTCAAGACGACGGACGGCAAGTCCGAACTCCAGATCGGTCTGAAGTATTACGCCGGCCGCCCGGTGATTGAGCGCATCGAGCGCGTCAGTCGCCCTGGCCTGCGGATCTACAAGGGCCGTCACGACATTCCCCAGGTCCAGAACGGTCTGGGTGTCGCCATCGTCACCACCCCCAAGGGCGTGATGACCGACCGCAAGGCGCGCGCTTCCGGCATCGGTGGCGAAGTCCTCTGCTACGTCGCCTAAGCAGGAGGAACGACAAATGTCCCGCGTTGGAAAAATGTCGATCACCGTCCCGCAAGGCGTGGACGTGTCGGTCACCGAAGACCAGATCAGCGTCAAGGGTGCCAAGGGCACCCTGGTGCGTCCGGTGCATCGCCTGGTCAAGGTGAGCAACGAATCTGGCAAGCTGTCTTTTGCTCCGACCGATGATTCGGCCGCAGCCAATGCCATGTCCGGCACCGTGCGTGCGCTGGTCAACAACATGGTCAATGGCGTGAGCAAGGGTTTCGAGCGCAAGCTGAACCTGGTCGGCGTGGGTTTCCGCGCTCAAGCCTCGGGTCAGAAGCTCAACCTCCAGATCGGGTTCTCGCACCCCGTGGTCAAGGAAATGCCGGAAGGCATCAAGGTCGAGTGCCCCACTCAGACCGAAGTCCTGATCAAGGGTGCCGATCGCCAGGTCGTCGGCCAGCTGGCTGCAGAGGTTCGTGCCTTCCGTCCCCCCGAGCCCTACAAGGGCAAGGGCATCCGTTATTCGGATGAGAAGGTCACGATCAAAGAGACCAAGAAGAAGTAAGGAGCCGCACCATGTTGAACAAGAAAGAACAGCGCCTGCGCCGCTCCCGTCAGACCCGTGCCCGCATTGCATTGCAGGGCGCAGTTCGTCTGAGCGTCTTCCGCTCGAACCTGCACATCTACGCCAGCGTCATTTCCGGCGACGGCTCGAAGGTGCTCGCCAGCGCCTCGACCGCCGAAAAGGAAGTCCGCGAGCAGCTCGGCACGGCTGGCAAGGGCGGCAACGTCGATGCTGCCACGCTGATCGGCAAGCGCATCGCCGAGAAGGCCAAGGCCGCCGGCGTCGAGAAGGTGGCGTTCGATCGCTCTGGTTTCGCGTACCACGGCCGCATCAAGGCGCTGGCCGATGCAGCGCGCGAAGCTGGTCTGCAGTTCTGATCCGCCTCGCTCGAAACGAAGGAATACAAAATGGCTAAGTTTCAACCGAAGGTTGCTGACGAAGGTCGCGACGACGGCATGCGCGAGAAGATGATCCAGGTCAACCGCGTGACCAAAGTGGTCAAGGGCGGCCGGATCATGGCGTTTGCTGCTCTCACCGTGGTCGGTGATGGCGACGGTCGCATCGGCATGGGCAAGGGCAAGGCGCGTGAAGTGCCGGTGTCCGTCCAGAAGGCGATGGAATCGGCGCGCCGCGGCATGGTCAAGATCCCGCTGCGCAACGGCACCGTGCCGCACAATGCGACCGGCGAGCATGGTGCTGCCAAGGTCCTGCTGGCGCCCGCGCCGGCTGGTACCGGCATCATTGCTGGCGGTCCGATGCGCGCTGTGTTCGAAGTCATGGGCATCACCGACATCGTCGCGAAGAGCCTCGGATCCTCGAACCCGTACAACATGGTTCGCGCCACGTTCGACGCCCTGTCTCGCATGACGACCCCGTCCGCGGTGGCTGCCAAGCGTGGCAAGACGCTTGAAGAAATCTTCAACTGAGCGGGCTGGAGGACAACATGTCTGAGAACACCGACAAGAAGACCGTCAAGGTCAAGCTGGTCAAGAGCCCGATCGGCACCCGCGAATCGCACCGTGCCACGGTGCGTGGTCTGGGCCTGCGTGGCATGAACACCGAATCCGTGCTGGAAGACACCCCTGCGGTGCGCGGCATGATCAACAAGGTCTCGTACCTGGTGAAGGTGCTGTAATCATGGAACTCAATTCGATCAAACCGGCATCGGGTGCAAAGCACTCCAAGCGCCGCGTGGGTCGCGGCATCGGTTCCGGCCTGGGCAAGACCGCTGGTCGCGGTCACAAGGGTCAGAAGTCGCGTGCCGGTGGCTACCACAAGGTGGGCTTCGAAGGCGGTCAGATGCCGCTGCAGCGTCGCCTGCCGAAGCGCGGCTTCAAGTCGCAGCTGCTGAAGTACAACGCTGAAGTCACGCTGTCGCAACTGCAGAATCTGGCGGTCGATGAAGTCGACGTGCTGGTTCTCAAGCAGGCGGGTCTGGTCGCTGACATCGTGAAGAATGTCAAGGTCATCAAGTCCGGCGAGCTGACGAAGAAGATCGTCCTGAAGGGCGTGGCTGCGACCGCTGGTGCGCTGGTGGTCATCGAAGCCGCTGGCGGCTCGATCGCTGCCTGAGTCACAGGTTTTCCGTGGCAACGAACCCGACACAACTGGCCAAGAACGGCAAGTTTGGCGATCTGCGTCGCCGACTGGTGTTCTTGCTGCTGGCCTTGGTGGTTTACCGCATCGGCGCGCACATCCCGGTTCCCGGCATCAACCCTGAGCAGCTTGCACAGCTGTTCAAGGGCCAGCAGGGCGGCATCCTGAACCTGTTCAACATGTTCTCGGGTGGTGCGCTGTCCCGCTTCACCGTCTTCGCGTTGGGGATCATGCCGTACATCTCGGCATCGATCATCGTGCAGCTCATGGGCTACGTGATCCCGACGCTGGAGTCGCTGAAGAAGGAAGGCGAGGCTGGTCGTCGCAAGATCACGCAGTACACCCGCTACGGTGCGCTGGGTCTGGCGCTGTTCCAGTCGATGGGCATTGCCCTGGCGCTGGAAGGGTCGGCCGGTCTGGTGATCGATCCGGGTCCGATGTTCCGCATCACGGCCATCGTCAGCCTCACCGCTGGCACCATGTTCCTGATGTGGCTGGGGGAGCAGATCACCGAACGTGGTCTGGGCAACGGCATCTCGATCCTGATTTTCTCGGGGATTGCAGCCGGTTTGCCTGGCTCGATCGGCGGGCTGGTCAACCTGATCAACACCGGGGCGATGAGCGTGATCGTGGCGCTGCTGATCGTGCTGATCGTGGTTGCGGTGACGTTTGTGGTCGTGTTCGTCGAGCGGGCTCAACGCAAGATCCTGGTCAACTATGCCAAGCGGCAGGTTGGCAACAAGGTCTACGGTGGTCAGTCGTCGCATCTGCCGCTGAAGGTCAACATGGCGGGTGTGATTCCGCCGATCTTCGCATCGTCCATCATCCTGCTGCCGGCGACGGTCGTGGGCTGGTTCGCGACCGGTGAAAAGCTGCGGTGGTTGAAGGACATCTCGTCGGCGCTGTCGCCGGGCCAGCCGATCTATGTGCTGCTCTACGCCGCGATGATCGTGTTCTTCTGCTTCTTCTACACGGCGCTGGTGTTCAACAGCCGTGAGACCGCAGACAACCTGAAGAAGAGTGGTGCATTCATTCCCGGGATTCGTCCTGGCGAGCAGACTGCGAAGTACATCGACAAGATCCTCGGGCGGCTGACGCTGGGTGGCGCGGTGTACATCACGCTGGTCTGTCTGCTGCCCGAGTTCCTGGTGCTGAAGTACAACGTGCCGTTCTACTTCGGTGGAACGTCGCTGCTGATCATTGTTGTCGTGACGATGGACTTCTGGGCGCAGGTCCAGTCGTACGTGATGTCACAGCAGTACGAAACGCTGTTGAAGAAGTCCAGCTTCAAGGCGAGTTGAACTTCAGGACGCGCTGAACAAGAAAGACCGAGTAAGCGTATCGAGCCGATTTCGTATGGCGAAAGACGACGTTATTCAGATGCAAGGGGAGGTCATCGAAAACCTCCCCAACGCCACCTTCCGGGTCAAACTGGAAAACGGCCATGTAGTGCTCGGGCATATCTCCGGGAAAATGCGGATGCATTACATCCGCATCCTTCCGGGGGACAAAGTGACCGTTGAATTGACCCCTTACGACCTGAGTCGTGCTCGCATCGTGTTCCGGGCGAAGTGAGCGAACCTCCCAACATTGTCCGGAAGAGAAGCGCAAGCCGATCAAGGAGAAGACCATGAAAGTCTCGGCATCCGTCAAGAAGATCTGCCGTAATTGCAAGATCATCCGTCGCAAGGGTGTGGTCCGTGTGATCTGCACCGATCCGCGCCACAAGCAGCGCCAGGGTTGATCGACCCCGCCGCTGAACCCCTTTAGAGAGTCACCATGGCACGTATTGCTGGTATCAACATCCCGCCGCACAAGCACGCCGAGATTGGTCTGACTGCGATCTACGGCATCGGCCGCACGACCGCTCAGCAAATCTGCGACAACTGCGGCATTCCGTACAACAAGAAGGTCAAGGACCTGACTGACGGCGATCTGGAAAAGATCCGTGAGGCCGTTGGCACGATCACCATCGAAGGTGACCTGCGCCGCGAAATCTCGATCAACATCAAGCGCTTGATGGATCTGGGCTGCTACCGTGGCTTCCGCCATCGCCGCGGCCTGCCCATGCGTGGTCAGCGTACCCGCACCAATGCCCGTACCCGCAAGGGTCCGAAGAAGGGCGCTGCTGCGCTGAAGAAGTAAGCGCATCGTCGCCCAGGAAAGATTCGAGTCATGGCAAAAGCACCTGTCAACAACGCCGCACGCCGCGTGAGCAAGAAGGTCCGCAAGAATGTTGCGGACGGTATCGCTCACGTGCACGCTTCGTTCAACAACACGATCATCACGATCACCGACCGTCAGGGCAATTCCTTGTCCTGGGCCTCGAGCGGTGGCCAGGGTTTCAAGGGTTCGCGCAAGTCGACGCCCTTCGCAGCCCAGGTGGCGGCGGAAGTCGCAGGTCGTGCCGCTCAGGAACAAGGCATCAAGAACCTGGACGTGCGCATCAAGGGCCCGGGCCCGGGTCGCGAGTCGTCGGTTCGTGCGCTGGCTTCCCTGGGCATCCGCATCGCGTCGATCTCCGACGTGACGCCGGTTCCGCACAACGGCTGCCGTCCGCAAAAGCGCCGTCGCATCTGATGTCGGATTCCTGTCTGCACGCGCAGACAGGGTGAACTCGTCAAGTTGCGCTACAATCGCAGGTTTTCCGGCGAATGCTTCGTGCGTTCGCCGGAAAACTCGTCATTGCGACTGTCAAGGTGAAGTGACCAACAAGTCATTGCACTGCTCTAAGACCACCGTTTCGCGGCTTCCCGCGAGACTCGCGTACGAATTGCGTACGTCAGATTGAAACACAAGGACAACGTCCGTGGCACGTTACCTCGGCCCCAAGGCCAAACTTTCCCGCCGTGAAGGCACCGACCTGTTCCTGAAGAGCGCCCGCCGCTCGATCAGCGACAAGTCGAAGTTCGAAACCAAGCCGGGCCAGCATGGCCGCACTTCGGGCTCGCGCACCTCGGACTACGGTCTGCAGCTGCGTGAAAAGCAGAAGGTCAAGCGCATGTACGGCGTGCTGGAAAAGCAGTTCCGCCGCTACTTCGCCGAAGCCGAACGCCGCAAGGGCAACACCGGCGCCACGCTGCTGCAACTGCTGGAATCGCGTCTGGACAATGTCGTCTACCGCATGGGCTACGGTTCGACCCGTGCCGAAGCGCGCCAGATGGTGTCGCACAAGTCGATCACGGTCAACGGCCAGGTCGTCAACATCCCGTCGTTCACGGTCAAGGCCGGTGACGTGGTGGCTGTGCGCGAAAAGGCCAAGAAGCAGCTGCGCATCATCGACGCGCTGAAGCTGGCCGATTCGATCGGTCTGCCGGCCTGGGTGTCGGTGGATCTGGCGAAGATGGAAGGGACTTTCAAGAAGGCTCCCGACCGCGACGAATTCGGCGCAGAGATCAACGAATCGCTGATCGTCGAACTGTACTCGCGCTGATTCGTGAGATGGCACGCACCGGAGCGTGTGTGCCTCAGACCCCATCGCATCCCGGGTGCGCTGGGGTCTTGCATCGCCCGGTGGGTCCATCAGCCTTATCGGTGTAACGAGCCGAGGGTATTGACAGGAACTTTGAATGCAAACCAATCTGCTGAAGCCCAAAGCCATCAACGTCGAACCGCTGGGCGGTCACCGCGCCAAGGTGACGCTGGAGCCGTTCGAGCGTGGCTATGGTCACACGCTGGGCAATGCGCTGCGCCGCGTCCTGCTGTCGTCGATGGTGGGCTACGCGCCGACCGAAGTGACGATCGCCGGCGTGCTGCACGAATACTCGACGGTGGATGGCGTTCAGGAAGACGTCGTTCACATCATGCTCAACCTCAAGGGCGTGGTGTTCCGCCTGCACAACCGCGACGAAGTGACGCTGGTGCTGCGCAAGGAAGGCGAAGGCCCGGTCACCGCGCGTGACATCCAGACGCCGCACGACGTCGAGATCATCAACCCGGACCTGGTCATTGCGCACCTGGCCCAGGGTGGCAAGCTCGACATGCAGATCAAGGTCGAGAAGGGCCGTGGCTACGTGCCGGGCACGATGCGCCGCTACGCTGACGAGCCGACCAAGAGCATCGGCCGCATCGTGCTGGACGCATCGTTCTCGCCGGTCCGCCGCGTGAGCTACACCGTCGAGAGCGCCCGCGTCGAGCAGCGCACCGATCTGGACAAGCTGGTCATGGAGATCGAGACCAACGGCGCGATTTCGCCCGAGGAAGCGATCCGTGCGTCCGCCAAGATTCTGGTCGAGCAGCTCGCCGTGTTCGCCCAGCTGGAAGGCAACGACCTGGCTGGCATCGTCGAGCCTGCACCGCGTCCGCAGCACTTCGATCCGATCCTGCTGCGTCCGGTCGACGAGCTGGAGCTGACGGTGCGTTCGGCGAACTGCCTGAAGGCCGAGAACATCTACTACATCGGCGACCTGATCCAGCGCACCGAGACCGAACTGCTGAAGACCCCGAACCTGGGTCGCAAGTCGCTCAACGAAATCAAGGAAGTCCTCGCTTCGCGTGGCCTGACCCTGGGTGCGCGTCTCGAGAACTGGCCGCCGCAAGGTCTCGACAAGCGTTGATCGCTGGTCGGACGCTGACTGATTGAAACACCCGGCACGCTTTGAACGTGCACCCGGCGGTACCTGATCCGGCCGCCGGCATTTGAACCAGAAAGAACCATCATGCGCCACCGTAACGGCCTCCGCAAACTGAACCGCACCTCGTCGCACCGTCTGGCGATGCTGCGCAACATGGCCAACTCGTTGATCCAGCACGAAGCCATCAAGACCACGGTCCCGAAGGCCAAGGAACTGCGCCGCGTGGTCGAGCCCCTGATCACCCTGGGCAAGACCCCCACGCTGGCCAACAAGCGCCTGGCATTCGACCGCCTGCGTGACCGCGACAACGTGGTCAAGCTGTTCGCCGTGCTCGGCCCGCGTTACGCCGCACGTCCGGGTGGCTACAGCCGCATCCTGAAGATGGGTTACCGCGTGGGCGACAATGCGCCGATGGCCTTCGTCGAACTGGTGGACCGTCCTGACGCGGACGCCGCCGTTGCTCCGGTCGAAGCCGCCGAGTGATCGGTCTGCGGTTTCGGTTGAAAATCTTCACCGAAACCGCTTGCTGGCAACGAAAGTTTCAGCATACAATTCAATTCTCAGTCGCGGGGTGGAGCAGTCTGGTAGCTCGTTGGGCTCATAACCCAAAGGTCGTAGGTTCAAATCCTGCCCCCGCAACCAAAGATTTTGCAAATGACAAGTGTTATTTGCACCGGCAGCCGGCACTTCGCTGGCTGTTCTGTTTGAAGGTCAGGCTGTTCACCAGAGCAGTTCGATCCAGGTTTCAGTCGCGGGGTGGAGCAGTCTGGTAGCTCGTTGGGCTCATAACCCAAAGGTCGTAGGTTCAAATCCTGCCCCCGCAACCAACTCAAGGGGTCACGATGCAAGTCGTGACCCCTTTTCGTTTTTGGCCTCTGCGCTTTGCCCCCTGCCACCCGGCGCAAGGAGTGGCAGTCAGCAAAACTCTGGCATGGTGGAACTGCGCGACGTGTGGGTGCCCGCGGATCGCGTGGCCGACGTGAAGGCGATGGTTCGCTCGACCCCGGGCTGAACCCCGGGGCTTGTCGCTTGCCCCGTGTCAGGCTCCGAGGTAGCTGCGTTCGAGGATCTCGGGATGGGCCACCAGCTCGGCGGCCGGGCCGCTCCAGGCCATGCGTCCGCGCACCAGCACGTTGGCCCGGCTGGACAGCCTGAGTGCCAGGGTCGTGAACTGCTCGATCAGCAGCACGCCGGTGCCGCGGGCCGCGACCGACTGCAGCAGCTCGGCCAGCCGCTGCACCACGAGTGGCGCCAGGCCCAGCGACAGCTCGTCGACCACCAGGTAACGCGGCCGCGCCAGCAGGGCCTGGGCGACCGCCACCATCTGTTTCTGCCCGCCCGACAGCGCGCGGCCCGGGTCGGCCAGCTTGGCCTTCAGCTCGGGCAGGATGGCCAGCACCTCGTCGATCGCATCGGCCACTTCGGAGGCCGGCAGGTGGGTGGCGGCCACGCGCAGGTTGTCCAGCACGCTCAGGCCACCCAGCACGCGGTGGCCCTCGGGCACGACCGCGACGCCACGGCGCCGCACCTGCTCGGGCCGCAGCCCGGTGACGGGCTGGCCGTCGACCGTCACGCTGCCCTGGCGGGTCGGCAGCTCGCCGGCCACGGCCATCACCAGGCTGGACTTGCCCGCGCCGTTGGCGCCGACGAGGGCGGTGATCTCGCCCGGTCGGGCCGTCAGGTCGACGCCGTGCAGCACCTGCTTGCCGCCGCGCTGGAGCACGAGATTCTTCACGTCGAGCATGTTCAGCTTCCCAGGTAGGCGCGTCGCACATCGGGGTCGACCAGCACCTCGGCGGTCGGTCCGAGCTTGAGGTGGCGGCCGAAGTCCATCACCAGCGTCTGCGCGCAGGTGGCGGCGATCAGGTCGACGTCGTGGTCGATCAGCAGCACCTGGGCGCCGCGGAAATCGTGCACGCCGAGGATGGCCTCGCGCAGCCGGGCCGACTCGCGCTCGTCCAGGCCGGCACCGGGCTCGTCGAGCAGCAGCAGGCGCGGCCGTCCGACCAGGGCCTTGGCCAGCTCGACCATGCGGCGGTGGAACAGGTCGATCTCGCGGCCCAGGCAGGTCGCGACCTCGTCCAGCCCGGCATAGGCCAGCACGGCGGCGACGTCCTGATCGGCGGAGCGGCCGGTGTCGGGCACATGGTCCAGCACGGCGCGCACGTTGTCCCAGACCGTCAGATCCTCGACCACCTGCTCGGTCTGGAAACTGCGTCGCAGGCCCCAGCGCACGCGCTGCAGGGCCGACAGCGGCAGCCAGTCGGTGCCGTCGATGCGGATCTGGCCGCTGCGCGCCGGCACCAGGCCACTGAGCAGGTTGACCAGCGTGGTCTTGCCCGCGCCGTTGGGGCCGATCAGCCCGCACACCGGCGCCTCCAGTCGCGCGCTCAGCGTGTCGATGGCCTTGAGGCCGCCGAACTGGACGGTGACATCGTGCAGCTCGATCATCGCGAGCCTCCGCGGATGCGTCGCGCCAGATGGGACAGTCCATCCAGCCACTGCCCGGCGATGCCGTTCTGCGCCGTCACCAGCGCATGCAGCAGCGCCGCGCCGAAGAAGACCTGCGCCAGGTAGCCGTTGACCTCCCACTCGGTCAGCAGCGCCGGCACCGCGCGCAGCAGCAGGCCGGCCAGCAGGATGCCCAGCCAGTGATAGGCCCCGGCCATGACGGTCAGCGCGAACAGCATCACCGACTCGGCAGCGCTGAAGGCCCGGCCGTCGAGCTGACCGATGCCGCCGGCCAGCAGGCCCCCGGCGATGCCGGCGCACAAGCCCGCCAGTCCGAAAGCCCAGGACTGGTAGAGCAGCACGTTGACGCCGGCACTCGTCGCGGCCGCCTCGCCACGGCGGATCAGCGCCCAGGACCGGCCCGGTCGGCTGCGGCGGTGCCACTCGATCAGCGCCAGCACCAGCGCCAGCCAGCCGAGCACGTAGGCCAGGTAGGCGCCGTCGCCTTCGGCCAGCAGCGGGCGCGCCATCATCGTGCGGCCGGTCCCCTGGGCCTTGCCGAGCCAGCCGCCACCGCCGTCGGGGAAGCCGGTGGCGCTGACCAGCACCTGGTAGCCGCCGGCCATCATCAGCGTCACCAGCGCGAGGTAGAGGCCCTTGAGCCGCAACGCCGGCAGGCCCGCGACCATGCCGGCCGCGCAGGCGGCCAGGCCGCCGGCGAGCACGCAAACCTCGAAGGGCCAGGCGAGGCCCAGCGACAGCCGCAGCGTGACCCAGCCGCCCACGCCCACCAGCGCGAACTGGCACAGGCTGACCAGGCCCAGCTGGCCATACAGCAGGGCGATGCCGGCGACCGCGATCGACAGCGTCAGCGCCGAGGTGAAGGTCTTGAGCCAGTAGCTGTTGCAGACCCAGGGCAGCAGCAGGGCCAGGGCGAGCAGCCCTAGCGCCAGCGTCCACAGGCCGCGCGACTGGGCGCGTCGGTGGGCCTGCAGCCGCAGGGTCAGCTCGGGTGCGGGCCCGGCTGACGCGCCGGGCAAGGCCAGGTTCGAGGTCGCGGACATCAGGCTTTGCGGGTGGAGTTGCGGAAGAAGAGGATGGCCACCAGGGCCACCAGGAAGGGCACCGCGGTGCGGAATGGGGCAAAGCCAGGCAGCAGGATCGCGCTGGCTTCCAGGATGCCGATGGCGATGCCCGAGGCGACCGTGACCGGCAGCGACTCCAGCCGCCCGACGATGGCCGCTGCGAAGGCGGGGATGACCAGGAAGGTCAGCAGCGTGGGCTGCAGCCGCACGATGTTGGCCAGCAGCATGCCGCAGACACCGGCGAAGGCGCCCGACAGCATCCAGGCGATCGTGTCGACCCGCAGCACCTCGACGCCCAGCAGCGCGCTGAGCGAACGGTTGTCGGCCAGCGCGCGCATGCGCAGGCCGATGCGGGTGCGTGCCAGCAGCAGGCCGACGCCGGACATCATGGCCACGGCGGTGGCCAGGCCGAGCAGTCGGGTCCAGGTCAGGCGGACGTCGCCCAGCTCGATGCCGTCGAGGTCGGTGGGCAGCACCAGGCGGCGCGGGCCTTCGCCCCAGCCCCATTCGGTGCCGCCCATCAGGATCAGGGCCAGGCCCAGCGTGGCGATGCTGCGGATCGTGATGTCACGCCCGGACAGCGCCGGCGCGAGCAGCCGGCCATAGGCCAGCGAGACCGCCATCGCCGTGGCGATCGCGGCCAGCCAGGCCCAGGCCTGGCTGCCTTCGGCCTGCAGCACCGACCAGGCCACGTGCGCGCCCAGCGCGCCGATCGCGCCGAAGGCGAAGTTCAGCACGCCCGAGGCGCGGTAAAGCACCACCAGGCCGACGCCCGAGAGCGCATAGACCGCGCCGATGCCCAGCCCGGAGATGATGAATGGCAGCAGCGTGTCCATGTCTCGTACCCGTGGTGGCGAGCTGCGTGGCTCAGAGGCCCGCGCGCTTCTCGTAGGCGCGGATGTCGGCCAGCTCGGGCTCGTCGGCCGTCAGGCAGTTGCCGCCGACGAGCTTGAAGCCGTTGCCGCTGACCTGCGCGATCGGGCCGCTGGAGTTGGCGTTGTGCCGGCCGTCGTCGCCGACGTAGAACGGGCGGCACAGGATGTCGCTCCTGAAGCCCTTGACCTGGCGCAGCGCGGCGCTGACCTTGGCACGGTCGAGGGTCTTCGGGTCCAGCTTGAGCAGCGCCTCGGTGGCGATGCGCGCGGCCAGGTAGCCGGCCTGGGCGAAGGAGTCGCGCGGCGCGGCCTTGTCGGCGTAGCCGGCCATCACGGCCTTCCAGTTGCTGTTGTCCGGGCCACCCGACTCGACCGGCATGAACTCCAGGTGCAGGTCGAGGGCGTTGTGCCAGGCCGGGCCGATGGTCTTGGGCACGTCGGTGTTGTAGGCCGGCGTGGTCGACGCGAAGCGGATCTTGCGGTTCAGCCCTTGCTGCTCGGCCGCGGCCAGCATCGGCACCATGAGGCCCTTGGGCAGGTTCAGCAGGATCACGTCCGGCTTGGCCGCGGCGGCCTGCAGCATCACCGAGGTGGCGTCGGCCGAGCCCGGGTCGATCGCGAGGGTCTCGACCGCCACGCCGTTGCTGGCGCCCCAGCCCTTCGCGCCCTCGCAGGCCCAGTTGCCCAGGCTCGGGATGTTGGGGATCACGCAGACGATCTTCTTCGCCTTGTAGGCCTGTGCCATGTGGGTCGCGACCAGCGTGGCCGACACGCGCGGGCCGGTGTTGACCGGGGCGTAGTTCTTGGCGAAGAAGCACTCGCGCGGCACGCCGACGCCGGCGATGACCATCACGTTCTCCTGCGCGTAGAGCTTGGCGTTGGCGCCGCACTCGACGAAGCTGGAGTTGCCGACCATCGCGACCACCTTGCGGTCGCGCACCAGCTTGCTGGCGACCTGTGTCGCGGTCTCCGGGTTCCACTGGTCGTCAGCCACGAGGTAGTCGACCGGGCGGCCGTGGATGCCGCCGTTGTCGTTGACGCACTTGAAGTAGGCGGCCGCCGCGCTCGGCGAGGCACTGAAGTCGTCCGGCCCGGTCTTGCCGACGACGGCACCGATGGCGATCGGCTCGCCGGTGGCTTTCTTGCCATTGCTCAGGCCGCAGCTGGGCTTGCCGGCGGACTGGGCATGTGCCGCGCCGGAAAAGGTTGACAGCGCGGTCAGCAGCACGAGGCTGGCGCCGAGCGGGCGCAACAGGGGCGTGGGACGCATGGGGTCTCCTGTGTCTTGGGTTGGCGTGGGGAGGCGGTTCGCGTGGTGGCTGGCCCTGGGGCTCAGACCGCCATGCACACGCTCTTGAGTTCGGTGCAGCCCTCGACCGCCGCACGGCCGAGGTCCTTGCCCAGGCCCGACTGCTTCATGCCGCCCAGCGGCAGGTTGTTGTCGAGCATGTTGTGGCAGTTGATCCAGACCGTGCCGGCCTTGAGGCGAGGCACCAGGCGATGCACGGCAGACAGCTGGTCGGACCAGACGCTGGCCGCCAGGCCGAAGGGCGTGTCGTTGGCCAGCCCGACCACCTCGTCGATCGTGTCGAAGGGCTGGGCGCAGACCACCGGGCCGAAGATCTCCTCGCGCACCGCGGTCATGCGCGGGTGCACGTCCACCAGCACGGTGGGGCGCACGAAGCAGCCGGCCTCGCCCTGGCGCACGCCGCCGGTCAGCACGGTGGCGCCTTCGCGCCGGGCACCGTCGATGTAGCCCAGCACGCGGTCCATCTGGCGCCTGGAGACCAGCGGGCCCAGCTGCACGCTCGGGTCGAAGCCCGAGCCGAGCTTCATGCCCTGCGCGACCTCGGCCAGCCGGCTGACGACGCGGTCGAAGATCGGCCGCTGGATGAACAGCCGCGACCCGGCCGTGCAGACCTGGCCCTGGTTGAAGAAGATGCCCATCGCCGCGCCCTGGGCGGCGGTGTCGATGTCGGCGTCGGCCAGCACGATCAGCGGCGACTTGCCGCCCAGCTCCAGCGTCATGCGCGTCAGGTTGTCGGCGGCGGTGCGGGCGATGGCCTGGCCGGTGGCGGTGCTGCCGGTGAAGCTGATCTTGTCGACGCCCGGGTGCGCGATCAGCGCCGCGCCGGTCGCTCCCGCACCGCAGACGACGTTCAGCACGCCGGCGGGCAGGCCGGCCTCCAGGCACAGCTGGGCCAGCCGCAGCGCGGTGAGCGGCGTCTCGGGCGAGGGCTTGAGCACGACGGTGCAGCCGGCGGCCAGCGCCGGCGCGACCTTCCACAGCGCGATGGCCAGCGGGAAGTTCCACGGCACGATGGCCGCCACCACGCCGACCGCCTCGCGGCGGGTCCAGGTCTCGTACTGCGCACCGGGCGGGAAGCCGATCGACGGCTGCAGCGTCTGGCCTTCGAGCTTGGTGGCCCAGCCGGCCATGTAGCGCACGAACTCGGCGCCGGCACCGACGTCGATCATGCGGGCGATGCCCTGCAGCTTGCCGCTCTGCAGCGTCTCCAGCGCGCTCAGCTCGTCGCCGCTGGCCTCGATCAGCGTCGACAGTCGGTAGAGGATGGCCTCGCGGTCGGCCGGGCGCAGGCGGCGCCAGGCCGAGTCCTCGAAGGCGCGGCGCGCGCTGGCCACGGCGGCATCGACGTCGGCGGCGCTGCTGTCGGGCGCCTCGGCCACCTGCAGTTCGGTGGCCGGGTCGATCACGGCGAGGTAGCGGCCGTCCACCGGCGGGCGTTCCTGCCCGTCGATGAAGTTGCCGCGACGGCGCGTCGACAGGAAGCCGAGGGCGCGCTGGCTGGCCTGGCTCAGTTCGTTCATGTTCATGGCGAGGGGTCCCGGGGCGTTGGGTGGAAACTGGGGTGGATGTCGTGGGCCGATTCAGGCGGCCTGGCGTGCCGTGCCGGCGCGTGCTGCGTCGAGCACGAAGGCGGCGCAACGCTCGGCCAGCATCACGACCGGCGCGTTGGTGTTGCCGCTGACCAGCAGCGGGAAGGCCGAGGCATCGGCCACGTGCAGCCCGGCGATGCCGCGCACGGCCAGCTCGGGCGTCAGCACCGCCAGCGGGTCGCCGGCCGCGCCCATGCGGCAGGTGCCGGCCGGGTGGTAGACGGTCTTGGCGTGCGAGCGCACATGGGCCTCGATGACCGTGTCGCTGACTTCTGCGCCGGCGGCAGGGGCCACTTCGGCCTCGACCACCTTGGCCATCGACGGCGCACGCAGGATGCGCCGCGCCAGCTTGACGCCGCGCACCAGCGTGTCGACGTCGGCCTGCGCGCTCAGGAAGCGGCCGTCGAACTCGGCCTGGATCTCCGGATCGGCGCTGGCCAGCCGCACCACGCCACGCGAGGCCGGGCGCAGGAAGCAGGGGTTGAGCGAGATGCCGTGGCCGGGCAGCGGGTCCCGGCCGACGTCGCCGACGAGGGTCGGCAGGACGTGGAACTGCACGTCCGGCCGGCCGCTGCCGCTCGTATCGACGAAGCCGCCCGACTCGACCACGTTGGACGTCAGCAGCCCCGTGCGGAACAGCTGCCATTGCAGGCCGTGGGCCAGCGCCTTCAGGCCCTGGTCGTTGCCCAGCAGGCTGATCGGCGCGCGGCAGCGGCCGTAGACGCTGACTTCCAGGTGGTCCTGGAAGTTCTCGCCGACACCCGGCAGGTCCTGCTGCACGGCGATGCCATGGCGCTGCAGCTGTGCGCCGGGGCCGATGCCCGACAGCATCAGCAGCTTGGGCGTGGCCAGCGCACCGGCGCTCAGCACCACCTCGCGGCTGGCCGTGGCCTGGTGCAGGCCGGCCGCGTCGCGCCAGACCACGCCGGTGGCCCGGCCGCCCTCGACCGTCACGCGGTGCACCTGTGCGCCGGTGATCACCTTCAGGTTGGGCCGGCCGCGCACCGCGTCGAGGTAGGTCGCCGCCGTGCTGGCGCGTTCACCCTCGTGGGTGGTGGTCTGGTAGAAGCCGACCCCCGCCTGGCTGGCGCCGTTGAAGTCCTGGTTCCAGGCCAGCCCGCATTCCTGCGCGCCCTTGACGAAGGCCAGGCTCAGCGGATGGCGGAAGCGCGTGTCGCTGACCTTGAGCGGCCCGTCGGTGCCGTGGAAGCGGTCGGCCAGGCGCTGGTTCGACTCGGCCTGGCGGAACCACGGCAGCACCTCGTCCCAGCCCCAGCCCGGGCAGCCGGTGGCGGCCCAGTCGTCGTAGTCCTGCGCCTGGCCGCGGATGTAGACCATCGCGTTGACCGAGCTGCCGCCGCCCAGCGTGCGGCCCTGCGGCACGTGCATGCGACGGCCGTTGGCGGCGCTCTGCGGCACCGACTCGTAGATCCAGGTGCGCGCGCTGCCGATCACCCGCACGAAGGTCGCGGGCATGCGGATGAACAGGTGGTCGTCGCTCGGGCCGGCCTCCAGCAGCAGCACCCGCCAGCCGGCCTCGACCAGGCGGCGCGTCACCACGCAGCCACCCGATCCACCACCGACCACGATTGCATCGAACGTTCCAGCTGCCGACATGTCCCATCTCCTCTTCATCCAGGGCGTGGGCCGCATGGTTCACGGGCCTGTGGCGGCGCTCAAGGAAAACCGGGGCCATGTCACGCAGGGGCAAAAGGAAGGTCGTCGTCGGGCAACCGGGGCGGGCCTCCGGGGATATCCCTAGGGTCCGAAAAAGGACGCTGCGGTCAAATCACTCACAATTTAGTAATCGACGCTGCGAGCGCCCGACGACCATGCACTGCATCCGCCAGCACACGCGCCATGTCGCTCCTTCCGAGCGGGCCGCGCACTGGGCCGAGATCAACCGGCGGCATTTCGGCCACCTCGACGTCGACGCGATGGACGTCGGCCTCGACGAGGCCGAGCTGAACTGCTTCCAGGTCGACGACCTGCGCGTCTACCGCATCCAGGTGCCGGCGCACCGCGTCAGCCGCTCGGCACGGCACGATCAGGACGACCTCGACGACTGCTACAAGCTGCTGCTGCAACTGCGCGGCCAGGGCCGCATCCGCCAGGGCCAGCGCCAGTTCGACCTGCGCCCCGACGACTGGAGCCTCTACGATCCGCGCCAGCCCTATGCGATCGACAACCGCGAGCGCACCTCGCTGCTGGCGGTGCAGATCCCGCGCCAGCGCCTGCGCGGGCTGGGCGTCTCCGAGCTGCACACCTGCGAGTCGCCGACGCATGGCGGCGTCGGCCTGGCGGCCGTGCTGGGCTCCTTCCTGAAGTCGATGTCCGAGCAGCTGCCCACGCTGCCCGACGACGCCGGTGCCGCGTTGGCCGAGACCGTGCTCGGCCTGCTGTCGGCGACGCTGGCGCGGCGCCAGGCCGAGGCCGCGGAACACGCGACCCTGCCGGCGGTGCTGAACGCGCGGGTGCGCCAGTACGTGCAGACCCATTGGGCCGACCCGGCGCTCGACATCGCACGCATCGCCGCGGCCATGCGCTGCTCCAAGCGCCACCTCTACCGGGCCTTCGACGACGAGTCCGCCACGCTGGACCGCTACATCTGGAAGACCCGCCTGAACCAGGCCCGCCAGCGGCTGCAGGACCGCAGCGCCGGCCAGCAGCCGATCGGCGTGCTGGCGCTGGCCTGCGGCTTCCGCAGCGCGGCGCACTTCAGCCGCATGTTCAAGGCCGAGTTCGGCCTGCCGCCGCGCGGCGTGCGGGCGGGTGACCCGATGGCATCGAGCTGATGCGCCTCATGTGCCCCGCGCTCACTCGTCGCCGGCCAGCGGCAGCCCCTCCATCAGCTCGATCAGCTCGTCCAGCGTCGCGTAGAAGCGGTCGATGAAGTCGCGGCCGATGTGGGCCTCGATGGTCTGGTAGATCGCCTCGATCTGCGGCGCCATCGCGGCGGCCAGCGCGCGGCTGCGGTCGGTCAGCGTCACCGCGACACGGCGGGCGTCGTTGGCGTGGCGCTCGCGGTGCACCAGGCCCAGGTCGTCCATGCGCGCCAGCACGCCGGCCAGGCTGGGGCTGGAGATGCGGCAGACGTCGACGATCTGGCGCGGCTCCAGCGGGCCGCGCTCCAGCAGCGCACGCACGATGCGCCACTGCTGCTCGGTCACGCCGTGTGCGTTCAGCACCGGGCGGAACTGCGCGATCACGCTCTCGCGTGCATGCAGCAGCAGCAGCGGCAGGTTGCGGTGGCGCAGACCGGTCTCGCTGCCGTTGCGGGTGCGGCTGCGATCGGAAGGTTTCTGGTCGGTTGACATGCTCATATCTTAGCGAATACATTGCTAACACATTAGTAAATCGCATTGGTGAATGCGCCAGCCATGTCTTGCCTGTCTTGCCTGCCTGACTTCGATGTCGCCCCTTACCGCCTCAGCGGCGTGGTGGTCGCGGCCCTGCTGAACCACCGCCCGCAATGGACGGCGCTCGGCGACGCGGTGCACCTGCCGCCCTACAAGGCACCGGCCCGCGCGCCGGTGCTGGCGGTCCGGCCACGCAACACGCTGGCCGGGCAAGGTGCCCGCATCGAGGCCGGCACCGAAGGCCTGACGGTCGGCGCCTCGCTGGCCGTCGTGATCGGCCGCACGGCCTGCCATGTCGATGCGGCCGAGGCGCTGTCCTTCGTCGCCGGCTACACGGTCGCTGTCGACCTGGCCGTGCCGCACGCCAGCCACTACCGGCCGGCGGTGCGCTCGCGGGCCCGTGACGGCTCCTGCGCGATCGGCCCCGTCGTGGTGCCCGCTGCGTTGGTGGCAACGCCCGACGCGCTCGCCGTGACCGTCGCCATCAACGGCATCACCGCCTCGGCCACCGACACCGCCGACCGCGTGCGCGGCGTGGCGCAGCTGCTGGCCGATGTCACCGCGTTCATGACCCTGCAGCCCGGCGACCTGCTGCTGCTGGGCGAGTCGCACGCCGCGCCGCTGGCCCGTGCCGGCGACGCCGTGACGGTGGCCGTCGAGGGCCTCGGTGCGCTGTCCTTCGCGCTGGTCGATGAACTCGGGAGTGCCGCATGAAGACCGCACGCGTTGCCTACGCCGGCGCCATCCACGTCGCCCATCCGCATCCTGCCGGCCTGCAACTGGCCGACGGCCGCCTGCTGGCAGAGGACCAGGTCGTCTGGCTGCCTCCCTTCGAGGTCGGCAGCGTGATCGCGCTGGGCCTGAACTACGCCGACCACGTCAAGGAGCTCAGCAAGGAACTCACCATCGGCACACAGGACGAGCCCTTGGTCTTCCTGAAAAGCGCCGGCAGCCTGCTGGGCCACCGCGGCGTCACGCGCCGGCCGGCCGGCGTCGCCTTCATGCACTACGAGTGCGAGCTGGCCGTGGTGATCGGCAAGACCGCCCGGCGGGTGGGCCGCGCGCAGGCCATGGACCATGTCTGGGGCTACACCGTCTGCAACGACTACGCGATCCGCGACCACCTCGAGAACTGGTATCGCCCGAATCTGCGCGTCAAGAACCGCGACGGCGCGACCGTGCTCGGCCCCTGGTTCGTCGAGGCCGCCGACGTGCCCGATCCGCATGCGCTGGCGCTGCGCACGCTCGTCAACGGCCGCGTGACACAGCAGGGCAGCACGGCGCAGATGGTCCACGACATCCCCGCCTTGATCGCCTACCTCAGCGACTTCATGACGCTGCGCGCCGGCGACGTGATCCTCACCGGCACGCCCGATGGCGTCGTCAACGTCGCCGAGGGCGACGAGGTGATCACCGAGATCGACGGCATCGGCCGCCTCGTCAACCACATCGTCGGCGACGCCGTGTTCGGCCGCTGAACCGCCATACCCATCCTGGAGACACCCATGCGCATCCCGCACCTGATCGGCGGCCGTGCCGTCGACGGCGCCGCCACCTTCGAGACCGTCAACCCTGCAACGCAGGATGTCCTGGCCGAGGTCGCCCGCGGCGGCGCGGCCGAGGTCCAGGCCGCCGTGCAGGCCGCCAAGGACGCCTTCCCGGCCTGGGCCGCGCGCCCGGCCACCGAGCGCGCCGCGCTGATGCGCAAGCTCGGCGAGCTGATCACGAAGCACGTGCCCGAGCTGGCCCGCACCGAGACCCGGGACACCGGCCAGACCATCGCCCAGACCGGCAAGCAGCTGGTGCCGCGCGCGGCCGACAACTTCCACTACTTCGCCGAGATGTGCACCCGCGTCGACGGCCACACCTACCCGACGCCCACGCACCTGAACTACACGCTGTTCCACCCGGTGGGCGTGTGCGCGCTGATCAGCCCGTGGAACGTGCCCTTCATGACGGCCACCTGGAAGACCGCACCGTGTCTCGCCTTCGGCAACACCGCGGTGCTGAAGATGAGCGAGCTCAGCCCGCTGACCGCCACGCGTCTGGGCGAACTGGCGCTGGAGGCTGGCATCCCCGCCGGCGTGCTCAACGTCGTGCACGGCTACGGCGCAGAGGTCGGCGAGCCGCTGGTCGCGCACCCCGACGTGCGCGCCATCTCCTTCACCGGCTCGACGGTGACGGGCAACCGCATCGTGCAGTCGGCGGGCCTGAAGAAGTTCAGCATGGAGCTGGGCGGCAAGAGCCCGTTCGTGGTCTTCGCCGATGCCGACCTGGACCGCGCGCTCGACGCCGCGATCTTCATGATCTTCAGCAACAACGGCGAGCGCTGCACCGCCGGCAGCCGCATCCTGGTCGAGAGCAAGATCTACGCCGACTTCGCCGAGCGCTTTGCCGCGCGGGCGCGCCGCATCGTCGTCGGCGATCCGCTGGACGAGCGCACCACCATCGGCCCGATGATCAGCGCGGCCCATCTGGAGAAGGTGCGCCGCTACATCGAGCTGGGCCCGAAGGAGGGCGCCACGCTGCTGTGCGGCGGGCTGGAGGCGCCGGAGCTGCCGGCCCACTTGCAGCGCGGCAACTTCGTGCGCCCCACGGTGTTTGCCGACGTCGACAACCGCATGCAGATCGCGCAGGACGAGATCTTCGGCCCGGTCGCCTGCCTGATCCCCTTCGACGACGAGGCCGACGCGATCCGCATCGCCAACGACACGGTCTACGGCCTGTCGAGCTATGTCTGGACCGAGAACATCGGCCGTGCCCACCGCGTCGCCGCCGCGATCGAGGCCGGCATGTGCTTCGTCAACAGCCAGAACGTGCGCGACCTGCGCCAGCCCTTCGGCGGCACCAAGGCCAGCGGCACCGGCCGCGAAGGCGGCACCTGGAGCTACGAAGTCTTCCTGGAGCCCAAGAACGTCGCCGTGTCGATGGGCAGCCACCACATTCCACATTGGGGAGCCTGACCATGGGCCAAGTCTCACTCGCCGCCAAGATCACCCACGTGCCGTCGATGTACCTGAGCGAGCTGCCCGGCCCGCGCCACGGCACGCGCCAGGACGCCATCGACGGCCACCGCGAGATCGCGCGCCGCTGCCGCGAACTCGGTGTCGACACGCTGGTCGTGTTCGACACCCACTGGCTGGTCAACGCCAACTACCACATCAACTGCGCGCCGCATTTCAAGGGCAGCTACACCAGCAACGAGCTGCCGCACTTCATCGCCAACATGGCGTTCGAGGCGCCGGGCAACCTGGAACTGGGCCAGCTGCTGGCGCGCGCCTGCACGGCACAAGGCGTCGAGACCCTGGCCCACCACGCGACCACGCTGGACCCGGAGTACGGCACGCTGGTGCCGCTGCGCTACATGAACGAGGACCAGCACTTCCAGGTGATCTCGGTCTCGGCCATGTGCACGGTCCACTACCTCAACGACAGCGCCCGGCTCGGCTGGGCGATGCGCGAGGCGATCGAGCGCGAGTACGACGGCCGCGTCGCCTTTCTCGCCAGCGGCTCGCTCAGCCACCGCTTCGCGCAGAACGGCCTGGCGCCCGAGTACGGCTTCAAGGTCTGGAGCCCCTTCCTCGAAACGCTCGATCGGCGCGTGGTGCAGATGTGGGAGAACGCCGAGTGGCCGGCCTTCTGCGAGATGCTGCCGGAGTACGCCAGCAAGGGCCACGGCGAAGGCTTCATGCACGACACCGCGATGCTGCTGGGCGCGCTGGGCTGGAGCGGCTACGACGGCCGGGCCGAGGTCGTCACGCCGTATTTCGGCGCCTCGGGCACCGGCCAGATCAATGCCATCTTCCCGGTCACGCCGCAGACCGGCGAATGGGTGCCGCAGCCACAGGCCTCGCGCGCCACCGGCTACCGCGACGTGTCGCGCCTGTGATTCGGAGCCGGCGATGCCCCACCTCGTGATCCTCTACACCGCCACGCTGGACCGGCCGGTCGAGCAGGGCGGCACCGACATGAGCGCGCTGTGCCGCGCGTTGGCCGACACCATGATCGCCCAGCGCGACGAGGCCGGGCGGCCGGTCTTCCCGCTCGGTGGCGTGCGCGTGCTGGCCTACCCGGCCGCTCACCATGCGGTGGCCGATGGCGGCGCGGCCGGCCGTGCCGCCGGTGGCGATGGCGTCTACGACTTCGCCTACCTGAACCTGCGCATGGGCCGTGGCCGCAGCGCGGCCGTGCATCAGGCCGTCGGTCAGGCGCTGACGGCCTGCGCCAAAGCCCACTTCGCGCCGCTGCTGGCCACCCGCCACCTCGGCATCACCCTGCAGATCGACGAAGGCCCCGAGGTCTTCGACGCCAAGACCAGCACGCTGCACCCGCTGTTCCAGCCCCCCACGACCCAGACCCCGAAAGCCTGAGGCCATGCTCGCACCCGAACTCATCGAACAACTGGCTCAGCAGCTGAGCCAGGCGCGCAAGACCCGCACGCCGCTGCGCCAGTTCTCGCGCCAGCACCCGGAGATGACCATCGAGGACGGCTACGCCATCCAGCGCGCCTGGGTGCGGCTGGAGCTGGCCGCCGGCCGCACGGTCAAGGGCCGCAAGATCGGCCTGACCTCGCGCGCGATGCAGCTGTCCAGCCAGATCACCGAGCCCGACTACGCGCCGCTGATGGACGACATGTTCTTCGAGTCCGGCGGCGACATCCCCGTCGAGCGCTTCATCGCGCCGCGCGTCGAGGTCGAGCTGGCCTTCATCCTCGGCAAGCCGCTGAAGGGCCCGGGCGTGACGATCTTCGACGTGCTGGCCGCGACCGACTACGTCGTGCCGGCGATCGAGATCATCGATGCCCGCATCGAGCAGTTCGACCGCGAGACGCGGGCGATGCGCAAGGTCTTCGACACCATCAGCGACTTCGCCGCCAACGCCGGCATCGTGCTGGGCGGCCGGCCGGTGCGGCCGATGGACGTCGACCTGCGCTGGGTCGGCGCGCTGCTGCACAAGAACGGCGTGATCGAGGAGACCGGCCTGGCCGCCGGCGTGCTCGGCCACCCGGCCACCGGCGTGGCCTGGCTGGCCAACAAGATCGCGCCCCACGACGAGAGCCTGCGCGCCGGCGACGTCGTGCTGGCCGGCTCCTTCACGCGGCCGACCCCGGCGGTGCAGGGCGACAGCTTCCACGCCGACTACGGGCCGCTGGGCTCGGTGTCGTTCCGATTTGCCTGACCGGAGTGCCACGCCCATGCTCCCCATCCCCCGCAACACCTTCCGCGACGCCCTGCGCGCCGGCCAGCCGCAGATCGGCCTGTGGGTCGGCCTGGCCGATGCCAACGCGGCCGAGGCCCTGGCCTGCACCGGCTACGACTGGCTGCTGCTCGACGGCGAACACGCGCCCAACGATCCGCGCACCGTGCTCGACCAGCTGCGCGCGCTCGCGCCCTATCCGGTCCATGCGGTCGTGCGGCCGGTGCACGGCGACGTCGCGCTGGTCAAGCAGTACCTCGACATCGGCGCGCAGACGCTGCTGGTGCCGATGATCGACACCGCCGAGCAGGCCGCGCTGATGGTGCGGGCGATGCGCTACGCGCCCGAAGGCATCCGCGGCATGGGCGCGGCGCTGGCGCGGGCCTCGCGCTGGAACCAGGTCGACGACTACCTGAACCAGGCCAACGACCAGATGTGCCTGCTGGTGCAGGCCGAGAGCACCGAGGCCATCGCCAACCTGCGTGCGATCGCCGAGGTCGACGGCGTCGACGGCGTGTTCTTCGGCCCGGCCGACCTGTCGGCGTCGATGGGCCATCGCGGCCAGCCCAACCACCCGGCGGTGCAGCGCGTGATCCTCGACGGCCTCGCCACCGTGCGGGCGGCCGGCAAGGCCGCCGGCATCCTCAGCGCCGATCCGGCGGCGGCGCAGCGCTACCTCGATGCCGGCGCGCTGTTCGTCGCGGTCGGGGTCGACACCAGCCTGCTGGTCAAGGCGGCCAAGGACCTGCGCCAGCGCTTCAAGCCGGAGTCGGCCGCGTCGTCGACCTTGCCCCCGACCGGGCCTTACTGAACCGCAGGCCGGCGCGTCCGGCCACCTTGTTCCCGTCATCCGCCCGAGACCGCCCGGGTCCGGGTGGTGGACCGACTCGTCCCTGCATCCCCCACATCCCTTGCATCCACTGGAGACACCGATGACAAACCGCCCACCGCCCATCCACCCGAGCCGCCGCCAGGTGCTGGGCGCCGCCACCGCGCTGGCGCTGGCCGGCCCGCTGGCTGCCCGCGCGCAGGACCACAAGCCGATGGAATGGGTCGTCGGCATGGCCGCCGGTGGCGGCTCGGACGTGGTCGCGCGCACCGTCGCCGAGGCGATGGGCAAGCTCCTCGGCCGCACCATCGTGGTCGTCAACAAGCCTGGCGCGGCGACCAACATCGCCGCCGACTACGTCGCCAAGGCCCGCGACGCCGACAGCGTGCTGCTGACCGGCGACTTCGCCACGCTGGCGTCGAACCCCTGGCTCTACGGCAAGCTCAGCTACAGCGCCGAGCGCGACCTGGGCAGCGTCGGCATGCTGGTGCGCTTCCCGCTGATCGTGGTGGTCTCGCCCGACCACCCGGCGCGCAGCTTCAAGGACCTGGTGGCCTGGATCAAGGCCCAGCGCGAGCCGGCCAGCTACGCCTCGCCCGGTGCCGGCACGCCGCACCACCTGGCCACCGAGCTGCTGCTGCGCAAGCTGGGCCTGAAGGGCTCGCACATTCCCTATCGCGGCGCCTCGCCGGCGCTGCAGGACGTCATCGGCGGCCAGGTGCCCTACATGCTGGTCGAGTCGGCCGGCGGCATGCCGCTGATCCAGTCGGGCAAGCTGCGCGCGCTGGCGGTCGGCACGGCCCAGCGCATGAAGACGTTGCCCGACGTGCCGACGCTGCAGGAGCAGGGCGTGGCCGGCTTCGAGGCCTTTGCCTGGCAAGGCCTGTCGGTGCCGGCCGGTGCCTCGCCCGCCAACGTCGCGCGCCTGAGCAAGGCGCTGCAGGGCGCGCTGGAGACCACGATGGTCAAGGCCCGCTTCCAGGCACTGGGTGTCGAGGCCATGCCCGGCACGCCCGAGCAGATGAGCCGCTTCGCCAAGGCCGAGCGCGAGCGCTGGGGCGCGCTGATCACCGAACTGCAACTCAAGCTCGACTGAAGGGACGACCGATGAACACGACCATCCCGGCCATCCCGCTGGCCGACACCGACCTGCTGCGCCAGCAGTGCCTGATCGACGGCCAGTGGGTCGATGCCGACGAGGGCCGCACGATCGAGGTCCGCGATCCGGCCAGTGGCGAGTTGCTGGCCCGCGTGCCCGATGCCGGCGCGACCGAGACGCGCCGTGCGATCGACGCCGCCCAGGCCGCCTTGGCGGGCTGGCGCGAGCGCACCGCCGACGACCGCGGCCGGCTGCTGCGGCGCTGGTTCGAGCTGCTGATGCAGCACCAGGACGACCTGGCGCTGATCATGACCCGCGAGCAGGGCAAGCCGCTGGCCGAGGCGCGCGGCGAGATCGCCTACGCCGCGTCCTACATCGAGTGGTACGCCGAGGAAGGTCGCCGCCTCTACGGCGACGTGATGCCGTCGCCCTGGGCCGACAAGCGCATCGTCGTGCTCAAGGAGCCGGTGGGCGTGTGCGCCGCGATCACGCCGTGGAACTTCCCCGCCGCGATGATCACGCGCAAGGTCGCGCCGGCGCTGGCTGCGGGCTGCACCATCGTCGTCAAGCCGGCCTCGCAGACGCCGCTGTCGGCGCTGGCGCTGGCGCTGCTGGCCGAGCGTGCCGGCATCCCGCGGGGCGTGATCAGTGTCGTGACCGGGCGGGCCTCGGCCGTCGGCGGCGCGCTGACGTCCAACCCGCTGGTGCGCAAGCTGACCTTCACCGGCTCGACCGAAGTCGGCCGCGTGCTGGCCGCGCAGAGCGCGCCGAGCCTGAAGAAGCTGTCGATGGAGCTGGGCGGGAACGCGCCCTTCATCGTCTTCGACGACGCCGACCTGGACGCGGCGGTGGAGGGCGCGATCGCCTCCAAGTACCGCAACACCGGCCAGACCTGCGTCTGCACCAACCGGCTGCTGGTGCAGGACGGCGTCTACGAGGCCTTCGCCGAGAAGCTGGCCGCGGCCGTCGCGCAACTGAAGGTCGGCGCCGGCACCGAGCCCGGCGTGCTGCAGGGCCCGCTGATCGATGCGAACGCGCTGGCCAAGGTCGAGGAACTGGTGGCCGACGTGGTCGCGCAAGGCGGCCGGGTTGTCACCGGCGGGCGCCGCCACGCGCGGGGCGGCACCTTCTACGAGCCGACCATCCTGGCCGACGTGACACCGGCGATGCAGCTGGCGCGCGAGGAGATCTTCGGCCCGGTCGCGCCGCTGTTCCGCTTCCGGACCGACGACGAGGCCATCGCGATGGCCAACGACACCGAGTTCGGCCTGGCCGCCTACTTCTACACGCAGAACCACCGCCGCGTCTGGCGCGTCGCCGGCCAGCTGGCCTACGGCATGGTGGGCATCAACAGCGGCATCATCAGCACGGCGGTCGCGCCGTTCGGTGGCGTCAAGCAGTCGGGCATGGGCCGCGAAGGTTCGCGCTACGGCATCGAGGACTATCTGCAGACCAAGTACCTCTGCGTCGGCGGACTCTGAACCCGCACCGCATCAGCGGACTGCGTGCATGGCGGCGGTAGCGGTCACGGTCACGGTTCTGGCAGACCGGAGAACACCTCGCGCGCCACACCGGCCGCCGGAGCCATGGGAGCCTCGGCCACGGCCTCCTCCAGCCACAGCCCGCCGCAGCCAGTGCGGCAACGATCCAACGGGGGACCAGGCGCGCCTGAATGTGGAGACCGGGACGGAGCACGGTCAAGCAAGGCCAGCAGACGGTGGTCGGTGCGTTCGCTCTGCTCAGCCGCGAATGAACACCGTGACCAGCGGGTCCGGGCCCACCTGCCGGCTCCAGTGGCCATGCACCGTGGCATCGAAGGTCGCACCCGCCGGCAGCACATCGGCAGAGTAGAAGTGCTCTCCGGGCGAGAACAGGCGCGACGTGCCGTCCTGCAGGCCGATCTCCATCTGTCCGGCCAGGATGAACACCCACTGCGGGTGCTCCGTGCAGTGGAATTCGCTGCGAAACCCCACCGGGCTCTGGCGCAGCTGGTAACCGCCGCTGGCCATCAAGGGCGACAGGCGTGCCGCCGGTTTGCCCTCGGTCAACGCGATCGGCTCCTCGTGGAACCGGGCGCGGCCGTCGGTCTCGGTGTGGAGGGTGACCTTGTGGAACACGGTGTCGGACATGTCGGGTGCCGGTAGTGGGGAGGGCCGCCAGCCTAACCGCCGGTGGCCTCGGCCGTCCAGCGCCAGGTCGGCGTGGGGGCGGCGGTACTTCAGGTCACCGGCGCCGGATTGAACAGCACCAGCGCGTTGTGCAGCTTCCAGTGCTCGGCCCAGGTCTTCTTGCCGCTGGCGACCTCCAGCATCAGCCGGAACAGCGCCCAGCCCGCTTCCTCGATCGTCTGCTCGCCATCGGCGATGCGGCCGGCGTTCACGTCCATCAGGTCGTGCCAGCGGCGGGCCAGGTCCGAGCGGGTCGCCACCTTGATCACCGGGCACTCGGCCAGCCCGTACGGCGTGCCGCGCCCGGTGGTGAAGACGTGCAGGTTCATGCCGGCGGCGAGCTGCAGCGTGCCGCAGATGAAGTCGCTGGCCGGGGTGGCCGCGTAGACCAGCCCGCGCTGGTCCGGCCGCAGCTTCTCGCCTGGCGAGAGCACATGCGAGATCGCCGACGTGCCGCTCTTGATGATCGAGCCCATCGCCTTCTCGGTGATGTTGGACAGGCCGCCCGCCTTGTTGCCCGGCGTCGTGTTGGCCGAGCGGTCGACGCGCCCGCGGTCGAGATAGCGGTCGTACCAGCCGAGTTCGCGCACGATGGCGTCGGCGACTGCGGGCGTGGCCGCGCGTGAGGTGAGCTGGTCGACGCCGTCGCGCACCTCGGTGTTCTCGCTGAACATCACCGTCGCCCCGGCGCGCACCAGCAGGTCGGCGCAGTAGCCGACCGCCGGGTTCGCCGTCACGCCCGAGAACGCATCCGAGCCGCCGCACTGCACGCCCACCACCAGCGCGCTCGCCGGGATCGTCTCGCGGCGCCGGGCGTTCAGGCGGGCGAGGTGCGGCTTGGCGCTGTCCACGATGTCGTCGAGCATGGACATGAAACCGACGTGGCGGTCGTCCTGCAGGCAGATGGTTTCCGGGCCGAGGCTGGCGTCGCGCTCGTCGGTGATCGAGAACGAACCCGGTGGCAACAAGCGGTCCGGCTGCAGCTTCTCGCAGCCCAGGCTCACCACCATCACCTCGCCGCCGAAGTTCGGGTTCAGCGAGATGTTCTTCAGCGTGCGGATCGGGATCACCGCGTCCGGCGCGTCGATCGCCACGCCGCAGCCGTAGGTGTGCTCCAGCCCGATCACGTCGTCCACGTGCGGGTACAGCGGCAGCAGCTCGGCCTTGATGCGCGCCACCGCCTGCGCGACGACACCGGCCACGCACTGCACGGTCGTCGTGATGGCGAGGAGGTTGCGCGTGCCGACCGAGCCGTCGGCATTGCGGTAGCCCTCGAAGGTGTGGCCGGTCAGCGGCTCGTGCGCGGGTGCGGGCACGGTCGCCATCGGCAGCCCTTCCAGCGCACGGGCGGCTGGCATCTGCAGCAGCCGCTCGTGCAGCCACGACCCGGCCGGGATGTCCTTTAGCGCGTAGCCGATCGGCACGTTGTAGCGCCGCACCACGCCGCCTTGCGCGATGTCGACCAGCGCCACCTTGTGTCCCTGCGGCACCTTGTCGCGCAGCACCAGCCCGGCGCCCGGGTCGCCGTCCGGCAGCACGGTGCCCGCCGGCAGGCCGCCGTCGTTGGCGACGATGGCCACGTGGTCGTCGGGATGCATGCGCACCGTCAGGGGAGGGCGGGTCGGCGGGGAGGGCGGTGTCGGGCTGGTCATGGCGGCATTCTCTCGTGTTGTACGATGACTTGCAACCCGAGCGGCACTTGCCCTCATATAGAGGGATAACCCGGAGACAGATTCTGGACCAGAGGACTTCTCAGGGCGCGATCTAAGTTGTACGATGACTGACATCGACGATCCCTGCATCGCCATTCATCCCCAGACCGGAGCCCCGCCATGTCCCCGCAAGAACTCAAGACTGTCCTCGAAGCTGGTCTGCTGTCCTTCCCGTTGACCGACTTCGACGCCGAACTGAACTTCGAGCCCAAGGGCTACGCCGAGCGTCTGGAGTGGCTGCAGCCTTACGGCGCCTCGGCGCTGTTCGCCGCGGGCGGCACCGGCGAGTTCTTCTCGCTGGAGCCGGGCGAGTACAGCGACGTGATCCGCGTCGCGCTCGACACCTGCCGCAACCGCACGCCCATCCTGGCCGGCGCCGGTGGCGCGACCCGCGTGGCCATCCAGTACGCCCAGGAAGCCGAGCGCCTGGGTGCGCAAGGCATCCTGCTGCTGCCGCACTACCTGACCGAAGGCAGCCAGGCCGGCCTGATCGCCCATGTCGAGGCGGTGTGCAAGAGCGTGCAGTTCGGCGTCGTCGTCTACAACCGCGGCGCCTGCCGCCTGACGCCGGCGAGCCTGCTGGTGCTGGCCGAGCGCTGCCCGAACCTGATCGGCTTCAAGGACGGCATCGGCGACATCGAGAAGTTCGTCGCCATCCGCCAGACGCTGGGCGAGCGCTTCGCCTACCTCGGCGGCCTGCCGACCGCGGAAGTGTTTGCCGGCGCCTACAAGGCGATGGGCTGCCCGGTGTACTCGTCGGCGGTCTTCAACTTCATCCCGAAGACGGCGATGGAGTTCTACAACGCCCACGCCGCGGGCGACACGGCCACCTGCGACCGCCTGGTCCGCGATTTCTTCCTGCCCTACATCGAGCTGCGCAACCGGGGCGAGGGGTACGCCGTGTCGATCGTGAAGGCCGGCGCCACGCTGGTCGGCCACAGCGCCGGGCCGGTGCGCCCGCCGCTGTCGGAGCTGCTGCCGGCAGAAGTCGACCAGCTCGGCGCGCTGATCGCGACACTCGGCGCGCAATAAGGCCCGTCCGTTCCCGCAGGCCCCGATCCCAGGAGAAAAAAATGAAAAATCTGCTGATTGCCTTCAGCCTGTGCGTTGCCGCTGTCACGGGGGTCCAGGCGCAGGCCTGGCCCGCCAAGCCGGTGACCCTGGTGGTGCCGTTCCCGCCCGGAGGCTCGTCCGACGCGGTGGCCCGTGCCTTGGGACCGAAATTGCAGGAACGCTTTGGCCAGACCTTCCTGGTGGACAACCGTGCCGGCGCCACCGGCACGATCGGTGCCACCCAGGTCAAGCGTGCTGCGCCCGACGGCTACACCTTCCTGTTCACCTCGCTCGGTCCGCTGGTGATCGCGCCGCACCTGCTCAAGGCCGTGCCCTACGACGCCGGCAAGGACTTCGACTACCTGACGGTGGCCGTGCAGGCGCCGAACGTGCTGGTCGTGCCGCCGTCGTCGCCGCACAAGTCGGTGGCCGACGTGATCGCCTTCGAGAAGGCGAACCCGGACAAGATGAGCTTCGCCTCGTCGGGCAATGGCTCCTCCGACCACCTGACGGCCGAGCTGTTCTGGCTGCAGACGGGCACCTCCGGTCTGCACGTACCCTACAAGGGCGGCGGTCCGGCCATCTCCGATCTGCTGGGCGGTCAGGTGGACGCGGGCTTCATGAACATCAACTCGGTGATCCAGCACATCAACGCCGGCAAGCTCAAGGTGCTGGCGATCACGAGCGAAAAGCGCTCCCCGCTGCTGCCCCATGTGCCGACGCTGGGCGAAGCTGGCGTGAAGGGCGCGGACGTGCAGTCGTGGCAGGCGGTGGTGGCGCCCAAGGGGCTGCCGGCCGACGTGCGCACGAAGATGCACGACGCGCTGGTGGCGTCCCTGAACGACCCCAAGCTGCGCCAGCAGTTCACGTCCCTGGGTTTCGAGATCGTCGCCAACACGCCCGAGCAGTTCGCGGCCTTCCAGCAACGCGAGAATGCCCGCTGGAAGCACCTGATCGAAACCCGCAAGATCACGGCGGATTGATACCGCCACCACCACCATGACCACCGTCTCGAATCCTGGCCTGTCCGCGCTGCCGCGCATCACGGCGCTGCGCGTCATCCCCGTCGCCGGCCGCGACGGCATGCTGCTGAACCTGAGCGGCGCCCACGCGCCGTTCTTCACCCGCAACCTGCTGGTCCTCACCGATGCCTCGGGCCGCACCGGGGTCGGCGAGGTGCCGGGCGGCGAGAAGATCCGCCAGACCCTGGAAGACGCCGGCCCGCTGGTCGTCGGCCAGGCGGTCGGCGACCACCTGCGCGTGCTGCGCGCGGTGCAGCAGGCCTTCGCCGACCGCGATGCGGGCGGACGCGGCCTGCAGACCTTCGACCTGCGCACGACCATCCACGCCGTCACCGCCATCGAGTCGGCCCTGCTCGACCTGCTCGGCCAGCACCTCGGCCTGCCGGTGTGCGACCTGCTCGGCGAAGGCCGCCAGCGCGACGCGGTCGAGATGCTCGGCTACCTGTTCTTCGTCGGCGACCGTACGAAGACCGGTCTGCCCTACGCCAGCGAACCGGACGCCGACAACGCCTGGTTCCGCCTGCGCCACGAAGAGGCGATGACGCCGGACGCCATCGTGCGGCTGGCCGAGGCCACGCGCGAGAAATACGGCTTCAACGACTTCAAGCTCAAGGGCGGCGTGCTCGCTGGAGACGCCGAGGTGGACGCCGTGACCGCCATCCACGCGCGCTTCCCGCAGGCCCGCGTGACGCTCGACCCGAACGGCGGCTGGCTGCTGAAGGACGCGATCCGCCTTGGCCACCGCATGCGCGGTGTCGTCGCGTATGCCGAAGACCCGTGCGGCGCCGAGGGTGGTTTCTCCGGCCGCGAGGTGATGGCCGAGTTCCGCCGCGCCACCGGTCTGCCCACCGCTACCAACATGGTCGCCACCGACTGGCGCCAGCTCAGCCACGCGCTGTCGCTGCAGAGCGTGGACATCCCGCTGGCGGACCCGCACTTCTGGACCATGGCCGGCTCGGTGCGCGTGGCGCAGACCTGCCGCGACTGGGGCCTGACCTGGGGCTCGCACTCGAACAACCACTTCGACGTGTCGCTGGCGATGTTCACGCACGTCGGTGCGGCGGCGCCGGGCAAGGTCACCGCCATCGACACGCACTGGATCTGGCAGGACGGCCAGCGCCTGACGCAGGAGCCGCTGCAGATCGTCGGCGGCCATGTGCAGGTGCCGCAGAAGCCGGGGCTGGGGGTCGAGCTGGACATGGTCGAGGTGGAGAAGGCGCACCAGCTGTACCTGCAGCACGGGCTCGGCGCGCGCGACGACGCGATGGCCATGCAGTCCATGATCCCGGGCTGGACCTTCGATCCGAAGCGGCCCTGCATGGTGCGCTGAGCACCAGGCCACCTTGTCCGCACCCTCCCCACGCTCTTCCGAAAGCCTGCCATGACGACGATGCTCTCTTCCTTCGATGCCCGCACGGGCGCTGTGCTGGCCGAGTTGCCCGGCACCGCTCCCGCCGCGGTGGACGCCGCCTGTGACGCCGCCGCCGCCGCCTTCCCGCTGTGGCAAGGTGCGACCGGCGTGCAACGTGGCGCGCTGTTGCGTGCACTCGCCGCGGCGCTCGAAGGCGACCGCGCCGACCTCGTCGCGCTGGCCGACCGCGAGACCGCGCTCGGCCCGGTGCGCCTGAACGGCGAACTCGACCGCACTGCCTTCCAGCTGCGCCGCTTCGCCGACATCGCCGAGCGTGGCGAGCCCTTCGCGTTCACCGACGACCCGGCCGTGGCCGGCGCGCCGCCCGCCGGGCACCCGGCGATGCAGCGCTGGTCGGTGCCGCTCGGCCCGGTGGCGATGTTCTCGGCGAGCAACTTCCCGTTCGCGTTCTCGGTGCTCGGCGGCGACACGGCGTCGGCGCTCGCCGCGGGTTGCCCGGTGGTCGTCAAGGCGCATTCGGGCCACCTGCAGCTCTCGAACCGCGTGTTCGGGCTGGTCCAGGGCGTGCTGGCGGCGCAGGACTTGCCGGCGGGCCTGATCGGGCTGGTGCAGGGCGGCGGGCGTGACATCGGCGTGCGGCTGATCCGCCATCCGGCGATCGCGGCGGGCGCCTTCACCGGCTCGACCCAGGGCGGCGCGGCGCTGGCCGCCGAAGCGGCGGCGCGTCCGCGGCCGGTGCCCTTCTTCGGCGAACTCGGCTCGACCAACCCGGTCATCGCGCTGGCCGCCAAGCTCGCCACCGACGGCGCCGCGCTGGCCACCACGCTCGCCGGCTCGATCACGCTGGGCTGCGGCCAGTTCTGCACCAACCCGGGCGTCATCGTGCTGATCGACGAGGTGCAGCCGGGGCTCGACGTGAAGGCGGTCAACGACGGCTTCGTCGCGCAGCTCGCCGAGGCGCTGCGCCCGCAGCAGCCGCACGCGATGCTGACCACCGCGATGCTGACCACCGCGATGCGTGGCGCCTTCGAGGCCGGTGTCGCGCACTGGGCGCAGGCGGGTGCCGAGATGCTGGTGCAGGAACCTGCGGCGGCGGGTCAGCCGCCGCGTCCGGTGCTGGCGCAGGTGCTGGCGCACGAGTTCATCGCCCGCGCGGCGCTGCGGGAAGAGGTGTTCGGTCCGGGCAGCCTGGTCGTGCGTGCGGCCAGCCTGGCGCAGGCGCTGCAGGTGCTGCAGGCCGTCGGCGGTACGCTGACCGTGACGCTCTGGGGGCTGGACGCCGATACCGACCAGACCCGCGCGCTGGTGCGCGGCGCGATGGCGATCGCCGGGCGCGTGCTGTTCGCGGGCGTGCCGACGGGCGTGGCCGTCACCGCCGCGCAGCAGCACGGCGGCCCATGGCCCAGCAGCACCCGCCCGGAGAGCACCTCCGTCGGCGACGCGGCGATGGCGCGGTTCCTGCGGCCGGTGTGCCTGCAGGACGCGCCGGCCTGGCTGGCCGGGCGCGCTGGCCGGCCGGTCTGAACCTGCGGCGGCCGGTGGCGCCTCAACGAGCGCCTGGCGGCGCGGCGAGGGGCCAGCGTGTACAGCCGAGCTGCTCGGACACGTCGCGGCTGGCTTCGCGCAGCAGCGCGACTGTGTCGCTGGCAAGTGCATCGCTGTAGCGGAAGGTCGGAAACGAGACGCTCAGCCCGGCCGCCGGCGCGCCGTGCGGCCCGAACAGCGGCACGGCGACGCAGCGGATGTGCTCATCGAACTCCTCGCGGTCCTCGCCGTAGCCCTGGGTGCGGGTGCGCTCCAGTTCTTCCAGGAACGATGGCAGGTCGCAGATCGTCTTGTCGCGAAAGCGCTTGAACTCGGCCCCCGCCAGCACGGCATCCCGCCGCACCGGCTCTTCCCACGCCATCAGCACCTTGCCGATCGCGGTGCAGTGCAGCGGCGCGCGCCGGCCCACGCGCGAGTACATGCCGAGCATGTGACGCGAATCGACCTTGTGCACATAGAGGATCTCGCTGTCGATCAGCGTGCCCAGGTGGACGGTCTCGCCGGTGCGCTCCGACAGCAGGTGCATGTGCGGCTTGCAGATCTCGATCAGGTCCGGATAGCGCAGCGTCTTGCTGCCGATCTCGAACAGCTTCACCGTCAGGCCGTAGCGCTCCGAGTCTTCCTCCTGACGCACATAGCCCAGGCTCTTCATCGTCTGCAGGAAGCGGTAGACGGTGGCCTTGGGCATGGCCAGGCGCATCGACAGTTCGCCCAGGCTGGTCTCGCTGCGGTCGGCGAGCGATTGCAGGATCGCGAAGACTTTCAGGACCGCCGCCACCGATTCGGGCTGGTTGCGGGCGTCGGGGGGGTCGTTGGCCGGCGTCATGGCGTTTTGTTGCATTCGGGATTGCGTTTCAGGTGAACTGGATTGTGGCGGCAAACCGTGTTGGTGCACCAATCGTCTGCAGAGGATGCTCCGATCGTGGACCAGATCCACCCGCCGCTGCGGCGCGAACAGCCCCGTCTGCACCGCCAGCGCGCACAAGGCTGCCGCCGAAGACCAGTTTGCGCCCGTCGTTCGCGGAGCACTTCTGGCAGGGCAGTCGTTGCGGTGGCGGGTGACATCTGACGGCGTCAGACGGGTGATGCCGGGGTCGGCTTCGGCCTGGACGCTCAGTGGGCCCAGGGTCGCCTGGCGCATGGAGGTCTTCTGCTTCGAAGATCTCTCGGACGAATCTTTTCACCTGAGGCAACTCGAACCACCGCGTCGATCGGCTGAACACGCCGGATTGCTTCGCGCCGGGCCGTGTCAGGAAGTCGCCGGCAATTCTTGGCCCGGGGGGCGGGCCTGGACAGCCGCAACGGCCTTGAGCGTGGTCTCGCGGCACGGGCGGCCACCGCGGCGGGTCGGTCAGAGCAGCAGATTGCGGCCGGCACCTTCGGGCTCGAAGGCGTGGCACTGGCCCATCTGGAGGCCGAAGCGGTGTGACTCGCCGCGCTGCTTGTGCTCGACGCCGCCCAGCAGCTCGGCGCTGGCGCGGCAGGTGAAGGGCACATCGCCGAGGTCGAAGTGCACGAACACCTCGCTGCCCATGTGCTCGACGAAGCGCAGGCGCCCGTCGACCGTGACCAGGTCGGTCATGGCGTCGACGCCGGGCGCCTGCAGGTCGGCGACGATGTGCTCCGGCCGGATGCCGAAGCGCAGTTCGCGTTCCCGCCAGTCGGTGAGCTTGGCCGCGCGCGGGGCGGGCAGGGCCAGCAGGGTGTTGCCGACCAGCATGGCTGCGCCGCGATCGCTCGACACCAGCCGCGCCGGGCGGATGTTCATCTCGGGCGAGCCGATGAAGCCGGCGACGAAGGCGTTGGCCGGGCGGCTGTAGAGCGCCGTCGGCACGTCGACCTGCTGGATCGTGCCGTCCTTGAGCACGCAGATGCGCTCGCCCATCGTCATGGCCTCGACCTGGTCGTGCGTCACGTAGATGGCGGTGGAGGCGCGCCCCTGCTCGCGCAGCGTGCGGTGCAGCTCCGTCAGGCGCACGCGCATCGAGGCGCGCAGCTTGGCGTCCAGGTTCGACAGCGGCTCGTCGAACAGGAACACGCCCGGCTTCTTGACGATGGCGCGGCCGACTGCCACGCGCTGGGCCTGGCCGCCGGAGAGCTGCTTGGGATAGCGCTCCAGCAGGTGGTCCATCTCCAGCAGCCTGGCGGCGTCGCGCACGCGGGCATCGACCTCGGCCTTGGGCATGCCCGACAGGTTCAGGCCGAAGGCGAGGTTGTCGTAGACCTTCATGTGCGGGTAGAGCGCGTAGTTCTGGAACACCATCGCGATGCCACGCTGCTTCGGGGGCAGGTTGTTGACGACAGTGCCGCCGATGCGCAGCTGGCCGCCGCTGATCGACTCCAGCCCTGCCACCATGCGCAGCAGGGTGCTCTTCGCGCAGCCCGAAGGGCCGACAAAGACCATGAACTCGCCGTCGTGGATGTCCAGGTCCACGCCGTGGACGGCCTTGAAGCCGTTGCCGTAGACCTTCTCGATGCCTTGCAGGCTCACTTGTGCCATGGGATGTCTCCGTGATCACGCGATCCGTGATCCATGTGGGGTGGGCCTCAGCCCTTGATGCCGCTGCTGGCCGCGCCTTCGATGAAGTGGCGCTGCGCGGCGAAAAAGACGGCGACCGAGGGCAGCAGTGCCACCACCGAGATCGCCAGCACCGAGGCCCACTCGACCTCCTCGGTGGCCCCGATGCTCATCTTCAGGGCCAGCGAGACGGGGTATTTCTCGACCGTGGACAGGTAGATCAGCGGACCCATGAAGTCGTTCATCGTCCAGATGAACTGGAAGACGATGACCGAGATGATCGCGGGCTTGAGCAGCGGCACGATGATGTGCCAGAGCATCTGCAGCGCGTTGCAGCCGTCGATCTGGGCGGCCTCTTCCATGTCGCGCGGGATGCCGCGCAGGAATTGCACCAGCATGAACACGAAGAAGGTGTCGGTGGCGAAGGCCGAGGGCACGATCATCGGCAGGTAGGTGTCGAGCCAGCCGAACTCCTTGAACATCAGGTACTGCGGCAGGCGCAGGATGATCAGCGGCAGCATCATCGTGCCGACCATGACCGAGAACAGGAACTTCTTGCCCCAGAACTCGAAGCGCGCGAACGCATAGGCCACCAGCACGCAGGAGATCACCGTGACGATGATGCGCGGGATGGTGATCAGGAACGAGTTCAGGAAGTAGGTCGCGAAGGTGTACTCGGTGCTGGTCTTCCAGCCCTTGGCGTAGGCGGTGAAGTCCAGCCGCGAGGGGATGAAGCCGATTTCGGTGAAGATCTCCGCGTTCGACTTGAACGACGCGCCGATGAGCCAGATCATCGGGTACAGCATCACCAGGCCGACCGCGCCCAGCACGAGGTAGCGCAGCAGCGTGGCGATGCGGGCGCGGCGGGCGGTGACGCGGGCTTCGTGGTCGGATGCGACCTGTTCGGAGCCTGCGAGGGGCAGGGTGGTGTGCATCACTTGTGGTCCTTTTCGCCGGCGTAGAAGACCCAGTACTTCGAGGTGATGAACGACACCCCGCTGAGCGTGGCGACGATGGCGAACAGCACCCAGGAGAGGGCCGCGCCGTAGCCGAGGTTGAACAGCTTGAAGCTCTGCTCGTAGATGTAGAGCGACAGCAGGTAGGTCGAGTGCAGCGGGCCACCCTCGGTGATCATGTAGGGGCCGTTGAACTCCTGGAACGCATGGACCATCTGCATGATCAGGTTGAAGAAGATCACCGGCGTGATCAGCGGCACCGTGATGCGCAAGAACTGCTGCGTCTTGCTGGCGCCGTCGATCTCGGCCGCCTCGTAGAGCGACACGGACACGTTCTGCAGCGCCGCCAGGAAGATCACCATCGCCGAGCCGAACTGCCAGGTGAACAGCAGGATCACGGTCCAGATCGAGTAGTGCTCGTCGGCCAGCCAGGCGATCGGCTCGATGCCGAGCTTGCCCAGCACGATGTTGACCAGCCCGTGCTGCGAGAACAGGAAACGCCAGAGCACCGCCGCCGCGATCGAGCCGCCCAGGATGGACGGCAGGTAGAAGGCCGAGCGGAAGAAGTTGATCCCGCGCAGCTTGAAGTTCAGCACGTGCGCGATGAACAGCGCGAAGCCCACGCGCAGCGGCACCGCCATCGCGACGAAGAACAGCGTCACGCCGAGCGACTTGCGGAACAGGGGATCCTCGCCGAAGAGGTGCTGGTAGTTCTCGGTGCCGATCCAGACGGGCGGTGTCATCACCTCGTACTCGGTGAAGCTCAATGCGAAGCTCATCACGAAGGGGAAGAGCTTGAACATCAGCACGCCGAGCACGAAGGGCAGCACGAACAGGAAGCCCAGCCGCTTGTTCTCGTACATGGTTGTCTCCTGGGGTTTGGGGTTCGATGACCCGGGGTCAGCGCGCCAGCCAGCCGCCGTCCACGGCCAGCGTGTAGCCGTTGACGTAGTCCGAGGCGGACGAGGCGAGGAAGACCACCGGACCGGCCAGGTCGTCCGGCGTGCCCCAGCGGCCGGCGGGGATGCGCTCCAGGATGGCCTGGTTGCGGGTTTCGTCGGCGCGCAGCTGCGCGGTGTTGTTGGTGGCCATGTAGCCGGGGGCGATGGCGTTGACGTTGATGCCGTGCGCTGCCCACTCGTTGGCCATCAGCCGGGTGATGCCCATCACGCCGCTCTTGGAGGCGGTGTAGGACGGCACGCGCACACCGCCCTGGAAGGACAGCATCGAGGCGATGTTGACGATCTTGCCGCCGCTGCCCTGGGCGATGAACTGGCGGGCCACCGCCTGCGCCATGAAGAACACGGACTTCACGTTCAGGTTCATCACGTCGTCCCAGTCCTTCTCGCTGAACTTCAGCGCGTCTTCGCGGCGGATGATGCCGGCGTTGTTGACCAGGATGTCGATGCGGCCTAGCGCCGCAACCGCCTGACCGAGCACGTCGGGGATGACCGACAGGTCCGACAGGTTGGCGCGCACGTCGATGAAGCGGCGGCCAGTCTCTGCGATGCGGGCGATGGTGTCCTTCGGCTCGGCGAGGTTGACCCCGACGATGTCGGCACCGGCGCGGGCCAGGGCCAGGGCCATGCCCTGACCGAGTCCGGTGTCGCAGCCGGTGACGAGGGCGACCTGGCCGGTGAGTTCGAAGGTGGTGGCGGAGGAGGAAGACATGGCGGAGGGCATGGCGCTCAGGAAGCTTTCGGACAAGACCGCCCCCCGCGGCGGCATCAGGCCGCCGGCGACAGGTCGGAGGATCGGGTTCGGGGTGGCCCGTCAGGGGCCTGGGGCGTGCGGGTCGTGCCGGCTCAGCGCAGCGCGGTCATCTTCACGTGGTCCATGTCCGGGAACACCTGGTTCTCGCCGACCATGCCCCAGATGAAGGTGTAGGCCTGCGTGCCGACGCCGGAGTGCACCGACCAGCTCGGGCTGATCACGGCCTGCTCGTTGCGTACCACGAGGTGACGGGTTTCCTGCGGCTGACCCATCATGTGGAAGACCACGGCGTCGGCCTGCATGTCGAAGTAGAAGTAGACCTCCATGCGCCGCTCGTGCGTGTGGCAGGGCATGGTGTTCCACAGGCTGCCTTCTTCGAGCTTGGTCATGCCCATCAGCAGCTGGCAGGTCGGCAGCACGTTGGGGACGATGTACTTGTAGATCGTGCGGCGGTTGCTGGTCTTCGGGTCTCCGAGCGTTTCGGGCGAGGCCTGCTCCAGCGTGATCTTGCGCGTCGGGTAGGTGGTGTGGGCCGGTGCGCTGTTGAAGTAGAGCTTGGCCGGATCGGCGGCGCGCACGCTCTCGAAGGCTACCTCGCGCGCGCCGGCCCCGATGTAGAGCGCCTCCTCCCGCAGCACCTCGAAGCGGGCGCCGTCCACCGTCACCACAGCATCGCCGCCGATGTTGATCAGACCGATCTCGCGCCGGGCCAGGAAGAAGTCGGTGCCGGTGTGCCGGCCCAGTTCCGGCGAGAAGGCCACCGGGGCGTCGGTCGGCATGATCCCTCCGACGATGATGCGGTCGATGTGGCTGTAGGTCAGCGTGATCTCGCCAGCGCAGAACAGACGCTCGACCAGGAACTGACGGCGCATGCCTTCGGTGTCGAGCGTTCGGGCGTGCTCAGGGTGGAGGGCGTGGCGAATGTCCATGGTTGTGCGTTCCTGTGTTGCGTTGGTAGAGGAGGATCAGAAAGTCAGGGCCAGGCCCAGATCGACGGCTGTGTTCTTCAGGTGGGTGACGGTCGTCGTTCCCGTGGGTGTGCGCAGACGTGCCGCATCGGCGTAGACATAGGCGTACTTGTTGATCACGTAGTCCACGCCCACACCCAGGACACTGTCGGTGCCTGACGCATCACCAGCGAAATTGGCGGTGACCAGCCGGCCATAGCCCGCCTTCACCACGTAATCGCCCATGGGCACGCGCGCGCCCACGGCCACGCCGGTGCGGTCCTTCGTGCTGTTGTAAGCGTTCATATGGCTGAAGCCGAGAAAGCCGATGGCCGGGCCGAAGTTGTATTTTCCTGCCACCTCCAGCAAGGTGTTGCCCACCGAATTGCGTTCCCAGCCGGCCATCGCCGCGAGTGCATCCACGTTGTATTCGGCTGAGACACCCATGTGCTTGTGGGTGTAGCCGGCGGCGTTCTCCGTGGGCGAGAAGGAGCCGCGGAACACCATTCCGTCGACCTTGGGGCTGGCGTAGAAAATGCCGTTGTTGACTCGACCGCCGCCAGCCCCGTTGGTCTGGTTCGGGTCAGACGAGAAGCCCGCGGTCAGCACACCCTGCAGAGAGGCGACCGTGGCCACGCCATACGGGTCGTAGGCGCCATTGGGGTCCTGCACTGCGGTCAGGCCGCGGCCGATGCGCAGCCAGCCCAGCTTGTCGCTGCGCAGGCCCAGGCGTGCCTCCCCTTGGAAGAGCGGTCGAGACGTGCTGCCTGACGGGCTTTCCAGGGTGCCGGTGTCCGGCTCGAAGCGATGCTGCAAGCCGAACGTCACGGCGTTGCCATCGGTCAGTGCCATCGCGCCTTGCAGGGTCACGCGGTTGTTGTTCCCGCGGACGACGGTGTTGTGCGCCGCGCCGCTTGTCGGGTTGGACACGTGCTTGACGCCGAGGTCCATCAGACCCGAGAGGTTGAGGCTCCAGGCGGGGTTGATGGTCAGCGTGGCGCCGGCGGGTGTGGCCTGAGCGATCGCCTGGCTGGCGCCCAGCAACAGGGCGGGGCCGGTCAGCGCGGCGGCGGCAAAGGTTTGGCAGGAACGGATCATGTGAAGTCTCCAGTGGATGTGTTGGCGCAGCGGCATGCGGTGCGCAGCTATCCCCCGGCCGTGGGCATGCGGCCTGAATGGGGGGCACGGTGTCGGGACGGTTCGAGGCTGTGCGGAGGTCAGCCTTCGGGCCAGCGGATGGTTTCTGGTCGTCCGCTGGTGGCACTGCGCAGTGCCGCCAGTCCTGTCACGGCCGCCAAGGTGCCGGCTCGCGTGCCGGCGCGCTGCCACAGGGCATCGGCCGGAGGGTCAGGTTTGAACAGCCGGTCTTGCAGGCCGCTGTCGCCTCCGAAGTGACCGCCTGCGCCGTGGGGCACCCACAGCGTTTGTGCCGCCCCATCGGTGGGCAGCACGCGGATCTCGTCAGCCGGCGGTGCCGGCCAGGGCTGGCGCTCGTGCTGCCGCACCTCGATGCGGCCGCGCAAGCCGTTGAAGGCCAGCTGGTAGCCTTCGATGGGCAGGTAGGCGCTCAGCGAATAGTTCACCTGCGCGCCGCCGCGGTACTGCAGCAGCGCGCTCATGGTGTCGGGGATGTCGATCTCGGGCCGGAACACGCAGGCATCGCGCAGGTAGCCGTCATGCGCCGAGGCGGTCTCGTACAGGCCGTGGAGCCAGGGATCGGCGGCCATGTCCAGGTGGAACTCGCAGCGTTGCGTGCACGTGGCGCAGCGCTGGCCGCCTTGCTTGCCGTTGCGGCCGAAGCGGCGCAAGGCTGCGCGGGCGTAGACTTGCTCGGGTTCGTCGTCCAGCCACCAGTTCAACAGGTCGAAATGGTGCGAGGCCTTGTGCACGAACAGGCTGCCCGAATGCTGCGCCTGGGCGTGCCAGCGGCGGAAGTAGTCGGCGCCATGCCGTGTGTCCAGGAACCAGTGGAAGTCGACCGACTGCACCGGGCCGATCACGCCCTGCATCAGCAGCGACTTGAGCCTGGCCGAGGTGGGCGAATACCGGTAGTTGAACGCCACGTCCACACGCCGGCCACTCTCGCGCTCGGCCGCCAGGATGCGGGCGCATTGCTCGGCGGTGGTGGCCAGCGGCTTTTCGGTGATGACGTTGCAGCCGGCCTGCAGTGCGGCCACGATGGCGCCGTCGTGCAGGTGATCGGGCAGGCACACGATCAGCGTCTCGGGCCGCAGCTCGCGCAGCAGATCGGCCAGGTCGGCATAGGCGGGCACCGACCGGCCCAGCACCGTTTGAGCGTGTTGGCGGCGTTGCGGGTTGTGGTCGCACAGACCCACCAGGTCGACCCAGTCGCCCCAGCCGTCCAGCAATTCGCGCCCCCACATGCCCAGTCCGCGGTGGCCCAGGCCGGCCAGCGCCACACGGCGTCGCGCCGTTGCTGTGTTCATCATGTCATCCAGTCGTGCTGCGTGGCGATCCGGCTCAGGTTCGGATGCGCGACAAGGTGGCGTTGCCTTCTTCCAGCAGGCGCTGGGCGGCCTCGTCCACACCGATCTTGTCGTAGGCCACCTGATCGAAGATGTCGCGGACCAGCTTGGCCACGCGCGCGTTCTCGAACAGCGGCGAAAGCGTCAAGACGCGGCCGGCCTCGCGCGCGGTCTTCACCTGCTGGAAGGCTTGCAGCTCGGACGGTCCCATGCGGCCCGTGCGCAGCAGCTCCTTGAGCTGGCTCTGCGCCATCGGGATGCCGCGGCTGTTGATCAGGATGCGGCCGGCCTCCACATCCGTGAGCAGGAAGTTGATGAAGCGCGCGGCCTGTTCCGGGTAGGGCGTGCGCTTGCTGACGGCAAACACCATGGCGGCGCGGCCAGTCATGCCCGACGCCTTGGCGCCAGACTGGCTGAGATAGTTGCCCACCACGGCTTGCTGCGGCTGGGCCAGGGCATTGACCCGCAGCCGGGTGGCCGAGTCCCAGGCGCAGTAGCCCAGCCAGTTGCCGTTGACCCAGTCGGGCTGCTGCTCGGTGGGCTTGTCTGCTCCGCCCAGTGCGGTCCGGTAGGGCTGCGGCACCATCACATGGCCCGCGGTCAGGCGCTTGTAAATGCTCACCCAGTCCTTCAGGGCCTCCAGCGACATGGCCACCTTGGGTTCACTCGGGTGCACATACGGTTGGCCGTGCTTCTGCAGCACATGGCTGTGGGCCAGCAGCAGCGTGTCCAGGCTGTCGCCGTCCAGCACATAGCCCTTGTCGCCCAATTTGGCCTGCACCTGCGGACCAAGGGCAAAGAACTCGTCCCAGGTGGTGGGAATCTTCAGTCCAGCCTTGTCGAAGGCTGTCTTGTTCCACACGAACACGCGGGCGGTGAACGAGGCCGGCAGCGCGTTGAGCTTGCCCTTGAGGGTGCCCATGCGCAGGGCGTCGTCCTGGAACTCCGACAGCGACAGCACCTTGCTCTGGGTGTTCAGGTCCAGGAAGCCGTCGCCATTGCGCGAGAACATGGTCAGCCAGGCCCAGTCGGACTGCATCACGTCGGGCTCGGAGCCGCCCGCGATCTGGGTGGTCAAGCGCTCCAGATAGCCCTGGAAGCCGCCGTACTCGGCCTTGATCTTGATGCCGGGGTTCTTCTGCTCGAACAGTTCGATGGCCTTGAGCGTGAGCTGGTGGCGCTCATTGCCGCCCCACCACGAGAAGCGCAGCGTGGCGGGCTGCCCTTGGGCCAGGGCGGGTGCAGCAGCGCTGCCCAGCAGCGGGATGGCGGCGGCACCGGCCGCACCGGCGATGAACTGTCGGCGTTGGATCATGGCTTGTCTCCGGAGATCGTCAGATGTAGTGGTGCAAGAACTCGGTCAGGCACAGCATGGCCATGGCTTGTCCGTAGGGCATCGAGGTCAGCGCGATGTCCTTGTAGAACTGCAAGGTGTCGCCCATGGCGGTGCCGAACGAGACGTTGCGCAGTTCGCCTTGCGCATCGATCTGGTCGATCACGCCGTTCACGGCCCGCAACGCGTGGGGCAGGCAGGCCGGGTTCAGGTAGCGCTTGCGCACGCCCTTCAGCATGCCGTAGGCAAAGCCCGCGGCCGCCGACGACTCGACATACGACGTAGGGTCGTCGATCAAGGTGTGCCACAGGCCGCTGGCACTGTCCTGGTGGCGGCACAGCGCGTCCACTTGGGCCTGCAGCGTCCCCAGCAGGTGCGCGCGCAACGCATCGCCCGGTGGCAGGTCGAGCAACTCGATGAACTCGGGGATGGCGATGGTCACCCAGCTGTTGCCGCGTGCCCAGAGTGCGCGGGCGAAGTTGTGGCGGCCGTCGAACGTCCAGCCGTGGAACCACAGGCCCGTGCGGGTGTCACCCAGGTACTTGATGTGCAGCAGGAACTGGCGCTTGGCCTCTTCCACATAGGCCGGACGGCCCAGCACCAGGCCGATCTTGGCCAGCGGCAGCACGCACATCATCAGCGTGTCGTCCCACAGCTGCTGCGGGTTCTCGCTGTTGAACACGATGTGCTGCAGACCCCCTTCGTCGGTGCGGGGCATGTCGTGCATCACCCACTCCGCCCACACCTCCAGGTAGGGGCGGTAGCGGCTGTCACTGGTCTGCTCGTACAGATGGGCCAGCGTGAGCATGGCCGCCATGGTGTTGACGTTCTTGGTCGGCGTGCCGGCGGCAAATCGGTCGGCAAACCAGCGTTCGATCACCTCGCGGCTGTGTGCATCGTGGGTCAGCTGGTGGTACTGCAGCAGTCCATACAGGCCCACGCCATGGGTCCATTCCCAGTCGTTCCAGCCTTTGGTGTCGATCACCCGGCCATCCTCCAGCTTGAGCAGGAAGCGGCCGTCCTGATCTCGGATGTTGACCAGGTTGTCGACCAGCCGGCCGATCAAGACATGCAGTTGTGCGGGCGAGTGCGGCACGCTGTTCGGTGAAATGTGGGTCAGGGCCATGGGCAGCTGCGGTGTGTCTATTTAAGAAATGACGATCATTTATTAATGAAACGGCATTTTGTTTTGCTTGATCGAATGATGCCGAAAATGAGACTCTGGCAGGACTAGGGACAACCCGCAGACCGGTTGCACGCTCCGCGAGTTCAGTTCGGGGTCGAGCGATCAAGCCGGAACGGCTTGCCACGGTTTCTGTGTGAAATTCCAGTCACCCGATGGAAGTCATGAATACCCTGAAGCTGCGCATCAGGGACAAGCACGCCACCGTGCTGTCGGCGATGACGCGCGAGGTGAACTTCGTGCGGAGCTACTGCAACGAGACGAGTTCGCGTGCGATCCGGGAGCGGCGCGAGTTCTTCAGCGGGTTCGACCTGCAGAAACTCACGGCCGGGTACCTGACGTGCGAAGGCGTGCGGATCGGCAGTGCGACGGTGCAACAAGTCGGCGAAGTATTCGCTCAGCCGGGTGCCGGGTCGTTCTCGCAGGACGCGCGCGGCAGGTGGTACCTGAAGGTGGATGAAGCCGACACAACCCAGACCTGTTCGCGCTGCGGGGTCATTCCCGCCAGCGGTCTGAAAGGCAGGACAGGTCTGCGCATGAGGCGATGGACTCGCTGCAACTGCGGCGCGGAATACCCGCGCGCGCGGACATGCGCGTCTCGCAGGAGGAAGCCCCGTCCTTCAGGGCGGGGAGGATGTCCTGTTGCACAGGTCGGCCATGGCCACGCGCGGGATGAGGGCACCGCGGTGCTGAATGACGCGGGCCGCGAGCGCGTTGCCCGCCGCTGCCGCCTCGGCAGGGGCGGCACCCTGGAGCCGGGCGGCGAGATAGCCCGCGCCGAAGGAGTCGCCCGCCGCCGTCGTGTCCACGACGGCCGCCACCGGCACGGTCGGCACGTCGCTCCAGCCCTGGCTGTTCAAGCGCACGCCACTCGGCTGAGCACCGCGCTTGACCACGACTTCCGCGACCGGCAGCGCATGGGCGAAGTCCAGTCCTTCGGCCTCGGTGGCCAGCCCGCGCAGCAGCATCTCGTCATCCAGCGTCAGCAGCGCGAGCGTGCTCACGCGGTAGGCGTGGTCGTACCAGGTCTGCGCGGTCCGGGCGTCCTGCCACAGGCGTGGCCGGTAGTTGTTGTCGAAGACGACCTGGGCGCCGCGCGCCCGCAGCCGGTCCGCCAGTGTGGTCAGCCGGGTGCGACCTTCGCCATCGAGGATCGCCAGGCTGATGCCGCTGAAGTAGAGCAGGTCGATCGTGTCGGCTGCCGCTTCCAGCGGCGTGAGCGCTTCGTCGAAGTAGGCCCGTGCTGCGCTCTGGTCGCGCCAGTAGAGGAAGGTCCGTTCGCCGTGTGCGTCGACCTGGATCTGGTAGAGGCCAGGGAGCCGTCGCGGATGCCGCCGCACCAGCGTGCAGCCAATCCCTTCCTCTTCCCAGCGCCGCAGCAGTTCGGTGCTCAGCGGGTCGTTGCCGACTGCGGTGGCGTACTCCACCACCAGCCCGGTGCCTGCGCTGCAGCGCGCCAGGTAGGCGGCCGTGTTCAGCGTGTCGCCTCCGAATGACTGCTGCATCGTGCCGAAGGCCTGGCCTTGCAGCTCCAGCATGCATTCGCCGAACAGCACGGCCCGGAAGGCCGGAGATTGCGTGGAAACCATGTGCATTCCATATGTAATGAAACATGATTTCATCTTAAAGAGCATGCGAGGTAGCGGCAAGCTGCTTCGCCATGAAAATGCCCCGGTGCGCGGCCGGGCAGTGTGGAGGTGGGGTCGGGTGGACAGATCAGTGCACCGCGCCGGCGGTGTTGACGTACAGCGCGTACAGCGAATGGCTCGCTGCCATGAACAGCCGGTTTCCCTTGGGGCCACCGAAGCAGACGTTGGCGCAGCGCTCGGGCAGGTGGATGTGGCCGATCGGCTGTCCTGAGGGGTTGTAGACCCGCACCCCATCCAGCGCCGCGGCGTCCGTCCCCGGCGCGCCGTTGGTGCCGAAGCCGCACCAGAGATTCCCCGCCACGTCACAGGCCATCCCGTCGAGCGCCCCCGGCCCGTCGGCATCGACATGCAGCCGCTTGTTCGACAGCGTGCCGTCGGCGGCGTGGTCGTAGGCCCAGATCAGGCGGTGCGGCGCGGCGCGGCTCTCGATCACGTAGAGCACCGACTCGTCCGGCGAGAACGCCAGCCCGTTCGGACCCGCGAGGTCGTCGAGTGCGCAGCCGAGCCGCCCGGTCGCTGCGTCGATCCGGTAGACCCCGTGTGGTCGCTCCGGCGTGCCGGGCTCGCCTTCCCAGTGGCCGTGCAGCCCGAAATCCGGGTCCGTGAACCAGACCGCGCCGTCGCGGCGGCACAGCGTGATGTCGTTCGGCGAGTTCAGCCGGGCGCCCTCGAACCGATCCGCCAGCACCGTGACCCGCCCGTCGTGCTCGGTGCGCGTCACGCGGCGCGTCAGGTGCTCGCAGGTGACGAGCCGCCCCTGCGCATCGCGGGCGTGGCCGTTGGCGTTGTTCGACGGCTGGCGGAACACGCTCGTCGCGCCGGAGCAATCGTCCCAGCGCAGGATGCGGTCGTTCGGGATGTCCGACACCAGCAGGTAGCGCCCGTCGCCGAACCACACCGGCCCCTCGGCCCAGCGCAGCCCGGTGGCCAGCCGCTCGACGCTGGCGCTGTAGAGCCGCAGCTTCAGGAAGTCCGGGTGGAGGACTTCGATGGCGGGATCGGGGTAGCGCAGCGACAGCGGTTCCATGCTCATTCCCCCGCGAAGAACGGCCCGGTGCGCACGAACGCGCCGCCCTGGCGCAGCACGGCCGGGTCCGTGAGGTCCACCGTCTGCTGGCGCGCCTCGACCTCGGCGCGGAACAGGTCCGACGAGTCCTGCGGCCGGTAGCCGATGTGGCGCGCGGAGGTGTTGTCCCACCAGGTCGTGGCGTTGTCGCTCATGCCGTAAATGATGCTGTGACCGACCACCGGGGCGGTGAGCGCGGCGACGATCAGCCGCTCGGTGTCGTCGAAGCTCATCCAGGTGGCGAGCATGCGCCGGTCCTTGGGTGCGGCGAACGACGAGCCGATGCGCACGCTCACCGTCTCGATGCCGAAGCGGTCCCAGTAGAGCTGCGCGAGGTTCTCGCCGAAGCACTTCGACAGGCCGTAGAAGCCGTCCGGGCGCACCGGGTCGCGCGGGCTGACGACCTCGTCCTGGCGGTAGAAGCCGGTGACGTGGTTGGAACTGGCGAAGACGATGCGCCGCACGCCATGCCGGCGCGCGGCTTCGTAGAGGTGGACCATGCCGACGATGTTGCCGTCGAGGATGGCTTCCCAGGTCTGCTCGGTCGAGACGCCGCCGAGGTGGACGACCGCGTCCACACCGTCGAGCATCGCCATCACGGCCACCTTGTCGGCGAGGTCGGCGACTGCGAGTTCCTCGCCGGGGCCGGCGGGGTCGATGGCGTCGCTGCGGTGGCTCACGCGCAGGGTGTCGCAGTAGGCCTTCAGGCGCGGGCGCATCTCGCGGCCGAGGTTGCCTGCGGCGCCGGTCAGCAGCAGGCGCTTGAAACGGATGGCGGAAGCGGGGCGGTCGAGCATCAGGAAGGGTCTCCGAGGGGAATCACTTGAACAGCGACGGCAGCCACAGCGAGAAGGCCGGCACGTAGGTGACGAACACCAGGCAGGCGCCGAGCGCGCTGTAGAACGGGCCGATGGTGCGCATCACCTGGCCGACCGAGATCTCCCCGATCGCGCAGCCGACGAACTGCACCGAGCCGACCGGCGGCGTGTTCAGCCCGAGCGCGCAGTTGATCAGCATGATGATCCCGAACTGCACCGGGTCCATGCCGAACTGCATCGCGATGGGCAGGAAGATCGGCGTGCAGATCAGGATGGTCGCGGCCATGTCCAGGAAGGTGCCCAGGATGAACAGCAGCACGTTGATCATCAGGAAGATCACCCACGGCGAACTCGACACCGACTGCATCAGCTCGCCCGTCTTCTGCGGCACCTCGTAGAGCGCCATGAAGTAGCCGAAGGCGTTGGAGATGCCGATCAGCAGCAGCACAACCCCCGTGGTCTTGCACGCCTTGGCGCAGGCCTTGAGGAAGTTCTTCCAGGTCAGCGAGCGGTAGACCAGCGTCGTGATCAGCAGCGCCCAGGCCACCGCGATCGAGGCCGATTCGGTCGCCGTGAACGCGCCCGACAGGATGCCGCCGAGGATGATCACCACCACCAGCAGCCCCGGCAGCGAGGCGAGGAACGCCGTCAGCACCGCCGGCCAGCCGCCGAAGCCGCCCGGGCGCACCGGGTAGCCGCGCTGGACCGCCACCCAGTAGGCCGCGGCGAGGTTGCACAGCGTCAGGATCAGCGCCGGGATCATCCCCGCCAGCATCAGGCTCAGCACGCTGACCGAGGCGATGCCGGCGGTCGAGAGCGTGTAGATGATCATGTTGTGCGAGGTCGGCATGATCGCGCCGACCAGCGCCGCATGGGTGGTCACGTTGACGGCGTAGTCGGCGTCGTAGCCTTCCTTCTTCATCAGCGGGATCATCACCGAGCCGATCGCGGACACGTCGGCCAGCGGCGAGCCGGCAACACCGCCGAAGATGGTGCAGCCCAGCACGTTGCTCATGCCCAGCCCGCCGCGCACATGGCCGACCAGGCTGTTGGCGAAGCGCACGATGCGGTCGGCGATGCCGCCGTAGAGCATCAGCTCACCCGCAAACACGAAGAAGGGGATGGCCAGGAAGCTGAAGACCTGCATGCCGCCGACCATCTTCTGGAAGACGATGGCGATGGGCAGGCCGGCGGCCATGATGGTGGCCACCGAGGACAGGCCGATCGCGAACGCGACCGGCACGCCCAGCAGCAGCAGCAGCGTGAAGCTCACGCACAGGACGGTCAATTCCATGAGGGCGTCACCTCGGTACCGCGCAGCAGCGCGATGATGTGTTCGATCGAGAACAGCACGATCAGCACGCCGGCGATGACCACCGGCACGTAGTCGATGCCGTCGGGCACGGGCAGCATCGGTTTCTTCTCGCCCCACTTGGCGTTGGCCCACATCCAGCCGCCCTGGGCCATCAGGACGCCGAACAGGCCGACCAGCGCGTGGATCAGCAGCTCGATCCGGTGGCGCCAGCGGTCCGGCAGCAGCGCGACCATCGACTCCAGTCCGATGTGGCCCGCATCCCGCACGCCCACCGCCAGCCCGAAGGCGGTGACGAAGAGCACCAGCAGCATCGACAGCGCCTCGGCCCAGGTCGGGGTGTCGTTGAAGATGTAGCGGCCGATCACCTGGACCTGCACGCACAGGATCACCGCGATCAGCCCGACCACGCCCAGCACGAGGCTGAGCCTGGACAGGGCGGCACAGAACTTGGTGTACATGGCCGCGCCCGCCTTACTTGGTGTCCTGGATCGTCTTGACCAGGCGCTTGAGGTCCGGCGTGGTCATGAACTTGTCGTAGACCGGGCCCATCACGGCCTGGAACGACTTCTTGTCCACGTCGATGATCTCGGCGCCGCCGGCCTTGACGGCGGCCAGCGATTTGGTTTCCTGCTCGTCCCACTTCTTGCGCTGGAAGGCGACCGATTCCTTGGCCGCCGCGCGGAACAGGTCCTGGTCGGCCTTGGGCAGCTTGTCCCAGACGATCCTGGACATCAGCAGCATCTCGGGCGCCATCGAGTGCTCGGTCTTCGCGTAGTACTTGGCCGACTCGTGGTGCTTGACGCTCTCGTACGAGGGGATGTTGTTCTCGGCCGCGTCGAGCAGGCCGGTCTTCAGGCCGGTGTAGACCTCGCCGAAGGGCATCGGCGTGGCGTTGCCGCCCATCGCGCCGACCAGCGCGACCCACAGGTCGGACTGCTGCACGCGCACCTTCATGCCCTTCACGTCGGCCACCGTCTTGATCGGGCGCTTGGCGTACAGCGAGCGCGCGCCCGAGTCGTAGAACGCCAGGCCGATGAAGCCCTGGTCCTCGCACGACCGCAGGATCTCCTCGCCAGCGGGGCCGTCGAGCGAGGCACGCATGTGCTCCACCGAGCGGAACAGGAAGGGCATCGTCGGCACCTGCGTCTTGGCGCAGATGGCGTTCATCGGGCTGATGTTGACGCGGGCCATCTCCAGCGCGCCGATCTTCACCTGGTCGATGGTCTCCTTCTCGGTGCCCAGCGCGCCCTTGTTGAAGACCTTGATCTTGTACTTGCCGCCGCTCTTCTGCTCCAGGTACTGGCTCATGTGCTTGACCGCGGCCACGGTCGGGTAGTCATCCGAGTTGTGGATGTCGGCCGAGCGGAACTCGGCGGCCTGCGCACCCGACAGTGCAGCGGCGGTCAGCAGGGTGGCGAGCAGGCGGGGGGTGGTCAGGGTCGGTGTCACGGGGTGTCTCCTCTGGAATCAAGGTCGTCGGCAGCGCAGATTAAACGTTTAACCTCCGAATGCGGTCAAGATGACTTGCGTAGGGGTTAGCCCGATTCGGGTTACATGGAACCATTGCAAAGTAAACGTTTAACCTCGTATGCGCTACAATCCAGTGGCCATGACCGACGAGACACCCAGCCGCCGCCGCAAGCCCGCCACCATCCGCGATGTCGCCCAGGCGGCCGGCGTGTCCACCGCGACGGTGTCCAAGTTCATCAACGGCGGCCAGCGCTTCACCCGCGAGGTCGAGGAGCGTGTCACCACCGCCGTGCGCGAGCTGGGCTACAGCTCCAACCCGATGGCGCGCGGCATGATCACCGGCCAGACCGGCAACGTCGGCATCGTCATCCTGGACATCTGCAACCCGCACTTCACCAGCCTGGTCAAGGGCGCGTCCCGGGTGGCCGAGCGCGCCGGGCTGAACCTGCTGTTCACCGACACCGCCGAAGGCCACACGCCCGAGCTGACCATGCTGCAGGCGCTCAGCCGCCGGGTGGACGGCATCATCGTCAGCGCGCGGCTGTCCGAGGCGGCGATCGAGTGGCTCAAGCACGCGGGCCTGCCGGTCATCTACTACGGTGGCCAGCAGCCCGACCCGGGCTGCTACAGCGTCGGCGTGGACAACCGGGCGGCGGCGCAGATGCTGGGTCGGCACCTGCGCGACCTGGGGCACCGCCGCATCAGCTACGTCGGTTTCAGCGGCGCACGCTGGAGTGCCGAGCGCTGGAAGGGCCTGCAGGACGCTTTCGACGGCAGCGACAGTGTGCTGCGGCTGTTCGACGTCGAATCGGCGGTGGCGGACGAGGGCGAGCGGATCGCCTCCTCGGTGCTGCTCTGTGCCGAGCCGCCGGACGCGGTGGTGACCTACAACGATCTGGTGGCGCTGGGCCTGCTCGGCCAGGCGCAGCTGCTCGGGTTGCGGGTGCCGGACGATGTCTCGATTGCCGGCTTCGACAACATCATCTACGGGCGTTACGCCAGCCCCGCGCTGACCACCGTCGACACGGCCAGCGAGCTGACCGGCGAGACGGCGATGCAGCGCCTCATCGCGCGGATCCGGGGTGCGGACGAGGCGCCGGCTGGCGGGCACGAGACGCTGGCTGTGCGGGTCATTGCCCGTGGCTCGACCGCCCGGCGCGCGCCCCGGGGCTGAGGCGGGGGCTTGGTACAGTGGCGCGGCCTCCGCTTCAGCCTGCTTCTCCCTTTTCCATGCCCCTCTCCACTTCTGCCCGCCGACGCCCGCGCACCCTGGCGCTTGAACTGGTCGAATCCCTGGGCGACCGCATCCGCAATGGCCAGTTCATCCCCGGCGACAAGTTGCCGACCGAGTCGGCCATCATGGTCGAGTTCGCGGTCAGCCGCACCGTCGTGCGCGAGGCGATCTCGCGGCTGCAGGCGGCCGGCCTGGTCGAGACACGCCATGGCATCGGCACGTTCGTGCTCGGGCTGGGCGATGCGCCGGGCTTTCGCATCGCCCCAGAGCAGATGGGCACGCTGCGCGACGTGATCGCGGTGCTGGAGCTGCGCATCGGCGTCGAGACCGAGGCGGCCGCGCTCGCCGCGCAGCGCCGCACCGAGGGCGACCTGCAGGCGATGCGCACCGCGCTCGACACGGTCGTGCAGTCGGTGGAGGATGGTCGGGACGCCATCGGCGCGGATTTCCAGTTCCACCTGGAGATTGCCCGCGCGACCCGCAACCACCACTTTGCCGACCTGATGACGGCGCTGGGCAGCATGATCATCCCGCGGGCGCGGCTGGAGCAGGCCGAGGCGCTCGACCCGGAGCGCCTGCGCTACCTGCGCCGCGTCAATGCCGAGCACGAGAGCATCTTCGATGCCATTGCCAGCCAGGATCCGGACGGCGCGCGCGCCGCCATGCGCACGCATCTGGCGAACAGCCGCGAGCGGCGTCGTCGCGCGCAGGCCGAGGCGGGCTGAGCCAGCCGCCGATGCGGGACAATGGCGGCATGATTTCAGACGATGCCCTCCAGCAGTGGACCCCGACCGAACGCAGCGAAGCCCGGGCGCTGGTGCAGGCTGTACTGGACCGTGCCCGGACGCTGGGTGTCGCGCTGTCCGATCCCCCGCCCGAGCCGACCAACTGCTGCGACAGCGGCTGCATCGGCTGTGTCTGGGAGGTCTATGGCGGGGAGGTCGCGTACTGGCGGGACGAGTCGATCCTGCGCTGGTCCGATCGGTAGTTGTTGCACCAGGCCGCAGGCCTGTGTGATAATCGCGAGCTTTTCGGGCTGCAATTAGAATTGCGCCCATTTTCGTCGTTCCGGATCGTTCTGCCGCCTGTTCTTCGGGTGGGTGGCGGGGCGAATCGGCAACCACACAGTCAGCCCGGCCAATCGCTGTCGGGTTATTGGAGAAGAACCATGAGTCTTAGCAATCGCCTCGGATTGCTGGGCCGCAAGGTGGGCATGATGCGCATCTTCACGGACGACGGTGATACCGTGCCCGTGACCGTGCTGGACGTGTCCAACAACCGCGTTGCCCAGGTCAAAACCGTGGAAACGGACGGCTACACCGCACTGCAGATCACGTTCGGCGCCCGCAAGGCCTCCCGCGTGAACAAGCCGGAAGCCGGACATCTGGCCAAGGCCGGTGTCGAAGCCGGTGAGCTGCTGCAAGAGTTCCGCGTGACCGCCGATGTGGCCGCGGAATACAAGGCTGGCGCCACCCTGCCGGTCACGCTGTTCGCTGCTGGCCAGACCGTCGACGTGCAAGGCACCTCGATCGGCAAGGGCTTCGCTGGCACCATCAAGCGTCACAACTTCAGCTCGCAGCGCGCGTCGCACGGCAACAGCCGTTCGCACAACGTGCCGGGTTCGATCTCCATGGCGCAGGATCCGGGTCGCGTGTTCCCGGGCAAGAAGATGACCGGTCACATGGGCGACGAAACCGTCACGACCCAGAACCTGGACATCGTGCGCGTTGACGAAGCCCGCCAGCTGCTGCTGGTGAAGGGTGCCGTCCCGGGTTCGAAGGGTGGCTTTGTCACCGTGCGTCCCGCCGTGAAGGTCAAGCTCAAGAAAGGGGCCAACTGATGCAGCTCGAGCTCCTGAATGAACAAGGCCAAGCGTCCGCCAAGGTCGACGCTTCGGACGCCGTGTTCGCCCGTGATTACAACGAATCCCTGATCCATCAGGTCGTCGTTGCCTACCAGGCCAATGGCCGCCAAGGCACCCGCGCCCAGAAGGACCGCGAGCAGGTTCACCACTCGACCAAGAAGCCTTTCCGCCAGAAGGGCACCGGCCGCGCACGCGCCGGCATGACCTCGTCGCCGCTGTGGCGCGGGGGCGGTCGGATTTTCCCGAACCTGCCGGAAGAAAACTTCTCGCAGAAGATCAACAAGAAGATGTACCGCGCCGGCATGGCCGCCATCTTCTCGCAGCTGGCCCGCGAAGGCCGTCTGGTGGTGGTCGACACGCTGTCGGTCGAAGCCCCCAAGACCAGGCTGCTGGCCGCCAAGCTCAAGGCCATGAACCTGGATCACGTCATGGTCATCGCTGACCAGATCGACGAGAACCTGTTCCTGGCTTCGCGCAACCTGCCGAACGTGCTGGTTGTCGAGCCGCGTTTCGCCGATCCCCTGTCGCTGGTCTTCTACAAGAAGATCGTCGTCACCAAGGGTGCGATCGACAAGCTCCAGGAGATGTTCGCATGAGCCGCGCTCCCATCAACCGCAATTTCTCGGAAGGCCGTCTGGCCCAGGTGCTCGTCGCGCCGATCATCTCCGAGAAGGCCACCAGCATCGCCGAGAAGAACAACCAGGTGTTGTTCAAGGTGCTGCAGGATGCCACCAAGCCCGAGATCAAGGCCGCCGTCGAACTGATGTTCAAGGTGGAAGTGGATTCGGTGCAGGTCGTCAACCAGAAGGGCAAGACCAAGCGCTTCGGTGGTCGCATCGGTCGCCGTGACCACGTGCGCAAGGCGTATGTGTCGCTGAAGGCCGGGCAGGAACTCAACTTCTCCGGGGAGGCCGCGTAATGGCTGTCGTCAAGGTCAAACCGACTTCGCCTGGCCGCCGTGGCGTCGTCAAGGTTGTTCACAAGCACCTGCACAAGGGCGCTCCGGAAGCTTCGCTGCTGGAACCCCAGAAGCAGAACTCCGGCCGTAACAACAACGGTCACATCACGGTTCGCCACAAGGGCGGTGGTCACAAGCACCACTACCGCGTGGTCGATTTCGTGCGCAACAAGGACGGCATCCCCGCCAAGGTCGAGCGCATCGAGTACGACCCGAACCGCACGGCGCACATCGCTCTGGTGTGCTACGCCGACGGCGCGCGCTCGTACATCATCGCGCCGCGTGGTCTGGAAGTGGGTCAGACGGTCCTGAGCGGCGCCGAGTCGCCGATCAAGGCCGGCAACACGCTGCCGATCCGCAACATCCCCGTGGGCTCCACGATCCACTGCGTCGAGATGATGCCCGGCAAGGGCGCCCAGATCGCCCGTTCGGCCGGCACCTCGGTGACGCTGATGGCGCGTGAAGGCGTCTACGCCCAGGTGCGTCTGCGCTCGGGTGAAGTGCGCAAGATCCACATCGACTGCCGCGCGACGATCGGCGCAGTCTCCAACGAAGAGCACAACCTGCGCCAGTACGGCAAGGCCGGTGCGATGCGTTGGAAGGGCATCCGTCCGACGGTTCGCGGCACCGCCATGAACCCGGTGGACCACCCGCACGGTGGTGGCGAAGGCCGCACCGGCGAGGGCCAGGCGCCTGTTTCGCCGTGGAACACCCTGACGAAGGGCTACCGCACCCGCAACAACAAGCGCACGCAGAACATGATCGTGTCGCGTCGCAAGAAATAAGGGGTAGTAGCTCATGTCTCGTTCACTGAAAAAAGGTCCGTTTGTTGACCACCACCTGCTGAACAAGGTCGAGAAGGCTGTCGCTATCAAGGACAAGAAGCCCATCAAGACCTGGTCGCGCCGTTCGACGATCCTGCCCGAGTTCATCGGTGTCACGATTGCCGTGCACAACGGCAAGCAGCATGTGCCCGTGTACGTGACCGACCAGATGGTCGGCCACAAGCTGGGCGAGTTCGCGCTGACCCGTACGTTCAAGGGTCACCCGGCGGACAAGAAAGCCAAGCGCTAAGGAGCGGCGACGATGGAAACTCAAGCAATCGTCCGCGGCGTCCGCCTGTCCTGCGACAAGGGTCGTCTGGTGGCTGACCTGATCCGCGGCAAGAAGGTCGGTCAGGCCCTCGACATCCTGGCCTTCACGCAGAAGAAGGCCGCCGGCATCATCAAGAAGGCGCTGGAGAGCGCGATCGCCAACGCCGAGCACAACGACGGCGCGGACATCGATGAACTCCGCGTCACCTCGATCTACGTGGAGCAAGGTGCCACGCTGAAGCGTTTCTCCGCACGGGCCAAGGGCCGCGGCAACCGCATCAGCAAGCCCACCGCGCACATCTACGTGACCGTCGGCAACTAAGGCAGGAAGAAATCCATGGGACAGAAAATCCATCCGATCGGTTTCCGCCTGCCGGTCACGCGCAACTGGTCGTCGCGCTGGTACGCCGGCAACCGTCAGTTCGCGGCCATGCTGGCTGAAGACATCGAAGTTCGCGAGTTCCTGAAGAAGAAGCTCAAGAGCGCCGCCGTCTCGCGCGTCCTGATCGAGCGCCCCGCCAAGAACGCCCGCATCACCATTTTCTCGGCACGTCCGGGCGTGGTGATCGGCAAGAAGGGCGAGGACATCGAGAACCTCAAGCTGCAACTCGCCAAGATGCTCAAGGTGCCTGTCGCCGTGAACATCGAGGAAGTGCGCAAGCCGGAAGTCGATGCGCAGCTGATCTCCGAATCGATCACCCAGCAGCTCGAAAAGCGCATCATGTTCCGCCGCGCGATGAAGCGTGCGATGCAGAACGCGATGCGTCTGGGCGCCCTGGGCATCAAGATCATGTCCGCCGGTCGTCTGAACGGCATCGAAATCGCGCGCACCGAGTGGTACCGCGAAGGCCGCGTGCCGCTGCACACCCTGCGTGCGGACATCGACTACGGCTTCTCGGAAGCCAAGACCACCTACGGCATCATCGGTGTCAAGGTGTGGGTCTACAAGGGCGACCGCCTGGCCAATGGCGAAGCACCGGCTGCCGCACGCGAAGAGCGTCCGGAAGACGACCGCCGCCGCCGTGGTCCGCGCAGCGACCGTCCGGGCGAACAGCGCCGTGGCGCGCCGCGTGGCAACAACGACCGCCGTCCGGGTGCCGCTGCTGGCGCTCCGGCGGGCGAAGCGGGCGTCAAGCGCGTGGTCCGTGCTGCTGCACCGGCCGCCCCCAAAGGAGAATAAGGAATGTTGCAACCGTCGCGTCGCAAGTTCCGTAAGGAACAAAAGGGCCGCAACACCGGCGTCGCCACCCGTGGCGCTCTGGTGTCGTTCGGTGAGTTCGGTCTGAAGGCCACGGAGCGTGGCCGCATCACCGCTCGCCAGATCGAAGCCGCTCGTCGTGCCATCTCGCGCCACATCAAGCGCGGTGGCCGTGTCTTCATCCGCATCTTCCCGGACAAGCCGATCTCGCAGAAGCCTGCCGAAGTCCGGATGGGTAACGGCAAGGGCAATCCGGAGTACTACGTGGCTGAGATCCAGCCGGGCAAGGTACTCTATGAACTCAATGGCGTGCCTGAAGCGCTGGCCCGTGAAGCGTTCACGCTGGCTGCCGCCAAGCTGCCGCTGCGCACGACCTTCGTGTTGCGCCAGTTCGGTACCTGAGCAAGGGGAACATGAATGAAAGCTTCTGAACTCCGCGCCAAGGATGTCGCTGCGCTCGAAAAGGAAATCAGCGATCTGCTGAAGGCCCATTTCGGTCTGCGCATGCAAAAGGCGACGCAGCAACTGACCAACCACACGATGCTGCGCAAGACGCGTCGTGACATCGCTCGCGCCAGGACCATCCTGACCGAGAAGAAGAAGGGAGCCGCCCAATGAGCGAAGCCCAAGTCCAGACTGCTGCCGCTCCGGCGCAGAAGAACACCCGCACCCTGGTCGGTCGCGTGGTCAGCGACAAGCGCGCCAAGACGGTCACCGTCCTGGTCGAGCGTCGCGCCAAGCACGAGCTGTACGGCAAGATCGTGGCGCGTTCGCGCAAGTACCACGCCCACGACGAGACCAACCAGTTCAAGCTGGGCGATCTGGTCGAGATCTCGGAAAGCCGCCCGCTGTCCAAGACCAAGAACTGGGTCGTGACGCGCCTGATCGAAAAGGCACGTCTGGTCTAACGACCTGATACGCGACAGTTTCCGGGGTCTTGCTGACCTCGGATGACGCGAAAACCGGCACGCTGGGATACTGGCGGCCGGTTTTTTTCATTCCGAATCCTTCTTTTTTCCACCTGAACGGAGAACTCTCCCATGCTGAAGATTGGCGACCAACTGCCCGCGGGCACCCTGTTCGAATACGTCGAAATCGAGGGCAACGGCTGCGCGATCGGCCCGAATGCCTTTGATGTGGCGAAGGAAACCGCAGGCAAGACGATTGCCATCTTCGCGCTGCCGGGTGCCTACACCCCGACCTGCTCCGCGCAGCACCTGCCGGGCTACATCGCCCAGGCCGAAGCGTTCAAGGCTGCGGGCGTGGACGAGGTCTGGTGCGTGTCGGTCAACGACGCCTTCGTGATGGGCGCCTGGGGCCGCGAGAACGGCGCTGCCGGCAAGGTGCGCATGATGGGCGACGGTGGCGCGCTGTTCACGCAGGCGACCGGCCTGGTGCTGGACCTGACCGCCAAGGGCTTCGGCGTGCGCTCGCAGCGCTACTCGATGCTGGTGGACAACGGCGTCGTGAAGACGCTCAACGTCGAAGGCCCGGGCAAGTTCGAGGTCAGCGACGCAGCGACGCTGCTCGCCCAGGCTCAGGGATAAAACGCCGCCAGCGTGTAGCCGGCGATCCGCGGGTTGGTGCTGGTGAATTCCAGACTCCAGTTCGCGTCGCTGGAGGCGGTCAGCATCTCCGGTTGCCGGAACTCTGCTGGCGCCAGCACCCGGCGCACGACCACGGCGCCGGACAGGTCCGTCAGGCTGAGTTCGATGTGCGGTGCGGCCACGGCGTGGCTGGCACGGTTGTGCAGCGTCACGCCCAGCAGATAGCTGTCGCTGCCCGGCGGCCGGCTGAGGGTGGTGCTCTCCACGACCAGTGCGTCGAGTTGCCGCGGAGGCTGCAGCCGACACTGCCATTGTGCGCAAGCGTGCTCCAGCAGGGTGCGCGTGGCTGGCCAGCGGGCGGCGATCAGGTCATGCCAGTGGTGGCTGGCCTGGGTCACCAGCACACCGCCCAGCAGCAGCGCGGTCAGGCCCAGCGTGGCGCGCACGATCGGCCGGTGCCAGCGTGCCTGCTGGTCTGCGCGGCGCACGAAGTCCGGCAGCGCCACGGTCTCGTGGTGTGCAGCCGTCGGGCTGCCCGGTGCTGCGTCCGCTGCTGTCGTGGGCCCGGGCGGCTCCTCGGCTGTGGTGGCGGCGTCCGGTGTGCGGGGCGCCTCCACAGGCTTGTCCTGGCTGGCTGTCTGGCTGGACGTGCGACTGGCGCTCAGGTCCAGCGTCTGTTCCAGATCGTCGACGGGCGGCGACGGCAGGGTCGCGCTCCCCGGTGGTGTCACTGCGGGCGCTTCCAGCCCAGCGTCGCCAGGTGCTTGCGCACTGGCGGGCGCGGCACCGGTGGCGACCACTGGCGCAGATGCCGGTGGTGACTCTGCCGATGGACCTGCGCGCCCGTCGGTGTCCGGCTGCGCGGGCAGATGCGGCGGTGCCGGCACGGGCGGCAGCGGCATGGGGGCCGAGGGCCAGTCCAGCGGAAGGTCGACGTCCGGCCGGCCGTCGCGCTGCAGGCGCGCTGCCGCGAAGGCGCCGAAGGCTTCGGAGCGGAATTCGAGCGTCGTCGCGGGATAGGCGGTCTCGTCGCCTGTCGGCAGGAGATCGAGATCCGGCATGTCCGGTGGCAACACCGGCAGTGCCGTGTCGGCACTCGTCGTGCGCCAGGCGCCCGGGTCCGGCTGGGTGGGGGCCATGCCCCGCTCCGGCTCCTGGACCGATGGATCCCAGGTGGCCGCACGGCGGGTGCTGATCTCGACCCGCGCGGCAGGTGGCACCCGCCGCGGTGGCGGGGAGGGAGGCAACGGGACGGGGCTCCCGGCCCCGGCGGGAGGCGTGCGGTGCTGCAGGGCCTTCTGCCGCTCGCGCAGCACCTTGCCGTCCGAGAACATGGCGGGCCGGGTTTCCAGCCAGGCGGGATCGGTCGGGTTGGTCGTGGCCGGTGTGGCGAGATCCGGCATGCCGCTCCTGCTGTCGCGCCGCGCGAGGTCGAACAACCCCTCCAGCGCGTTGAACACCTCCTGGCAGTGCCCGCAGCGGACCCAGCCCTCGGAGATCTTCAGTTGGTCCTGGACCACCCGGAACACGGTGCCGCAGGAGGGACAGGAAGTGGCCAGACTCATGCCGGAATCATGCCATCACCACCCGATTTCAGGGGCGACGCGCCGTCAGCAGCACCCAGCCATCTTCACGGTCTGCCACTTCCAGCGCGAGCCAGGGCGCATACGCGGCCTGCAGCTCCTCGATCTGGCGTTCCAGCAGGCCGGCCATCACCAGCGAGCCGCCTGGTGCGACATGGCCGCTCAGCAGTGGTGCCAGCAGCTTCAGCGGTGCGGCCAGGATGTTGGCCAGCACGACGGGGTATTGCCCCTCGGCCAGGTCCGGCAAGCCGATCCGGCGCAAGGTCACGCCATTCGCGGCTGCATTGGCCCGGCTCGACTCCACCGCGGCGAAGTCGATGTCCACTGCGTCGATGTCCCGTGCACCATGCAGACCCGCGCCGATGGCCAGGATGCCCGAGCCGCAGCCGTAGTCGAGCACGCGCGGCCACGGGTTCGCCAGATCCGCGTGGCGGGCGATCCAGCGCAGGCACATGCGGGTGGTCGGGTGCGTGCCCGTGCCGAAGGCCAGGCCCGGATCCAGCCGCATCACGCGCGTGGCGCCTTCTGGCGGCTTGTGCCACGAGGGCACGATCCAGAACTCGGACGTGATCAGCACCGGCTCGAACTGCGACTGCGTCAGACGCACCCAGTCCTGGTCCGCCACCGGGTAGAGGCCCTGGACATGCAGGTCGGTGAAGGCGCTGTCGCCATCCTCGCCATCCTGGGCCAGCAGCAGGGTGCAGGCGTCGGTCGCGGCGTCCTCGTCGTTGAACAGGGCCTTGACGATCGAACGCTGCCAGCCGCCGATGCTGGCCGACAGCGTCGCGGGCATGCCCGGCTCGCCGAAGATGGGTGCCTCGTCGGGCGTGTCGGCGTCTGCGTCCTCGACGGTGACGGCCAGCGCGTCCAGCTCCTCCATCAGCGCGTCGGACACGGCATCGACCTGGTCGGCCGGGCAGAGCAAGGTCAGCTCGATCATCCCAGCGTCTTCCGTGCGGCCAGCCAGCCTTCGAGGTAATGGATGCTCGTGCCGCCCTGCACGAACGCCGCGTCGGCCATCAGTTGCCGGTGCAGCGGGATGTTGGTCTGGATGCCCTCGACCAGCATCTCGCTCAGCGCGCTGCGCATGCGGGCCAGCGCCTGGTCGCGCGTGTCGGCGTGGACGATGATCTTGCCGATCATCGAGTCGTAGTTTGACGGCACGAAGTAGTTGCTGTAGGCGTGCGAGTCGACCCGCACGCCCGGTCCGCCCGGCGGATGCCACATCGTGATGCGGCCCGGCGACGGCGTGAACCTGAACGGGTCTTCGGCGTTGATGCGGCACTCGATGGCGTGGCCGCGCTGGCCGAGCTGCTTCTGCGTGAAAGGCAGCTCCTCGCCGGCGGCGATGCGGATCTGCTGCTGCACGATGTCCACGCCCGTCACCAGCTCGGTCACCGGGTGCTCGACCTGCACGCGGGTGTTCATCTCGATGAAGAAGAACTCGCCGTTCTCGTACAGGAACTCGAAGGTGCCCGCCCCGCGGTAGTTGATCTTGCGGCAGGCCGCGGCGCAGCGCTCGCCGATCTTCTCGATCACCTTGCGCGGGATGCCCGGCGCGGGCGCTTCCTCGATGATCTTCTGGTGGCGGCGCTGCATGGAGCAGTCGCGCTCGCCCAGCCAGACGGCGTGGCCGTGCTGGTCGGCCAGGACCTGGATCTCGATGTGGCGCGGGTTCTCGAGATACTTCTCCATGTAGACGGCCGGGTTGTTGAAGGCCGCGCCGGCTTCCGCCTTGGTCGTCTCCACGGCGTGCAGCAGCGTCGCCTCGGAATGCACCACGCGCATGCCCCGCCCGCCGCCGCCGCCCGCCGCCTTGATGATCACCGGATAGCCGGTCTCGCGGCCCATGCGGATGATCTCCTTCGGGTCGTCGGGCAGCTCGCCCACCGAGCCGGGCACCGTCGGCACCCCGGCCTTGACCATCGCGTCCTTGGCCGAGACCTTGTCGCCCATCAGGCGGATCGACTCCGGCCGCGGGCCGATGAAGGCGAAGCCGCTCTTCTCGACGCGCTCGGCGAAGTCGGCGTTCTCCGACAGGAAGCCGTAGCCGGGGTGGATCGCCTCGGCGTCCGTCACCTCGGCGGCCGAGATGATGGCGGGCATGTGCAGATAGCTCTTCTGCGACGGGGCGGGGCCGATGCAGACGGCTTCGTCGGCGAGCTTGACGTACTTGGCGTCGCGGTCCGCTTCGGAATACACCACCACCGCCTGGATGCCCATCTCGCGGCACGCCCGCTGGATGCGCAGCGCGATCTCGCCGCGGTTGGCGATCAGGATCTTCTTGAACATGATGGCGCGGGCCTTATTCGATGATGAACAGCGGCTGTCCGTACTCGACGGCCTGGCCGTTCTCGACGAACACCTTGGTGACCGTGCCGTCCACGTCGGACTCGATCTCGTTCATGATCTTCATGGCTTCGATGATGCACACCGACTGGCCCTTCTTGATGACCGTGCCGACGTCGGCCAGCGCCTTGGCGCCGGGGTTGGAGGCGCGGTAGAAGGTGCCGACCATCGGCGACTTGACGACGTGGCCGGTGATGGCCTCGGCCACCGGGGCGGCTGGTGCAGCGGCGGCGGCCACCGGTGCAGCGGCGGGCATCTGCGCCATCGGCTGACCGGGGTAGTGCGCGGCCATCACCATGGCGGGGGCCGTACTTTGCTTGACGATGCGCACCTTGCCGTCGGCTTCGGTGATCTCCAGTTCGGAGACGTTGGATTCCGACACCAGATCGATCAGGGTCTTCAGCTTGCGAAGGTCCATGGGGGCTCCGTGATATTCGGGTTGCAGTGAGCGGGGCAGTCGGATGCGTGTCCCGCTGTCCGGCGGCGGCCCTGTTGCGTCGGTTCGCATGCAGGACTCGCGTCAGATAGGTCGTGTTGCAGCGGGTTTGTCAGCCAGAAACCAGACTTTACGCGCTTTTCAGTTCCATTCGATGACGGTCTTCACAAATCGAGACCCGGCCGGCGAGGTCCGCGATGATGCCACGGGCCGAGGTCCATGCAAGAACCAAACCGTTCATCCTGTGGTGCCGGTGCCTGTGGCGCCGACCCACTCTTGCAGTTCTCTCAGATTGGTCTCGCCCAGCTTGCGGTGGAGCACCTGACCGTCCGGGCCCAGCACCACGGTATAGGGCAGCCCCCCGGTCGTGTTCCCCAGCTGGCGCGCCAGTTCGGTGCCTCCGAGGCCGGCCAGTCCGATCGGAAACTCCACGGGCGTCTTCACCAGGAACTCGCGCACGGGTGTGGGACCATCCACCGCCAGCCCGATGACCCGCCAGCCAGCCTGCCCGCGTGCGGCCTGGGCACGGGCGAAGGTGTCGAGCACCGGCATTTCCCTGACGCAGGGCGGGCACCACGTGGCCCAGAAATTGATCAGCAACGGCCGACCGCGCAGATTTGCCAGCGCCAGCGTGCCGCCGTCCGGTCGGTCGAAGCGCAGCGACCACGGATCCTCCGCGCCGCTGCCCGCGGCCTCCGGCGTGACGGCGGCCGTCTGCGCGTGGGGGGCTGCGGCCGTGCGCTGCCGGGTCCACCAGCCGGCGCCACCGGCCATCGCCGCCACGCCGGCGCTCCACCCGATCCAGTTTCTGCGGTTCATGGGGTGTCCTCCTTGGTCATCAGGCGGCGCAGGCCGGCCAGGTCACCGCGCTGCGTGCGGCCCTGTGCGTCGGCCTTGAGGGCGCCTCGCAGGTCGTCATGGTCCAGGATGGCGAGGAACACCGTCACCGGTTCGCCCAGCGCGTCGCAGCGCTGCGCCAGGCTCAGCACATCGACCGGCTGGTGGCGCGGCCCGTTGACGCTGCCCACGTCGTAGTCCACGCCCTGGTTGATCAGCGCCAGCTCGGCCGACTTGCAGTCGTCGCAGTAGAGCTGCAGGTGGACGGCGGACAGCCGGGTGGCGGTGCCGCGCCAGACGGCGCCGGTCAGGTGCGGGCGGAATTCGGCCAGCCGCTCCATCCACAGCGCGGCCACGTTGCGCAGTGCGGCCAGCTCGGCCGGCTGCGTGTCGGCGCAGAACACCGCCAGGTACGCGCGCACGGCGTCCTCCACCGTGTCGTTGTCCGGCATGTGCGCGCTGCGCGAGGCGCCACGGCCCAGGTCGCGGGCAGCGCGGCGCTTGGCGGGGCCGTATTCCAGGCCTTCCTCGACCACCAGCCGGGCGGCACTGGCGGCAATCTCTTCGGTCAGGGTGTTGTAGGCAGTCATGGCAGTGGAACGGCCCCCATGCGCGCGGTGATCGTCGCGGCGCGGCCGACGAGGTAAGGCGAGCCGGGGCGTTGCTCGAAGCGCTTGGGCGCCGGCAGCATCACCGCCAGCCGCGCCGCTTGCGCCGGGGCGAGCCGGGCGGCGTCGACGTGGAAGTAGTGCCCGGCTGCGGCCTGCGCGCCGAAGACGCCTTCGCCCCACTCGACGTTGTTGAGGTAGATCTCCAGGATGCGCCCCTTGTCCAGCAGGCCTTCGAGCATGAAGGTGATCAGGAACTCCTGGCCCTTGCGTGCGGCGGTGCGCTCGCCCGAGAGGAAGAGGTTCTTGGCGAGCTGCTGGCTGATGGTGGAGCCGCCGACCACCTTGGGCTCGACCCGGCGCAGCGGCGTGGCCAGCGGCTTGCCGCGGCTGGCCGCCTTCTGCTCGCGCTGCTCGATCAGCTCGTTGCGCTTCACCGCCGTGGCTTCGGCGCGCTGGTTGCGCTCCCAGGCCTTTTCCAGCGCATCCCATTCGACGCCGCTGTGCTCGGTGAAGCCGGCGTCCTCGCTGGCGATCACGGCGCGCTGCAGCTGCGGGCCGAGCTGCTCGCGGTCCCGCCATGCCTGGCTCCACGGCACCTGGCCCTGTTCCGTGGCCAGGCGCCAGATCTCGCTGCGCTGGAAGGGCGTCGACTGCGGATCGACCACCACCATCAGCGCGATGCGCAGCACGAAGTAGAGCTGCAGCGCCACGGCGCTCAGCAGCAGCAGCGCCAGCAGCCGCCAGAGGTGGCTGCGCCAGAGCGGGGCCGTGGTCGCCATCGCGGGCTCAGCGGACGCCGTCGACCTGCGCCCGCAGCGCCGCCAGCACCGGCGCGGTGTCCGGCCGCACGCCACGCCAGGCGAAGAACGCCTCGGCCGCCTGCTCGACCAGCATGCCCAGCCCGTCGCGGCCGGTGGCGCCATGCTGCGCGGCCCAGTCGAGGAAGGGGCGTGCACCCGCGCCGTACATCATGTCCACCGCCAGTCCGCCCGCCCGCAGCACGCTGGCCGGCACCGGCACACCCGCACCCGCGAGGCTGCTGGCTGTGCCGTTGATGACGATGTCGAAGGCCGTACCCGGCGCGTCCGGCGGCGCGGCGCTCAGCGCGACGCCGTGGTCGCGCGCCAGACCGGCGTGGCGGTCGACCAGCGCCTGCGCCTTGTCCGCGGTGCGGTTGGCGACGACCAGCGCGCTGGGGCCGGCCTCGATCAGCGGCCCGAGCACGCCCGCCGCCGCGCCGCCCGCACCGATCAGCAGCACGCGCCGGCCCGCCAGCGCGACGCCGGCGTGGACCGTGATGTCGCGCACCAGCCCGATGCCGTCGGTGTTGTCGCACCACCAGCCTTCGGCATCGAAGCGCAGCGTGTTGGCGGCCTCGGCGCGCTGGGCGCGCGGCGTGCGGCGTGTGGCGAGTTGCCAGGCTTCGAACTTGAACGGCACGGTGACGTTGCAGCCGTGCGCGCCGTCCGCGGCGAACTGGCGCACCGTCGCGGGAAAGCCGTCGAGCGGGCTCAGCAGCCGGGTGTAGTCGATCGACTGGCCGGTCTGGGCCGCGAAGCGGGCCTGGATGTCGGGGGAGCGGCTGTGCTCCACGGGGTGGCCGATCACGGCGTAGCGGTCCATGGCAGGCGTGGGAAAAGTGAAACGGTGGGTGGGGTGTCCGGGGCGCTCACTGCGCGGGGGCATTCTTGGGCGTGGCGTCCTCGACCGAGGCCTGCACGCCCTGGTCCCGCGTGAAACGGAAGCGCGACACGAACACCAGCCGGTCGAACTGGCTGCGCATGGCCGGCGTGAAGTGGCCGTACGGTGCCGCGCCGCGCACGATGGACTGCGCCTTGCGGTCGAGCGCGCGGTTGCCCGAGGTCTTGATCACCTCGGCCTCGACGACGCGGCCCAGGCTGTCGACCTCCATCAGCATGCTGAGTTCGCCGTAGAGCTTGGCGCCTTCGGCTTCGGGGAAGTTGCGGGTGCCGATGTCCTCGATGCGGCGGCGCAGCGCGTCGTAGTAGACCGCGTGCACGCCTTCGCGCGCCGCGGGGCTGACGTAGCGGCGGCGCGGGCGGGCGTTCTCGTCGTTGATGCGCTTCTCGATCTGCGCGAGCTGGTCGATGAGCTGGCGGCGGTGCTCCTCCTCGGCACGGGCGGCGGACGGGGTGTTGTTGGCCGCCGGCACGGGCTCGAGGGTGTTGAGCTTGGCCAGCTCGCGCTTGATCTGGGTGAGCAGCTGCGTCTGCAGGGCCTGCATCTGCTCGATCTGGCGCGTGGCGTCGTCGATGGCGTTGCCGGCCTGGTCGGCGGGCGAGGGCGGCAGCGGCGAGGTGGCGACGCCCTGGTCCGCGTCGCCGCCGCCGGTCAGGTTGCGCTGGGCGATGACCTGCGCCTTGGTGGGGGGCTCGGCCGAGCTGGCATTGACCAGCACCACCTCCAGCGGCGTGTCCTGCAGGACCCGGTCGAAGGCCTGCGGATCCACCACCCGCACCATCAGCACCGCCGCGTGCAGGCCGACCGACAGGAGCAGTGCGGTCTGGAGGGTCGAGAGTTGCTTGAGACGCTGCATCGTGGAACGGCTGGTCGGACGAGGATCAGGAGGCCGATGGTACGGGCGCTGCCGTGTCGGCGGGCGCATCGGCGTCGTGCACGTCGATGGCCAGCGCCAGCCCGGTCGCGGCGGCCTCGGCGCCTTCCTCGGCATCGTCTTCGAGCACGGCGTCGTCATCGCTGCGGGTCGGGTCATCCAGCCGGGTGAGCACGCTGCCGCCGACGTCCAGCGTCAGCAGATCCGGCTCGCCCAGCCGCACACGGACCCGCGCACCGCGCGGCATCGCGTCCGCCCCGGCGGCGCGCAGCACCAGCGGCAGCGTGTCGGCGCGCACCAGCCCGTCCTTCATCACCGCGCAGTCGAGTTCGGTGACACCGTTCTGGGTCAGCCAGCGCAGCGTCCAGAAGCGCTCGATGGCGTTCTGGAAGCCGTTGTAGGCCGCGTACGCGGTGTCGAAGCCGGAGATGATCGCCATCAGCATCATGTCCTTGGGCTTGAACGGCGCGACCAGCGCGGCGGTGCGGCCGTGGCGGGCGCAGGCAATGATCTGCCACTGGTTCACCAGGTCCACGTAGCGCCGCAGCGGCGAGGTGGCCCAGGTGTAGTGCGCCACCCCCATGCCGGCGTGCGGCTGCGCGCGGGTCGACATGCGCACCTTGACGCCCGGCGCCATGCTCGCCTGGCTGCGGTAGATGCCCGGCACGCCCAGCTCGGCCAGCCATCCGCCCCAGGTGTTGTTGGCCAGGATCATGGCCTCGGCGACGATGGTGTCCAGCGGCGCGCCGCGGCGGCGTTCGCTGATCTGCACCGTCTCGTGGCCGCTCGGTGGCTCCACCGGCGACTGGCCGGCCGCGTCGACGAGGCGGAAGTTGTAGTCCGGCCGGTTGAAGTTCTCCGGCTTGCCGCGCACGACCTCGCGCAGCGCCTTCAGGTGCCTGGCCAGCCGGAAACCGAAGGACAGCTCGGCCGCGAACGGGAAATCCGCCGGCGCCGCGCCCGTCAGCGCCGCCTCGGTCACCACCGCGTCGAGCTTGTCGTGGCGCAGGTTGGCGGCGATCGGCACGCGCTCCAGCTTCGTCTCGCTGGACTTCACTTCGAGCGTGGCCTCGTCCATCGTCACGTACAGCGACACGGCCGGGCAGTCGCGGCCTTCCTGCAGCGTGTAGGCCTGCACCACGTCGTCCGGCAGCATGGTCAGCTTCCAGCCCGGCATGTAGACGGTGGAGAGCCGGTCGCGCGCCACCTTGTCGATGGGCGAATCGGGGGCGATGGCCAGCGCGGGCGCGGCGATGTGCACGCCGAAGACGACGGTGCCCGTGCCCAGACCCTGCACCGACAGCGCGTCGTCGATCTCGGTCGTGGCCGAGTCGTCCACCGAGAAGGCGCGCACGGGGGCCAGCGGCAGCTCGTCCTTGATGGCCGGCGCCGTGAGCGCGGCGGGGAAGTTCGTGCCCTTGGGGAAGGTCTCGAACAGGAAGCGCCGCCAGTGGAACTGGTAGGGGCTGTCGATGGCGCCGCAGTCCAGCAGCAGGTCGAGCGGTGCGCGCTGGGCGCGCTTGGCCGCTTCGACCACGGCCTTGTATTCCGGCCCGTTCTTGTCCGGCTTGAACAGGATCTTGTACAGCTCGCTGCGCACCGGCGCCGGGCACTGGCCGGCGATCAGCGCGGTGGTCCAGACCTCGATCTGCGCGGCGACCTGCGCCTTCTTCTCGATGGCGGCCAGCGCGGCCTTGACGATGTCCTCGGGCGCCTTGCGGAACATGCCGCGGCCCATGCGGCGGAAGTAGTGCGGCGCGTGGAACAGCTTGAACAGCGCGGCGGCCTGCTGGATCGGGCCGGCCTTGGCGTCGAAGTAGTCGCGCGCCAGATCGGCGAAGGCGAACTCGTCCTCGGGCGCGAATTCCCACGCCAGCTCCAGCTCGATCTCCTCGGCCAGGCGCTGACCCTCGGCGATCAGCTCGGCGGGCGAGGGTTTCTCGAACTTGAGCAGCACATTGGCGGCCTTGACCTTGACACGCTTGCCGGAGTCCAGCTCGATCTGCATCGAGCTTTCGGCTTCCGACATCACGCGTCCGGCGAGGAATTTTCCGGCGTCTTCGAAGAGGGCATTCATAGGCGGGGGATTGTCGCCGATGGCGCCGCTCCATCCGCTTCTGCGCGTGTCGAGAGTGGCATGCCCACGGTCTGCCGATCCGCCCCGCTGGATACCACGCCGCGCTCTCGGGCCGCCGGATCGCAATGCGCTGGCTGCTTTTCGTGTTTTGTTTGTGGCTGCGGGGTGATTTTTTAATCGCAAATACAAAGAAAGTTCAAGGCCTGCGGCCTGGAGCGAAAGGGTGCGTTTTCGATAATCGGGTTCATGAATCCCGGTTTCGAAAAAGGACAATCGTGCAGACGCAGATGCTGAAGAGCTCCCCGGCGAGCTTGCTCGCACGCCGCCGGATCGGCTGGCTCACCACCGCTGGTGCTGCGGCACTGCTGGCCGCCTGCGGCGGTGGCGCGGACACCCCCACCGCCCAGGCGGATTCGACCACCGCCAGCACCCCGGGCGTGCGCGCCCTGGCGGTGGCGACGGACCCGATGGCGACCGCGCTGGGCACCGGCAATGCGTCTGGCGTCACGCTGGCCACGGTCATGGCGGCGACCAAGACCCTGCTGAGCAGCCAGCAGACCGGCTACGCCAGCCTCAAGCAGTCCCTGTTCGGCCTGAACGCCGACGGCACTGCCAACGCCACCAGCCTGACCAGCCTCGACTGGGATCCGTCGCACGATTCGTCGTACTTCACGCTGCTCGACAGCATCCAGAACAAGGCCATCCTGCCCAGCAACTGGAGCTATGGCAGCGGCAACGCCGGCACCAGCACCACGCTGGCGGTCGCCGGCACCAACGCCGCCGGCAATGCCCGCTACGCCGCGTTCGGGGGCAACCCGCTCGGCGTCCCCGGCAATGCGTCGATGGACAAGCTGATGATGAACACGGTGGCGTGGCTGACCAGGCGCACCACGTTCACCAACCTGAAGATCGTCACCGCCCACCTGCCCGGCACCGAGACCTACTGGTTCCCGCACGAGACCAGGACCCGCGCCTGGTTCGCCGCCAAGTACCCCGGCGTTGCCATCAACGGCGTGACCACTGGCGCCGCCACCCAGGCCGACAACCGCTGCGACGGCGACAAGCTCGACGCCTGCCTGCAAGGGGTCGACCTGCTCGTCATCGGCCGCGAACAGGGCCCGAACGCCTACAACGGCGCCACCGTCATGCAGGCCGTGCTCAACGCCCAGAGCCGCGGCATCCCCGTGCTCTACCTGCACCACTACCGCGACACCAACGACCTGGCCGCGCGCATGCTCGACTACTTCGGGCTGGGCCAGGTCAACAACTACTGGTCGCAGAACGGCCTCAAGGGCTTCAACCCGGCGACGCTGCCGGCCATGCCGAACAACCTGGCCAACGTGCAGGCGCTGGTGAACCGGCTCGACACGGGCACCTTCACCTCCACCTGGAGCGGCTGCACCACCTCGGGCCGCATCAGCTGCTCGGGGGACGCGACCTACATGGCGCAGTTCGGCACCCCCGCCGAGGCGATCCGCACCGCGCTGCGGGCGCTGGACGCCAATGGCACGGCCATCTTCTCGCGCACCGGCTACACGCTGGAGAAGATGCTGGTGCTGCTGGGCGACAAGTACCGCGAGACGGTGGTCTATCCGCTCAACAAGGCCACCAGCGGCGCCGCGTTCTACCGCGCCTACTTCTCCGACATGGCGGCCTACCTGCACCGGCCGTATGCCGCCGTCGCGCAGAACCTGGGCAACTACTCGAACCTGATCCCGGCCTCGACCGCCGCGCTGACCCGCACGGCCACGGTGACCCCGCCGCTGACCGGCACCCGTGACTACATGACCGGCCTGTACGTGATGCCGGGTCGCACGGTCACGCTGACCCGCACCGATGCCGGCACGGGCACCGTGCAGTTCGGCATCCACATGCTGCGCGACACGACCTGGGTCTTCAACCAGCCCACCGGACTGGACCGCCCGACGCAGATCACCGCCCCTCGCTCGGCGCTGAAGGCGGGCCAGACGGTCACGATCACCAGCCCCTACGGCGGCCCGCTGTTCCTGCACGTCGATGCAGTGACCGGCACGGTGCCCGCGGTGTCCGTGCAGGTCACCGGCGTGACCACCCACCCGGTGCTGCGCAACGCCAATGACGCTGCCCAGGTCACCGCCTTCAACACCGAACTCGGCACGACGCCCACCAACTGGGTCGGCATCACCACCGACACGCTGACGCTGCACTCGACGCTGGCCAACTTCAAGGCGAGCATGGCCAGCTACGGCGGCAACCTGTCGAAGCTGGTCGGCGACACCTGGACCTACACGATCAAGGACACCTACGAACTCGCCGGCTTCAACGCGGTGACCGCCGGCCAGTACGTGCTGGCGCCGGCCGTGACCAGCTTCTGCGCGCTCAAGGGCTGGGACTGCACCGGCACGCAGCACCGCCGCGACGTCATGCAGCACGTCATCAGCGACGTGCACGCGGCCTGCGGCAATGGCTGCAGCGGCAACCCGTACGACCAGGACTGGGCCTTCACGCCGCTGGGCTGGGGCGAGACGCACGAGATCGGCCACAACCTGCAGCGCGGCCGGCTCAACATCTACGCGGGCCAGTCGGGCGAGGTGTCGAACAACATCTTCCCGGTGCACAAGCACGTCCAGTACAACCTGTCGCCGGCCGGTGTGGCCACGCCGCTGGTGGACCGCGCCGGCACGGGCCTGGTGGTGTTCAACCTGCTCAAGACCGCGCTGGGCACGGCAACGCCGACGACCACCGCCTACAACAGCATCTGGTCGAACACCGCCTACGCCGCCAACAACTCGGAGCGGGTGATGTTCTACCGGCAGCTGGTCGAGCACGCGCGCTACTACAACGCGAACCTGGGCGACGGCTGGTCGCTGATGACGCTGGCCTACCTGCTGGACCGCAACCTCGATGCCAGCCAGGCCACCTGGGCGGCTTCGGCGGCGAAGTTCGGCTTCGGCACCTATGCCGCGGCCTATCCGTCGGCGATGAACGGCAACGACTACCTGCTGATCGCCAGCTCGTTCATCATTGGCCGCGACATGCGCCCGATGTTCGACCTGTGGGGCGTGACGTACTCGGCCGCGGCCAGCGCGCAGGTGGCCGCCTACGGCTACACACCGTCCGCCAGACTGCTGTTCCCGATGACCCAGGTCAGCCAGGTGCCGGCCAAGGTCGGCGCGCCGATCGTGATGAGCACGACGGCGGTCTACCCGGCTGGCTACTGAACCGGAAGGGCGGGTTGGCGGTTCAGACCGTCAGCCCGCCCGCCACTTCCAGCACGGCCCCGTTGACATAGCTCGCCTCGTCGCTCGCCAGGAAGGCGTAGACGTTGGCGATCTCCTCCGCTTTGCCCAGGCGGCGCAGCGGTACCTCGGCGCGCATCCCGTCGAGCACCTTGTCGGGGATGGTCGAGAGGATGGGCGTCTCGATGAAGCCCGGCGCCACCGCGTTGACGCGGATGCCCTTGGGCCCGAGTTCGCGGCTCCAGGTCTTGGTGAAGCCGATGACGCCGAACTTGCTGGCGGCGTAGTTGGTCTGGCCGAAGTTGCCGTAGATGCCGACCACCGAGCTGGCGTTCAGGATCACGCCCGCGCCTTGCTCCACCATCGTGTCCGCCACCGCCTGCGCGCAGTGGAAGACGGCGCGCAGGTTGACGTCGATCACCGCGTCGAACTGCTCGATCGTCATCTTCTGCAGCCGCGCGTCGCGGGTGATGCCGGCGTTGTTGACCAGCACGTCGATGCGGCCGAACTGCGCCTTCACTGCGGCCACCATCGCATCGACCGCGGCCCGGTTGGTGACGTTGACGGCGAAGCCCGCCGCCTGCGCACCCGCCTCGCGGCACTGCGCGACCGCGGCGTCCACCGCCTCGGATTGCATGTCGCAGACGATGACGATGGCGCCTTCGCGGGCGAACTTCAGCGCGGTGGCCAGGCCGATGCCCTGGGCGGCGCCGGTGATGATCGAAACCTTGTTCTGCAGTCGCATGGTCTAGTCTCTCTCGTGGTCGGGGACGTTCGGGGTGGTGCGGGAATCAATCCAGCGCCAGGAAACGGCACATGGCCGGCAGGTGGGCGTCGAAGTCGCTCAGGGCGTGGTCGCCGCCTTCCAGCAGATATAACGAAGCAGCCCGGTAGCGGGCCGACATCTCGCGCCAGTCCAGCACCTCGTCGCCCTTGGCAATCCAGGCCTGGTAGCGCGCGGGGTCGCGCAGCGCCCCTGGTGCCATGGCCCGCAGCTCGTCCACGAATTCGGCGCGGAAGAAGAAGCGGTCGGCCGGATCGTGCCACGCGGTCAGCTCGCCGATGTACTTCGCCAGGTCACGGGCCGGCTCGACGGCCGGGTTGATCAGCACGGCGCGGCCCCCCTGCGCCTCGGTGACCCCGGTGGCGTAGAAGCCGCCCAGCGAGCTGCCCATCACGGCGCGGGTGTCGGCCGGCCAGTCGCGGGTGCCGGCCTCGATCAGCGCCATGGCCTCGGCCGGCGAGGGCGGCAGTTGCGGGCACCACCAGGTCAGGTCGGGCCGGTGCGCCGCGACCCAGGCCGCCATCTTCTGCGCCTTCATCGACTGCGGCGAGGAGCGGAAGCCGTGGAGGTAGAGGAGATGGGTGGTGCGGGGCATGGCGGGATTCATGCTGTCACGCCTTCTTCGCCAGCGCCTCCAGCAGCTTCGCGTGCACGCCGCCGAAGCCCCCGTTGCTCATGCACAGCACCTGGTCCCCCGGCCGCGACAGCCGCACGACGGCGTCCACCAGCTCGGGAATCGTGTCGCAGACCCGCACCTGCTTGCCCATCGGCGACAGCGCCTCGCGGGCGTCCCAGCCCAGGCCGGCGCTGTGGCAGAAGGACAGATCGGCCTCCTCCAGCGCCCACGGCAGTTGCGACTTCATCGCGCCGAGCTTCATCGTGTTGGAGCGCGGCTCGAACACCGCCAGGATGCGCGCCGTGTCGCCGATGCGCCGGCGCAGGCCGTCGACGGTGGTGCGGATCGCCGTCGGGTGGTGCGCGAAGTCGTCGTAGACCTTCACGCCGCCGGCCTCGCCGCGCAGCTCCATGCGGCGGCGGACGTTCTCGAAGCGCCCCAGCGCGTCGGCGGCCACGGCCGGGCTGACGCCCACATGCTCGGCCGCACCGATGGCGGCGAGCGCGTTGAGCTGGTTGTGCTCGCCCAGCAGCGGCCACTCCACGCGGCCGACCTTCATGCTGCCGCGCAGCACGTCGAAGGCGTGCGGCTCGCCCCGCGAACGCAGCGCGCCGGGTTCCTCCTTGCGGGCACCGAAGAACTGCACCGGCGTCCAGCAGCCGCGCGCGAGCACCGTCTTCAGCGCGTCCTCGCGGATGTTGACGACCAGTCGCCCCTGCGACGGCACCGTGCGCACGAGGTGGTGGAACTGCGTCTCGATGGCGGCCAGGTCCGGGAAGATGTCGGCGTGGTCGTATTCGAGGTTGTTGAGGATGGCGGTGCGCGGGCGGTAGTGGACGAACTTGCTGCGCTTGTCGAAGAAGGCGGTGTCGTACTCGTCCGCCTCGATCACGAAGGGCGCGCCCGGCGCCACGCGGCCGAGCCGGGCCGAGACGCCGAAGTTCTGCGGCACGCCACCGACCAGGAAACCCGGCTCCAGCCCGGCGGCTTCGAGGATCCACGCCAGCATCGAGGTCGTCGTGGTCTTGCCGTGCGTGCCGGCCACCGCCAGCACATGCCGGCCCTGCAGCACGTTCTCGGCCAGCCACTGCGGGCCGCTCGTGTAGGGCAGGCCGGCGTCGAGGATGGCCTCCATCAGCGCATTGCCGCGGCTGACGACGTTGCCGACGACGTAGAGGTCGGGTTGCAGCGCCAGCTGGTCGGGCGAGAAGCCTTCGATCAGGTCGATGCCGAGGGCGCGGAGCTGGTCGCTCATCGGCGGGTAGACATTGGCGTCGCAGCCGGTGACGCGGTGGCCGGCTTCGCGGGCCAGTGCGGCGACACCACCCATGAAGGTGCCGCAGATGCCGAGGATGTGGATGTGCATGGGCGGCCATTCTAGGAGCGCACCGGTGCCGTGATCACGCGGACGCGCCCTAGACTGGGCGGACAGTTTGAAAGGATCTGTTCATGCGCATCGGACTCCTCACCGGCGGCGGCGACTGCCCCGGCCTCAACGCGGTGCTGCGCGCCGTCACCAAGTCGCTGATCCGCCAGTGCGGCGCCGAGGTGATCGGCATCGAGGACGGTTTCCTCGGCCTGATCGAGCGCCGCGTGCGCCCGCTGGGCTGGGACGACGTGAGCGGCATCCTCGCCATCGGCGGCACCATCCTCGGCACCAGCAACACCGCCAGCCCCTTCGCCTGGCGTGGTGCCGATGTGTCGGCTGATGTGGTCGCCTACCAGCGCGAACTCGGCCTGGACGCGCTGGTCGCCATCGGCGGCGACGGGACGATGACGATCGCCGCGCGACTCGGCGCGGTCGGCGGCGTGCCGATGGTGGGCGTGCCCAAGACGATCGACAACGACATCGCCGGCTGCGAGCGCAGCTTCGGCTTCGACACGGCGGTCGCCACCGTCACCGACGCTCTGGAGCGCGTGCAGACCACCGGCCAGAGCCACGGCCGCATGATGATCGTCGAGACCATGGGCCGCTACGCCGGCTGGATCGCGCTGGAGGCGGGCATCGCGGGGGCGGCCGACGTGATCCTGCTGCCGGAGATCGACTACGACGTGGCCCGTATCGCCGAGGTCTGCCGCGCCCGCAGCGCCCGCCGGCGCGCGACGCTGGTCTGCATCGCCGAAGGGGCCAAGCCGGCCGGCGGCGCGATGACGGTGGAGCGCACCGTCGCCGGCAGCCCCGACCCGGTCCGCCTCGGCGGTGTCGCCCACGCGCTGCGGGCGCAATTGCAGCCGCTGCTGACCAGCGAGGTGCGCGCGACGGTGCTGGGCCATGTGCAGCGCGGCGGCAGTCCGACGCCGTTCGACCGCGTGCTGGCGACGCAGTACGGCAACGAGGCGGCGCGGCTGCTGCGGCGCGGCGAGTTCGGGCGGATGGTGACGCTGCAGGGCGGGTGTCTGCGCAGCGTGGCGCTGGCGTCGGTGGCGGAGCAGAACCGGTGTGTGCCGGCGGACCATGCCTTGCTGGCGTGTGCGCGGGAGATCGGGGTGTGTCTGGGGGATGCGGGCTGAGCGGTGGGGCGGGTTGGCTGCTCGGCTGCAGTCTCAGGCTGGCGCTGCCCACGGGTTGAACACCGCCACATGCGCCTGCTCGAAATCGACCGTGTTGCGCGTCACCACGGTCAGTCCGTGGCACAGGCCGGTGGCGGCGATGATCAGATCGGGCTGCGAAAAGGTGTGCCCTATGCGGCGCCCTTCATCGACCAGCAGGCGCCAGCGCAGCATCACGTCCTCTGACACCTCCAGCGTCCGGTGCTCGAACATCGGGCGGACGCGGTGGGTCAGCCAGTCGTGCAGTTCGGCGCGGCGCACCGGGTCGGCGACGCGCTCGATGCCGTAGCGGATCTCGGCCAGTGTGACCGTGCTGACGTACAGATCGTCCAGCGGCAGCGAGGCGACGAATCCGACCACGCGGGCGTCCGGGCGCGGGCGGCGCAGTTCGGACAGCACGTTGGTGTCGATCAGCCAGCCGCCGCTCACAGATCGACCTCCCGCACGGGCATTTCGATGCCGCGGGGTGGCGCGATGTCGATGTCCTGGTGGGGGGACGCCTGCAGGGCCTCGACGAGCAGTTGGCCGGTGCGGGCGCCGGTCAGGCGTCGGTAGGCGTCGGCATCGACCACGACGACGGCATCACGGCCATGCAGCGTCACGTGCTGCGGCCCCTCGCTGCGGGCGTGGCGGACGAGTTCGCTGAAGCGGGCCTTGGCGTCTTGCAGGGGCCAGGAGGCGGTGCTTGGGGCGGTGAAACTGGTCATGCTGACTAGAATAAGGGTGATGTGACCAGAATTCAAGTCGGCGGCGTGCGTCAGCGCAAAAAGATCCGCTCCAGCGTCGCGGGAATCATGGCGTTGCCAGCATCTCTGATGGAGGCATTCCTTGCCGCCAGTTCAGTAATTTGATTCAACAAGGCTTCAAAATACTTTTGATGCTCTGCACTTGGGATGGGGACTTTAATCGCCATCAATTTCTCCAGGCCCAGCGTCCTGTTCCGTCCAGCTCCGCCGGGAGAGGCTTCGCGTATCTGCGCCAAGCCTTTTTCGGTGAGGAAATAGTAGCGCAGAAAACGGGCGCTTGTGATCTCTTCGTTGGTGCGGCATGTAATGAATCGGTGTGAGCCGAATCGTCCGTTGTCTTCGGGGCCTGCAATCGCAATTGCTCCTTCCCATGCGAATACGTTGGAGAAGATGAGGTCGCCTGCTTCTATTCGATAGAGCTTTTTTGCACCGGCTTCAGTTCCCGAGAGTGCGGGTTTGTGGAATGTTCCCTTTCCGAATGACCGAACGCCAAGTTCTGGATATTGATCGGTCAACTCGATGATGGCTGGCCGGCGAATGATGGGTGCAATTTCTGCGAGTGGCTTGACTGGTGCAGCTTGGATAATTTTTGAGAATCGTTCGGCCAGCAGGCTGTTTGCATCCGCTTCGATCGCAGCAAGGTGTTCGTTGAGTTGCCGGTTTTTGTCTGCCAGTCCGTCAAAGTGGCTGACGATCCGTTCTTGTTCGCTGATGGGTGGCAGTGGAATAGCATGTGTCAGCATTTGCGCGGGTTGTACCCGCACCCGCCGGGAGCCAACCCCTTTGCTTCCGATGGCGACTTCCTGCCAGACGCGGGGTAGCTGAAAATACAGCTTCAAGAAACGCGCATTCAGCCTCCGGGTATCAATTTGGAAGCTGGGGTACTCGTTCGAGACGAAATAACCATCGAATACGTCATCAACCAAGCCATATGCACCTTCGAATGCAAATAGCCGGCTGAAGACAAAATTTCCCGCGCGTACACGGCGAAGTGAAGGTGCGCTGGTTTTTGCGCCGCTGATGGGCGGTTTTTCGAACAGCCCACGCCCGAAGCTGTACATGCCGAAATTCGGATACTCACTGCCTTGCTGCACTGGGACAGTTTCATCGGCTGGCGTCAACAGTTCGCGCAATGCGACGGTGGGCCACTTGCTCATGCTGTCGCTCCACCCACCAGCGCCTCGATTTCAGCCAGCAGCCGGACCATTTCCTTTTCGTGTTCACGCATCCGCGCCATCAATACCGCCGGTTCTTCATGCACCAGCTCGGCCTTGGTGTGCGGGTTCTTCATGTCGAGGTTGAACACCGGGAAATACAGCGCGTCGCCTTCGGATTTCGCGGCGCGGGCGGCTGATTCGTGGTCGGCTTGCTGCGCTTTCAGGGTGCGGATGCGGTCCTGGAAGGTGCTCTTGCCGTCGCCGATCGCCTGCCCCATGCGCAATTCCTGCTCCCGCAGGAGCACATTGAGCTTGAGCGCCTCGGCCCGACTCGCCGCTTCCCGCTGCCAGTGCGGCTCGGCCAGCGCCCGCGCCGCCGCCAGCTTCGCCGCGAAATCGAGCCGCCACGCCTGCGGCCCTTCCTCGCGCTGTGACCACCACGCCAATGCCGGCGCGAATTCCTCGAATTGCAGCGGCGCCGTCTTGCTGTATTTCTTGCGCCCCTCGGGCAACGCCAGCTCGTAATACCAGATGTCCCGCGTCGGCCCGCCCCGCTCGAAGAACAGCACGTTGGCCGGAATGTCCGTGTACGGCGCAAACACCCCCTGCGGCAACCGCACGATGGTGTGCAGGTTGAAATCCTTCAACATCTGCTCCTTGATCACCGCACAAACGCCATCCCCGAACAGCGTCCCGTTCGGCACCACCACCGCCGCCCGTCCACCCCGCTCGGCCCCCACCCCCGCCACGCGCAGCTTGCGCATGATGTATTGCAGGAACAGCAGCGCCGTCTCCGCCGTCTGCATGTTCGGCGGAAACCCCCGCTGGATGCCGACCTCCTCCTCGCCCCCGAATGGCGGGTTGGTCAGGATCACGTCCACCCGCTCGTCATGGCTGATCTGGGCAATCTCGCAATCCAGCGTGTTGCCATAGACGATCTGCGGTGCCTCCACCCCGTGCAGCAACAGGTTCATCTGCGCCAGCATGTACGGCAGCGGCTTGGCCTCCTGCCCGAACAGCGTGCCGCGCTGCAACCGGCGGCGCTGCTCGGTCGAACCCGCGATGCCCTGTTTCAGGTGCTCGTAGGCTTCCACCAGGAACCCGCCCGTCCCGCAGGCCGGGTCCAGCACCGTCTCGCCGATCACCGGGTCCAGCGCCTGCACCATGAAGCGCACCACCGGCCGCGGCGTGTAGAACTCGCCCGAATCCCCCGCCGCATCCCGCATCTCGCGCAGCATCGATTCATACAGGTGCGACAGGGTGTGGACTTCCTCGCTGCTGCTGAAGTGGATGTCATGCACCTTGTTCAGGATGTCGCGCAGCAGGCCACCGCTGACCATCCGGTTCTGCACGCCGCGGAAAATGTTCGACACCACCTCGCGCTGGCTGCCCGTCGCCCCGGTGTCCGCCAGTCCGCGCAGGTAGGCGAACAGGCCAAGGCGTGTCTGGCCGTCCCGGTGGACACACTGCTCCTGGTTGATGAAGTTCAGCAGGTCATCGCCCCCCAGCCCGCCCGGCGCCGCCCAGTCGCGCCAGCGGTAGGGCGCCTCCACGATCGGCACATGCACCCGCTCGTCCATCTGTGCTTCTTCCTCGTGGGTACGTTCCAGGTCGTCGAGGAATTTCAGGAACATCACCCACGTCAGCAGCGGCAACCGATCCGCGTCGCCGTTCAGCCCCTTGTCCTTGCGCAGGATCTGGCGGGCCGTGCCAATGAGCGCCGACAGGTTCTCGCGGCTGGACTGCGGCGGCGTGTCGGCGGTCTTGGCGGTCTTGGTCTTGCGGGGTGTCTTGGCGGTGGGCATGAATGAAAAAGGCCGCCACGAGGACAGCCGTTGAGGCCAGAAAGAGGAGAAAAAGGGATGTCCCGTGTGCTGTGGCGGACGGTCACTTACTGCAGGTAGATCGCCGCTTGCAGACGGGACACCGCCGACTTGAGCTGCTGGATGCCGCCGAAGTGCGCGCGGGCAATCTCCGTCGGCGAGCCGAAGCGGTCGAAGGGCTGGACCTTCATCAGCTCGGACAGCACGCCAAACTGCAGGATACCCCGCTCGACATACCGATCCAGCAGCAGCGACAGCACCTCGCGGGCGGTGTCGCCGTGCTGGGTGAACAGGTCTTGCGCCGTCCGGCGGGCTTGCTCGGCGCGCTGGCGGCGCGTCAGCAGCGGCGCGTTCCAGGCCAGATGGCAGAGCAGGTCGAACGGATCCGCGTCCGGCTGGCCTGCGCTGGCGGCGAGTTCCTCGAAGCTGATGCCGGAGGCGGCCAGTGCCTGCACCGCTTCCTGCCGAGTGTCCGACTGCGCCCAGGCAGCGTGCAGGGCCTCGCGGTTCGGGTACATCGCCCGCACGGCGCGGCCGGAAAACTCGGTGTAGTTGACCACCCGCAGCTTGCTGCCGTCTGCGTCGAGTTCGTAGACCAGGTGGCCGATGATCTCCACCTCGCCACCGTCTACATAGAGCTTGCGCGGCAGGTCATCCTCCGGCGGATCCTTGATGACCGTGTCGTCCTCACCCGTATCGCTGCCATCGCTGGAGGAGTCCGGGATTGGCTTGACTTCATAGCTGCCCTCGGGCTGTCCGGTCGTCAGGGTGTTGTCGGTGCCGTCCGTCTCGGAGGCTGCCGCCGTCGGGGCGTTCTCGTCGGTGTCTGCTGTTGGTGTGTCCGACGCGTCCACCACATCGCCGGTTTCATCCACGGTCACTTCTTCGATGAGCGCCGGCTCGCCGTCGAAATCGGGATCGGCGAAATGGGCGGTGGCCGTGCCGGTGAAGTCGATGATGCTGAAGTAGGTCTTGCCGTGCGCGGTGTTGAGCCGGGTGCCGCGCCCGATGATCTGCTTGAACTCCGCACGCCCGCCGATGACCCGCGCCAGCACGACGTTCTTCACCATCTCCGCATCGACCCCGGTGGTCAGCAACTGCGAGGTGGTGAGGATGACCGGCGTGCGGCGGTCCACGTCCTGGAAGTGCGCCAGATGCAGTTTGCCGATCTGGCCTTCGTCACTCGTGACACGGCAGACATAGTCCTCGTGGTCCGGCAGGGCCGTGATGTCGTGGTTGAGGTTGTGCAACTCCTGGCGCATCTCTGCCGCGTGGTCCTGATCGACGCAGAACACGATCGTCTTGGCGAAACGGTCCGTGCCCTTCAGGTAGCGCGTCAGGTGCGCCGCAATCGCCTGGGTGCGCGAGCGCAGCGCGACCACCCGCTCGAAATCCTTGGTCTGGTACTCGCCGTCCGGAATTTCCCGGCCATAGCGGTCGAGTTGCCCCTGCGTTGGTCGCCAACCAGCCGCGTCCACGTTCGTGATCACCCGATGCACGCGGTACGGGGCCAGAAAACCGTCCTCGATGCCTTGCTTCAGGCTGTAGGTGTAGACCGGGTTCCCGAAGTAGTCGTAGGTGTCCCGCGACTCCTCGCGCTGCGGCGTCGCGGTCATGCCGAACTGCACCGCCGACGAGAAGTAGTCAAGCACCGCCCGCCAACTGCTGTCGTCACGGGCCGCGCCGCGGTGGCACTCGTCGATGATGATCAGGTCGAAGAAGTCGGGGCTGTACTGGCGGAACACGTCGGTGTTCGGCGTGCTCATGGCCTGGTAGATGCCGAAATAGATGTCCCGGCCTTGGCTGACATCGCCCGACGTGATCTTGTGGCGCGCGTCGCCAAACGGCGCGAACATCTTCGCCATCGGGTCGTCCACCAGGAGATTGCGGTCGGCAAGGAACAGGATTTTCGGTCGCCGATGCTCGCCCGCCCGGTTCCAGCGGCTGCTCCAGAGCTTCCAGCAGATCTGGAACGCCACACAGGTCTTGCCGGTGCCCGTGGCCAGTGTCGCCAGGATGCGTGTTCGCCCGGACAGGATGGCCTCGATGACGCGCTCGATCGTGATGCGCTGGTAGTAGCGCGGAACCTTGCGCGAACTCAGGTTGAACGGCTCCAGCAGCGGCTGGCGTGCCTTGGCGGGCAGGGCGGAAGCGGTGCTCAGACGCTGCCAGAGTTCGTCCGGCGTGGCATAGCGCTCGACCTCCTGTTCAGTGCCAGCGAGATAGTCGATTTCGATGATGCGCCGGCCGTTGGTGGCGTAGGCGAATTTGAGTCCGAGGGCTTCGGCATAGTCGCGGGCCTGCTGGACGCCGGTTTCCGCCGAGATGCTGACCCGCTTGGCTTCGACGACGGCCAGCGGCAAGTCGCGTCGGTAGTACAGCAGGTAGTCGACTTGACGGCGTGCGCCACGTCGAACGCTTTCACCGGAGAGAACGATCCGCCCGTCCGTGAAGCTGTGCTGTTCCCCGATCATGCTCGGGCTGTCGAACCATCCAGATTCTCGTAGCCGCGGGACGATCAACTCACGCCCGGCATCGGCTTCCGTGACCAGCAGACGACCCGATGCGTAGTCTGAAGTGCGCATATTCATGTTCGTGTTCCCCCGCAGGAACCTTAACACTTCGCCACTTCGCCGGATCTTGTCGTAAATTACCGGTCGGTAATTTTTGAGGCCAGTAATGCTCAACGAGCCTAATAAAGTCCCGATCGGTAATTTTGATCAACCGGTGGTGTTGCGCACCGCAGCCGACATCGGCCAGGTGGTGCGTGCGCAGCGCCAGTCCCAGGGCTTGCGCCAGACGGACCTGGCCGGCATCGGCAACACCGGCAACCGCCTGATCGTGGACATCGAGAAGGGCAAGCCGACCGTGCAGTTGCAGAAGGTGCTGGATGTGCTGGAACTGCTGGGCCTGGAGGTGACGGTGCGGTCGAAAGCGTCGAGGTCGGCGCTGTGATGGCGTAGTCGCCGCTGGATCTCAGCCAAACCGCCCCGGCCCATACGCTGCTGCATCAATCCACGTCCGCTCGCCCGCGACCATCTCCGCCACCAGCCGCCCCGCCACCGGCCCCAGCGTGAACCCCTGGTGCGCGTGCCCGAAGTTGAACCACAGTCCCGGGTGCTGCGGCGCCGGCCCCATCACCGGCAGCATGTCCGCCGTGCAGGGCCGCGCGCCCAGCCACGGTGCGCCGGCCACGGGTTCGCCCAGGTCGACCCACTCGCGGGCGAGGGCTTCCGCCTTGGCGAGTTGCACTGGGGTGGCAGGCGCGTCGATCGGCGCGAACTCGGCCCCGGTGGTCAGCCGCAGCCCCTGTTCCATTGGCGCCAGCACATAGCCCCGCTCGGCGTCGAGCAGCGGCTGGCGCAGCGTGATCGGGGCGCGGTAGTGCTGGTGGTAGCCGCGCTTGAGGAACAGCGGGAAGCGGTAGCCCAGCGTGCGGATCAGCCCGTCCGCCCAGGGGCCGAGCGCGAGGACGGCTTGCGCGGCCTCCACGCGGCCGGCGTCGGTCTGCACGCTCCAGGCCGCGCCCGCGCGTTGCAGCGTGGTCGCGTCGCCGGTCAGCACCCGCCCGCCGCGGGCGACGAACAGCGCGGCATAGCGTTGCACCAGCGCGCCCGGGTTGCGCACCGCCCAGGGATCGAGCCAATGCACGGCGCCCGCCAGCGTCTGGCGCAGCGCGGGTTCGGCCTTGGCCAGCGCGGCGCCGTCCTCGACCCGGTGCCGCACGCCGAAACCCGCTTCCAGCGCCCGGGCCCGCTGCACCCTCTCGTCAAAGGCCCGCGCCGTGCGGAACCCGAAGCGGACGCCCTCACGCACCACCAGATCCTCCGCCCCGGCCGCGGCGATCAGCGGCGCGTGTTCGGCGATGGCGTGGGCGATCAGGCGGCTGTAGTGCTGCGTCGCCACGGCGTGGGCCTGCGGGTAGGAGTTCCGGAAATACCGCAGCAGCGGCCCCGCCATCTGCCACAGGCCGCGCGCATGCCAATGCACCTCGGCTCCACGCCCGGCGTCACGCGGAAAGGCGTAGGGCTCGACCGACTCGCCCTGGATCAGCCCGGCGTTGCCGAAGGAGGTTTCCTGGCCGGGCGGGCGCCGGTCCACCAGTGTCACGTCGAAGCCGCGTTGCTGGAGGTGCAGCGCGGTGCAGGTGCCGACCATGCCGGCGCCGAGCGCCAGAACGGTGGGCATCCGTGTCAGTCCGCGATCACCAGCGTCTGCATCGCCGCCCACTCCTGCCCGCCGGCCAGCCGCACCCGGTCGCCGATCTGCGCCGCCTCGACGCACAGCATCTGCAGCCAGTCGTCGTCCGGCATGTCCGGCAGCGCGGCGCATTTCTCCGGCCCCGGATTCCACACCACCACGTCATCGAACGCATGCGACTGGATCAGCAGCCGCCGCCCCGTTTCGCGCAGGGTCAGCTCCTTCGGGGCGTTCCAGTAGATGCGGTCGATTTCCTGCGCGATGGTGACGACATCGATCCACTGCTGGCGCGGCTGGTCGAGCACGGCGTCGTGGTAGTTCTGGTCGAGCAGGCCTTCGAGCTGGGCGTGGCGCACGTCGCCGCAGCCGAGGTAGGTGTGCAGCGCGGCCTGGAACTCGATCGTGGTCTCGCCGGTGTTGAGCACGGCCAGCTCCATCTCCAGCCGGCGGTCGTCGACGCTGACGGTCATCTCCAGCGTGAAGGCGTGCGGCCAGATCGCGCGGGTGGCCTCGTCGTCGCTCAGCGTGAGCACCGCGAAGGCGTGTTCGCCGCGGACCTGCGCCTCCTGCACCTGCCACGCCCGGTTGCGGGCGAAGCCGTGCTTGGGCAGCGGCCCCTGCTGGTTGAACTGCGGAAAGATCACCGGCACGCCGCCGCGCACCGCCGCGCCGTCACCATACTTCGTCTCGGGCGACAGGTAGAGCTGTTCCTCGTGGCCGGCCGGGATCCACGAGACGACATGCGCGCCGTGCAGCAGGATGGTCGCCTGCGCGCCGTTGGGCGAGCGCAGGTGCACGGCGGGCTGGCCGTTGAAGGAGATCAGGCCGGTCGGGTGCAGGGCGCGGGGCTGGTCGTGTGTGTCCGTCATGGCGGGCGGTCCTTTGCTCACAAGCCGCGCAGCACGTCGGCGGCGACGGTGATCGTCTCGGCGATGTCGGCGTCGGTGTGCGCGGCGCTGACGAAGCCGGCTTCGTACAGCGCCGGGGCGATGTAGACGCCGCGGTCGAGCAGGCCGTGGAAGAAGCGGTTGAAGCGCGGCTGGTCGGTGGTCATCACCGTGGTGTAGTTCTGCGGCAGCTCGGGCATGAAGAAGAAGCCGAACATGCCGCCCTGGCAATCCACCGAGAACGGGACGCCGGCCGCGTCTGCTGCCGCCTTCAGACCGTCCACGAGCGTGCGCGTCTTGCGCGACAGGTCGTCGAAGAAGCCGGGCTTGCGGATCTCGCGCAGCGTGGCCAGTCCGCAGGCGGTGGCCACCGGGTTGCCGCTGAGCGTGCCGGCCTGGTAGACGGGGCCAAGCGGGGCGAGGTGTTCCATGACCTTGCGCGAGCCGGCGAAGGCCGCCAAGGGCATGCCGCCGCCGATCACCTTGCCGAACACGCTGATGTCGGGCGCGAAGCCGGGGATGGCCTGGGCGTACAGGCTCTGCGCGCTGCCGAGGGCGACGCGGAAACCGGTCATCACCTCGTCGAACACGAACAGCGCGCCGTGCTGGTCACACAGTTCGCGGATGCGCTTCACGAATGGCACCTGCGCGCGCACGAAGTTCATGTTGCCCGCGATCGGCTCGATCATCACGCAGGCGAGTTCGGGGCCGTGCAGCCGGAAGGCTTCTTCGAGCTGTTCGAGGTTGTTGTACTCCAGCACCAGCGTGTGCTGCACGACTTCCGGCGGCACGCCCGCGGACGTCGGGTTGCCGAACGTGGCCAGCCCGGAGCCGGCCTTGACCAGCAGCGCGTCGGCGTGGCCGTGGTAGCAGCCTTCGAACTTGATGAACTTCGAGCGGCCGGTGGCGCCACGGGCCAGGCGGATCGCGGTCATCGCGGCCTCGGTGCCGGAGCTGACGAGGCGGATCTGCTCGCAGCTCGGCACCAGCGACAGGATCTCCTCGGCCAGCTCGACCTCGCGCTCGGTCGGGGCGCCGAAGCTGAAGCCTTCGGTCGCGGCCTGCTGCACGGCAGACAGCACCGCCGGGTGGCCGTGGCCGAGGATCATCGGGCCCCAGGAGCCGATGTAGTCGATGAAGCGCTTGCCTTCGGCGTCCCACAGGTAGGGGCCTTGCGCGCGGGCGATGAATCGGGGCGTGCCGCCGACGGCGCGGAACGCGCGCACGGGAGAGTTGACGCCGCCCGGAATCACCTTCCGGGCACGTTCGAACAACTGGTCGTTGGTGGTCATCGGTCTCGCGCCGGGCGGACCGGCGCCGGGTTGGGTCAGTGGATGCTGCGCGGCTTGGTGGGCGAGTCGATGTCGGCCGTCATCGCGTCGAGGATGTCCTCGTCGCCTTCGCCTTCGCCGTCCTCGTCTTCGGGCGGCATGGCCCAGAAGAAGCGGTCGGGCACCACATTGCCCATGCCGGGGCGGAAGCCCGCGTCGAGCGACTGGTCGAGGAAGGCCAGCGCCTCGGAGACGGCGATGTGCAGCTCCTGGCCGGTGGCCAGCAGCGCCGCGATCGAGGCCGACAGCGTGTCGCCGGCACCGATGAACGAGGTCTCGAAGCGCTCGAACTTCTCGCCGGTGATGGCGCCCTGCGGCGAGGACAGCACGTTGTCCACCTGGTTGTTGGGCAGCTGCAGGCCGGTGACGAGCACGTACTGCGTGCCGTGCTTGCCGGCGGAGACGGCGAGTTCGCGCGCCGAGGGCGGGCGCTCGGAGTCCCAGTCGGGCAGCAGGAAGTCGGTGAGGGTCTTCTGGTTGCCGACCAGCACCAGCGTCTGCGGCAGCACGAGTTCGCGCAGCGCGTCGTGGTAGGCGGCGGCCTCGTCCTCGTCGTCCATCCAGGACAGCGTGGGCAGGTAGGTCACCAGCGGCACGTCCGGGTAGTCGGACAGGATCTCGGCCACGGCGCCGACGTTCTCGGCGTTGCCGAGGAAGCCGACCTTCCAGGCGGAGATGGTCACGTCTTCCAGCACGCTGCGGGCCTGCTCGACGACGGTCTCGGGGTCGAGCGCGGTGTGCTCGAAGATCTCGGCCGTGTCGCGCATGACGATGGTGGAGATCACGGGCAGCGCGTGCGCGCCCATGGCGGCGATGGTGGCGATGTCGCCAGCGACACCGCCGGCGCCGGTCGCGTCACTGGCATTGAAGCTCATCACGCAAGCCGGGGCCGGCAGGTCCTGGGGGTCGTCGCTGACGATTTCGGTTGCGTTGGGGTTCATCCGGGAGGGCCGAGGGACTCTGGCCGTTTTCTGAGAATTGTTGTGAAGGGGTCCGTCTGTTCTCGCCGGGCAGGCGGGGCCAGTGGCTACAATCTTTGTCCATTGTAGACAAGCTGAACACACGCCGTGAGCCCTTCGAAAACCTGGATGTGTCTGATCTGTGGGTGGATCTATGACGAAGCGATCGGTGACCCGGAACATGGCATCGCACCGGGCACGGCCTGGGCGGACGTGCCGATGAACTGGGTCTGCCCGGAATGCGCCGCCCGCAAGGAAGATTTCGAGATGGTCCGGATCTGACCCCACCCAGCGAGCCCCGTCGTGGAACACCTGACTGACACCCCCACTTCCGAACGCGAGCGCTCGGTCACGCGTGTGCTGGTGATCGACGACAGCAACACCATCCGGCGCAGCGCCGAGATTTTCCTGAAGCAGGGCGGCTGCGAGGTCGTGCTCGCCGAGGACGGCTTCGACGCGCTGGCCAAGATCAGCGACCACCGCCCGGACCTGATCTTCTGCGACATCCTGATGCCGCGGCTGGACGGGTACCAGACCTGCGCCATCATCAAGCGCAACCCCGCGTTCGCCACCGTGCCGGTGATCATGCTGTCCTCCAAGGATGGCCTGTTCGACAAGGCGCGCGGGCGCATGGTGGGGTCGGAAGACTACCTGACCAAGCCCTTCACCAAGGACCAGTTGCTCCAGGCGGTGCAGTTGCACTGTCGGGTGGTGTCCTGATGCGCCATGCCCGGGCTGCCACCCGCTGAGCCCTGCCCCGCGCTTCGCACCCAAGACGACCCGCCATGCCGATACACAACATCTTGTTGGTGGACGACTCCAGGACCGAGCTGCACGTCCTGACGGACCTGCTGGTGCGCCAGGGGTTTCGTGTCCGCACGGCCGAGAACGGCGAGGAGGCCCTGCGCCGCATCGCCGAGGAGAAGCCCGACCTCATCCTGATGGACGTGGTGATGCCGGGCCAGAACGGCTTCCAGCTCACCCGCACCATCACCCGCGACCCGCGCTATGCCGATGTGCCGGTGATCATGTGCACCAGCAAGAGCCAGGAAACCGACAAGGTCTGGGGCATGCGCCAGGGCGCGCGCGACTACGTGGTCAAGCCCGTCAACCCCGACGAGCTGGTCCAGAAGATCCGGGCCTTCGGCTGAAGCCCATCCACCAGGAGCCCTCATGGCCAACAAGGAAGCGCTGAGGGAGCTGCAAGGCCGATTGGCCGAGCGCCTGCAGGAAGTCCGCAGCATCGAGCACACCGTCGGCTGGCTGGCGGTCGAATGCGCGGGACACGCGTTCCTGTTCCCGCTGGCCGAGGCCGGCGAGATCTTCCAGCCCAGCGTGCTGCTGGACGTGCCGCACACCGAGCCGTGGTTCCTGGGTGTCGCCAACCTGCGTGGCGCCCTCACCGGTGTGGTGGATCTGGCCGGATTCCTCGGGTTGCGCGAGCGGATTTCGCCCGCCGTGCGCGAACAGGCGCGTGTCGTGGCGTTCAATCCGGCGCTGGAGCTGAATGCGGCCTTGCTGATCGACAAGCTGGCCGGACTGCGCCACGCGGACCAGATGACCCCTGTCCTGCCGGATGAACGGCCGCAGCCTGCCTTCGCCGGTGGCCGCTGGCTCGATGCATCCGGTCGGCTCTGGCAGGAGCTGCGCCTGTCGATGTTGCCGCGTGACGCGTGTTTCCTGCGCATCATCGGTGCTGAATGACCGCCGTCCTGTGGCGCGGTCGCGGACGTAACGGTTGAAAGACGAGGCGGGGATGGGTTTCATGGACAGGCTCAAGGGCAAGAACCAGCGGCACGGCGGGCCCCAGGCTCCCGTGCCTGACGACGAGTCCTATGCCGGCCCGTCCACGATCATTGGCGACGGTCCGGATGAGTTGCACGACACCGTCCAGGACACGTTGCTCCACACCACCGTGTCCGTGCCCGAGAGTGCCATCATCAGCGAGGCGGCTCCGTCCAGCCTGCGGGTGCCGGTCCACGAGCGCCGCCCGTCCGCGGGGGCGCTGCCACGGCGGCTGCCGCTGGGCGCGCGGGTCCGGCTGCCGCTGATCGGTGGCTGGTCGTCCGACCGCCAGCAGCGTCTGCTGGGCGGACTGCTCGCGCTGGGCGCACTGGGTCTGGTGCTGGCGTCGGTGATGGCCGTGCGCTCGGCCGGGGGCAGTTCGGCGCAGATCGGCGCCACCGGGCAGGCCCTGATGCAGTCGCAGCGGCTGGCCAAGGCCGTGCTGCAGGCGCTGGCCGGACAGCCGCAGGCCTTTGCCGACGTGCGCGAATCGATGGCGGTGCTGTCGACCAATGTGCGCGGTCTGCACAGCGGCCCGGCCGTCTCGCTGACCACGCGCGGCCTGATCGTTCCGCTGCTGGTGGTGGTCGACAAGACCGAGAAGAACGCGGCCACCGTGCTGGCGCAGGAAACGCTGCTGACCCAGGTCGGGCAGGCGCTGAAGGCGATCAACCGCCAATCGGGCGAGCTGCTCGATGCCACCGAGGCCATCGCCGCGGCCAAGGTCCGGCAGGACGCGCTGCCCACCGAGGTGTCCGCCGCCGGCCGGCTGGTGATGCTGACGCAGCGCATCGGCAAGTCCGCCAACGAGTCGCTCACCGTCGAGGGGGTGTCGCCCGAGGCGCTGTTCCTGCTTGGCAAGGACCTCAATACCTTCCGCGACGTGGCCCGCGGCCTGCTCGACGGCAACCCCGATCTGCGCCTGACCGCCACCAGGGATCCGCAGATCCGCGCCCGGCTGGAGGCGCTGCTGCAATCGCACGAGGCGCTGCGCACGCACGCGGGTGCCATCCTCGGCAACCTGCAGGGCCTCGTCTCGGCCCGCGAAGCCGAGAAGGCCATCATCGCCGACACGGAAACGCTGCGGCAGGGCCTGACCACGGTGCAGTCCAGCGTGTCGTCGGTCGGCGGCATCGGCTGGTTCAATGTGGGGCTGCTGGGGCTGTCGCTGCTGCTCGGGTTGCTGGGTGGGCTCGGCTTGCTGCTGGTGTTCACGGCCGACCAGCGCCAGCGGGCGTCGGTCTCGGACGTGCAGCGCCTCGAAGCCGAGCGCCAGGAGCGCGAGGCCAAGCGCGTCAACGACGCCAACCAGGCCGCGATCCTGCGGCTGATGAACGAGCTGCAGGCGGTCGCCGAAGGCGACCTGACCCAGCAGGCCACCGTCACCGAGGACATCACCGGCGCCATCGCCGACTCGGTCAACTACACCGTGGAAGAGCTGCGCTCGCTGGTCTCGCAGGTGCAGGGCACGGTGGCACGGGTGACCGACACGACGCAGCAGGTCGAGGCCACGTCGACCGAGCTGCTGGCGGCGTCGGACGAGCAGCTGCGCGAGATCCGCGAGACCGGCGAGGCCGTGCTGCAGATGGCCGGGCGCATCCAGCGCGTCTCGGGCCAGGCGCAGCAGTCGGCCGATGTGGCGCGGCATTCGATGTCGGCGGCCAACTCGGGCCTGACCGCCGTGCTCGACACCATCGGCGGCATGAACACCATCCGCGAGCAGATCCAGGAAACCTCCAAGCGCATCAAGCGCCTGGGCGAGTCCTCGCAGGAGATCGGCGAGATCACCGAGCTGATCTCCGACATCACCGAGCAGACCAATGTGCTGGCGCTGAATGCCGCGATCCAGGCGGCGTCCGCGGGCGAGGCCGGGCGCGGTTTCTCGGTGGTCGCCGAGGAAGTGCAGCGGCTGGCCGAGCGGTCCGGTGACGCCACCCGCCAGATTGCCGTGCTGGTCAAGACCATCCAGACCGACACCGCCGACGCGGTGGTCGCGATGGAGCGCTCGACGCAGGGCGTGGTCGAGGGCGCCCGGCTGTCGGACAACGCCGGCACCGCGCTGACCGAGATCGACCGCGTTTCGCGCCAGCTCGCCGAGCTGATCGAGGCCATCTCGGCGCAGGCCCGCCAGGAGGCCGAGAACGCGACGGTCGTGGCGCAGAATATCCAGCACATCTTCGCCGTCACCGAACAGACCGGCGAAGGCACCCGTTCCACCGCGCAGCTGGTGCGCCAGCTGTCCCGCACGGCCGAGGAGTTGCGGCAGTCGGTGGCGCGATTCAAGATCAGTTGAGCCCGATGGACCTGCACCACACCGCCGTGACCGATGACCTCAGCGCCCTTGCCTGGGTGCTGGAGGAACTCCGCAAGACGCTGGAGGCGGCGCACAAGTCGCTGCGCCGCTACCTGCGCGAGGTCGGCGCGGCCGCGGGCTCGGACCTGGACGACGTCCAGCCGGCGATCCTGCGCACGGCCCGCCAGCACATCCACCAGAGCGTGGGGGCGCTGGAGCTGGTCAATCTGCCCGAAGGGGCGCTGCTGATGCGGTCGGCCGAACAGCTGGTGCAGCGCTTTGTCGCCCGGCCGCAGCGGCTGGATGCGGCCGGGGTCGAGGCGATCGAGAAGGTGTCGCAGGCGCTGCTGGACTACCTCGTGCAGAAGCTCGCCGGCAAGCCGGTGCAGGCCGTGGGGCTGTTCGCGCAGTGGCGCGTGCTGCTGGAGCTGAACAGCGCCGAACGCATCCATCCGGCCGATCTGTGGGCCCACGACTGGCGCCTGCGCGAGGTGCCCGACACCACCGGCAGCGTGGCGCACCGTGCCGATGCGGCGATGCTCGCCAGCATCGAACGGGCGCTGCTCGCGCTGATGCGCCAGAACACGCCGGCTGCGGCCACCGCGCTGTCTCGCGATTGCGCGAGCCTGGCCCAGGCCGCCACCGCAGCCGAGGAGGCCACGCTGTGGCGACTGGCGAGTGCGTTCTTCCAGGCCTGGTCGCTCGGACTGCTGCTGCCGGACATGTTCCTCAAGCGCACGGCGTCCCGCGTCATGGTGCAGCTGCGCAGCCGCATCAAGGGCGACGAAGGATTCTCGGAACGGCTGGCGCAGGACCTGCTGTTCTACTGCGCACGGGCCTGGCCGCAGCCGGGCGTGCCGGCGCCGATGCTCGCGGCGGTGCACGCCGCCTATGACCTCGCGCCACTGGTTCCGGTCGACTACAACACGCCGTTCTACGGTTGCAGCGACCCGGCGCAGGTCCAGCAGACCCGCAAGCGCGTCAAGGCGGCCAAGGAGGCCTGGAGCCAGGTGTCGTCGCCGGAAGCCTTCCGTGATCCGCATCGGGGTGTGCCGCTGCTCGACGTGTTCACGCTGGTCGGTGAATCGATCAGCCGGCTCTATGAAGACGGCGGCCGGCTCGCCCGCGCGCTGAACACCGCGGCCACCACCGTCGTGCGCGCCAACCGCCCGCCCGGCCCCGAGCTGGGGATGGAGGTCGCCACCAGTCTGCTCTATCTGGAGGCCGCACTCGACGAGGTCGGTGCCGACCGCAGCGGCCACGCCGACCACGCTGTCCGTCTGGCCGAACGCATCGAGCTGGTGACCGCCGGGCAGCATTCGCCGCCGCTGGAGCCGTGGATGGAGGCGCTCTACCGCCGCGTCAGCGAGCGCCTGACGCTCGGCAGCGTGGTGCAGGAGCTGCGCACCACGCTCGGCGAGGTCGAGCAGCAGATCGACCAGTTCTTCCGCAGCCCGCAGGAAAGCGGCTTGCTTGCCGGTGTGTCGGGCCTGCTGGGTTCGATGCGTGGCGTGCTGTCGGTGCTGGGCGTCGACGCCGCCATCGACACGCTGCACTGCATGCGCGAGGACGTCGAGCACCTGCTGCACAGCGAGCACCAGCCGCACGAGGCACGCACGCTGAGAGCCTTCCAGCGACTGGCGGCCAACCTGGGCGCGCTGGGTTTCCTGATCGACATGCTGAATGTGCAGCCGGTCGTCGCCAAGTCGCTGTTCCAGTTCGACCCGCTGCTGGGCGTGCTGTCGCCGGTGATGGGCCGCTCGGCGGTCTCGGCCGACGTGATCCACCGCGCAGAGGCCATCGCCGATGCCGTGCGGCAGGACGAGGTCTCGCTGGCGGTGGTGGCGGCCGATCTGCAGGCGCTGCAGGACGACGCCCAGGTCACCGCGCTGCCGGCGCTGGCGGCCCACCTCGGTGTCGCCCGCCATGCGCTCGACCACGGCCACGGCGAGGGCCGCGCGCAGGTGCTGCAGGTGCTGCAGGACTTTGTCGCGACTGCCACGGCGCCGCTCGGCGTCGACCCGCTCGGCCCGCCGCTGACCGAGCGGCCGCCGGCGCCCGGCCCGCTCGACATGCCCGTCTTCCAGCCCACCGGACTGGAGGACGACGACGAGATACGCGGGGTCTTCCTCGAAGAGTCGCGCGAGGTGGTGGCCGAAGGCCTGGCCGCACTCGATGCGCTGTCGCAGACACCCGGCAACCTCCCGCTGCTCACCCACCTGCGCCGTGCCTTCCATACGCTCAAGGGCAACGCGCGCATGGTCGGCTTCAATGCCTTCGGCGAAGCCGCCTGGTCGTGCGAGCAGCTCTACAACCACTGGCTGGCCGAGCAGACGCCTGCCAGCCCCGAGCTGCGTCTCTTCACGGCCGACGCACTGCGCTATTTCGAGGCCTGGAACGAGGCGATCGCCCGCCAGGACGCGGCCGACTTCCTGCCCGAGCCGATCATGGCGGGTGCCGAGGCGCTGCGCCACGCCGGGGAGCTGATGCGGGTGTGCCTGCCGGGTGGCTCGTTGCCGTCTGTGCCAGTGCCGATGCGCTCGCGGCTGGACCCGCTGTCCGGCGATGGCCAGGTCGATCTGGAAGTGCCGTTCGATGAACCGGCCCGACCGCTGATGGAGCCGCTGCAGGCGACCCGTCCGATGGAGCTGGGAGGCGCCATGTGGCGCGGCGAGCCCGCGCCCGACCTCGTGCCGGCGCAGGACGGGTTGTCGATGCTCATCGATCTGCCGCTGGACTTCAGTGCCCCGGTGGTGGATGTCTCGTTCGACGACTTCGAGGTCCCTGCCGGTCCGGTCGAGCGCATCGAGATCGGGACCTCCGGCCTGGACGACGAACACCACAGCTGGCGCGCGCCGCTGCAGACCAGCACCACCTCGGAGCATGCGACGCTGACCGGGCCGCTGCCCGAGGCCGATCTGGCCCGCCAGCCCGAAGCCCCGCCCGAGATCGAGCCGCTCGACCTCGACGTCGGGGAGGCGCCAGCCGCCGCGGCGGACGCTCCGTTCTCCACGCCCGCGCAGCAGACCGCCGACGTGATCGACCTGGACGGCGTGCGGGCCCAGATCGCCGCCGACGTGCTGCGCGCCGCCCAACCCGACCGGCAGGCCGACGACGACCAGATCAAGGTCATCGGCCCGCTGCGGCTGCAGATCCCGCTGTTCAACATCTACCTCAACGAGGCCGACGAGGTCTCGCGCCGCCTGGGCACCGAGCTCACGCTGTGGGCGATGGAGCTGCCGCGTCCGCTCGGCGAGGAGGCCGTGGCGCTGGCCCACACGCTGGCCGGCAACTCGGCGACCGTCGGCTTCACCGAACTGGCACAGCTGGCGCGCGCACTGGAACATGCGCTGGGCCAGGTGCTGGCGCTGCAGACGGTCGGCCCGGTCGATCCGTCCGAGGCCGAGCTGTTCGTGATGGCCGGCGATGACATCCGCCGTCTGCTGCACCAGTTCGCGGCCGGCTTCCTGCAGGTCGCGTCACCGCTGGTCAGCGAGCGGCTGCAGGCCTGGAGCCTGGCGGCCCAGCCGCGCCTGACCGGAGCCGTGGCGCCCCGCGGTGCCGATGGATCCGCACCGATCCCGACACCGGCGTCCATCCCGTCGGCTGCGCGCGTCTCCGCACCGGTGCCGATGGCGGCCACGGCTGCAGCCTCGGTCGTGCTCGACCACGCCTTCGACGCCGACATCGACCAGATCGACCAGGTCGACGCCGACCTGTACCCGATCTTCGCCGAGGAGGCGCAGGAGCTGCTCCCGCGGCTGGAGTCGCAGGTGCTCGCCTGGCTGCAGCAGCCTGGCCACCCCGGTGCGCCGACCGCGTGCATGCGCACGCTGCACACCTTCAAGGGCAGCGCCCGCCTGGCCGGCGCGATGCGCCTGGGCGAGCTGGCCCACCGGTTCGAGTCCGCGATCGAGGCGCTGCTGGCGGGCGGAGCGGAGGTGCCGGTCGCCGGGCTGTCGGCGCTGGCGCAGCGCGCCGATGCGCTGCTTGCTGCCTTCGAGGCGCTGCGCGAGCGCCAGTCCGCGCCGCTGTCCACCGTGGTGGCGGCGCCCTGGGCCCAGACCCTCCTGACGCCGCTGCGGCCGCTGTCGGCCGAGGCGTGGGTGCCTCCGCCGCCCACACCGGGCGCGGCCCAGCGCGCAGCCACGACCGCCCCGGTGGCGCTGCCGGTCGACACCGCCGGCACGATCGACTGGTCGCGCTTCACCGTGCCGCCGGATGCTGTGCCGGCCGTGCCGACCGAGCGTGTCGTGCTCAACCCGCAGCCGGTGCGCGTGCGCGCGGCGCTGCTCGACCGGCTGGTCAACCTGGCCGGCGAGGTCAGCATCACCCGCTCGCGGCTGGATGCCGAAGTCGGCCACATCCGCAGCTCGCTGGGCGACCTGACCGACAACCTGGAGCGCCTGAGCCGCCAGCTCCACGACGTGACGCTGCAGGCCGACACCCAGCTCGAATCGCGCCGCGAGGCCGCCCGCGCCGCGGCGCAGGAGTTCGACTCGCTCGAACTCGACCGCTACACCCGGCTGCAGGAGCTGACGCGGATGATGGCCGAGTCGGTCAACGACGTGGCCACCGTGCGCAGTGCCCTGCAACGCACCCTGCAGACCGCCGAGGACGAACTCGCCGTCCAGGCCCGCCTGACCCGCGAGCTGCAGGGCGATCTGCTGCGCACGCGCATGGTCGAGTTCGAGAGCTTGTCCGAGCGCCTCTACCGCGTCGTGCGGCTGGCGGCCAAGGAGGTCGGCAAGCAGGTGCGTTTCGACATCGTTGGCGGTGGGGTCGAGGTCGACCGCGGCGTGCTCGACCGCATGACGGCCGCTTTCGAGCACCTGCTGCGCAACGGGGTCACCCACGGCATCGAGTCGCCCGAGCAGCGGGCCGCCGCGGGCAAGGATCCGGTGGGCCGCATCACGATGTCGCTGGTGCAGGAGGGCAACGAGGTTTGCGTCGAACTCCGCGACGACGGCGCCGGGCTCGACCTGGGACGCATCCACGAGCGTGCCGTCGCGATGGGGCTGATCCCCGGCGACGCCGTCGTGGCCGATGCGGCGCTGACGGACCTGATCTTCGCGCCCGGCCTGTCCACGGCGGCCGTGCTGTCCGAAGTGGCCGGGCGCGGGGTCGGCATGGACGTGGTCAAGTCCGACGTGCAGTCGCTGGGCGGGCGCATCGAGATCCGCTCCGAGACTGGCCGCGGCACCTGCTTCAAGCTGGTGCTGCCGCTGACCACGGTGGTGACGCAGGTCGTGATCCTGCGCGCCGGCACGCGCTCGATCGCCGTGCCGTCCAACCTGATCGAGCTGGTGCAGCGCACGCCGGCCGAGCGGGTCGAGCAGGCCTACCACGAGGGGCATTACCTCTATGGCGGGCAGCCGCTGCCGTTCTACTGGCTCGGTGCGCTGCTCGACAGCCCCGGCCGCAGCCTGGAGATGAGCGGGCGGACGCTGCCGGTGGTGATCGTGCGCTCGGCGCAGCAGCGCGTGGCGCTGCATGTCGACGACGTGCTCGGCAACCACGAAGTGGTGGTGAAGAACCTGGGGGCGCAGCTGGCGCGGGTGCCGGGGCTGGCGGGCATGACGCTGCTGGCCTCTGGTGTCGTGGCGCTGATCTACAACCCGGTCGCGCTGGCGGCGGTCTATGGCGTGCAGGCGCAGCGGCTGATGCAGGTCGCCGCGCTGAAGGGCCCGGACGATGCCGAGCCGATCGCGCTGGCCAGGCCGGCGCCGCTGGTGCTGGTGGTGGACGATTCGCTCACCGTGCGCCGCATCACCAAGCGCCTGCTGGAGCGCGAAGGCTACCGCGTGGCGCTGGCCAAGGACGGCCTGGAAGCACTCGACCTGCTGGCGGGCGAGCGGCCGGTGGTCGTGCTCTCCGACATCGAGATGCCGCGCATGGACGGCTTCGACCTGCTGCGCAACATCCGCAGCGACAGCACGCTGACGGGCGTGCCGGTGGTGATGATCACCTCGCGCATTGCCAGCAAGCACCGCGATCTGGCGCTCGAACTCGGCGCCAGCCACTACCTCGGCAAGCCCTACAGCGAGGACGAGCTGCTGCGGCTGATCGCGTCCCATGCCGGGGTCTCGCCCAGCACGCCTTCCTGAACCAGCCAGGGTGACTCCGCATGCCATCGACCGCTCCTGATCTGCTCGACACCCTCCTGGCGATGACCCGGAGCCGTGAACGGATCGAGGTCGACGGGCTGCTGCTGACCGCGCTGGCCGTGCGGACCGCGGCGACCCGCGTGCGGCTCTGGCGCGTCAAGGGCGAAGCGGGCCAGGTGCGCCACTGGATTCTCTGCGGCGAACACCACCAGGGCCAGGACTGCGCGATCCCGATCGAGCAGCTGGCAGAGGCAGCGCGCACGCCCGTGCCATGGAATGCGCTGCCGGATCTGGTGCGCTGTGCCGACGCGCGGGCCGTGGTGGCGCGCCCGCAGGCCGATGCCTCTGGCTGGCACACCGGCCTGCCGCTGCTGCTCGACACCGACATCGAGGGCCTGATCGAGTTCGACAGCGTGCAGCCGCTCGACGCCCCCGCGCTGGAGGCCGCCGAGCGCCTGCTGCAGGGCCACCGCAACGTGCTCGGCCTGCTCGACTACAGCGAGCGCGACACGCTGACCCGGCTGCTCAACCGCAAGCGCTTCGACACTGCCTTCATGCAGGCCACGGTCGCCGAGGCGCGGCGCATCTACGGCGTGCCCGACGAGTCGCCCGATCCGCAGGACCGCCGCGCCGTCCCGGTGGTGCGCCGCCACTGGCTGGGCGTGATCGACATCGACCACTTCAAGCTCGTCAACGACCGCTTCGGCCACATCGTCGGCGACGAGGTGCTGTCCATGGTGGCGCGCATCATGACCAGCGTGTTCCGCTTCGACGACCAGCTCTACCGCTTCGGCGGCGAGGAGTTCGTCGTGCTGCTGACCGCCCGCGACGAGGCCGGCGCCTGCAAGGCCTACGAGCGCTTCCGCCAGGCCATCGAGGCCTGCGCGTTCCCGGCGATCGGCCGCGTCACGGTCAGCATCGGCTTCAGCGACGTGCGCCCCGGCGACACGCCGCAGGCCTGTTTCGACCGCGCCGACAAGGCCGTCTACCACGGCAAGACCCATGGCCGGAACCAGATCCACTCCCACGAGGTGCTGGTGGCGCAGGGGCTGATCGAGGACACGAGCCACTGCGGGGACATCGAGCTGTTCTGAAGCCAGCGCGGGCCGGTTCAGGCGTTCAGCGGGCTTTCTTGAGGGCGTCGAACCGCTCCAGCGTCTTCGCCCGTGCCTCTTCGTGCACGACCACCGGGGCCGGATAGGTCTTGCCCAGCTCCACCCCCGCCGCCAGCCGCTCCATCGGTTTCGCCTCCCACGGTGCGTGGATCGCGTCGTCGCTCAGCCCCGCGATCTCCGGCACATAGCGGCGGATGAAGCGTCCGGCCGGGTCGAACTTCCGGCTCTGCGTCATCGGGTTGAAGATGCGGAAATACGGTTGCGCGTCGCAGCCGGTCGAGGCCGCCCATTGCCAGCCGCCGTTGTTGGCGGCGAGGTCGAAGTCGTTGAGGTGCAGCGCGAAATGCGCCTCGCCCCGCCGCCAGTCGAGCCCCAAGTGCTTGGTCAGGAAACTCGCCGCCACCATGCGCAGCCGGTTGTGCATGTAGCCGGTCTGGTGGAGCTGGCGCATCGCGGCGTCCACGATCGGATAGCCGGTGCGGCCCTCGCACCACGCACCGAACAGGGCATCGGCGTGTTGGCCGTGGTCCCATTTCACCGCGTCGTACTCGGGCTTGAAGCAGTGGCCGACCACGCGCGGGTGGTGGTGCAGGATCTGGAAATAGAAGTCGCGCCAGATCAGCTCGGACAGCCAGACCTCCGCCCCCCGCGAGCCGCCGACCATGCGCTCGTGCGCGAGCCGCGCCAGCTGGCGGATCGAGACGGTGCCGAAGCGCAGGTGCACGCTCAGGTAGCTCGGGCCCTTCACGGCGGGGAAGTTGCGGGTGTCCTCGTAGGGGTCGATGCGCTCCAGGAAATCGAGCAGCAGGTGCGCGCCGCCGCTGGCGCCGGGGTGCAGCCGGGTGGCCATGTCGGTGGGCAGGAAGTCCAGGTCCGACAGCCGCGGCAGCCCCCGGTCCAGCACGGCGGGCGGTGCGGCCAGCGCGTGGGCGTGGCGCTCGACCGGGTAGGCCTTCAGGTAGAACGGGTCGAGCTTCTTCAGCCAGGCGTTCTTGTAGGGCGTGAAGACCGAGAAGGGTGTGCCCCCGGCGGTCATCACTTCCTCGTGCTCGAAGACGACCTGGTCCTTCCAGCTCAGGAAGGAGATGCCGGCTTCCGCCAGTGCGCCACGCACCCTGGCATCGCGCGCGACGGCGGCCGGTTCGTAGTCGCGGTTGACGTGCACCGCCTGCACGTGCAGTGCGCGCGCCAGCGCCGTGATCTCGGCGCGCGGGTCGCCGTGGCGCACCAGCAGGCCGCCGCCGCGCTCGCGCAGCAGCCGGTCGAGTTCGGCCACGCTGTGCCAGATGAACTCGACGCGGCGGTCCGCGCGGGGCAGCGCATCGAGGAGGGTCGTGTCGAAGACGAAGACGCACCAGACCTGGCGCGCGTGGCGCAGGGCGCGGTGCAGCGCTGCATGATCGTCGAGGCGCAGGTCACGGCGAAACCAGACCAGGGCGCGGTCCACGGGGTCCAGACGGGGAGGGGGCGGGAGCAGGCTGTGCATGCCGCCCAGTTTCCGCGATCGGTACAATCCGCGCCATGTCCGCCCTTGGCAGTATCAACCTCACCAACCAGTTCCTGATCGCCATGCCCGGCATGGCGGACGACAGCTTTGCCGGCTCGGTCGTCTACCTGTGCGAGCACACCGAACGCGGTGCGCTCGGGCTGGTGATCAACAAACCGATCGACATCACGGTCAGCAACCTGTTCGAGCGCGTGGACATGACGCTCGACCGCCCGGACCTGGCCGACAAGCCGGTGTACTACGGCGGCCCGGTGCAGACCGAGCGCGGCTTCGTGCTCCACGACCGCCAGACCGACGACCACGCGCCCTACACCTCCTCGCTCTCGGTGCCCGGCGGACTGGCGATGACGACCAGCCGCGACGTGCTCGAAGCGCTGTCGGGCGGCGAAGGTCCGAAGCGGGTGCTGATCACGCTGGGTTACGCCGGCTGGGGCGCCGGGCAGCTCGAAGACGAGATGGCGCGCAACGGCTGGCTCAACGTCGATGCCGATCCCGCCGTCATCTTCGACACGCCCGTCGAGCAGCGCTACCACCGGGCGCTGGCGCTGCTGGGGGTCGATCCGGCGATGCTGTCGCAAGACGCGGGACACGCATGACCGCGGCGGATACTCCGCCCGCGCGCACACCGCCGCTGCCGCCGTCCCGCCCGTACCAGACCTTCCTCGCCTTCGATTACGGGCTCAAGCGCACCGGCGTGGCCAGCGGCAACCGTCTGCTCGGCCACGGCACGCCGCTGACCACGGTCACGGCCGAGGGCGACGCGCGCTTCGTGAAGATCGCTGCGCTGATCCAGGAGTGGCAGCCGGACGCGCTGGTGGTGGGCATCCCCTTCCACCCGGACGGGGCTGCCCACGACAATACCCGCCGCGCGCAGCGCTTCGCGCGCCAGCTGCAGGGGCGTTTCCGCCTGCCGGTGTTCGAGGTCGATGAGCGCTACAGCACCACCGAGGTGCTGGCCGGCGGTGCGCGCGATGCCGACGCGGCGGCAGCGGCCCTGTTGCTCACGCAATATCTGGACGAACAAGAACGAAAGGAACCCCGATGAGTCTGCACCTTGATGCCGAGGCGCTCTACACCGAGCTGCTGGCCGGTGTGCGCGGCCTGATCGTGCCCGACGTGGTGCTGGTGGGCGTGTGGTCGGGCGGCGCCTGGCTGGCCGAACGCCTGCAGCGCGACCTCGGCCTGGCCACGCCGCACGGCGTGATCTCCAGCACCATGCACCGCGACGACTTCGGCTCGCGCGGCCTGGGCTCGACCACGGATGCGACCAGTCTGCCGTTCTCGGTGGACGGCCGCCCGATCGTGCTGGTCGACGATGTGCTCTACACCGGGCGCACCATCCGCGCGGTCCTCAACGAGCTGTTCGACTTCGGCCGTCCCGCCTCGGTGCAGCTGGCGGTGCTGGTCGACCGTGGTGGTCGCCAGCTGCCGATCCAGCCCGCGTTCGCGGCTGCCCGCATCACGCTGCCGGCCACGCAGCAGATCGCGCTCGACCACGACGAGGCTGGCCGCTTCCGCTTCACCGTCCAGGAGACCCGCTGATGCTGTCGCGCCGCAATCCCCAGCTCAACAAGCACGGCGAGCTGATCCACCTGCTGTCGATCGAAGGTCTGCCCCGGCCGGTGCTGCACCACATCCTCGATACCGCGAGCACCTTCCTCTCGGTCAGTGACCGTGAAGTGAAGAAGGTGCCGCTGCTGCGCGGCAAGTCGGTGTTCAACCTGTTCTTCGAGAACAGCACCCGTACCCGCACCACCTTCGAGATCGCCGCCAAGCGCCTGAGCGCCGACGTGATCAACCTCGACATCGCCAAGTCCAGCGCCTCCAAGGGCGAAAGCCTGCTCGACACCATCGCCAACCTGTCCGCGATGCACGCCGACATGTTCGTGGTCCGCCACAGCGAGTCGGGCGCGCCTTACCTGATCGCGCAGCACTGCGCGCCGCATGTCCACGTGGTCAACGCCGGCGACGGCCGCCACGCGCACCCGACCCAAGGGCTGCTCGACATGTACACGATCCGCCACTACAAGAAGGACTTCACCAATCTGCGCGTGGCCATCGTCGGCGACATCGTGCACAGCCGCGTGGCGCGCTCGGACATCCATGCGCTGACGACGCTCGGTGTGCCGGAAATCCGCGCCGTCGGGCCGAAGACGCTGGTGCCGGGCGACCTGCGCGAGATGGGCGTGCGCGTCTGCCACGACATGGCCGAGGGCATCAAGGACGCCGACGTCATCATCATGCTGCGCCTGCAGAACGAGCGCATGAGCGGCGCGATGCTGCCCAGCGCGGGCGAGTTCTTCAAGAGCTACGGCCTGACCGAGCAGAAGCTCGCGCTGGCCGCGCCGGACGCGATCGTGATGCACCCGGGGCCGATCAACCGCGGCGTGGAAATCGACTCGGCCGTGGCCGACGGGCAGCACAGCGTGATCCTGCCGCAGGTGACCTTCGGCATCGCGGTGCGCATGGCGGTGATGTCGATCATCGCGGGGAACGAAGCATGAAGATCCTGATCAAGAACGGCCGCGTGATCGACCCGGCGTCCGGGCGCGACGAAGTCACCGAAGTGGCGATCGCTGCCGGCCGCATCGTCGGCATCGGCCGCACGCCGACCGATTTCCACCCGAACCGCACGCTCGACGCCGCGGGCTGCATCGTCGCCCCCGGTCTGGTCGATCTGGCCGCGCGCCTGCGCGAGCCCGGCCAGGAGCAGAAGGGCATGCTGGAGAGCGAGCTGAACGCCGCCGCCGCCGGGGGCGTGACCAGCCTGGTCTGCCCGCCCGACACCGACCCGGCGCTCGACGAGCCCGGCCTGGTGGAGATGCTCAAGTTCCGCGCCCGCAAGCTCAGCCTGTGCCGGCTGTTCCCGCTGGGGGCGCTGACCAAGGGCCTCAAGGGCGAGACGCTGACCGAGATGGTCGAGCTGACTGAGGCCGGTTGCGTCGGCTTCTCGCAGGCCGAGGTGGCGGTCAAGGACACGCTGGTGCTGCAACGCGCCATGCTCTACGCCTCGACCCACGGCTACACCGTCTGGCTGCGCCCGCAGGACTACTGGCTCGGCAAGGGGGTCGCTGCCAGCGGGGGCGTGGCCACGCGCATGGGCTTGTCCGGCGTGCCGGTGTCGGCCGAGACGATCGCGCTGCACACCATCTTCGAGCTGATGCGCTCCACCGGCGCGCGGGTCCACCTGTGCCGGCTGTCGAGTGCGGCGGGTGTCGAGCTGCTGCGCCGCGCCAAGGCCGAAGGGCTGCCGGTCACCGCGGACGTCAGCATCAACTCGCTGCACCTGACCGAGATCGACATCGGCTACTTCAACCCCGCGATGCGCCTGACGCCGCCGCTGCGCCAGGGCCGCGACCGCGACGCGCTGCGCGCCGCGCTGGCCGACGGCACGATCGACGCGCTGGTCTCCGACCACACGCCGGTCGAGGGCGACGCCAAGACGCTGCCCTTCGCCGAGGCCGAGCCGGGAGCGACCGGGCTGGAGCTGCTGCTGAGCATGGCGCTGAAGTGGGGTGCGGACGCCGGCCTGTCGCTGCCGGCGACGCTGGCGCGGGTCACCTCCGAGCCGGTGCGGGTGCTGGGCGATGCGCTGGGCTCGCTGTCGTCGAGCGCCGGCCGGCTGGTCGAGGGCGGTGTGGCCGATGTCTGCGTGTTCGACCCGGATGCGCTGTGGCCGGTCACGCCGGATGCCCTGCTCAGCCAGGGCAAGTACACGCCGTTTGCCTTCGCCGACACCGGCATGGCGCTGCCCGGCCGCGTGCGCACCACGCTGGTGGCCGGCACGGTCGCGCACGAGACGCGCTGATGGCACTGCGCCGCGTGCGCGCGGTCTGGCGCCTGGGCCGGGTGGTCGTGCACATCCTGCACGGCGTCTGGGTGGCGTGGCGCGAGTTCGACGGCGTCAGCGCCGCGCACCGCTGCGCCCGCATCCAGTGGTGGTCGGCCAAGCTGCTGGTGCTGCTGGGCATGCGGCTGCAGCCCATGGGGCGCTTCCAGCTCGGCCCGCAGCTGGTGGTGGCCAACCACGTCTCGTGGCTCGACATTGCCGCCGTGCACGCGGTCTGTCCGCAGGCGCGCTTCGTGTCCAAGTCCGACGTCAAGGCCTGGCCGGTGCTCGGCTGGCTGATCGGCGCGGCCGGCACGCTGTTCATCGAGCGCGAGAACAAGCGCGACGCGCTGCGCGTGGTGCACCAGTCGGCGCAGGCGCTGCGCGAGGGCGACACGGTCGCCGTCTTCCCCGAAGGCACGACCTCCGACGGCCACCACCTGCTGCCCTTCCACGCCAACCTGCTGCAGGCGGCGGTGGTCACCGGCACGCCGCTGCAGCCGCTGGCGCTGCGGTTTTCCGACCCGGACCATGCCGTCAGCCCGGCGGCGGCCTACATCGGCGACATGACGCTGGCCGAGAGCCTCTGGGCCATCGTCTGCGCCGAGGGGCTGGTGGTGCACATCGACATCCTGGCGCAGCAGCCCGTCGACGGCCTCGACCGGCGCGCGCTCGGCGAGGCGGTGCGCGCGCAGATCGCTGCCGCACTCGGCGTGTCCGCCGACAGCGCGGCGCACTGAGCCTGCTGCACAATCGTTCCATCCCATCGAGCCCGATGACGCAGGAGGATTGCCATGCTGTACAAGTTCAAGTCCAAGGTCGAAGGTGACCTGATCATGACCGCCCCCGTTGGCGACCGCATCATGGCGCTGGTGGGCCGCGAGCCGGCGGCGCAAGGCATCTTCCTGCCGGAGCAGATGCCCGCCGCCATCGCCGCGCTGGAGCAGGCGGTTGCCGACGAAGAGCGCGCCCGCCGCACCGCCGAGGCCGATGCCGCCGCCGAGGGCCACACGATGCCCCCGCCCAAGGAAGTCAGCCTGCGCCAGCGCGCCTGGCCGTTCATCGAGCTGCTCAGGCGCGCCCATGCGGCCGGCAAGGACATCGTCTGGGGCGTCTGAGGCGCCGGCTCATCCTGCACATCTCCGCACATCCCACGAAAGACCCGACATGCACCTGCACAGCCACAGCCTGACCGATGGCGCCGCCATCCCCGCCCGTTTTGCCGCCGGCCGCCCGGACACGGCCAGCATCGTCACCTTCTCGGACAACGTCAGCCCGCACCTCGCCTGGGGCGACCTGCCCGCGGGCACGCGCTCGCTCGTGCTGGTCTGCCACGACCCGGACGTGCCGAGCCGCGGCGATGACGTGAACCAGACCGACCGCGAAGTGCCGGCCGACCTGCCGCGGGTGGACTTCTTCCACTGGGTGGTGGTCGACCTGCCGGTGACGCTGACCGGCGTGGCCGAGGGCGAATTCAGCCAGGGCTTCACCGCGCGCGGCAAGCCGGGTCCGGCCACGCTGCACGGCGCCCGCCACGGCCTGAACGACTACACCGGCTGGTTCGCCGGCAATCCCGACATGGCCGGCGACTACTTCGGCTACGACGGCCCCTTTCCGCCGTTCAACGACAGCCTGCTGCACCACTACGTGTTCACGCTGTACGCGACCGACCTGGACCGCTGCCCGGTCGAAGGCGCGTTCACCGGCGCACAGGTGCGCGCGGCGATCGATGGCCACGTGCTCGGCCAGGCCAGCCTCACCGGCCACTACACGCTGAACCGCCGCCTCGGCGCCGGAGCCTGACGCGATGGGCCACGGCAGCAGCACCCGCATCCTGGCGATCCGCCACGGCGAGACGGCGTGGAACGTCGACACCCGGATCCAGGGCCAGCTCGACATCCCGCTGAACGACACCGGTCGCTGGCAGGCCGAGCGGACGGCCGAAGCGCTGGTCGGCGAGGAGATCGCGGTGCTGTACGCCTCCGATCTGGTGCGCGCGGCGGCGACTGCGGACGCGATCTCGCGGCGCATCGGCCTGCCGGTGCTGCACGACGCTGGCCTGCGCGAGCGCAACTTCGGCCTGTTCCAGGGCCGCACCGTCGCCGAGGTCGAGGCGATCCACCCGGAGCTGGTCCAGCGCTGGAAAGCCCGCGAGCCGGATTTCGAGCCCGAGGGTGCCGAGTCGCTGCGGACGTTCTACGCCCGCTCGATCGACACCGCGCACCGGCTGGCCGCGGCGCACCCCGGGCAGACGGTGGTGATGGTGGCGCACGGCGGCGTGCTCGACTGCCTCTACCGCGCCGCCTGCGGCATGCCGATCGAGGCGCCGCGCACCTGGCAGCTTGGCAACGCGAGCATCAACCGGCTGCTGTTCACCGGGGCGCGGCTGACGATGGTCGGCTGGGGGGACACGCAGCACCTGGACGGCGCAGCGCTGGAAGAGAGCAGCGATGGCGGGCGCGACGGCGGCACGCCCGCGCACAGCCTGTCCTGAAAAAGACCTGGATGGTGCGGCGGCTGGGCGGCGGTCTACTCGCCGAACAGATCGCCCGCCGCGCCGAGCGCTCCCGCCTTCGTCGGCGGCGTCACCCCCAGGTGCCGATACGCCGCCAGCGTCGCGATCCGACCGCGCGGCGTGCGCTGCAGATAACCCTGCTGGATCAGGTACGGCTCGATCACGTCCTCGATCGTCCCCGAGTCCTCGCCGATCGCCGCCGCCACGTTGTCCAGCCCGACCGGCCCGCCGTCGAACCGGTGCACGATCGCTTCGAGCACCTTGCGGTCCATCACGTCGAAACCCTTCGGATCGACATCCAGCATGGTCAGCGCCCGATCGGCAATCGACTTGACGATGCGCCCGTCGCCCTTGACCTCGGCGTAGTCGCGCACGCGGCGCAGCAGGCGGTTGGCGATGCGCGGCGTGCCCCGTGACCGGCGGGCCAGCTCCATCGCACCTTCCGCGTCGATCGGCGCGCCCATCAGGCCGGCCGAGCGCGTCACGATGCGGCAGAGTTCCTCGGGGGTGTAGAACTCCAGCCGCGCGATGATGCCGAAGCGGTCGCGCAGCGGGTTGGTCAGCATGCCGGCGCGGGTGGTGGCGCCGACCAGCGTGAACGGTTGCAGGTCCAGCTTGATGGAGCGCGCCGCCGGGCCTTCGCCGATCATGATGTCGATCTGGTAGTCCTCCAGCGCGGGGTAGAGGATTTCCTCGACGACCGGGCTCAGCCGGTGGATCTCGTCGATGAAAAGCACATCGTTCTTCTCCAGGTTGGTCAGCATCGCCGCCAGATCCTTGGGTTTTTCCAGCACCGGCCCGCTCGTCTGGCGCAGGTTCACGCCGAGTTCGGCCGCGATGATGTGCGACAGCGTCGTCTTGCCGAGACCGGGCGGGCCGAACAGCAGCACATGGTCGAGCGCCTCGCTGCGCTTCTTGGCTGCGCCGATGAAGATCTCCAGCTGCTCGCGCGCCTTGGCCTGGCCGACGTATTCATCAAGCAGTTTCGGGCGCAGGGCGCGCTCGATCGCCTCTTCCTGCGGGGTGCTGGGCGCCGCGCTGACGATGCGCTTGGACGGGGCGGGGGCGAAGTCGTCGGTCTGGATGGCCATGCGGGTGATTGTCCGTCAAAGCCCCCGGGCACCGGTGCGCAGGACTGGTTATTTCGCCAGTGATTTCAGCGCCGCCTTGATCCCGTCGCTCACCCCGATGTCCGCCGGCAGCAGCTTGATCGCCGCCGCCGCTTCCTTCTCGTTGTAGCCCAGCGCGATCAGCGCCTGCACGATGTCGGACTGCGCGTCGGTCTGCACCGCTGCGCCGGGCAGCGCGAGGTCCGGCCCGAGCTTGCCCTTGAGTTCGAGCAGCAGCCGCTCGGCGGTCTTCTTGCCGATGCCGGGCACCTTGACGAGGCGGCCGGCCTGCTGCGTGCTGACGGCCTGCGCCAGTTCTCCCGCGCTCATGCCCGACAGCACGGCCAAGGCGATGCGCGGGCCGACGCCGGTGATGCGGATGAGCTGGCGGAAGGTCTCGCGCTCCGCGGGCGTGAGGAAGCCGTAGAGCAGCTGCGCGTCCTCGCGCACGACGAAGTGCGTGTGCAGCGTGACACGCTCGCCGAGGTGCGGCAGGTGGTAGAAGGTGCTCATCGGGACGTCGACTTCGTAGCCGATGCCGTTCACATCGATGAGGATCTGGGGCGGGGATTTTTCCGCCAGGGTGCCGGTGAGTCGTCCGATCATGGGGCGCGATTATGCGCGGGGCGACCCGCCGGCTTGGCCACCATCAGCGGCGGAACAGGCCCAGGCGCTGCGCTTCGAGCGCCGCTTCGGCGCGCGAACTCACGTTGAGCTTGCGGTAGATCTGCTTGACGTAGTCGGCGATGGTGTGGCGGCTCAGGCCGAGCTGCACGCCGATTTCCGGCAGCGTGAAGCCCTTGGCCACCCGCAGCAGCACCTCGCGCTCGCGCTCGGTCAGCTGCACGTTGGGCATCAGCGTGTCGGCCGCGGGGTAGGGCTGCAGCGCCGGCTTGTTGGCCTGGGCCGAGAAGTAGGAAATCATCCGGCGCGCGATCGAGGGCGACAGCGGCGGTTCGCCCTGGCTGATGCGTTGCAGGTGCTCCATCAGCTGCTCGCGCGGCTGCTCCTTCAGCAGGTAGCCGTAGGCGCCAGCCTGCAGCGCGGGGAAGAGGTGGTCATCGTCGTCGTGGATGGTGACCACCACCGACTGCGCATCCGGCTGCGACTCGCGCAGCGCCTGCACCACCTTGACGCCCGAGCCGTCCGGCAGGCCGAGGTCGATCATCGCCAGGTCGAAGCGGTGGGCGGTGACCTGCTGCAGCGCGTCGTGGACACGGGCGGACTCGATGACGTTCGAGCCAGGGAACACCTGCATCACCAGGGCGCGCAGCCAGGCGCGGATTTCGGGAAGGTCTTCGAGCAGCAGAATGGTTTTCATGGGCGTTCCTCGGGCGGACCAGGTGGCCTGCGCACTGTTCTCAAGCGGTTCTCAAGAGAGGTGGGCAGTGTGACGGCTATATTGGTCTCTGTAGGGTGAAGATGAACTTGGTTACGAAAATGGCGGACATTCGTGAACGATGACGACCTGTTGGATTCGGTAGCGTCACAGTGGCAGTGTCAGACGGATCGTCGTTCCGTAGCCGGGACCGGATTCGACCAGGCACTGGCCCTGCAGCTGCTTGGCGCGGCCCTTCATCGTGGACATGCCGTGGCCGCGGTCGAGCTTGCCGTCGAGCTCCATCGGGATGCCCTTGCCGTTGTCCGAGATCGTCAGCTCGAAGTCGTTGATGTCCTGGCGGATCGAGATCTCGGCGTGGGTCGCGCCGCTGTGCTTGAGGATGTTGCTCACCGCCTCGCGCAGGATGCGCGTGGTCTGCACATAGGCGCGTGCGCTCATCGCCCGCTCGCTCATCAGCAGGTCGTCGGGCGTGTTCCAGGCCAGCTCCACGCCGCCCTGCGACATGCGCATCATCACCTCGCTGCGCCAGTCGCCGATCGCGTCACCAAGCTGCATCGCGCGCCCGCCCAGGCCGCGCACCGACAGCCGCATCTCTTCGAGCGCCTCGCGGCCGAGGGTGGCGATGCGCTCGTTGTCGCTGGTGTGCACGATGGTCAGCAGCTTGGCGCCGAGGTCGTCGTGCAGGTCGGCGGCGATGCGCTTGCGCTCCTTGGCGGTGACCTGCTCGACGCGCAGTTCGGCCATGTGGCTGTAGTTCTTCTCGATGTCGGCGGAGATTTCCTGCACGCGGTGCTCGGCCTGCGCACGGCCCTGTTCGGCGATGCGTACTTCGCCGTGCAGTTGCTGGTACAGGCGCAGCACCATGCCCGAGAACATCACCACGGCCGCGATGCTCAGCGCGTGGTTGCCCGGCAGCAGCAGCGTGACCGGCACGAACAGCGCTTCGAGCACCAGCACGAGCAGTCCCGTGATCAGGGCCGAGCCGACCACCCAGAAGTCGGCCGGCGACAAATGCCAGGCCCGGTGCAGGAAGGCCGCCGTCGCGGCCGCGACTTCCAGGGACAGGATCACCATCCAGGGGTGGGTGATCATGCTGATGCGGTCGGGCGCCGCGATCACCAGGCTCAGCGGCACGACGATGCTCTGCAGGGCGATCGACAGCTCCAGCCAGCGCACCTTGATGCCGCTGTAGCGCATCAGCGAGAGGATGCTCGCGACGGCCACGGGCGGCATCAGCGCGCCGATCAGCCACTCGTGTGCCACGACCGAGATCGGCAGCCGTGCGCCGGTGAGCAGCGCACAGAGCAGCGCCCAGCCCACGCTGGCGGCACCGAAATAGCCCAGATAGGCCAGGCGGGTCAGCGTTGCCAGCGCGAGCGCCGCGGCGCCGACCAGTCCGGCCAGCAGCGCCAGTGCCTGGGTCGCGCTGACGTTGACGGTGCGTGCGCGGCGCAGCTCCTCTTCCAGCACGTCCATGCGCCCGATGCGCACTGGCGAGAGGTAGCCCGCGTGTTCGCTCACGGCCACCTGCGAGCGCACCTGCGCGGCAATCTGGATGTCGAGCTGGTTGTCGGCGCGCTTGAGCAAGGCCGGCGGCAGCGTGATCAGCACCGGATCGAGGCAGTTGTAGGGCTGCGGCGACGACACATTGCCACGGGTGGCGAGGCGGAATCCGTTGATGCGCACCTCCCAGGCAGCGCACAGGCGCTCGAAGTAGAGCCCCTGCATCGTTCCCGGCGACGGCGCGGCTGGCCGGTCGAAGCGCAGCTGGTACCACAGCGGTGCAGTGAACTTGGGGGAATGGTCCCAGGCGTCCGGCAGCGTGATCAGTCGGGCGGCACCCGTGAGCGGCACCTCACGGGTCGGGGCCCGCACCACGACGGCGTTGCGGACGGTGGTGATGCCCTCGGGGCTGGTACGGCCACCGATTTCCACCATCCACAGGCCGATCAGGATCAGCGCCACCACCATCAGACCCCAGCGCGCAGGGTGCAGCGCAATCAGGAGCGGCCGGCCGCGGTCGGATCCGATGGCCCGGAGCTGGATCAGCCAGCCAGGCGAGGGTGCGGGAGTCGCTGGCGCGGGAGGCGTGTCCACTGAAATGGTGAAATCCGGAAGAATTGAACGCAAGCTCTTGATTCTGCCGGACCATGGCCCCCCCGAACGGGCGGCGACAATCACGCTCCCGGCCCTTGCCTCATAGTTCACATTCATCCCGTGATCCTGCGCCACGCTTTCATCCCCCAGGACAACCGCCGGCTTGCGCATGTCTGCGGTGCGCTCGACGAGCATCTGCGCACGATCGAGGCCGCCTTCGACGTCAGCATCCGCCGGCGCAACGAATCGTTCCGGGTCGAGGGCGCGCGCCGCGCCGCCGAGCGCGCGGTGGCCTTGCTGCAGCAGCTCTACGACCGCGCCGCCGCCGCGATCGAGCCGGCCGAGCTGCAGCTCGCGCTGGTCCAGGCGCTGCGGGACGATGCCCCGGCGCTGCGTGTGGTCCACGCCGGCGAGCCGCTGGCGGGCGCCGATGCGGCCGCCGAACCCGAGATCGTGCTGCGCACCCGCCGCAGCGAACTCGCCGGCCGCACCCGCAACCAGACCACCTACCTGCACAACATCCTCGGCCACGACATCACCTTCGGCCTCGGCCCGGCCGGCACGGGCAAGACCTTCCTCGCGGTCGCCTGCGCGGTCGACGCGCTGGAGCGCGGCTCGGTGCAGCGCATCATCCTCACGCGCCCGGCGGTCGAGGCCGGCGAGCGGCTCGGCTTCCTGCCCGGCGATCTGGCGCAGAAGGTGGACCCGTACCTGCGCCCGCTCTACGACGCGCTCTACGACCTGATGGGCATGGACCGCGTCGGCAAGGCCTTCGAGAAGGGCCAGATCGAGGTCGCCCCGCTGGCCTTCATGCGCGGGCGCACGCTCAACCATGCCTTCGTCATCCTCGACGAGGCGCAGAACACCACGCCCGAGCAGATGAAGATGTTCCTCACCCGCATCGGCTTCGGCTCGCGCTGCGTGGTGACGGGCGACACCAGCCAGGTCGACCTGCCGAAGGGGCAGGTCAGCGGGCTGGCCGACGCCGCGCGCATCCTGCGCAACGTGCGCGGCATCGCGATGACCCGCTTCACCTCCGCCGACGTCGTGCGCCACCCGCTGGTGGCGCGCATCGTCGAGGCCTACGATGCCGCACGGCCCACCGCCGCCGATCAACCGGACCACTGACCCACCATGCCCGCTGCCCGCCCCGACCTGAGCCTGTCCCTGCAATTCGCCGACCCGCGGCACCGCGCGGTGCTGCCTCGGCACAAGGTGGCGCGCTTTGTCCGCGCCGCGCTGGAGCTGCCCGGCGAGATCACGGTCCGCATCGTCGATGCCGAGGAGGGCCGGCGCCTGAACCTCGACTTCCGCCAGAAGGACTACGCCACCAACGTGCTGACCTTCGATTACAGCGCCGAGCCGGTGGTGTCGGCGGACCTGGTGCTGTGCGCGCCGGTGGTCGAGGCTGAAGCCGCCGCGAACGGCAAGGACCTGCTCGCCCACTACGCCCACCTGCTCGTCCACGGCACGCTGCACGCCCAGGGCTATGACCACGAGGACGACGAGGAAGCCGCCGAGTACATGGAAGAGCGCGAACGCGAGATCATGGCGTCCCTCGGATTTGCCGACCCCTACGCCGACAGCACCGAAAGCACCCGATGACGGAACCGCTGGACCCGAACCTCTGGCTCGAAGACGTGCAGGGCGAGGCCGCGCTCGACTGGGTGCGCGCCCACAACGACCGCTCGCAGGCCGAACTCTGCGCCCGCCCCGAATACGCCGACTTCAAGCCCCGGCTGCTGGCGCTGCTGAACAGCCGCGAGCGCATCCCCTACGTCAGCCGCGTCGGCCCGCACTTCTACAACTTCTGGCAGGACGCCGAGCAGGTGCGCGGCCTGTGGCGCCGCACCACGCTGGCGAGCTACCGGCAGGCTGAGCCCGATTGGGAGACCGTCCTCGACCTCGACGCGCTGGGCGCGGTCGAAGGCGAGAACTGGGTCTGGCACGGCAGCGACACGCTCTCGCCCGCGGTGCCCGGCGGCGAGTGGCGGCGCTGCCTGATCTCGCTGTCCCGCGGTGGTGCGGACGCGACCGTGGTGCGCGAGTTCGATCTGGTCGACAAGCGCTTCCTCGACGCGGACGACGGCGGCTTCACGCTGCCCGAGGCCAAGAGCACCGCCAGCTGGCTGGACGCCGACACGCTCGTCGTCGGCACCGACTTCGGCTCTGGCGCGCTCACCGATTCCGGCTACCCGCGGGTCATCAAGCGCTGGCGCCGCGGCACGCCCTTGCGCGAGGCCGTGACCATCCACGAAGGCGAAGCGAGCGATGTCTCCGCCTGGGTCAGCGTGGACGACACGCCCGGCTTCGAGCGCGTCATCCACGGCCGCTCGGTCGATTTCTACACCACCGAGATGTGGCTGGTCGGCGCGGACGGCGCGCTGCAGCACCTCGACAAGCCGGCCGACGCCAGCCTCGGCTTCCACGAACACTGGGCGGTGATGGAACTGCGCAGCGATCTGGTGCAGGGCGACACCACGCACCCGGCCGGCTCGCTGCTGGTCGCGCAGGCGGACGACCTGCTCGCCGGTCGTCCGCAGTGGACCGCGCTGTTCACGCCGACGCCGACCCGCTCGCTCGGCGGCAGCGCGTGGACCCGCGGCCATGTGCTGCTGAACGTGCTGGATCAAGTGGCGAACCGGGTGGAAGAGCTGCGGCTGGTGAACGGCCAATGGCAGCGCCGCGCCGTGCCGCTGCCCGGTCCCGGCACGCTCGGCATCGCTGCGCTGCACGACCCGCATGTGCCGGACGACCCGCTCGCCGAGCATTACTGGGTCACCTACGCCGACTTCCTGACGCCCGATTCGCTGATGCTGGCCCAGGCCGGCACCGACGCCGTCGAGGTGCTCAAGCAGCGTCCGCGCTACTTCGACAGCGCCGGCATGACCGCCGAACAGCGCTTCGCCACCAGCGCCGACGGCACGCAGGTGCCGTATTTCATCGTCCGTCCCAAGGGCTGCCGCGACGACGGCGACAACCCGACGCTGCTCTACGGCTACGGCGGCTTCGAGGTGTCGATGCAGCCGTGGTACTCGGGCGGCTTCGGGCTGGCCTGGTACGAGCGGGGCGGCGTGCTGGTGGTCGCCAACACCCGCGGCGGCGGCGAGTTCGGCCCATCCTGGCACCAGGCCGCGGTGGGCGAACGCAAGCAGCGCAGCTACGACGACTTCATCGCGGTGGCCGAAGACCTCGTGCGCACCAAGGTGACGCGCCCCGCGCGGCTCGGCATCATGGGCGGCAGCAACGGCGGCCTGCTCGTCGGCGCGGCCATGACGCAGCGGCCGGACCTGTTCGGCGCCGTCGTCTGCCAGGTGCCGCTGCTGGACATGCAGCGTTACCACCGGCTGCTGGCGGGCGCGTCGTGGATGGCGGAATACGGCGATCCGGACCAGCCCGCGCAGTGGGCGTGGATCGAAAAGTTCAGCCCTTATCAGAACGTGCGCGCCGACCTGCGTTACCCGCGGGCGCTGTTCACCACCTCGACCCGCGACGACCGTGTCCACCCCGGCCACGCGCGCAAGATGGTCGCGAAGCTGGAGGCGCTGGGCCACCCGGTGCTCTATTACGAGAACATCGAAGGCGGCCACGGCGGCGCGGCCGACAACACGCAGCGCGCGCACCTGCAGGCGCTGGAGTTCGCCTACCTCTGGGCGCAGCTCGGCGCCTGAGCCGCTCCGGCCCGCACCGCACCGATGCCGTTCACCGCGTTCACCGCCGCCCGCGACCTGGGCCGCCTGAAGGAGATCGCCGCGGTCTTCATCCGCCACGGCCTGGGCGATCTGGTGCGCCGGCTGGGCTGGGCCGACCGGCTCGCCCGCGCCGGCCATGTGCTGCACCTGGACCACGCCGCCGAGCTGGTGCAGCTGGAGGCGCCGGTGCAGCTGCGGCTGGCGCTGGAAGAGCTGGGGCCGACCTTCGTCAAGCTCGGCCAGATCCTTGCCGGCCGCGCCGACCTGTTCGGCCCCGCCTGGATCGCCGAGTTCGAGAAGCTGCACAGCCAGGCGCCGACCGTCGACTACGCCCTGCTGCGCGACCAGCTCACCGAGGACCTCGGCGCCCCGCCCGAGCAGGTCTTCGCCCGCTTCGACACGGTGCCGCTGGCGGCGGCGTCGATCGCGCAGGTCCACGCCGCCGAGCTGCACGACGGCACCCCCGTCATCGTCAAGGTGCGCCGCCCCGGCATCCGGCCGGTGATCGAGGCCGATCTGCGTCTGCTGGAGCGGCTGGCGCTGCTGGCCGAGGACGAGTGGCCCGAGCTGCGCCCCTACCAGCCGGTCGGGCTGGTGCGGCAACTCGGCCGCTCGCTGCGCCGCGAACTCGATCTCTCCAGCGAGTGCCACAGCGCCGAGCGCATCGCCGCCAACTTCGCCGACCGGCCGCACATCGTCGTGCCGCGCGTCTACTGGGACTGGACCCGCGAGCGCGTCAACGTGCAGGAGCGCATCGTCGGCATCCCCGGCAACGACCTGGCACAGCTGGACGCCGCCGGCCTCGACCGCACGGTGCTGGCGCAGCGCGGCGCCCACGCCGTGCTGAAGATGATCATCGACGACGGCTTCTTCCACGCCGACCCGCACCCCGGCAACGTCTTCTACCTGCCCGGCAACCGGCTGGCCTTCATCGACTTCGGCATGGTCGGCCGGCTCAGCGACACGCGGCGCGACCAGCTGCTGTCGCTGATGCTGGGCCTCGTGCAGCGCGACCCGGCCGCCGTCACCGACGTGCTGATGGCCTGGACGCAGGACGCCTCCACCGGCACCACGCCCGACCTGGAGGCGCTGCAGCAGGATGTCGTCGCCTTCGTCGACCAGTACCGTGGCATGGCGCTGGCCCAGCTCAGTCTGGCCGGCATGCTGGGCGACGTGACCACCATCCTGCGCGACTACCGGCTCGCGCTGCCGCCGGATCTGGCGCTGCTGATCAAGACCTTCATCACCCTCGAAGGCCTGGGCCGCATGCTGGCGCCCGCGTTCCACATGGCCACCGAGGCCCAGCCGCTGCTCGAAGCGGCGCTGCGGGCCCGCTATGCCCCGAAGGCGCTGGCGCAGCGCGGCTGGGCCTCGGCGCTGCACGTGGCGCAGCTGCTCACCGGCCTGCCGCGCGAGATCACGCGGCTGCTGCGGCTGACCCGGCGCACGGGCGTGCAGGTGCATGTCGAGGTGCGGCATCTGGAGAGGGTCGCCGACCAGCTCGACCGCGCCGCGAGCCGGCTGACGGTGGCGCTGGTGGTGGCGGCGCTGATCATCGGCTCGTCGATCGTGATGACGGTGCAGGGCGGGCCGACCCTGCTCGGCCTGCCGGCCTTCGGGTTGCTCGGCTTCCTGGCGGCGGTCTGCGGGGCCGTGTGGCTGGCGTGGTCGGTGCTGCGCAGCGGACGGGCCTCACGCGCCTTGCACCGGTCCGACTGAGGCCGGTGCGCCCGCCGTCTTCGCCATCCGGATCGCGCCGAAGGGACAGCGCACCGCGCACTTCGCGCAGCCGGTGCAGCCCTCGGCGTCGTCCAGCACCGAGCGCTTCTTCCAGTCCGCCACCTGCAGCGACAGCACATGTGGCGGACAGACCGCGATGCACCAGCCGCAGCCGGTGCAGCGGTCCGGGTCGATCCGGGGCAGGGCGACGGGCATGGTGAGCGCGCGTGCGGCCTAGACCTCGGCCCGCGCCGCCCGGGTCTGCAGGATGGTGGACAGGTGGTGCTCGATCCAGTCGGCCAGCGTCTGCACCTGGCCGGCGACCTCGGTGCCCATCGGCGTCAGGCTGTATTCGACATGCGGCGGCACGACGGGGAAGGACGTGCGCAGCACGAAGCCGTCGCTCTCCAGCGCCTGCAGCGTCTGCGCCAGCATCTTCTCGCTGACACCGCCGATCTTGCGACGCAGCTCGCTGAAGCGGTGCGTGCCACCAAGCAGCGCCACCAGGATCAGCACGCCCCAGCGGCTCGTCACGTGCTGCAGCACCTCGCGCGACGGGCAGGCCTCGGCAAAGAGGTTGCCGCGCCGCAGCTGCTCCTGCAGGGAGACGGCCGGAGCGGGCGCAGAAGTGGAGGGCGCGTTCATGCGGGCACTGTACGGTGCCCGCATGCCCTCCGCCAGCCTGCACGCGGATTCTTGACTTACTTTTTGGTGCGTACTTACTTTTGGTAAGTGCTATCGCTAAGCTGGCGGCTCGTTTCGACTTGCTTCCTCTCACCTTCCCTGGAGCTCTCACCATGATCGTCGTCACCGGCGCCTCGGGCCAACTCGGCCGCCTCGTCATCCAGTCGCTGCTGCAGACCGTGCCCGCCGCGGGCATCGTCGCCGCCGTGCGCCAGCCCGCCGCGGTCGCGGACCTCGCCGCGCTCGGCGTGCAGGTCCGCCAGGCCGACTACGCGCAGCCCGCCACGCTCGACGCCGCCTTCCAGGGCGCTACCAAGGTGCTGCTGATCTCGTCCAGCGCCCTCGGCGAGCGCGTCGCGCAGCACGGCAACGTCATCGACGCCGCCCGCCGCGCCGGCGTCGCGCTGCTGGCCTACACCAGCCTGCTGCACGCCGACACCTCGCCGCTCGGCCTCGCCGCCGAGCACACCGCGACCGAAGCGCTGCTGCGCGCCTCGGGCGTGCCGCATGTGCTGCTGCGCAACGGCTGGTACACCGAGAACTACCTCGCCAGCCTGCCCGCCGTGCTGCAACACGGCGCGGTGATCGGCAGCGCGGGCGAGGGCCGCATCGCCTCCGCCGCGCGTGCCGACTATGCCGCCGCCGCCGCGGCCGTGCTGACCCGCGACGACCAGGCCGGGCTGGTGCATGAGCTGGCGGGCGACACGTCGTACACGCTGGCCGAGTTCGCCGCCGAGGTGGGCCGCCAGACGGGCCGCACGATCCCGTACATCAACCTGCCGGAAGCGGATTACCGCGGCGCGCTGCTCGGCGCCGGGCTGCCGGAGCCGTTGGCGCACCTGCTGGCGGATTCGGATGTGGGGGCGTCGAAGGGCGGGCTGTTCGACGACGGGCAGCGGCTGAGCCAGTTGATCGGGCGGCCGACGGCGGCGCTGGGGGCGATGGTCGAGGCGGCGTTGGGGTGAGATCGGCGTGGGTTGATGGCCGAGATCAAGTCCGACGTGGATCTGTCGTCAGCCCAGTTCGATCACCCCGACCGGTCGCCCCCTGCCCAGGATTTCCATGATCGCCGCATGACGATCACACAGCGCAGCGAGCACCCGCGCATTGCTGCAATTGCCCATGACCAGCCGGATCACCAAGGGCGGTGGGCCGTGATGCGCTGACAGGTCAAGGTAGTCGTCGTCCTTGGTGACGATCACGAAATCGTGCTCGCGGGCACAGGTCCAGATGACGTGGTCGCCCGATCCTGACAGGCCCAGCAGATCGACCTGACTCGATGCCGGGTACACCGTCTGCAGCGTCGGCACCAGCCGCCGCGACGGGTTCTCGTCAAGCAGCAGCTTCACGCGGCATGCACCCAGGCGGTGTGGCGTTCACGGTCGGCGGCATAGGCGAGTGCGGCCTGGATGTCCTCCGGGGTCAGCTCGGGGAAGTCCTCGATGATCTCGGCAGTGGACATGCCGCTGGCGAGCCACTCCAGCACGTCATACACGGTGATGCGCAGGCCGCGGATGCACGGCTTGCCACCGCGCTTGCCAGGCTCCAGGGTGATCAGGTCGCGGTAGTTCGGCATGGGGTGGCTCCAGAACGGATAGGATGGTGAGACTTTAGTGCGCGGCGCCCGCGGCCCTCCGCACTGGGTTGTTTGGCACACCATGTCGGTCATCGATGCAGCGATTGCTGTGGGCGGTGTATGCCACTAACCGTGAACTATTCGGCGCGAATTTGCTGATTCTGGAAAATCCGCTGCCGGCGAATGCACAGCGCGCGGGGCGCTCCCTAGACTGCGGCGGTCCCTGCCGGGCTGTTCAGATTCCCCAAAACGACAACTACAAGACAGCCGGCCGCCGCCTCCGCGACGTGCATGTCCGCTTCCCCGATCCCCACGATTCCCACGTATGACCGGTTCATCGAGCCGCTGCTGCGCTTGCTCGCCAGCCGGCCCGAGGGGCTGCCCGCGCGCGAGGCGCACGAAGCCGCCGCCGATGCGCTGGGGCTGGACGCGGCGGCGCGCCAGCAGTTGCTGTCGAGCGGCGCGCAACTGGTCTACCAGAACCGCGCCGGCTGGGCGAATGACCGGCTTAAGCGCGCCGGGTTGTCGGGCAGCCCGCGGCGCGGCTGGTGGCAACTGACGGAGGCCGGGCGGCGCTTCGTGGCCGAGCATGCCGGGCCGCTGAGCGCCGAGCAGGTCGCGGCGCTGGCGATGTCGCACATCGACACGCGGCTGCTGCGGCCCGTGGCGGCGGACGCGGGTGAGGCAGGGGACAGCGAGGCGGTCGTGCAGCCGGTCGCCAGCCCGGAAGAGCGGCTCGGCCTGGCGCTGGAGGAAATCCGCCGCGCGGTCGTGGCGGAGCTGCTGGACACGCTGGCCACCGTGACGCCGGCGTTCTTCGAGACGCTGGTGCTCGACCTGCTGCACCGCATGGGCTATGGGGCCAACCGGGCGGATCTGCAGCGCGTCGGCGGCTCGGGCGACGCGGGCATCGACGGGATCATTTCGCTGGACCGGCTCGGGCTGGAAAAGGTCTATGTGCAGGCCAAGCGTTGGCAGGGCACGGTCGGGCGGCCCGAGATCCAGGCGTTCTACGGCGCACTGGCGGGGCAGCGGGCCAAGAAAGGCGTCTTCATCACCACGTCGGGCTACACCGCGCAGGCGTTGCAGTTCGCGCAATCCGTCGAGGGCATCGTGCTGGTGGACGGGGTGCGGCTGGCGGGGTTGATGGTGGATCACGAGGTGGGGGTGACGGCGCGGGTGTTGAAGGTGCCGAAGGTGGATGTGGACTACTTCGAGGCGTGACCTGCCGGGTTGTAGATTGCTAACAATATTGTTATTATTTCCTGCATGGAATACCAGATCGAGTACTACAGCGACGAGGTCGCACAGGAGATCCTGTCGCTGCCGGACACGCTGGCGGCTCGGTACATCGTGCTCACCCGCCGGATGGCCGCGATCGGCGCGAACTTGGGGCCGCCGCACACGGATTCGTTCGGCGAGGGGCTGTTCGAACTGCGGCTCAAAGGGGCGGAGGGCATTGCTCGGGTCTTTTTCTGCACGCTGGTGGGGCGGCGGATTGTGATGCTGCATTCGTTCGTCAAGAAGACCCAGAAGACACCGCCGCAACAGATCGACATCGCGCGCAAGCGCATGAAGGACATCAAACATGCGAACCCATGATCAAGTCGTCGCGGAACTCATGAACCGGCCGGGTGTGCGCCAGGAGGTCGAGCGCATCGAACGGGAAGAGGGCGCGCTGCTGGACCTGCTGCTCAAGGCCCGCCACGATGCCGGACTGACACAGGCGCAAGTGGCCGAGCGCATGGGCACTCAGCCGCCCGCCGTGGCCCGGCTGGAGCGGTCACTGGCGACCGGCAAGCACTCGCCTTCGGTGGCAACGCTGCGCAAGTACGTGGAAGCCTGTGGGAAGGCGCTGGAGTTTCGGGTGTCGTGATGGGGGTGCGCCGATTCGACAGCGTATGGGATGCCATCGCTGACACGACCGAGGAAGCGGCGAACCTGCGCCTTCGGTCGGAGCTGATGGACAAGATCACGGCCCTGATCGACAGCAAGGGCTGGACGCAGGTGGAAGCCGCCAGCTGCTGCGGGTGATGCAGTCGCGCATGAACGACCTGTTTCGGGGGCGGCTGTCGCGGTTCTCGCTGGATGCGCTGGTGAACATCGCGGCGAAGCTGGGGCAGCGGGTGCATGTGGAGTTGGCGGCAGCCTGACTGGGATCAGGCCGCCAAGCAGGTCTCTGATTTTAACAGTGCCCACTGCGGGTGAACCCATGATCACATGGGAAGTCAAATTTATGCTTTGAGTTGAATCATCCAAACGTTGCCGCGTGACATTGTGAGCAATACCAATACCCTGTATTTTTTTCGTGCATTGTCCAGTTGCCACATTTGGGGCATTTCTTTCCCTTTGACATAAAAAGCCGACTAAACATAATAATTTCCCAAGTTGATTTTCTGATTATTGGGTTTGATTTCCATAGGCTTTGTTGCACAACCCCGCCGAGGCCGAGTTTCCCCTGACCCCAGGCGGAGTTACGCCACAGGCCGCGTCACCGGGGTGCCCAGGTGGGTGAAGCGGTTGAGCACTGCGGCTCGCACCTGC